>Ga0180223_1000086_pt1 | contig 203780 bp, 202 predicted proteins | sample eDN5th30CKraftOP_FD_151337 | JGI IMG/M metagenome (GOLD analysis project Ga0180223, IMG submission 151337) | Enriched Organic Plus compost microbial communities from Emeryville, California, USA - eDNA 5th pass 30_C Kraft OP (version 2) (version 2) ...
GCGCGGGCGAAGGCGGCATAATCGCCGGAGATATCGGTGGAGCGATAGCGTTCGGTGGCCAGCGGCATCACCGGCAGTTCGATCGCCATGGCATGGTTGTTGAGCAGGATGGACAGGATGGGCAGGCGCTCGCGCACCGCGGTTTCGAAGTCCATGCCGGTGAAGCCGATGGCGGCATCGCCCCAGACGTTGATGCACAATTTGTCCGGGCAGGCCAGCTTTGCGCCCATCGCCAGGCCAAGGCCATAGCCCAGCTGGGTGGATTTGCCCCAGCCGATATAGCTGAGCGGGGTGATCGACTTCCAGAAGGGGGTGAGCTGGTCGCGCGGGCTGCCGGCGTCATGGGTGATGATGGTGTTGGCCACATCCACCGTCTGTTGCAGGTCCCACAGGACGCGATAGGGGCTGATCGGCGCATCGTCGCATTCCAGCAGCGGGCGCCATTGCTTCAGCCATTCCGCCTCGACGTCCCTGATCTCGCGGGCGACGGCATCGGCGGTGCGCGGCGTGTCGATCAGCGCACGGCACGCCTCGACCAGCATCTTGAGCGTCAGCTGCGCATCGCCGATCAGTGCATCGGTGCAGGGCACGCCCTTGTTGATGTCGGCCGGGTCCAGCGTCGCATGGATGATCGCCTTGCCCTTTGGCATGGCGACGCCGAACGCGGTTTCGGAAAAGCTGCAGCCGATGCCCAGGATCAGGTCCGCCCGGTCGAGGAAGTGGCGCACCGTTGCCGGGATCGCCGCGCCGCCCGAGCCAAGCGCCAGCGGATGCGTCTCGTCGAACGCGCTCTTGCCCTCAAGGCTGGTGGAGACCGGCGCGCCCAGCAGTTCGGCAAGGCTGCGCAGCTCGTCATAGGCATTGGCCCAGTGCACGCCCTGGCCGGCATGGATCACCAGCCGGGGGGCGGCGACCAGCGCCCGCGCCACGCGCCGCACCGCATCGGGATCGGGCGCGGTGCGGGTGCGCACCACCGGCTGGTAATCGACCGGCGCCTCCACCTCCTCGGCAAGCACGTCCCATGGCATTTCCACCAGCACCGGCCGCAGCCGGCCATTGCGCAGCTGGGTGAAGGCGCGGCGCAGGATGTTGGGCGTTTCCTGCGCCAGCGTGATCGGCTCGGCATGCTTGGTCACGTCGCGCATCGAGATCGATGCATTGTAATTGTCCGGCACATGCGCCAGCCGCCGGCTGTAACCCTGCGGCAGCACCAGCACCGGCACCGATTCCGAATAGGCCTGCGCCACGCCGCCATAGGCGTTTTCGGTACCGGGGCCATGCTGCATGGCGAACACGCCCATGCGCTCGCCGCGGGTCAGCCGGGAAAGCGCATCGGCCATGTGCAGGCCGGTGCGTTCCTGGCGGACGATGACCGGGCGGATGCCGATCGCCGCCGCCTCCTCAAGCACTGCATTGCGCGGATAACCAAAAATAACGTCCACGCCCTCGCGGCGGAGGATTTCCGCGATTGCTGCCCCGGTTTTCATCAATTGTCCTTCCGAATATGGTCGCGCGTCACGCCCTGGGGCGCGGCAGGTCGTCCGGCCCCAGCGGCCGTTCGCCCATCACCGTGGTGCGGATCAGGTGGCGCCGCTCGAACTTGAAGTCATGCACCCCGCGGTGAAGCGTGAAGCGATTGTCCCACACCATCACCGTGTCCTTCTGCCACTTCACCCGGCAGTGATAATGCAGATGCTGCGCCAGGCTTTGCAGATAGTTGAGCAGCGAACGGCTCTCCTCCTCGCTCCAGCCGACGAAGCGCTTGAAATAGGCGGTCGTCGCGAACAGCGCCTTGCGCCCCGTCACCGGATGGACACGCACCGCGGGATGGATGTTCTCCAGCTGGTCCTCGCGGAAATCATGGCTGTCGCGCAGCCGCAGCCGCTTCTCCGGCGGCAGCTTCTCGTTCTTCGCCCAGATGTCCTTGCCCGAATAGACCACCTGCAGCCCGTCGAGCAGCTTCTTCATCCCGTCCGACAGATGCTCATAGACCAGATAGGCGTTGGAAAAGGCCGTGTCGCCGCCAAAGCGGGGCACTTCCAGCGAACGCATCACGATGCACAGCGGCGGCCGTTCCAGAAACGGGCTGTCGGTGTGGAAATGCTCGAACGACGGCACGACATTTTCCGGCTCATGCGCTTCGCGGCGCACCTCCTGCATGTCGCGGTGCTCGCCATAGGTCGGCGCCTGCGGCAGCTCGGTGATCGGGCCGAAATAACGCGAAAACGCCTTGTGCTGCTCCGGCGTCAGATCCTGGTCGCGGAACACGATCACCAGAAAATGCTCAAACGCCTTCATCACTTCGGCCAGCGTCTCCTCGTCCAGCGGCCGACGCAGATCAACACCGCTGATCTCGCATCCGCACGCACCCGATATCGGCTCCACTCCAATCCGACGAAACTCAGGCATCGGCAAACCAGCCACAACGGGGCCCTGCGATGAAGTGCTTTCAACCAATTGTGTGCTCATCTGAAAAACTCCTTACCACTGCGGCGGCTGACGCCGCTTGTTCCGGCCGTGTCCCATCAGAAGTTGCGCTTGATGGTGAGCGCCCATTCGCGCGGGCGGCCCGGCCGGCCCTGTATCGACTGGGTGGACGCGCGATTGTCGAAGATGCCGTCATAATAGAGGCGGTTGGTCAGGTTGGTGACCTCCAGCGACACCTGCCAGTCCTGATCGGGATCGCGGTAGGTCAGCCGGGCATTCACCAGCGTGCGGCCCGGCACCAGATTAAACGGCGGGCGGCTGATCGCGGTGGAATAATAGCTGCTCTGCGAATTGACGTCGATGCGCGGGGTCAAGGTGCCAAAGTCGCTGCCCAGATCGATGTCATATTGGCCGCCGATGCTCCAGCGCCATTTCTGGACGAAGGGCGCATCCATATCCAGCGTGATGCCGGCCGAGGCGCCAAGCGCGGAAATCGATTTATAATCGAAATCAAGATAGCCGAGCGAACCGTCAATCGTCAGCCCCGGCATGGGGCGAAGCGTGGATTCGACCTCGAAACCCTTTACGTCAGCCTTGCCGCCGTTCAGCGGAAGCGCGCAGGGCGCGGCCGGTACGGTGGGGCAGGTGGAAACGCTGACCAGGATATCGTCATATTTATTGTAGAAGGCCGACACGTTCAGGCGCAGCAACCTGTCGAAAAGGTCGCTCTTGAAGCCCATTTCATAGGCGGTCAGCTTTTCCGGATCATGGGTGAGTGCCTGTGACGGATAGAAGGGACGCGGATTGGCGCCGCCGCTTTTGAAGCCGGTGGAAATCTGCGCATAGGTCATGAATTCCGGCGTCCAGCGATATTGCACGACACCGCGATAATCGATCCGATCACCCTTGTAGATACGCACAAGCCCGTCGAGCGGGGCAAGCGAAGGCGGGGCAATGCCGCCATAGATGCTGCCCGGATTGCCCTTGCGCGCATATTCGAAGCTTTTGGTGATGTCGGTATAGCGCAGCCCGCCGATCAGCGAGAGCTTGCTGGTGGCATGCAGTTCGGCATTGGCGAACACTGCCTTTGTCTTAGACTCGACATGATCGTTCTGCCGGAATTCCAGCGTGGTCAGCTGCACGCGTGAGCCGCCGTCGCTGGTGGAATTAAAATAATAGCCGCCGACGGTATAGTCGATCAGGTCGCCCACCGCTCCGTTCAGCCGCAATTCCTGGCTGAACTGTTCATGATGCACGTCGTTGGCAGTCAGCGCGATGTTGATCGGTGAGGAGTCGGCCGATGTGTAGATGGCATTGTAGCTGCGAAAGGCAGTGATCGAGGTGAGGGACAGATCGTCGCTCAGATCCCATTTCAGCTGGCCTGAAACACCCCAGGTGTCGAGCGAATTGCGCGCAGGCGCGGAATAGGGCGCCGTTCCGTCGCGCGGGGCATAATTCTGATAATTTTCATAGCTGACATAGGGGCTTTTGGTGAAGCTGTCCTGCGCGTAATCGCCATAGGGCGAATAGCTGATGAACGGCGATCCGGAAGCCGTTCCGAAACGGACACCATCGATTTCATAGGGTGATCCCGGCGTGGAACCCGCACCGGCGAGCGAACCGACATAAAGCAGCGTGGACGGTGCGGATTCGCTGTCATCGCGCGTGATGTCGGCGATAACCGAAACTTCCAGCCTGTCGGTCGCGACCCAGCGCAGCGTGCCGCGGCCCGCGACATAGGATTTGCCACCCTCCGTGCCCAGCTTGCAATTGCTCGATACCGCGAAGCTGCGGACCGATGAATCCGGATGAGTGCAGCGATAATCATATCGCGTGACATAGCCATCCTTTTTCACGCCAGCGCCGGACAGACGCAGGAAGAGCCGGTCGGGCACGACGGTGAGGTTGACGCCCCCACGGATTTCCGTGCGGTTGAAGCGTCCATAGGTCGCCTGCACATAGCCGCCGCCCGACCCGTCCGGCTTTTTCGAATAGAGCTTGATCGCGCCGCCGATGGAATTCTGGCCGGCCAGCGTGCCTTGCGGGCCACGCAGGATTTCCACCCGATCAAGGTCGAGCAGGTCGAGCATCGAGCCCTGGAGCGTCGAATAATAAACGTCGTCGACATAAAGGCCCACGCCCGGTTCGAGCGCGAATGTGGAATCGCCCTGTCCGACGCCGCGGATGAACGCCTGGATAGACGGGCCATAGGTGGCCGGCGCTTCCTGAAGATTCACATTGGGCGCCTGTGCCGCGACATCGGCGATGCTGGTCTGGCTGCGTGCCTCCAACATGTCGCCCGACATGGCGGTAATGGCCAACGGTGCATCCTGCACCCGTTGGCTGCGGAACTGGGCGGTGACGACAATGTCGTTCAGGTCGGCCGTCGCAGTAGCCTGTGGTGTTTCCGCCTGCTGCGCCACGGCGGGCGAAGCCATGCTCATCAATGCGATCGTGCCAATGCTTGCGGCACGCAGAAGCGATCCTGCCCCCGTCATCTCTCTCTCCTCTCCCCCAAGCGCCTTTGTTGGCGCCTTGTGCGGTGAAAAATGCAGACAAGGCATGGGAACTGTCAACAGATATTCCATCATGCAAAAATGCAATTCTGTATTTCGGAATATCGTGATTGACTTCATCGGTTGGCGCAGTAGCGTCCAGCAAAAAGCGGAGCATTGCATCCGCAGGATGGAGAGGACCTGACATGGAAATCGATCGCAGGCAGTTGCTTGCCGGTGGTGTGGCAGCAGCGGGAGCGCTGGGCACATCGACTGCAAATGCCGAACCGCGTGCTGCCAATATCAAGATGCGCCGCATCGCGGTGGAAGAGGCCTGGTCGATATCCGAACATCAGGACGCCATGGCGATGCTGGCGGCTGGCAATTGGCCAAATCTGGACGCGCAGCTGGCCAATCCGCTGGGTTCACGAAGCACCGACCGGCTGAGCACCCGCCTGCGTGACATCGATCAGCGCCTGGCGGAAATGGACCGGCTGAACATCGACATGCAGATCCTGTCGCTGACATCGCCGGGCGTGCAGTTGTTCAAGGCCGATCGCGCCGTGGCGCTTGCCGAACTTGCCAACGACCGGCTGGCCGAAATCATTCGCGCCCATCAAACCCGCTTCGGTGGACTGGCGAGTTTTGCGCCGCAGGACCCGGTACGTGCCGCGCGGGAAATGGAAAGGGCGGTGACGAAGCTTGGCCTCAACGGCTTCATCGTCAATTCCCACACCAACAATGAATATCTCGACGATCCGAAGTTCATGCCGATATTGGAGGCGGCAGCAGCGCTGAACCGCCCCATTTACATTCATCCGCGCTGCCCGTCGGATGGCATGGCAGCGCCATTCCGCGATAATCGCACGCAATCGGCCATCTGGGGTTATGCCATTGAAACCGGCACCCATGCGATGCGGCTGATCCTGAGCGGGGTGTTCGATCGCCTGCCCAATCTGCGGATCGTGGTGGGGCATATGGGTGAGAACATCCCGTTTCACCTGTGGCGTACCGATCACTGGTTCGAACGCCGCCGCACCGTCTATGGATCGAAGCTGAAACCTTCGGAAGTGATGAAGCGCAATGTCTTCATCACCACCAGCGGTGTGGAGCATGGCCCGGCACTACGTTATGCCATTGATGTGCTGGGCATGGACCGGGTGCTATGGGCGATCGACTACCCCTATGAGGAGATGGAGCCCTCCGTCACCTTCATGAACAACGCACAGCTGACGCAGAAGGAACGATCAGCCGTCTTCCATGGCAATGCGGAAGCAGTGTTCCATTTGCCTGGCGCCTGAGCCGGTCAATCTGCCGTTATGGCGTGGCCGAATGTTTCGCTGACCTGACGTGCGGCGGCGAGCACGGCTTGGCTCAGGGCCACGCTATCCAGCTTTTCGAACCGGCGTAGCGGCATGGTGAGGCCAATGGAGCCGATAACCATATTGCCGCTGCGGAAAACGGCGGCGGCGATGCCCGCCACCTCTGCCTCCTGGCCGCGGTAGATCGCCCAGCCCCGTTCACGGATCTCAGCCAGCTCCTCCATCAGCACATCCTGCGTGGTGGAAGTGCCGGTGATCGGCCCCACCGGGCTTTGGGCAAAGGCAGCGCGCATGTCTTCCGCATCGAGATGCGCCAGTATCGCGCGGCCCAGTGAACCCCAGGGCAGGGACAATTCGGTATAGGGTTCCATCACATGCCGCAGCGGGTGCGGCGTCAGCAGCCGTTCGGCGACGATGGCGCGATGGTGGGACGGTTCATAGATGCAGAACACCGCAGTTTCCTGCCACTGCTCCCACAATTCACGCAATATCGGCCTTACGGCGGCGGTATAGTGCATCTGGTTGAGGATATTGGCCGACAGGCGGAACAGTTCACGCCCGGCACGATAGGACGTCCCGTCGCCCCGCTCGACAAATCCGCCACGTACCAGCGTCTGCAACAGGCGGTGAACACTGCTGGCAGGCATGCCGGTGCCGGCGGCAAGATCCTTCAGCGCGCAATCCCCGTTGCTCTCCCCGATCAGCTTGAGCAGTGCGATGAGGCGGGCGCCGGAACCCCGGTCCGTGCTGGCAGTGGGCAAATTCATAAAAGGCACAAACTCCGGCGTGCAACTACGCACCTTGGTCGCTCACATAGGATATAGAGCTTGCGCTGTCAGCCACACTGAAGCAGTAAAAATGGTCGCTTCGGGAAAGCCACTGTCGCTGTTCGGCCAGGCTGAACAGGATTTTGGAGGCCCGAGCCGGAATCGAACCGGCGTATACGGATTTGCAGTCCGCTGCGTCACCACTCCGCCATCGGGCCTCGTCGGGTGGTCAGGCGGCATTGGCTGCTCCGTTTCGCAAAGTCAATCCGTTGATTTCGCAAATGGCTGCCTCGGGTGCCATCGTCGATGCCGGATTTTCGGTAGCTTGAGCGGGGGGTTGGGCCGGTGTTTTATGCCGAGGCTGGTCGTCCATGGCGGGCGTGTCCTTGCCCCGGTGCTGGAGGGAGGGGCCGGTGACGACGTCGATATCGCAACTTATCATTCGTGCTCTCCACATGGGTGGAAAGGCGTTTCCCCGTTCAGGGAAGCATCACGATGTTTCTGGAGATCATGCCGGAAAACGCGCTGCTGCCCTTATGGGTGGCGGCTTTCCGGATTGAGACAGGTCCTGCGCCGCCGATCAATACCAGCGGTACCAAAATCGCATAAGGGTGGGCGGGGTGCCTGTCATGCCAGCAGGCATAGACGTGTCGATGTTGCAACGCAAGACTCTGGTCAATTGCCGGCAGTGAAGGTAAAGCCGCTATGGGCCGGTTCAGACATGCCGCCGACAGGTGGATGGGCTGGCCGGCCGGGAATCAGGGATCGGGAAATCTGGGCGTCGTGAACAATCCGAATTTCGAACAGATGCGGGCTTCGATGGTCGTCAGCCAGTTGCGGACGACGGGCGTGAGAAACCCGAAGGTCATTGCCGCAATGGCCAGCGTTGCGCGCGAGGATTTCGTCGAGCCGGGCCGGCGCGCCGTCGCCTATGCCGACAGGGCAACCGCCATGGGCAACGGCCGGTCGCTGCTGCCGCCCGAAGTGCTTGGCGCGCTTCTGGAAAAGGCCGCGCTCGTCGGGGGTGAGCGGGTGCTGGTGATCGGCGGGGGCACCGGCTATTCCGCCATGGTTCTTGCCCATATGGGTTGCGCCGTGACGCTGCTGGAATCGGATGCCGATCTGGCGGCGCGCGCAAGGGTGCTGACCGGCGGCAAGGTGAATGTCGTCGAAGGGCCGCTGGAACAGGGCAGTTCGCAGGGCGCGCCCTTTGATTTCATCCTGATCGACGGCGGGGTGGAAGAAGTGCCGGCGGCGATCATCGATCTGCTGGTCGACGGCGGACAACTGGCCACGGTGCGGATCGATTCGCTGGGCGTCGGCCGCGATGCCATTGGCGTGCGGGTGGGCAACAGCTTCGGCCTCGATGATTTTGCCGATGCGCCGGATGCCCAGCGCCTTCCGGGTTTTGCACGCGCGCGCGCCTTTCAGTTCTAGCCATGTCCATCGGGGGGGATTTCTGGCTGAGGCTGTTGACGACGGGCGCGTTCATCCTGGCGGCGGCGCCCGCCGCCGGGGCGACCACGCTGCGCGATGCGCTTGCCGAGGCCTATCGCAGCAATCCTTCGATCACCGGCGCGCGGGCATCGTTGCGCGCACTGGATGAGGGGGTTCCCCAGGCAAAGGCGCTTGGCCGACCCATTGTGGGCGTGTCGGCGGGTGTCACCCACAATTACAATGACCAGCCGACCAGCGACAATCACACCACCGACGTCGGTGTAGGCGCATCGGTAAGCCTGCCGCTGTTCCAGGGCGGGCTGGTGGGATCGTCGGTCAGGGCGGCCGAAAGCCGCATCGTTTCCGGCCGGGAAAATCTGCGTTCCACCGAAGCGCAGACCTTCGTCGATGTCGTTTCCGCCTATATGGACGTGATCAGCGCGCGTTCGGTGGTGGATCTCAACATCAATCAGGTGAAGGTTCTGGAAACCAACCTTCAGGCATCGCAGGACAGGTTCGACGTCGGCGACCTGACGCGTACCGATGTCGCCCAGTCCGAAGCGCGGCTGGCCAGCGTCCGTAGCGCGTTGATTTCCGCGCAGGGGCAATTGACGATCGCCAAGGAAAATTACCTGCGCATCGTGGGGCAGCCGCCGATCGATCTGCAGCCGCCGCCATCATTGCCGTCGCTGCCGGATGACGCCGATGCGGCGGTGGAAATAGCGCTGGCTGGCAATCCCTCGCTCGCGTCGGTCAAGGCGGATGAACAGGCCGCGGCCTATGATGTGCGCAGTGCCCGTTCGGCCCAGCTGCCGACGCTGTCTGCCACCGCATCGGGCAATTACAGCGATTATCTGGGCAGCTATTCCCTGCCGCGCACCTATGCCGGCCTTGCCAGCGCGCGCCAGACGCAGACGAGTGGACAGATTGGGCTGACGGCGAACATACCGCTTTATCAGGGCGGGCTTGTCGCTTCGCGCGTGCGGGAGGCGCGGGCGCGCCAGTCTCAGGCGATGGAACAGACGGTGCTGGTGGAACGCAGCATCGTCAACCAGACGCGGGGCGCCTATGTCACGCTGTTGACGGCGCGTGCGGTAAAGCGTTCGTCGGAAACGGCAGTGAACGCCAATGAACTTGCGCTGGAAGGCGTGAAGGCGGAAAATTCAGTGGGCACGCGCGACGTGCTGGACGTGCTGAATGCCGAACAGGAACTGCTGAACAGCCGGGTAACGCTGGTGACCGCCGAACGGGATGAATATGTCGCGGGTTTTGCGCTGCTTGCCGCCATGGGAGCGGCAGAGGCGCGCGACCTGGGTCTTGAAGGCGGTGCGCTTTACGATCCCCGGGTCAATTATCGGCGGGTGCGCAATACATGGTCCGACTGGGCCATTGGCGAACAACCGGTCCGACAGGCGACGAGCACGACCGCAAAGCCCGCGCAGTAATTTCGATTCGCGATGGCGGGAAAAGAAATGATGGAATCGCACGCCGATTCAAATGTGGACGATATTCTGGCCTCGATTCGCCGGATCATTGCCGATCAGCCACGGCTGGCGCGGTTGCAGGCGCAGGCCGCAGCGGCCGCCGGGCCACAGGGACATGCCGGGGAAAACACCAGCGATGCCGAACGCGGCGATGCCGAACGCGGCGGTGATGACGGCGATATCCTTGAGCTGACACATGTGGTGATCGATGCGGCCGATGACGGCGCATCTTCCGCAGGGCCACTGGGGCGGCAGGATGCGGCTGCGGCCGCGGCGGGGCTTACCGTCGAAGCGCTGGTGCGTGATGCATTGCAGCCGGTGCTGAAGCAATGGCTGGACCAGCATCTGCCGGCCATCGTCGAACAGGCCGTCGCGCGCGAGGTGGAGCGGCTGGCAGCCCGAAGAATGGACGTCCCATCCGCCTGAGTGAGGATGAAAGGCCGGAGCAGGGAGATCTGCATCTGCATTTGCCGGTCGGGTGGTTCACGATTGATCGCCGCAATCTGCACCTGGCGTCGTCAGGGGGTGGCATGAAGCGGCGACTTCGCTAAAGCAGCGAGGTTATGACGCAAAGCAGCCCCACCCTCGACAAGACCTTCGATCCCGCCGCCATCGAGGCGCGCTGGTATCCGCATTGGGAATCATCCGGCGCCTTCCGGCCCGACCGGCCCGATGCGGAGCCGTTCACGATCGTCATCCCGCCGCCCAATGTCACAGGTTCGCTGCACATCGGCCATGCGCTGGACAACAGCCTGCAGGACATATTGATCCGCCGGGCGCGGCTGCAGGGCAAGGATGCGCTGTGGGTTGTGGGCACCGATCATGCCGGCATCGCCACGCAGATGGTGGTGGAACGGCTGCTGGAAAGCCAGGGCAGCAAGCGCGCCGACATGGGGCGTGAAAAGTTTCTGGAACATGTCTGGGAATGGAAGGCGCAATCGGGTGGGCAGATCACCCGCCAGCTGCGCCGCCTTGGCGCATCGTGCGACTGGGCGAATGAGCGCTTCACCATGGACGAGGGCTTTTCCGCCGCCGTTCGCAAGGTATTCGTCGAGCTTTACCGGCAGGGCCTGCTGTATCGCGACAAGCGGCTGGTGAACTGGGACCCGAAGTTCCGCACCGCCATTTCCGATCTTGAAGTCGAAACCCGCGAAGTGCAGGGACATTTCTGGCACTTCCGCTATCCGCTGGAGGATGGTTCGGGCCATATCATGGTGGCGACGACACGGCCGGAAACGATGCTGGCCGACATGGCGGTTGCCGTCCATCCCGAAGATGAGCGTTACAAGGCCTGGATCGGCCGCAAGCTGCGCCTGCCGATCACCGGCCGGCTGATCCCCATTGTCGGTGACGAACATGCCGATCCCGAATTGGGCACCGGCGCGGTGAAGGTGACGCCGGGGCATGATTTCAACGACTTTGAAGTGGGCAAGCGTGCCGGCTTCAAGGCCGGCGAAATGCTCAACATGCTCGATGCCGATGCGCATGTCGTGCAGACGGCCGATGGGCTGGTGCCGCAGGATCTGCTTGGCCTTGACCGCTTCGATGCGCGCAAGGCGGTGGTGGAGCGGATGGACGCCCTCGGCCTGCTCGACAAGGTGGAGGATCGCGTCATCCAGACGCCTTATGGCGACCGTTCGGGCGTGGTGATCGAGCCTTGGCTGACCGATCAATGGTATGTCGATGCAGCGACGCTTGCCGGCCCCGCAATCGATGCGGTGCGTGAGGGCAAGACCCGTTTTGTGCCGGAAAGCTGGTCCAAGACCTATTACAACTGGATGGAAAACATCCAGCCATGGTGCGTTTCCCGCCAGCTGTGGTGGGGACACCAGATCCCCGCATGGTATGACGAGGAAGGCCGCGTCTTCGTTGCCGAGACGGAGGAAGCGGCGCAGGCCGAGGCGGGCGTAGGCGTTGCGCTTCGCCGCGACAGCGACGTGCTCGACACCTGGTTCTCCTCTGCCTTGTGGCCATTCGGCACGCTGGGTTGGCCCAATGACGGCGCTGCGCTGGAACGTCATTACCCGACATCGGTGCTGGTCACCGGGTTCGACATCATCTTCTTCTGGGTTGCCCGGATGATGATGCAGGGCATTCACTTCATGGGCGAAGTGCCGTTTTCAACGGTTTATTGCCATGGGCTGGTCCGCGACGCCAAGGGCCAGAAAATGTCCAAGTCCAAGGGCAATACCGTCGATCCGCTGGACCTGATCGGCAAATATGGCGCCGATGCGGTGCGCTTCACGCTGGCGGCGATGGAAAGCCAGGGGCGTGACATCAAGCTCGATGAAAAGCGGGTGGAAGGCTATCGCAATTTCGCGACCAAGCTGTGGAATGCCGCGCGTTTCTGCCAGTCCAACGGCATTGGCGCGAGTGCGCATATCGATCCGCCGGCTGCGAGCCTTCCGGTGAACCGCTGGATCATCGGTGAAACGGTGAAGACGGTGCAGGCGCTCGACCTCGCCATGGCGGACTTCCGCTTCGACGAGAGCGCCAACACCATCTATCACTTCGTCTGGGCGACATTCTGCGACTGGTATCTGGAGCTGATCAAGCCCGCGCTGTCCAGCGGCGATGGCGGGGATGAATGCCGCACCGTGGCCGGTTGGGTGTTCGATCAGATATTGGTCATGCTGCACCCGTTCATGCCGTTCATCACCGAAGAACTGTGGCATGCCATGGGCAGCCGGTCGAACGACCTGATCCTTGCGCAATGGCCGATGGCCGATGCGCGCGCGCTTGATGCCGAAGCAGGGCCGGAAATCGACTGGCTGGTGCGGCTGATCTCCGAAATCCGCGCGGCGCGAACCGGGCTGAACGTGCCGCCGGGCGCAAGGCTGGCGCTGCATGTGCGCGATGCCAGCGCATTGACTGCTACGCGGCTGGAACGTAACGCCGCCGCCATCCGGCGGCTGGCGCGCATCGACATGATCTCGCACGAGCCGGCGCCTGCCGGCGGTGTCGCACAGATCGTGGTGGACGAGGCGACCTATATCCTGCCGCTGGAAGGCGTGATCGATCTGGATGCCGAACGCGTGCGGCTGGGCAAGGCCGTCGCCAATGCCGAAAAGGAAGCCGCCAGCCTTGCCGGGCGTCTTGGCAATGCATCCTTCGTCGAACGTGCCAAGCCGGAAGTGGTAGCCGAAAGCCGCGAAAGGCTGGCGACATTGCAGGCCGATGCAGAAAGATTGAAGGCAGCACTGGACCGGCTAGGCTGATATAACATATGTTATATATTGAAAATCTGTGGACGTAATCAACATTTAACGGCAATAGCCGGGTTGGCGACGTTGCGGATGTAATGACAAAGGCCAGGGCGGCACGACTCTGCCGCCCGATGATGAACTAACCGGGGGAGGTTTTTTTGGCGGATATGCCGATGCCAGCAGGTGGCCCGCGTGTTGGCCATGACCTGACGGGCGGGCCGATCACCCGCACCCTGGTGATGTTCTCGTTGCCGACGCTTGGCGCCAACATCGTCACCTCGCTCAACGGATCGATCAACGCCGTATGGGTTGGCCGGTTGCTGGGCGAGACTGCTTTGACCGCCACGGCCAACGGCAATTTGCTGCTGTTCTTCCTGCTGTCGGCCGTGTTCGGATTTGGCATGGCGGCCACCATCCTTGTCGGCCAGAACATGGGCCGGCGCGACATTGTCGCCGCGCGCCGCGCGATCGGCACCGCCGCCGGGCTGTTCATGATCGTCGGCTGTGCGATCGCGGCCGTCGGCTGGATTTTCGCGCCGCAACTGCTGCGGATGATGGATACGCCGCCCGCCGCCCGGCTGCTGGGCATCCAGTATCTGCGGATATTGTTCCTGGGCCTGCCGCCGCTCTATTTCCTCATCTTCCTGACGATGGCGCTGCGCGGCGCAGGCGATGCACGCACGCCGTTCTTTTTCATCCTGCTGTCGGCCGCTATCGATGTGACGCTGAATCCCACGCTGATCCTGGGCCTTGGCGGTTTCCCCAGGCTGGGGATCATGGGGTCCGGCTGGTCGATGTTCATCGCCCAAACGGTCAGCCTCATCGCGATGCTGGTCTATATCTATGTGCGCAAGCTGCCCCTGCGGCTCAGCGGCAGTGAGTTGCGCTTCCTGAAGCCCGATCCGGCGCTGTTGCGCTCCATCGTCGTCAAGGGCGTTCCCATGGGGCTGCAGATGACGGTTGTGTCCGTCTCCGCCCTGTTCATGATTTCCTTCGTCAACCGTTATGGCGTGGCGACTGCGGCTGCCTATGGCGTGATGGCGCAGGTGTGGAACTATATCCAGATGCCGGCCATGGCAATCGGCGCGGCGGTTTCGGCCATGGCAGCGCAGAATGTCGGTGCCGGCCTGTGGGAAAGGGTGGATCGCATCACCCGTTCGGGCATCATCATCAATCTGGTGATGACCGGGCTGATGGTGCTCGTCATCCTCTTCCTTGAAAACCACGTTATCCGGCTGTTCCTGCCCAGCGATACCGGCGCAATGGCGGTTGCGCGGCGCATCAATCATGTCGCCAGCTGGGGCTTCATCCTGTTCGGCATCACGCTGGTGATCTTCGGCACCGTGCGCGCTACCGGCGCAGTGATGGGGCCGCTGGCCGTGCTGTTTCTGGCGATGTTCCCGGCGCGCATCGGCTTTGTCCTGATGTTCCGCGAAAATATGGGTGCGGATGCGATCTGGTGGAGCTTCCCCGTCGGGTCGATTGCGGCGGTGCTGCTTGCGGTGCTTTATTATCGCAAGGCCGGGTGGCGCACCATGCGGATGGGGGGCCATGCGCCCGACCCATTGGAAGCGGAAGACATGGCGCATCTGCCAGCGGAAGGCGCCGGTCAGCCGCCCCAGGCGGTCTGATCCGCGCGACCGTCACCGTCCGGCGGCACGACGACGCAAATTGCGCCGCTGGCTGCGCAGACGTTGACCGGCGTCTTCATCTTCACTTCGCCATCGACAGAGATCGGCAGGGCAGGGCTGGTTTCCAGCCGCGCATCGGTGACGCGGATGCTTTCCACCGCCTGTTGCCGGGCCGGCAGGCGCAATGTGGTTGCCAGCCAGTTCCACATCAGGCCGATGCGCCCACCGCCGGTGACGACCTGTATCGTGATGTCGCCGGACGCCAGTTGCACGTCATCGGCAATTTTGGTGCCGCCAAGAAAACGCCCATTGGCGATCCTGATTTCCACTGCGCGAAACCGGCGCGGCGCCTGTCCCTTTTCGGTCAGCACCACATCGAACGGCCGGAACCGCAGCAGGCACCATGCTGCCCAGATCACATAACCAGGTCGACCAAGCACCCGCTTGAATCCATGGGGGATGGTCGATCCGATCAGCGAGGGCATGCCAATGCCGGCGACATTGGCGAAATAATCGTCATTGAGCTTGCCGAGGTCGATCCGCCGCACCGCGCCACGGGCAATCACTTCCACCGCGCTGTCCATGTCCAGCGGCAGGCCAAGCGTGCGGGCAAAACTGTTGGCGGTACCCAGCGGCAGCACCGCATATGCGGTGTCATGGCCGACGAAATGATCGACCGTTTCCGAAATCGATCCATCGCCACCGCCGATGATCACCATGGGCGTGCCGCGGGCGATGGCCGCCTTTACTTCACCGTCCATCTTCGACGGGTCGCGTACGGCAATGGCATCGTCCAGCACCACTCCGGCATCGCGAAGTTTGTGGCAGGCCTCATCGAACAGCCGCTGCCCGCGCCGCGACATGGCGTTGACGATCAATGTCGCCCGGCGGCCCGTGCGACTTCCGGTTGCGGCGTCTCGACTGCTCATTGCGTAACCGAAACGCTGGATGCGTGGAATGGTTCAGCCGCGCTTTGCCTCATTCGGCAACGGCAGTACGGGCAGCGCGGACGGCATGCAGCAAACTGCGTTCAGCTTTCCGCCTTTTCCACTTCGACGGCGGGGGTGTAAGCGCCGTTTACGTCCAGCGCCTCTGCCGGCAATTCACGATAATCGATGTTGTTGGCCGCCTCCACATTCACCCGCAGCCTGCGGATGAAGGCATAAAGCTGGCGGCGTTCCTGCTTGGTGAACCCGTCGAGCAGAAGATTTTCGCGGTGAAGGGCGACGCGGATGACCTGATCGTGCAGTGCCTCGCCACTGGCGGTAAGCCGCAACTGACGGCCGCGCGCCTCGCTGCCGTCATCGGCGGTGACCCGCCCGGCTTCCTCGAGGCTGCGCAGGCTGCGGCTGACGGCTGCCTTGTCCAGCCCGGATTCGGCGCAGATGGTATTGGCCGACATGCCAGGGCGAATCTTGAGATTGGCCAATATCCGCCATTCGTTGATGCCGATGCCAAAGAGATCGAGATAGATGCGCGAAGCCCCCCGCGATGCCTTGTTGGCAATTGCGGTCAACCCAAATGGTATATATCGATCAAGATCGAGTTGTTCGTCCGACAAAAGCTAAGCTTCCTTCCCCTCTCGAAGCTGCCACTCTCGGCACGGCTTGATTGACTTGTCAATCGACGGGGCGTTAGCAGCCTTTCGGTAACAATGGAACTGGATGAAGAAAGGCCACCGGAATGAAGACACGCGCTGCTGTGGCATTTGCGCCGAACACGCCGCTGGAGATTGTGGAAGTGGACCTGGAAGGTCCGAAGGCTGGCGAGGTTCTGGTGGAGGTGATGGCGACGGGCGTTTGCCACACCGATGCCTATACGCTGGAGGGCAAGGATTCAGAGGGGATTTTCCCGTCGATCCTTGGCCATGAAGGTGCGGGCATCGTGCGCGAGGTGGGGCCGGGCGTCACCTCGGTGAAGGTGGGTGATCATGTGATCCCGCTCTACACGCCGGAATGTCGCCAGTGCAAAACCTGCCTCAGCCAGAAGTCGAACCTGTGCACGTCGATTCGCTCCACCCAGGGGCAGGGCGTGATGCCCGACGGCACCAGCCGCTTCAGCTATCAGGGCAAGCCGATCTTCCATTACATGGGCTGCTCGACCTTTTCGAACTTCACCGTGCTGCCGGAAATTGCGGTGGCCAGGGTGCGCGAGGACGCGCCGTTCGACAAGATCTGCTACATCGGCTGCGGCGTCACCACCGGCGTTGGTGCGGTCATCTACACCGCCAAGGTGGAGGCGGGCGCCAATGTGGTGGTCTTCGGCCTTGGCGGCATCGGCCTGAACGTCATTCAGGGCGCGCGGATGGTGGGCGCCGACAAGATCATCGGTGTCGACGTCAACCCCGGCAAGCGGGCGATGGCCGAGAAGTTCGGCATGACGCACTTCATCAATCCCAATGAAGTGGGCGTGGACAAGGTGGTGCAGGCGATCGTCGACCTGACGGGCGGCGGTGCCGACTACAGCTTCGATTGCACGGGCAATGTGAAGGTGATGCGTCAGGCGCTGGAATGCTGCCATCGTGGCTGGGGCCAGTCGATCATCATCGGCGTGGCCGAAGCGGGGCAGGAAATCTCCACCCGTCCGTTCCAGCTGGTCACCGGCCGGGTGTGGAAAGGCTCTGCCTTTGGCGGCGCGCGCGGCCGCACCGATGTGCCCCGGATCGTCGACTGGTATATGGACGGCAAGATCAACATCGACGATCTGATCACCCACACTATGCCGCTGGAACAGATCAACACCGCCTTCGACCTGATGCACGAAGGCAAGTCCATCCGTTCGGTCGTCCAGTTCTGATCGGGCAGACAACGGCATGATCCGGCCCGTCGCATCAGCGGCGGGCCAACGGCGGCGGGACGTGGCGGCCTGCTTCGAACGACAAGGCCTGCTTCGAATGACAAGGGAAGAACAGCGATGACGTTGGAAACGGTTTCGACCAACAGGATGTTCGACGGCACCCAGGGTGTATATCGGCACAAATCGGCGGAAACCGGCACCGACATGACCTTTGGTGTCTATATTCCGCCACAGGCCGCTGATGGCCCGGTGCCGGTGCTGTGGTATCTGTCCGGCCTTACCTGCACCCATGCCAATGTCACCGAAAAGGCCGGCGCACAGCGTTTCTGTGCCGAACATGGTATTTTGTTCGTGGCCCCCGATACGTCTCCGCGCGGTGAAGGCGTGCCCGACGATCCTGAAGGCGCCTATGATTTCGGGCTGGGTGCGGGCTTTTACGTCGATGCGACCCAAGCGCCCTTTGCCGCCAATTATCGTATGTATTCCTATATCACCCGCGAATTGCCCGAAGTGATCGGCACCAATTTCGCGGCGGACATGAACCGCCAGTCGATCATGGGGCATTCCATGGGCGGTCATGGCGCGCTGACCATCGCGCTGAAGAATCCCGGCCGGTTCAAAAGCGTATCGGCCTTCGCGCCGATCACCAGCCCGCTCAACTGCCCATGGGGTGAAAAGGCGTTGTCCGGCTATCTGGGCGACGACCGCGCCGCATGGCGGGCCTATGACGCCACGGCGCTGATCGAGGACGGGCACCGCGTGGATGAAATACTGGTCGATCAGGGGGATGCGGACAATTTCCTCGAAAACCAGCTGAAGCCGCAATTGTTGAAGAACGCTGCCGAAAAGGCCGGTATCAAGCTCAACCTGCGAATGCAGCCGGGCTATGATCACAGCTATTATTTCATGGCCAGCTTCATTGGCGACCATGTTCGCTATCACGCTGAACGACTGGGCTGATAATGATGGTGACGCCGCTGCCTGACCGAACGGAACAGGGTAGCGGCGTGCCACGCCGGTGATGCACATGGACGGCAGCAACAATCTGCGCTTCATCCGCCATGGGGCAGATGGCATGGCCGGGCCGGTCGATCGACCGGTCGCGGTGGAAATGCCGATCGCCATCGAGATCAACGGCCTTGGCTATGCAGTGATGATGGCGACGCCGGCCGATCTTGAAGATTTCGGCCATGGTTTCGTCCGTTCCGAACGGCTGGCCGACAGCGCCGCCGATGTCGTCGACGTTGAAAGCCATGCCACCGGCAATGGCGTCATCCTTCGCATCACGCTGGTGGAAGCGCGCGCCGACCGTGTGGTTGAACGGGTACGCCATCGCATATCCGAATCGAGCTGCGGCCTGTGCGGCATCGAAAATCTGGAACAGGCGATCCGCCCGCTTGCCGCCGTCACATCGCGAAGCGACGCAGGGGAGGGGGCGATATTCCGCGCCCTTGACGAATTGCGTGCGCATCAGCCGCTGAACCGTGAAACAGGCGCCGTTCATGCCGCAGCACTTTGCGCCGCCGATGGCGCGGTGCGGCTGGCGCGCGAGGATGTCGGCCGCCACAATGCGTTCGACAAGCTGATCGGCGCGATGGACCGGCAGGGCCTGCGCTGGGATGGCGGCTTTGCGCTGCTTTCGGCCCGCTGTTCCTATGAATTGGTTGAAAAGGCAGCGCTGGCGAACTGCCCGATGCTGGTGACGATTTCCGCACCGACAAGCCTTGCCGTCGAACGCGCACGTGACGCGGGGCTGAGGCTGGTGGTGCTTGCCCGCAGCGATGCAATATTGGCTGTGCCGGAGCGCTGACCGCTTTTCAGGCCCTGTCGGTGGCTCCGTCCGGCCGTCCGGCAGCATGACAAAGGATGTTCAACAGCCGTCCAAATGGATCGCGTACATAGAAGCGCCGCACGCCCCAGGGTTCGTCAACGGGGCCATAGCTGAAGGTAACGCCTGCCTGGCGCATTCTGGCAGCCACATCGTCCAGATCATCAACTTCTATCGACAGATCGGGCACCGGCGTGCCGGAACCGCCCTCATGCGCGATGCTCAGCTGCGTGGCCATCTGCGTGCCGCTGGCGAAGGTGAGAATCCAATCATGGTCCATCACCACGTCCATACCCAGCAGATCGCCGTAAAAGGCGCGGGCAGCATCCATGTTATCAGTGCCGCCCGTGTCGATATTGGCAACGATACGTTTCACCGTCATGACAAAAGGCCCTCTGGGAATACGTCTCAGCCCGCGTCGGAATGGCCACTTTCATCGACATGATTGAACTGGGTCGCGCGTGTCACATGGGCAGGCGGGCCGGCATCGTGCAGTTGGCGGATGGCCGCCAGCGCCATCTCGCTCAAGCCTTCGCCGCCTTTTTCAAGATGGTCGAAGATCAGCGCACGCATGCGCGGGTCCCAGAAGCTGGCGATATGGTCTGCCGTGGCGGCGCAGGCCAGTTCGGGGTCCTGCGCTGTCAGATTGCGTGCGATCTGGTTCGCCATATAGACGAGCCTGTCCATGTTGCTCATCATCGGCGTTACTCTGCGGCTTCCAGATCGGCGATACGGCGGCTGCGCCTGCTCAGCGCCTCATATTCCTCCTGCCAGTCGCTCGGCCCGTTGGAAGGCGCCACCTGCACTGCCGTCACCTTATATTCGGGGCAATTGGTCGCCCAGTCCGAAAAATCGGTGGTGATGACGTTCGCCTGCGTCGTCGGATGGTGGAAGGTGGTGTAAACCACGCCCGGCGCGACGCGATCGGTGATCTTTGCGCGCAGGGTGGTTTCGCCGGCACGGCTGGCGAGCTTCACCCAGTCATTATCCCGGATACCGCGATTTTCGGCGTCGGAGGGATGGATTTCCAGCACGTCTTCCGCGTGCCATGCGGTGTTGGCGGTGCGCCTTGTCTGCGCACCGACATTATACTGGCTGAGGATGCGCCCGGTGGTGAGAAGCAGCGGAAAACGCGGGCCGGTCTTTTCGTCGGTGGCGACATAATCCGTCACCACGAACTTGCCCTTGCCGCGCACAAAGCCGCCGATGTGCATCACCGGCGTGCCTTCCGGCGTCGTATCATTTGCAGGCCATTGCATCGAACCAAGCTCATCCAGCCGCCTGTAGCTCACGCCGGCAAAGCTGGGGGTCAGCGCCGCAATCTCATCCATGATTTCGGACGGATGGGCGTAGTTCCAGTTCATGCCCAGCCCATTGGCGACCAGCTGGACGATTTCCCAGTCCTCATACCCATTCTTCGGCGTCATCACCCGGCGGACCGGCTGGATGCGCCGTTCCGCATTGGTGAAGGTGCCGTCCTTTTCAAGGAAGGTGGAGCCGGGCAGGAAGACATGCGCGTAATTGGCGGTTTCGTTCAGGAACAGGTCCTGCACCACCACGCATTCCATCGCCGCCAGCCCTGCCGCGACATGATGGGTGTTGGGATCGGACTGAAGAATATCCTCGCCCTGGATGAAGATGCCCTTGAATACGCCGTCGACGGCCGCATCCAGCATATTGTTGATGCGCAGGCCCGGTTCCGGGTCCAGCGGAACGCCCCATGCCTTTTCGAACAGCGCGCGCGTCTCATTGTCGGAAACATGGCGATAGCCGGAGAATTCATGCGGGAAGCTGCCCATGTCACAGGCGCCCTGCACATTGTTCTGGCCGCGCAATGGGTTCACACCCACGCCTTCGCGCCCGATGTTGCCGGTCGCCATCGCCAGATTGGCAATCGCCATGACGGTGGACGAACCCTGGCTGTGTTCGGTGACGCCAAGGCCATAATAAATGGCGCCATTGCCGCCGGTGGCATAAAGCCGCGCCGCACCGCGCACCTCGGCCGCGGGAACGCCGGTCAGCCCTTCCACCGCCTCGGGTGAGCGGGACGGGTCGGATACGAATTCGGCCCAATCCTCATATTCGTCCCATTCGCAATATTCGCGAATGAACGCCTCGTTCGCCAGCCCTTCGGTGACGATGACATGGGCAATGGCCGTCAGCATGGCGACATTGGTGCCGGGCTTGAGCGGCAGGTGGTGATCGGCCTTGACATGGGGGGAACGCACCAGATCGGTCCGCCGTGGATCGATGACGATCAACCGTGCGCCTTCGCGCAGGCGCTTCTTCATGCGACTGCCGAACACGGGATGGCCGTCCGTCGGGTTCGCGCCGATCACAAGGATGACGTCGGTATGTTCGACCGAGTCGAAATCCTGGGTGCCGGCGGATGTGCCGAAGGTGGTCTTGAGACCATAGCCGGTGGGCGAATGGCAGACCCGCGCGCAGGTATCGACATTGTTGTTGCCAAAGCCCTGGCGGATCAGCTTCTGGACGAGGAACGTCTCCTCATTGGTGCAGCGGGAGGAGGTGATGCCGCCGATCGCGCGCTGGCCATATTTGTTCTGGATGCGCCGGAATTCGCTGGCGGTATGGGCAATGGCTTCATCCCAGCTCACCTGCCGCCAGGGCTGGTCGATGCTCTCGCGGATCATCGGCGACAATATGCGTTCCTTATGGGTGGCATAGCCCCAGGCGAACCGCCCCTTGACGCAGCTGTGGCCGCGATTGGCCTTGCCGTCCTTGTAAGGCACCATGCGCACCAGCTCCTCCCCGCGCATTTCGGCGCGGAAGGTGCAGCCAACGCCGCAATAGGCGCATGTGGTGACGACCGAGGTGTCCGGCGTGCCGATCTCGATCACCGATTTTTCCTGAAGCGTCGCTGTCGGGCAGGCCTGCACACAGGCGCCGCAGGAGACGCATTCGGACGACAGGAAATCCTGGTTCTGGCTGGGTGAAATCTTGGAATCGAAGCCGCGCCCGTCGATGGTCAGCGCGAAAGTGCCCTGCACTTCCTCGCATGCGCGCACACAGCGCGAGCAGACGATGCATTTGGACGGATCGAAGGTGAAATAGGGATTCGATTCATCCTTGGTCTGGCCAAGGTGGTTTTCGCCCTGATAGCCATAGCGCACGTCGCGCAGGCCGACGGCGCCCGCCATGTCCTGCAATTCGCAATCGCCATTGGCGGCGCAGGTCAGGCAATCGAGCGGATGATCGGAGATATAAAGTTCCATCACGCCCTTGCGCAGCTTTTTCAGCCTGTCGGTCTGGGTACGCACCACCATGTCCGGCGCCACAGGCGTGGTGCAGGATGCCGGATAGCCGGCGCGCCCGTCCACTTCCACCAGGCACAGACGGCAGGAGCCGAAGCTTTCCAGCATGTCCGTGGCGCACAGCTTGGGAATATTGGTTCCCATCATTGCCGCCGCACGCATGATGGACGTCCCTTCGGGCACTGAAACCTGCTGGCCGTCAATCGTCAGCGAAACCAGCCGTGGCGCCGCGCCGCCTGCCGCACGCGGCGGGGCGGGGGTTCCCAGGTCAACTTCTCCGATCCATGCCATAGTCTTTACTCCGCGGCTTGCCGGGCTGCGTCCGGCCCACCGAAATCTTCCGGAAAATAATCGAGCGCGCTGAGCACCGGATAAGGCGTGAAGCCGCCAAGGGCACAGAGCGAGCCGAACTTCATCGTATCACAAAGGTCGCGCAAAATCTCGATATTGGCTGCGGTCCGCTCTCCTGCAAGGATGCGGTCGACGGTTTCGACGCCACGTGTGGAGCCGATGCGGCAGGGCGTGCATTTGCCGCAGCTTTCGATCGAGCAGAACTCCATCGCGAAACGTGCCATGTGCGCCATGTCCACGCTGTCGTCGAACACCGTGATGCCGGCATGGCCGATCAGCCCGCCCGCCTGCGCAAAGGCTTCATAATCGAATGGCAGGTGGAACATGGACGGTGGGAAATAGGCACCAAGCGGCCCGCCGACCTGCACCGCGCGCACCGGGCGGCCGGAAGCCGTGCCGCCGCCGATGTCGTTCACCAGTTCGCCCAGGGTGATGCCGAAGCCGATTTCGTAAAGCCCGCCATTCTTCACATTGCCGGCGATCTGCACCGGCATGGTACCGCGCGAACGGCCAAATCCGACCGCTGCATAAGCCTCTGCCCCTTCGGCAAGGATGAAGGGCACGGCGGCAAGGCTCAGCACATTGTTGATGACCGTCGGCTTGCCGAACAGGCCCTTGTGCGCGGGCAGCGGCGGCTTTGCGCGCACCATGCCGCGCTTGCCCTCGATCGAATCGAGCAGCGCCGTTTCCTCGCCACAGACATAGGCGCCGGCGCCCACGCGCACTTCCAGCTGAAAGGGGGCAAGGATTTCGGCCGACCGGCGGATCGCCTCTTCCATGGTGCGGATGGCAAAGGGATATTCGGAACGGATGTAGATATAGCCGGTGTGCGCCCCGACCGCGTGGCCGGCGATCGCCATGCCTTCGATCAGGCAATAGGGATCGCCTTCCATCAGCATCCGGTCGGCAAAGGTGCCGCTGTCGCCTTCATCGGCATTGCAGACGATGAACTTGTCCGGCCCTGCCGCGTCCAGCACAGTCTGCCATTTGATGCCGGTGGGAAAGCCCGCGCCGCCACGCCCGCGCAGGCCGGAATCCTTCACCGCCTGCACCACCGCCTGCGGCTCCATCGAGCGGGCGCGAGAAAGTCCGGCCCAGCCGTCATGTGCGGCATAATCGTCGATGTCCAGCGGGTCGATCACGCCGCAACGGGCGAAGGTGAAACGCTGCTGGCCGGCGAAAAAGGGCAGGGCCATCACATCGCCCAGGCGGTTGGCATGGCTGCCGTCGAGTATGGCGGCAACATCATCCGACCCGACGGGACCATAGGCGATGCGCCCTTGCGGGGTTTCAACCTCCACCAGCGGTTCGATATTGAACAGGCCGCGGCTGCCGGTGCGCACCACCTGTGCGCCGGCGCGTGCAAAGGCATCGGCCACTGCATCGCTGCCCAGCGCGACGGAGGCCATGTCTGCGGAAATGAAAACGCGCGTCATGCCGCCACCTGCTTTGCAATCGCATCCAGCTTCGCCGCATCCAGCGCCGCCACCGGCTTTTCATCGACCAGTGCATTGGGGCCGATGGAACACAGGCCAAGGCAATAGACCGGCTCCAGCGTCACCTGCCCGTCGCCGCGCGTCTCACCCATGGCAACGCCCAGCTTTTGCGCAGCGACGCTTTCCAGCGCCGCGCTGCCGCGCGCCTGACATGCCTCGGCCCGGCAGAATTTGACAACATGCCGCCCGGCCGGCTTGCGGCGGAACTCGTGATAGAAGGTCAGCACGCCATGCACTTCGGCGCGGCTGACGTTCAGCGCCAGTGCGATGGCGGGCACGGCCGCATCAGGAACATGGCCAAAGCAATGCTGTACATCATGCAAAATCGGCAGGAGCGCGCCGGGCCTGCCCTCGTGCCGGGCAAGCACTTCGGCAAGCGCATCTTCATCAAAGCGAATATTTTCAGCCATCATCCAATCCGGGCGCCGATTGACCGACGTCGGCCTTTGCTTGAACCAGTCAAATCACGCACTGCCCTAAAACCGCAGCGCCGCAAGAGCAACAGGAGAGACGATATGACAGCCCTTATCGACAATGAATCCCGCAGGCGGGTGGCATCGCTGATCACCGGCTTCTGGCCCGCACAGGCCATCAATGCCGCGATCCGTATTGGTGTCCCGGAACGACTGGCGCAAGCACCGGCAACGGCCGACGGGCTTGCCGCCGCCACCCACGCACATCCCGGGTCGATGTACCGGCTGCTGCGCGCGCTGGTTTCAATTGGCATTGTCGATGAAGACGAGGGCGGCGTTTTCACGCTGACGGCGGATGGCCGCAGCCTGCTGCCCGATGCGCCCAATTCATTGCGTGGAATGGCGCTGCATGTCGGCAACCAGCTATGGCCTGCCTTTGGCGAACTGGAACGCTGCGTAAGGGAAGGGGCGCCGCCGCCCGGAATCAAGCATGGGCCTGACGGCTTTGCCGAACTGAACGACAAGCCTGACGAGGCGGCGATCTTCAACCAGTCCATGGTCGATGGCAGCCGCAAGGTGGCGGGACAGGCGATTGCCGCCTTTGATTTTTCACGGTTTTCGACGGTCATGGATGTGGGCGGCGGCTATGGCGGGGTGCTTGCCGCCCTGCTTGCCGCCAATCCTGCGCTGAAGGGCATGATTCTGGACCTGCCGCATGGCGAGGCCGGCGCGCGCGCCTATCTGGCCGGCGAAGGCGTGGCGGATCGGGCGGATTATGTCACCGCCAGCTTTTTCGATCCGATTCCGCCGATCGCCGATTGTTATGTGCTGAAATACATCATCCATGACTGGAATGACGATTATGCCCGACGGATCATGGCGCGCGTCGGCGCTGCGGCGCGGGAATCGAATGGCACCGTCGTCCTGATCGAACGGGTGGTGCCCGAACGGATTGAAAACGATCCGGCGCACCGCGGTATCATGCAGGGCGACCTGACGATGATGCTGTGGGACGGCAAGGAACGCACCGCTGCCGATTATCGCCTGCTGTTCGAAGGGGCCGGGCTGGCTCTGTCGCGCATCATCGACATTGGCGACGGCTTCAGCCTGATCGAAGGGGTTGTGGCCGGTCAGGCCTGAACCGCGAAAGAACCTGATGGGGCAGAGGGGGGCTTGAGTTTGCGCATGGTTGCGCGTTAAGTTCCCCTTTCGTTCTGTGCTGCGGGATTGCCGGTCATGATCGTCTACATTCTTCTTGCCGTGATCGGCACCATTGCCGGGCTGGGCATCGGCTGGCAGTTGCGCGGCGGCGGGGTTGCCGCGCTGACGGCGGAGCGGGACGAATGGCGCGACAAATTCACCCGCGCCATAGCCGATCTCAACATCGCGCTGGCCCGTGCCGAGCAGGTGAGTGCGATGCGCGCCGAACTGGATATGGCGAAGGCCGAGCTTTCCGGGCTGCGGGAAAGCGAAAGCGGCCTGCGCGCACGGCTGGCGGCGACAGAGGCCGCGCGCGAACGCGATACACAGGCGCATGAAGACCGGCTGAAGGAATTGCGCGAGGCACGTGAACAGCTTGCCACCCAGTTTTCCGATCTGGCCAGTCGTGCACTTGAAGGCGCGCAACGCAATTTCCTCGAGCGTGCCGAACAGCGTTTCCAGCAGGCCGGAACCGATAATGAGCAACGGCTGAAGCAACTGCTGGCGCCGGTCGAAACCACGCTGAAACGCTATGAATTGGGTGTGGCTGCGGTCGAGAAGGAACGGCAGGAAGCCTATGGCAATCTGACCGGCCTGATCGAGGCGATGCGTCAGGGACAGGAAGCGGTGCGCAGCGAGGCGGCCAAGCTGTCCAACTCATTGCGTTCCGCGCCCAAGGCGCGCGGGCGCTGGGGGGAGCAGCAGCTGCGTAACGTGCTGGAAACCTGCGGTCTGGCCGAACACACCGATTTCAATACCGAGGTGAGCATCGACACCGAGGATGGGCGGATGCGGCCCGATGCCATCATCCGCGTACCCGGCGGCCGGGCATTGGTGATCGACGCCAAAGTGTCGCTGAACGCCTATCAGGACGCCTTTCACGCGGTGGATGAAAAGGAGCGCGCGCTTGGTCTTGGCGCCCATGCCGCCGCAATGAAGGCGCATGTAAACGGGCTTGGCAACAAGGCCTATTGGAACCAGTTCGCCGATGCGCCCGATTATGTGATCATGTTCGTACCGGGCGAACATTTCCTGTCCGCCGCACTGGAGCATGACCCGACATTGTGGGACTTCGCCTTTGAAAAGCGCGTGCTGCTGGCGACGCCGACCAATCTGATCGCCATTGCCCGCACCGTCGCCGCTGTCTGGCGGCAGGAGAAGCTGGCGGCGGAGGCGCGGCGCATCGGTGAGCTTGGCAAGGAAATGTACGACAGGCTTGCCGTGGCGCAGGGCCATTTGAAGACCGTCGGCGCAGGGCTGACCACGGCGGTGAACAATTACAACCGCTTCGTCGGCTCGTTCGAACGCAATGTTTTGAGCACCGGCCGCAAGTTCAAGGAACTGAACATAGAGGCAGGCAACAAGGCGATCGAAGTGATGGAGCCGGTGGAAGCCCTGCCGCGCGAAACCATGGGCAGCCGGGACGAGGATGCCGTTAGCGCCGTTCTGACCGCACAGGAATGACAGCGATCATGTTCGCAATAGTTTAACTTTGGATGGCAGGTGGCAGTTGCGGCCGCCTGCGCATCGTAACGGGTTCGGCCGCGTTGGTCAGGCGGTGCGGCGGCGGATCTGGTTCAGCACCTCATAGCCCATGACGCCGGTGGCGACCGCCGCATTGAGGCTGTCCGCACGGCCCAGCATGGGGATTTTCACCAGCAGGTCGCACTGGCCTTCATATTCCGGCGGCAGGCCCGATTGTTCATTGCCCGTGACGATGAAGACGGGCGGCTGATAATCCGGCTGCTGATAATCGAATTGGGTGTTGAGGCTGGTGCCGACCAGCTGGCCTGGCCCATCGCGCAACCATTGAATGAAATCCGGCCAGCGGGCCATTGCGATGCGCTGGGTGAACAGCGCACCCATGGATGCGCGCACCGCCTCCACAGAAAAGGGATCGCAGCAATCGTCAATCAGGATGACGCCGCCCGCACCAATGGCGTCGCCGGTGCGCAACACGGTGCCCAGATTGCCGGGATCACGCATCGACTGGACGACCAGCCAGATCGGCGCCTGCATCCGATCGATCGTATCGAGTGCCACCGGGAACTCGGGATAGACGCCGAGCACCGCCTGCGGATTGTCCTTGCCCGACAATTTACGCAATATATCGGTGGTGGTGGCGATCGCTTCCCCGCCGGCCGCCTCTGTCGCGGTGATCAGCCGTTCAGCCAGCGGATGCGTTGCGCCATCGCCGGCAAAGACCAGATAGCGCGGCAGATGGCCTGCATCGGCTGCTTCGGTCAGGATGCGCAACCCTTCGGCCAGGAACAGAGCTTCGGCCCGGCGGTGCTTCTTTTCGCGCAGGGAGCGGATGCGTTTGAGCAGCGCATTGCCGTGGCTGGTAATCTCGCGTGGCATATCGGCTGGCGGCTCAGTCTTCGCCGAACTTGTCGGCGACCAGCGCGGCAAGGCTGTCCACCGCCTGATCCGCTGCTTCACCGCTTGCCGAAATGGTGATGCTGTCGCCAATCGCGGCACCCAGCATCATCAGCCCCATGATGGAGGTGCCGCACACGCGGCTGCCGTCCTTCTCAACCTCGATATCGGCCGGAAAGGAGGAGGCGATGGTGACGAACTTTGCACTGGCCCGGGCATGCAGCCCCCGCTTGTTGGTGATCGCGACCGTCCGTTCCGCCATCAGGCCGCCTCGCCCAGGATGGAGGACGCGACCGAGATATATTTCCGCCCGGCTTCCTGCGCCGCTTCCACCGCGCGGGCGACATCCATCGTCCGCCGCACGCTGGCAAGGCGGATGAGCATGGGCAGGTTGATGCCGGCGATGACTTCGACATTGGGGCGGCCCATCAGCGAAATCGCCAGATTGGACGGTGTACCGCCGAACATGTCGGTCAGCAGGATGACGCCGCGTCCTGAATCGACACGGGCGGCGGCCGATGAAATATCGGCCCGTCGGGCTTCCATGTCGTCATCCGGCCCGATGCAGACCGCTTCAACCTTTTCCTGCGGGCCGACGACATGTTCCATGGCGGAAATGAATTCCGCCGCCAGCCGACCATGGGTAACCAGAACCAGGCCAATCATTTCACATTCGCTCCCGACGCGTCACGCGGATGCCGTCCTTCAACCATGTCATCCGGGCGTGCGCCCATATCCCTGTGCACGACCGTCGGCGAAAATCCAGCCCCGCGCAAGCGCTCCCCCAGATGTTCGGCCACATGAACCGAACGGTGCCGCCCGCCCGTACAGCCAATGGCGATCGTCACATAGGCTTTTCCTTCCGCCGCGTAGCGCGGCAGCAGGAATCGAGCCAGTCCGCCGATGCGGTCCATCGCTTCGTCATAGGATGGATCGCGCATGATGAACGCGCCTACGTCCGAATCGAGCCCGGTCATCGGACGAAGCGTGGCGTCCCAATGCGGATTGTCCAGAAAGCGCATATCGAACATCAGATCGGCGTTGCGGGGCACCCCGCGCGCAAAGCCGAAGGACATGACGGTGATCGTCGGTCCTTCCTGATCTTCGCCGGTCATGAAGTCGGCCCGGATGCGCAGGCGCAGATCGTTGACGCTGAAGCCGGTGGTGTCGATCACATGCGACGCGACATCGCGGATCGGTGAGAGCAGTTCCCGCTCCCGCGCGATGCCATCGGTCACCAGCCGGTCCAGCGCCAGCGGATGCCGCCTGCGCGTTTCGGAATAGCGCCGCTCCAGCTCCACGCTGGCGCAGTCGAGGAATAATATGCTGACGCTGATCCCCTCGGCAGTGCCAAGGCCGGTGAGCCGTTCGACCAGCGCCAGCGAATCAAAGCCGCGCGTCCGGCTGTCTATACCGATGGCCAGCGGCCGCTCGGCATTCACGCCGGGCGATGCCGAAGGCGTGGCAAGAAGGCGATCGAGCAGCGAAAGCGGCAGATTGTCCACCGTTTCCCAGCCAATATCCTCGAGCGTCTTGAGCGCGGTCGATTTGCCCGCCCCGGACATGCCCGTCACCACCAGGATCCGTGTCGGAAAGGTCATTGCATCCCCCAGTTTAACGCAACGCCGTGAAGGCGCAATGAATGCTCGACCTTGATCGGCGCCGAAGGTTCCATGGCAGACAGGGCGATACAGGGCAGATCATGGCCGGCAATGGGGGTGAACGCCGGTTCCGGTATCCGCTGCGGGGGCATGTCCAGATCGACGACGAGACACAAGGGCGCCCGTTCCAGCGCGGGAAGGGGAATAAGGCCGACGCCGCGTACCTCGATCATGCCGGCGATGCGCGGCGGCGCGGATGCGATCACAATGCCATGCTGTTCGCGAAGCACGACATAATCATCGGCCACCAACATCCAGCCACGATCGATCAGCCGCAGCGCAAGGTCGGACTTGCCGGCGCCGGAGCGGCCGCGCAACAGCACGCCGCGCCCTTCCAGTGCGACGCAACTGCCATGAACAGGTGGGTAAGCGGCGGCGATGGTTACAATTCCACGGCAGGCAGCGTCACCGTGAACCGCGCGCCTGAGGAGGCGTCCGTCCGATCCTCGGCGGCGATGCGGCCGTCATGGGCTTCGACAATGGCCTTGGCGATGGCAAGGCCCAGGCCGGAATGCTTGCCGAACGCCTCCCCCTCAGGCCGGACGCTGTGGAAACGGCGGAAAATCGCCTCGCGCGCTTCAGGGGGTACGCCGGGGCCTTCATCGTCGATGCGAAGCTGCACCCGTTCCCCGTCGCGGGTCGCGGAAACCTGAACCAGCCCGCCTTCGGGTGAAAAGCTGATGGCATTGTCGATCAGATTTTCAATGACGCGGATCAGGCGGCTTTCATCCCCCATCACCACCGCCGTTCCCGGTTCCGGCCGGGCGAAGGCCAAACGCACGTTGCGCGGCACCACGCGCGATTCGCGGGCAGTGACAAGCCCGGCGATCATCTGGCCAAGATCGATCTGTTCGAATCTTGTGCGCGACAGCTCGGCATCCAGCCGCGATGCCTCGGCAATGTCGGTGATCAGCCGGTCGAGCCGGTGGACATCGTCGCGCACCACCTCCAGCAATTGCGAACGCAGCCCGGTATCCTGCACCCGGTCCAGCGCCTCCACCGCGGAGCGGAGCGAAGCAAGCGGGTTCTTCATCTCATGGGTGACATCGGCTGCGAATGCCTCTGTCGCGTCGATGCGCTGACGCAGCGCCTGGCTCATATCCGACAGCGCACGGGCGAGCAGGCCGATCTCGTCCCGGCGGGAGGGCAGGCGCGGCACCGTCACTTCGCGTGCGCGGCCCAGCCGCACCCGCTGGGCGGAAAGCGCCAGCCGTCGCAGCGGCCGCACGATGGTGCGGGCAAGGAACAATGACAATAATATGCTGGTGAGGATGACGACGCCAAGCACGATGCCGGAAGACAGCCGCTCCGCACGGACGATACGGGTGATGTCGCGCGCGCTGGAGGTGAGGAGCAGCACAGAACCTTCCGGCTGGCCCAGCGGAATGGCGGCGCTGGCCACGGGGGTTCGGTCGGGCGCCTTGCGCAGCCGCGCTGTCACCTGATGATGATCAAGGCTTTCCACCGCCTCCGGCCATGCGCCGCTGCGGTCCTGCGCCGGTTCGACGAAACTGGGCAGGCTGTCGGCGTCGGCGATGGCATCGATCATCCGGTCGAGGAAACGCGCGACATGCTTCTGCCACGGCTCCTGCGCGGGGTCACGCAGTTCATAGGTGGGGCCGGTGGTGTTCCAGCTGTCGATCGCCAGCCGCCCGTCCGGGCCGTAGATACGAAGCCGCGCCTCGTTCGCCCGGCCAAGATCGGCCGCCAGCCGCACGCGCCTTTCCAGCGGCACCGCCGAAAGCGCCGCTGCCGCCAGCCGCGCTTCGGTGCTGATCTGCGCCAGCCGCGTCTCGCTCAACCGCACCCGGAAGGAATCGAGGTAGAAGACGCTGCCGGCAAGCATCGCCAGCGCGAAGATGTTGACGGCAAGGATGCGGGTGGTGAGCGACCAGCGGCCGGACCATTTGAACGAAAGGTCACGGTCGTGGATGCGCTGACGGCCGCCCAAGCTGCTATTCCTCGGAAAAGCGGTAGCCGACGCCATAAAGTGTCTCGATTGCCTTGAAACTGTTGTCGACCGCGCGGAACTTCTTGCGCAGACGCTTGATATGGCTGTCGATCGTGCGGTCGTCGACATACACATCGTCCTGATAGGCGGCGTCCATCAATTGATCGCGTGATTTGACGAAACCGGGTCGCTGCGCCAGCGCCTCCAGTATCAGGAATTCGGTGACGGTCAGCGCCACATCCCGGCCTGCCCAGGATACGCGGTGCCGGGCAGGATCCATCTCCAGCCGCCCGCGCACGATCTTTTCGGCCGGGGGTGTTTCCGCCCCGTCGTCGCCTTCACCGGCCAGCCGGTTTTCGGCGCGACGAAGCACGGCACGGATGCGCGCCGTGAGCAGGCGGTGCGAGAAGGGTTTGGAGATATAATCGTCCGCGCCCATGGCCAGGCCAAGCGCCTCGTCCAGCTCATCATCCTTGGACGTCAGGAAGATGACCGGCATGTCGCTCTTCTCGCGCAGGCGGCGCAGCAGCTCCATCCCGTCCATGCGCGGCATCTTGATGTCGAGCACGACCAGGTCCGGCGGGTTTTCCAGCATGGCCTTCAGCGCCGTCTGCCCGTCGCTGTATATCCGGGTCTGGAATCCTTCAGCCTGAAGCGCGATGGACACCGACGTCAGGATGTTGCGATCATCGTCTACGAGGGCGATCGATGCCGACATGGGCTGTGCTGATCCTGCCTGCTTGAATGAAGGGCCCTTTGCCTAGCGGTTTTTCGTCGCCGCAGGAAGCCGTTGTACCCCCGAAAGATGAACGCGGCTGTCGGCGCCGGGTTCGCCCGGATGCAAAAGTTTCGCGAATCGCTTTCAAGAGTTTTGACCAGAGCGATGGTTTTCCTATATGCGCACCCGCGAGCAGGGCGGCGCAGTGCTGCCCATCCAACGGATTTGTGGGAGAATGCCTGTGTCCCAGCGTATATCGTCCTTCGGACTTGAAAAACAGGGGTTCGCCACCGGCGCCTCGCTGCACTGGAACCTGCCGACCGCGCCGCTGGTCGAACATGCGGTGAGGCGTGGTGAGGGCCTGCTGGCCAAGGATGGTCCGCTGGTCGTGGAAACGGGCAAGCACACCGGCCGTTCGGCGCAGGACAAGTTCATCGTCCGCGACGCACAGACCGAAGATTCGATCTGGTGGGGCAAGACCAACAAGCCGATGACGCCGGCGCAGTTCGCCACGTTGAAGGACGATTTCCTGGCCCATATCGCCAAGAGCGAAACGCTGTTCGTGCAGGACCTGTACGGCGGTTCGCAGCCGGCGCACCGCATCAATGTGCGCGTCATCAATGAATTGGCCTGGCATTCGCTGTTCATCCGTACGCTGCTGGTTCGCCCGGAAGAAAGCGAACTGGCCGATTTCGCCCCTGAATTCACCATCATCGACCTGCCAAGCTTCAAGGCCGATCCGGCCCGCCACGGCTGCCGCACCGAAACGGTGATCGCCGTCAACTTCTCTGAAAAGCTGATCCTGATCGGCGGCACCCGCTATGCCGGTGAAATGAAGAAGTCGGTCTTCTCCATCCTCAATTATGTGCTGCCGGCAGCCAATGTGATGCCGATGCACTGCTCGGCCAATATCGGCCCCAATGGCGACAGCGCCGTGTTCTTCGGCCTGTCGGGCACTGGCAAGACCACGCTTTCGGCCGATGCCAGCCGCACGCTGATCGGCGATGACGAACATGGCTGGTCCGACACCGCCGTGTTCAACTTCGAAGGCGGCTGCTATGCCAAGATGATCCGTCTTTCGGCAGAGGCGGAACCGGAAATCTATGCCACGACCAAGCGTTTCGGCACGGTTCTGGAAAATGTCGTCATCGATCCGCAGACCCGCGAACTCGATCTTGACGATGCGACGCTGGCGGAAAACACCCGCGGTGCCTATCCGCTGGAATTCATTCCGAACACTTCGGAAGCGAATATGGGTGCTACGCCCAGCAATGTGATCATGCTGACGGCGGATGCCTTTGGCGTGCTGCCGCCGATCGCCAAGCTGACGCCGGAACAGGCGATGTATTATTTCCTGTCGGGCTACACCGCCAAGGTGGCAGGCACCGAAATCGGCGTGACCGAGCCGGAGGCGACCTTCTCCACCTGCTTCGGTGCGCCCTTCATGCCGCGTCATCCGTCCGTCTATGGCAATCTGCTGAAGGAACGGATCGCCAAGGGTGGTGTCGATTGCTGGCTGGTCAACACCGGCTGGACCGGCGGCCAATATGGCACCGGATCGCGCATGCCGATCAAGGTGACCCGCGCATTGCTCAACGCCGCGCTTGACGGTTCGCTGAACAATGCGGAGTTCCGCATCGATCCGAACTTCGGCTTCAAGGTGCCGGTGGCGGTTCCGGGCGTTGAAAGCCAGATCCTCAACCCGCGTGACACCTGGGCGGACAAGGCTGCCTATGACGCCACCGCGTCCAAGCTGGTGCAGTTGTTCATCGACAACTTCAGCCAGTTTGAAGACCATGTCGATGAAGGCGTGCGGCAGGCAGCGCCCAAGGCGGCCTGATCGCCGTTCAAAGGAACATGAACAGGGGGCGTGCGCCAATGGCCGCGCCCCTTTTTCATGGCGTTGGTCTGGCACAAGTGCCGACAAGCTACTAACTTCGTCCGATGGCTCGAAAAACCAGAAGCAATGACTGGGGTTTTCCCCGCTGGCGCGCCTATGGCGGCGAACGCGCGACGACACAGGTGCGGCTTTGCGATCGCGAAGGGTGCAGCGAAGTGGGTGACAGGCCCGCGCCCAAGGCGCCCAACAGCCCAGAACGCTGGTATTTCTGCGAGGCGCACGCCGCCGAATATAATCGCAACTGGGATTATTTCGCAGGACTGAGCGCGCAGGAGGCGGAAGAGCGCGAGCGGACCGAACGGTCCGAAGGGTCCGGCTATCACCAGACCAGCCATTATGCCTGGGGCGGGCCGGGCGATGGCACCCGATCACGCGATGAAATGCGTGCGCTGGATGTGCTGGAACTGGACGTGGATGCCGATTTCACGGCGATCAAGGCGGCGCACCGCCGGCTGGTGAAGGTGCATCATCCCGATGCAAATCCTGATGACGGGGAAGCGGCGAAGCGTTTTCAGGCAGTGCAGGCGGCCTATGACGTGCTGAAACGCGCTGAAGAACGCAAGGCCGGGTGACAGGCGGCACAATGAAGACGCGCCGCACCGCCGTCCCGTCGCGCTGGGAAGATGTGGTGCTGATCTGCCGGAAATGCAGCAAGCGCGCAAATGGCGGTTTCGGGGAGGATGGCGAGCAACGGCTGGCCAAGGCATTGCGCAAGGCGCTGCATGGCGGGCGCAAGCGCAAGGCACGGCTGGGCATTATCGAAACGGGCTGTCTTGGCCTTTGTCCGCGTGACGCAGTGGTTGCGATCAATGCCCGCCATCCCGAACAATGGCAGCTTATCACCCCCGGTACATCGGTGGAGCAGGTGGCGACGCAGCTGGGCCTTCGCCCTGCATCGGAGACGACAGTGTCTGGTGACGGAACGGCCGACCGCGCCTGAAGGCATCGGCCTGCCGGTCAGCCTGCCAGCCGCTCCGCCGTTTCGCGGATCAGCGCGATCATATTGGGGATGCCCTGCGTGCGGTTGGAGCTGAGCTGGGCGGTCAGATTGAAACCGGCCAGCCGCGCTGGCACGTCTTCGGCCAGAATCTCGTCGGGCGTGCGGTCCTGCACGATGGTGAGGATCAGCGCGATAATGCCCTTGGTGATTGCAGCATTGCTGTCGGCCAGGAAATGCAGCCGCCCGTCGTCGCGCCGCATGGGATAGACCCAGACCGCGGCCGAACAGCCGCGCACCAGCGTCGCATCGGTTTTCAGCGCGTCGGGCATCGGCTCCAGCGCGCGGCCGAGATCGATGAGCAGGCGATAGCGGTCATCCGCATCAAGCCATTCCCATTCGGCCTCAATGTCATCCATGGTCATGGGCGTCGTCATCGCGCCGGGCTAGCAGAGCGGAATGCGCCCGTCACCCCCAATGGCTTCGGCTGTCGATGAAACACCTTTGATGCTGCATCGCCGCTGCCGGTCAGCGGGCGCAGATGCGGGCGCGATCGTTCACCCAGCACCCGTTCTTCAGATGGACGGTGCCAAGCGGATCGCCTGCCCGGTCGTCGTCCGCATCCCTGTTCCAGCTGGCATCGCCGCTGCCGTCGCCGTTCACCACGATCACGGCGAAATGCGACCTGGCGGGTTTGCCGTGGCTCCATGTGTTCAGCGTATAGCCGGTGTCACCCATGGGATAGACGAGGCACGGACCGTCAATATGGACGACGCCATCCACCTCCAGAAAACACGACTGCGTCTTGAGGCCGCTGATGCTGTCGTCGGGTGCGGGCTGCCTGGCAGGTGCGGCAAGAGATGTGTTTGCAGCCACCAACCGCTCTGCCGGCCGCTCATCATCATTGGTCATGTGCTGCCGGGACCGTGGGCTGCACCCCATCAGCAGCATGGCACAGGCAATGAATCTGATTGCGTGCATTTCCTTGGTCCTTCAGCCGCGAAACAACCGCCCATGGCCGACGCTGTTCCCCTTCTGCGCCATAGTGCTGCAACCTGCCGGGAGATTATTGCGGAAATTGCAGCGCCACCGCCCCGATCTTGCACTTAAACGCTGCGAAGCGATCGGAATTTGCTATGGAGGGGCGTAACGAGCGGTGCGTTCGTGCGTTACCGCTTGGGGATTTCCATAATCAGCCAGCAAGGAGAAATGACATGGCATTCGAACTGCCGCCGCTGCCCTTCGCCAAGGATGCGCTGGAACCGCATATGTCTGCGGAAACCTTCGATTATCATCATGGCAAGCATCACAAGGCCTATGTCGACAAGGTCAATGGCTGGATCGACGAAAAGGGCCTTGCCGGCAAATCGCTGGTCGAAGTGACCAAGCTTGCCAAGGAAAAGGGCGACAAGGGCCTTTTCAACAATGCCGCACAGGTGTGGAACCACAGCTTTTTCTGGCAGTGCCTTGCACCCGCCGGCCAGAAGCCCAGCGGCAAGCTGGCCGACATGATCAACAGCAGCTTCGGTTCAACCGATGCGCTGCTGAAGAAGCTGGGCGAAGAAGCAGTCGGCCATTTCGCCAGCGGCTGGGCATGGCTGGTGCTGGAAGGCGACCAGTTGAAGGTGACGTCGCTGCATGATGCCGATACGCCGGTCGTCTATGAAGGGATGAAGCCGCTGCTCACCCTCGATGTGTGGGAACATGCCTATTACATCGATTACCGCAACGCGCGGCCCAAATTTGCCGAAACCGTTCTCGGCAACATCATCAACTGGGATTTCGTCGCCCAGAATCTGGACGGCAATGGCGTGTCCCGCGCCGACCAGCAGCAGGGCTGAACCCCCGCTGATATTACAGGGAAATGGCGGCCATGTGCCGCCATTTTCTTTTCAGGCACCAGCGATGCCCTGCTGACGCCTGCCGATCGCTGTTCTGCCACGGCCGGCCCGCCCCAAGGCTTTGGTACCGGAAAACACGAAGGGCATATGCGTTTTCTTCCGACAGGAGGAGCCCGATGTCCGGCAAGGAAAAATTGCGCAACGCCATGGTCGACCGGCAGATTGCCGCGCGCGGGATAAGCGATGGCAATGTGCTGTCCGCAATGCGGGAGGTGCCGCGAGAGGCCTTTGTGCCCGAACGGCTCGGTGAATTTGCCTATGATGATGCCGCACTCCCCATTGAGGAGGGGCAAACCATATCCCAGCCCTATATCGTCGCGCTGATGATCGAGGCGGCGCGGCTGTCGCCCGGTGACCGGGTGCTGGAGATCGGCGCGGGCTCCGGCTATGCGGCGGCGGTCATGGGGCAGGTCGCTGCTGTCGTTCATGCAATAGAGCGGCATGACGCGCTGGCGAAAGCCGCTGCCGCGCGCATCGCCCGCCTCGACTATGACAATGTGCATGTCATTAATGGCGACGGCACCAACGGCCTGCCCGATGAAGCGCCGTTCGATGCGATACTGGTCGCAGCGGGCGGCCCGGCAATTCCACAACCCCTGTGCAGCCAGCTTGCCATTGGCGGACGGCTGATCATTCCCATCGGCAATGCGGATGAGCAGCGGCTGGTGCGCGTGATCCGCACCGGCGAGGATGATTATCAGCAGGACGATCTTGGGCCGGTGCGCTTTGTCCCGCTCATCGGCGCGCATGGCTGGCAGGGCAATGGCGGCACGATGGAAGAGGGGCGTTCCGTGCCGCGGATCATCGCCGCCGCTGCCGAGCCATTGCCGGATTTTGACGATCCCGCATTCGGTGCCCTGTTCGATCGCTTTGCCGATGCCCGCATCGTGCTGATTGGCGAAGCGAGTCATGGCACGTCGGAATTCTATCGCGCCCGCGCCGCCATCACCCGGCGGCTGATCGAGCACCATGGTTTCACCATAATCGCTGTGGAGGCGGACTGGCCGGACGCCGCCGCCATCGATCGCCATGTGCGGCACCGCCCGGCGCGGCGCGAGGACGAGCGGATATTCCAGCGTTTCCCCACATGGATGTGGCGCAATACCGATGTCGATGATTTCATCGGCTGGCTGAGGGCGCATAATGAAGGCCTGCCCGATGATCGCCAGACCGGCTTTCACGGGCTGGACCTTTACAGCCTGAACAGTTCGGTTCGCGCGGTGGTCGATTATCTGGACCGGGTCGATCCCGAAGCAGCGGCGATCGCACGCGAACGCTATGGTTGCCTTACGCCCTGGCGCAACGATCCTGCCGCTTATGGGCGGATGGCGATCAACACCGGCTATGCCCAATGCGAACAGGCTGTGGTGCAGCAATTGCGCGATCTGTTCAGCCGCAGCCGGGCGCCGCAGGATGGCGAGGATTTGCTGGATGCAAGGCAAAATGCCCGACTGGTTGCCAATGCCGAATCCTATTACCGCGCCATCTATTATGGCGGGGCGGAAAGCTGGAACCTGCGCGATACCCATATGTTCGACACGCTGGAACTGCTGTTGCAGCAAAAGGGGGCACGGGCGAGGGCGGTGGTGTGGGCGCACAACAGCCATATCGGCGATGCGCGCCACACTGAAATGGGCAGTGTGCGTGACGAGATCAACATCGGCCAACTTTGTCGCGAACATTATGGCGACAACGCCTGCCTGATCGGGCTTGGTACCCATGGCGGCACTGTGGCAGCGGCAACCGACTGGGATGGTCCAATGGAGGTGAAGCGCGTCAATCCATCGCGGCCGGACAGCTATGAACGCCTGTGCCACGACAGCGGGGTGGACCGCTTCCTGATCGATCTGCGCGAAGGGCGGAATGAAGCGGCGCGCGCCGCGTTGATCGAACCGCGGCTGGAACGGTTCATCGGGGTGATCTATCGCCCGGAGACGGAGCGGTGGAGCCATTATTCCACTGCCGACCTGCCGCGCCAGTTCGACGCGTGGCTGTGGTTCGACGAAACGCAGGCCGTGACTCCGTCGGGCGATGTCGCTCCGCAGCCGGGGGAGGAGGAAACCTATCCCTTCGGACTGTGAGTGGTCACCCGGCCAAATTGTATCGGTTCAATATCGGTGGCATGTGTCATTCAGTCCCGGCTTGTCATCCGCGTGCAAGCCGGGGCAGATAGGGGCCACAGCTTTCGCCATGTTCCGCCTGCCATTGGGCATCGCTGTCGCAACGCGCATCACGCTGGGCGACATTGCAGGCCAGAAGCAGCAGGCACAGTAATGGCGGCGCTGCACGGGTGATGGTTCGACGCAGCATGTTTCGCTCCCTTCAAACCAGAAAGAAGATTGCGGTAAGTGCCGTCAGCACGGCCATGGCACGGATGAACAGGCGCATGGCCGTTTCATTGCCCAACCATTCGCGTGCAGCGGCGCCCAAGGCTGCCCAGCAGCTGATCCATGGCAGGCCACCGATGATGAATACGGCGGTGATCAGTGTGATTTGCTCGCCGATCGGCCGGCCTGGCACGGCAAAACCGGCGATGGCGGATATGGTGATCGCCCATGCCTTGGGATTGACGAACTGAAAGGCAGCCGCCTGCCAGAAGCCAAGCGGGCGCGCTGCTCCGGCAGCGGCGATAGAGCGCACGCGCCACAGCCTTGCTGCCAGCCACAGCAGATAGGCCGCGCCCGCGATCCTGATCACCCATTGCAGCATGGGCACTGCCTGAAACACTACGGCGAGGCCCAGGCCACTGAGCACGAGCATGACGGTGCATCCCATGCTGATCCCCAGAATATGCGGCATGGTGCGACGAAAGCCGAAAACCAGCCCGGATGATGCGAGCATGATATTATTGGGCCCCGGCGTCGCGGTGCAGACAAAGCTGTAGAGCGCGAGTGGCCCGATCATTATATTATCCATATTGACCTCTGCCCATCTTTGAGCGAACGGTTCAATGTCTGAAATTGAATCAGGAGTCAAATAGGACATTGTCATGATACAATTAGGTGAGAGCAGATGAACCCATGGCAGCCGCGCATAGCCGAAGGTGCAGCGCCGCTTTACGAACGGCTGGTCGACGCGCTTGAGGGTGACGTCCGCTCCGGCAGGCTGAAGACCGGGGATCGGCTGCCGCCGCATCGCGATCTGGCTCATGGCCTGTCGATAGGTATCGGTACCGTCAGCCGTGCCTATGCCGAAGCGGAACGGCGCGGGTTGATTTCCAGCCATGTCGGCCGTGGTTCCTTCGTCGCGGGAATGGCAACAGCTGTGGAAACGGGAGGTGGTCTCGCCAACGCCGGATCGGGCATGATCGACATGGCGCACAATCTGCCGCCCGCCGCACCGGCCGCCCGCTGGCTGGGCGAAACGCTCAACCGGCTGCGCCGCCGCGGCGATCTACTGGAAACCATCGGCTATGGCCCGCCGGAAGGGATGGAGGCGATCCGCCGCGCGGGAGCGCAATGGCTGAGCCGTCGCCACCATGTCGTGCGCGCGACGGCAGGCGGGCTGATCCAGTGCAATGGCGGCCAACAGGGACTGGCACTGTCTTTCTCCACCATGTTGAGCGCGGGCGACAGCCTGTTGTGCGAAGCGGCGACCTATCCCGGCATCCGCACCATTGCCGATCATGCCGGCTATCGGCTGACCGGCGTGGCAATGGATCAGGGCGGTTTGTGCCCGGATGCGCTGGACAGGGCAGCAGCGGAAACCGGGGCGCGCATGATCGTCCTTATGCCGACGCTGCAGAATCCGACGACGATCACCATGGATGCCGCGCGCCGTGCCGATATTCTGGCAGTGGCAAGGGCGCGGGATCTGATGATCGTCGAAGACGACGCCTATCGCGTCCTTGGCGATGCGGATTGCCCGACCGGCTTTGCCGATCTTGCACCGGAGCGGACATTTCTGGTAGCCGGGCTGTCCAAATCGGTGGCGCCGGGGCTGCGGCTGGGCTTCATCCTCCCGCCCGAAGGCAGCAATTATCGCGATCGGCTGATTTCCGGCATTCGTGCGCTTGGCTATTGCCCGCCCGCGCTTGGCGGCCTTGTTTTCAGCCAATGGGTCGAAGACGGCGTGGCGGATCGGATCGCCGACGACATCCTGACCGAGGCGGGTGAACGCACTGCGCTTGCCGTCGGGCTGCTTGGCGATGCGGCGGCAAAACCCGGCGCTGCGCAAAGCCTGCACCTGTGGCTGCCCATGCCGCTGCTGGAGGCGGAACAGGTGGCAGGCCGTGCCCTGCGCGCGGGCATTGATCTCACACCTCCGGCAGCGCCGCTGCTGCTGCCATCGTCGATCAGTGGGCTTCGCCTGTGTCTCGGCGCTGTGGCAGACAGGGATGTGTTGAGAAACGCCCTGCTGGCCATCAGCTCCACGCTTGGTGGTGCTGTCGATCATGAAGCGCGCGACATTGTGTGACCGGCTGGCGGCCCAGACAGATGGGATAGGCCATGCGTAAGTATTTTTACCGATTATCCGCTGTCGGCCCATGCTATATCCCCGTCATGAACCTCTGGGCTGGATGGTTGGGAGAATGGTGATGAAACTTCGTTCCATGCTGGCGGGCGATCTTGATATTGCTACCGTCACCTTCGGCACTCTTGCGCTCTGGGCCGCATTTTTCGCTCTGATCAGGATAAAATTGTGATCCTTCCCATGCGCTCCCCCCGGATGCCTTTCCTTCTTGCCGTTGCCGCTGCATTTGCACTGACAGGCGTATCGACCGCTGCGATGGCGGCAGCGCCGTCGGCCCCCGCGGCGGCGATGGTGGTTCCCGATGGCTTCAGCCTTGACGCCGATGGATCGACGCTGGTTCACGGCGGCAGCGGCTTTCGCTTTCCCGCGCATATTGCCGGTTTCACCCGCATCAACGAACAGCAGTTCGACCCCAGCGGCGATTATGTCGCCATTGCCTATCAACGCGATCTGCCGGGCGGCGATCAGGTGGCGGTGCGCATCGCCGTCGTCCATATCAGGGATATGAGCGCGGCCGACCATTATGTGATCATGAAGCCGGTCGCGATGTCCTATTTTTCGGCCGTGTCGGTGTTGTCCGAAGGGCCGGTGCGCATTGCCGGCCAGCCTGACGTAGAGGGCTATCGCGGCATCTTCGCAGGCGTGCGCGACGGAACGCCATGGCATTTCAGCCTCACCACCGTCGATTATGGCTATTGGAGCGGGCGCCTCGCCTCCGCCTATCCGGAGACTGCGGCCGGGCAGGCTGAAAATGATCTTGAGGCACTGGTCGCGGCTTTTCGCTGGCAACGACCGGTAAGGTCTGCGCGCTGACGGACCTGCTGGCGATATCGCGGCGGCAGCCGGCGGGCGACGCCGGTGCCGTCAAAAGGTGATCGACGATTTCACGCCGAGCACCGCCACATCCGCCGCGTGGCGATAACCGCCGGGATCGATGATATATTGCAGGTTCGGCCGGACGATCAGCCAGGGAAGCAGATGCAGGCTGTAATAGATTTCGCCCGCATATTCGGCATCCGGCTTCTCAGCGTTCGGCGCAGCGGCGATTTCATTGCGCGCCGCCCGGCCGTTGACGTTGGTGCGGCCAACCGCAATGCCGATGTCGTCGCTGGCCCGTCCGCGAAATGGCCCGACATAGAACATCCCCAGCGCGATCTGGTTATCGGTGCGCTGCGTCCTGCGATCCGCCTGTGTGACGTTGAGGAAGAGGCTGAGCCCATGAGTGGCCTTCGGACCTTCTTCCGGATCATTTTCATAATCGCCGGTAAGCTGCTGGCGAAGAAGGACATAAACGCCATAGCGGCCATCGTGCCGCAACGGGTTCAACCCGGTGACGGCAGTCGGGCGACGATCCACGCCCAGCAGCACATCGTCGCCATTGGAGCTGTTATACCAGGCGCCAAGGCGATAGCTGCCGGGTAGACCGGCGGAACCGATATGGGGTGTCCACCCCAGTTCCGCCGATGCGAGCACGCCGGTGGCCCCGCCGTGGCTCAAGGCAAAATCCTTTTCCAGATTATGAGGATTATTCTCGAACGCGCCGATCATTGCATACCAGCTGTCATGCTTGACGCGCAGCCGGGCGCCCCATTGGCTGATCGGTGCATTATACCAATAATCCCCGGCGATATTGCCCACCGGCGCACCGCAGAAGGTCAGGTTCTGGAAATCGCATGAAAAGCTGCTGAAGTCGGTGCCCAACGCCATGCGCCCCAGTTTCAGGTCCCATCCGGCGCCCAGCTGCTGCTGATACCAAAGCTCCGTCAGCCGCCAGGTCTGCCCGCGTCCATAAAGCGCCTGCACCTGTTGCAGCACGCCAAGCCCGGCTTTGGCGCCGAGATCAGGGCCATGGCGATAGGTGATGGTGGATTTGATACGTCCGCCCCGAAGGCCGGCCAGCTTGTCCAGATCCCATTTGGCGGCAAAGGTGAACTGGCCGACCTCGGTTGCGTCATGGCGCTGTCCGCCCGAAAGATTGGCGGCGAATTCGCCATCATAGGATATTTCGGGATCGATGCCGGCATCGTGCAATCGCGTGCGAAGGCCATTCCAATCGCCGGTAAGGGTGGAAGGCGCGCCATCGCTATCCTGCGGCTCTGCCCGGCTTGTTCCGGGATGGCTGTCGCCGGCCCATTGCGCCGTCTGCCCCATCGCAGCGCTGCTGAACCCAGCCATGACCGCGACGGCATAACAGAGGCCGGTCGCGATCCGCCTCCGTATCATTATTTCACGCATGGACGGATCATTGGTCGGTCAGCTTTGGCATGGCTGCGCTCTGGTGCCTGTATCGGTTCAACAGCTGCCATCAACTCAACAGCCGCGTCCGATGAACGACTGTATCGGCCGATGGTTCAGATGTTCGGCACGGTAATGGGCCAGATGGCGACGGATGCGCCAAGCCTGGTCATCGCTCAGCCCGAAGGCTGGGCGAGGTTCTGCGGCTGGCCTGCCGGCGCTTCCCAGCCAAAGACCGATCTGCCGCCATAATCGTGCGACAATCGCCGCTCCTCCGCCAGAAATGCCTGGAACGACGGCCCGTCGGCCGTTGCTTCCAGCGCGCGGGCCTGTGCATCCAGCCGCCTGATCGCGCCCAATTTCTCCTCATTGCCAAGCTGTGCTGCCCCAATTGCGGATTTCAGTATCGTGATTGTCTTGTCATAGACTTTGGTGGGCACTGGAAAGGGCTGTCGATCCTTGCCGCCGTGGGCAAGCGAAAAGCGTGCCGGATCGGAGAAGCGGCAGGGCGTTCCATGGATCACTTCCGCAACCATCGCCAGCGAACGCACGGTTCTTGCGCCAATCCCCGGTACCATCAGCAATTCGGGGAAATCCCTTGGCCCGGCCTCGGCAGCGGCGGCAAGCGCGCCATGGAGGCGGCGGATCACCACATCTTCGGCCCGAACATCATGATGATCGGGAAGCGACAGATGCGGCAGCAGCGGTTCCGGCGCTGGCGCGGATTGCACAGGCCGCAGTTTTGACGCTTCGCGTGCAATGCCGTCCGGTCCGATGTCTGCAAGTAATGCGAGCTGGGCATTGCGCGACGCCGCTGCCCGGCGATCGGCAAGATTGACGATCGTGCCGCCATTGCGTCCTTCGATCGCGGCATGGGGTGCATCGACGAAGCTCGTCAGCCCTTCCGACAGCCAATGATAGCGGCGCGCGCGGCGGCTGGCATCGTTCATGCCCTGCTGGATAACCGTCCATGCGCCATCATCGGCAACGACAAAGCCATGCAGGTAAAGATCGAAACCATCCTGCACGGCGGCGCTGTCCACCTTGGCGACCAGCCGGCTGGCATGGCCCAGCGCATCGCCGTCGAAACCGGCATGGCTTGCCGCTGCCAGAAGCTCCTGCGGGGTCTTGCGCGAATGTCGGCCGCGCCCACCGCAGATGTGCAGGCCGAGTTCGCCGCGCAAGGGGGCAAGGCCGCGTTTCAGCGATCCTATGACGCTGGTGGTGATGCCGGATGAATGCCAGTCCATTCCCATCACCGCGCCGAAGGACTGGAACCAGAATGGATTGGCAAGGCGGCGCAGAAACTCGTCCCGGCCATAATGGTGGACGATCGCCTGAGTCATCACGGCACCCAGCCGGGTCATGCGCTGCCCCAGCCATGGTGGTACGCGGCCGCCGTGAAGGGGAAGGTCTGCACTGCCGGCGCGGCGGGCCAAAATGAATCTCCACACGGGAACGAAGGAGGAACATTAGCAGCGCGGCGGGGAAAGCCAAAGTCGAAAAGGCCGGACGATGGAATTGCACGGCCGGCGGCGCTGCGGGCGGATAGGAAGGCGGCGCCAATCGTTATGACCAGCAGTGAAATGGGAGATTGTCATGCCTGCCAAATCCGCTGCACAGCAAAAGGCCGCTGGCGCTGCATTGTCCGCCAAGCGCGGCGATACGCCCAAGAGCAAGCTGAAGGGTGCGTCGCGCAGCATGGAGGAATCCATGAGCGAGAAGGAGCTTGAGAAAATGGCCTCGACCAAGCGCAAGGGTAAGCCGGAACACGCATCCGGCTGATCGGGTGACCGATTGAGCTTGGAGGCGCCGTCGCCATCTCCACCGGCAACATGAAGGTGGATGGTCGTTATGCCGTCGACGGTGTTTGATGACGATGAGCGCGTGCCTACGCCGCCGCCACTGGTGCCATGGATGCTGGAGGATGGCGAAGCTGCCGCCTTGTTCGACAGCCCGACATAGATGCCCGCGACTTCTGCCAGGGTGGCCGGTGTGATGATGCCTGTTGGCCGAGCCGCGTTGCCGCCGACATTGCCGTGATCGATCGTCGCGGCGCTGGTCTGCGCATTGTCGTGGAGATTGGCCGAAGGATCGGGGGGCTGCACTAACAGGGGTGCCACCTTTGCGATTTTGTTGCCAATCAATGTTTTTTAATGTCATATGATCAACAATGAATGACGTCCTTGACTTCCGTATCTTTGTGCGGGCTGCGGCAACCGGCAGCCTTTCCGCCGCCGGGCGGGAGCTTGGGCTGTCTGCTGCCGTCATCTCGCGGCGGCTGAGCAAGCTGGAGGAAAGGCTGGGTGTCCGCCTGTTGCAGCGTACGACGCGGCAGGTGACGCTGACCGAGGCCGGGCGCGCCTTTTACGACCAGATCGTTTCTGCCCTTACCCTGATCGAAGAGGCGGAAAGCACCGCCTCCGGCCGCGCCAGCCGCACCATGGGTGTGCTGCGCGTATCGGCGCCCACCGCCTTTTCACGTTTGCATCTGGCGCCCAGGTTGCGACCACTGCTGGAGGAGAATCCGGGCCTTACCCTGTCGCTGGAACTCAGCGATGATTATGTCGATCTTATCGCCAGCGGCGTTGATGTTGCGGTGCGGGTGATGGTGCCCGAAAGCTCCAGCCTCATCGCCCGGCGGCTGGCCCCCAACCGGCGGCTGTTATGCGCCACGCCCGAATATCTGGAACGCCACGGCGTGCCTGCATCCATCGCCGATCTCCAGCATCACCGGCTGCTTGCCGCGTCGAACCAGATCCGCTGGCGCCTCCAGGGGCCGGAAGGGGAGGTGCGGTTGCGCCCTGCCAGCGTCATCGAAACCAATTCCAGCGAAGTGGTGCGCGAACTGGTGGTGGCCGGGCTTGGCATCGGCCTGCGATCGACCTGGGATGTCAGCGAGGAATTGCGCGACGGGCGGCTGAAACAGGTGCTGCCGCAATATCAGGGCCTGTCCGATGTCGGCATCTATGCGGTTTATGCAAGCCGCCGTTTCGTGCCGCTGAAGATCCGCACCTTTGTCGATTATCTCGTCAATCTCTATGGCCCGGAACCTTATTGGGACAAGGGCCTGCCCATTCCGCCGGCAGCGTGACTATTGCCGCGGGGTTGAAGCTGATTTCCTTTACTGTCCACTAGCACGTTCGTGACGATCGCGGCAGGATACGAAAGAAACCCCGATCAAGGGGCAACGCCGGCACGCCATTTGCGTCCCGCGGACATCATGAAGGAGATGATGCGTGGATATGACCGTAAAGCCACTTCATCCGATTTTCGCTGCCGAACTGATCGGCGCGGACCTCAGCGTTGAACCGACGCAGGAACTGATCGACACCGTCGAACAGGCCATGGCCACCTATGCCGTGACGGTGGTGCGCGGCGCCAATGTGTCCGATGACGATCATATTCGCTTCAGCCGCGCTTTCGGCCCGCTGGAACTGCCGCCCGGCCTTGGCCGCGCCGCAGGGGTTGCGCCCGCCAAGCGCCGGATGCGGGCTGAATTGTTCGATGCGTCGAACCTCGATGAAAATGGCGAAATCATTCCCATGGGCACCGGGCGTCGCAAGCTGGCCAAGGGGGCGGAGCGTTTCCACACCGACAGCTCGTTCAACCCGCTGCCGACGAAATGGTCGCTGCTGCTGGGCCATATCGTGCCGCCAGTGGGCGGGGATACCCATTTCATCGACACGCGCGCGGTTTATGACGAACTGCCCGCCACCACCCGCGAGAAGATCGACGGGATGGAAGTCATTCACGATTTCTGGCGTGGACGCGAGCTGACCGGGTTGACCGGCGTGACCGATGAAATGCGCAAGACCATGCCGCCCGTCACCCATCCGCTGGTTCGCACCATGCCTTATGGCCGCAAGGCGCTGTATATCGGCGGCCATGCCACCGGCATCGTCGGCTGGGAAGAGGAAGACGCGCTGAAACTGCTGGGCGAACTTTATGATTTCGCCACGCAGGACAAGTTCATCTATGTCCATAAATGGCGGCAGGGCGACCTGGTGATCTGGGACAATCGCTGCACCTTGCACCGCGCGACGCCGCTGGAAACGGACGAATACAAGCGCGACGTGCGCCGCACCACCATCAACGAATATGGACCGGAAACATCGGCAGACGCGATGGCGGCCTGACGATGGATGCCATCAGCAAGGATCGACCTGCCCCTTCGCCCGAAGGAGCGGGCGATCCGCCCTGGCCTGCGGCGCGCACTGCGTGGTTCGCCATGGGCGTGCTGTCGCTGGTGCGTCTTTCCGCCCAGCTCGATCTTGGCATTCTTTCGCTGCTGGTGGAGCCGATCAAGCATGACCTGCATCTGAGCGATGGGCAGGTTGGCCTGTTACTCGGCTTTGCATTCGCGCTTTTCTATGTCGTGCTGGGCGTGCCTTTGGCAGCGCTGGTCGATCGCTGGTCGCGCCGCATGATCCTGTTCTGCGGCGTGATCGTGTGGAGCCTGATGACCGCGATGACCGGACTGGCGCAGAACTTCGTTCAGCTTTTCCTGTGCCGCGTCGGCGTCGGTGCGGGGGAAAGCGTCAATGGCCCGGCCACCTATTCGCTGATTTCAGACCTTTTCCCAAGGGAAAGGCTGCCGCGGGCGATTGCCGTCCTTAACCTCGGGTCCATGGCGGGCCTCGGCCTGTCGCTGGTGCTTGGCGCCGTTGTCATCCACGCCCTGTCCAGCATCACCATGCCGGTGCTGCCGGTGGTAGGACAGGTGCGGCATTGGCAGCTGGTGTTCTTCCTCGTTGGATTGCCGGGCCTGTTGCTTGCGCTGTTGCTGCTTGCCGTGGGTGAGCCGATACGGCGTGGCCGCGCGGCGGTTCTGTTGGCGCAAGCGGCAGGCGAAAAGCCGCAGCGCATGTCCTTTGCTGCGGTGGTGTCGCATCTGTTGCGTCATTGGCGGCTGTTCCTGCCGATGTTCCTGGGCCTTGCACTGTCGGCGATCGAAAGTGGGGGTACCGCCATGTGGCGCCCGGCCTTTTTCCAGCGCACCTACGGTTGGACGCCGCAACAGGCAGGCATGGCCACAGGCATCGCCCAAATTATCGCGGCGCCCATTGGCCTGTTCATCGGTGCATGGCTTTCCGAACGACTGGCCCGCACGCGCGATGATGCCAATCTGCGCGTCGTCGTCATTGGCTGGGGGCTTGCCATTCCCTTTGTGATTGCCGGCCCGCTAATGCCCAGCGCCGATCTTGCGGTGCTGTGCGGGGCAATGTCGATCATCTGCAGCATGATGGGCACGCCGACGCAGAACGCGGCCCTGCAAAGCGTGACGCCCAATATGATGCGCGGACAGATCACGGCGCTATATCTGCTCACCTATACGCTGGCCGCACAAGGCATTGGCCCCAGCTTCATCGCGGCTGTCACCGAATTCGGCATGCGGGATGAAGGGGCGCTGCGCTATTCGCTGGCGGCATCGGCGGCGGTGATGATGCCGCTTGCGTTGCTTGTCATGCTATGGGGGCTGAAACCCTATGGCCGTGAGATCAGCCGGCTGAAAGCGCTGGAGGCGGAACAGGCCACCGCCTGAACCACCTTCCTGAACCACCTCCGCGCTGGATCGGCGATCAGCGCATTGCATCCTCGATCGCCTGATGCCGTTTGCGGACCATCGGCAGAAAGGCCGGATGGGGGAAGATGTAGAGCTGGTTTTCCAGCACCGCGTTCACCATCATCCGTCCGACGTCGATCGGCTCCAGCCAGTCGGGTGCGTTTTCGCGTGCTTCCAGCGCCGCTTCCTTTTCAAGAAATCGACTGCCTTCGCGCAGATGAGCGGGGCGGGTGCGCCCGCTTTCACGAATGTTGGTCTTCACCGGGCCTGGGCACAGCACCGACACGCCAATGTGCTTGTCTTCCAGCTCAAGCCGCAGATGTTCCGAAAGTGAGATGACGGCGGATTTTGCCGCGGCATAAATACCCTTGCCAAGCCGCGCCGGGATCAGTGCACCAAGCGATGCGGTGTTGACGATATGGCCGCCAAGCCCGTGCGCCTTGATGCGCGGCAGCCCCGCCACCAGCCCGTTGACCACACCGTGCAGGTTGACGCCAAGGCCCCAGTCCCAATCGACGAAGCCCGCCTCGTCCATCGGCCCTTCGATGCCGACGCCGGCATTGTTGCACAATATGCGCAACGGCCCCAGCCGGGCTTCGGTTTCATCAAGCGCCTCCGCCACGGCCTGCCGATCCGTCACATCCAGACGCACGGGAAGACAGCGGTCTGCCCAGCCATTGTCGGCGGCGATCCGCACCGCTTCTTTCAGATGGTCCTCGCGCACATCGGCAACGGCGACCTTCGCCCCCCGTTCGGCAAGGGCAAGCGCAAAGCCAAGGCCGATGCCGCTGGCGCCGCCGGTGATGAAGGCTGTTGTGTCGTTCAGCTCTTTCATGGCGCATCCTCCTTTTCCTCGATTGTCGTTCAGCATGGACTATGGGGTTTTCGCGCACGGCAACGAAGCATTCGTCATTGTGAAACTGCTTCGTCGCCGATGGCGCTAGTCTCTCCCGCCGAGTTCGGCTTTAATCACGGGTGATACAGCCATAACATGCATCCGGAGAGGGAGAGGCGCATTCATGCCCCAGGTCGAACTGTTTCATGCCGAGCCAGCGTCCAACAGCCTGAAGGTGTTGCAGGCGATCAAGGAAAAGGGCGTTCCCTTTGTCAGTCATTACGTTGATCTGCGCAATTTCCAGCAGCATGACCCTGAATATCTGAAGGTCAACCCCGCCGGTCAGGTGCCGGCATTGCTTCATGAAGGACGGGTGCTGACCGAATCCACCGTCATCAACGAATATATCGATACGGTGTTCGATGGGCCGCCGCTCAGGCCCGCCGATCCCTATCTGCGCGGCCAGATGCGGATCTGGACGAAATATGTGGACGAGGTGTTTCGCCCCGCGCTCAGCTTTCTGGCGTGGCACAAGCTCATCCCGGGGCTGGCGGCGGCGCTCCCGCCCGGCGAGTTTGAAAAGCGGCTGGAAAAGATTCCGCTGAAGGAAAAGCGTGACAAATGGGCGCTTGCGGCAAGCGGCGGCTTTACCGATCGGGAAATAGAGACCTGGAATTACCAGCTTGCCGATACGGTCAGGCGGCTGGAAGCGGCGCTGAACGGGCATGACTGGCTGGTGGGCGATGCCTTCAGCCTTGCCGACATTGCGATGTTCGCCATGGCCAATGGGATGCCGCGTGGCTATCCCGAGCTGATGAACGAAAAGGTCGCGCCCAATACCATGGCCTGGCGGGAACGGATGATGGCACGTCCCGGCGTTGCAGCGGCGCTTGCCATGCCCAATCACAGCGGATTCTGAGGCAGGCCCACCCTTTTTGACCGGCCGGAACCGACCGGTCGGACCAACTGGGGGGCGAACTATCTATTCATGCCAATAACGGTGCGCCCTGCCTCCTGCCGGAGGCGGGGTTTTACTGCTGTTCATATGACTGGACGCGCGGTTTTTCTTGCTCCCGGCGATGCGTTTCTTGCCGGGATTGCGAAGGTGTTTCGCTGGCCAGACGGCTTGCGCCATTCCCGAATTGAGCCAGTCTAAAGGCGGTGGGGGGCCGACAAGGATCGGCGGAAAATCAACAACAATCAGCCGCTGCGGCCATGCGTTGCCGTGCCATCCACGCAACAGGAGAGGGAGAGGACCATGAGCCATTTCACCACCCATAGTCCGGCATCTGCATTGATGCGGGGCAGTGCCGGCCTTGCGCTTTGCTGCGCACTGCTTGCCGGCCAGGCACAGGCACAGGCACAGGATCAGGCACAGGATCAGGCGCCTGCCACCGCCACCAACGGTGCCACGAATGCGGGCGGCCTTGAAGATATTGTCGTTACCGCCCAGTTCCGCAGCCAGGCGCTGCAGGATACGCCGCTGGCCATTACCGCCATGTCGGGCGACATGCTCACCCAGCGCAACATCACCAGCTTTGCCGATGTTGGCGCGACTGCGCCCAGCGTGTCGTTGCGCCCCGCAGCCGGTGCGTTCGGCAAGGCGACCACTGCCTATATCCGCGGCGTGGGGCAGGGTGATTTCAATTATGCCTATGAACCTGCGGTCGGCATCTATATCGACGATGTCTATTATTCGACGCTTTACGGCTCCACCTTCGATCTGCTCGATCTCGACCGCGTCGAAATCCTGCGCGGGCCGCAGGGCACCTTGTTCGGCAAGAACTCCATCGGCGGTGCGGTTCGCCTGATCTCCAGAAAGCCGAAGGGCGACAACAGCGGTTTTGCCGAAGTGACCTATGGTTCCTATGACCGGCTGGACCTGCGGGCGGCATTCGACCTTGGCGTTACCGACAATCTGGCGATGCGCGTGTCGGGCGTGTCGAAGACGCGCAAGGGCTATGTCCATCTCGTCGATTTCACCTGCGAGCGTCCGGCCGAGGCAGGCAGCATCCCCAGCACCATCGGCGGGCCGGGCTATAGCGGCAAGAACTGCAATATCGGCCGGCTGGGCGGGGACGATACCCAGGCCGCGCGCGTCGCCTTCCGCTGGACGCCGACGCCGGAGCTGGAGATCAACCTGACCGGCGATTATATGAAGGACAATTCGGAAGCGACAGCGAACACGTTGATCGCCGCCGATCCGGATACCGTGCGCTTTGCGGCATGGAACAGCCAGGTCAACATCCCGCAGTTCGGCGTGCCGTTCGATTCCCGCTTCGTGCCGGACGACCCGTATAAGAGCTATGCCACCTTCCTTGATCCGGTGAACGGCACTGTTTCACCGCGCCATAGCCCGATTGAATCCTGGGGCACCGCGCTGACGCTCGATTATCAACTGTCCGACGATCTTTCGTTCAAATCGATCACCGGATACCGCAAATACAACGCCAGCTTCTCCTACGATCAGGACAATTCGCCGCTTCAATATCAGAATGTGTTGAGCGAGCTTGGCCACCGCCAGTTCAGCCAGGAACTGCGGCTGACCGGCAAGGCGCTGGCCGATGCGCTGGATTTCACCGTCGGCGGTTTCTACTTCGATTCACACAGCACGCTTGACGGCCCGGTGCAGATCAACGGCACCACCACCAGCTTCGTGCAGAACGACCAGTTCGACACCAGCAACAAATCGGCCTTTGTCCATCTGACCTACAGCCCTGTCGACGCACTCGAATTTGTTGGCGGGCTGCGTTATACGCATGAAACGAAAAGCAATCTTTTCAATCATATCGGCCAGCTTTCTGTCCCCAAGGTGACGCAAAGCTATAACCGTTGGGACTGGCGCGGCGGCATCAACTATCATCTGACCGATGATGTGATGTTCTATGGTCAGGTATCCACCGGCTATCGTTCCGGCGGGTTCAATCCGCGTCCGTTCAGCGCCGCGCAGCTTGTTTCGTTCGGACCGGAATCACTGACCGCCTATGAAGTGGGCGCAAAGACGGAAATGTTCGACCGGCGGCTGCGCTTCAACGTTGCCGGCTATATCAGCAAATACAAGGACCGGCTGATCACCATCCAGTCGGTCGATTCCGACGGCCTTGCCCTTCGCGCGTCCGTCCAACCTCGGTTCGGCGACGATCAAGGGTATCGAAGTTGAGACGGAGGCGCGGCCTGTCGACGGGCTGACCTTCAACGCTTCGGCAGGCTATACACATTTCGCATCACCGGAGCTGCCGGGCCTGAAGGCGGCCTCCATTCCCGACTGGACGGCAAGTGCAGGCGTACAATATGCCGGAGACATTGCCAATTTCGGCACGCTGACGCCGCGTCTGGACTGGGTTTATCAGTCCAAGGTCTATTTCGACAATAATAATGCGGAAGCAAGTGCAACGCCGAAACGGTCTGTGTTCAATGCTCGTATCAGTTTTGAACCGGAAGGATCTGACTGGTCGCTCGCGCTGTCAGTCACTAATTTGTTCGATAAATTCTATTACATCAGCAAATATTACAAAATCCCTCTCGGTCAGGGCACGATCGAAGGGCAGCCGGCCCGACCGCGTGAATGGGCGCTTACCATTCGCCGCAATTTCTGATGCTGAAAAGGGCGGTCCTTGCGGGCCGCCCCTGTTTCGACCGCCGATCTTCCGGTGAGGCTGCGTCAGTATAATTCCTTGAGCGGAACCGAGGCATCGGCCAGCCTTGCCGGATCGGCGATAATGCCGTCGGTCACGAATTTGCGGCCCTGCACATAATCCTTCGTGGTGTTGACGCAGTCGAGTGCAATCACCCGCCCGTCCTTCACATAGATGACTGAAAAACTGCGCGTCCCCGGATCGCCGCGCACGATTGCCTGTTCATGGCCGGCCGAAATACCGACGGTCTGCAACTTCAGATCATATTGGTGGGACCAGAACCACGGCACCGCGTCATAGGCCGCGTCCTGCCCGGTGATGGTTTTCGCCACCACATTGGCCTGGTCGTTGGCATTCTGCACCGATTCAAGGCGGATCGCATCGCCGCCGGCAAAGCCGTTGGCATGGCGTGCGCAATCGCCGATGGCGAAAATATCGGGCAGGCTGGTGCGGCATTGCGCATCGACGTCAACACCATTGCCGCCGGAAGCTCCTGCCGCGATCAGCGGTTCGACGGCGGGAATAATGCCAATGCCCACCACCACCATCTGGCAGGGGATCACCTCGCCATCGGCAAGGCGAACGCCAGCCACCCGATCTTCGCCCAATATGCAGTCGACCTTCGCATTCAGCCGCACATCGACGCCATGCGCGCGATGATCCTCTTCGAAGAAGCGCGACAGCGGCTCTCCCGCGACACGGGCCAGCACCCGGTCCATCGCTTCGAGGACGACGACATGCTTGCCATGCTTGGTGAGCACCGCTGCCGCTTCCAACCCGATATAACCGCCGCCGATCACCACCACCTGTTCGACGCGGGGCAGTTCCGCCGCCATCCTGTCCGCATCCGCGCGGGTGCGCACGGTATGGACCCCTTCGATGTCATGGCCCGCGCAGCTGAGGCGGCGCGGCGTGCCGCCGGTCGCCCAGATCAGCCTGCCATAGCCGATCGCCTCGCCATCCTGCGTGGTGACATGATGCGCGGCCGGATCGACCGCCACCACCTGCCGGTCGAGCAGCAGCGTCACATTGCGATCGTCCCAGAAATTGCGTGGGCGGATCTGGATGCGCTCCAGCGGTTTCTCACCCGACAGATATTCCTTGGACAGGGGCGGCCGCTCATAAGGAATATCCGGCTCATTGCCCAGAAGACCGATACTGCCTTCGAACTTGTTCTGGCGAAGCGCGATTGCCGCCTGGGCACCGCCGTGACCGGCACCAATGATGAGAACATCGAAAAATTGCATCAATTGTTATGGCGAACTGGCCGCCCCTCCCCAAAGCTTTGTTGCGGTATCGGGCGCAATGCCGAAGTGTTCAAGCCTGTTGTGCGGCAAATATGATCTCGCGCGCGTCGGGCAGCGGCGGCTGGATCCGGCGGTCAATTCGGATGGGCCTCACCGGGGAGCAGGCCTTTTCCAAATACAATCGTATGCTGGAAATCGAACAGCAGCCTGGCCGCCGCGCCGCATTCATCAATGCTTTCAAATCCCTGCAAGCAGGATCATCATCGATAACATCAGGATTCGAGGAGAAAGCCATGGAGCAGATATTGCCGTCGATGCCGCCGGTGATACGGATCATCGCCATGCCCGGCGACACCAACCCGGCAGGCGATATTTTCGGTGGCTGGCTGCTTTCGCAAATGGATCTTGCGGCCGGCAGCGTGGCCACCCGCTTTGCCCGTGGCCGCTGCGTCACTGCGGCTGTCGATGGCATGGCCTTTCTGGGGCCCGTGATGGTTGGCGACGAGGTGAGCATTTTCGCAACGGTTGTCGGCCATGGCCGCTCCTCCATGCGCATCCGGGTGGAGGCGTGGCGCCGCCATCGGGAATCGGAAGATGTGCTGAAGGTGACGGAAGCAGTGTTCACTGCCGTCGCCGTCGATGCCAACCGCCGTCCCCGCCCGGTCACGCCACCGCCATCCTATGAACAGGAAAAGACGGGGGCATGATCAGATTTGCCCATTCGGTCGAGGGAAAAGCCGAAGGGGGTTAAAGATGGAGCGGATTGTCTATATTATTTCCCCTCGCGGGGGACGCTTTCTGCCGGCGCTATCCCGCTGGGCATCCCCACTCCATCGCGCACGCATGTGGCCGCGAGATCAGCGACCAGCGGCGATGATCTCGATGGTCAGTGGAGCGCCGCCGGCGGCGATGACCAGCAAACGGTCGACATTGGGATGGGCGCCGGGGCGGCTGCGTGCATCCGCCACATGTTCACCGAATATGGCCAGGCCATGTTCCGCTGCCTTCGCATCCAGAACATCGAATATCTGCTTCAGATATTGATAGACGGCAAGCGAGCCCTGCTTGCCCGGCTGATTTTCGATGCTGGCGACCGCGCTGCCGCTTTCATCGAGAAGGTCGATGCGCTGCACGCCATCCACGGGCGGCAATTGCTGAAGATTGTCGCTGAACATCACCCCTGGCTGAATCATCATCGGCATTTATCGCTTCCTGCATTGATCGGGCGCGGCATGTAACATCTTGTGCGCATCTCTGCCACGGGGAGGAAGCTCCCCATAACTCGCCGTTGATGTGAGGAAATCTTGCTGAAAATACCGACCATGCAACGGCGGCCATCGTCACATCTTCTTGTTATCGATAGCAGTCAGTGCGTTTGGTTATAGGTAACTCCGGGTGACCTCCTTGGCTGTCCGGGATCAAAAGCCGATCATGGGGGCGGCGCTGATCCTTTCGTAAAGCATGACTGACCCGCCTCCGCATCTTCAAACATTTCGCTTAAAGCCCGGCTTCGCTGAGCAGGATCGAAAGAATGCCGTTAAAATCATCATCCCACATCATGTGTCCTGTTTCGAGCTCGTGGACCTTCCACGCGGGACTGTCGCCAATGCGCTCCCGGAACATGGTGAAGGGCGTCGGCGCGCCCTTGGTTGCATAGACATAGCTGCGATTTCGGATCTGATGCTCGTCACCACCTAATTTGACGGGTTCGAGCAGCGTGAGCAGCGGGTGGCCCGTCATCTGGTGCTCCCCGATTGAAAAGAATGGCTTTGAGAGTCCCGGGGTCTCGCGTTGCCCGTCGATGTATGCGTTGCGCGCCGTATCGTCCACGAGATCCCAAAGCGATTGGCCGTGCTCGGGCAAAAACGCATCGAGATAGACCAACGTCCTGATCTTCGAACCGCGTAGAGCTGAAACACCGGTCACGACCATGCCGCCATAGCTGTGCCCGACCAGGATTATATCGAAAAGCGGCTCGCAATCGATGACGCCAAGTACGTCATTGATATGATCGGTGAGCGTAATGCCGCCATGGGCAAGATGCGCCCGTTCACCGAGCCCGGTGAGTGACGGCGTGAACACCCGATGCCCGGTTTGCCGCAAGGCATCGGCCAAGGTCGCGAAATAATAACTTCCACCCCAAGCCCCGTGGACCAGCACATAAGTTGCCATTTCTCTCGCCCTTCTCTTCAGGATTTAAATTATTGAACGGCAACACGCAGCAGATCGTGGCCGGCGATCACTCGACCGGAGAAATATCGGCGCACGCCGGCGATGAGGCGCTGATCCTCGTCCGGCGTATCCCTGGCGACGGTATGGGTGAGGACGACAGTCCTGACATGCGCCGCCGCTGCCATTTTGCCGACTTCCTCCGGCGTGAGGTGCTCATGACTCATATGCTCCGCTAGCTGGGCGTTGAGCTTGGCGGAGGCTTCGCTCGTGGCGGGGAGTAGGTCAGGCGTAGGCAGGTACACCTCGCTCACCAGAATGTCGGCACCCTCGGCGAGGCGGGTTACCGCCTCGCTCGGTCCGGTATCTCCGGTGAAGACGACGGAGCCCCCGGGAGTCTCGAAGCGATAGGAGAGCGACAAGTCCCTTTGTCCGGTTGGTCCGACCGAAGGATGTTGGAAATGGGTGTTCTCGGCCGCTATCACGCGGATCGAGGCATCGTGATAGACCAGCCCCGGCCCTGCGATATCATGCGCCGCGAACATGTCGGCAGCCGCCGGAAGCGTCGGGATGCCCGCGCGGAAGATCCGCTCTGACACGCTGATATAATCGAGCGCGGCGTTGACCAGAAACTTGGTCGCGGGCGGCCCATAGATCCCGACCGATGGCGTGGATTTGCCGACCAGCCCGGCATCGATCCAGGTGAGGCCCATCAACGGCTCCAGCCCGGCGGTATGATCAAGATGGTGATGTGTGATGAAGATGGTGCGCACGGCTGGCGGTGCATAGCCGGCTGCGGCGAGCTGACGTGCCACGCCGGCACCGGCATCGATCAGATAGGGCTTGTTATCCACGAGGAGCAGCGTTGCCGGCTCCGAACGTACAGGGTCGGCGCTTGGGCCACCCTTGGTGCCGAGTAGCACGATCTCAGTGCGATGCCGTTCGCTTTCTGCCGCCGCCTGAGCGCTGACACCCGCTGTAACTGTGCAGAGCAGGGCGGAGGTGAGTAGACAGGCTGTCATGCGCCACGACAGGCGACTGCCCATGGCAGCGCTGCTTACTTCGGTCATGCGGTTTCTCCCTGAAAATTGATGTTAACGCTCAGAAGTTACGACGTAAGGTCAGCGACCATTCGCGCGGTGGCGCCGGCTGACTGTACTGCGGCCCGGTGGTGAAGAAGCGGTTGATGAAGTAGAACTTGTCAAAGACATTGCTCACCGCCGCTGCCAGGCGCCAGTTTCGATCCGGTGAATCCCAGGCGATCCGCGCATTGACCAGGCTGTATCCAGGCGTTTTCCCGAGCGGATTGTTGTCGATCGTCGTGAAGAAGGACGACTGGTAGGAATAGTCGATCCTCGGTGTTATCGTCCCAAATGAGGTGTCAAACGAATATTGTGCACCGGCCGCCGCCTTCCAGGCGGGCGCGAACGGCGCCTTGCTGTCAAGGGTGACGCCGCTGATGATGACGCCGGCGACGGTGAATGACTTTAGTTTGAAATGCAGATAGCTCGCGCTGGCATCGATCAGAAAGCCATCGAACGGGCGCGCGGTAAGCTCGGCCTCGACGCCTTTGAACTGTCCCTTCCCGACATTGGTGGGCGTGGCGTTGTTCGGGCTGCTGGGTGTCGGTGCATTGTTGATGAAGACGATGTCGTTATAATCGTTGATGAAGCCGGCGGCATTGAAGCGTAGGCGATGATCGAACAGATCGCTTTTGAAGCCGATCTCATAGGCAGTCAGTGTCTCCGGCGCGAAAGGCACCGCCTGCTCGGGAACGAAGGGACGTGAATTGGTGCCGCCCCCTCGGAAGCCGGTCGAGATCTGGGCGTAGGTCATCAGGCGCGGCGACCAACGATAGGAAACATTGCCCCGATAATCGAAATGCGTCGCGTGATAGGCGCTGTGCACACCGCTGAGCGGCCCGGCACCCGTATAGCTTAGTAGAGCGGGATCGAAGGGATCGTAGCGGCGATAGATATAACTCTTGCTATCGTCAGTGTAGCGGATGCCACCGGTGAAATCGAGACCGGCCAGCGGATGGACGATCACCTGCCCGAAGCCGGATTTGTTCTTCGAAATGATGTCGTCATCCGGGCTGTTGAGATTCTCATACAGGAGCCCCGGATTGAGGATATTCGATCCGGAAAAATTGTTGTGCGCGCGATAATAATATCCGCCGATCGTCCACTCTACCAGCTTATCGAGCGCCTCCCCGCTCAGTCGCAGCTCCTGGCTGAACTGCTGGCTCTTCGCAGTGTAGAGCGCGGTCTGGATCGACACGGGCGTGCCGTCCTGGTCTATGCCGTAGCTGGCGCGGGTATAGTTGTAGCCGGTGATCGACTTGACCGCCATGCCGTTCGGCAGCGTCAGGTCAATCGTTGCCGCATTGGTCGCGTTGGTGATGTCGTTATGATCGGGCACCATGGTGGCCGGGTGCGATCCCGCCCCCGCCACTCCATTGTAGCGGGCCGGATCGATGAAGGCTGGGGCCATGTAGGTGGAGTAGTTGATATAGTCGCGCGGGTTCGTGACGAACATGTTCGGATCCAAACCCCCGAAGAACGGGATCGCCGCTGCCGTATAACCGGTGAACTGTGTCGGCGCCGGCTCAGAGGTGTCGCGGACCAGCATCGACGAGATGTTGATCTCCAGGCTGGACGTCGGCAGCCAGCGCAGTGCGATGCGGCCGCCACCATAGTCCTTGCCGCCTTCCCGGCCCAGCTTGCAGTCCCGACGGGTCGATACGGCGACCACGCCGGAGCCATGATGCAGGCAGCCATAGTCGTAGCGTTGAAGATAGCCGTCCTGCCGATTGAAGACACCGGAGATTCGCGCGAACAGATGATCGGGCACGAGGGTGATATCGGCACCGCCGCGGAAGCTGACATGGTCGCGGCTCCCATAGGTCGCCTCCATGAACGCTTGGTTCTTGCCGTCGGGCTTATGGCTGTAGAGCTTGACCGCCCCGCCGATCGAGTTCTTGCCCGCCAGAGTGCCTTGTGGTCCACGCAGGATCTCCACCCGGTCAAGATCGAGCAGATCGAAATTGGCGCCGAACAGGATGCCATAATAGACATCGTCGATATAGGTGCCGACACCAGGTTCGGACGCGAAGCTGCTGTCCTGCTGCCCGACGCCCCGGATATAGAGCTGGATTGCCGGGCCGAATGAGGCAGTGGACGGTTTGAAGAGCAGGTTCGGCGTCGCATTGGTGAGGTCGCTGCCCTGGGTCAGCCCGCGTACTTCGAGGCTGGCGGCGTTGAAGGCGGTAATCGCGAGCGGTGTATTCTGCAGGTTCTGTGCGCGGAACTGCGCGGTGACGACGATCTCGTTCCCTGCCATGGCCGGCACCGCACTGGCCGGCGACGCGGGCGCTCCATTCTCGGTTGCGTTGGACGGCTGCGCGTCAGCGGCGGAGGCGCCAAGCAGCACGGCTAGAATCGCCGCGCACGAACAACGGTACCGGCTATTGTGATCGATCATTCCTTCCCCTCCTTGTATTTTTGCGGCTCCCTTTCTTTGGGAAGCGAGCTATTTTCGTCAGGGCAGGGCGATCGAAGCAACGGGCCAGCACTTTGTCAGAAGTGATAAGGGCAGCCTTGTTTCTTTGCCATCGATGGGGGGGAGCCATGTTCGCGTTCACGATCCGGCAGATCGAGGTGTTCCTTGCCGTCTGCGAGGAAGCCAGCTTCCGACGTGCGGCGGATCGATTGAGCGTATCCGAGGCTGCCGTTAGTCACCATATCCGTGCGCTGGAACGACAGCTCGATTGCTCGCTGTTCGGCCGCAGAAGGGGCGCTCGTGTCACGCTTCTCGAGGCCGGAGAAGCGTTTCGGGCCGAGGCGCTGACTTTCGTCGAGCGCGGGCAGGAGCTGCGCACGGTGGCGAGGACGTATTCGGCCCGTGAGCGGCCCATCCGCGCCTATATCGGTGGCCATCTGCTCGAAGATTATATCCGTCCGGCCCTGCCGCGGCTTGCAAGCCACCATCCCACGATCGTCCTGGATGTCGGGCTCCACAGATCGCGGGACATGATACGTCAGGACGTGGTGGCTGGTGATCTCGACCTGGTTTTGATGAACGTTCGCGGGGAGGAAGATCTTCCGGGCTCGACGCTGATCGCTCCGGTCGAAGGAAACCTCTACGGCGTCACGGCCTTTGCAGTGCAGGCCACCGATGGCCTTGACCGGATTCCCTTCATTCTCAGCCCTGTCGGCAGTGCGGAAGATCACGCGCAACGCAGGATGTTGGCGGCGCTCGGTATTTCCCACCCCCTGGTGGCATTACGCACGCAGTTTCACGACGGCCGCATTCGCGCTGCGATTGATGGTCTCGGCATCACCTTCTCCCTTCAGAGCATTGTGGAGAAGTTCGACGACGCGGGTGCGCTCCACGTGATCAGGCGAATAAACGAATGGCAGATACGGCTCTTCCTCAGCTATCGCCTCGCCACAGAGACGCGGATAACGCTGGAGACATTCATCAGATCGGTCCTCGCGACCCGCACGCGGCGCGAATTACCGGCATGGCCTGAAAACGGCTCCAGGATCTCGTGAAGTACACGGAGATCAAAAGGCCATCACCTTACACCGGTCGCATCGCATGAATGATCGGATTGCCTAATAGAACCCGACTGATCGTTGATCCCAGGTTGAGCCAGCCCGGTCACCACGAAGATCGGTGTGCAGCAAGACCATTAGAGATTCTGTCACTGGATTTGCGATGATCGGACAACCGCAGCCAAAGCTGGCTTCGGCAAAGATGCGCCAATGGTGCGATGGGGTCGGATGATTGCATTGTACAACCCATGGCCTGCAGGGCGATCGCGCGCCGCATGGCGGGAATGGGCGCTGGCAATCAGGCCATCAGGGCCGTGGTTGATGGAGCGGCGCTGCAGAGGCCGCAACTTACGCTGCCGCAGCGGATCAAACCCGCCTCGCAGAAGCTGTTCTAAGCCAGCGCGCAGCCCAAGATTTGATTATTACTCCAAAAAGCTAGTCAATGAAAATGACCAACCCTCTGAAAAAAGGAAATATATGAATATGGTGACCCCTACGGGAGGGGCTGTGCCACACCAACCAATTGATTTAACGCCATTATTTTACTTTTCCATTCTGCCGATACCATCAATGATACCAACAGAGGGGCGAGATTTTTTGAGCCTCGCTGGGATGGCTCCTTAATTCGCTCGCGCGCCTTGGCAAGTGATTCGTTGCCGTCATCCATCGCCATCGCCTGTGTGAACGGTGCGTGAGCGTTGCAGTGTGCGCGGCTACCTTTTGTCGACGAAGCCTAGGGAATAGGCATCATAGCCGGAGCGTATGCCTCCCTATGACAAGTAATATTATGCAAAAGCCTGGCTCATCGAACGCCAAGGATACGGTCGGTGTGCTTGGCGGCAGTGATGCACCGCTGGCCCTGGATCGCGCGCAGGAACGTACGCGCTACCCACTCACCCGCGTCGTTGCCGTCATCGGTTGTGACGGCTCGGGCAAGTCGACCCTGACAACGGACTTATACGCACGGTTGAGTGACATTTCCGTGACCGAGCTCATGTATCTCGGTCAGGACTCTGGTAATATCCTGCGGTCGATCCTTCGTGTGCCGTTGGTCGGTCCAGTGGTCGGGGGCTACCTGGTACGCAAGAGCCAGAAAGCCCATGCGGAGGACAAAAAGCCGGCCGAACCGGACGCTCTTACCGCCCTTGTCATCTATCTCCTGTCGCGATGGCGGCGCCGTAAATTCAGGCGGATGCTGGCGCGTCATCGGCAAGGCGCGATCATCGTCGCCGATCGTTATCCTCAGGCAGAGGTGGCGGGCTTTTATTTCGATGGTCCGGGCCTTGGCGCGAACGGCCGGGCAAGTGCGTTCGTGCGCTGGCTTTCGGCGCGCGAACGGCGGCTTTACGATGACATGGCCGCTTATGTGCCGGGCCTGCTGATCAGACTCAACGTTGATGCCGAGACGGCCCATGCCCGCAAGCCCGATCACAAGCTGACGATGCTGCGGGACAAAGTGAGCGTGATCCCGTCACTGACTTTCAACGCGGCTCATATCCTCGATCTGGATGCGACCGCGCCCTATCCGGAAGTCCTTCAAGCCGCGCTGGAGGCAGCGCGAACAACTCTGACCATGGATGATTTTCGTGAGGCGCCGCACTGAGGCGGCGAAGATTCCGCGTTGCCGCGATTGCGCGCGGACAGGCCGCCGAAGTCGATGGCCACCTGAGACCCCGAACGTCGAACTGAAATGGTGAGGGCATGAAAATTGCCCTCGGGGAAATATAATGATGAGTCACTTAAAGGCGGTGTGCCGCCCCGCGGTACGGAACTCCTCCGACGAAAAAGATGCCGTGAATGTTTCCACCACCGCCTCTGGCAGGTCGGTTCCGTCTGCCGGGATTGTTGCGGTTGTAGGATGCGATGGCTCCGGCAAGACCAGGCTTGCCAAGGATCTCGCCTTGACCCTGCGGCAATGGCGCTCGGCTGAACGGCGCTATATGGGCCTCGTCTCCGGCGAAACCGGGGACAAGATCAAGCAATTCCCGCTTATCGGAACGGCTTTGGAAGCCTATCTAGCCGCCAAGGTGCGCCGCGCGCAGGATATGAAAAAGAAGCTTCCGGGCACCTTCTCCGCGGTTGTCATGTATCTTTTTTCGCGGTGGCGGGTCTCGCAGCTGCGCAAGCTGAAGCAACGGGCGCAGGACGGTGTCCTGATCATTGCGGAGCGCTACCCCCAAGCCGAGATTCCCGGTTTTCATTATGACGGTCCGGGGCTTTCAGCCGACCGTGCCAAGAACCGGTTCGTGCATATGCTCGCCCTGCGCGAACAGGAACTTTACGACCGCATGGCGGAGCAGGTGCCCTCATTGGTCATTCGTTTAGCCATCGATGCGGACACCGCGTTTGCTCGAAAATCCGATCATCCGCTTGCCGAACTACAAGACAAGGCAGAAGCGTTGCCTCTCATAAAGTATAACGGCGCGCGCATCCTCGAGATCGATGCGACGCAGCCCTATGATGACGTGCTTGCCACCGCTTTGCGCGCGATCGAGCGGGTGACCCCGGCATCCGGGCGACGCCGATGACACGCGATATTGCTGCTTTGAGAAGCTGAGCGCCACGCATGTCCCCGACTTGACCGCTTCGATCAAAGCCGGGAGATAGCCCTACAATTTGCGACCTCTGAATAGTGCAGGTTTAATGCCCTCTCATGATCCTTTTCTGCGTCCTAGCCCAGGACAGCCGATGCGTTCATCTCCATTGCCCCCCATGATCGCGGTCGTGGGATGTGACGGTTCCGGCAAATCCACAGTGACCGAAATGCTGGGCGGCTGGCTGGCTCGATTCCAGCCTACGGCGGTCTGCCACCTAGGCAAGCAAAGCGGCAATATGGGCCGCACGCTGGCCCGGCTGCCGCTGCTGGGTGCTAGGCTCGAACGTTCGGTTTACAAGAAGGCGAAGACGGCGGAGACCAGGGAAGGGCCGGGCGTGGCGACCGCTGTCGGCATCTATGCCTTCACGATACGACGGGAGCGCCGCTTCAGGCGCATGATGAAGCTGCGCCGGGCCGGCAACCTGATCATCACCGATCGCTTCCCCCAGGTCGAGGTGCCGGGGCCGATGGATGGTCCGGGACTTGGCAACGCCCGGACCACCGGGTTGGTGGGCTGGCTCGCTCGCCGCGAGCGACGCAAGTTCGACGCCATGGTCGCCCATCTGCCAGACCTTGTGATCCGCCTCAACGTCAGCCTGCAGGTCGCGCAGGCGCGCAAGCCCGATCACCGGCCGGCATCGCTCGCCCGGAAGATCGACGCTCTTTCATGCCTGACCTTCCAGGGAGCCCCCATCGTTGAACTCAATGCCGACGAACCGCTGGAAACGGTCGAGGCGAAGGCCAAGGCCGCGATCGCGCAGATGTTGCTATCTCGCGACGGGCTGATGATCCCGGGGTTCCAGGCGCCGCAATGAAACACTGGTTCTCCGATGGCGCGTTTCGCGCCATTCTGCGCAATGCGTCTTATCTTGGATCCGGCAAGCTTGGCGGCGCGCTGCTCAGCCTCGTCGCGCTGGCTTGTGCCGGGCATGCGCTTACCCCTGCCTTGTTCGGAACGCTTGCGGTGGTGCAGGCCTATGCCAGCGGCGTCAGCGCGCTGGTGAAGTTTCAGACCTGGCAGTTCATCGTCCGCTTCGGCGCTCCGGCGCTCGTCCGCAAGGACGTGGCGCAGTTCGAGGATGCCACAAGCTTTTCCTTCGGCCTCGATCTGGCGAGCGGTGTGGTCGGGCTTGTCGCGGGGATGGCGCTGCTTCCCTTTCTTGCCAGATGGGTCGGGATAGACGGCAAGGATCTCTATCTCGCGCTGCTCTATTGCACGCTCATTCCGATCATGACCGCGGCGACGCCGACGGGCATACTCCGCACGCTCGACCGGTTCGATCATATTGCCATCCAGCAGCTCGTCACGCCGTTGCTCACCGCGGTTGGAAGCATCATCGCCTATGTCGGCGGTCTAGGATTTTCGGCCTTCGTGATCACCTGGTATGTGGCGGAACTGGTCGGCGATCTGCTGCTCTGGTTCTTCGCGGCCCGGGAATTGCGACGACGGGGGATCCGGCATGCGCTTCGCCCCGGCCTTTTTGCTCCGGCACGGCGGATCAAGGGGGCGTGGGATTTTGTCTGGACGACGAACATCGCGCATTCGATCTGGTCGGCATGGGGGCCGCTCAGCAACGTGATCGTCGGAGGCATGCTCAGCCCCGCCGCCGCCGGCCTCTTCAAGATCGCCTCGACCTTCTTCGAGTCTGCGGGCAAGCCGGCGAACTTTCTGGAAAAGAGCTTCTACCCGGAAATCATGCGGCTCGATCCGACCAGCAAGCAACCCTGGCAGCTGGCGATCCGCACGGGCCTGCTCGCCGGCGGCATGGGGCTTGTGATGCTCCTCGTCGTGATGGTCGGAGGCAAGCCACTGATCTCGCTCGTCTTCGGCCAACGCTATCTGGAAGCCTTCGGCCTGTTGCAGATAATGGCGGTATCGCTGGTGTTTTCGACCGCGAGCTTTCCACTCGAATCCCTGCTCTATATGGCGGGCCGCCAGCGTGCCGCGTTGGTGGCAGAAGGCCTTGCTGCCCTGGCGTATGGGGTCGTTCTCGTCTTTCTCATCCACTGGTTCGGCCTGACAGGGGCGGGCATCGCCTATGTTGGCGGTATGGTCATGAAGGCGCTCTTCACATCGATCCCGACGGTGAGCGCTTACCGCAGCCGCGCGTCGCTTTCTCATCACGCCGAGATGGCGGCGTGACGGGCGTTCTGGAAACCTTTCCGGCCGAAACGCTGCAGGCTCTGTTCGAGGCAGTGGAGATCGACGACGTCGTCGATCGCGAGGTCAGCCTGCCGGCCCCGATCGATCCAACCTGCTCAGCGGACGAAATGCGGCGCTGCCTGGCGCTGTGCCTGCAATTCTGGGGCGAGGGTGTTCGTCGGGCCGACCTGATCCGGCTGGTGAACATGCTGCTGCGCAGGGGAGATCTCGATCCGGCCGAACGCATGCAATACAAGCATATCCGCGCGAAATATAAGCATCTTCGGTTTGCGCTCGTGCTTTACGATGTGCGCCATCGCCCGCCATGGCTGTTCAGCGCCACGGTCGCGATCATGGGGCATCTGCAGGATGCTTTCCGTAACGGACACCGCCGGAACGTGGTGGGCTATGCACTGCTGCTTCGCGCGCTCCTGACAAAGCCGGTCTGGGCCATTTTGAGGCGCAGGGTCGCCGCCGTCCAGATCGATAGCCCGCAAGGCTTCCTCGCCTATCGCAAGGACGAAATCCGTCGTCTGGAACGGGCGCTGCAACAGGAAAGGCTGACGGGTCCTGAGTTCCACGCGCTGCGCAAGATCGTAAGTCGGCACGTGTCCTTCTATGACACTTTGCGCTCGCTCGAGCAGAATGCGCACGACTATAAGATGTCGCGGTTTCTGAGTGCTATCAATGGGCTGATGGGCAGCCGGCACGATGAGATGATCGAACAGGCGATTTCGGGCGAGCGGGAGTATCGGACCTCTGCCGGGCTCGACGCCGACATACGCCAAAGGCTGGAGACACTTGTCGTCCATTATCCGCTATAGGGGCCGAGACTCCCGGCATCCCGTGAGGCGGGCCAAGGGGCGGTGATTCGAACCGATCTGTGGCGGGTCGGCATTGTCAGGGCGCGGATGGATCGGATCGTTCGCTTCTCGTAGGACGCCGCTTCAGGACGAAACGCGCTACGAGTCCGGCGAACAGGAACGGGACGACAAAAAGCACTGCGGCGATACCGAGCGCCTGCCAGCCATCCAGCATTTCGAGTGGCAGACTCACGCCAGCGAGGTAGCCTGGCGCGAGCAAGGCTGGAACCCATATGATCGCCGAAGTCACATTAGCCAGCTGGAACGTCCGGCTGGGCATCTGCATGACGCCGGCGACAAGCGGAATCGTCGCCCGGACCGGTCCGAAAAAGCGACCAAGGAACACCGAGATGAAGCCGAAGCGCCGGAAGAAGAGCCGGGCGCGGGCGACACCGGCGCGGTGATTGCGCAACGGCCAACGCCGATAGATGGAAGGCCCGATCCAGCGGCCGAGAAGATAGGACACCCAGTCGCCGAGCACAGAGCCTGCGATCGCCCAGAAGAGGACAGGACCTAGCTCAAGCACGCCAGCTGCGATCAGGCCGCCGATAGCTATCATCAGCGCAACGGCAGGCACGAATACGCCGATGACGATCAGTGATTCTGCAAAAGCCAGCAGCCCGATGATTGGTCCGGCGATCGCCGCGTTTTCTGTAATCAGCGCCAGAATCCTGGCTAGAATCTCATCAAATGACGTCATGTTCTCCAGGAGTCCGCCAGAGCATCCGCTGTGGCGTCGATCTGGTCGGGATCGCCTTCGCCAGTCAGCGCATAGGAAAAATCGCCTCTGCGCCAATAGGCGACCGATTGCGTGCCGTCACGCACCGTATCGGGATCGCGTGGTGCTGATGATCGCTCTCGAAGCGCGAGGATCGAGAGGGTGTGCCCGTCCGCTGTCCGTACGGCAAGTAGCAAAGCAGGCGCGCCGGTGACGTGGAGCATCTCGACATCTATTACCCGCCAGTTTGATGGTAATTTCGGAATGGCGATCCGGGAGGCGGAAAGCAGGGCTTCGGTACGGTCGGAAAAGGGCGTGAACGCGGCGAGATGCGTGCGCTCCTGGACCGATCTATGTGATGCCGCAGCGAATCCGATATAGGATGGTGGCTGGGACGTCATATTCACCACCGCAAAGACCATTGCGACTGTCATGCCCATCGCGACGAGACCCATGGCGGGCCGCGACCAAAACTTGCGGTTTTCCTTTCGAAGTCGCTCTGTGGTGTCGGCAAGGGATCGTGAAAGCGCGAAATCCGGACCGGCAAGCAACTGCAGGGCACTGCGATCCCGAAAATATCCCATCACCTGGGCCGCCAAGACCGGATTGCGGGAAAGATGATCCTCGACCGTAAGCCGATGCGTCAGATCAAGCTCGCCATCGATATAGGCCTCGATGTCCCATCGTTCGACCGGTTCAGTCATCATCCTGCCCTCCAACGATCTTGAATCTGGTCTGGCCAGCGGAGCGTGCGTCGTCGCTGTCCGTATCGCTGGCATCTTTCGGGTTCGCGTCAACACCTTGAAGCCGCCGCAGCGCATTACGCGCCCGGCTGAGCCGCGACATGACCGTCCCGATCGGCACGTCGAGAATAAGAGCCGCTTCTTGATAGCTCTGCCCTTCCACGGCGATCAGATGGAGAATCGCGCGATGATGTTCCGGCAGGCTGGCGAAGGCTCGCGCCACCTGCTGCAGGCACGCCGAATGCTCTTGATCGGGCTCAATGCGGTCGGTGAGCAGGGTGGCGAAGCGCGTATCGCGACGGACCCGCGCCTCTTCTCGACGGCGGGCCGACACGAAGATGTTGTGCACGATCGCAAGCAGCCAACCCCGCCGGGATCCATCCGGCCGGAAGGTATGCCGCTTTTCCAGGGCTTTCAGGATCGCATCCTGGACGACATCGTCCGCCGCGTGCTCATCGCGCGTCAGCGCGCGAGCGTAGCGCCGCATGGAAGACATTTCCTGCAATATGTCGGTGGGCAGAAGGTCGGACATAGAGTGCTTACGCTTGGGAATTTTCCCCTATTCCCTCCAGGGCGCTACGGTCACCCTTTTGAAGGCAGCTCTTATAGGCCTGGATTACCTGAGCTAGTATCACGTCCCAATCATAGCGGCTTGCCGCAAGGCTTGCCGAACGTCCCAGCGCCCGGCGCAGTGCTGGATCGGCGATGAGTTGCAGCAGCGCGGAAGCGTAGGCATCGCTCGAAAGTGGTGGGACGAGAAGGCCCGTCCGACGGTTTTCTACGAGCGCAGAGGCACTGGGGACATCGGCGAAAATTATCGCCAGCCCCGAAGCCATTGCTTCCAGATTGACGTTGCCGAAGGCCTCGGTGACGCTGGGATTGATCAGAATATCGGCACTCGCCACGGCGCGCCCCAACGCAACACCTTCCAAATGGCCGACGAAATGAGCGTTGGGAAGACGCTGCGCGAGCCAGTCGCGTGCGGGACCATCGCCAACGATCAACGGCCGCACATACTGACCGAGCGTTCTTGCGCGCGTGATGGCGTCTATGAAGATCTGAAGGCCTTTCTCGAGAACCAGGCGGCCAAAAAACAGGGGCACGACTTCGTGCGGCAAATAGCCAAGTGAACTGCGAAAGCCCTGATCGCGCAGCGCCGGGTGGAAGGTCGCGCGATCGACCCCTCGGCTCCAGATGGAAACGCGTTGCGGACCATATCGCTCGGCAAATTCGGTGGCGATGGGCGGCGTGGGGGCAAATATGTGGTCGCAGTCGCTATAGAAACGGTTGAGATAACGCTCCATTAGGCCCCGCAGCGAATTAGTGCCAGTGGACGGGCGCATGCGGCTATGACGCGGGCCTGATCTCGATGGCGCAACGGACGGGTTTTTTCGCCTTTGCGGCAGCGTCGCGGCACTTGCGGAGCGCCTCCCGGTTTTCCTGCAAAAGCGCGTTGGCGAAAACCACGGTTCGCCAGCGCTCCGGCTCGCTCGTCGCAAGCAGCCGCTCCCCGGCTCCCCAGCGGTCGAGATCGAGCGTCCGCGCCGCCATCCGTTCGGGCAGATGCCAGCTATCGGGCAGGGCACGCGCGATGAAGCCGGGGAAGGCGGACCATAGCAGCATGCCCGCGAGCGCGCCGCCGCCTCCCGCCCACCAGAGGCGGCGGCGCTGATCGCGGGCCGTGGCGACCGTGCCTGCCAGATGCTCCATGCGCGCCGCCGCCTTGTCGATCCGGTCGCGCGCCGTGGCCATGGCCGCGCTGTCCCGCGCCCGCGCCTTCTCGCCCGCCACCACGATCTGCGCGGCCATCGCATCGGGCGTGATCTCCATCGCCGGACGGTGCGCGAGCGTGTTGATGGCTTTCCGCATCTTTTCGAGAAGCGCGGCGATCTCGCCCAGCGTTTCGCTATAGTCGGGTGCCGCCTCGCGTTTGGCGGCAAGGCCGCGCAGCAAGGTTTCGAGAACTTCGACCTTGGCGGACAGGTCCGCAAAGGCCGCCTCGGCGGGATTGCCCTCGGGCGGCCGATCCTGTGACGTAAGGACGGGTAGTGTGCTATCCATGATCGTCTCTCCTGCTTATCTGCTCATGCCAAGGCTGCGGCCGCGCGCCATCTCGACGCCGACGCTGCCGGCGAGGTCGTGGGACAGCTTGCGGCCGGTATCGAACGCGATCCCCAGTTCCTGCTTGCGCCCGCGCAGGATGGATTCGACCTGGGCGTCGCGTTCGAGGCTTTTGGCCAGCGCGCCCATGTCGCCGCGGGCGCGGCCGACGCCGTCATGGTCGCCGCGCGCATGGGCGCTGCGATACTGCCCATGGAGCTTTTGCCAGTTCTCCACGAAGCGATCGGCGCGCTTGTCGGGGTCGCTGCGGACTTCGGCTTCCAACTGCATGGCGCGGATGGCCTGGGCGGTGCGACCGCCCGCCGCGTCGGCCACCAGGTCGGGATTGCGGCGGTATGCCTGCTCCATGTCCCTGACCGCGTGTTTGGCCGTAGCGCCCAATGCCTCGCGGGCCTTGTCGAGTTCGGCGCGCTGGTGGGGCAGGACGGGCAAATCCTTGTCCTGCATCTTCCAGATGGCGGCGACGGCGCGGGCGTGGCGCTCGACCGCAAGCTGCCTGATCTTCTCCCGCTCGGCCTTCGCCGCCTCCACCGAATCGCGCATCGGCGCGGGCGGGCGGAAGTTGGCGAACGTGCCGCGCTCAACCGTGGGCGAGGCGCGGCCAAGGTCGAGGCCGTCGAACATGCCGCGCTGCCGCTCTGGCGCGGGCGATGCCGCGCGATCCTGTCCGGGGGTGGCCTGTCCGGGGATAGGAAGCCGCAAGCCATCGAAGATGCCGCGCGCCTTCTCCGCGATCGGCCTGACGATTTCCGCGACACGCTCGCGGAACGTGATCCCGCGCTGCTCCGCGAACGCCTGCGCGGGGTCGCGGCGCGCGTAATCGCTCGCCATGTCCTTGGCGCGCTCACGGGACAGGGTTTGAGCGAGCTTTGACTGATCGCGAAAATCGTCGCGGCCGTAATGGATAGCCATGCCGTCACGGTGGCGGGTCATGCCGACATAAGCGCCGTGCCGGTCCATCCCCGGCGTGGCGAGCATATGCGAGCGGTCCACGCTCATGCCCTGCGCCTTGTGGATCGTGGCCGCATAGCCATGATCGACATGGGCGTAATCCTTCACGTCGAACGCGATGCTGCGCCCGTCATCGGTGCGGACGGTCATGCCCTGCCGATTGACCTGCTCGACGGTCCCCAGCGTGCCATTCTTCACCTCAAGGCTACGCTCGTTCTTGAGGAACATGATGCGGTCGCCAGAGGCAAAGGCCCGTTCTCCGCGCTCGGTCTTCACGCGCACCTCGTCGCCAAGCTCGCCCGCCGCCCGCATCCGGTCGCGCGCCGTCTCGTTGAGTTCGCGCACCTCGTCATTGGTATGGGTGAGGATGATCCGCGTTTGATCGGGCGCGGCGATGCGCTCGCGGTCCCAGCGCTCGACAAGCTCGCTGCGCGCCTGTTCGCGCGTTTCGGCCGCGTGGACCATGCCGTGATCGGCATAGGCCCGGATCGCCTCGCCCGTGCGGCCTGTGGCAAGCTGCCGGGTGGCGTCCTGCTGCCAGCCCTCATGCTGGCGGCGAACCTCGGTGATCTCCACGCCGCCATGCCGCTCGTGGATCACGCGGAACGCCGCGCCCGCCTCGATCGCCTGCAACTGCTGCGGGTCGCCCACCAGCACGACCTTCGCGCCCGCTTCTTGCGCCTGGGACAGCACGCGCTCCATCTGGCGCGTGCCGACCATGCCGGCTTCGTCTATCACCAGCACGTCGCGGGACGTGAGCATGTCGCGCCCCTGCGACCAGCCATGCTCCATGCTGGCGATGGTGCGGGACGCAATGCCGGAGCCGTTCTCCAACCCCTCCGCCGCGATCCCCGACAGCGCCGCCCCGCGCACCTCGTATCCGGCGCGCTCCCACGCCTCCCGCGCAACGCCCAGCATCGCGCTCTTGCCTGTGCCCGCATAGCCCACGACCACGCTCAAATCCCGCTCGCCGGTCACATGCTCGAACGCCGCGCGCTGCTCGCCCGACAACGCCAACCCGCGCCCCTCCGCGCTGGTCAAAGCCGCCTCGCGCGCCTTCTCGTCCACGCGATGCCGCTCGCGCTCCGCCATCAACGCGCTGACGCGCTGCAACCGCTGCTCGGTCTCGATCATCTCACGACTGGTGAAGCGATCTTCGCCGCGCCCGTCCTTGCCAAGCGCGATCATGTCGGGCGAGGCGTGAACCGCGCTCATCGCCCGGTCATATTGCTCCTTGCCGTCGCTGTGCCGGTGGACGAACATCGCAAGGTCGCGATTGGTGAACGTCGCCTGCTGGTGAGTGATCGCGTCCAGCGCCACGCGCGGCTCCGCGATGATGCGCTCGCCGTTCCTGCGCGCGATCTCGCGGTGATCCTCGATCCGCTCAGACTCAAGCCCGCGCTCGTCCATGCGCGACGCTGCGGGGCCGATCTTGTCTTGCGGCTCAAGGTCGATGCCCTGCGCTTCCAGGGAGCGATGATCTATGCGGGCATCAATATCCAATTCCGCGAGCCGCGCGTTGACGTGATCCGCCCACCGCTCGCGCCATTGCTCGACAAGCTCGGTCCTGTTCCAGTCGCGTTCCTTCTGGCCGAACCCATCGGGGCCGACCTCGCGCATGGTGAGCATCACGTGGGCGTGGGGTTTGGGCTGGCCGTCCGCGCCGACATCCCAATGCACATTCAAATCCGCGATCATGCCGCGATTGACGAACTCGGCCTGCACAAAGTCGCGGGCCAGCGCGATGCCACCGGCCTTGCTCATCTCGCGCGGGATGGCGAACTCGGCTTCGCGGGTAAGCTGCGCGTCCTTGCGCTTCTCGAACGCCTCTACGTCATTCCAGAGGCGTTCGCGGTCGCGCCACTGTTCGGGCGCGCCTTCGGGCAGCATGATTTCGCTATGCTCGACGCCCGACTTCGCGCGGAAATCATGGTCGCGGTCCAGCCGCTCGTCGTGCAGCCGCTCGCCAGCCCGATAGGCGGCGGCTGCAACGGCGCTGCGCCCTTGCGCGCGACCAATGACCTGAACGGAGAAATGGTAGATCGCCATAGCGACATACCATCTACTGCCTTAAGCGCACGTCGGCACGACGTATAAGCGCGCCCTTCTCGAATAAAATCCGAGCAGGGACTAGGTGATGCCAGAGCGTCCCGGCGACTCTACTGCACTACGTGCAACGATAATCTAGAATCACTCCATCGCACAAGAATGGAGACTGTGATGCGTAAACCCCGCGACTATGATTCGGAACTTAAAGCCCTTGCCGACAAGGCGAAGGCCATCAAGGAACGGCGCGTGCGCCAGCTTGGCGAACTGGTCGCAGCAACCGGGGCCGATGCGCTCGATGCCGATCTGTTGGCGGGCGCGCTGCTCGATGCGGTCGCCAGCAAGGATGCCGCGACAAGGGAGGGCTGGCGCAAGGCGGGCGCGGCCTTCTTTCGCGGCAAGGAACGCAAGCCTGCGCCGCGATCTGAACAACAGCAAGCGGGCGCTCTACCGCTCCAAGGCGGCGCGGCATCGCATTGAGGCAGCAAAGGCGAGAAGCGATACGCGAGAATGGGTGATGAAACGACGCGAGCGCACACGGCATTTGATCGAACTCGGCGGCCTCGTCGTCAAGGCGGGGCTGGTCGATCTGACCGACGATGATCGCGCCACCCTCTACGGTGCGTTCCTCGCCATCGCGGGCAAGCTGGAAGGCGAGGATCGCGACCACGCGCTTGCCCTGTGGCAGCGCAAGGGCAAGCGCGCGTTCGAGAGTGAGGAAGTTAATGACCAAAGAATGGGAAGTCGCAGGGTTCGCGATTCCGTATCGCGGCTTGCAACAGGGCGGGACTGATTATATATTCCCTAGCAAGGGAGTAATTATGATGCCCAACGAGTTTTCAGCGCGTGAAGTGGCCGAACTGGCGAATGTGCCGGTGCGCGCCGTGGACAAGGCCATAGAGGAAAAGGTGTTGGCGGGTATTCGCGCGGGCGCACGGGGCAGGCGGCGGATGCTGCCGCTCCACGCCGTGCCCTATGCCGCGATCGTGGCACGGCTGCCGGTGACACTCTCGCTGGCTGCCAAGCGCGATCTTGCCCGCACGCTCGGCAAGCGCCGTCCTGATCGCATGACGGCCGAGCCGTTGGAAATCGCGCCGGCCGTCACGGTCGATCTGTCCGCGCTTGTCGGTCCCGATCTCGCCGAACGCGCGGCACGCTACAGCCGGGCGCGTGAGGATCATATCGTGATCGACTCCGAAATCATGGGCGGAACGCCGGTCCTGCGCGGCACGCGGATGACGGTCTATTCGGTGCTGGGCCGCCTTGATGGCGGCGATAGCATTGAGGACATATTGGAGGACAATCCGCATCTGACACGCGAGGCGATAGAGACGGCTGCGCTCTATGCTCGCACGCATCCTCTTGTCGGCAGGCCAGGCGGGCGTCCTTGGGCGCAGGCTGCTTGAAGCTGTTCATTGACGAATGCCTGTCGCCGCAGCTCGCCCGTCACCTGAATATGACGGGCGAGCATGATGCGGCGCATCCACGCGACATGGGACGCCTTGGCGAGCCGGATCATGTGGTCCTGTCGCGCTGTCTTGCCGAGGACAGGGTGATCGTCACGGAGAACGCCGTCGATTTCCGCAAGCTGGTGGCAAGGGAGGAAGTGCATCCCGGCCTGATCCTACTTCCCAGCGTTGCCCGCGATGCGTCGCTGCGATTGCTGACAGAAGCCATCGCGCATCTGGCGTCGCTGGGCGAACCTTCGGATGTGATCGTCAATCATGTTCTCGAAGTGAGCGAAGCAGGCACGTTCACGCTCTCGCCGCTACCGGAATGAAGTTCCGAAACGGACAAAATCAGGAGCTTCGGACTAATTTCGCACCTTTCGGCACTGTCGTTCCTCCCCCTCTTGCGCGGCGGGGCAAAGCGATACAGCCTGACCCTGTGGCGAGCGGACGGCCCATGAAAGGCTTGCCATGCTGCGCGACTCGCAAACAAGTTCAGTCCATCCGGCCACTTCTTCTTCCTCCAAAGCGGGCAATAGCGTGGCCTATTTGTCACGATGGGACAAGAAGTTTACAAGAATAGAGTCCCATTCACCGCAATACGCCGCTGTGCGCCGAAATGCGCCTCAGTATGCCGACATACGCCGCCGTGCGACGCCTTGGGAACCATTTATACCGCCGTAGGCCACATCTTGGCCATATCTCGAAAAAGAGGCTCTTGCATGGCGAGTCACCGCTGCCAATGCTGTGTTTCAGGGGAGTTCATCAACCTTCATGCAATGGAAGTGCGTCCCGTGAACAACAAGGAAAAGATTATCCGCCTCAAGACCGTGCTGACCCGCACCGGACTTTCCCGCTCCACCCTGTATAGAAAAATCGCCGAAGGCAGTTTTCCCCGGCAGGTTCCGATCAGCGTTCACGGCACCGGCTGGCACGAGTCCGCCGTGGATCGCTGGATTGCCGACCCGGCCGCCTACCGCGAGGATCGCGCCGAATGAGACGGGGGCCGGGTTACTCCCCGGCCTTTGCCTTCTGGAAATCGCCCTTGATCACCTTCGCGCCGTCGCGGAGGAAATCGAGATGGTCGGACCAATGCTGCATCATGCGGACGCGCTCGTCCCAATATTCGCCGCGCGTGTAGGCACGGCGCACCGCGTTATTGTCGCAATGGGCAAGCTGCCGCTCGATCGCGTCGGGATGCCATAGGCCCATTTCGTTCAGGAGCGTCGCCGCCATTGCCCGGAAGCCGTGTCCGGTCATTTCGTCCTGGCCATAGCCCATGCGCCGCAGCGCGGCATTGATCGTGTTCTCCGACATGGGCCGGTCCACCGAGCGCAGCGACGGGAACAGGTAGGAGCTATATTCCGCGTCATGCTCCATCGTTTCGAGGATCGCCAGCGCCTGCCGGGAAAGGGGGATGCTGTGATCGCGGCGCATCTTGGTCTTGTGCTTGGGAATGGTCCAAAGCGCCTTGTCGAAATCGAAGTCGGTCCATTCGGCATGGCGAAGCTCGCCGGGACGCACAAAGACATGGGGCAGGAGGCGTAGCGCGGCCTTGGTGTTGGGATGACCCTCGAACGCCTCGATGGCGCGTAGCAGGCCGCCCGCCGCATTGGCGTTGGTGATCGCTGCCCGGTGAACGGGCTGGGGCGCGATCAGCGCGCCGCGAAGATCGGCGGCAACGTCGCGTTCGGCGCGGGCCGTGGCGATGGCGTAGCGGAATATCTGGCTGCACGTGCTGCGAAGGCGCTTGGCCGTCTCATACTTGCCCTTGCTCTCCATCTTGCGGAGCATGGTCAAAAGCTCCTGCGCCGATATGAGGGTGATGGGACGCTTGCCGATCGACGCATTAATGAAGTCGAGAAGCCAGCGCAGCTTCTTCATGGTGACGGCCGAACGGCCTTCCCGTTCGACCTTCCACAGCCATTCGTCGGCCACTGCCTTGAAGCTGTTCGACGCCGCGACCGTTGCCGCGATGCGATCCAGCTTGATCCGCTCGCCCGGATCGTCGCCGCGCGCCAGAACCTTGCGGGCCATGTCACGCTGTTCGCGGGCTTCGGCAAGGCCGGTGTCGGGATAGACCCCGAAGGAAAGCGTCTTCTGCTTGCCAAGGTGGCGATAGTTCATCCGCCAGTAGCGCGCGCCGTTGGGCGAAACGAGCATATACAGCCCATCGCTATCGGTCAGCTTGTAGGGCTTGGCGCGGCCCCTGGCGTTCCTGATGGCAATTGCGGTCAAAGCCATGATGGTATCTCCCGGCTGGGGAGGGCTGTGCTACCATCAGATATACCATCAAACTGCTGGTATGTGGTGGTATCAGGCCGCTCCGAATGAGACGGTTATACCACAGAAAACCAGCAGAAAACAGCCGTTTATGGCACTTTCTGGCACCCCTTGGGATGCGAGAGTGGTGACCCCTACGGGACTCGAACCCGTGTTTTCGCCGTGAGAGGGCGACGTCCTGGACCGCTAGACGAAGGGGCCATAGCGGAAGGCGGTCAGTTAGGGGGCAGGGGCAGCGAAGTCAAGCGCGCTGACTGGCGCTTTTCCTTGCTGTGCCTCTTGTTCTCGCCCGCGTAATGGATGTCGGCTTTGCCAGTGCCATTGACCGTGGCAAACATCGCCTCGCGCATTGCGGAATACGGCCGGCTGGCACTCAGGCCCCGCCAGCCCGAGGACGGGCGGGGCCTGATATGTTCAGGCAGCCGCGCGGGTCCGCCCGGCCATTTCCTGATTGAGCATTTCGGCCAGCAGGAACGCCAGTTCGATCGACTGGCCGGCGTTCAGGCGCGGGTCGCAATGGGTGTGATAACGGTCCGCCAGCCCTTCGTCGGTGATGGCAATGGCGCCGCCGGTGCATTCGGTAACATTCTGGCCGGTCATTTCGGCATGAATGCCGCCACCATGCGTGCCCTCTGCCCGGTGGACCGCGAAAAAGCCCTTCACTTCCGCCAGAATCCGTTCGAACGGCCGCGTCTTGTAGCCGCTGGCGGACTTGACCACATTGCCGTGCATCGGGTCGCACGACCAGATGACGTTACGTCCTTCGCGCTTCACCGCGCGCACCAGCTTTGGCAGATGCGCCTCGATCTTGTCATGGCCATAGCGGGTGATCAGCGTCAGCCGGCCCGGTTCATTGCCGGGGTTCAGCGTATCGATCAGCCGCAGCAGCGCGTCCGGTTCAAGGCTGGGGCCGCATTTCATGCCGATGGGATTGCCGATGCCGCGCAGGAACTCGACATGGGCCGAACCTTCAAAGCGCGTCCTGTCCCCGATCCACAGGAAATGGGCAGAGGTGTCATACCAGTCGCCAGTCAGTGAATCCTGCCGCGTCAATGCCTGTTCATAGCCAAGCAGCAGGGCTTCATGGCTGGTGAAGAAATCGGTGCCCTTCAGCTGGGGCACGGTTTCGGGATTGATGCCGCAGGCGGCCATGAAGTCCAGCGCTTCGCCGATCCGGTCTGCCAGCACCTTATACTGATCGAACCATGGCGAACGGCTCATGAAATCCAGCGTCCAGGCATGCACCTGATGCAGATTGGCATAGCCACCCTGGGCAAAGGCGCGCAGCAGGTTGAGCGTCGCGGCCGATTGCGAATAGGCGCGCAGCTGGCGTTGTGGATCGGGCGTACGGCCCTTTTCGTCAAAGACGATGTCGTTGACGATGTCGCCACGATAGCTGGGCAGCGAAACCCCGCCCTGATCCTCCATATCGGCGGAACGCGGCTTGGCGAACTGGCCGGCCATGCGCCCCAGCTTCACCACCGGCATCTTCGATGCATAGGTGAGCACCACTGCCATCTGCAGGATGACGCGGAAGGTATCGCGGATGTTGTTGGGGTGGAACTCGGCAAAGCTTTCGGCGCAGTCCCCGCCCTGAAGCAGGAAGGCGCGACCGGCGCTTACCTCGGCCAGATCGGCCTTCAGTTTGCGCGCCTCGCCGGCGAAAACCAGCGGCGGATAGGATTGGAGCTCGCCTTCCACCCGCGCCAGCGCGCCGGCGTCGGGATAGGTCGGCATCTGCCGCGCTTCCATGGAGCGCCAGCTATCAGGGGCCCAGTTGATCGCATTCTGTGTCATGACGGTTTTCCCATGAACTGACCTGCCTGCCGATGCAAGCGGAACAGCTGTGGACCGGCATGAGAATCGCTGCGCGGGCGGTCCCGTTATTCGACACAGACGGCATGAACGATGACAATGGAGGGGGGGAGGAATTATCGTCACGGCCTCAAAAATATGCGTCACAGCTTCAAAACGGTCCATTTCGGAGAAACGATCAAGGAGTTGATTGTTTACACCATCGGCTTGCCGGATTGCCCGCCTGCAGGCGGCTTTTCCGGCATGACCGTTGTGTTTCAATCCATGTCGTGCATCTGGCTGTGCATTTGGCGGAAAATCGGTAAGAGCATGGCCAAGGCCTTTTGCGTAAAAGAAATTTTTACCTCCGAACTGGAGGTGAGTTTCATGGCTTTTGATCCGGTTTTGCTCATTTCTGGACGAAAGGTTCGATTGGAGAAGGCGATGTTCGACGGCCAAGGGGGCTCAGCGTTGGACGATATCAGCTATTCGCTTCAACCATCGGTGCTGATCGCTGCCGACAGCGACGACGGCGGCCAGGCAGCGCAGCGGGCGGTAAGCAGAACCGGATTGCGGCTGCTCGATATTGTGCCGCTTGTCGAGGCGGCAGACAGATTGTCAGGGCTGGTCGGCGTTTCCGTCGTCATGGTGGAGGCGCAACGAGAAGGGTCCGCCCCTGCTCTTGAGCATCTTGTCGGCCGGCTGGACATGATGGCCAATGACGGCCACTGCCACGGGCTTGTCTCGATTCGCGCATCGATGATCGACACGGTGATGGCGCAGATATCGCACCGTGACATGTCGGTACTCTGCGAACCCGATGAGGCGGAGCGGCTGTGCGCGCTCGCGCTGGCCATGGCGCCGCGTGGCTTGCGCCTAAATGATATCGCCAGCGAGCCGGGATCGACCAGCCTTGTCCAGCTTTCGGAGGAGGTGGGCCGCATTGCCCGTGCCCTGGCCAGCCTGGTGGAACGCTCCCCCAGAACAGAAACGGCGGGAATGGTCGATTTCATGCCGCCCCCGCCGATGACCGACAATGTGGCGACAGCCGCCGCCGCCGGGGTGCGGGCGTTGATCCGTGCGCGGCGGATGCGGGACCAGTTCTTTCGGGTGGAGCTTTTTGCCGATCCTGCCTGGGACATGCTGCTGGACCTGATGGCCGCGCGGCTGGAACATAAAAGAGTGTCGGTATCCAGCCTCTGCATTGCGGCGGCGGTGCCGGCGACGACCGCGTTGCGCTGGATCAAGGCAATGACGGATGAGGGGCTTTTCGTCCGCAGGGCCGATCCCACCGACGGGCGGCGCATCTTCATCGAACTGAGTGACCGCACGGCAGGCGCGATGAATGCCTATCTGCAATGGCTGAAGAATAATCCCGTCGCCGTCGTCTGATGCAAATGGGGCGGCACACGGCTGCTGATCGTTCTTTGCGGCTTGCAACTGGCTCCAAAGCACGGCAATAGCCTGCCGGATCAGCCTTGGGGCGGTTAGCTCAGTTGGTAGAGCAGCACGTTTACACCGTGCGGGTCGGCGGTTCGAGCCCGTCACCGCCCACCATGGCTGTCAGTTTGTCATCAAGCGTTTGCCGTTTCCCTGTTGGTCGCGAAACGGCCATTTCCCGCTTTGGCAGCATTGGGCTTTTCGCCATGTGCGTCGGGTCACCCACGACATGCCATGGAAACGCGATAGTTACCGATCCTTCCTTGTCTTGTGCGCGGGGCGCTTGTCCAGGCCATGGCGATGAAGGAACTCTGAAAGCAGGTCAGCCACTGCAACATTGTTGAGGTCCGCAAAGGCGATGTGAGTGTTGCCGCGAAGACCCCGGTCGGGCAGATGCAACACTGCTGCATGGCCGCCATGTGCATTGACGATAGCTGCCCATTCTTTGGCACGATCATAGGCGCGGGCCCATTGCGGAGCTTTGTCCAGATAGTCCCCGTAGATCAGCTGGATCGGGAAGCGGGTAAGTTTGTCGAACTGGCTGTGGGGCACTGAAACCGATCATGCAGATGACCCTGGAGATATCGTCGCTGATACGATAATTATCATCACCTCGGCCGCCATATTCGCCGCCGCGACTGCCCCCAATATAACGCGCCCATGAAACCACCTGACGGGCTTTTTAAGCGCTGTCGACATGGGGTATCATGACGCCGACGGCGCCGTCGTCGAGAGCGCTCAGCACATGACGGGCATCAGCCTGCCAATCCCGCTATGTCATAGGCTTTGCAGGCCAGCAGCGCATGGTCCAGCGTGCCTCGATCCCACGGGGCATGTTCCTCGTCGAGGACGACGAAATCGAAACCCTCGAGGCCAAGTATCTCACTATTCTGGGGCGCCGGCACCTTCACGAAAGTGCCGAGCATTGGTTCGCGCGAGACAAGGCGGCGCTTGAAGTGATTGGCACCTTTTCCGCCGCCCATCATGTTGCCTTTTCTCATTCGTTCGATCCCATCCGCGCCATACCCGCCTTGACTGCCTTTTGTATAAAAACTACAATGGGTTATTAGGCAATCTGACCATTATCGGGCGTGATGAGCGATACCATTTTCTCCAGCCACGGGACGCATGCCCTGCGCTATTCAATGGGTGTCGTATCGACAGCGGCGGCTATGGGCGGCCTGCTGATCGTCATTGCCTCCCGGTTCGAAACCGAGAAGACCCGCTCGGGATAAGGTTTGCGACGTTAAGCCGGTCAGTTGATTGCAATCTGGCCGGCGACGCGCCGCAGCGCCGGCAGCAGCCGCGATCGCAGTTCGGCCATGGAAATGCGCGCGGCCTGCGTGCCGATGTTCAGCGCGGCGATGGTGGTACCGGTCCGATCGCGCACCGGCACGGCGATAGAGCGCAGACCGGGTTCGAGTTCCTGATCGACGATGGCATAGTCTTGCTCCTCGACCTGGGTGAGGATCGCCAGCAGCGCGGCCCGTTCGGTCTGCGTGCGGTTCGTAAGGGCGGTGATCTCGGTCCGGCGCAGATAGGCGTCCTGTTCCTCGCGGCTCATCCCGGAGAGCAGTACCCGTCCCATCGATGTGGCATAGAGCGGCAGACGGCTGCCGACACGTAGCGAAATCGACATGATCCTACTGACCTCGGCACGAGCCACATAATAGACCTCGTCTTCTTCCAGCACGCCCAATGAGCAGGATTCGCGCAATTCGTCGCGTAACCTGTCGAGCAGCGGCTGCGCACGCTGAGCCAGCGTATTCGATGAGAGATAGGCATAGCCAAGCGCAAGCGTCCTGGGCCGCAACGCATAATGGCTGCCGTCGCGCACCGCATAGCCCAGTGAAACCAGCGTGTGCAGGCAGCGGCGAACTGCCGGCCGGCTGAGCCCGGTCAATCGACTGGCCTGAGCGATGGTCATCGGCCGCTGTTCATCGGCAAAGCAGCGCATCACCGCCAGGCCACGTGCCAGCGACATCATGAAATCCGGATCCTTGTCGTGCGGGTCCGACATGCAATATACCTCATTATATAACCGTTAATCGTACATTATACCGTTTATCGGTTGACTCAAATGTTTTCTCGGCTGGAAGTGAGCGTGCCGGCGATATTCGGCGCGCGCGCTTCTGGAGAGGGTCTGTGATCGACAAGTCTGTGACTTCGGTGCGGGATGCGGTGGCAGACATCGCTGATGGCGCATCGGTGATGATTGGCGGTTTCGGAACGGCGGGGATGCCTGACGAGCTGATCGACGCCCTGATCGATCGCGGTGTCGGCGGCCTTACCATTATCAACAATAATGCGGGCAACGGGGAAGCCGGGGTCGCGGCACTGATCAAGGCGGGGCGTGTCCGCAAGATCATCTGTTCTTTTCCCCGACAGCATGATTCGCATCATTTCGACGCGCGCTTCCGGGCTGGTGAGATCGAACTCGAACTGGTTCCGCAGGGCAATCTTGCCGCGCGGATTCAGGCGGCCGGGGCCGGCCTGGGTGCCATATTCACGCCGACGGGATATGGAACGCTGCTGGCGGAAGGCAAGGAAACGCGCCGTATCGACGGGCGCGACTATGTGCTGGAATATCCGATCCATGCCGATTTCGCCTTGATCAAGGCTCATTGCGCTGATCGCTGGGGCAATCTTGTCTATCGCAAGACGGCACGCAATTTCGGCCCGATCATGGCGATGGCCGCGCGCACTGCGATCGCGCAGGTCACGCAGATCGTCCCGCTTGGCGCCATTGATCCTGAAACGGTGGTGACTCCAGGCGTCTTCGTGCAACGCGTCGTCGCCGTCGGGCCGGCCAATGCCCGGGCGGCGGCGTGAGGGAGGGGATCGGCATGAAGCGTCTGGATCGCGATGCAATGGCTGCGCGCGTAGCCCGCGATATTCCCGAAGGGGCTTATGTCAATCTGGGTATTGGCCTGCCCACCCGCGTCGCCGATTTCCTGCCGATCGACCGGGAGGTCATCCTGCAGAGTGAAAACGGCCTGATCGGCATGGGGCCTGCACCCGCCAAGGGGGAGGAGGATCCGGAGCTGATCAACGCCGGCAAGCAACCGGTCACGTTGCTGGCGGGGGGCGCCTATTTCCATCATGCCGACAGCTTTGCGATGATGCGCGGCGGGCATATCGATATCTGTGTGCTGGGTGCCTATCAGGTGTCCGTCCATGGTGACCTTGCCAACTGGCATACCGGCGCGCCGGGCGCGATTCCGGCTGTCGGTGGCGCGATGGACCTGGCGATCGGCGCCAAGCGCACTTTCGTGATGATGGATCTTCTGACACGCGATGGGCAGAGCAAGCTGGTCGAAAGCTGCAGCTATCCGCTGACAGGGCTGGCCTGCGTGTCGCGCGTCTATACCGATCATGGCGTGTTCAACGTCGGACCGGGGGGAGCGTCGGTCGTCGACATGATCGACGGGCTGACGCTTGAAGATCTGCAAGAGTTGACCGGTGTGCCGCTACGCCTTGACGTTGACGCCGGCTGAGAGGAGCGCACCATGGCACAAGCCTTTATCTGCGACGCCATTCGCACACCGATCGGCCGTTATGGCGGCATGCTTGCAAAGGTGCGTGCCGACGATCTGGGCGCGCTGCCGATACAAGCGCTTCTGTCGCGCAATGCCGGCCTCGATCCGGCGGCGATCGAAGAAGTATTCTATGGCTGCGCCAACCAGTCGGGAGAGGACAATCGCAATGTTGCGCGCATGAGCCTGTTGCTGGCGGGCCTGCCCAGTAACGTGCCCGGCGTGACGATCAACCGGCTATGCGCGTCCGGGCTGGACGCGGTCGGATCGGCCGCGCGCGCAATTGCAGCCGGGGAGATGTCGCTGGCGATCGCCGGCGGCGTCGAAAGCATGACGCGCGCGCCCTATGTGATGGGCAAGGCCGAGGCTGCCTTTGGCCGTGCGCAGGTGCTTGAGGACACGACAATGGGCTGGCGGTTCGTGAATCCGGCGCTTGAGGCACGCTACGGAACCGAGACCATGCCACGGACCGGCGAGAATGTGGCAGCGGATCATGGCATAGGCCGCGCCGATCAGGATGCCTTTGCACTGCGCAGCCAGCAGCGCACGGCGCGGGCGCAGGACAATGGATTCTTTGCCGAGGAAATCCTTCCCGTTACCGTTCCGACCGGGCGCAAGGGCGAGACGGTCGAGATGGCGGTCGACGAGCATCCGCGCCGTGGCACGACGATCGAGGCATTGTCCGCGCTCAAGCCATTGTTCGGTTCGGGGGGGACGGTCACGGCGGGGAATGCATCGGGCATCAACGATGGCGCCGCTGCCATGATCATCGCGACTGAGGCGGCTGCCAGACAGCATGGATTGACCCCGCGCGCCCGCATTCTGGGCATGGCGGCTGCGGGGGTGGATCCCCGTGTCATGGGCATTGGCCCGGTGCCCGCGACGCGCAAGCTGATGGCCCGGCTCGGGCTCGATATCGGTGATTTCGATGCCGTCGAACTCAATGAGGCGTTTGCCAGCCAGGCACTCGCCGTGTTGCGTACGCTCGGCCTTCCAGATGATGCGCCGCACGTTAACGCCAATGGCGGTGCGATTGCACTGGGTCATCCCCTTGGCATGTCGGGCGCGAGATTGGCTTTGACGCTTGTCCACCAGCTGGAACGGACGGGCGGGCGGCTTGGCCTCGCGACGCTCTGTGTGGGCGTTGGCATGGGTCTGGCGCTGGCGGTGGAGCGGCTTTAGCTTGCAGGCTGAGCACTTGCCGACCCGATATGCATGACATTCCCGATATGCCGAAAACATAACGGGCATGGGGGTGCGTAAGGTGGCGGCCGCCATCTGCGCTTCTATATGGGAATGGCGTTGCCTTTGCGTTGACAGCCAATGGCGGTGCTGGCCTTGCTGGAAGTGGAAAGGGATGTTCGATGGCGATGGAGCTGAAGCGCGAAGCCTGCCTGATCGACGGTGAATGGATTACCGGTCAGCATTGGATCACCGTCGACGATCCGGCCACCGGCAAAGCGATCGGCCGTGTTCCCCGGCTGGGACAGGTGGAAACCCGCCGCGCGGTGGATGCCGCGGCCCGGGCCATGCCGGCATGGGCGGCGCGAACGGGCAAGGAGCGCGCGGCCATTCTGCGGCGCTTCTTCGACCTGATGATGGCGCACCAGGATGAGCTGGCATCGCTATTGACGGCAGAGCAGGGCAAGCCGTTGGCCGAAGCCAGGGGAGAGATCGCCTATGCCGCATCCTTCATCGAATGGTTCGCGGAGGAGGCCAAGCGCGTTTACGGCGACGTCATCCCCGGACACATGGCCGACAAGCGCATTATGGTGCTGAAGCAGCCGGTGGGTATTGTCGCCGCGATCACGCCATGGAACTTTCCAGCCGCGATGATCACCCGCAAGATCGGCCCGGCACTGGCGGCGGGCTGCTGCGCCATCGTCAAGCCAGCCGCGCTGACGCCGTTCAGTGCGCTTGCGCTTGGCGTTCTGGCGCAGGAGGCGGGCATTCCAGCCGGCGTTCTGAACATCATCACTGGCGACAGCGGCGAAATAGGCGCGGAGTTCACCAGCAATGCAGTGGTGCGCAAGATCAGCTTCACCGGATCGACGGCAGTGGGTGCAAAGCTGATGGCGCAATCAGCGCCGACCATCAAGAAGATGAGCCTTGAACTGGGCGGCAATGCGCCGTTCATCGTGTTCGACGATGCCGATCTCGACGCGGCGGTGGAAGGGGCCATCCAGTCCAAGTTCCGCAATGCCGGACAAACCTGCGTCTGCGCCAACCGCATCTATGCACAGGCCGGCATTTACGACGCCTTTGTCGAGAAGCTGGTGGAGGCGACACATCGGCTGAAGGTTGCGCCCGGCAATGAGGACGGTGCACAGATCGGCCCATTGATCGACGATCGCGCTGTCGCCAAGGTGAAGCACCATATCGAAGATGCGCTGAGCCATGGCGCAAGGCTTCTGACCGGCGGCGATGTTCATCCTTTGGGCGGGCGCTTTTTCGAACCGACGGTGCTCCGCGACGTAACGTCCGACATGCTGGTGACGAAGGAGGAGACATTCGGCCCATTGGCGCCGGTCATCCGCTTTGAAAGCGATGAAGATGCGGTGCGGCTGGCCAATGACACCGAGTTTGGCCTTGCCGCCTATTTCTATGCCCGCGATCTGACGCGGGTGTGGAAAGTGGCGGAACGGATCGAGGCGGGGATCGTCGGCATCAACACTGGCCTTATTTCCACCGAAGTTGCACCTTTTGGCGGCGTCAAATCGTCCGGGCTTGGCCGCGAAGGCTCCAGATACGGGATCGAGGATTATCTGGAGATCAAATATATGTGCATCGGGCTGGAGTGATCCGGGGGCTGGAGTGAATCCGAGCCCTGAAAGGAGGCTGCCGGCGGTGTCGTGAGCGGTGGCCCCGAGGCCGTTCTCATCCCTTGCCGGAGCTGCTCCTTTCTGATCGGGCATTGGGTTCTGCCGAATCCAGCTATGACGGTCATTCATACTTTACTTGCCGGTCATCATCCGAACAATGGCACGCTGATATGACGGGCGCCATGTTCGGCCATGCCCGTCGAGCAGCTACAGGATGAACGACCCGTAATGAGTTTGACGCTCTACCATGCCGAACCGGTTGCCAATTCGCTGAAGGTGCTGATCCCGCTTCACGAGAAGGGGCTGGCATTTGAAAGCCGTTATGTGAACCTTCAGAAGTTCGAACAGCATGATCCGGCGTTTCTTGCGGTCAATCCGGAAGGACAGGTGCCGGTGCTGGTGCATGACGGCAATGTCATCACCCAGACGACGGTAATCAATGAATATGTCGAGGATGCATTTCCCGGCACCCTGCCGCTGCGCCCGGCCGATCCGCTGGGGCAGGCGCGGATGCGTTACTGGAACAAGTTCGTCGACGAACATGTGATGAATTATGTGTCCATCCATGGCTGGACCCGCCGCGCAGCCCATACGGCGCGTCAGGTGGACGAGGCGGAGTTCGAGGCGCTGCTGACGCGCATTCCGCTGCCCGAACAGCGGGAAAAATGGCGGCAGGCGCGCGCCGGCTTCAACGAGGGTGATCTGGACAATGCCACCCGCAAGGTGCGGCTGGCGGTGGACAAGGTGGAGGCCCGGCTGGGCGAGACGCCGTGGCTGGCCGGCGACATGTTCACGCTCGCGGACATCAATTTCTATTCGCATTGCGCAATGATGCTGGTGCGGCTGTTTCCCGAAATCGGCGTCCCCGAGGAATTGCCCCGCCTGTTCGAATGGATGGACAGGGTGGCGTCGCGGCCGGGCGTCGCGGCGGCGCTGGCCGGACCGGACATGACCAGTGCGGAGCTGCGCGCAATTATCGAACAGCCCGCCGGGCAGGGGATTCACCAGCCTGTGTGAGCGGACCAGCGCACAGGCGGTATGCAGGAGAGTCTTTGATGGCAGAAGAGTTCAAGGCCGATTACATCATTGTCGGGGCGGGCAGTGCGGGCTGCGTGCTCGCCAATCGTCTGTCGGCCGATCCGCGCAACAAGGTGCTGCTGCTGGAAGCGGGTGGCGACGACCGGCCGTTCAAGGAGCCGAGCCAGTTCTTTTCCAATCTGCTGATCCATACGCCGATCGGCTTTGGCAAGACGCTGAACGACCAGAAGGTCAACTGGCTTTACGAGACGGAGCCCGATCCCGGCACCGGCAACCGCAAGCACAAATGGCCCAAGGGCAAGGTGCTTGGCGGTTCGTCGTCGATCAACGGGCTGCTTTACGTGCGCGGCCAGGCACAGGATTATGATGGCTGGCGGCAGATGGGCTGCACCGGCTGGGGTTATGAAGATGTGCTGCCCTATTTCCGCCGTGCGCAGAACCAGGAACGCGGCGAATGTGATCTGCACGGCGTTGGCGGGCCGCTGAACACCAGCGATTTCCCCGAACGCAATGAAGTGAGCCAGGCGCTGCTGGATGCCTGTGTCGAGGCCGGCATCCCCTATTCGCCGGACATCAATGCCCGCGATCAGGAAGGCGTCACCTGGTTCCAGCTGACGATCAAGAACGGCCGCCGCTGCTCGGCCGCGGTCGGCTATCTGCATCCGGTGATGAACCGCCCCAATCTGCGGGTGGAGACGCGCGCGCTGACCCAGAAAATCCTGTTCGAGGGCAAGCGCGCGGTCGGCGTGCAATATGAGCAGGGCGGCGAGATCAAGACGGCGCGCGCCAATGTCGAAGTCATTCTGGCGGCCGGTGCGGTGGAAAGCCCAAAGCTGCTGGAGCTGTCGGGCATCGGCGATCCGCAGCGCCTGCGCGAGCTTGGCATATCGGTGCTTCACGCCTCGCCTCAGGTGGGTGAAAACATGCAGGATCATTACATGATCGGCATGCAATGGGCGGTGAAGGAAGGTTACAAGACCGTCAACCAGATGGCGCACGGCCTTGGCCTTGCCAAGGAAATCGCCAAATATGCATTCAACCGCACGGGCCTGCTTTCCTATGCGGTGGCGCATATCGTGGCCTTCACCAAGACGCGGCCGGAACTGGCATCGCCCGATGTGCAGCTGCACCTGATGGCGGCATCGGTCGATCTGGAAAAGCAGAACGAACTTCAGCAGTTCGATCTTGAACGCACGCCGGGCCTTACCTGCACGCCATGCCAGGTGCGTCCGGAATCGCGCGGCCATATCCATATCAAATCGGCCGATGCCAAGGTCTATCCGACCATCGTCGCCAATTACCTGACCGACCCGATCGATCAGCAGGTGGCGATCGAGCAGGTGAAGCTGTGCCGGCGCATCATGCATCAACCGGCCATCGTTCCCTATCTCGTTTCCACCGACGACCCCATGGGGCAGACGGACGAGGAAATGCTTGGCTATGCGCGCGTCGCCGGCTCCACACTTTATCACGTCGTCGGCACCTGCCGGATGGGCGACGATCCGCAGTCGGTGGTCGATACGGAACTGCGCGTTCGCGGCGTGGAAGGGCTGCGTGTCGTCGATGCGTCGATCATGCCGCGCATCGTGTCCGGCAACACCAACGCGCCGACGATCATGATCGCCGAAAAGGCGTCGGACATGATCCTCGGCAAATCCAGCGTCGGCATCGCCGCCTGAACTGGAGAAGGAGGCCGTCCGGTGCGCCGGGCGGCCTTTCCTGTTACGCGGTGCCACTGCGGCCGCGAAAGGCGGCGTAAGGATCAGGCTTTCGGCCGTTCCATCCGGAACATCGCTTCCGGGCCGATTTCGGCATAATCGGCGATATAGCCCGCACGCAGGATCGGGTGGGCGGCACCGGTATCGAACAGCCCATCCTTCAGATAATGCCGATCGATGTGAACACCGACCACCTGGCCGATCACCAGCCAATGGCTGGTCTGCCGCCCCTGATCGTCATGCAGCGCAACGATCTTCACGCATCTGCATTCCATTGCAGCCGGAGTATCCGCCACGCGCGGTGCCTCGACAAGGCGTGACGGCGCGGTGGCAAGTCCGGCCAGCCCAAATTCATCCACTCCATGCGCGACCGGGGCGGATGTGCGGTTCATTGCATCGGCAAGCGGGCGCGTCGCCATGTTCCACACAAAGCTGCCTGTCTCCTCAATGTTGCGCAGGCTGTCCTTCCGTCCACTCGATGCGAAGGCGATCATCGGCGGATTGTCGCATATGGCGTTGAAAAAGCTGTAGGGCGCCAGATTAACCTGACCCAGCCGATCGATGGTGGAAATCCAGCCGATCGGCCGTGGGCCGATCATCGCCTTGAACGGATCGTGCGGCAGGCCATGGCCATCGGCCGGCTGGTAGAAATATATGTCGCCCATCAATTCCTCTTTCCAAGCGGCGCTATCTCACCGGTCTGTGCGTCCGGCAGCGAACCGGACCATGATGATCGAATGGCCGATATGGCGGAACTGTTCCCTGTCATGCGCGGTTAGTCCCTGCATCAATGGGAGACAGATCATGAAAAATCGCCGTTCCTTCCTTGCCGTGCCCGCCGTGGCCGCGTTGCTTGGCACCATGGCGCTGACTGGCTGCTATGATGATGGACGGCCGCAGCGTGGCTGGGGTTCCGGTCAGCGTTGCGACAGCCGCTATGATCGCGATTGCCGTGATCGCCATGATGGGCGAGGGGACCGTTACGACCGTCACGATGGCGATCGTTATGATCATGACGGGCGGCCTTATCGCCGCTGATCAGCACCCACAGGCGGTGACGGCAGTGTAACCGCCGCCGCCGTCCCGCCATTCATGTGGTAAAACCGTTCGGGGATGCGGGCAGCGTTATTGCTTGCCGCCCGCCTCCGCCTCGGCAGCCTTCTGAGCTTGTTTCTGCAACTGCCATTGGCGCAACATTTCGGCCGTGCAGCCGGTTTGCCCGCCACTGCCGACCACCGAACAACTGTTCGGCCGCGTGGCGCGTGTCGCCTCATCGACGATCTCGGCGCGACTTTTCCATGATTTTTCCGGCGGCTTTTCCTTTGGCTTGCGGAATCGCTTGGGCACGCGATAGCGCTCGCTCTCAGGCTCGCGGGCGCAGACCACAATCTCTTCACCCTGGCTTTGCGGACAGGGATCATTGCCATAGACGGTGATGGAAATCACCTTCTTGGGCGGTTCGGCCTGTGCCTTGTCGGCAGCGAACGCGGGTTGGGGAAGAGTCGACACGGCAAGGCCGGCGGCTGCTAAACAAAGGGGGATACGCCAGGTCATCTCTGGATCAACTCCGGTCGCCGGCCATGCGATCCATCCCGAACTGGGTTTTCATGCCGGCGGTTCGGCATCATTGCACCGACAGGGCAAATTGCGAAAGCAGTGTTTCACATGCGCAAAGCGGGCTATCACTGCCGCAACACCAATGAAGCGGAAGGGGATGGCATTGGCATCGGCAACACGCGCGCTTGGCGGCGCTTATAATATCGAGGATCTGCGTAGGCTTGCCCACCGCCGCCTGCCGCGCGGTATATTCGATTATGTCGAACGCGGGACTGAGGATGAGGTCGGCCTTGCCGCCAACCGCCATGCATTCGACCGGCTGAAGCTGTTGCCCCATGTGCTGAACGATGTGTCGACCATCAACACCACCGCATCGCTGTTCGGCACCGACATGGCGATGCCGGTGATCGTCGGTCCCACCGGTGGTGCCGGTCTTGTCTGGCATAATGGTGATCTGGCGCTGGCCGCCGCGGCGCGAAAGGCGGGCGTGCCGTTCACCATATCTTCGGCAAGCACCGCCAATGTGGAAGATGTCGCCGACATCGGCGGGCGGCTGTGGTTCCAGCTCTATCTATGGGAAGATCGCGCGCTTTCCCATCAGGTGGTGGACCGTGCCCACGCCCTTGGCTGCGAGGCGCTGATCGTCACCGTCGACACGGCAGTGGCGCCGAACCGGGAATATAATCTGCGCAACGGCTATGGCATTCCGTTCAGGATCAGGCGCAATAATATTCTCGACATTATCGGCCATCCGCGCTGGGTGACGTCGGTGATGCTGCGTTACACGCTTTCCGGCGGAATGCCGCGACAGGCCAATCTGCCGCCGCATCTGCGCGCGCGGGTTACCGAAATGGCGCCCATCGGCGCTGCCTTTCGCAACGACAATCTGACCTGGGAAGAAATCGCCGGGCTGCGCCGCCGCTGGCCTGGCAAGTTCATGATCAAGGGCATATTGCGCCCCGACGATGCCAGGCGTGCGATCGAACATGGGGCGGATGGCGTGATCGTTTCCAACCATGGCGGGCGCAATCTGGATGCGGCGGCGGCCACAATCGATATGTTGCCAAGGGTGCTGGATGCCGTCGGCGGGCGGGTGCCGGTGCTGGTGGACAGCGGCGTCAGGCGCGGCGGCGATGTGGTGAAGGCGCTTGCGCTGGGTGCAGCGGCGGTGCTGGTCGGCCGTGCGCCGCTTTACGGACTGGCGGCAGCGGGAGAGGCAGGGGTCAGCCATGCGCTTGCCTTGCTGCACAAGGAACTGGCGCGGGTGATGGCGCTGTGCGGCTGCACTTCGATCGGCGAAATCGACAAGGATCTGCTTCAGGACTGAGGCTTTGCCGATCAGGGGTGGAGGCTGGTCATCAATTCACGCATCAGCGGGTCGCTTCGCAGCGCGCGGCGTATCGCATGGCGGATTTCCAGGGCAGGCAGCGGCGTGTCGATCCGCAGCGGGCAAAGCGCGCCGCGTGCGACATCGGCGGCCACCGACCGTTCGAACAGACAGACATAGCCAAGCCCGCGTGTTGCCGCTTCCACCACAAGGCCGTAATCGTCGCTCTGGAAAACCACGGGGGAGCCACCGGCCCCCGCCATGTCCAGCGCGCGGTCGACGATGATGCGCAACTGGCTTTTTTCCGGCAGCGTCACCATCGGATAGGCCGCCAGCTCTTCCCCCCGCACTACCGAACGCTGGGCAAGCGGATGGTCCGGCCCGGCGTAAAGGCCGATCTCCTCTTTCCAGGCAAGGGCGGATTCGATTTCCGGCACCGGGCCGAAACCAAAAAAATAGCCCATGTCCATGGTGTTGGCGGCCAGTCTTTCGACCAGAACTTCATAACCGACCGTCTCCATCTCCACATCCAGTTCGGGATGGCGGGCGATGAAGCTGGCAAGGCCCTGCCGAAGCTGGCGAACGGCATAGCCGGGCGCGCCGATGGTCAGCTTGCGCCGGTTTGTGGCGGCCGGCCGATGCCCGAAGGCGGTGAACATCCGGTCGATATGGTCCAGCGCGTCGCATGCATGGCGATGCGCCTTGCGACCTGCCTCCGTCAGTTCGGCAGCGGCGCCGCGGTTGCGCACGAACAGCGGCGCGCCCAATTGTCTTTCCAGTGCGCGGATATGTTCGCTGACCGATACCTGCGATATGCCGCATTGTTCGGCACAGCGGCGAAAACTCCCCGCCTCGACGACGCGGATGAAGATTTCGAGCTGGCGCAGGGTGAGCGCGGACATGAAAGCCTGTAAACGGTTATAACCTAACACATGCTAGGCTTGCACCTGCTTCCGGGCAAGCGGCAAGCGCGCTACACTGTCGCCAATGAACAAGGAGAGCGGTGTGCAGGCCAGTGTTTCGGACAGCCCTGCAAAAATCAGGGCAAGCGTCAATTATCTGTCGGCGGATTCGCATATCAACCGGCGCTTCGTGGCGCCGGGTGCGGAAATCAACACCGGCCGCTATCTTCCGCATGAGGTGGATATTCATAATGCCCGCATCGGTGATGCACCGACGCTGGACAGCCATGGCTTCACCCTTGCGCGCCATCGCAGCACGATCGACGATTTCCATGACCGGGAGGCGATCGATCGGCTTTATCCCGATGAGGTGCTGGAAACGGTAAAGGCGATGACCGGTGCCGATCTGGTCGTGCCTCTCGGCTGGATGCTGCGCACCTCGGGCGACACCAGTGCAGGGCAGATGCAGCCGCCGGCCGGCGAAGTGCATGTCGACATGCTGCCGCAACGCGCTGACCGGCTTGCCGACATGCTGGCCGAAAAGGCGGGACTGAAGCCGGGCGGATACAGGCGTTTCATCGCCAGCAGCCTGTGGCGGCCGATTTCCACGCCGCCGCACGACTGGTCGCTGGCGGTGTGCGATTTCCGCAGCGTCGACCCCGATGAAGGGGTGGCCAATGTAATGGTCAACGTCGAAAAATTGCCCGAAGGTGATGACGTCTTCGCCGAACTGCCGGGGGAGGATCGGCTGCCCGCCGCCTCCGTCTTCCGGTTCAACCCGGCGCACCGCTGGTATTATTATCCGGACATGACGCGGGATGAAGTGCTGATGTTCAAATTCTATGATTCTGATCATTCGGTGGCATGGCGCGCACCGCATACCGCCTTTGAAGATCCGCATCCGCCGCGGCCCAACATGCGTGAAAGCATCGAGTTCAGGACCGTCGCCTATTTCCTTTGAGACCGTGGGCTACCCACCGGGAGAGAAAACCAATGATCGAGACGAGTGAACGGCCCGCGCAGACGGGAGAGCGCCAGGTGAAAGGCGAAGTGAACTATATCGGGCCAATGGACGAACGGCCGCGCTATTACGCCAATGACCATTCGCGCGACGTGCTGAACCTTGAACCGCATGTCGTGCCCATCACCGACGTCCGCAACGCGCAGACGCCGCCGACCTTATGGCGTGAAGGCTTTGCGCTGGTTCCCCATGTCAGCATGGTGCGCGATTTCCGCAATCAGGAAGAAGTGACGCGGCTTCACCCGGACGAGATCAGGGGCCTTCTGCAGCGGCTGACCGGTGCCGATGAAGTGGTGGTGACAGGCCCGGGCGTGCTGCGTTTTGCCGAGCGTTCAGCCGATTCAGGCAAGCTGGACAATTCCCGCCCGGCGCGTTTCGTTCATATCGACATCAGCGACACCACCGCCCAGGCCTTTGCCGACCGGTCCGCACCGCAGGGGCGGGGCAAGATCCGCCGTTTCGCGCATTATAATGTATGGCGTGCGCTTTCCACACCGCCTCAGGACACGCCGCTTGCCGTGTGCGACGCGCGCAGCATCGCGCCGGAGGATCTGGTTGCCGCCGATGCGGTTTTCGACAAGCCTGGCCAGCCCGAATGGTCGTTCGAAGGGCTGACCATCCGCTATAATCCTGCGCATCGCTGGGTCTATTTCTCGAACATGACACGTGATGAGGCACTGGTCTTCAAGACCAATGATTCCGATCCGGAACAGCCACATAACGTGCCCCATTCGGCTTTTGACGACCCGAGTTGTCCGGCCGATGTGCCGCCACGTTCCAGCATCGAAATGCGGGCCATCGCCTATTGGTATGAATAAGCGGCGAAACGATTTTCGGGTTGGCGAACCGTCATGATCGGTTAAAGCCGGTGTCCTGAATGACCGGCAGATCTGAGTGGCAAGGAATAGGACCTGTCCGGGCCGTTTCCTTGCCGCTACATCCGAGGAACGTGACGCAATGACCGCAAGAAACGATTGGACCCGCGACGAAATTGCCGCCCTGTTCGATCTGCCTTTCGCCGAACTGATGTGGCAGGCGCAGTCGGTGCATCGCCAGTGGCACAAGCCGGGCGAAGTGCAGCTTTCGACGCTGCTGTCGATCAAGACCGGCGGTTGCCCGGAAGATTGCGGCTATTGCAGCCAGTCCGCCCATGCCGAAAGCGGGCTGAAGGCGGAAAAGCTGATGGATGTGGATGGCGTGCTTGCCGCCGCGCGTGCAGCGAAGGAGGGCGGATCAAGCCGGTTCTGCATGGGTGCTGCGTGGCGCGAGCCCAAGGATCGCGACATGGACGCGATCATCGCCATGGTGCGCGGCGTGCGGTCCATGGGCCTTGAAACCTGCATGACGCTGGGCATGTTGACGGAAACACAGGCGCGACAATTGGCTGAAGCCGGGCTGGATTACTACAACCACAATATTGACACATCGCCCGAAAATTACGGCAATGTCATCACCACCCGCTGTTTCGAGGACCGGCTGGAAACACTGGCACGGGTGCGCGATGCCGGCATCGGCGTCTGCTGCGGCGGAATTGTCGGCATGGGTGAAACACGGGCGGACCGCGTTGGCTTCATACATGCGCTGGCAACGCTGCCCCGCCACCCGGAAAGCGTGCCTGTCAATGCGCTGGTGCCGGTGAAGGGAACGGTGCTGGGCGACATGCTGGCCGATACGCCCATGGCCAGGATCGATGATATAGAGTTCGTCCGCACCGTCGCCGTTGCGCGCATCACCATGCCGCAATCGATAGTGCGTCTGTCCGCCGGACGGGAAAGCATGGGGGAGGCAACGCAGGCGCTGTGCTTCATGGCCGGTGCCAATTCGATCTTTACCGGCGACAGGTTGCTGACCACCGGCAATGCCGGCGGCACCGCCGATGCGGCGCTGTTCGAAAAACTCGGCCTGCGTGCCATGGCGGGGGAAGAAATGCCGACCATGGCGGATGCCGCCACGGCCTGATATCCAGCCTCTCCCCCGTTCGAAGGCATATGAAAAAGGCCAGGCGTTCAGCGATCCACCTCTTCCAGCAGCAGGCGGACGAGCAGGTCCGGATCATCCTGCATTACCACATGGCCGGTCGGCACGGTTTCCACCTTCCATGCCGGGTCGTGGCGTAACTGTTCGTAGAAGCGGGTGAAGCTGGTGGGCGCATTGCGGGTGGCATAGATATAGGTGCGATTGGGGATCGTCCTTTCCTCCCCGCTCAGCCGCACAGGCTCGGTCAATGTCAGCAGCGGCTGGCGTGACAAGCGGCGGGCCTTGCCGTTGAACGGCCGCTCGATCACGCCGGAAAAGGGGGCGACCAGCCCGGGCATGTCCTTCTGCCCTTCGATATAATGACGATGCGCGCCTTCGTCAGTGATGTCCCACAGCGCCTGTCCATCCTGCGGAAGAAAGGCGTCGAGGTAGAACAGGGTCCTGATCCGCCGCGCCACCTGCGATGCCGCACCTGTGATGACCATGCCGCCGTAGGAATGGCCGCATAATATCACATCCTCCAGATCGCGGCTTTCGATCATTCCGACGACATCGGCGATATGGGTGCCAAGCGTGATGGCCGGGCTGGCAAGATGTTCGCGTTCACCAATGCCGGTCAGCGCCGGCACATGCACTTCATGCCCTTTTTCGCGAAGTTGCCGCGCCACTTCCGTATAACCCCAGCTTCCCTGCCATGCGCCATGAACCAGAACATATCGTGCCATCCGGCCTCTCCCTTTCATTCATGTCCGTGCGCATTGTGCACCGACGATCGAACCTGCCGCCATGGTTATATTAAAGACAGGGATTATCAGTTAGTTAATCAGGAATCCCGAAACTTTGTGCGAGATTGGCTGTTATTGGATGGAAATTATTTACCAATTTCGTTTAAGGACTGCTCATCAGCGGTCGAAAGGGGATCGGTCGTGCGTCAGGACGCTCGGGCATTGCTGGACCGATTAGGCCAGCCTGGGTTTGAATACCGCGAATTCAGCGATACCAGATTCGAAGACGAAGATGAGAATATCTGGCCGCTTTTTGAAGCAGTTGAGCGGATAATGAAACGGCCGCGGCGGGACCCGTCCATGGGTTTGGCAGAACCGGGCGCCGTCCATTCACCAGCGGGAAGCCCGTTGCGTGCCGGCAAGGGGTTGTTCCGTCGTTACGATCCCGGCACCGAATCGCCATCGCCTTCAAAGCCGCAGGCCAGCGTCCGGCAATTGCTTTCACGCTTGTCGGAAGAAGACTGATGGCGGTCATTCTCGTTCATTCCCCCAAGGGCGGGGTGGGGCGCACCACTGTTGCAGCCAATCTTGCCGCGCAATTCGCGCGTGCCGGGCGGGATGTGACGGCAATCGATTTCGATCCCCAGCAATCACTTCGCCTGCATTTCGGCTATCGGCCGGGAGTGGACCTGTCCGGCGGTGATGGTGGGGAAGACGCTGCCAGGGGCGTGCTGACCGAGCGTGGCGTGCACCTGATCGCTTCGGGTGCCCAGGCCTTTGCGCTGCCGCCCCGGCCGGATGCGAAGGACCTGGCCGATCTGCCCGCCCGGCTTGAAGACAGCTTTGGCGCCAGCGATGTGGTGGTGATCGACCTGCCGGCGGATGGGGGTGTGTTTCTGGATGTGCTGGGCGGCATTGCCAGCGTCGAGCTGGGCGTGATGCTGGCCGATGCCGCGTCCATGGCGATGCTGCCGGCCATGGCCGCGCGTCAGACCGATGCGGAACGGCTGTTCCTGATCAACCAGATCGACGATCGCCGCCGGTTGAGCCGCGATGCCATGCGTCTGCTTGGCCGCCGTGTCGGGCGGGAGGCCATGGCCTTCATCCGTCGGGATGAAGCGATCTGCGAGGCATTGGCCATGCTGCGCCCGGTGGTTGATTTCGCACCTGAAAGCGTCGGGTCATACGACTTCAGCCATCTTGCTCGCATCGTCGAACACCGTATCGCCGTGTCCGCCGATGGCGTAGCGGCTGCCTGATCAGCCAAGGGGCGAAGTTCATGCGAGCCGTGATCAAAGTGTTGATGGCAGTGCTGCTGCTGATCGTGGCGCTGTTCGTCGTCACCGTGCCGCTGGATCTGAAGTCCCAATGGATTTTCGGCATGGCCACCATCGTCGCATCGATGGTGACGACGCGGATGAAATCGCGCAGGGCAACGGTGGTGCTGTGCGTGCTGTCGTTGCTGGCATCGACGCGCTATATCTTCTGGCGCACGACCCAGACGCTTGAATTCGGCTCTTTCCTTGAATTCATCCTGGGTTCCGGCCTGTATCTGGCAGAGCTTTATGCCTGGATCATCCTTGCGCTGGGGTTTGTGCAGACGGTGTGGCCGATGCACCGCCCGCCGATGCCGCTGCTGGGACCGGACCATGAACTGCCAACGGTGGATGTCTATATTCCCACCTATAATGAAAGCCTGGCCATCGTTCAGAACACGGTTCTGGCGGCAATGGAGATGGATTATCCGTCCGACAGGTTTCGCGTCTATATTCTGGATGATGGGCGTCGGCCGGATTTTCGTGCCTTTGCCCGGCAGGTGGGCTGCGGTTATCTGACGCGCGACAATAATCTGCATGCCAAGGCTGGCAATCTGAACGCCGCGATGAAGCGGACCAAGGGCGAATTGATCTGCGTGTTCGACTGCGACCATGTGCCCACGCGCGCATTTCTGAACATGACGATCGGCTGGTTCCAGCGCGAAGCCAGGTTGGCGGTGTTGCAGACACCCCATTATTTCTATTCACCCGATCCGGTGCAGCGGAACCTTACGGAGGTGGAGGATCTGCCCGGTGAGGGCGAGCTTTTCTATGGCACCGTGCAAAGCGGCAATGATCTCTGGAACGCCGCCTTCTTCTGCGGTTCATGCGCGGTCATCCGACGCAGCGCGCTGGATGATGTGAACGGCTTTGCCGGTGAAACGGTGACCGAGGATGCGCACACCGCGCTGAAGCTTCAGCGCCGGGGGTGGAGCACCGCATATCTCAATGTACGGCTGTCAGCCGGACTTGCGACCGAAAGGCTGGCGTTGCACGTCGGCCAGCGCATCCGATGGGCACGCGGCATGACGCAGATCCTCAGGATCGACAACCCGATGCTGGGGCGCGGCCTCTCCTTCCCGCAGCGCATCTGTTACCTGAATGCGATGCTGCACTTCCAGTTTCCGTTGCCGCGCATCGTCTTCCTGACATCACCATTGGCCTATCTGCTGTTGGGGCAGAACATCATCCACGCCTCGGCCCAGCTGATCTTTGCCTATGCGCTGCCGCACCTGGTCAATTCCACGCAGACCAGCCTGAGATTGCAGGGCAGGGAGCGGCGGATCTTCTGGGGTGAAATCTACGAGACGCTGCTGGCGTTCCACCTCGTCAAGCCGACCCTGTGGACCTTCTTCAGCCCACATAAGGGAAAGTTCAACGTCACCGACAAAGGCGCGTTGCTGAACCGCGACTTTTTCGACGTGCACATCCTGAAACCGCATCTGATCACCGCCGGACTGCTCATCCTGGGCCTGATCGCCGGCTATGCGCGGCTGCTGTGGCCCGATGTGTTTCACGCACAGATCAGCACGCTTCTGCTCAACACCGGCTGGGTGATGTTCAGCCTGCTGATCCTGATTGCGTCGATTTCCGTCGGACGCGAATCCCACCAGATCCGCAATGACGTGCGCATCGACATGGCGCTGCCGGTGACGGCCTATTTCGAGGATGGCCATGTCCTCGACACCGTGACCACCAATGTTTCCATGGGTGGTCTTGCCATAGAATTGCCCAAGGGTTTCGACGTGAACAGGCGGCAGGTGAGCGATATCTGCCTGATGCCCGAAAACAGCCGGGTGACGCTGCCCGTGGAAACCATCCGCATCGTGGAGGGGGACGCTCGCGTCCGCTTCCGCCAGTTGACGCTGGAACAGCAGGCGCTGCTCGTCGGCGTGCTGATGGGCCGTGCCGATGCGTGGGAAGCGCTGCGTGATACCAGCAGGTCGCGCGGCCCGCTGGATTCCGCGGTGGACCTGATGAAAGTGAGCATTGCGACCATCACCAACCGTAATCTTCACGCCTCGCTGCTTGGCAGGGGTGTCGATGCCACGGAAGCGGGCGCTCCGGACAATGGCCCCGGCAAGGGCAAACCGGCAAAGAACAGGAAGGAAAAGGCACCGGTGGGAAAACTGGCCGCTTGCGGGCTGTGGATGATGATCGGCGCCGGCCTGCTCGCCGGGCTGGCCAATGTCGGTGGCGCCCATGCCCGCCCGGCGGTGGCGCAAACGGCTGCAGCTGCAAAGCCTGCCGCCGCTGTGCCGGCCACGGCACAGGCCAATGCGGAGGCGCAGCCGGCATCGAGCGACGGAGCGCGCCGTCTGAGGCTGACGTTGAAGGACATGGGGATCAACGGCGGCATCAGGCTGGCCGGGGTGCGTGGTGAAGTGGGTATCCCCTTTGCCCTGCGCCGCGACGAAGTAGTCACTGGTGCGACGCTGACGTTGAACTATGCCTATTCACCGTCAATGCTGCCTGATCTCAGCCATCTGGTCGTGCTGGTCAATGACGAGGTGGTGCGCACCATCCCGCTGCCGCGCGGCACCGCCAATGGCGTGCGATTCACCTTCCCGGTCGATCCGGCCTATTTCGTGCCGGGCGACAACCGGCTCAACCTGCGGCTGGTGGGGCATTATACGCGCGATTGTGAAGATCCGCTGCACAGCACGCTCTGGGCCAATGTCTCCAACAAGCGCTCCTTCATCGATCTCACGGTCCAGCGGCTGCCGGTGCGCCCGGATCTGGCGCAGCTGCCGGCGCCATTCTTCGACAAGAATACGGTGCTGCCGCTGTCGCTGCCCTTTGTGTTCGCCGGCCAGCCAACGGATGGAGAGCTGGAAGCGGCGGGAAGCACCGCGTCATGGTTCGGCTCGCTCGCCAGCTATCGCGGGTTCGGCTTTCCGCCGATGTTCGGCAATCTGCCGACTGGCAATGCAGTGGTGTTCGTCACTTCATCGCACATGATCCAGGAACTGGGGCTCAACATTTCAGGACCGGCGGTGGGCGTGGTGAAGAACCCGCGTGATCCCTATGGCCTGCTGCTGGTGGTGATGGGCCGCGATGACAGGGAATTGAAGCTGGCGGCGGCAACGCTGGCCACTGCCGCATCGGGCCTCGGCGGCCAGATGTCGTCGATCGACCAGGCGCATATCCGCACGCTCGGCGCCTATGAAGCACCGCGCTGGCTGCGTGCCGACCGGCCGGTCAGCCTTGGTGAACTGGTCGATCCGGCCCGTCTGCAGGGGCAGGGCCTGCCGCCCGGTGCGCTCAGCGTGAGTTTCCAGGTTGCGCCGGATCTGTTCTTCTGGCCCAATAACGGCGCGGATCTGCACCTGCGCTATCGCTATCCGGTGGCTGAATGGCTGGACGGCAATGCATCGCGCCTCGACCTGACGATGAATGGGCAATATCTGACCACGCTGCCATTGTCGGGCAGCAACTGGTGGAACAGGTTCATCGGCCGCAGCGAAGCGAGCGCCCGGCTGGCGAAGGAAAAGACGACATTGCCCGGTTATGTGATGTTCGGGCAGAATCAGCTCAGCTTCCTTTACGATCTGGTGCTTGCCAACAAGAAGAAGTGCGAAGGCACGCTGCCAACCGATGTGCGGGTCAGCATAGATCCGGACAGCACGATCGACATCAGCAATGCCTATCATTATGCGCGGCTGCCCAATCTGGCCTATTTCGCCAGCGCGGGTTTTCCGTTCACCCGCATTCCTGATCTTGGCGAAACCGCCGTGATCATGACGCAAAATCCCGGTGTGGCCGAAATCGAGACTTTTCTGGCATTGATGGGACGGTTCGGGGACTCCACGGGTGCTGCCACCACGCGAGTGACCGTGACGCGCACGATCAATCGCAGCCAGCTGGAGAACAAGGACATTCTGATCATCGGCCCATTGGCGATGGCGGGCAATGCCGACTTGTTCAGTGGTGCGCCGATCAGACTGGAAGGCGGACGGCTGCGTATCAGCCAGACCTCGCCTCTCGACCGCATCTTCCGCTATCTTTCACCGGAATCGCACGACAGTCCGGGCGATGCCGATGATTTTCTGGTGAGCAACGACATGTTCGAAGGCATTGCCGCCTTTCGTTCGCCGTTTAACGGAGATCATTCGGTGGTCGCACTGCTGGCATCCAGCACCGACATGCTTCCCGACCTCGTCTATGGTTTGAGGGAGCAGAAGCTGAACAAGCAGGTACAGGGCGATCTTTCGATCCTGTCGGGCGACCAGATGACCAGTTTTCACATCGGTCCGGATTATTCGGTGGGCTGGGCGCCATGGTGGCTGCGGCTTGGCTATTGGCTGAGCCAGCGCCCGTTGCTGCTGGCGCTTTCGGCGGTGCTCATCGCGGTGCTGGTCGCTGGCCCGCTGATCATATTACTGCGTGCACAGGAACGTAAACGACTTGGCAAACTGGCGGAATAAATCGATGCGACTGCGATACACATGCTCCGCATTGGCAGTATTGATGGCCAGCGTAGCGTTGCCGGCCGCTTCCTTCGCGGCCCCCGCCGGCGTTGCCGAACTGCTGCGGCAGGCACAGTTCTGGATGGGTAAAGGGCGGCAGGATCTTGCCGATCAGGCCTATCGCCGTGTGCTTGCCATCGATCCGGGCAATGCGGATGCGCAGCGTGGCCTCAGCCATGCAGGATCCGTCCCGCTGAAGCCGGAGGCGCCGGTTCGGGCCGCGCCTTCGCCCGCCCCGGCAGCGCGCAGCCAGCCCGCGCGGACGCCGGCGAAACAGACGGCCGAGCCGGCAAGGCCAAGAACGCCGGCTGACCAGGGCGGCGACGCCCGTGCCGCCGGCTTCAAGGCGCTGGACGCCGGTGACGACAACAGGGCGATCACGCTTTTCACCCAGGCGCTGAAGCATAATGCCAATGATCATGACGCACAGGGCGGCATTGGCGTGGCGCGGCTGCGGCAGGGCCGTTTTGCCGAGGCGCGTGATTATCTGACCCGCGCATCACGGGGTGGTGACGGGCAGAAATGGGCTTCGGCGCTGCGATCGGCCAGCTTCTATGCCGATCTGCGCGCGGCGGAAAAGGCGCGTGACGACGGCAATCTGTCAAAGGCAGAGGAACTGGCCCGCAAGCTTGCCGCGTCCGACAATAAGGATGCGGTTCAGGCAAAGGCGCTGCTTGGCGATATATTGTCGCGTGAAGGCCGTTTTGCCGAAGCGCAGGAAGCCTATCGGCAAGCGGCGGGCAGCCTTTCGGGCGACCGGGCAGGCCAGGCAAATCTGGCGCAAATGCAGGCCAGCGCCGCCCGTGCGCAGGCGATGCAGTTGTTGGGCGCGGGGGATTCCATCGGCGCCGAACGGGCCTATCAGGCCGCACTTGCGGCTGGTGGCGACGATCCGTGGCTGCGTTACGATTATGCCCGGCTGCTGGCCGCCCAAGGGCGTAACCCGGCAGCGGAAAGCGTGATGGCACCGCTCCGCAATGCGCGCGCGCCTGACGCCATTTATGCTGCTGCCCTTTATTATCAGCAGCAGGGGCAGAACCGGCTGGCTCAACAGCTGATCGACCGGATTCCCGCGAGCGATCGAGATCAGCCGATGCGCGATTTCGCCATCCAGCTGAAAAGTGGAGCAGCGATCGAACAGGCAAAGCTGCTGCAAAAGAACGGCCGCACGATGGAGGCGGTGAACGGCCTGCGCGAAGTGGCGCGCAATCCCGGCCTGCCCGTCACGTCGCTGGGGCAGGTGGCATCGGCACTGTTCGACATGGGCGACATTGGCACCGCCATGTCCATCGCCCAGCAGGCGGCATCCATGCCGGCGACCGGCGCACCCGAATCCTATGATCCGATCGTCCGTGTGCTGGCCAAGGGCGGTCAGGATGCATTGGCCGCGGAACTGGTGCAGAAGATTTCGGCCAATTCGGGGACGGGTGGCGCAGGGCTTCAGGCCATTGGCGACCTGAATGCGACGCTGGCGGCGACACAGGCGGACCGGCTTCGTACCTCCGGCAATCTGGCCCCGGCGTTCGACGTGCTACAGGGGGCATGGGCGTCGGCGCCGAACAATGTCGAACTGCTGTCGGCGCTTGCGCGGCTCTATCAGTCGGGCAGCATGTATCCGCAATCGGTGCAGGTCTATGAAATGGTACTGCGCCAGAAGCCGGATGATGTCGGCGCGCTGATCGGCCTGGCCGATGCCGCTGGCGCCGGTCAGGATTTCAACCGCGCGCGTGGTGCGATCGCAGTGGCACTGCAACGCGAACCAGCCAATCCCGAAGTCTATATGGCGGCGGCGCGACTGGAACAGCAGCGTGGCAATGAATCCAATGCACTGAAATATCTGAAACAGGCGCGTGCGCTTTACGATCAGCGGACGGCCGCGATCGGGGCGGGCGGTTTCCCAATGGGTAATCCCTTCGGCGCAAATCCCTTTGCCAGCAGTAATCCGTTCGGTGGACAGCAGACGGCGGGTGGCTATACCCAGCCGGTCAACCCCTTCGCGCTTGGCCGTGGCGCATCGAAGCTGCCATCAGGCGTGCCCTATATGCCGGGTGCTGCGCCCATGGCAGGCTATGCAGGGGCAGCGGCCTATCCGGCATCCGGCTATGCCGGGGGAACGCCCTATTCGCCATCCGCCTATCCTGCCGCGAGCCTGCCGGCTGCCATTCCGGTACAAGGGCAGGGTTTCCAGCCGTGGAGCGGCCAGGCCCAAGGCGCTGCGCCGGTGTTCAGCGCCGCCCCGGCCAGCGTATCATCGCCCTTTGCTTCGACGTCGGGTTACGGTCAGCAGCCTGTTGCGCAGGGGGATCCGGTATTGAACCAGATCAACCAGCAGATCGCGGAGCTGTCTGGCAATGTCGGTTCACGTGCCGAAGTGACCACGGGTTTCCGCCAGCGCACAGGCGAAAAGGGGCTGAGCCAGCTTGACGAAATCCACGGTACAGCGTCTTTTTCCACCGGTTTTGCGGGGGGACAGGCGTCGGTCAGGATTGAACCCGTGGTGGTCGATGCCGGCACGCCGACCACCGTGGGCCTCGCCCGCTATGGCATGAATCCCATTATCCAGGGCGCGGGCGTTGCGGCGGAATCGGCCGTCATTCCGCTGGTCCATGCCGATGCCCAGCATGAGGCCGGCGCCGGCCTCACGGCTGCCTATGACAGCAAGTTCGTCAAGGCGGACATTGGTTCCACCCCGCTCGGTTTTGAGAGCGTGCGCCTGCAGGGCGGGCTGAGCTGGTCGCCCAGGCCCACGCCCAATACCCAGGCGAAGATATGGGGTGAGCGGCGGCCGGTGACGGACAGCGTCACATCCTATGCCGGATCGCTGGACCCTGTCAGCGGCCTGCGCTGGGGCGAGGTGATGAAGACCGGCGGCGGTGCCTCGCTGTCTTATGATCGCAAGGGCAGCGGCGTTTATGTCGATGGTTCGGTCTATGACATCGACGGGACCGAAGTGCCGGGCAACCGCAGCATTCAGGTGAATGTCGGCGGTTATATGAAAGCCTATGAAACGCCCAATTCGACGCTGACCACCGGCATCAACCTGAATTACCAGAGCTATTCGAACAACCAGAACTTCTTCTCGTTCGGTCATGGCGGTTATTTCAGCCCGCAGAGCTTTGTCAGCATCGGTTTCCCGGTCAATTACCAGGGCGAGTTCGAGCGCTGGAAAATGAAATTGTCGGTGTCGCCCGGCTATCAGACCTATGATCAGGATGGCGCGCAGGTCTTCCCCACCCAGACGGATCTTCAGCTTCAACTCGAAGCATTGGCGGGCGCCAACGCCAATGTGCTTGCCCGTTACGACAGCGTCAGCAAAAGCGGCTTCGGCATTGCGGCTGGCGCCGGGGCAACCTATCGCCTTGAAAATGGTATGAACCTTGGTGGTGACGTTCAGCTCAACACCTTTGGCGGTTATAATGAGTTCCAGATGATGCTGAAACTGGTGCAACCCCTTGGTGGAGGCGGTCAGTGAATCCTTCGCCTCCCCGAACGGCAGCGGCGGCGGACATGGCGCGGTTCGATAAATCGGACGGGGCGGCTTCACGGCAGTTCGGTCCGGTCATTCTCGCCTTGCTGGAGGAAATGCACAACAATGCCTCGCCGGATGAGGCGCGGGGCCTTCTGCTGGCCATGGGCGCACGTATCGCAGGCCAATTGCCGCTTGGCGATGCGGACACCATCGACGCCATCGGCGTGGAGATTAATCGCGGCTGGGAGATGATGGACTGGGGCCTTGTCGTGCTTGGCGTGGACAAGGATGGCATCACCATCAGCCATCATGGCCACCCGCCCGCTATTGCGAGCGACCGGCATGAGCTATGGCCCAAGGCCTGGGTAACGCTGTTGGAAGGTGCCTATGACGCATGGTTCCGCAATCTGGGCGGCAGCGAACGGCTGCGCACCACACTGCTCTCGCATATCGATGATCGGATAGAGCTCAGATATGGATATTGATCGCCGCACTGCATTGGCCACCGCATTGCTGCTGTTGTCGATGGAAAGCGGCTGTGCGCTGGCAGGAGCACGGAAATCCAGCCTTTGGGACGCATATAAGCGCCAGTTCATGGCCCCGGAAGGCAGGGTGGTCGATACCGGGAACGGTGGCATCAGCCATTCCGAAGGGCAGGGCTATGGCATGGTGCTGGCTGAAGCCAATGATGATCGTGACAGTTTCGACCTGTTGTGGAAATGGACACAGCAACGATTGGCACGGCCTGATGTATCCCTGTTTTCATGGCGTTATGATCCGTCCTCACCAACGCCGGTAAGCGACCCGAACAACGCGACCGATGGCGATATGCTGATCGCATGGGCGCTGCTGCGCGGGTCGATCCGGTGGAAGGACCATGAGCTGGCGGCGCAATCGCGCGCCATTCGCACCGCCATATTGTCGCGCCTTGTGGTTGCGCGGGGTGGTCATTCGCTGCTGTTGCCCGGGTTGCAGGGTTTTGTGAACGATCCCTATGCCACCATCAATCCATCCTATTACATCTGGCCTGCGCTCGATGCATTTCGCGCAGTCGACAAGCTGTGGAACCCCATTATCACGGGCGGGGAGCTGTTGCTGCAGCGGGCGCGCTTCGGAGCGGTATCGCTGCCGACGGACTGGATTGATGTGAATGATAACGGGCTGCAGCCGGCGGCGGGCCACCCGGCACGGTTCGGCTTCGACGCGATGCGCATTCCGCTCTATCTCGGCTGGTCGGGCCGTCGCGATGCGCTGGCACCATTCCGCACCTTCTGGGGCGGCTATGTCGCGCGCAAGCAGCAGATACCGGCATGGATCGACGTGCTGACCGGTGAAATCGCGCCATTTGCCCTGTCCCCCGGCGGGCAGGCGGTCGCCAATTATGCGTTGACCGGCAAGGCCGCCGTGGGGCCGACATTGCCGGCCGATTATTATGCATCGACGCTGATGCTGCTGACCGACCTGGCGGCGCGCCGGGCCTGATCCATGCTACCGGCCGTGCAGGCTGGGCGATGGGCCGGTCTGCACGCCTGACCCAAAAGCCGGTTTATGCGTTACCGGGGCATGACCTTCGATACCGAACTCTCGCACTGGATTACCGCCGTCCTTCGGTTGGCAGGTGCAGTTGCCATAGGACTTGCCCTGCACTGGCTGATCATCAGGCTGTTGTGCCGCGCGATGCGGCGCACCATCAGCAAGACCGACGACATCATCGTGGAAAGCACGCAGGGCGTATTGCGCTGGGTGGTGCTGACCATTGCAGTGATGGCGGTGCTGCCGCGCATAGGGCTGGACAGTGGCGCACGCGCGGTGGTCGCGCAGATATTGGCGCTCATCATCCCCGCGCTGGTCGGCTGGCTGGGTGTTTCGGTGCTGCGCGCAGTGAAGAATGTGGTGGAGGTGCGTGCCGACATCACCGTTGCCGATAACCTGCGGGCTCGTCAGGCGCGCACGCGCATCAACGTGCTTTATCGCGTCGGTCTGGCAATCATTGCCGTGGTGACGGTGTGCATGATGCTGATGACCATTCCCAGCGTGCGCAATGTCGGCCTGACACTCTTCGCATCGGCGGGTTTGGCCGGGCTGGCTGTGGGCGCGGCGGCGCAGCCCGCGCTGAAAAACCTGATCGCCGGCATGCAAATGGCGTTTACCGAGCCGATCCGTCTGGACGATGTCGTCATTATCAATGGCGAATGGGGCCGTATCGAGGAAATCCGCCTGTCCTATGTAGTGGTGAAGATCTGGGACGAACGCAGGCTGATCGTGCCCGTGTCGAAGTTTCTGGAGGAACCGTTCGAAAACTGGACACGCGAAACCTCACAACTGCTGGGCACCGCGATGTTCTACACCGATTACACGATCGATGTTGCCCGTGTCCGTGCAAAGCTGGAGGAGATTGTCGCTGCAAGTTCATTGTGGGACAAGCGCGTTGTCGGCCTGCAGGTCACCGATATGCGCGAACAGACGATGGAACTGCGCGCCCTGGTCAGTGCGGCAGATGCGGGTGCAGCTTTCGATCTGCGCTGCGAAGTGCGTGAAAAACTGATGGCGTTCATCGCCAGCGAATATCCGGGCGCCTTGCCGACGCGCCGCCTGTCAGGCGCCGATATCGATCGGCAATCGGCACAGGATCAGTCCGAAAGGGGTTCCACCACTTCCCTGCCATCGGCTTGAGGGTTGGCGACAACGCCTTCCAGTGCGCCGACAAAGGCCTTGCGCCAGGCAACGACATCGTCCTGCCGCACGCTTGCCGACAGTTTTTCCCAGCGGCGGCGGCGTTCGGCCAGTGGCATGTCCACCGCCGTCTTCAGCGCATCGGCGATTTCTTCCTGGCTATAGGGGTTGACCAGCAAGGCTTCGTCCAGTTGCAGCGCCGCGCCGGCAAAGCGCGACAGAACGAGGACGCCTGGATCTTCCGGATCTTGCGCGGCGACATATTCCTTGGCCACCAGGTTCATGCCGTCGCGCAGCGGCGTGATCAGACCGATGGTCGCGGCACGATACATGCCGGCCAACTCTTCCCGCGGGTAGCCGCGGTTGACATAGCGTATCGGCACCCAATGCGCATCGGCGAAGCGGCCGTTGATGTGCCCGGCAAGCTGTTCCAGCTTTTCCCTGATTTCCTGATAGCTGGTGACTTCGCCGCGCGATGGCGGCGCGATCTGCAACAGAAAGACGTTGCGGCATACTTCCGGATAGGTGGCCAGAAAGCGTTCATAGCCAAGGAAACGCTCCTCAAGCCCCTTTGAATAATCAAGCCGGTCGACACCGATGATCATGCTGCGGCCGTCGGCGCTGCGCTGCATCCGCCTGAAGGTTTGCTGCGCCTGATCGCTCTGCGCGGCCCGGCTGAACTCTTCATGATCGATACCGATCGGCAGGGCGATGGCGCGGATGGTGCGGCCGCCCACAGTGACTTCGTCATTGTCACCCAGCGTGCCGTCCATTTCCTTGACGATGTAATGGCGGAAGGACTCCAGCCATTCCTCCGTCTGGAAACCGACGACATCATAGGCGAACAGCGAGCGGACAAGGTGTTCGTGATGGGGCAGGGATACCAGCAGGCGCGTCGGCGGCCATGGGATGTGCAGGAAGAAGCCGATGCGGTTGTTCAGCCCCAGATCGCGCAGTTCCTGCCCCAAGGGGATATGATGGTAATCGTGGATCCAGACGAGGTCGTCCGGCTCGATCAGCGGCGCCACCGTTTCGGCAAAGCGGCGGTTGACCCGCTTGTAGCCGGTATCGAAGCTGCGGTCATATTCGGCCAGATCGATACGGTAATGAAACAGCGGCCAAAGCGTGCGGTTGGCATAGCCGTTGTAATATTCCTCTATATCCTGATCCTCCAGGTCGACAGTGGCCGTGGTCACGCCGCCATGTCGTTGCAGGTTGATATGGCCGGTGAACTCCTCCGTGCGCTCGCCGGACCAGCCGAACCACAGGCCGCGATATTCTCGCAGCGCTGCCCCCAGCGCGACGGCAAGCCCGCCCTGGCTGCCGGTGTTGGCGCTGGTGACGCTGACCCGATTGGAAATGACGATCAGCCTGCTCATCGCACCGAGCTCCACGGCTTGCTCAACAGGCCGGCGCAGTTGATCAGCCCCACAAGGCTGTAGGTCTGAGGAAAATTGCCCCAAAGTTCGCCCGTTTCCAGATCCATGTCTTCCGACAACAGGCCGCAACGTGTGGTGCGCTTCAGGATGTTTTCGAACAATTCGCGTGCTTCCACATCGCGGCCAGCCATGTGCAGCGCCTCGATCAGCCAGAAGGTGCAGAAGTTGAACGCGGTTTCGGGCAGGCCGAAATCATCTTCGGAGGCATAGCGCAACATTGTGGGGCCGCGACGAAGCCCTTTTTCCACCGCCTCGAATGTGGCGCGAAAGCGTGGATCATCGGGCGCGATGAAGCGCATGTCGACCAGCTGCAACAGGCTGGCGTCCAGCTCCTCCCCGCCGAAAGTGGCGGTGAAGCGACCAAGCGTTTCCGACCACGCATCCTTTTCAATGGTCGTACGGATCTGCGCAGCCCTGTCACCCCAGAAGGCGGCGCGGTCATCCAGCCCCAGGCAGCGGGCGACATTGCCCAGCCGGTCGCAGGCCGCCCAGCTCATCACCGATGAATAAGTGTGGACGGCCGTTCGCGTGCGGAACTCCCAAAGGCCGGCGTCGGCGGCATTGTGCATTTCCCAGGCGCGATCGCCCACCCGTTCCAGGCTTTTGAAATCCTCCGCGTCCGACATGCGCAGCAGCCGGCTGTCGAAAAAGGCCTGGGCGCTGGACAGCACGATCTGGCCATAGGCATCATGCTGTATCTGTTCCCATGCGGCATTGCCGACGCGCACCGGCTCCATGCCGCGATAGCCGGCAAGATGCGTTTCGATGCGTTCATCGATGTTCGTTTCACCGCCGACGCCATAAAGCGGCTGGATATGGCCATCGGGGCTGTTGTCGATCAGGTTGCGCAGATAGTTGAGATAGCTTTCCAGCACATCCAGCGCGCCCAGCCGGTTGAGTGCCTGCACGGTGTAATAGGCATCGCGTATCCAGCAATAGCGATAATCCCAGTTGCGGCCGGAATGGCGCGCTTCAGGGATGGACGTGGTCAGCGCCGCGACAATGGCGCCGGTTTCCTCATGCTGGCACAGCTTCAGCGTAATGGCGGCGCGGATGACGTAATCCTGCCATTCCAGCGGTATGGCGAGGCCGCGCACCCAGTGCTGCCAATGGGCGATGGTTTCCTCGTGCATCGTCTCCAGCGAGCGGGACAGATCGCCGACAAAGGGCTCGTCCGGGCCAAGGAAGAATTGCAGCGGCTTTTCCACCCGCATGATGCGCTCGTCGCGCAGCTGGCCGACCGGCGCATTGGTGGTCAGCCGCAGCGTCATTTCGCCCAATATGTAGCGGATGTGGTTTGAACCCCAGCTTTGTTCCGGCCGTCCCGCGCCCCAATGCCGCGCCGGGCGCAGCCGCACGCGAATGCGTGGCGAACCGGCAATGGGCGTGACGGTGCGGACAATGGCCACCGGGCGATAGGTGCGTCCATGATGTTCGAAGCGGGGACAGAAATCGGTGATTTCGATAATACCGCCGCGATCATCTTCCAGCCGCGTCACCAGCACCGGCGTGTTGCGTACATAATGCTGCGTGCTTTTCGTCAGGCCGATCAGCTCGAAATCCCAGAAGCCGCGCTGCTGTTCGCCCGCTTCATCATGATCGAGAAGCGCACAGAACACCGGATCGCCATCCACACGGGGCACGCAGCTCCAGATGATCGATGCCTGTTCATCGACCAGTGCGCTGACCTGGCAATTGCCGATCGGGGACAGATCAAGCGACCTCATGCCAATGCCTCTGCCACATCACCCAGCCAATCGCGCACGGCGTTGACATCGGCCAGCCGATATTGTGCACGGGTCGCCCGTTCCGGACCGACCAGCACGCCGAAACCGCCATTTTCAGCAACGGCGCGAAAGCCGTGTTCATCGGTTTCGTCATCGCCCACAAACACTGGACGCGCATGATGCATGGCAGGTTCCTTCAGGAATTGGCGAATGGCGCTGCCCTTGTCGAGGCCGGGAGGGCGCAGTTCGATAACCATCTTGCCCGGCTGAAGATCCAGCCCGGTGTCGGCGGCGATCATGCGTGCTGCGGTCAGCACCTCGTTCCGTCGTTCAGGCGCCAGACGGTAATGAATGGCCACGCTCAGCGGCTTGTCCTCCATGATCAGCCTGTCGTCGCGCCCGGCAAAGACGTGCAGCGCCGCGCGCGCGCGTTCGATCCCGCTCGATCGCAGTTGATGATGGATGATGCCGTCACCACCGCGTATCTCCAGCCCGTGCGAACCGGCTAGCCACCATGGCACATCGCCCAGGATACGGATGATGTCGTCGATGGAGCGCCCGCTGACGATCGCCATTCTGCCATCGAGCAACTCATGCAGTCGTTGAAGCAGGGCGATGACTGGCGGATCGGCAACCACTGCCCCGGGTGTCGGGCGGATGTCGAACAGCGTTCCATCAAGATCGAGGAATAGGGCCGAGCCACCAAATCCGTTGAGCGGTGGCGACGGCAGCGGCGAAATTTGTTCAGCCAGACCAGCCATTTCCCTTAATTGCAGCAACCCATTGCAAAGGTAAATGCTGCGTTGCAAAAAATTGATGGTGAAGGCGGGACGATGAACCGGCCCATGTCCCGCCGCTGCAAACCTCATCTGGGCAGGGCATAGGCAACCACATAATCCCCGGCCTTCGTCTTCAGCGCGGAATGGCCGCCGGCCGCAATGACCACGAACTGCCGCCCGCTTTTCGGCGAGATATAGGTCATCGGTCCGGCCTGCCCGCCAGCCGGCAGGTCCGTGCTCCACAGCATTTTGCCGGTTGCGGTGTTGAAGGCGCGGAACTTGCCGTCCACCGCTGCGCCGATGAAGGTCAGCCCGCTTTGCGTCACCATCGATCCACCAAGGCTGAAGATGCCGGTTGGCAGGGCAATGCCCAGCGGCGCGACGCCGCCGGTGGTGCCAAAGCGTTTGCGCCAGGCGATCTTGTGGGTCTTCAGGTCGACGGCCGTCAGATGGCCCCAGGGCGGTCCATGGCATGGGAAGCCGAGAAACGACAGGAACGGCCGCACATAAGAGGCATAGGGTGTGCCCCCGGATGCCGCCAGCCCGGTGTTCACCTTGCTGCTTTCCTTACCCGATCCGTGCGGCAGAATGTCGCGCTGATCTGCCTTTTTACGGGGGATGAGCTGGTCGATATAGGGCATCCAGCTTGAATTGACGATCATCAGGCTGCGCACCGGGTCGACTGACACGCTGCCCCAGTCGATCACCCCGAACGAACCGGGATAGGTGATGGAGCCTTGCACCGTCGGTGGTGTGAACTGGCCGTCATAGCGATAGCGGTGATATTGGATGCGACACCATAGCTGGTCCAGCGGGGTCGCCCCCCACATGTTCTTTTCCGTCAGGCGGGACGGCGCCATCGATGGCAGTCCCACCGAAAACGGCTGGGTGGGGGAAAGCCGTTCGCCCGGCGCGCCATTCTGCGGCACCGGCCGTTCCTCTACCGCTGCCAGCGGGCGTCCGTTGGTGCGATCGAGCATGAAGATCTCACCACGCTTGGTGGGGGCAAGAAGTGCCTTGCTGACGACGCCATATTGTCCCGGCACATCGACCAGCACCGGCTGGGAGCCGATGTCGAAATCCCACACGTCATGATGGGTGGTCTGGAAATGCCAGCGGACATCGCCGGTCTTCGCGTCCAGCGCAACGATGGAGCTGTTATATTCGTCCTGCGCCGCCGTGCGGTTCGGGCCATAGAAATCGGGCGGTGCATTGCCCGTCGGCACATAGACGAGGCCAAGCTGCGGATCGGCGCTGAATACGGTCCATGCATTCGGCGTGTCGCGCGTGAACGTCTTGCCCGGCGGCGGCGGGCCATGGTCTCCCGGTCTGCCGGCATCCCATGCCCAGGCGAATTTGCCTGTCACCGCGTCATAGGCACGCACGACGCCCGATGGCTCGTCATTATACTGATTGTCATAGACCCAGCCGCCGAGCACGGCATTGCGCCCGATGATCACCGGTGGCGAAGTGGTATAGGCATAGCCGGGACCGACATGGCCCAGCCCATCCAGCAGATTGACCATCCCGTTGACGCCAAAGCTGCGGCACAGATGGCCGTTGGTGGCGTCCAGCGCGATCAATCGTCCATCGAGCGTTGGCGACAGGATGCGCTTGGCACATTCCGGAGTGTTCGCCGGCGCTTCATAATAGGAGACACCACGGCAGGCGTAATGATCCACCCCCTTGGTGTTGGCATTGGGATCGAAGCGCCAGCGCTCCTTGCCGGTTTCCGGATCGATCGCGATGACGACACCGTGCGGGGTGCAGAATGCGACTGACCCGGCCGCCATGATCGGCGTCGCTTCGAACGCATAGGCGCTCTTTCCTTCACCAGGCTTGCGGACGTCACCGGTGCGATAGGTCCATGCCAGCTTCAGCTTGTCGACATTGTCGGGCGTGATCTGGCTGAGAGGTGAGAAACGATCACCATAGGCCGTGCGTCCGAAGGCACGCCATTCACCCGCGGGGGTGGTGGATGGCGCTGCGGTTTCGGTATCCGGGACAGGGGCAATCGCCTGCTGGGCGAGGACCGCGCCGCCGGCGACCGCAATGCCTGCGGTCGCCATGAGGAATATCGTGCGCTTCATGGCCTTGCCCTCCGGTCGATGCGGAACAATGGCAGGACGAGGAGGACGAGCACCGCCGGTGCGAAGACGCGCGGGATCAGGTTCCAGATATCCAGCCCGACTTCCCACAATGCCCAGATGAAGGTGAGCACGAATATGCCGATATAGATCCACGCACCCAGCCGTCTTGCATCGGCGATCAGCAGTGCGGACACGATCATGCCCAGCCCGGCGACAAGATAATAAGGGGAACCGCCAAGGCTGACGAGCCAGATGCCGCCGACCAGCAGCAGAAGGGCGATGACAAGCATGAATATGCCGAGCACCAGCGCATACCATGCGCCGATGGTGCCGGGACGCCTGATGCGGTAAATCATCTTCCTCTCCCGCTTGTCCAGTGCGGTAACGTGGGCGATGGCTGGTCCGTTCCCATTCGTTACGATTTTCCGGAACTGCTTGCCGTCAGTCCCGCTGGCCGGTGGAGGCGGGACGTTCGGGCAGGTGGCGCTCCATCCTGACGCCATAATCGGCGGCAACCAGCGTCATCAGGATCGACAGCCAGAAGAAGCCGGCAAAGGCGGCGGTGCGCACGATTGCGCTGGCATGACGCAATTCCATGAACAGCGCCATGACGATCACCACTTTGGCGACGGCGATCAGCAGCGATACCGGCAGCGAAAACATGCCCAGCGGCAAAAACGCCAGCCCGGCGGTCAGCGCCAGCAGCAACAGCAAGGCTGCCCATGCGAAAATGATGGTGCGGCGGACCGAAGGGGGCGGGCGTCGGCTCATCCCGCCCGCCCGTTCAGGTAGAGCAGCGGGAAAAGGAAGATCCACACCACGTCGATGAAATGCCAGTAAAGCCCGCCCATCTCCACCAGCGCAGGGCGGATATTGCCGCGTTTGCAGCGAATGGCGAGGGTGGTGGTGAAGATGATGCCGATAAGCAGGTGAAGGGCATGGACGCCGGTCATTGCGAAATAGAGGGTGAAGAACAGCGACGTGCCGGGAATGGACTGAAGATCGGGTGAAAAGTGCGCGCCGGGCAGCAGATGTTCGGTATATTCGCTGTGCCATTCACTGATCTTTATCGCCAGAAAGACGAGGCCGAGCAGCGCGGTGACGCCAAGCAGCGCCGTCGCGCCGCGCCATGCGCCGGCCTTTGCGGATTCGACCGCCAGTGCCATCACCGCCGAACTGGTGAGCAGAACCGCAGTGTTGATGCTCCCCAGCATTATGTCGGTATGGCTGCCGGCGGCGGCAAAGCCCTGGCCGAACCAGTGGCGGTAAACGGCATAGGCGGTGAACAGCGCGCCGAAGAACAGGATTTCGGTGGCAAGGAATATCCACATGCCAAGCGTTGCTGCCTCATGCTGCTGCGCGGTGGTGGCATAGGGTTCGACGACCGGTGCGGGGGCAGGCACGGTTTCAGCCATTTTGCGGCCTAGCCACGCCGTCTTCGTCATAGTCATAGGGGGCACGCATCACCCGTGGCGGCGTGTCGAAATTATGCTTGGGCGGTGGCGATGACGTCTGCCATTCCAATCCGGTCGCGCCCCATGGATTGTCCGGCGCAGGGCGGCCGCGGAACAGCGACCAGCCCAGGTAGAACAATGGCATCAGATAGGCGATGGCGAGTATTGCCGCCCCGGCCGACGACAGCACATGCCATGGCTGAAACTCGGGCGGATATTCATGATAGCGGCGCGGCATCCCCAGCCATCCCAATATGAACTGGGGAAAGAAGGTGAGATTGAAGCCGAAGAAGATCAGCCCGGCGGCAACCCTTGCCCATGCCTCGTTATAAAGGCGGCCGGTCATCTTCGGCCACCAGTAATGCAGCGCGCCCATGAACGCCGTCACCGATCCGCCGACCATGATGTAATGGAAATGCGCGACGACGAAATAAGTGTCGGTGACATGCACGTCGATGGCCAGCGCGGCGAGGAACAGGCCAGTCAGCCCGCCCATGGTGAACAGCCCGACAAAGCCGAGCGCATAGATCATCGGCGCGTCGAGATGGATGCGGCCCTTGTGGATGGTCGCTGTCCAGTTGAACACCTTGATCGCCGATGGCACGGCGACGATGTAGCTGAGGAAGGAAAAGATGATGCTTGCATACATCGCCTGGCCGGACACGAACATATGGTGCCCCCAGACAAGAAAGCCGATGGCGGCGATCGCCAGCGATGCCCAGGCAACGAATTTATAGCCGAACACCGTCTTGCGCGAGAAGGTGGAGATAAGCTCGCTTGCCACGCCAAGGCCGGGCAGGATCATGATATAAACGGCCGGATGGCTGTAGAACCAGAACAGATGCTGCCACAGCAACGGGTCGCCGCCCAGCTTGGGGTCGAACAGGCCGATGCCGAAGATGCGTTCGGCCGCCAGCATCAGCAGCGCCATCGCCAGCACCGGGGTCGCCATCACGAAAATGACGCTGGTGGCGTAGAGTGACCAGACGAACAGCGGCAGGCGATACCAGTTCATCCCCGGCGCACGCAGCTTGTGAATGGTGACGATGAAATTGATGCCGGTCGCGATCGATGAAAAACCGGAAATGAACACGCCCACCACGCCAAGCACGACATAGCCGTTGGAATAGACCCCGGCGAACGGGGCGTAGAAGGTCCATCCCGTATCGATCCCGCCAAAGATCAGGGCGCACAATGTCACCAGCCCGCCGGCGATGAACAGATACCAGCTGATCAGGTTCAGCCGCGGAAAGGCAAGATCGCGCGCGCCGATCATCAGCGGCAGCATGAAATTGCCGAAGGTGGTGGGGATGGACGGGATCAGGAAGAACCACACCATGATGACGCCGTGCATGGTGAACAGCCGGTCGTAGGTGTCCGCCGTCACGAGATCGCCGGCGGCGGTGACCAGTTCGATGCGGATCAGCGTCGCGGCAAGCCCGCCGACGAAGAAGAAGAAGGTGATCGATGCGAAGTACAGCATCGCAATGCGCTTGTGATCGCGGGTCAGCAGCCATGACCGCAAGCTGTTTTCGGCGTTGAGGAAGCTCATTGCCTGTCGTCCCCCACAGCGGGCGCCGCCTTCAGAAAGGCGATGAGTTTCACCAGATCATCCTCCCCGATCTGTCCGGCATAGGATGGCATGACCGGCGCATAGCCCGCCGCCACTTCGGATTTGGGCAGCATGATCGAATCCCTGAGATAGCGTTCATCGGCCTTGACCAGCCGCCCGTCTTCCAGCGGCACGGGCCGGCCGTAAAGCCCGTCGAGCGGCGGCGCGTGAACGGTCGAGCCCGCGCCATGGCAGCCGCCGCAGCCAAGCGAGGCGAACAGCGCCTTGCCTTGTTTGGCGAGCGATCGCTGCTGGTGCTGGTCTTCCAGCCAGCGGGCATAATCGGCCGGTTCCTGCACGACCACCCATCCGCCCATGGTGGAATGCTGGGTGCCGCAATATTCGGCGCACATCAGCCGGTAGCGGCCTGGTTGCGTAGCTGAAAACCACAGGCTTTCATATCGGCCGGGCACCACATCCTGCTTTACCCGGAAGGCCGGCACGTAAAAGCTGTGGATCACATCCTGGCTGGCCATGATCAGCCTGATCGGGCGGCCGCTTGGCACGTGCATTGTGTTGATCTCGCGCGTGCCGTCGGGATGCTGGATCTTCCACATCCACTGCTTGGCGACGACATAGATTTCCTGCGCATTGCGGGGCGGTTCATATTGACGGACGAACAGATCCGCCCCCCAGACCGCCAGCCCGACGAAGATCACCAGCGTGGCCGTGATCCAGCCGATTTCGAAATGCCAACTCCGCTCGTGCGGGGCGCTGCGGTCGACGTCGCGGCTCTTGTGATATTTCGTGATGAAATAGATGGTCATCGCGAACAGCGACACTGTCGCCAATGCCGCGATCAGCAGCAATGCCGCAAACAGACGGTCCATTTCATTGGCGAACTGGCTGGCGGCCGCGGGCCAGAGGGTGGTGATCCACATCAGCGCCGCTCTCGCCTGAACGAGCGGAACCACCACATTCCCCCGGCCAGGATCATCGCCAGCGCTGCGAGGCGCAGCAGCCGCATTGCCTGAAAGGAATAGCTGCCGGTCTTCGGATCATAGCCATAGCAGAGGAGGAGCAGCGGTGCGGGCGGGCGATGGGCGACCAGGCCGGCAGCGGCGTCGGCGACACCCTTGCGCAATGTCTTGACCGGATAATCGACGCCAAGGAGATAGCGGGCGATATGTCCGTCCGGCGACAGGATGATGATGCCGGCCGGATGGGCATATTGGTCGATCGCCGGATCATAGCGATAGGGAAACCCCGCACTTTCGGCCAGCCGGTGCACGGCCTGCTTGCTGCCGGTGAGCAGATGCCAGTTGTTCACGCTGTCACCGAACCGCTGGCGGTAATCCGCCCGCGCGGCTTTCGCATCGGCGGGGGTTTCACGCGGGTCGATGCTCACCGCGATGAACTGCATGTCGCGGCCGGGCACCAGATCTGCATCGGCGAGGCGCTGCGCCAGCCCGCCAAGCACCAGCCCGCATAAATTGGGACAGCGCAGATATTCAAAGGCAAGGATCGCCGGCTTGCCCGCCAGCAGGTTGCCGATCCGCGTTGCCGCACCATTGCTGTCGGTCAATGGTGTATTGATCGGCAGCAGGGCGCCTGGTTTCGGATCGAACGCCAGCGCTGAAAAGCCGGAAGGTTGAAGGCCGCCCGCCCGTGCCGGCAGCGCCTGCAATGCCATGACCAGCGCCACCACGACCATGACGGCGGCGGCAGTGGCGTTCAATGGCCTTGCGACGCCGGTCACTGCCCGCCCCCGGCATCCTGTGTGCCGGGGGCTGCCCCGGCAATACCCGCCATCGCCGCCTCTATCGGCATATGGATGCGGCCATGGGCGCGGTCCACCCAGCCATAGCTGTGCAGCCGTCGTGCCGCCTGTGCCTGCAATGCCATCAGATCGGCCTTGGGATCGGTCTGCAACTGCGGGGCCGGCGGCAGCGGCCGAAGCGGGGATTTCGCGCGATCATCGTTGATCTGGCCAAAGCTCAGCCAGATCGCAGCCCCGACCAATGTCGTTGCGACGATCAGCCCGGCGGCAAGGGCGGCGGGCAGCCACGGCGGCACGTCCGAATGTTCATAGTCGCCGCTGCCGGCATCGCCTTCCGCCATCGATCACACCCACCCGAATTGATTTCGGGAACGATCCGACGGTCAGCTTCGTTCCCTTGGCTGTTCGGATTGGGGTTGAGGTGCCGGCCGGGTGGCCCAGATTTTTCCCGAAAGCGCTGATACATGGCTGCGGGCGGCGGTGGCCCTTGCCATTGTCGCGCTGGTCGGCAGCTTCTTCTTTGGCGAAAGCATCGTTCGCTCCGCCTATATCACGCAGGTGGCGTTGACGCCGCCGCAGCCGGTGCCGTTCAGCCACAAGCATCATGTCGGTGAACTGGGGCTGGACTGCCGCTTTTGCCACACCACGGTTGAAAAAAGCGCCGACGCCGGTTTCCCGGCGACGCATATCTGCATGACCTGCCATTCGCAGCTTTGGACCAATGCGCAAATGCTCGCTCCCGTGCGGCAGAGCCTTGCCGAAAACCGGCCGTTGACATGGCGCCGCGTCGCGCGATTGCCGGATTATGTCTATTTCCGTCACGACATTCACGTCGCCAAGGGGGTGAGCTGTTATGAATGCCATGGCCGGGTGGATGAAATGCCGCTCACCTATCGCGCCAGGGCATTGACGATGGAGATGTGCATCGATTGCCACCGCGATCCTGCGCCAAGGCTGCGCCCGCAAAAGGCATTGTTCCAGCCGGAATGGCAGGCGCCCGATCCAAAGCGGATGGCGGCGATCCTCAAGCGCCATTATCATGTGAAATCGGGCAGGATGCTCACCCATTGCGGGGTATGCCACAGATGAGCGGCGGCAGCATCGACATACCATCCATGCGCGCCCGGCTTTCCGGCCGCAAGGGCAGGCGCTATTGGCGGGCGATAGAGGAAATCGCCGACGATCCCTATTTCGCACGGACGCTGAAATCCGAATTTCCTGCTGTTGCGCAGCTGTTCGATACCGACCGGCGAAACCTGCTGAAGGTGATGGCGGCCAGCCTTGCGCTCGGCGGTCTGGCCGGGTGCGACGTCAAACGTTCTGACGAGGCGGTGCCTTATGTCATCCAGCCCGATGGCATGATGCCCAATGACGCCCGGCGCTATGCCACGGCGGTTACGCTGGACGGCTGGGCGCAACCCGCCGTCGCCACCTGTTACGCCGGGCGGCCGGTGCGGCTGGATGGCAATGCCGATCATCCGATGAGCCTTGGCCGCGCCGATATGTTCACACAGGCGGCTGTGCTCGATCTTTACGATCCCGATCGCGGGCAGGCGCCGCTGCGTGCCGGGCTGGAGGCGGGCTGGCCGCTGTTCGAGACGGAACTCGCCACGCTTCGTACCCGCTGGCTGCAAACCGGCGGCAAGGGGCTGGCACTGCTGTGCGGGCCGACGACATCGCCGACGCTGCTTGGCCAGATCGATGCCCTGCGCCGGCAGATGCCGCAGGCGCGTTTCCATATGGCGCATGGCCCTTCCACGGCGCTGCGCCCGCAGGCGACCCGGCTCGCCTTTGGTCAGTTGCTCGAGCCGATGCTGGAACTGGGCCGCGCCAAGGTGATCGTCAGCCTTGACGATGATGTGCTGGGGCCGGGGCCTCGTCAGCTTCGCCACAGCATCGCATGGGCCGCCCACCGGGGCGAGGATGTGGCGATGGCCGACCGCATCGCCCTGCATGTGGCGGAAGTGGTGCCGGGCCATGCCGGCGCGATGGCGGATTCGCGCATTGCCGTCGCTCCTTCGCGGATATGGCCTTTGGCAGCGGCAATTGCCCATGGCGTCGGCGTCGGCACGCCGATGGCGAACCTCAGCCCGCAGGAAGCGATCTGGGTCGATCGTGTCGTCAAAATGCTGAAGCAGCATCCGGGCCGATCGCTGTTCACCATTGGCGCCACCCATGCGCCAGAGGCGCAGGCGCTTGGCTTTGCCGTCAATCAGGCGCTTGGCAATATCGGCAGGACGCTGTGGTTCGCGCCGTCTCCAGCGCAGGATTTCGGGTCGATCGACGATCTGGCGCACGATCTTCATGCCGGATCGGTTGAGGCGCTGTTCATCCTCGACACCAATCCGATCGACGAGGCACCGGCCGACCTCGATTTCGCTGGCGCGATGAAAAAGGCGGCGATCGCAATTCACGCCGGTTCCCGACCGGATGAAACGGCGGCGCTGTGTCACTGGCATCTGCCGATCCGGCATGTGCTGGAGGATTGGGGCGATGCACGGGCAGCCGATGGCAGCGTCTGCCTGTCGCAGCCGCTGGTCCAGCCGCTTTACGACAGCCGCTCCCGCCATGAAATCATTGCGTTGCTTGGCAGTGCGCAGCCGCTGTCCGCTCGCGAGCTGGTGCGTCGGCAATGGGCGGCGCTGGATGACGAGCAATGGACGAAGGCGCTTCTCGCCGGCTTTGTCGAAGGGCAGGACTGGCAGCCCGTGTCCGCTCAGCCACGGATACCGGTCGCGCCCCCGCCCCCGGCGGCAGACAGGGGCGTTGAGATCGTCATCCGTCCCGATCCGACGATATGGGACGGCAGCCGTGCCAATAATGCCTGGCTGCAGGAAATGCCCAAGCCGCTGTTCAAAATGGCGTGGGACAATATCGTTGCGATGGGGCCGGAAATGATCGCCCGGCTGGGTGTGCGCGACGGCGACGGCGTCAGGGTAAGCCATGGCGGCGCCACTGTGGATGGTCCGGCATGGACGGTGCCCGGCATGGCGCCGAACACCATCGCGCTTTTCCTTGGTTATGGCCGCAGCAAGGTGGGCCGTGTCGGCGACAATATGGGTTATCCCGTTGCGCCGGTGCGAAAGGCCGCAACGCCATGGGCAATGACCGGTGGCGGGGTCGCCGCCAATGGCGTGCGCCATGTCATCGCCGTCAGCCAGCTTCACCGCCATATCGAAGGCGATGATCTGATCCGCGTCGTCGATACGATTCCGCCGGCCAGAAGCCGCAGGGAAGATCCGCCCTCGCTCTATCCGAAATGGAAGGAGGAGGGGCCGCAATGGGGCATGGTGATCGATCTTGACCGCTGCACCGGTTGCGGTGCCTGTGTGGTGGCCTGCACGGCGGAAAACAATGTGCCCGTCGTCGGCAAGGAAGAGGTGGCGCGCGGCCGCGACATGCACTGGCTGCGGGTGGACCGCTATCACGAAGGCGATCCGGTGCAACCCTCGCTCACCGCTTTCCAGCCGGTGCCCTGCATGCATTGCGAACAGGCGCCGTGCGAAATGGGCTGTCCGGTCCATGCCACGGTTCATGGCCCCGACGGCATCAACGAAATGGTCTATAACCGCTGCATCGGCACACGGACCTGTTCCAGCTTCTGCCCCTATAAGGTGCGGCGCTTCAACTGGTTCGATTATACCAAAGGCAAGCCGGAGAGCGTGCAGGCGCAGCGCAACCCCGATGTCACGGTGCGCGGGCGCGGGGTGATGGAAAAATGCACCTATTGCATCCAGCGGGTGCGTGCCGCCACTGTTGCCGCCGACAAGGGTGACGGCCGGATTCCCCGCGATACGGTGAAAACGGCCTGCCAGGCGACCTGCCCGGTCGATGCCATCGTCTTTGGTGACCTCGCCGATCCGGAAAGTGCGGTATCGCGGCTGAAGCGATCCGGCCGCAACTATGTCCTGCTGGAGGAGCTGGGCACACGCCCGCGCACCAGCTATCTCGCCCGCATCAAGCCGGAGGACGACGACCAGGGGGATGAACGCGCATGAGCGACATTCCCGTGCCTTCGCAGCATGAAGTGACACGCGAGGTGGCGGACGTCCCGCTGCGCTTCCCGGCGCGCCGTGCCTGGTGGATCGCCTTTGGCATTGCCCTTGCCCTGTTGTCGCTGTTCGTCGTCTCGGTCGTTCATCTGCTGATGAACGGGCCGGGCATCTGGGGCAACAACATGCCGGTGAACTGGGGCTTTCCCATCTTCGTCTATGTCTGGTGGCTGGGGCTTGGCCATGCCGGCACGCTGATTTCCGCGCTGCTGCTGCTGTTGGGGCAGGAATGGCGCAACGCGCTGAACCGCTTTGCCGAAGCGATGACCCTGTGCGCGGTGATCTGCGCCGGCATTTATCCGATCATTCATCTGGGCCGGCCGTGGTTCCTTTACTGGATGTTCCCCTATCCGGCGACAATGGGCGTATGGCCGCAATTTCGCAGCCCGCTGGAATGGGACATATGGGCGGTCATGACCTATCTGATCGTCTCGGCGATCTTCTGGTACATCGGCCTTGTCCCCGATCTTGCGACCATGCGCGACCGCGCCAGATCGCTGGCAAAAAAGCGCATCTATGGTCTGTTCGCACTCGGCTGGCGTGGGCAGGCCATCCATTGGCTGCGCTGGAAAAAGCTCTACCGGCTGATGGCGGCGATTGCCGTGCCGCTGGTCGTTTCCGTCCATTCCGAAGTGTCATTGCTGTTCGCCGCCGGGCAGATACCCGGCTGGCATTCCACCATCTATCCGCCCTATTTCGTGCTGGGCGCCGCCTTTTCCGGCTTTGCCATCGTGTCGATGATCGCCATCGTCGTTCGCCGCGCCTTTCATCTGGAAGCTTTGGTGACGAACCGGCACCTCGACCTGCTGGGCAAGGTGCTGCTGGCGAGCGGGCTGATGACCGCCTATGGCTATGTATTCGAAGCATTCGACGCGCTCTATTCCGGCGACGCGCATGAAATCGGCACGCTGATGGACCGGGTCGGGGGCGTCTATCTGTGGAGCTATTGGGGCGCGATCATCCTCAATTTCCTGCCGTTGCAGGGATTGTGGTTCGCACGGGTACGCAACAGCCCGTTGCTGCTGTTCCTCATTTCCGCATCGGTGATGATCGGCATGTGGATGGAGCGTTACATGCTCCTCGTCACGTCACTTTATCAGGACTTCCTGCCGTCCTCGTTCGGGCGATACACGCCCACCTTCTGGGACTGGTCGACCTATATCGGCACATTGGGCCTGTTCCTGACGCCGTTCCTGCTGTTCCTGCGCTTCATCCCCTCCATCTCGATGTTCGAGGAGAAGGAGATCGCAGATGGCTGATCGCGCACCCTTTGGCCTGCTCGCCGAGTTCAGGACGGCCGAAGATCTGGAGGCAGCCGTTCATGCTGCGCTGGACAATGGACATCAGCGGCTGGATGCGTTCACTCCCTTTCCAGTGGAAGGGGTCAACGAAGCGCTGGGCCTGACCGAAAATCGCATCGGCTGGTTTTCGCTTGGCGGCGGCATATTGGGCATTGCGCTGATGCTGGCCATCCAGATCGGCAGCAACTTCAATTATCCGATCAACGTCGGCGGACGGCCGATACTGGCCTGGCCGGCCTTTGCGGTGGTGGATTTCGAACTGATGGTACTGTTTTCCGTCATCGTGCCAGTGCTTGCCATGCTGATCCTCGACCGCTTGCCAAAGCTTCATCATCCCATTTTCAATGCACCACGCTTTGCGCTGGCCAGCGACGATCGTTTTTTCCTGCTGATCAAGGGCGATGATCCCCGATTTACCGAGGCAGGGCTTTTCCTCGACACCCGCAACCCAGTTTCGATCGAGCGGGTGGAATGAACGGCCAGGCAAGATCCATGTCGGTCTGCGCGCTGCTGCTGATTTGTGCGGCATGCTCGGAAAATATGGACGATCAGCCCAAATATCATGAATGGGAAAGATCGCGGCTGTTCCGTAACGGCAGCGTCGTGCAGGCGCCGCCAGAAGGCACGGTCGATCGTGACGCACCGGCGCGCGCCACCGCACTTGCCACACGCCCACCGACCGACATGGCGCTGCTGCAACGCGGTCAGCAACGCTATGACATTGCCTGTGCGCCCTGCCATGGCGCGACTGGTGATGGTGGGGGAATGATCGTCGCACGCGGCTTTCCTCGTCCGCCCAGCCTTCACCTGCCGCGCCTCAAGGCAGCAGGCGATGCCCATGTCGTCGATGTCATCACCAACGGCCATGGCGTGATGTATTCGCTGGCCGACCGGGTCGCCCCGCGCGACCGCTGGGCGATAGCCGCCTATATTCGTGCGCTGCAATTGTCGCAGGATGCGCCGGTACAGGGCGCACCTTCCGGCGTTCAGACGCGGCTGGAGGCACTGCCATGAGCATGGTTGCGCTGGCCTGGCTGGCGGCCGTGCATGGCTGGTCCTCCATCCCGCTGGGCTGCGCACTGGTGCTGGCGATCACCGGGCTTGTTCCCGGCCGCTGGGGCGATTGGCTGTGGCCCATGCTGCGGCTGGGCGGCTGGGCAGTGGTGCCGATGGCGATATTGTTCCTGCCGATCATCCTGTTTCCATCCGCCTTTTACCCATGGGTAGGGGCGGGCGACCTGCCGGCGTTCAAGGCGGCGTGGCTGACACCGCTATTCTTCGCATTCAGAGCCGTTCTGGTATTCGCCGTACCGCTGACATTGCTGTTGTTCAGCCGTGCCAGGCCGGCGATGGCGCTGGCCGCTGCCGCCGCTATCGTGCTGAGCCTGACCAATTCGTTGGCCGGGGTGGATTGGGCGCAATCGGTAAAGGTGGATTTCCATTCATCCATCTTTGGTCTGCTTGCCCTGTCCGGGCAGATGCTGGCCGGGCTGTGCCTGGCGCTGCTGTTGACGCCGAAACTGACGGACTCAGGTGATAAATGGCCGGGATCGCTGCTGCTCGCCGCCCTGCTGCTCTGGGCCTATCTGCACGCCATGCAGTTCATCGTCATCTGGTCCGCCGACCTGCCGGAGGAAGTTTCATGGTATCTGGCGCGCATGGGGCCATGGCTGCCGCTGACCATCGGGCTTTACGTCATCCAGGGGGCGGTGCCCATATTCGCGCTGTTGTCGCCCCGGGTGCGCAACAATGGTCGCTGGTTGCGCATCATCGCGGCGCTGACGCTGGTGATGCGGCCGGTTGAATCGGCCTGGCTGATCCTGCCCGCGCTGGGTGTGCCGACGGTTGCCGGCATCCTTGCGTTTGCGGGATTTGCCCTGTTGGTGCCGATTGCGGCCTGTGCCCTTATGCTGTGCGGGCGACGGTGGCTCTATGACGAAAAAGGCATCAACAGCAGCGACAAGACAAATGCTGCACCAGCCAGCGGGAACACCAGCCGAGGCCGATAGGTCTGTGCAAGCATGACGATCGCGGCTGCGACACCGGCAAGGCCGATCCATTCGACAAGGCCGAAGCGCCAGTTACCTTTCGCCATATCGATGATGGCGGACGCAATGATCAGCAGCCATGACAGCGGCCGCATCGGCACCCGGCGGGCGATGATCGATCCGTCGAATGCCGCCTGTCGCGAATGGCGCGCCATGGTGAGCGACAGCCCGCCGAAACCGGCGATGGCAAGCAATAAAGCGGTGGCGGTGCCGGTCATGCCGCCTGCATCCGTCGTGGCACGCGCGCTGCGGGGGCAGGGCGCACCATATGGCGGCAGGCGATTGCAAACATCAGCCCGATTGCCAGCGAAACGGTATCGAAACCGAAAAACTGCCAGTCGCCCGCCAGCAGGCTGGTGATCATGCCGCGCCCGGTCGTCCATGCGGAAAGTGGGGGGAGCAGCAGCCATGCCGCTGCGCACAGCATAAGCCCGGCGATCCAGCCGATGCGGCGGGGCAGGATAAAGCCGGCCAGGATCATCAGCACCCAGGAGGTGAAGAAGACACGGACTTCGCCTTCCGGCCGCTGCGCCATGGTGACTGGAAGCAGCCGGTTGGCCCAGAGAAAGGCGGCAGCGGCCACCGGCAATCCGGTGACGACGCCGATATTCAACTTTTCAACCAGATGATAGCCAAGCCCCCCGTTGCGCGACCTCTTCACCGTCCACAGCACAAGGCCGCTGCCGATGGTCGCGGTGAGCGCAAGGCCACAGATGAAGTAAAGCCAGCGCGTGACGGGCGCACCGAAACGACCGACGTGAAGGCCATAAAATGTGTCGTAGAGCTTACGCATCGGCCGGTCTTCGGCATAGGCTGACAATAGCCGCCCGCTCACCCCGTCATAGGTGACGCGCCCCGCCGCATAGGCGATCTGCCCATCGTCATGCTTCGATATGGTGACGGTGGCCGCCGCATCGCCGGGGTTGTTGATGATGACAAGGCTGATCTGCCCGTCCATGCGCCTGCGGGCATCGCGCACCATCGCTGCGACATCGCCCAGCGGCGCTGCCTTGCCTAGTGCCGGGCGGGCAGAGAAGCCGGGCGCCATATCTTCGTAGAAGCGCGCCATGTCCGATCCGTAATTGGCGACAATGGCCCATGGCATGGTCAGGGTGATCAGCGTCATTATGCCAGTGAAGGTGATCATCAGATGAAAGGGCAGGGCAAGCACGCCAAGTGCATTATGCACGTCCAGCCACGATCTTTGCCCCTTGCGCGGCCGCAGGGTGAAGAAATCGGCAAAGATCCGGCGATGGGTGATGATGCCGGAAATCAGCGCCACCAGCATCACCATGGCTGCGGCGGAGGCAAGGATGCGCCCCCACGGGTAGGGGATCTTCAATTCGAAATGAAAGCGATAGAAGAATTCGCCGCCCAGCGTGTCGCGTATGCCGTCCGGCCGGCCGGTGCGCGGGTCGAGCGCCAGGGTGCGATAGCCATTGGCGTCACCGCCCCGGGGCAAGCTGAAAATCGCCTGGGTGAATGCGGCGCGATCATCCGGCGCCGTCAGATACCATGCAGGCGCACCCTTTCCGGCGCTGGAAAGATAGGAAACGGCTGCGCCAAGCGCCTGTGCCTGATCGACCGGCCCTGCATGATGCGCGATTTCGGGCCGCATCCAGTTGCTCGTTTCCGGGCGGAAGACGGCGGCGGTGCCGGTCAGCGCAATGGCGAACAGCAGCCAGCCGATCAACAGGCCGGACCAATTGTGCAGCCACGCCATTGACTGGCGAAAACCCTCCTTCATGCCGGGCTGCCCATCAGCCATGCGGCAAGGAAGCCAAGCGCGATGATTGGCAGCATCACGCCCCATGTCCTTGTCACGGTTCTGGCGGCAAAGGCCCAGATGACCGCGGCAGGCATGGCAAGCACGGCGACCATTGCGGCAAGGCAGGTCGCTTCTGCCCGGCTGAGCGGAAGGGTACGGGCCAGCGCCATGGCAAGCGCGCTGGCAAGCGCATAGGCGCCGATGGTGGCCGCGAGGGTGCGCATCGCGATACCGGTCCATGCCGGGGCCATGCGCAACAAGGGGCTTTCGCCTCCTCCTTCACCTGTTGAACCGGCCATTGACGCCGCCGCCTTTTGATATTGCGAATAATTCGCGCCTGTCTAATCGGCAGGCGCGGTATTGGCAACGGGCTTTGTGCGGCTGCGCGTCACCCCCGATATGAAGGTCTGCTGCAACGGCGGTTCAGCTATATATGGAGACCATGGCGGGCTAGAATGTGGCGGAGAGCGTCAGCCGCGCCGATCGTGGCTCCAGCGGATGGCTTTGTATGCTTTCAATCCCTTCGGCGGGTTCACCCGGCAACCGGGAGGTATAATAATAATCGGCGGCATCATCATGTGAATTGGTGATGTTGTAGACGTCCAGCCGCAGCTTCAGCCACGAGGTGAGCTTGTAGCCGATATTGGCGTTGATTTCCTGATAGCCTGGGGAACGCACGCTGTTGTCCTCCACCAGCGCATGTGCGCCAAGGTTGCGATACTCCACCGCGCCGAACCATCCGCCCAGGTGGTCGATCAGCAATCCTGCCGATCCGATGAAACTGGGCGCATCCTCCACATGGCGCCCAGCCGGATCATCGTCCCGATAGCGGGCATGGCTGAAGGCGAGATTGGTGTTGATTTCCAGCCAGTAAGCGGGGCGATATTGGGCGGTGATTTCCACGCCGCGCCGCCGGCTGGGCCGCCCTGCATCGGTCTGGCCGGCATCGGCGTCATAGGTCAGTTCCGATGCGAAATCGGCCTGGAACAGCGTCACCGCCGCCTGAAGATGCGGAATGGCCGATGTGCGTATGCCCATTTCCATCATGCTCGCGCGGGCGATCAGGGCAGGGCGCGCACGCTCCGCATTACCGGTCTGCACATCCACGGCGGTGCCGGCGCGGCCGTCGTTTGAATGGAAGCCACGCCCCGCCGAGAGATAGAATTCAGTCTTTGCCCACGGGCCGAAGATCAGGCTTCCCTTGGGCTGGAACAGGCTTTTGCCCTCGCTGCCCGAAGTGCCGCCGGCGATATTGCGGTCCCTGACATGGAAATAATCTTCCCGCAGACCAACGATCGACCGCAGCCACGGCGTCCAGTTCGTGCGGTTCTGCACATAGGCGCCGACGCTGGTTTCATTCACCCTGTCCGCGACATCGGTGGAAAGCACGCTGCGCATTCTGGTGTGCTTCAGATCGACGGTGATATCGTCGCGCCGTGCCTGCACGCCGACGCTGGTTTCATTCTCCACGCTGCCGACCGACCAGTCGCGCGCAAGGCTCGCCGCGCCGCCATAGAAGTTGCGCCGGTCGTCCTGCGCGTGCTGGTCGCCGTTCACCGGATCATCGAGATAATGGGTGAAGTTGTTCCACAAGGTCAGCGTCTGATGGATGAAATAGGCGTTGGCCTGCAATGTCCAGTCATCCCACTGGTGGCCGAACATGACCGAAATGCTGGCCCTGCCCGATTTGCCGCCGTCGGACGGGTCCAGCGTACCCAGCCTGCCGATCAGCCCCTGTTCCACCGCCCGTCTGGGCTGGTCGTTGGTCGCGTTCCAGCGGCCATGATAATACATGCCGGTGATCGACAGGCCATTGGCGGCATCGCCCTGGCTGTAGCGAAGCACGGCATTGCGCTTGCGGAAATTATCGCCATGGTCCCATGGCCCGTCAGTGTGAACCAGTTCGGCCGCCGCGAGCAGGTTGCGGCCGTCGCCCAGGTCGATCGTGCCTGCGCCGAACAGCCGTTCGTCATCCACCGTGCCGACGCTTGCCGAAAATTGCAGCGGCAATGCATTGGCATAATCGATATGCGTCGCACCGACGGCGGCAAAATCCCCTTCCGCTGCGAAATAGGGGCCTTTTGAAAAGCGTATGCCAGACGCAAGTTCGGGAATCATGAAATTGAGATCGGTATAACCCTGGCCATGGGCATGGGTGCGCATGTTCACCGGCATCCCGTCGATATAGGTGGCAAGATCGGTGCCATGGTCCAGGTTGAAGCCGCGCAACAGATATTGATTGGCCTTGCCCTCGCCGGAATGGGCGGTCACGGCAAGCCCCGGCACCGTTTCAAGAAGCTGACCGACGCGATAGACCGGACGCATCTGTATTTCCTGTCGTGTCACCGCGCCCTGGCTGGAGGTATCGGCAAGACCCAATAAATCCAGCGTCGATGCAGTGACGATGATTGCATCGCCGGAATGCACATGCCCGTCGTCCGCCCTGCCGTCGCGTGCAGCCGGCGCACCATAAGCGGATGCCGTGGCAAATGCAGTGATCGCGACAGCCGCGAGCAGCATGGCCGGTCCGCTGTTCCGACGCATGGGTTTGTACCATTGACGGATTGTGGCTGGGCCTTTTGCCCGGACGCGTTGTGACATTGATTTTCCCCCGATCCCATCGCCCTTCGCTGGCGTGGCGAAAGCACTCACCTGCGGCTAGGCGGGGGTTGATTGGGGACCAAGTCAATTACGGTTGTTTAACATGTTAACACAGGCCGTTAACGGCCAAATCGTCGTGTTCATGCAAGCTGGTCCAGCAGATTCAGCAACATGGGTCGCATCCGGCGGATTTCATCGCGATGGGCGATGGAAAGCCCTTCCAGAACTGCTGAAGCATCGGGCGTCAGCCGCAGCAGCACCTGGCGCTTGTCCGCCGGGTTCGGCAAACGTTCAACCAGCCCTGCGGTCGCCAGCCTGTCGACAAGACCGGTGGCGCTGTGCGGGCGCAGCATCAGTTGTTCGGCCAGCCTGCCGATGGTCATGCCTTCATCCATTGCCGAGCGGATCGCCAGCAGCGCCTGATGCTGCTGTGGAGTAAGCCCTTTTGCCTCCGCCGCATTTTCGCTGAAGTGGTAGAAACGGCGCAGTGCGTGCCGGAAGGTGGCAAGCGTCTGATAATCTTCATCGGTGAGCGGAGTCTGCTGGATCATTTTGTGACCATAGCCCCTGTCATGGCCATTGATAAATATCGTAATACGATATAAATGCGCGCCCGCAGCAAGGGAGAATGTGGTCGATGCGTCAAACCGGCACCGAAACTGATGTGCATGACAGGCTGGCGCCGGCGCGGCTTGCGGATTTCACCACCGACCGCCGCATGCTGATGCTGTCCGCCATGGCGCTGCCCATCGGCCTGGCCGGTGCGGTGGCCGCATGGCTGTTGTTGCGGCTGATTGCGCTGGCGACCAATATCTTCTGGTTCGGGCGGTTCGATTTTGCGGCGGCCGATCCGCACAATGCAGCGCTTGGCCTGTTCGCGATGGCGGTGCCGGTGGCGGGCAGCCTGATCATCGGCCTGATGGCGCGTTTCGGATCGGACAAGATCAGGGGCCATGGCATCCCCGAGGCGATCGAAGCGATATTGTTCGGCGAAAGCAGGCTTTCCCCTAAGGTGGCGCTGCTCAAGCCGCTGTCATCGGCCATTTCCATCGGCAGCGGCGGCCCCTTTGGCGCCGAAGGGCCGATCATCATGACCGGCGGCGCCATCGGTTCGCTGTTCGCCCAATGTTTTCACCTGAGCGCGGCGGAACGAAAGGCGCTGCTGGTGGCCGGTGCCGCATCGGGCATGACCGCCATCTTCGGAACGCCGGTTGCCGCCGTGCTGCTGGCGGTGGAAGTGCTGCTGTTTGAATGGAAGCCGCGCAGCTTCGTGCCGGTGGTGACCGCGGTGCTGGTCGCACTGGTCGCCCGACCGCTGCTGATCGCGGGCGGCGCGATGTTCCCCTTTGCCGGCATTGGCCCGGCGGCGTGGCCGGGGCTGCCGTTGGTGGTGGTGGTGGGCGTGCTTGCCGGCCTGCAGGCGGCACTGCTGTCCGCCCTGCTTTATCGGATAGAAGATGGGTTTCACAAACTGCCGGTGCATTGGATGTGGTGGCCGGCGATTGGCGCCATCGTCGTCGGCATTGGCGGTTTGGTCGATCCCCGCGTGCTGGGTGCCGGTTATGGCAATGTCCAGCATCTGCTGGACGGCGACATGGTGACACAGGCCATCGTGTTGTTGCTGATCGTCAAGGCGCTGGTCTGGCTGGTCGCCCTTGGTTCGGGCACATCGGGCGGCGTGCTTGCGCCATTGCTGATATTGGGTGGCGCTTTGGGCTGTGCGGAAGGACATTTCCTGCCCGGCGCCCCCGGTTTCTGGGCGCTTCTCGGCATGGCCGGGATCATGAGCGGGTCGATGCGCGCACCGCTGACAGGCGCATTGTTCGCGGTGGAACTGACCGGTCGTTTCGATGCGCTGCCGCTGGCGCTGGCCGCATCGGGCGCTGCCTATGCAGTGGCGATCCTGCTGCTGCCGCGTTCCATCCTCACAGAAAAGGTGGTGCGGCGGGGACGGCATATCCTTCAGGAATATGGCGTCGATCCGCTGGATCTGATCCCCGCGTCCAGCATCATGGAGCGCAACGTCGAAAGCCTGTCGGCGACGATGACGATCGACCAGACGCGCCGTTTCTTTGAAGAGGAAGCGCGCCACCGCGTCTATCCGGTGGTTGATGAAGATCAGCGGCCACTGGGCATGGCAAGCCGCGCCGATGTGCTGCGCTGGATCGTGGAAGGGCGCGACGGCGTCGCCACGCTGGGCGAGGTGCTTTCCGACGCATCGCTGTTACTGGCCCGACCGGACGACATGCTTTCGCGCATTGCCGACCTGATGATGGAAATGGGCGAAGGCCGTGTGCTGATCGTCGATCCGCAGCGCCGCACCCTGATCGGCCTGATAACACGCAAGGCGCTGCTTTCGGCCCGCGCCATGCACCGCAGCGGCGAGGCGGAACGCCGTCGCTTCCTGCACGGTGGGGCAGCGGATGCGTCTGCCGGCCGCGAATTTGCACAGAAGGCCTGATTTGACTTGGATGACAGCGCCGATAAACTTTGCAGCCAATGATAATGGCATAGATGAAAGACGCTGGCAGAGGCAGTTTCCACCACCGATCAACCGGTTCATGACGCGCGGGAGACGGATGTTCCGGCACGGCTGGACCGGCTGAGGTGGAGCCGGTTTCACTGGCTGGTGGTGATCGCGCTTGGCATCACCTGGATATTGGATGGGCTTGAAGTCACGCTCGCCGGTTCGGTCGCGGGTGCGCTGCGTGAAAGTCCGACGTTGCGGTTCAGCGCGGCCGATGTCGGCGCCGCCAACAGCGCCTATCTGGCTGGCGCAGTATGCGGGGCGATCTTCTTCGGCTGGCTGAGCGACCGCTGGGGGCGCAAGCGGCTGTTCAGCATCACCCTGTTCCTCTATCTCGCCGCCACCGCCGCGACCGCGCTTTCATGGGATCTGCCCAGCTTCATGCTGCTGCGCTTCCTCACCGGCGCGGGCATCGGTGGCGAATATAGCGCGATCAATTCCGCGATTCAGGAACTCATCCCGGCACGGCGGCGCGGCTGGACCGATCTTGCCATCAACGGCAGCTTCTGGGTGGGCACCGCGCTTGGCGCCGGTGGTACGCTCATCCTGCTCGATCCGCGCATCATCGACCCTGAGCTGGGCTGGCGGCTGGCCTTTCTGTGCGGTGCCGCGCTCGGCTTGTGCATTCTGTTCCTGCGTCGCTTTCTGCCGGAAAGCCCGCGGTGGCTGATGACGCACGGCCGGATCGAGGAGGCGGAGGCCGAAGTGGCGCGGATCGAGGCGATGGCCGGCATTGCCCATGACGCACCGCCGCCACGGAGCATTCGCGTGCGCCCGCGCCCGACGACGCCGATGGCCGATGTCATCCGCGCGATGTTCGGCGTTTATTGGCGCCGTACGCTGCTGGGGCTGGTGCTGATGGCGTCGCAGTCCTTCCTCTACAATGCCATCTTCTTCACCTATGCGATGATGCTCACCGATTTTCATAATGTTCCATCGGCGCAGGTGGGCTGGTATATACTGCCCTTTGCCGTGGGCAATGTGCTGGGCGCCGTGTTGCTCGGACGGCTGTTCGACACCATCGGCAGGCGGCGGATGATCGTCTTCACCTTTGCTGCATCCGCATTGCTGCTGGCGATCACCGGCCTTTTGTTCCGGCAGGACATGCTGACACCAGTGACTCAGACATTGGGGTGGAGCATCACCTTCTTCTTCGCATCGGCGGCGGCATCATCGGCCTATCTCACCGTTGGTGAAAGCTTTCCCATGGAAACGCGGGCGCTGGCGATCGCCCTTTTCTATGCCTTTGGCACCGGCCTTGGCGGGGTGGTCGCGCCATGGGTGTTCAGCTTGCTGATAGAAAGCGGATCGCGCACCAGCGTTTTCTGGGGCTATGCCTTTGCGGCGGCACTGATGGCGCTGGCGGCGATCGTCGCCTGGTTCCTTTGCTTCAACAGCGAAAGGCGATCGCTGGAAGATGTCGCCCGGCCATTGTCCGCCGTGGATTAGCGCCGTTACCGGCCATCGCCATCCTGCGCGAAAAAGGCGCTTAGCATGTCGCGTTCCTCTCCCTGGCCGGCAACATCGTCCGCAAGCCGCCGATAGAGGCGGGCGGCCCCTTCGAAGATCATTGCCGCTGCCTCGTCCTCATGCAGGAAGGCGGCAATCTCGCGCATTTCATCCACCCAGCGATAGGCCTTGCCATACATGTCGGGAATGGCGCGGCGGTAATTCGTCAGCACATGCGGCAGGCTTTCGGCCATTTCCTGATGCAATTGGCTGCCCGCGCCCTCGCGCTGGGCGGCGAGGATCATTGCAGCGCCAAGTGCCGTCATTCCCTTGTTGATGCCGGCATAGCACATTTTCAGCGCTGCGGCCGCGCCCACCGGCCCGTCGATCATCCTGATGTTGAGGCCGGCATCGGCAAGCGGCAGCGCCTTCTCCCGATCAGGTCCGGCAAGGTGAAAGCGCGGATCCGGCGCATCGCCCCTTGGTGGCAGGCCGATGATGGTGCCGTCGATGAAGGGACAGGCGGCGGAGGCAAGAACGTCGCCCACCTGCTGCTTGGTGGTGGGGCTTAATGCGTTGCAATCGATATAGACCGGCTTGTGTGCGGTGGCGGCGATATGCGGGGCAAGTGCTTGCGCCAGCGACAGCGCCTGCGCGGGCGGGACGATCGACAGGATGAAATCGGCCGCGGCGATCCCGGCGGGCGATGAGTCTTTCATGCCTGCCTGTGCCGCCCGTTCCCGGCTGCGTTCGCTCCGCCCGTCGAGCAGGGTGAGCACACGCGCGCCGTTGCGGGCAAGGCGTGCGGCAACGGCAGAACCCATGGCTCCCGGGGCGATGATGGCAATCGATACAGGCACGAACGCTGCTCCCTTTAGCGCCCATGCCGATGGCGGGCGTGACAAATGATGATTTGGCGGCTAATCTAGGGGCGCTTTGAAGCCATTTCAAAGCAATGCGTTCTCAGGGCGGGGTGAAAGTCCCCACCGGCGGTAAGCATGAGCGATCGTGCAAGCCCGCGAGCGCCCTGCCGGCGAAAACGGCAGGGGTCAGCAGATTCGGTGCAATTCCGAAGCCGACGGTCATAGTCCGGATGGAAGAGAGCGCGATGCCATGGCCCCTTTCCCGGCAGGGAAGGGCGGTTGCGGCTCGTGCGCCCTGATTCTGGTCAACCACCCGCGAGGGAACCATGAATCAGCCTTTTACCTCCAATGCGTTCAACAATCCGCAGGCAGCGATGCCGCGCATCGCCTTTATTCGCGCCGGCTGGCATGCCGATGTCGTCGATCAGGCGCGTAATGGCTTTGCCGAACATATGGCGGGCCAAGGCATCGACAGCAGCTGCATCGACGATTTCACCGTGCCCGGTGCCTTTGAAATCCCGTTGATGGCACGCAAGCTTGCGGGCACCGGCCGCTATGACGCGATTGTCGGTTGCGCGCTTGTCGTCGACGGCGGCATCTATCGCCATGATTTTGTCGGCCATGCCGTGATCGATGGGCTGATGCGTGTGCAGCTGGACACCGAAGTGCCGGTGCTTTCTGTGGTGCTGACACCATGGCATTATCACGACGGTGCCGAACATCGCCGCTTCTTCACCGAACATTTTCACGTGAAAGGCCGGGAAGCCGCCGAAGCCTGTTTGCAGACGGTGGCGAACATGCGCCTGCTGGATACGCAACCGGCAGTATGAGGCTGGGTGACGCATGAGGATGATCGGGATAGCATGGGCAATGTCTTCGCCTGATGGAGGGCTTGTGCAAAGGCCATTGTTCCCGTTCGCCGCACTTGTCGCTGCCGCACTTTGCACGGCATTTGCAGGGCCTGTCGCTGCGGCTCCGGCGCCGCGCCTGAACGCGTCGAGCTTTGCGGATTTGAAAAAACCGCTGCCGCTTCCCTATGATGAAACCGCCAATGCCGATGCGGCGGTTGCCGCTGCAAAGGCGCGCGCCCGGGCAAGAGGCAAGCTTTTGCTGATCGATCTGGGTGGCAACTGGTGCCCGGACTGTCGCGTGCTGGCCGGGACATTGGCCTTGCCGGAGCTACGCGCTTTCATCGATCGCCATTATGAGCTGGTGATGGTGGATGTCGGCCGGTTCGACAGGAACCTGCAGATCCCCGCGCGCTACGGGATCAAGGACCGGCTGGAAGGTGTGCCCAGCGTGCTGGTGATCGATCCCAGGACGGACAGACTGATCAACAGCGGCAGGGTGGCGGCGCTTGCCGATGCGCGGGCGATGACGCCGCAGGCTCTGGCGGATTGGTTCGCCCAATGGGTGCGCTGATCGGATAGACAAAGACCGGGCAGGGCATGTGCTGCCCGCCCGGCCTGCGCATTGCTTGCGGTTTTTCCGCTTACAGGCGGAAAACATGCTCCGCATTGCCCTGCATCAGCATCTTCTTGTGCTCGGGCGAAAGATCGAACGCATCATAAGCGGCGAGTTCGTCCGACGATTGCTGATAGGGGTAGTCCATCGCATAGATCACCCGGTCCGGGCCGAGCACGTCCATGCAGAACTTCACCGACGGCTCCCAACCCTGGCCGCTGGTGGTGATCCAGATGTTGTTCTTGAAGTAATGCGAAATCTTGTTCTTCAGCTTGATCGCCGGCATGCCGCCGCGCAAGCCGGGAACGCCGTCGGCATTGCTCTGCCACCAGTCGAACCGATAGAGCAGCAGGGGCATGGCTTCGCCCATATGGCCGATGACGATGCGCAGCTTGGGGAACTGGTCGAACGCGCCCGACAGGATCAGGCCCATCACATGCACCCAGACTTCATGGGTGAAGCCGGCCAGCGCGCCGCCGATGCCGCGGAACTCATAAGGCTGCGACCAGGCACGCGGCGGGAAGGTGGGATGGATGTAAAGCGCCGCGTCATTCGCCTCCAGCGCTTCAAGAATCGGCCAGAACTCCTTTTCATCCAGATAACGGCCGCGCGTGTTCGAATTGATCACCGCGCCGTTCAGGCCGAGCTTGGTCATGCCGCGTTCGATTTCAGCGACGGCGCCCTTGACGTTCTGCGGCGCAAAGGCGGTGAGGCCGGCAAAGCGATCGGGATATTTGCGGCAGGCTTCGGCAAGCCGGTCATTGGCAAGCTGTGCCAGATCGGTGCCGACATCGGGTTCCAGAACCTGCACGCCCGGCGCGGTCAGCAGCAGAATCTGCTTGTCGATGCCCAGCTCGTCCATCCGCGCGATACGGCCTTCGCCGATATCGAAAAGCTGGTCCTGCAGCGCCTTGTGGCGGGCGAACATGCCGGCCATGCGCAACGACGTGTCGTCCGGCGCATTGGGGGTTGCCAGCAAGGCAAGCTGCGCTTCGACGATTTCAGGAATGTTCCAGGCTTCTTCGGTGGCGATACGCTTGTAGGGCGCGTTGCGATCCACCGCCCGCGGTTCCGGTGCCAGGCCGCCGTCGCCACCTGCCTTTGCCATCCCATCCAGTTTCTTCAGTTCGCCGGCAGCGTCTGTCATTATTTGCTCCCTATTCATTGACAGGGCTTTCTAACAGCGGCGGGTCGATAGTCCAGCAGCACGCATGGCCGAAAGAGCATAACAATCGGACCAAATGCGAAACGCGGCCGGTGTCGCCACCAGCCGCGTCGTCTTCCATGGGCGGAAGCGGGTTGTCAGTGTCCGGAAAGCTTTTCCACCGATGCAAGAATGGCTGCATGCGGATCGGACAGATTGGCGCTGGCGGTAGCGGGGGTGAAGCCGCCCTCGCTGATGATCCGTTCCAACGCGACACGGGCACGTGCCACGCGGCTCTTGACGGTGCCAACCGCGCATTCGCAGATTTCGGCTGCTTCCTCATAGGAAAATCCGCCTGCGCCGACCAGAATCAACGCCTCGCGCTGGCTTTCGGGCAATTCCAGCAGGCCGCGCTGCACATCCGACAGGTGCAGCATATGGTCCTGCCCGGCCGGCGCGGAAAGCAGCCGGTGAATTGTCTCGTCGTCACATTCGCCACGGAAGCGGCCGCGACGCAGCAGGGTGAGATAGCTGTTCCTCAGGATGACGAACGTCCAGCTTTTCATCCTCGTGCCGGGGGCATAGCGCTCACGCGCCGCCCATGCCTTCAACAGGGTTTCCTGCACCAGATCATCTGCCAGATCGGCGCGTCCCGTCAGGCTTCGTGCAAAGGCGCGCAGGTGGGGGATGATCGCAAGAAGCTCTTTCTTGAAATCCTCATTCGCCTTGGTATCGCTTTCCCGATCTTTCGCAGCGCCATGGCCGGGTCGCACGGCTGCCGTGTTATTTGGTCCGGTCATCACGGTCGGCCTTGTCCAGTTTGTCGAGAAGCTGTTCGAACACGTCTGGAAGCGGCTCATCCAACACGGAACTATAGATACGTTTGAGGCCATCAGCCCAAAGAGGCTCGGCCTGGGAGGCCGGCTGCTTCGTGGATTCATCCTTCATTCTTGCTTCCTGAACAGGCACAAATGTGACGGGCACTGATCTGGCCATCCCCGCTTTGTTCGATAACGCGCGATCGAGGGAGCGGTTCCATATCCGCCGATTTCCCGATGAAAAGGCCATGAAGCACAGTCATGCATAATCGTGGCCGATTTTCATGATGGCAATTCCACCATATTCCCAACACCGGCCATCCGTGATTATGTAGAGCGGATGGAACAAAGGCTGGATTGGAACCGCCAGCGCCCGCCAGCGTATTGTTCGCCTGTCGGTGATGCAGGCTTAAATCCGCAAGCGCGCTGTTTTTCGTGGATAATCAGGGCTGGTCTTGCCAGAGGCGTATCTGAATGGTGAGTATGCCCAGACTGAAGCTGAATATTGGCAAGCTGCCGCGGGCCAACTGGCCCGATCCTGCGGAGCTGTTGTTTCAGTATCGGCGGATATTACCCTGGCTTGTCCTCTTTCTGTCGCTGACGCTGATTGCCGTATTCAGCTGGCAGATCAGCCGCTATGTCGCCCGACAGGCGCAGCAGGCACTGCATATGCAGTCGCTGCAACTGGCGGCAGGTGTCGAACAGCGAATGCGCGCCTATGAAATGCTGCTGCGTGCTACCGGCAATGCCTTCGCCTTTGTACCTGAAATCGATGCGGATTTCTTCACATCCTATATCCGCGGGCTGGAGCTTGATCGGCGTTACGCCGGCGTTACCGGCATCGGTTGGACGGTGCCGGTACAAAAATCGCGGATCACTGCGCTGGAGCAGGAGATCAGGGCGCAAGGCGACCGAGATTTCTTCGTCTGGCCGGTGACGAACGACCGGGTGAATTATGCCCTGCTTTATATGCGCCCCGATACCGAGGTAAATCGCGCCGCCATCGGTTATAATATGTTCAGCGATCCCGTGCAGCGACGCGCGATGATCGGCGCCTTCCAGCATGGAATGCCCGAAATCTCCGGCCCGCTCGATCTGGGTCATGAAGTCGATCAGGGCCGGCGCCGCGGCTTTGCCATTTTTTCACCGGTGTTCGACGCAACGCGGCGCCGTGGACCGGAGGCGCCATCCAGAACCGCTTTTCGTGGCTTCGTCCATGCCGTCTTCCTTGCCGATGAACTGATGCATGGCATTATCAACCATGCCACCATGGCGCAGCTCGACGTAGAACTTTACGATGTCACCGACCGCAAGCCCCAGCTTTTATATGATTCCCGCCCTGAAATCTGGTCCTATGGCGACAGCGACAGTGCGTCGACCCCGGTGTCCGTGGCCGGGCGGCAATGGCAGCTGGTCGTCGCGCCTATCCACCCCAGTGGTACGCAGGATCTGTCGCAACGCTGGCTGATCTATGTGCTGTTGAGCAGCGGTTTGCTGCTGTCGGTGCTGCTGACGCTGATGACATGGTTGATGGTGCGTTCCGCCGTGCGCGCGCGCGCCGCGCTCGACCGACAGATCGAACAGGTTGAAATCCGCACCATATTGCTGCGCGAACTCAATCACAGGGTGAAGAACACGCTGGCGACTGTGAACAGCCTCGCTGCGCTGTCGCGTCAGAATGCGACCGATGTCGCCAGCTATTATGAGGCGCTGACCGGCCGGTTGCGCGCATTGTCGGCCACGCATGATCTGCTCACCTCCTCCGACTGGAGCGACACTGAACTGCGCGACATCGCTGAAGCGGAGCTCGCGCCCTATCGCGGGCGCCGCGGGCAGGTGGTCATCGAGGGGCCTTCCGTCCATTTTGAACCGACAAAGGCGCTGTCCTTCGGCCTCAGCATCCATGAACTTGCCACCAACGCGGCCAAATATGGTGCATTGTCCACCGCAGAAGGACAGGTGCGGTTGAGCTGGCAGGTGGGTGACGATGGCATGTTGCACGTGCGTTGGCAGGAAACCGGCGGGCCGGCCGTGTCCGAAAGCCGTCAGCCCGGTTTCGGCAGCATGTTGATCGAGAAACTGATGGCGCGTCAGTTGCGTGCGGAAGTACGGCTGGAGTTCCTGAGCACAGGCGCCGTCTGTTCCTTCCGTATCCCGATGGACAATCTCTCTACCCCGGGCCATGTGCTGCGGCGGCAGGGGCTGGGACGTTCGGGCAAGCGCATCCCCCCTCGCTGAGTGCGACGCGCAAGGCCTGCAGTGAACACCTCGCAGCCTGCAGTGAACACCTCGCAGCCTGCAGGCTTCGGCTTGAGACCCGCCGATTGCCGATTGCCGGCTGATCCTTCCTCCCCCCAGATCATGAAACTTCGCGGATGAGCAGCGGGATAGCTGCACAAAAAAAGACCGGCGCTTTTCGCCGGTCCTGATCAATGATCGAGTTTACAAGGGGAGGGGCCTGAGCCCCGGGGGAGAAATCATGCAGCGATGCGGCGGCTTTCCGTCGTGCCCAGGAACAGGGCTTGGCTGATGGCGGCGCGCACCGTTTCTTCCTGGAAAGGCTTGGTGATGAGATAGGTCGGCTCCGGCCGTTCGCCCGTCAGCAAGCGCTCGGGGAAGGCAGTGATGAAGATCACCGGCACCGAGAATTGCTGCAATATGTCGCGCACCGCGTCGATGCCCGAGCTGCCGTCGCCAAGCTGGATGTCTGCCAGCACGATGCCGGGGCGTTCCTGCGCAATGGCGGAAAGCGCTTCCTGATGCGTGGCGGCGGTGCCGCTGACCCGATGGCCAAGCTGGGTGACAAGCTGTTCCAGCTGAAGCGATATCAGCGGCTCGTCCTCGATGATCAGCACCGATGTGGTCGTCTGGCGTTCCACTTCGGCAACTGCGTCATTGACGAGCTGACCCAGCTCTTCTTCGTTGCGTTGAATGATGCTGGCGGCTTCGCTGCTGGTGAAGCCTTCCAGCGTGGTCAGCAACAGGGCCTGCCGGCTCAGCGGCGTGATGGAGGCAAGGCGTTTTTGCGCCGCCCGTTCCAGATTGTCGCCGTCGCCTTCGTCCTCGACATCGACCGAAGCCGTATCGAAAATACCTTGGAACGCCTTGTAAAGGGCAACACGGACGGGAAGATCCTCGTCGAGAATAGATTGATCGGCCACCAGCGCTTCAAGCGTGGCGCGCACAAAGGCGTCACCCGAATGCTGGCTGCCCGTCAATGCGCGCGCATAGCGGCGCAAATACGGGAGACTGGCCGCGACTTGCTGAGATTTGGACATTATGAGGAAATCCGCCCTCTAGAACCCACTCGGGATAATACGCGCGCGCGCAAGGCTGGTTCCACAGCCTGTCGCTATTTTTCCGATTATTTTTTCAAAGGGCCCCAGGCCGGGTGGGTGACGCGCCGTTCCGCACTGTATCGATGACATGGCGCAGAAGTTCATGATGATTGAAAGGCTTGGTGAAGATGCGCGGTTCATAGCCGGTCAGCACGTCGTCGGAGGCAATGGCATAGCCGGTGATCAGCACAACCGGAATGTCGCGGGCATGGGCCTGGCGGATAAGCGGCAGGCTGGTGCTGCCTTCGATCAGATAATCTGTGACGACCAACCGGGGATCGTGGTCCAGCGCATCCAGTGCGTCAGGCAGGGTATCGACCAGCACCACATCGGCACCGGCATTGGCAAAAAGATCTTCTATCTCATAGCCGATAAGCGGATTGTCTTCCAATATCAGGATGGAGACACCCTTCAGTTCGCCCCCCGAATCCCCTTGTTCGGCTACCACTCGTCACTACTCCCTTTCGGACGCGGAACCAATTCATAGGAGGAGCGTCGATAGCCTGCACTTAACTTTGACAAGTGATGGGATGTTGGATGGAGTCAGCTCGTGCGGTCATACCCTGCCGGAAATGCCCGCTGCTGGATTGCGGTACGCTACGACCGCTCACCCCCGCCCAACTGGACTTGACGCAATGGATGAAGAACGGCGAGCTTCATTTTGAAAAGGGCGGACATATTCTGGCACAGGGCGTGATAAGCCCGCATATCTACACGCTGCTTATGGGCATTGCCTTCCGCTTCAAGACGATGGAGGACGGGCGGCGGCAAATTGTCAATTTCCATTTTCCGGGCGACATTATCGGCCTGCAGGCAATGATGGACGATCCGGCCGATCATGGCATCGAAGTGCTTACACCAGCCCGGTTATGCATATTCCCGCGCCGGCGCATCTATGATGTGTTCGCCCGCGATCCCAGCCTTGGCTATGATCTGACATGGCTTGCCGCCAAGGAGGAAACGGCGTTGGACGATCATCTGCTGGCGCTTGGCCGCAGGCGGGCAGACGAGCGAATTACAAATCTGGCGCTCTTCCTGTTGAAGCGCGGATGGGAAAGCGGGTTGACGCGTACATTAGGCCTGGCCATTCCGCTCAGCCAGGCGCAGATCGCCGACACCATGGGCCTGTCGGTGGTACATACCAACAAGACCCTGCAATCGCTGCGGCGGCGCGGAATTGTCGACTGGCGGCCCGACGGGCTGAGGATCGTAGACCTTGATCGGGCAATGGAGTTGGCCGGCTTCGATCAATCGCTGGAACAGGTGCGGCCCTTCATCTGAACCGGGGCAGGATGCGCGGGGCACCAGTCAGTTGGTAAGACTGTCAATCGCCTGTGCCAGATCGCGCATGTCGAAGGGTTTCCTGATCGTCATATGGCCGGAAAAACCGGCGCCGAGGCCCCCGCTGCCATAGCCGGAGGCAAAGAAGAAAGGGATGCCGCGCGTCTGTAGCACTTCGGCAACGGGAAAGGATTCCACGCCATTGAGGTTGATGTCGAGAATGGCGACATCAGCATCGACGGTCTGGGCCAGTTCCAGCGCGGGGGCCAACGCCATGGCGGTGCCGGCGACTGCATGACCCAGATCATGCAGCATATCCTCGATCGTCATTGCGATGATCATTTCATCTTCGATAACCAGCGCCCGCGCCATCCGATTAACTGCCCAGTTCTTCAATTGCGGCCATTGGTGCCCTGATCGTGCAACTTATGCCTTCGGAATGGTACAGCATTTCGACCACGCCGTGCAATTCGGCGGCAAGACCGTATTCGATGAGGCGCGAACCAAAGCCTCTGCGTTGCGGCGGAATCACCGCCGGTCCGCCGCTCTCGCGCCATGACAGGCGGAACTGCCTGTCGTCGCCAGCAGATTCTATCGTCCAGTCGATCGTGATCTGTCCCGTCGCTGCCGACAGCGCGCCATATTTGGTGGCATTGGTTGCCAGCTCGTGCATGGCCATGGACAGGGCAAGCGCGCGCTTTGGGGAAAGCCTGACTGTTGGTCCGCTGAAATGGAAACGCCCCCCCTCGTCGCCGTCATGTGCCCTTGCGGTCAGGCGAATGACGTCTTCCAGATTGGCGCCTTCCCAGTTTTCCGCCGTCAGAATGTCATGCGCCTTGGCCAGCGCGATGATGCGGGCACTGAAGGCGTCACGCGCTTCATCGATATTGCGGGCATTCCTGAAACTTTGCGCGGCAACGCCATTGACCATGGCCAGCGAATTCTTGACGCGATGGTTCAGTTCATTGACCAGAAGCCGCTGATGCTCCTCTGCCCGTTTGCGGTCGGTAATGTCCCTGGTCGTGCCGATGGCACGAACACCGCGCCCCTGTTCGTCGAACAGCGCCCGCCCGCGGGCAGCGATCCACCGCTCCTTACCGTCGTCAATGCCGATGATGCGATATTCGACGTCAAAACCGCCACGAATGCGCGGATCGATGAGTTCGAGAAAGCGCTTCTTCACATCTGGACGGTCATCGGGATGCAGCGCGGCATAGAAATCCTCCATCGTGACCGGCTGCTCTTCGAACAGGCCGAACATCTTGCGGCATTCGTCCGACCAGTCGAGCACGCCGGTGTGCAGATCATAATCCCATGTGCCGAGTTCGGTCGCCTGCAATGCCAGCGAAAGCTTGTGTTCCGCCTCGCCTCTGTCCGCCAGTTCCTGCTGCAGAGCGCCGAACAGCCGGGCGTTGTCGAGCGCCGCCGCCGCCTGGCCGGCAAGGCCACGCAACACCTGTTCGGCGCTTTCCTTGAAAACACCGGGGCGGGGATGGCCGAACAAAAGCCCGCCCAGTACGTCGCCGGTGCGGGAGATCACCGGCACGGCGATATAGCTTTTGACCGGTGGATGACCCGGCGGCAATCCGTTGAAAGGGCTGTTCAGGCCATAGCGCGTATCCCTGGTGATATCGTCGGAGCGGATGATCGCTTCACCGCGGAAGGTGGGGCTGAAAATTGCGGTGTCGCGCGGCATCGGCAGAGTGGCAAAGGCATCGTGCGAGATGCCGGAAAGCGTATAGAGGAGATAGCTTTCGCCATCCTTCACGACATTGTGGAAGAAGGCGCCAAAGGCCGCGCCGGTCAGGTGCACGCCAGCATTGGTCGTCGCCTGCACCAGCGTTTCCATGTCGAACTCGCTGCTCAGCATCGATCCGATGTCGTTCAGCACTTCAAAGCGGTGCCGTTCCTCGGCAATGACGCGGGTGAAGCGATAGCGGGCGATCACCAGCCCGGTGATCCGTGCGACAAGGCGGGTCTGGGCCACTTCTTCCGCGTCGGCCGGTGCGCTGCTGTTCCTGCAGCACAGGAAGATACCCAGCAGATTATTGTCGCCGGCGACGATCGGGGCGGACCAGAAGCTGCCAAGTCCATTGGCCTGTGCGCGGTCCCGCACCCCGCGCCAGCCAGGAGCGGTTGCCGCATCCTCCACGAAATCCAGCCGCATCGCCCGCATTTCGCGCGCCAGCATTTCCGGCAGATGCGGTGCGGAGGCAAGGCGAAGCGCGCCGCCGGGCGCATCGTTCAGCAGAACGGCGCCAATGCAGCGGCGATCATTGATATGTTCGAAACGGGTGATGATCTGTTCGATCAGCAGATCGAGCGGCTGCTCCGTCGACGCATGGGGCAGGACCTCCCGTTCCACGTCGAGCAGCGCCAGGATTTTATGCGGCAATGAATCCGGCCCGGAAACAGAACGATCCAAAATTGCCCCTATGGGATGAGAGTGCCAAAGATCATCAAGGTGCAAAACTAACAGACGATCATATTACCTGCCTGCCGATCGGGATCAAGCATCTGTTGCCGGCCAATTTTTCAGGATGTGCTGACGATGGCTTGACGGGAAATGATGCACTGCGGTAGGCGCGCTGCACGGCAATGGATTCTGCCGGGCGTCATGCCGAACCGCTCATTTGGGGCTGATGATTCCTGCTTTCTGCGTTCGCGCAAGGAGTGAGGAATCATGTCTACCAGCCAGATCGATCCGTCTGCCGGCGATCGCGCCCATATCGCCAGCTTTGCCCGCCTCAGGCTCAGGCATGTCACGCTTGCCGTTCAGTGGCTGATCATGCTCGGCATCATGGCGATGGCCGTGGGCAGCCTGTGCGCACTGTTTCTATGGCTGCTCGACAAGGCGACGGAGGTGCGCTTTGCCCATCCCGCCATCCTTTATGGCCTGCCGCTTGGCGGCATGGTGGTGGGCCTTGCCTATCACTGGTTCGGCAAGTCGGCTGAGGCAGGCAATAATCTGATCGTCGACCAGATCCACGAGCCGGGCGGCGGCGTGCCGCTGCGCATGGCGCCGCTCGTGCTGATCGGCACCGTCATCACCCATTTCTTTGGCGGATCGGCCGGACGGGAAGGCACTGCGGTGCAGCTTGGCGGCAGCCTTGCCAGCGCATTCGGCAGGATCTTCCGCCTTTCAGACATTGCCGATGTGCGAATGATGCTGATGGCGGGCGTCGCCGCGGGCTTTGGCGCGGTGTTCGGCACCCCCATTGCCGGCGCGGTGTTCGCGCTGGAGGTGCTGACCATTGGCCAGGTGCGTTATCGGGCGCTGGTGCCATGCCTTTTCGCGGCGCTGGTTGCCGATTACTCCTGTCATGCATGGGGCATCCACCACATGCTTTACCATATTGGCTATGCTGTCGATCCGGTAACCGGCTTTCACATCCAGCCACTGCTGCTGTTGAAGGCCGGGCTGGCGGGCGTGGTGTTCGGCCTTGCCGGCCTGCTTTTTTCGGAAGCAAGCCATGGGTTGGGCGGCCTGTTCAGGAAATGTCTGCCCTGGGCACCGCTTCGTCCCTTTGTCGGCGGGGTCCTGGTGATTGCACTGGTCTGGATTTGCGGGACCCGTGAGTATCTGGGGCTTGGCGTCTGGTCGCCCAACCCGCAGGACGTGACGATTGCAAAGCTGTTCGACCCGCAGATCCATCCATGGGCGTGGGCACTGAAGCTGCTGTTCACCGTCGTCACCCTCAGCGCCGGGTTCAAGGGCGGAGAAGTGACGCCGCTGTTCTTCATCGGTGCCGCGCTGGGCAATGTGCTGTCCTGGATATTGGGCGCGCCGACCGATCTTTTCGCCGGCCTTGGTTTCGTGGCGATGTTCGCGGGTGCGGCCAACACGCCGCTGGCCTGCACGCTGATGGGCATCGAGCTGTTCGGCGCGGGACAGGCGGCCTATATCGCCGCGGCCTGTTTCGTCGCCTATCTGTGCAGCGGCCATTCGGGCATTTACCTGTCGCAGCGCATCGGCATTCCGAAGACCGGCGATGCAGCGTTGTCGGGTGCGGAGACGCTGCGTGAGGCGCGGGCAGGGCGCGTGCGGCTGCATATGCGCGCACCGTCCTGACAGCGCTGGAGGAAAGGTCGGCCTTCCCCGGTGGAAAAGCCTGCGTTGATCGATCCCCTAATAGGAGATAGCAGGCACATGGTCGTGAACAGCCATGTGCGTCGGGCCAGCAGGGCGTCAACCATGCCGCCACGCACCGATCTGAAAGGAACGAGATGAGCAAAGTAATGGTGACGATCGCCCCGACGGGCGGCATGTCGATGAAGTCGGCCAATCCCAGCCTGCCGACGCAGCCGCAGGAAATCGCGGATCAGGTGTATGATTGCTACAAGGCAGGCGCGTCCATCGTCGCCGTCCATGCGCGCCGCCCGGACGATCAGGCGACCTGCAACGCCGACGTCTATCGCGACATCAATGATCGCATCCGCGCCAAGTGCGACATCATCATCAACAATTCCACCGGCGGCGGCAATTCCGGCGACATGCTGGTGGAGCGTCCAGACGGCCTGTGGGAATCGAACTTCGAGGAACGGCTGAAAGGCTGCGACGGCGGCGCAGAAATGGCCACTTTCGACGGCGTTACCGTGGTTGATACCGTATCCGACAAGGAGGTGGTGGTCATCACCCCGCCGTCGCGCTGCGAAACGCTGATCAAGCGGATGACCGAAAAGGGCATCAAGCCGGAATGGGAAGTGTTCGGACCGGAACATATTCTTCAGGACGTCACCCGTCTGATCCAGAAGGGCTATGACAAGCCGCCCTATTACATCAACATGGTGCTTGGCGGTGACAAAGGCTTTCAGGGCGCCATGCCCTATAGCCACGACATTCTTGCCGCGATGGTGAAGCTGCTGCCGCCGCAGTCGATCTGGTGCGTTTCGGGCATCGGCCCGGCGCAGTTGCCGGCGACCACCCAGGCGCTGCTGCTTGGCGGGCATGTCCGCGTCGGCCTGGAAGACAATCATTATTACAGCCGCGGCGTGAAGGCGACGAACCTGATGCTGATGGAACGCCAGATCCGCATCATGAACGAACTTGGGTTCGAGCCGATGTCGCCGGCTGAATCGCGTGAGCTGCTGGGCCTGCCGCAGCTGAGCGCCTGATCCGCAGCAGGATCGATCAAAAAAGGGCGGGGCGATTGTTCGCTCCGCCTTTTTTCATGCGCTACCGCCGGGTGAGGCGGGACGGGTTTCGGTCAGGCCGATCAGCCCTGCGGCGGCACCGGCGGTTCCGGTTCCTTCGCGCCATGCTTCATCAATATCGGCGCCTGCGCCATGGCGAAGATCAGCGACAGCGGCAGTACGCCCCACAGCTTGAACGCAATCCATGTGCTGGTCGACTGGGTGCGCCAGATACATTCGTTCAAAATCGCCATGGCAAGGAAGAACAGGCCCCAGTTGCGCGTCAGCTTGCGCCAACCGGCATCGTCCAGCCGGGGATAGGCGGTTTCCATCACCAGCTGCAATGTCGGCCGGCCGGTATAGAGCCCGAAGAACAGGATGATGGCGAACATCGAATAGATGATCGTCGGCTTGATCTTGATGAAGTTTTCATTGTGGAAATAAAGCGTCAACCCACCAAAGCCCAGCACCATCAGGCCCGACAGCCACAGCATCGGCGATATGCGACCCAGTTTTATGCGTGACAGCAGCATGGCAATGGCGGTGGCCAGCATGAAGGCGGCGGTTGCCGCGAACACGCCCATGCGGCTGTTGATGAGGAAGAAAATCAGCAGCGGGCCGAAATCCAGACCCAGACGAAACAATGCGCCCGGCCCGCTTTTTTCATCCGGCCGTTTTTCTTCACCCGGTGCGCCCGCAATTGGTTCAGGCGGGTTGGTCATTCGCTCTTTCCTTCACCGTGCGCCGGCAATGGCGCGGGCAAGCTCGTCCGCATCAAAGGGCCGCAGGTCGATCATCGTCTCGCCAACGCCAACGGCATGGATGGGTAGGCCGTAACGCTCCGCCGCTGCCACCAGAACGCCGCCGCGCGCCGTGCCGTCCAGCTTGGTCATCACCAGCCCGGTCACGCCGGCGATGTCCCTGAATGCCTCTATCTGGCTGAACGCATTCTGTCCGACCGTGGCATCGAGGACAAGCACCACATCATGCGGCGCTGCCGGGTCCAGCTTGCCAAGCACGCGGCGGATCTTCGCCAGCTCGTCCATCAGCCCCTGCTTGTTCTGCAAGCGGCCGGCGGTATCGATGATCAGCACATCGCTGCCATTGGCCTTTGCGCGGGCATGGGCGTCGAACACCAGCCCGGCGGCATCGCCGCCCTCCTTGCCGGTAATGACGGGAACGCCGGCACGCTCTCCCCATGTCTGCAACTGGGCGATAGCGGCCGCGCGAAAGGTGTCGCCCGCCGCCAGCATCACCGTATAATCCTGTTCGGTGAACAGATGAGCCAGCTTGGCGATAGTCGTCGTCTTGCCCGATCCATTGACGCCCACCACCAGAATCACATGCGGGCGCGGAAAGGCAGTGATGTCCAGCGGCTTGGCGACGGGCCGCAGAATGGCGGCGATTTCACTGGCGATGATGTCGCGCAGGCCCGCCTCGTCCAAAGTGCGTTCATAATGGCCGCTGCCGATGGATTTCGCGATACGTGCGGCAACGGATGGGCCAAGGTCGCTGGCGATCAGCGCCTCTTCAATTTCACCCAGTGTGGCGTCGTCCAGCACGACGGTCTTGCCGACGAAGCCGGTCAGATTCTCGCCCAGCCGTTCAGACGTGCGGCTGAACCCGCGCCTCAGCCGTTCAAGCCATCCTGTCTTGCCTGCTTCCGTGCTCATGCCCGCACCGCCTGAAGAATGCCGCCTTCGCTGCCGATGATCGATGCTGTCACAATTTCTCCTGGTGTGCCGCCGTTTTTCAGGCGGATCGGGGCAAAGCTTTCGCCATGGCCGCTGCCGTCCTCGCGTTCAACGAGCAGCTGCTGGGTGGTGCCGACCAGCGTGCCAAGCCACTGGTCCAGCCGGCTGGAAGCCGCCGTCCTCAGCCGGGCCGCGCGTTCCTTGCGAACCGGCACCGGCACCTGCGGCATGCGTGCGGCAGGCGTGCCGCGCCGTGCCGAATAGGGGAAGATATGGCCAAAGACGATGTCGCATTCGTCGATCAGCGCCAGCGTATTTTCGAACATTGCATCGGTTTCGGTCGGGAAGCCGGCGATCAGATCCGCGCCAAAGGCGATATCCGGTCGGGCGGCGCGCACCATGCGGCAGAAATCGACCGACTGCGAACGGCCATGCCGGCGCTTCATCCGTTTCAGGATCATGTCGTCGCCCGCCTGCAACGACAAATGGAGGTGCGGCATCAGCCGCCGGTCGCTGGTGATCGCGTCCAGCAGCGGCTCGTCGATTTCAACCGAATCGATGGACGAAAGGCGAAGGCGCGGCAGGTCCGGCACCAGTCGAAGGATGCGCTGCACCAGCGTGCCGAGGCTTGCCTTGCCCGGCAGGTCGGGACCATAGGACGTCACGTCCACCCCGGTCAGCACCACTTCGGCAAAGCCCTGGTCGACCAGCGCCCTGACCCTGTCGATCACCATGCCGGCGGGGACGGAGCGGGAATTGCCCCGGCCGTAGGGAATGATGCAGAAGGTGCAGCGATGGTCGCAGCCGTTCTGCACCTCGACAAAAGCGCGGGCGCGATCGGCAAAGCTGCCGGCCATATGCGGCGCCACTTCGCGCACGGCCATGATGTCCGACACGCGCACCGCCAGCGGCTCTTCATCCGGGAAGCGCAGGTTCCGTGCATCGAACTTGTCGCCATTGCCAAGCACGCGCGCCACTTCGGGCATGGCGGCGAAGGTTTCCGGCTCGATCTGGGCGGCGCAGCCGGTGACGATGATCTTCTTGTCGGGGTTGGTGCGTTTGGCCTTGCGGATCGCCTGCCGTGCCTGCCGCACTGCCTCGCCGGTAACGGCGCAGGTGTTGACGATGATGGTGTCGCCGCCGCCATCGCCGGCCAGCGCGCGCATCGCTTCTGAATCGGCGGCGTTCAGCCGACAGCCGAAGGTGATCACGTCCGGCAGCGAAGAGGCGGGCGCCGTGCTCAACGAAAATCCTCGATCGCGATGCTGCCGGTGAAGGCAAGCTGGGCCGGCCCGGTCATGCGGATGGTGCCGCCGGGTTGCCAGTCGATCACCAGTGGGCCGCCGGGCAGCATCACTTCAACCGGACCATCGACAAGACCGGCGCTGATCGCGGCCACCGCAGTGGCACAGGCGCCGGTGCCGCAGGCGCGGGTGAGGCCGGCGCCGCGTTCCCATGTCCGGGCGCGAATGTGCGAACGGTCGACCACCTCGGCAATGTTGACGTTGATGCGGTTGGGGAACACCGCGTCCGTTTCTATGCGCGGGCCGATCTCGCCCAGCGGCACATCGTCGATGGACGGGACGAAGAACACCAGATGCGGATTGCCGACGTTGATCGCGGCAGGGCCTTCCAGCATATCCCAGCCAAGCGGAAGCCGCGCCGTATCCATCGCATAGGCAAGCGGGATTTCATCCCAGCCAAAGCGCGGCGCACCCATGTCGACACTGGCGCCATTGCCGCCGGGGGAGGCATTCAGCAGCCCGGCCACCGTCTCTATGGTGCAGTCATGGCCGATCAGCGCGGCGACGCAGCGCGTGGCATTGCCGCATGCCTCAACCTCCGAACCATCGGCATTGAAGATGCGCATGAAGGCATCGGCCTGCTTCGACGGTTCAATCACGATCAGCTGGTCACAGCCGATGCCGGTATGGCGATCCGCGAGTGCAGCCGCCATCGCAGGCGTCATCGCCAGCGGTTGTTCACGCGCATCGAACACGGCGAAATCATTGCCGAGGCCATGCATCTTGTGGAAGGATCGCGCCATAGCGCGCGATCTAGGCATTGCTGGCCATGAAGTCCACACCAGGAGGGGCGATGATGTCTCAGACAGAGGAAATTCTGCAGTTCTGGCTCGTCGATACGCCCGCCGAAGGCCGCTTCGTGCAGGACAGGGCGCTGGATGCCGAGATCAGACGCCGCTTTGGCACTCTCCACGAACAGCTTTCCGGCGGCGTGCCTGTGCAGTGGCGGTCCTCCCCGCGTGATCTGCTGGCGGCGGTGATCGTGCTCGACCAGTTTTCGCGCAACCTCTTTCGCGGCAGTCCGCAAGCCTATGCCCAGGACGGGCAGGCAAGGGCGCTGGTTGAACAGGCGCTGGAAAAGGGCTGGGACAGACAATTGAGCGTGGAGGAACGCTGGTTCCTCTACATGCCCTTCATGCACAGCGAAGATCTTGCCGATCAGGAGCGCTCCGTCGCCCTCTACAAGGCGCTGGGGCTGGAGGAGGTGTTCGACTTCGCAGTGCGCCACCGCGACCAGATCGCTCGCTTCGGCCGCTTCCCGCAGCGTAACGAAGTGCTGGGCCGGGAAAGCACGGCAGACGAAAAGGGGTTTCTGCAGCGACCCGATTCGCGCTTCTGATCAGCAGCGCCGGCTTGATCGCGCCGGGCATGAAAACGCCGGGGCATTGCGGCCCCGGCGTCTCATTGGCAGAAAATCTGCTGGCGATCAGAAGTGGAAGACCACTGCTGCCTGCGGGCGCAGGCTCTGGAAATTGTCGAACGTATCGACGGTCAGGCGCAGGCGTGGGCCGGCACTGCCGGTGATCCCGCCGAGGCCGATGTCCTTGGGGCCGACTTCGACGCCGATGCCGTAGATCTCGTTCTTGTCGTCGCCATAGCCACGCTTGCCGTTCACCCACTGGTAGCCGGCGCGCACGAACACCATGCCGCTGTCACCAGCGCGGACGCCGATGTGGCCAGTGGCGCCATATTCCCAATCGATGTCGCTGAAGCCCTTGGCGACATTGCCTTCAGCGCCGACGACCAGGGGGCCAAGCGGAACGTTGACGCCGGCAAAGCCGGTGATCAGCGCGCCATGGGCGCCGCCATTGAGATTCAGCTTGCCGTGATTGCCGCTGTCGAAATCATGATAGCCGCCGCCGATGCCGACATAGGGTTCGATGCCGAATGCCTTGGAACCATCGGGCGCTTCTTCCTGGGCATGGGCTGCGAACGGAACTGCAGCGGCAACCAGGCCTGCGAGCAGAAGCTTTTTCATAATATACTCCACTGATACAATGGTCCGCCTCGCGTCTTCGGCGAGGTTTTTTTGAAGCAGGCAATCGCCTCGCATTCGGTGGGATGAACCGCTGGACATGCAATTCCGTTGCAGGGCAATGACAAAGCATGGATTTGTGTTGCCGCAATGCCACAGTGGGCTATCTGCTCCTGACTTGAGGTCAGAGGCTTCGCTCAACCCATGGTCATGGCGGTGCATTGACTTTTCGGGCCATTGATGATTAGAGCACGTCCGCTTCGTTTCATCGAAGAGCAGATTTGACAGCGTCTACGGATGCACGCCGGCCAGCGAGTTTCGCCCGCCGGCGTAAGTTCGTTTGGGAGTAGGCCTATGTTCGAGAGCCTGAGCGACCGGCTTGGCGGCGTATTCGACCGTCTGCGTGGGCGCGGCGCGCTCTCTGAAAGCGACGTTCGCGAAGCCATGCGCGAAGTGCGCGTGGCGCTGCTGGAGGCGGATGTCGCGCTGCCGGTGGCCCGCGAATTCGTCGACAAGGTGACGGAGCAGGCGGTTGGCCATCAGGTCATCCGCTCGGTCACGCCGGGTCAGCAGGTCGTCAAGATCGTCAATGACGCGCTGGCCGAAATGCTCGGTTCCGAAACGGCGGAACTCAACCTCGATGTCACACCGCCGGCAGTGGTGATGATGGTCGGCCTGCAAGGTTCGGGCAAGACCACGACCACGGCCAAGCTGGCGAAGCGGTTGACCGAAAAGGGCCGCAAGAAGGTGCTGATGGCGTCGCTGGACGTCGCCCGCCCCGCCGCTCAGGAACAGCTTCGCGTGCTTGGCGAGCAGACGGGCGTGGCGACATTGCCCATCGTTCCGGGCCAGCAGCCGGTGGATATCGCCCGCCGTGCCCTGCAATCGGCGAAGCTGCAGGGTTTTGACGTGCTGATGCTGGATACCGCCGGCCGTCTCCACGTCGACAGCCAGCTGATGGACGAGATGAAGGCGGTGGCCGAGACCGCTCGTCCGACGGAAACGCTGCTCGTCGTCGATGCACTCACCGGCCAGGATGCGGTGAACGTCGCCCGCAGCTTTTCCGCGCAGGTGAGCCTGTCCGGCGTCGTGCTGACCCGTATGGACGGCGATGCGCGCGGCGGTGCGGCGCTGTCCATGCGGTCGGTCACCGGTCAGCCGATCAAGTTCGTCGGCGTTGGTGAAAAGCTGGACGCGCTGGAGGCGTTCGATCCGCGCCGGGTTGCCGGGCGTATCCTTGGCATGGGCGACATTGTCGGCCTGGTCGAGCGCGCGGCGGAGACGATCGAGGCGGAAGAGGCTGAAAAGCTCGCCGCCAAAATGGCCAAGGGCCAGTTCGACATGGAGGATCTGCGCGGGCAGCTGCGCCAGATGCGTAACATGGGCGGGCTGGGCGCGCTTGCGTCGATGCTGCCGGGTGTTGCCAAGGTGAAGGCGGCAATGGCATCCGGCGCGGTGGACGAGCGCGTGCTGCTGCGGATGGAGGCGATGATCGGCTCCATGACGCCCAGGGAACGCACCAAGCCGGAGCTGATCAACGCCAAGCGCAAGATCCGCATCGCCAAGGGTTCGGGCACCACGGTGCAGGACGTCAACAAGCTTCTGAAAATGCATCAGGAAATGGCGACAGCCATGAAGAAGCTGAAGAAGATGGGCGGCATGAAGGGCCTAATGGGAATGCTTGGCAAGATGCCGGGTGGCGCCAGCGGCCTTGGCGGCCTGATGGGCGGCGGCGCGGGTGGTCTTCCGGGGCTGCCGGGCGGTGGCCTGCCGCCGGGCTTCGACAAGTTCGGCAAGAAATAAGTTTTTGAAGTTCTGATCTGATTTAATCGAAGGAAGGAAATCGGTTCCATGTCCGTTTCAATTCGTCTGGCGCGCGGTGGCGCGAAGAAGCGTCCTTATTATCGCATCGTCGTGGCCAACAGCCGCTCGTCGCGCGATGGCCGCTTCATCGAAAAGATCGGAAGCTATAACCCGCTGCTGGCCAAGGATGATCCCGCCCGCGTGACGCTGGACACCGAGCGTGCGAAGCATTGGCTGAGCGTTGGCGCGCAGCCGACCGATCGTGTTGCCCGCTTCTTCGATGCGGCCGGCCTGCGCGAACGTGCGGCACGTAACAATCCGAACAAGGCGAAGCCGGGCGAAAAGGCCGTTGAGCGCGCCGAAGCTCGCGCCGCCAAGCAGGCTGAAGCCGAGGCACCCGCCGAAGAACCGGCAGCTGAGGAAAGCGCAGCCGCCGAGGCCTGATCTTGGGCGATCGCCAGGTCACGCTTGCCGTCGTCGCGGGTGCCCATGGCATCCGTGGCGAGGTGCGCCTGAAGCTGTTCGCCAATGATGTGGACAGCGTCGGGCGCCACCGCCTTTTCGAAGCGGATGGCCGCCAGCTCAACCTGACGTCGATCAGGGCGGACAAGGGCGGCGCGATTGCGCGGTTCAGGGAAGTCACCGATCGCAGCGCCGCCGAGGCACTGCGTGGTACCATGCTTTCCGTGTCGCGCGACGCGTTGCCGCCGCTGGACGATGGCGAATATTATCATGCCGATCTGCTGGGCCTTCGCTGCGTTTCCACGACAGGCGAAGAGCTTGGCGATGTCGTTGCCGTGGAAAATTACGGCGCCAGCGACGTCGTCGAGATAGAGCGGCCGGACGGGCGGCGGTTCATGGTGCCGGTCAGTGAACAGGCCATTCCCGAAATCGGTGCGCATCTGGTGATCGCCGCCGATTTCGTGATGTGACGAGGGCCATGGCCGCAATGGCGGAGCTGACGTCATGACCTGGCGTGCTTCGGTGCTCACCCTCTACCCGGAAATGTTCCCGGGGCCTCTGGGGGCAAGCCTTGCCGGCCGCGCCCTTCAGGAAGGGCGTTGGGCGCTGGAAACGGTGCAGATCCGCGATTTTGCCGGTGATCGTCATCGATCGGTGGACGATACGCCTGCCGGTGGCGGCGCGGGCATGGTGATGCGCGCGGACATATTGGCGAAGGCGTTGGATTCGGTGACGGCGCATGTGCCGGACCGGCCTGTGCTGGCGATGACGCCGCGTGGCGCGCCGCTCACCCAGGCGCGGGTCCGCTCGCTTGCCGCCGGGCCGGGGGTGACGATTTTGTGCGGCCGGTTTGAAGGCATGGACGAACGCCTGTTCGAGGCGCGGCCGATCGAACCGGTTTCAATCGGCGATTATGTGCTTTCGGGTGGAGAAACCGCTGCACTGGTCGTTCTGGATGCTTGCGTTCGGCTGCTGCCCGGCGTAATGGGCGCGGCTTCAAGTGGTGACGAGGAAAGCTTCGAGTCAGGCCTTCTCGAATATCCGCAATATACCCGACCCGTTTTATGGGAAGGGCGCGCGATCCCTGAAGTGCTGCGATCGGGGGATCACGCGAGGATCGCCGCCTGGCGGAAACAACAGGCGGAAGATACGACACGGCTAAGGCGGCCGGATCTTTGGGAGCGCCACGGGGGCGCGCCGGTCCAGTCGCCCTCTGGTGCGCGGCGAGAAGAAGAGGACGAATGAGATGAACCTCATCCAGACGCTTGAGGCGGAACAGATCGCCAAGTTCAAGGAAACGCGCCAGATTCCGGAATTCCGCGCCGGCGATACGCTGCGCGTGGGCGTGAAGGTGGTTGAAGGCGATCGCACCCGTGTCCAGAATTTCGAAGGTGTGTGCATCGCGCGTTCGAATAAGGGCATCGGTTCCAGCTTCACCGTTCGCAAGATTTCCTTCGGTGAAGGCGTGGAGCGTGTTTTCCCGCTCTATTCCCCGAATGTCGAAAAGATCGAAGTGGTGCGCCGCGGTATCGTGCGCCGCGCCAAACTTTACTATCTGCGCGGCCGTTCCGGTAAATCGGCCCGTATTGCGGAGCTTCGTGACAACCGGCCTTCCGCCGAGGCTTCCGAGGGCTGATCCTCTCTCAGCTTTCAAATTGACGCTGCGGACGGCCGGGCTTCCAGAAACGGAAGCACCGGCCGTTTGCTTGGCAGCCATAATTTTCCTGATCCGAAAGGATGCACAAAATGGGTTATCGGGTAGCAGTTGTGGGCGCGACGGGTAATGTCGGCCGCGAGATGCTCAACATCCTGGCGGAACGCCAGTTTCCGATTGATGAGATCGCGGCGGTCGCTTCGTCCCGCTCCACCGGCGACCAGATCGAATTCGGCGATACCGGCCGTATGCTGACGGTGAAGAACCTTGAACATTTCGATTTCACCGGTTGGGACATGGCGCTTTTCGCCGCCGGTTCCGGCCCCACCAAGACCTATGCGCCCAAGGCGGCGGCACAGGGCTGCGTGGTGATCGACAATTCATCGCTTTACCGCATGGACCCGGACGTGCCGCTGGTGGTGCCGGAAGTGAACCCCGATGCGATCGATGGCTATGTGATGAAGAACATCATCGCCAATCCCAACTGCTCGACCGCGCAGCTGGTGGTGACGCTGAAGCCGCTGCACGATGCAGCGACGATCCGCCGCGTGGTGGTGTCCACCTACCAGTCCGTCTCCGGCGCGGGCAAGGAGGGCATGGACGAACTGTTCGAGCAGACCCGCGCGATCTTCGTCGGCGATCCCAAGGAAAACAAGAAGTTCACCAAGCAGATCGCCTTCAACGTCATTCCCCATATCGACGTGTTCCTTGGCGCGGACAGCGGCCTTGACGGCTATACCAAGGAAGAATGGAAGATGACGGAGGAGACGCGCAAGATCCTCGATCCCGACATCATGCTGACCGCGACCTGCGTGCGCGTGCCGGTGTTCGTCGGCCATTCCGAAGCCGTGAACATCGAATTCGAACGCCCGCTGAGCGTTGCGCGCGCCCAGTCGATCCTGCGTGAGGCACCGGGCATCATGCTGGTCGATAAGCGCGAGGATGGCGGCTATGCCACGCCGGTGGAATGCGTCGGCGATTATGCCACTTTCGTCAGCCGGGTTCGCATCGACCCGACGGTGGAAAATGGCCTGGCGCTGTGGTGCGTGTCGGACAATCTGCGCAAGGGCGCAGCACTGAATGCAGTGCAGATTGCCGAACTGCTCGGCCGCCGTCACCTCAAGAAGGCCTGACGTCGAAATGCCGGAGTGGGGGGAGGGCCTCTCCCTCCGTTCCGGCACCTTGCGCCTTCAACGCTTCTCCAACTGCCGGATCGCATCGTGCCAGACCAGATGAACGCCCCCGAACCCCGGTTCTTCACCGCCACTGACGGCACCCGGCTGGCCTGGCGGGAAATGGGGCAGGGCTTTCCAGTTGTTCTGATCCACGGGCTTTTTTCCAGCTCTGTCATCAACTGGATCAAATATGGCGCGGCTGCTGAAATAGCCGGGCGCGGCTTTCGCGTGATCATGCCCGATCTTCGTGCCCATGGCGACAGTGACAAGCCGCATGATGCGGCGTCCTATCCCGCCGATATATTGATGGATGATGCATTTGCGCTGATCGATCATCTGGCGCTTGCGCTCGGCGATTATGATCTGGGTGGATATTCGCTTGGCGGCCGCACAGTCGTGCGGATGTTGGCGAATGGCGCCAGGCCCCGTCGGGCAGTGATTGCCGGAATGGGCCTGGCAGGCCTGCTTGCCACCGGAACAAGGGCGGCGCATTTCCGCCACGTGCTGCGCCATATCGACGATCATCCACGCGGTTCACCCGAATGGATGGCGGCGCAATTCCTGAAAACAACCGGTGGTGATCCGCAGGCGCTGCTCCCGCTGCTCGACAGCTTCGTTGATACGCCGGAAGAGGCGCTGCACGGCATTCAGACGCCGACGCTGATTGTTGCCGGTGAAGATGATGACGATAATGGCTCAGCCGGCGACCTTGCCGCCCTGTTGCCCGATGCGCGCTGTCAGGTGGTGCCCGGCAATCATATGAGTGCGGTTACAAAGCCCGAACTTGGCCGGACGATCGCGGATTTCCTCTCCGCCTGACGGATTTCCCTGCCGGGACGGCTGATTGCCGTGCGCCCGCTTGCTCAATCACTCTGCGGATCATAAGCGGTGGGCACATGCGGCTCCTTTTTGCGCCGCCGCCCGGCAAACAGAACCGCCGCCGCCACTGCGCCGATGCCGATGCCGATTGCCGCCGCCGTACCGGGGCGCTTTTGTGCTTCCTGCCACAGGGTCCGCGTGAATTCGCCTACGGCTTCCACGCTGTCTTCGGCGGTTTCCCTGATTTTCTCGGCTGCCTCTCGTGCATTGTCATTCATGCGCGGCTCCCCTGGTCCTTCATTGAATGGATGATGGTGTGCCGGCGGCGCGGGCGCAAGGCAGCGGGCGCTATCGCCGCCGATTGCGCCCACCCCGTCGGCCGTGTTCGTCAGAGCTGGGAAAGCATATGTTCGGCTGACGACACGCGGTATTCACCCGGCGCTTCGACGTTCAGCTGTTCCACCACGCCGTCATTGACGATCATGGAAAAACGCTGACCGCGTGTGCCCATGCCGAATTTGCTGCCGTCCATTTCAAGACCGAGCGCCTTGGCGAACGCCGCATTGCCGTCTGCCAGCATGGTGACATCGGCATCGGCATTTGCGCTCTTGCTCCATGCACCCATGACAAATGCGTCGTTGACGGCAGTGCAGGCGATTTCATCGATGCCCTTCGCCTTGAGGTCGCGGGCCTTGTCGACAAAACCGGGCAGATGCTTTGCCGAGCAGGTGGGCGTGAAAGCACCGGGTACGGAAAAGAGCGCGATGCGGCGGCCCTTGAAATAATCGGCGGATTGCACCTGCTCCGGCCCGTTGGCAGTGGCCTTCACCAACGTCGTATCGGGAATGCGATCGCCAGTCTTGATGGTCATGAGGATTGCCTTTCAATCGTTTATCATTCCGGTCACGGAGACTAGACGCACAGCGCCGCCGCCGTCCACATTGTTGGCGTGGCACTGGCAAGGCCTTATATGAAGGCCATGCCCAGTCTTTCCGAAAACGCCACCCCTGAGAACGAGTGCTTCGCCGGTCGGTTGCTGCTTGCCATGCCCGGCATTGGCGATCCCCGCTTTGAAAGGGCGGTCGTGGCGGTGTGCCTGCATGATGAAAATGGCGCGCTTGGCGTCGGTATCGGCGCGCCCATGAGCCTTGGCCTGCACCAGCTTCTCGAACAGCTGGAGATCGAGCCGGGCGTGGCGCCCGATGTGCCCGTTCTGGCCGGCGGCCCGGTGGAGCCGCAGCGCGGCTTCGTGCTGCACAGCCAGGATTGGGAGGGCGATGGATCGCTGCGCGTCGGTGACCAATGGACGTTGACGGCGACGCTGGACGTGCTGGGCGCCATTGCGGCGGGGACGGGACCGGCGCATTATCTGGTGACGCTGGGCTATGCCGGCTGGGGCGAAGGTCAGCTTGACGCAGAAATGCGGCAGCATGGCTGGTTTGTCGCCCCCGGCAGCAGCGACATAATGTTCAATACCCCGGTGGACCGCAGATGGACCGGCGCCTTCATGAAGGCCGGTATCGATCCGCGGCTGCTTGCCGCCACGCCCGGGCAGGCCTGAACCGGGCAGGTTGCGTCCATTGTCGACGCTTACGCCCATTATGGCCATGCGAATTGTGCGGCGCGGGCAATAGCGCTATTTGCATGAACGGCGGTTGGCGGCTACCAAGCATCAACCGCCGCGCGGGCCGGACAGGCAAAGCAGGCCCCAGCCGGTGTCATGATAACAGGAGCGAATATCTTGGCCACCCAGTCTGTCGTCGCATCCGGCGATTATAAGGTTGCGGACATTTCCCTTGCCGCTTGGGGCCGCAAGGAAATCGAGATCGCGGAAACGGAAATGCCCGGCCTGATGGCCCTGCGCGAGGAATATGGCGCATCCAAGCCGCTGAAGGGTGCGCGAATCACCGGTTCGCTGCACATGACGATCCAGACCGCAGTGCTGATCGAAACGCTGGTGGAACTGGGCGCGGAAGTGCGCTGGGCCTCCTGCAACATCTTTTCCACCCAGGACCATGCCGCCGCCGCCATCGCCGCGACCGGCGTTCCCGTGTTCGCGGTGAAGGGTGAGACGCTGGCCGAATATTGGGATTATGTCGGCGACATCTTCGATTGGGGCGATGGCACCACCTGCAACATGATCCTCGACGATGGCGGCGACGCGACCATGTTCGCGCTGCTCGGCGCCAAGCTGGAAGCCGGCGCAACGTTGCCGGAACCGGAAAATGAGGAAGAGGTGGAATTCCACCGCGCACTCAAGGCCTTTGTCGCGCGCAAGCCGGGCTATATCACCGAAACGGTCAACGCCATCCGCGGCGTTTCGGAAGAAACCACCACCGGTGTCCATCGCCTTTACGACATCGCCAAGCGTGGCGAACTGCCGTTCCCGGCGATCAATGTGAACGATTCGGTCACCAAGTCGAAGTTCGACAATCTTTACGGCTGCCGCGAATCGCTGGTCGACGCCATCCGCCGCGCGACCGACGTGATGCTGGCCGGCAAGGTCGCCTGCGTCGCCGGTTTCGGCGACGTCGGCAAGGGTTCGGCCGCTTCGCTTCGCCAGGGCGGCGCGCGCGTGCTGGTCACCGAAATCGACCCGATCTGCGCATTGCAGGCCGCGATGGAAGGCTATGAAGTCGTCACCATGGAAGAAGCGGCCGAACGCGCCGACATCTTCGTGACCGCGACCGGCAATGTCGATGTCATCACCGTCGAACATATGCGCGCCATGAAGAACATGGCGATCGTCTGCAACATCGGCCATTTCGACAGCGAGATCCACATCAACGGCCTCGCCAACATGAAGTGGACGGAAATCAAGCCGCAGGTCGACGAGGTCGAATTTGCCGACGGCAAGCGGATCATCGTTCTTGCCAAGGGCCGTCTGGTCAATCTGGGTTGCGCCACCGGCCATCCCAGCTTCGTGATGTCATCCAGCTTCACCAATCAGGTGCTGGCGCAGATCGAACTGTTCAGCAAGGGCGAACAATATGACCGCAAGGTCTATGTGCTGCCCAAGCATCTGGATGAAAAGGTGGCAGCGCTTCACCTTGAAAAGCTGGGCGTGAAGCTGACGACGCTGAGCGAAAAGCAGGCTAGCTACATCGGCGTTGCGGCCGCAGGGCCGTTCAAGCCGGATCATTATCGCTATTGATCGGGCCTGCGGCATTGGCCGGGCCGAATATGCATAATGGGGAAGGGGCGGCGCTTGCGCTGCCCCTTCTTGCTGCCGGGCGCATCGCTGATGCCGGGAAATGTTCCTGCCGCCACGCGACGGGGATTTTGCATATGACGGTGATGATCATGCTTTCGCTGCCGCCGGGAAGGGGTTAGTTGAAGGTGTGCGGTCGGCCCGGCTTCTGATTGTCACGCTGTCATCAGCGTCCCGTTTTGCTCCACGGCGATGGGAGGCGTCATGCGCCCCGATTATGTAATTGCCCTTATCGTCGGCGTCTGGCTGATCGGCGCGGCCTGGGCCATCGTGCGTGCCGCAAGATGGGCGCTGGCTGCACGGCAGGCGGAAAACCGCAACACCCGCATGGCGGCACTGCTGGCGACATCGCCTGCCGCCTATATGCTGATCGCGCGCGATGGGCGGGTCAGCGTGTCGCGCGCGCTGCCTTCGCTGCTTGGCTGTGAATGGGAACTCGACAGCCTGGATGATGTCCGCGCGCTTGAGAAGCTGTTCCACTCACCCGACGTCGAAGCGCTGGTCGACGACATCATCAGTATGCCGGTGAGCGGCCGCACGTTCAGCCGTCTGCTGCACAGCCTGTCCGGCCAGCGCATCCTGCGCACAACGGGGCGGCTCCCGTCCTCGGAACTGGCAGGCGAAAATGGCGTGGTCGTCTGGTTTGCCGATGTCACCGCGTGGCAGCATGGCCATGAAGCGCTGATGATCGAAGCGGAACAGACTGCGGCATCTTTTTCCACGCTTTCGGCGATGATGGAAGCTGCGCCTTTCCCGATCTGGCATCGTGGTCCGGGGCTGGATCTTTCCCTCGTCAACCGCGCCTATGTGCAGGCGGTGGAGGCCGAAGACGCACATGACGTGCTGTTGCGCGGCGCCGAACTGTTCGAGCCGGGCCATGGCGTCGATCCGGTGGCGACCGCCGCGCGTGCGCAGGCCGAAGGGCGCACGATGATCCGCACCTTGCCGGCCATCGTTGGCGGGGAAAGGCGGATGTTCCGTATCTGCGATGTGCCGCTGAGTGATGGCGGCGTCGCCGGTTTCGCGTTCGATGTGGAGGATCTGGAGCAGGCCCGGCACGAGCTGGTGCGTTTCTGGCGGGCGCAACGCGAAACGCTGGACCGGCTTTCGGCGGGGGTCGCCCAGTTCGCCGCCGATCGCACATTGGTGTTCTTCAACCAGCCCTTTGCCCGGATGTTCGCGCTTGAGCCGGAATGGCTTGCCGAACGGCCGGAGTTCGATCGGCTGCTGGAACGGATGCGCGAGATGCGCCGACTGCCAGAACAGCGCGATTTTCCGAGCTGGCGCAACGAGCGGCGGGAATGGTTCACCAGCGCATTCGAGGCGATGGAGGAAACCTGGGCGCTGCCAGAAGGATCGCATCTGCGCGTGCTGATCCAGCCGCACCCGGACGGCGGCCTGTTGCTGATTTTCGAGGATCGCACCGAGCAATTCCGCCTTGCCAGCGCGCGCGACACGCTGTTGCGCGTACAGGCGGCGACGCTGGACAATCTGTTCGAAGCAGTCTGCGTCTTTGCCGCCAATGGCCGGCTGCAATTGTGGAACGCCCGCTTCGTCCAGATGTGGGGGCTGGATGTGGAGCGGCTGCAGCAATATCCCCCGATGGAAGAGCTGATCTCCATCGCCTCCGCCGCGCTGGCCGTGCCGGAACGTGCGGAGATGCTGCGCCATTTCGTGCGCTCCGCCACCACTGACCGGCGCCCGCGCAACGGCCGCTTTTCCCTGAAGGACGGCCGGCATCTTGAATTCGGGGCGGTGCCGCTGCCGGACGGCAATGCGCTGTTCACCATGTTGGACATCACCGATAGCCGCAGGATCGAAACCGCGCTTCGTGAACGCAATGATGCGCTGGAGGCGGCGGATCGGCTGAAATCCAGCTTCGTCGCCAATATGAGTTACGAACTGCGCACGCCGCTGACTTCGATCCTGGGTTTTGCCGAAATGATGCGCGCCGGCTATCTGGGCGAACTCAGCGAAAAGCAGGTCGCCTATATCGGATCGATTCTGGAGGCAGCCGCCAAATTGCAGGGGCTGATCGACAATATCCTTGATCTGACGGCAGCCGAGATCGGCCTTGAACTGACGGCGGAGCGGGTGGACGTCGCCGCGATGATGGACCGCATTGCGGCGTCCCGGCAGGATATGGCGGCGGGCAAGGGCATCGGCTTTTCACTGATCGTCGACGGTGATGCCGGGGTGATCGAATGTGACCGGCGGCGGGTGGAGGCAGCGATCTGCCACCTTGTGTCCAATGCGCTGGCCTTTACGCCGGCGGGTGGGAAGGTGTCGCTTCAGGCACATGGCGATAGAGATACGGTGGTGATTTCGGTGTCGGACAGCGGCATCGGCATTCCGCCGGAGGAGCAGCAGCGCATTTTCCAGCCGTTCAACCAGATGGGCGAGGCAACGGGCGTTTCGGCCGGCGGGTTGGGCCTCGCACTGGTACGCCGCTATGTCGACATGCATCACGGTCGTATCGCGCTGGACTCCTCCCCGGGAGAGGGAACCAAGGTAACGATCATCCTGCCCCGGGAGCGCAGCCTTGATTGAACTGACCGGCGATGCGGCGATGGCCGGTTTCGGGCGGGCGCTTGCCCGGCAATTGCGGGTGGGGGACGTGATTGCACTGCGCGGTGATCTTGGCGCGGGCAAGACGGCATTGGCGCGCGGCATCCTCCATGGCCTTGGCCTTGCAGGCGAGGCGCCAAGCCCGACCTTCACGCTGGTGCAAAGCTATGCCCCGCCGGAAGTGCGGCTGCCGGTTTCCCATGTCGATCTCTATCGCCTTGCCGATACGCAGGAAGCCGAGGAACTTGGCCTTGACGAGGCGCTGGCCACCGGCGCGCTGCTGATCGAATGGCCGGAACGCCTTGGCGGCTGGCTATGGCCGCAGGCGCTGATCCTCGACATAGAGGGGGCGGGCAGTGCGGCGCGGCGCTTGACAGCACAGGTGCCGGACGCTTGGAAACCGAGATGGACCGCGTGATGATTCCGCCTGTAACCGCCCCCGCATTTCTCGCTGCCGCCGGATGGCCGGGCGCGCGGATATTGCCACTGGCGGGCGATGCCTCGTTCCGCCGCTATTTCCGCGTGGTGGATGGCGATCGCACCGCCGTGCTGATGGACGCGCCGCCCGAACATGAGGATTCGCAGCCGTTCCTTGCTATCGCCGGGCATCTCGATGGCCTTGGATTCTCTGCTCCCCGCATATTGGCGGTGGATCTGGACAAGGGCCTGCTGCTGCTGGAGGATTTCGGCGATACCCGCGTGAACCCGCTGCTGGAGCGGGAGCCGGCGCTGGAAACTGTCATTTATGAACGCGCGATCGACGTGCTGGTGGCATTGCACCGCCAGCCGCCGCCGGCCGATCTTGCCGCTTATGACGGGCCGGTTCTTCACCGCGAGGTCGATCTGCTGGTCGACTGGTATATGCCGGCGCTTGCGCTTGACCATGACCGGCAGGGATTTGCATCGGCATGGGCGCATGTTTTCATGCCGCTGTTGAAACAGGGCGGCGCGCCGGTGCTGGTGCTGCGCGACTATCATGCCGATAATCTGATGTGGCTGCCGGAGCGGCCGGTGCTGCAATCGCTGGGCCTGCTGGACTTTCAGGATGGGCTGGCCGGCCATCCGGCCTATGATCTCGTCTCGCTGTTGCAGGACGCGCGGCGTGATATTTCGCCGACGCTGGAAGAGGCGATGCTCGACCGTTATGTGAAGGCAGCTGGCATCGCCGATGTCCAGGGTTTTCGCGCGCAATATGAGATATTGGGCGCACAGCGGAATACCAAGATATTGGGCATATTCACCCGGCTGTGGAAGCGCGACGGCAAGGCCGGCTATCTGGCGTTCCAGCCGCGCGTCTGGGGTTATCTGGAACGCAATCTGCGGCATCCGGCATTGTCGGCGGTCAAAATGTGGTTTGACGCCAATGTGCCGGCCGAGGCGCGCGGTGCGGCATGGGGCAAGGCGGCATGAGCCGGTTCAGGCCCCCGCTTGCGCTGCGGCCCAGCCCCATGGTCGCTATTCCACAAGCCGCCTTTGTGCTTGCCGCCGGTCTTGGCAAGCGGATGCGCCCGCTCACCGCCACCCGTCCCAAGCCGCTGGTCGAAGTGGCCGGGCGTTCACTGATCGACCGTGCGCTGGACCGCATCGTTGCTGCCGGCATCGGCAGGGCGGTGGTCAATGTCCATTATTTCGCAGATGCGCTGGAGGCCCATCTCCATTCGCGCAAAGACGTTGAAATAGCCGTTTCGGATGAACGGGACTGCCTGCTGGAAACGGGCGGCGGCGTGAACAGGGCGCTGCCGCTGATAGATGCCGATCCCTTCTACATCGTCAACAGCGACAATCTGTGGGTCGATGGGCCGGTGGACAGTTTCCGCCTGCTGGCGCAACGTTGGGATGGTGCGGAAATGGACGCGCTGCTGCTGCTCGTCCCGCTGGCGCGCGCCAATTGCCATGGTGGACCGGGCGATTTCCACATGGACCCATGGGGCAAGCTGTCGCGCCGCCGTCAGAACCGGGTGGCGCCCTTTGTCTTCACCGGCATCCAGCTTGTTTCCCGCAGGTTGTTCGATGGCGCGCCCGACGGCGCATTTTCGATGAATCTGTTGTGGGACAGGGCGATTGCGGCCGGGCGATGCTTTGGCCTTGTGCATCAGGGCCTGTGGTTCGACGTCGGCACACCGCCGGCCGTGGCGCATACCGGCACGGCGCTTGCCGATGGCTGAGGTGGCGCAACCGCGCGTCTATTCGATACCGCCCCATCGTTCGTTCGTCGATGCGCTTGCCGCCGGGTTGCTGGCCCGTCACGGTGACGATCCGCTGGCACTGGCGCGCGGGGTGGTGCTGCTGCCCAACCAGCGGTCCTGCCGCGCGCTGAGCGATGCCTTTGTCCGGCTTGCCGGCGACAGGGGCATATTGCTGCCCCGGATGACACCGATCGGCGATCTGGATCTGGATGAAGCAGCCGGGCTGATGCTCGATTCGATCGAAGGCGGGGAAGATCTGCCCGCGGTGATCGACGGGTGCGAGCGGCGTTTGCTGCTGGCCCGCATGGTTCGCCATCACGCCCAGGCGGAAGGCGCACCGATCGGCGTGGCGGAGGCGGTGCGCCTTGCCGGGCAGCTGGGCCGCACGCTGGACCAGCTGATCGCGGAGGAGGTGCCGCCACAGGCGCTTCATTCGGCGGTTGCCGATGATGTCGCCCATCATTGGCAGCAGACGCTGCGTTTTCTCAACATCATCGTCGATCTGTGGCCGGATCTGCTTGCCGCACGCGGGCAGATGGACGGCTTCGACAGACGCAACCGCATGTTCGACCGGCTGGCCGCGACATGGGCGCAAAGCCCGCCTGCCGGGTTCGTCGTCGCGGCGGGGATCGCCAATGCCCCGCCGGCAGTGGCGCGGCTGCTGAAGGTAATTGCCCGGCTGGAGCGGGGCGAAGTGGTAATGCCGGGGCTCGACCGGACGATGCCGGACGACGAATGGGCGATGCTCGGCCCGCTGCCGGAGGATGAGGACGGGATAGAGCGGCATTGCGACAGCCATCCGCAATCGCAGATGAAGTTGCTGCTCGACCGGATGGGCGTCAACCGGCGGGAAGTGCGGCCGTGGCGCTGGGGTGCTGGCAATGATGCACCGGCAGGCCGCACCCGCGCCGTCGCCTTCGCCATGGCACCCGCCGAAGCGACAGGCAAATGGCAGCAGCTTCAGCCCCGCGACCGCCGCCTGCCGGGCGTGCGCTTTTTCGAGGCGGCAACCATTGGCGATGAAGCGCAGGCGATCGCGCTGGCGCTGCGTCAGGCGCTGGATGTGCCGCAACGTACCGCCGCGCTGGTTACACCCGATCGTGGGCTTGCCAGGCGGGTATCCGCCCATCTGAAACGCTGGGGCATCACCATCGATGATTCGGCGGGCCAGCCGCTGTCCCGCACGCCACCGGGCGCATTTCTGACCCTGCTGGCGGAAGCGGCGGCGGAAGGCTTTGCGCCTGTGGCGTTGCTGTCGCTGTTGAAGCACCCGCTTACACGTGCCGGTGATGCGCGGCGGGCATGGCTTGACGATGTCAGGCAGCTGGACAAGGCATTGCGTGGGCCACGACCGCCCGCAGGCATCGACGGGCTCAACGGCTTTATCGAACGGCTGGCGGAGCAGCAGCGGCGTCGCTGGCTGACGCAGGAAGAAGTGGCGCGGCTGGGCCAGTGGTGGCGCGAAACGGCTGCCCTGCTGCAACCGCTGGAACAGCTTTTCGCTGCGGGGGAGGCATCTCCTGCCGAATTGATCGGCGCGCTCATTGCGGCTGGTGGTGCGCTGGCAGGTGATGATCTGTGGGCCGGGCCGGCGGGTCGCGCGGCATCGGAACTGATGCGCCGGATCAGCGAATATGGCGATGTGCTGGGGCCGGTGGATCCTGCCGAACTGCCGGGCCTGCTGGTGCATATGATGGACGAGGTGGCGGTGCGACTGCCGGTGGGCGGCCATCCGCGTCTGGCGATCTATGGCCTGATCGAGGCGCGGTTGCAGCGGGCAGACCTGATGATCCTGGGTTCGCTGAATGAAGGTGTGTGGCCGGCGCTGCCCTCGCCCGACCCATGGCTTGCACCCCGCATCCGCGCCGAACTGGGCCTGCCGGGGCTGGAACGGCGGATCGGCCTTGCCGCGCATGATCTGGTGTCCGCGCTTGGCGCGCCGCAGGTGATCGTCACCCGCGCGCGGCGTGATGAAAGCAAGCCGACCATCGCCTCGCGCTTCTGGCTGCGGCTGGACGCGATGACGGGCGGCGTGCCGCGCCAGCCATTGCTGCCGGCATGGGCGGCGGCGCTGGATTCGGCAAATGGGCGGGCCGCCGTGCCACCGGCTGAGCGGCCGGCACCCTGTCCGCCGGCCGATCGGCGGCCGCGCCGCATTTCGGTAACCGCGGTCGACCGGCTGAAGGCCGATCCCTACAGCTTCTATGCGCAGACCATGCTTGGCCTGTCACGTCCCGATGCGGTGGATACCGATCCTTCGGCGGCGGAACGCGGCACCGCCGTTCACGACATTCTTGAAAAATGGGTGACTGCCGATGGCGGGCGCAACCCGGACGAGCTTGTCCGCCGCGCACGGGCGATGCTTGCCGAATGGAGCGAACATCCGCTGCTTCGCGTGCTCTGGGCACCACGTGTGCTGCGTGCCGTTGAATGGGCCGCGGCCGAACTTGCCCGCAATCGCGAAGATGGCTGGGCGCCGCTGATCGTCGAACAATCAGGCCATGTCGTCGTCGATGGCATCAGGCTTCAGGGACGACCCGACCGGATCGACCGTAATGGCGCGGGCGAATTGGCGGTGATCGATTACAAGACCGGCAAGCCGCCAAGCTATCGTCAGCTGGCCGCCGGATTTGCGCTTCAGCTTGGCCTTGTCGGCTGGATGGCGGCGGCAGGCGCGTTCGAGGGGGTGAGCGGCAAACCGACGCGCTTTGAATATTGGCGCCTGTCCGGCGGCAGGAAGGAGGCGGGTCGGGCAACGGACCCGCGTCAGCTGCGGGGCAAGGTGCAGGACGATGTCGCAGACCTGGCCGAGTTCGCCATTGCCCATTTCCGTGAGGCTGCCGCTCGCTATCTGCATGGCAGCGAGCCGTTCACTGCCAAGCTTCACCCGCAATATGCGGTCTATTCGGATTTCGACCAGCTTGCTCGTGTGGCGGAATGGATGGGGCGCGGCCGTGGCTGAAGTGCGCAAAAGCTATCAACTGCTTGGCAATCAGGCACTGGCATCCAGCCCCGGCCGCCATGCATGGGTTTCCGCATCGGCTGGAACGGGCAAGACGCAGGTGCTTACCGCGCGCGTACTGCGGCTGTTGCTGAACGGCGCGGACCCGGCGGGCATATTGTGCATCACCTTCACCAAGGCGGGCGCGGCCGAAATGGCCGAACGGCTGAACGGAACACTGACCCGCTGGGTGCGCTGCAAGGACAAGGAGCTTCGCCAGCATCTGTTCAACCTGTGCGAGCCGAATGACGATGATGCCATCGCCCGTGCCCGCACATTGTTCGCGCGGGTGCTGGAGGCGCCCGGCGGATTGCGCATCGAAACCATCCATGCCTTTGCGCAATCGCTGCTTGCCGCCTTTCCGATAGAAGGCGGGGTTGCGCCGGGCTTCACCGCGCTCGATGATCGGTCGGCCGAAGTGGTGAAGCGCCGCGTGCTGGCGCAGACGCTGGTGACGGCGGAGCGGTTGGGCGATCCGATCCTCGATGACTTTCAGGCGCTTGCCGTGCGCCATGGCGACGGTGGCCGCCTGACGCAGATGATGAGCGCGATGATGACGCAGGGCGATGCCTTTGCCATCTTTCGCAGCCGCGATGAAATCGCCGCCCGCCTGCGTCATCTGCTGGATGTGCCGCTGGACGTGGCGGGGGCATTGGCCGAGGCGTGTGACGACGCGAATTTCGATTGCGAGACATTGCGGCGGCTTGCGGCGGCCAATGCCGGCTGGGGCACCAGGACCGGCCTGGGCCATGCCGATGTGATTGCCGATTGGCTGGGCGCAGAACCGGCGGTGCGCGCGACGATGCTGGACCGGCTGATGGGCGTTGCCTGCACAAAGGACGGATCGCCGCGGGCGGTGCAGAAGGGCCAGCTTGCAGCGGAGCCGGATTATGCCGGGCTTTGCGCGCGGCTGGGCGATGCCTGTGCAGCCCTGATCGATATTCAGGCTCGTGCCGATCTTGCCGATGTGCTGGCCACCAGCCTGCGTGTCGGCTGGCAGCTTTCGCACGATTATGAGGCGGAAAAAGCCCGGCAGGGCGTCATCGATTATGGCGACATGATCCGCCGGGCGGCACTGCTGCTGGACAGCGACGGCATGGGTGCATGGGTGCGCTACAAGCTCGACCGGCGGATCGACCATCTGCTGATCGACGAGGCGCAGGACACCAATGAAGCGCAATGGACGATCGCGCGGCGGCTGAGCGAGGAGTTTTTCGCTGGCGAGGGCGCGCGCGGCCCGCACCGCACCATCTTCGCGGTCGGTGATTTCAAGCAGGCGATCTTCAGCTTTCAGGGCACGGACCCGCGCGAGTTCGAAAGTGCGCGGCGCTGGTTCGACCGGCGCATTGCCGAAGCGGATGCCCAGCTGGCCGATCTCGACCTGGCGCGCTCCTTCCGCTCGACCGAGGCGGTGCTTGGCCTCGTCAATCGGTTGATCGCCGATCTGGGCCATCAGGCGCTTGGACTGGAACGGCCGATCGCCGAGCATATGACGATGCGTGAAGGCGCTGCCGGCATGGTGATGCTGTTGCCGCCCACCATCATTGGTGGAGACGACGAGGATTCGCTGCCTGCGGGGGATGAGGAGCCGACAGGCGAGGAGGATTGGCTGAGCGATGCCGAGCGCGTTCATGCCGCCCGGCTCGCGCGCCAGATCCGCGAATGGCTGAACCCTGCCGATCCGCTGTGGCTGGAGGCGCGCGGGCGACCGTTGCGGGCAGAGGATATATTGGTGCTCGTCCGCTCACGCGGGGAGTTCACTTCGCTCCTCGTCGCGCGCCTGCATGAGGAAGGGGTGCCGGTGGCGGGCGTGGATCGGCTGCGCCTTACCGCGCCGCTGGGCGTGCAGGATCTTTTGTCGCTGATCCGTTTTTCCATCCAGCCGGAAGATGATCTTTCGCTGGCGACGCTGCTGGTGTCGCCGTTGATCGGCTGGACGCAGGATCAATTGTTCGATCTTGCCGACCGGCGCGGTGACGCCAGCCTGTGGCGGCGGCTGCGCGATCGGGAAGGGCAGGGCGATGCAGCGGCGGCAACGGCCGCATCCTGGCTTCGGCAGGTACTGGCCATGGCCGATCTTGTCGCCCCCTATGAGTTTCTGGAACAGATGCTTTCCGGCCCGCTGGAAGGACGCAGGCGGCTGCTGGCCCGGTTGGGTGAGGAAGCACGCGACCCGATCGATGAGTTGCTGAATGCCGCGTTGCAGTTCGAAACGGCCAATATGCCTTCGCTTCAGGGATTTCTGGACTGGATCGAACGCGACGAAGTGGATGTGAAGCGTGATCCGTCGGCCCCGCGCGATGCGATCCGGATCATGACCGTCCATGGATCGAAGGGGTTGCAGGCGCCACTGGTCATCCTTGCAGATGCAGCCCGCGACCCCGACAGCAAGCGGGCTGACCATGTCATGCTGGCGCTGGAGCCCGGTGCTGCGCCATTGCCGCTTTACTGCACGGCCGGCGAAGCGCGCGGGCCGGTGAAACAGGCGTTCGAGGCTGAAAGAGCGCGTGCGCTGGAGGAGCATTGGCGGCTTGGCTATGTCGCCATGACCCGCGCCGAAGATGTGCTGGTGGTTGCCGGTTCACTGGGCAAGCGGGCAGGCAATATGGTGCCGCCCAACAGCTGGTATGCCGCAATTGCCAATGCGATGGATGGCATGGGCGCGCAGAATGATGGCAACCATTTATGGGGCGAGGTGCGCCAGATCAGATCGGGCAGCAGCGGTGCGCGCGGGCGAAAGCCGCGGGCGCCATTGCCGCCGCCGACTTTGCCCGACTGGGCGTTGCGCGATCCGGCGCCCGAACAGGCGCCGCCCCGACCATTGACGCCATCGTCGCTTGGTGTCGACCAGGTGAGCGATCCGCCGCTTCCTTCGGCTGCGGCCGATGCGGCGCGGCGTGGCAGCCTTCTGCATGCGCTTTTCCAGCGCCTGCCGACAGTCAGCCCCGACCGGCGGCGCCCGCTTGCCGAACGCTGGCTGGACAAGCCGGGGCGGGAACCTGATGCCGCCCGCCGTGCCGAAATGATCGATGCCGCGCTGAAGGTGATCGACAATGCTGACTTTGCACCGATTTTCGCGCCTGATGCACTTGCCGAAGCGCCGGTGGCGGCGGTCGTCGGTGAAACCGTGGTGTCCGGCACGGTCGACCGGCTGCTGGTGACGGACACGATGGTGCAAGTGATCGATTTCAAGACCGGCAGCCGCGTTCCGTCGCAGGCATCCCGCGCGCCGATCTATCATCTGCGGCAGATGGCGGCCTATGTTGCTGCGCTGGAAACCGTCTTTCCCGGCCGGAAGGTGGAGGCGGCGCTGCTTTACACCACCGGACCGGTGTTGCTGCGGCTGGACGAGGCGCTGCTGGCGCTGCATCGCCCCGGCACAAGCATGGCTATCGACGGGTGAAGGGATTTTGCAGCGCAACGCCATTGTGCGGCGGCGGATCGCACCCTAGATTCTGTTCAGGAAACGGGAGTTCGACATGGCTACGAAGAAAGTCACCGACAAGTCATTTCACGCCGATGTGCTGAGCAGCGAAACGCCGGTGCTGGTTGATTTCTGGGCGGAATGGTGCGGGCCTTGCCGCATGATCGGCCCGGCGCTGGAAGAAATTTCGGATGAACTGGGCGAAAAGGTGACGATCGCCAAGCTCAACATCGATGAAGATCCCGACGCACCCGGCCGTTATGGCGTGCGCGGCATCCCGACGATGATCCTTTTCAAAAACGGTGAGGCCGTGGCCACCAAGGTCGGCGCATCGCCGAAGAGCCAGATCAAGAGCTGGCTGGAAACGCAGATCGGCTAATTGCCGACGATTGCCGCCGCTTCGTCCCACAGCCGGGGCGATGCGGCGGCGATAAGCCCGCGCCCGCCATCGGCCGGATGATAGGCGGTGCCATCCAGCCGCGCCACCTTGCCGCCGGCTTCCTGCACGAACAGCGCGCCCGGCGCATGATCCCAGGGCAATGTGCGCCAGAACAGCGCGGCATCATTGTCGCCCATAGCGATCCGTCGATATTGCTCCCCCGCGCAGAACGGAATGTCGACCAGCGCGATGCTTGCGCCACGTTCGGCCACGCGCGCCTCTATCGCTTCACGCCGGGCTTCAGGAAGATAGCGGGTGCCAAAGGCGCATAAGGTTCTTGGCCGGTCCACCGACGGGATATGCAGCGGTGCATCGTTGACAAAGGCGCCGCCACCCAGGGCCGCATGGCACATCAGCCCGGCAATGGGGTGGTAAACCCAGCCGGCCTGAACCACGCCATCGGCAATGAGCGCGACCATCAGCGCGAAGAACGGACGGCCGGCAGCGAAATTGCCGGTGCCGTCTATAGGGTCGATAATCCAGGCAATGCCTTCGCCAAGTCCATCCAGCAGCGTCGGATCGGCGGCGACGGCTTCCTCACCAATCACCCGCGCATCGGGAAGAAGGCCGGACAGGCCATTGCCGATCATCTCCTCCGCTTCGTTATCGGCGATGGTGACGAGATCGCCGGGGGATTTTTCGATGATGTCGTGCGCGGCAAGTGTGCGATAGCGCGGCATCACCGCCCTTGCCGCCACGTCGCGCAGCAGCGTGGCCACCTTGCCGTCAAGCGGATGTCGCTGCATGAGGTCGATCAGCTTCGATAATCGGCGTTGATGCTGATATAGCCATGGGTCAGATCGCAGGTCCACACTGTCGCCCGGCCATCGCCCAGGCCAATATCGACGCCGATGGTGATCTCCTGCCCCTTCAGATGCGCTGCTACCGGCGCTTCGTCATAGCCTTCGACGGCAAGACCGTTGCGCGCCACCTGAGTCGCGCCGAAGCGGATGGACAGCCGGTCGCGCTCGGCCGGTTCGCCTGCCTTGCCGACAGCCATCACCACCCGGCCCCAATTGGCGTCCTCCCCCGCGATGGCGGTTTTCACCAGCGGCGAATTGGCGATGGACATGGCGATGCGATGGGCGCTTTCATCGCTTTCGGCGCCTTCCACATCAATGGCGATGAACTTGCTGGCGCCCTCGCCATCGCGAACCACCTGCTGCGCAAGGTCGAGGCAAAGATCGGTAAGCGCTGCCTGAAAGGCATCGGCGCCTGCATCCTCGAAGGAGGAGAGGGGGGCATTGCCCGCCCTGCCGGTGGCGAACAGCAGCACCGTGTCGGACGTCGACGTATCGCCATCCACCGTGATGCAGGAATAGCTTTGCCGATTGGCGCCGTTCAGCATCTGCTGGAGAAAGGCCGCATCCACGGCCGCATCGGTGAAGATGAAACCCAGCATCGTCGCCATGTCCGGCGCGATCATACCCGAACCCTTGATGATGCCGACCAGCGTAACGCTGCGGCCGTCGACGATGGCGGTGCGCACGGCGGCCTTGGCAAAGGTGTCGGTCGTCATGATGGCGGCCGCGGCTTCTTCCCAATTGGCGGCTTCGGCAATCAGCGCCGCGTCGATGCCCGCCTCTGCCTTGTCGACGGGCAGGGGAACGCCGATGACGCCGGTGGAGGCGACGAACACATCCGACGGCTGGCAGCCCATGGTACCCGCCACGCGCGCGGTGATCGCTTCCACTGCCGCGCGACCGCGATTGCCGGTAAAGGCATTGGAATTGCCGGCATTGACCACCAGCGCCCGCGCCCTGCCAAGCGGAAGGGCGGAGCGGCACCATTCCACCTCTGGCGAGGGGCAGCGCGATTTCGTCGTCACGCCGGCCACCACGGTGCCTTCATCGAGCGCGACGAAGGTGAGGTCTGCCCGGTCCCAGTTCTTGTATCCGGCGCGGGTGACGGCCAGCCTGACGCCCGGAACGGGCGGAAGCTGCGGAAAGGCAGCCGGTGCGAGTGGAGAACGCTGCATGATGAACTTGCTCATTTCGGATACGGACAATGCGGCTGCTCCATATCCTCACTTGGCGCCAAGGTGAACATCCAACGCCATGTCCTTTTGCCGCCACCCGGCAAATGCGGGAAAAAATGCGTCGTACAAAGGCTTGCGGGATGGCGATCTTGTGCTGCACAAAGCCATGTCTCGCAGCTTCAATTGACTTGACACCGGCACGACCCTACATCCCGGCCGTTTCCAGACGTAACGCGCGGCTTCTGCCGGGGCTGCGCCGTTGCCGATCTCAAAAAGACAGGAAAGCGCATGTTCGGCGCCATTGCCAAATCGATCTTCGGTTCTTCCAATGACCGCTATGTCAAATCGCTGCGGCCGATTGTCGACAAGATAAACGGGCTGGAGCCCCGAATCTCGGCGATGAGCGATGAAGAGCTGCAGCAGCAGACCATAGCGCTCAAGAACCGGCTGACGGGCGGCGAAACGCTGGACGATATTTTGCCCGAAGCGTTCGCGACCGTGCGCGAGGCGGCAAAGCGTGTCCTTGGCCAGCGCCATTATGATGTGCAGCTTATCGGCGGCATGGTGCTCCACCGTGGCGAAATTGCCGAAATGCGCACTGGCGAGGGCAAGACGCTGGTCGCGACGCTGGCCACCTATCTGAACGCGCTGGACGGCAAGGGCGTGCATGTCGTCACCGTCAACGACTATCTGGCGCGGCGCGACGCGGAATGGATGGGCCGTGTCTATCGTTTTCTTGGCCTGACGACCGGGGTGATCGTGCCCAATATGCACGATCATGAACGCAAGGCCGCCTATGCCGCCGACATCACCTATGCGACGAACAACGAGCTGGGCTTCGATTATCTACGCGACAACATGAAATATGATCGCGAGTCGATGGTCCAGCGGCCGTTCGCCTATGCGATCATCGATGAAGTCGATTCAATCCTCATCGATGAAGCACGTACGCCGCTGATCATCTCCGGACCGACGGAGGACAAGTCCGAACTCTATATGCGCATCGATCACATAGTGAAGGATCTGGATGCCGAATATTATGAGGTCGATGAAAAGCAGCGTTCGGTCATCCTGACCGAAGACGGCACTGAATTCATCGAACGCGCGCTGGAGACGGCGGGCCTTCTGGAAGGCGCCAATCTTTACGATTTCGAGAATACCCAGGTCGTTCATCACCTGAACCAGGCGATGAAGGCGCATGCCATCTTCAAGCGCGACATCGATTACATCGTGAAGGACGAAAAGGTCGTCATCATCGATGAATTCACCGGCCGCATGATGGACGGACGGCGCTGGTCGGATGGACTTCACCAGGCGGTCGAAGCGAAGGAGGGCGTGGAGATCCAGCCCGAAAACCAGACACTCGCCTCCATCACCTTCCAGAATTATTTCCGCATGTATCCCAAGCTGGGGGGCATGACCGGCACGGCCATTACCGAAGCGCCCGAGTTCTACGACATCTACAAGATGAACGTCGTCACAATCCCGACGAACCTGCCGGTGCGCCGGATCGACGATGACGACCAGTTCTACAAGAACGAGAATGACAAGTTCGCGGCGATCGCCGTCGCCATCAGCGAAGCGCGGGAAGTGGGCCAGCCGGTGCTGGTGGGCACCGTTTCGATCGAGAAGTCGGAAATGCTTTCCGAATATCTCAAGCGCGAAAATGTGCCGCACAATGTGCTCAATGCCCGTTATCACGAGCAGGAAGCGCCGATCGTGGCGCAGGCCGGCCGGCTGGGTGCGGTGACCATCGCCACCAACATGGCCGGCCGCGGCACCGATATTCAGCTGGGCGGCAATCTTGAGTTCCGGATGCTGGAGGAGCATCCCGATCTTGAGGAAGGCACACCCGAATATGAAGCGGCGGCAGCGCGTATCCGCGCCGAAATCGCTGATGAAAAGGAAAAGGTGCTGTCCGCTGGCGGTCTGTTCGTGCTGGGCACCGAGCGGCACGAAAGCCGCCGTATCGACAATCAGCTGCGCGGCCGTTCGGGCCGCCAGGGCGATCCGGGTCGCTCGCGCTTCTATCTGAGCCTTGATGACGATCTGCTGCGCATCTTCGGCCCGCAGACGATGTTCGCGCGGATGATGAACAAGAACCTGCCCGATGGCGAGGCAGTGATTTCGCCCTGGATCACCAAGGCGATCGAAACCGCGCAGAAGAAGGTCGAGGCGCGCAACTACGACATTCGCAAGCAGGTCGTCGAATATGACAATGTCATGAACGACCAGCGCACTGTCGTATACGAACAGCGCGCCGACATCATGGATTCCGAAACGGTCGGCGACGTTGTTTCCGACATGCGGGTGGAAACGATCAACGAAATCGTCGGTGCTGCCTGCCCGCCCAACAGCTATCCCGAACAATGGGATGTCGCCGGACTGAAGGAAAAGACGCTTGTGCTGCTCGGCCTGGACCTGCCGGTCGAAGACTGGGTGAAGGAACATGCGATCGATCCTGAAATGCTGACCGAACGGCTGACCAGCGCCGGCGATGCATTGATCGCCGAAAAGCGCACCCAGATTCCCGAAGACAGCTGGGTGCAGATTGAAAAGAGCATTTTGCTCCAGTCGCTCGACCATCACTGGAAAGAGCATCTGGCCACGCTGGATGCCTTGCGCCAGGTCGTCCACCTGCGCGCCTATGCGCAAAAAACGCCGATCAACGAATATAAGCAGGAAGCCTTTGCGCTGTTCGAGCGTATGCTGGTCGCGATCCGCGAGGATGTGACCCGTATGATGTGCAATATCCAGTTCCAGATGACCCCGCCGGACATGCCGCCGCCGCCGGAGTTCATCACCACGCACATCGATCCGCTGACCGGCGAGGATGATACCGCCGATCAGGACGCCGCCACGCAGGGGCTGATCACCACGCGCCTGCCCACCGCACCCCCGGTGATGGGCGATGATGATTACAGCGCGGAGGAAATCGTGGGCTGGCGTGAGACGGTCAGCCGCAATGCGCCATGTCCCTGCGGTTCGGGCAACAAGTTCAAGCATTGTCACGGGGCGCTCTGATCTATGGCGACACCGAACAAGGGTGGTGAAGGCGGGCGAAAATCCGTCATCGCTGCGCTGTTCGGCAATCTGCTGATCGCGATTACCAAATTCATTGCCGCGGCAATCAGCGGCAGCTCGTCGATGCTGACCGAAGGCGTTCATTCGCTGGTCGACACCGGCAATCAGGTGCTGCTCATCTACGGCATGCGCCGCGCGTCGCGCCCGGCCGATGCGCGCCATCCGCTCGGCTATGGGCGGGAGCTTTATTTCTGGAGCTTCATCGTCGCGCTGCTGATCTTCGCGCTGGGCGCGGGCGTCTCCATCTATGAAGGGCTGGTGCACATCCGTCATCCTGAGCCGATGCAGAATCTGGCGATCAGCTATGGCGTGCTGGCGCTGTCGGCGGTGTTCGAAGGCTTTTCGTGGAGTGTCGCCTTTCGTGAATTCCGCCAGACCAAGGGAAATCGCGGCTGGTGGCAGGCGATCCGCGCATCGAAGGATCCGCCCACTTTCATCGTCCTGTTCGAGGATTCCGCGGCGATGATCGGGCTTGCCATTGCTGCCCTGGGCATCACCCTGGCATGGCTGACCGGCAACCCGTTCTGGGACGGCGCGGCATCGGTGCTGATCGGTCTGGTGCTCGGCACGGTGGCGATGCTGCTTGCGCGCGAGGCCAAGGGCCTGCTGATCGGTGAGCGGGCGGACGCGGGGCTTGCCCGCGATATTTCAGCAATTGCCACGGCGCATCCTGGCGTCGTGCGCACCAATGGGCTGATGACCACGCAACTGGCCCCCGATGCGGTCGTCGCGGCGCTGAGCGTGGAGTTCGAGGACAGGCTGCGCGCGCCGGAGATCGAAGCGGCGGTGAGCGAGATCGAAGCCGCGATCACTCGCAAAAGGCCCGAAGTGACCGCGCTGTTCGTCAAACCGCAGACCCCTGAAGGCTTTGCCCGCACCGCCATGGCGCGAAGCGGTGCCGCCAGCAGCGGGGAAGGGGGCGGAAACGCGGACAATGGCTGATCGCGCGGCAGTTGCCGGCGCCAAAGTCCTGTTGACCTGAAAGGAGTCGGGCGGTATAGCCGCCGCCACTCGTGGGCTGGTGGTAGGCGTACGTCCTAGACGCTGTCCTTGAACGGGTTTTATGAGCTTGAACATTGTTGACGCGTGTGAGGCCGGGGGGCCGGTTCAAGGGCCGCCGGGTTTTTTTGCGTTTACGTGCGCCAGCAAAGTAACTGAAACAGGTGAAGAGTTTCATGCCGACGATCAACCAGCTGATCCGCAAGGGTCGGGACCCGCAAAAGGCGCGTTCCAAGGTGCCCGCGATGGAAGCGAACCCGCAGAAGCGCGGCGTTTGCACCCGCGTTTACACCACCACGCCGAAGAAGCCGAACTCGGCTCTTCGCAAGGTTGCCAAGGTGCGCCTCACGAACAGCCGTGAAGTCATCAGCTACATCCCCGGCGAAGGCCACAATCTTCAGGAGCACTCGGTGGTCCTGATTCGCGGCGGCCGTGTGCGCGACTTGCCCGGCGTTCGCTATCACATCCTTCGTGGCGTGCTCGATACACAGGGCGTCAAGGACCGCAAGCAGAGCCGTTCGAAGTACGGCGCAAAGCGTCCCAAGTAAGAAGGAAGCAGAGAAATGGCTCGCCGTCGTCGCCCAGAGAAGCGTGAAATCCTGCCCGATCCGAAGTTCGGGGATTCCGTTCTCACCAAATTCATGAATTCCGTTATGCTCGAAGGCAAGAAGTCGGTCGCTGAAACGATCGTCTATGGTGCTTTTGACACGATCGAGGCCCGCGCCAAGCGCGATCCGCTTCAGGTCTTCCATGAAGCACTCAACAATGTGAAGCCCGGTATCGAGGTCCGCAGCCGCCGCGTCGGTGGTGCGACCTATCAGGTTCCGGTCGAGGTCCGTCCCGATCGCGCACAGGCTCTGGCCATCCGCTGGCTGATCTCCGCCGCGCGCAATCGTTCGGAGCACACGATGTCCGCTCGTCTTTCCGGCGAGTTGATGGATGCCGCGAACAACCGTGGCAACGCAGTGAAGAAGCGTGAAGACACCCACCGGATGGCGGAAGCCAACCGCGCCTTCTCGCACTATCGCTGGTAAGAACCGGCACCGGAGTAAAGACCATGGCCCGCAGCCATCCGCTCGAAAAATATCGCAATATCGGCATCATGGCGCACATCGATGCCGGCAAGACGACCACGACCGAGCGCATCCTTTATTATACCGGCAAGTCCTACAAGATCGGCGAAGTGCATGAAGGCACGGCGACGATGGACTGGATGGAGCAGGAGCAGGAACGCGGCATCACGATCACGTCGGCCGCGACGACCTGTTTCTGGAACGACCACCGGATCAACATCATCGACACGCCCGGCCACGTGGACTTCACCATCGAGGTGGAGCGTTCGCTGCGCGTTCTCGACGGTGCGGTGGCTTGCTTCGACGGCGTTGCCGGCGTTGAGCCGCAGTCCGAAACCGTGTGGCGTCAGGCGGAAAAATACCGCGTGCCGCGCATGTGCTTCGTGAACAAGCTCGATCGTACCGGCGCCAATTTTGAACGCTGCGTCGAGATGATCAAGGATCGCCTGGGCGCCCGCCCGCTCGTCCTTTATCTCCCGGTCGGCATCGAAAGCGGCTTCAAGGGTCTGGTCGACCTGGTCGAAAATCGCGCGATCATCTGGCTTGAAGAAAGCCTGGGCGCGAAGTTCGAATATCAGGACATTCCGGCTGAGCTGGCTGACGCTGCCGCCGCTGCCCGTTCCGAGCTCATCGAGCTTGCAGTGGAGCAGGACGATGAGGTGATGGAAGCCTATCTCGAAGGCAATGAGCCTGACGCCGCCACGCTGAAGAAGCTGATCCGCAAGGGCACGCTGAACTTCTCGTTCGTGCCGGTGCTGTGCGGTTCGGCCTTCAAGAACAAGGGCGTTCAGCCGCTGCTCGACGCGGTGGTGGACTATCTGCCCAGCCCGCTCGACATCCCCGATGTCGAAGGCGTCAAGGTGGATGGCGAAACCCGCGACACCCGTCCGCCGGCCGACGATGCGCCGTTCTCCGCATTGGCCTTCAAGATCATGAACGACCCGTTCGTCGGTTCGCTCACCTTCGCGCGCATCTACTCGGGCAAGCTCGAGAAGGGCACCGTCCTGAACTCGGTGAAGGACAAGAAGGAAAAGATCGGCCGTATGCTGCTGATGCATGCGAATAGCCGCGAAGACATTGATGAAGCCTATGCAGGCGACATCGTGGCGCTGGCCGGCCTGAAGGAAACCACCACCGGTGACACGCTCTGCGCACCTGCGGCGCCGATCATCCTCGAGCGGATGGAATTCCCCGAGCCGGTCATCGAGGTTGCGGTGGAGCCCAAGACCAAGGCCGACCAGGAAAAGATGGGCGTCGCCCTCAACCGCCTGGCTGCCGAGGATCCGTCCTTCCGCGTGACGACCGATCATGAATCGGGCCAGACGATCATCAAGGGCATGGGTGAACTTCACCTTGAAATCCTTGTCGATCGCATGAAGCGCGAATTCAAGGTGGAGGCGAATGTCGGTGCGCCGCAGGTGGCGTATCGCGAAAGCCTGGCCCGTGAAGTCGAGGTCGACTACACCCACAAGAAGCAGTCGGGCGGCTCCGGCCAGTTCGGCCGCGTCAAGGTTGTGGTCACGCCGGGCGAACGCGGTTCGGGCATCGAGTTCCTCGACGAGGTCAAGGGCGGCAACGTGCCGCGCGAATACATCCCGTCGGTTGAAAAGGGTATGCGCGAAACTGCGGCCACTGGCTCGCTGATCGGCTTCCCGATCATCGACTTCTCGATCAGGCTGGTGGACGGCGCCTACCACGACGTCGACTCATCGGCGCTGGCCTTTGAAATCACCGGCCGCGGTGCAATGCGTGAAGCTGCGCAAAAGGCCGGTATCAAGCTGCTTGAACCGGTGATGAAGGTCGAAGTGGTCACTCCCGAGGAGTATCTCGGCGACGTGATCGGCGATCTCAACTCGCGGCGTGGGCAGATTCAGGGCACCGACACCCGTGGCAACGCGCAGGTGGTCGAGGCCATGGTTCCCCTGGCGAACATGTTCGGTTATGTGAACCAGCTCCGTTCATTCACCCAGGGTCGTGCGCAGTACTCGATGCAGTTCTCGCACTATGAAGAAGTCCCGGCGAATGTCGCCGAGGAAGTCAAGGCGAAGCTCGCCTAAATTGGAACGGCGACAGAAAGACGAGGGTTAGATCAAATGGCGAAAGCTAAATTTGAGCGGAACAAGCCGCACTGCAACATTGGCACCATTGGCCACGTCGACCATGGCAAGACCTCGCTGACCGCAGCGATCACCAAGGTTCTGGCTGAAACCGGCGGCGCCACATTTGTCGATTATGCGAACATCGACAAGGCTCCGGAAGAGCGCGAGCGCGGCATCACCATTTCGACCGCACACGTCGAATATGAAACCGACCAGCGCCACTATGCGCACGTCGACTGCCCGGGCCACGCCGACTATGTGAAGAACATGATCACCGGTGCCGCCCAGATGGACGGCGCTATCCTGGTCGTGTCGGCTACCGACGGCCCGATGCCGCAGACCCGTGAACACATCCTGCTCGCCCGCCAGGTCGGCGTGCCGGCGCTGGTCGTGTTCATGAACAAGGTTGACCAGGTCGACGATCCGGAAATCCTGGAACTGGTCGAGCTGGAAATCCGCGAACTGCTGTCGAAGTATGAATTCCCGGGCGACGATATTCCGATCATCAAGGGTTCGGCTCTCGCTGCTCTGGAAGACAGCAACGACGAAATCGGCAAGAAGGCCGTGCTGGAACTGATGGCTGCCGTCGACAGCTACATTCCGCAGCCGGAGCGTCCGCTGGACAAGACCTTCCTGATGCCGATCGAAGACGTGTTCTCGATCTCGGGTCGCGGCACCGTCGTCACCGGCCGTGTCGAAACCGGCATTGTGAAGGTTGGCGAGGAAGTCGAGATCGTCGGTATCCACGACACTCGCAAGACCACTGTCACCGGCGTCGAAATGTTCCGCAAGCTGCTCGATCAGGGCCAGGCCGGCGATAACGTCGGTGCGCTGCTGCGCGGTGTTGGCCGTGATGAAGTGGAGCGTGGCCAGGTTCTCGCAAAGCCGGGTTCGATCACCCCGCACACCGAGTTCCGTGCCGAAGTTTACGTGCTGTCGAAGGAAGAAGGCGGTCGTCACACGCCGTTCTTCGCCAACTATCGTCCGCAGTTCTACTTCCGCACCACCGACGTCACCGGTGAAGTCACGCTGCCGGAAGGCACCGAGATGGTGATGCCGGGCGACAATATCGAACTGGGCGTGAAACTGATCGCTCCGATCGCCATGGACCAGGGTCTGCGTTTCGCCATTCGCGAAGGCGGCCGGACCGTTGGCGCAGGGGTTGTGTCCCAGATCGTAAAGTAATATAGCGACTGCCGACCACCCGATTCCCTTCGGAGAATCGGGTGGTCGTGTTTTTATGTTCCCTCGGGAACGCGGCTCTTTCAAATACGGTAGCGACGATGGAAACGCAGAATATACGGATTCGTCTGAAGGCATTCGACCACCGGGTGCTCGATCAGGCCACTGGCGAGATCGCAGACACAGCAAAGCGCACGGGTGCGCTGATCCGGGGGCCCATCCCGCTTCCGACGCGGATCGAGAAGTTCACTGTGAACCGCTCTCCGCATGTCGACAAGAAATCGCGCGAACAGTTTGAAGTCCGTACCTACAAGCGGCTTCTGGACATCGTGCAGCCGACGCCGCAGACGGTCGATGCTTTGATGAAGCTCGATCTGGCTGCTGGTGTCGATGTGGAAATCAAGCTGGCCTGACGGCCGGTTTCACGCCCCGAAAGGGGCCTCTGATAGGAGAAGCGGATCATGCGTACAGGCGTGATCGCCAAGAAAATGGGGATGACGCGACTGTTCAAGGATGACGGTCGCCACGTTCCCGTTACCGTCCTGGCCCTCGAAGGGTGCCAGGTGGTGGCGCAGAAGACTCTTGAAAATGACGGTTATGTCGCTCTTCAGCTCGGCGCGGGCAGTGCCAAGGTGAAGAATGTCAGCAAGCCCGAGCGCGGCCATTTCGCCAAGGCGGAAGTCGAGCCCAAGGCGCATCTTGCTGAATTCGTCGTGTCGGAAGATGCGCTGGTCGATGTCGGCGCGGAACTTTCCGCCGATCATTTCGCGGCCGGGCAATTTGTCGATATCACTGGCCATACGCAGGGCAAGGGCTTTGCCGGCGCTATGAAGCGCTGGGGCTTCGGTGGTCTTCGCGCGACGCACGGCGTTTCCGTTTCACACCGTTCGCATGGTTCGACGGGTAACCGCCAGGATCCGGGCAAGGTCTTCAAGAACAAGAAGATGGCCGGGCACATGGGTGACCGTCGCCGCACGCAGCAGAACCTCGAAATCGTCGGCACCGACGTCGAGCGCGGCCTGCTGTTCGTCAAGGGTTCGGTTCCGGGTCACAAGGGTACCTGGCTCCTCGTTCGTGATGCGGTGAAGCTGCCGCAGCATGACGGCGTGCCCTATCCGGCCGGCCTGAAGGCCGCCGCCAACAATAACGCCGCTCCGGCTGCAGAGGCTCCCGCAGAGTCCGCTGCCGAGGCAACCGACAGCACGGAGGCTTGAGCGCCATGAAACTGAAGGTTCAGACGCTCGACGCAGCAAGTGCTGGCGACATCGAGCTCAATGACGAGATTTTTGGCCTCGAGCCGCGTGCGGACATTCTGTTCCGTGTCGTGAACTGGCAGCTGGCCAACCGTCGCGCTCCGGCCCGTGCCGCGCGCGAACGCTCCGATGTTGCTCGTACCGGCAAGAAGTTCGGCCGCCAGAAGGGTGGTGGTACCGCTCGTCACGGTGATCGGCGTGCGCCGGTGTTCATCGGTGGTGGTAAGGCCCATGGCCCGCGTGCCCGCACGTTCGACCAGTCGCTCAACAAGAAGGTCCGTACACTCGGCCTGAAGATCGCACTGTCGTCGAAGGCCCGCGAAGGCAAGCTTATGGTGCTCGACACCATTTCGCTGAACGACGGCAAGACCAAGGCGCTTCAGGAGCGGCTCGGCAAGCTGGGTCTCGCCGGCAAGGCGCTGTTCATCGACGGTGATGCCGTTGACGCGAACTTCCGTCTGGCCTCGGCCAACATCCGGGCGGTCAATGTGCTGCCGGCGGTCGGTGCCAATGTGTACGACATCCTCAATCACGAGACGCTGGTCCTGACCCGCGCCGCGATCGAGAAGCTGGAGGCTCGGTTCAATGGCTAAGGCAAAAAACCAGGCGGCCATTGAGCTGTCGCACTATGATGTGGTGCTTGCGCCGTACATCACCGAGAAGACCACCTTGCTCTCCGAATATAATCAGGTGGTGTTCAAGGTGGCGGGCAATGCTTCCAAGCCGCAGATCAAGGCTGCGGTCGAAGCCTTGTTCAACGTCTCGGTAACGGGCGTGAACACCATCGTGGCCAAGGGCAAGGCCAAGCGCTGGCAGGGGCGTCCCTATCAGCGTTCGGACTTCAAGAAGGCGATCGTGACGCTGGCCGAAGGCCAGTCCATCGATGTGACCACCGGTATCTGATCGGCAGGACTCGAGAAAAATGGCACTGAAGCAATATAATCCGACGAGCCCGGCCCGGCGTGGCCTGGTGCTCATCGATCGGTCGAGCCTGTGGAAGGGCAAGCCGGTCAAGACTCTCACCGAGGGCAAGTCGCGCAGCGGCGGCCGCAACAACCAGGGCCATGCGACTGCGCGCGGCATTGGTGGCGGTCACAAGCAGCGTTACCGCATCGTCGACTTCAAGCGGCGCAAATGGGACATGGCTGCAACGGTTGAGCGGGTCGAATATGATCCCAATCGTTCGGCGTTCATCGCTCTTCTCAAATATGAGGATGGTGAGCTGGCCTATATCCTCGCTCCGCAGCGCGTCGCTGCCGGCGATCAGGTGATTGCCGGCCGCAAGGTCGACGTGAAGCCGGGCAATGCGATGGAAATCGGTCAGGTTCCCGTCGGCACCATCGTCCATAATGTCGAGCTGAAGCCCGGCAAGGGCGGCCAGATCGCCCGTGCAGCCGGCACCTATGTGCAGGTCGCCGGTCGTGACCGCGGCATGGTGATCGTTCGCCTGAACTCGGGCGAACAGCGTTACATCCGCGCCGAATGCATGGCGACGGTCGGTGCGGTGTCCAACCCGGACAATTCGAACCAGAACCTCGCCAAGGCAGGCCGGAACCGCTGGCTCGGCAAGCGTCCGCTTACCCGCGGCGTCGCCAAGAACCCGGTCGATCACCCCCATGGCGGTGGTGAAGGCCGTACCTCGGGCGGTCGCCATCCGGTGACTCCGTGGGGCAAGCCGACCAAGGGTGCGAAGACCCGTAACAACAAGGCGACGGACAAGTTCATTATCCGTTCGCGTCACGCCAAGAAGAAGAGGTAAGCGATGGCCCGGTCCGTCTGGAAAGGTCCGTTCGTCGAACTGAGCCTTTTGAAAAAGGCAGAAACGGCGCAGGAAGCGGGTGCACGTGCGCCCATCAAGACCTGGTCGCGTCGCTCGACGATTCTTCCGCAGTTCGTTGGCCTGACGTTCAACGTCTATAATGGCCGCAAGTTCATTCCCGTCCTTGTCAGCGAGGAAATGGTGGGTATGAAGCTGGGCGAGTTCGCGCCGACGCGCAGCTTCCCCGGCCATGCAGCCGACAAGAAGGGCAAGAGGTAAGCCATGTCAAAGCAGGCAGCTCCGCGCCGCGTAGGCGACAAGGAAGCCCTGGCGGTTGCAACCACCGTCCGTGGCAGCCCCTATAAGCTCAATCTTGTTGCCGGCCTGATCCGCGGCAAGAAGGCTGGCGACGCTCTCAACATCCTGGCCTTCTCCAAGAAAGCGATGGCCAAGGACGTGCGCAAGGTTCTGGCTTCGGCGATCGCCAATGCCGAAAACAACCATAATCTTGACGTCGACGCGCTCGTCGTCAAGGAAGCCAGCGTCGGCAAGTCGATCTCAATGAAGCGCTTCACTCCGCGTGCCCGCGGTCGTGCCAGCGCCATTGTGAAGCCGTTTAGCCGTATTCGTGTTGTCGTGCGGGAAACCGCCGACGAGGCCGGGGAGTAATCGCATGGGTCAGAAAACCAATCCGATCGGCCTTCGTCTGCAGATCAACCGCACCTGGGACAGCCGCTGGTTCGCTGAAGGTGAAGACTATGGCCGTCTTCTCCTCGAAGATCTGAAGATCCGCCAGTTCATCCTGAAGTCGCTGCCGCAGGCCGCGATTTCGAAAGTGGTGATCGAGCGTCCGGCAAAGCTTTGCCGCATTTCGATCTATGCTGCCCGTCCCGGCGTCATCATCGGCAAGAAGGGCGCGGACATCGAAAAGCTGCGCCGCAAGCTTGGCGCGATGACCAATTCGGATGTCAGCCTGAACATCGTCGAAATCCGCAAGCCGGAAGTTGATTCCAAGCTGGTGGCGCAATCGGTTGCCGATCAGCTGGAGCGCCGCGTGGCTTTCCGCCGTGCGATGAAGCGCGCCGTTCAGTCGGCTCTTCGTCTCGGTGCCGAAGGCATTCGTATCACCTGCGCCGGCCGTCTGGGCGGTGCGGAAATCGCACGCACCGAATGGTACCGCGAGGGCCGTGTGCCGCTGCACACGCTGCGCGCGAATGTCGATTATGCCGAAGCCACCGCGCATACCGCCTATGGCGTGTGCGGTGTCAAGGTTTGGATCTTCAAGGGCGAAATCCTGGGCCACGATCCGCTGGCGCAGGACAGGCTGATGATGGAAGCACAGACGTCGGGGGTCCGGCCGGCGCGATAAGGTCTTTCGACCATATCAGCGTCGCCTGATCGAGGGCCTACCCTGTCAGAAGGCGATAAGAAATGCTGCAACCGAAACGCACCAAGTTTCGCAAGGCTCACAAGGGCCGCATTCATGGCGATGCCAAGGGTGGCACCGCGCTCAATTTCGGCTCGGTGGGGCTGAAGGCGATGGAGCCGGAGCGGATTACCGCCCGGCAGATCGAAGCGGCTCGCCGCGCGATCACCCGTCACATCAAGCGTCAGGGCCGCCTCTGGATCCGTATCTTCCCGGACGTTCCGGTTTCGTCGAAGCCGGCCGAAGTTCGCATGGGCTCCGGCAAGGGCGCGCCCGAATATTGGGTCGCCCGCGTGAAGCCGGGCCGCATCCTGTTCGAACTGGACGGCGTCGCCCATGACGTCGCTCGTGGCGCCTTTGAGCGCGCGGCTGCAAAGCTGCCGATCAAGACCAAGGTGATTGTCCGCCTTGGCGAAGCGCATTAAGGAGCCGGGACATGGTGAAGATCAGCGATCTCAAGGCAAAGAGCGACGACGAGCTGCAGAGCCAGCTTGGCGAGCTGAAGCGCGAGCAGTTCAACCTGCGCTTCCAGGCTGCGACCAACCAGCTTGAAAAGCCGAGCCGCGTTCGTGAGGTGCGTCGCACCATCGCGCAAATCAAGACGCTTCAGACCGAGCGGGCACGCACCGCCCAGGCCAAGGCGTGAGGAGGTAACATGCCCAAGCGCGTGCTGACCGGAACTGTTGTTTCCGACAAGACCGACAAGACGGTGGTTGTAAAGGTCGAGCGGCGGGTGAAGCACCCGCTGTACGGCAAGATCATTCGCCGTTCGAAGAAATATCACGCCCATGACGAGGACAATCAGTTCCGTGAGGGCGAAACGGTGCGGATCGAGGAATGCGCACCGATTTCCAGGCTGAAGACCTGGAAGGTTCTGGAGAAGGTGGCCGGCTGAGGCCATTTTTCCGGTTTACATGAACCGAGGTTCCGGCCACAGCCGGGTGACGTAGAAAGAGAAGGATCTGATCGATGATCCAGATGCAGACGAACCTCGATGTCGCTGACAACAGCGGCGCGAAGAGGGTGCAGTGCATCAAGGTGTTGGGCGGCTCGAAGCGCCGTGTCGCCGGTGTCGGTGACATCATCGTGGTGTCGGTGAAGGAAGCTTCACCGCGCGGACGTGTGAAGAAGGGCGATGTTCATCGCGCCGTCGTCGTCCGCACCGCGAAGGATGTCCGCCGTCCCGACGGCTCGGTCATCCGCTTCGATTCCAACGCGGCGGTGCTGATCAACAAGAATGAAGAGCCGATCGGCACCCGTATCTTCGGGCCGGTGGTTCGCGAGCTGCGTGGCGCTGGTCACATGAAGATCATCAGCCTCGCGCCGGAGGTGCTGTAAAATGGCCGCTTCCAAGATCAAGAAGGGTGACAAGGTCGTCGTCCTGTCCGGCAAGGACAAGGGCAAGCACGGCCAGGTCGTCAGGAATCTTCCCGCCGACGGCAAGGTGATCGTGTCGGGCGTCAATGTGGTGACCCGTCACCGCAAACCGACCCAGGCCAACCCGCAGGGCGGCCTGGAACGGGCCGAGGCGCCGATCCACGTGTCCAAGGTCGCGATCGAGGACCCGAAGACGGGCAAGCCCTCGCGCGTGTCTTTCAAGGTGATCGACGGACAGAAGGTTCGCATCGCCACCCGTTCGGGGGAGCGTATCGATGGCTGACGAAAAATATACCCCGCGTCTTCGCAAGGCTTATGAAGAGGCCTTCCGCCAGAAGATGGTCGAACAGTTCGGCTACAAGAACCCGATGGAGGTTCCCAAGCTCGAAAAGATCGTCATCAACATGGGTGTTGGCGAAGCCACGCAGGACAAGAAGCGGGTTGACGTTGCTGCCGCCGAAATGATGGCGATTGCCGGTCAGAAGCCGGTGGTTACCCGGGCAAAGAAGTCCGTCGCCACCTTCAAGCTTCGCGAAGGCATGCCGATCGGCTGCAAGGTGACGCTGCGCCGCGAGCGCATGTACGAGTTTCTGGACCGTCTGGTCACGATCGCGCTGCCGCGCGTTCGCGACTTCCGCGGCCTGAACCCGAAATCATTCGATGGACGTGGCAATTTTGCCATGGGTCTCAAGGAACAGATTGTGTTCCCCGAGATCAGCTATGACCGGATCGACAAGGTTCGCGGCATGGACATCATCATCGGCACCACGGCCAAGACGGACGATGAAGCGCGTGCGCTCCTGCGTCTGTTCGGTCTGCCGTTCACCGGCGAAGCCGGCGATCAGAAGCAGGCTGCCTGAGGCCAGGATAAGGAAGAACTTAAGTCATGGCGAAACTGAGTTCGATCAATAAGAACGAGCGTCGCAAGAAGCTGGTCAAGAAGTACGCAAATCAATATGCGAAACTGAAGGCCATTGCGAACGACGAAGGCAAGGACGAAACCGAGCGACTGATCGCACGGTTGAAGATGGCAGAGCTGCCGCGCAATGCGAATCCGACCCGGATCCGCAACCGCTGTGCACTCACGGGCCGTCCCCGCGCCTATTATCGCAAGTTTCAACTCTGCCGCGTGATGTTGCGGGAACTGGCCAATGACGGCCTGATCCCCGGTGTCACGAAGTCGAGCTGGTAAGGAGATCCGCAGATGGCGGTCACCGACCCCTTGGGTGATATGCTCACCCGCATTCGCAATGGTCAGCAGGCGCGCAAGGACAGCGTGCTGAGCCCGGCCTCGAAGCTGCGTACGCGCGTCCTCGACGTGCTGCAGCGTGAAGGCTATATCCGCGGCTATACGGATGAGCAGATCGGCGCCGTGCCGAGCATCCGTATCGAGCTGAAGTATTTCGAAGGCCAGCCGGCGATCCAGCACGTCGCTCGCGTTTCGAAGCCCGGTCGTCGCGTCTATTCCGGCGCGAAGGAACTGCCGCGGGTTCGCAATGGCCTTGGCATCACCATCGTCTCGACGCCCAAGGGCGTTCTGTCCGACGCGGAAGCGCGTCAGCAGAATGTGGGCGGCGAGGTGCTGGCTGAAGTATTTTAAGGAGGGCCGCACCATGTCGCGTATCGGTAAGAAACCGGTGACGGTGCCGGCAGGCGTTTCCGCCTCCATCGCCGATGGCGTTCTTTCGGTCAAAGGACCGAAGGGCACGCTCAGCATGCCGTTGATCGACGAGATCAGCTATGAGATCCAGGATGGCAATATTGCTGTCACGCCTGCGAACGAGACCAAGCGTGCGCGTTCCTTCTGGGGGATGCAGCGTACCATGGTCCAGAATCTCGTGACCGGCGTGTCCGAGGGCTTCACCAAGGTCCTCGAGATCACGGGCGTCGGCTATCGCGCTGCCATTCAGGGCAATACGCTCCGGCTTCAGCTGGGCTATAGCCATGACGTCAATTACGCGGTGCCGGAAGGCATCACGATCAAGACGCCGGATCAGACGACCGTCGAGGTGTCCGGAAACGACAAGCAGCAAGTCGGCCAGGTGGCCGCGGAAATTCGCCGTTGGCGCAAGCCCGAGCCGTACAAGGGCAAGGGCATCAAGTATCGCGGCGAGTTCATCTTCCGCAAAGAAGGGAAGAAGAAGTAAGCCATGGCGAAAGGTCTTTCTCTTTTCGAACGGCGGCGCCAGCGCAATCGTACGGCGCTTGTCAGCAAGGCAGGTGGCCGTCCGCGGCTTTCCGTTCACCGCTCCAGCCAGCATATCTATGCCCAGATCATCGACGATGCTCAGGGCCGGACGCTGGCTTCGGCATCCACGCTTGAGAAGGAAGTGCGCAGCGAAACCGGTGCGACCACTTCGGCTGCGGCTGAGGTTGGCAAGCGTCTTGCCGAGCGGGCAAAGGCTGCCGGTGTCGACAAGGTCGTGTTCGACCGTGGCGGCTTCCTTTATCATGGACGCGTCAAGGCCCTGGCCGAGGCGGCCCGCGAAGGCGGATTGGAGTTCTAAATGGCTGACGAAATTCAGAACCAGACCGAAGGCCAGGTCGTCGAGGCTGGCGCCCCGGAGGGCGAGCAGCGTCGCGGTCGCGGTCGCGGACGTGGACCTGGCTCGGGCAACCGTGATGGACGTGGGCGCGATGGTCGTCGTCGTGACGATCGCCGCAATCAGGAAGACGGCGGCGAAGAGCTGATCGAAAAGCTGGTCCACATCAACCGTGTTTCGAAGACGGTGAAGGGCGGCAAGCGCTTCGGCTTTGCTGCACTGGTCGTCGTCGGCGACGGCAAGGGCCGGGTTGGCTTCGGTCATGGCAAGGCGCGCGAAGTGCCGGAAGCCATTTCCAAGGCCACCGCAGCCGCCAAGAAGGCGATGGTGCGCGTGCCGCTGCGTGAAGGTCGCACGCTGCACCATGATGGTGCGGGCCATTTCGGCGCCGGCCGTGTGCATGTGCGTTCGGCCCCGCAGGGTACCGGCATCATCGCCGGCGGTCCGATGCGCGCCGTGTTCGAAAGCCTGGGTGTTGCCGATGTGGTCACCAAGTCGACCGGCACGAGCAATCCCTACAACATGATCCGTGCGACTTTTGCCGCATTGTCCGAGCAGACGTCGCCCAAGTCGGTGGCGCAGCGCCGTGGCAAGAAGATCGCGGATCTGCTTCAGCGTCGCGGTGATTTGAACGATCGCGCTGCGGCTGCCGAAGCCGAAGCGGTCGCGGAGTAAGATGATGGCGAAGATCAAGGTGACCCAGACCGGATCGCCGATCCGGCGGACCAAGGATCAGCGCGCGACGCTGATCGGGCTTGGCCTGAACAAGATGCACCGTACGTCTGAACTGGAAGACACGCCCGCAGTGCGCGGCATGATCCGCAAGGTTCAGCACATGGTGAAAATCGTCGAGGCCTGATAAGGGCTGAAAACTGATGTAGCGCTTGATCCGGGAATAATCCTGGGGCAAGCGCTATATTTCTTTGTCCATGGGGGCGACATCGTCCCATGGTCGCGCGAAACAAGCGAAAGCGAGTGCGAAGATGAAACTGAACGAAATTCGTGACAATGGCGGCGCACGCCAGCAGCGCGTGCGGGTTGGCCGTGGCCTTGGATCCGGTCTGGGCAAGACCGCCGGTCGTGGTCAGAAGGGTCAGAAGAGCCGCTCGGGCGTGGCCGTGAATGGCTTTGAAGGCGGTCAGATGCCCCTTCACATGCGCATTCCGAAGCGCGGTTTCAACAATATCTTCGCCAAGGATTATGCCCATGTGAATCTGGGCGCGGTGCAGAAGGCGATCGACGCCGGCAAGCTGGATGCAGCTGCGCTGGTCGATCACGCTGCGCTGAAGGCGGCAGGCCTTGCCCGTGGCGGCCGCGACGGCGTTCGCCTGCTGGCGAAGGGCGAACTGACCAGCAAGGTCAGCTTCAAGGTTGCCGGTGTTTCCAAGGCAGCGCGCGAAGCCGTTGAAAAGCTGGGCGGCGCTGTCGAAGCGACCGTGAAGGCAGAGGCCGAACAGACTCAGGGCTGAAGAGAGGGGCGTCCGGAAACGGGCGCCTGTCTTTCAGGCATTGGGCAAGCGGCAACAGCCGCGAAGGGACATAGACCATCATGGCATCTGCAGCCGAACAACTGGCCGCAAATCTGAGCCTCGCCTCCTTCTCGAAGGCGACCGAGCTGAAGAAGCGCATCTGGTTCACCCTGGGCGCGCTGATCGTTTTCCGCCTCTTGTCCTATGTGCCGCTGCCTGGCATCGACCCGGTGGCGATGAATGCGCTTTTCCAGCGCACCCAGGGCGGGGTTCTGGACTTCTTCAACATGTTTTCGGGCGGCGCGCTGCAGCGGATGTCGATCATCGCGCTTGGCGTGATGCCCTATATCACCGCGTCGATCGTGCTCCAGCTGGCGACATCGCTTTCCCCTTCGCTTAATGCGTTGAAGAAGGAAGGCGAGAGCGGGCGCAAGAAGCTTAACCAATATACGCGCTATGGCACCGTATTGCTGTGCGCCATCCAAGGCTATGGCATTGCCGCCGGGCTTGAAGGCTGGGGCGCGTCGCAGGGCATGTCGGCCGTCATCGATCCGGGCTGGTTCTTCCGTATCAGCTGCGTGATCACCCTTGTGGGCGGCACGATGTTCCTGATGTGGCTGGGTGAACAGATCACCAGCCGCGGCATCGGCAATGGTATTTCGCTGATCATCATGGCAGGCATCGTTGCGCATCTGCCGACGGCGATCATCACCCTGTTCGAACAGGGCCGCACCGGTGCGATGTCGCCGCTGATCATCATCGGCATCATTGTCATTGCGCTCGGGCTGATTGCGTTCATCTGCTTCATGGAGCGGGCACAGCGCCGCATCCTCATCCAATATCCCAAGCGGCAGACGACACAGGGCATGTTGCAGGGCGAAAGCTCGCATCTGCCGCTGAAGATCAACACGGCCAATGTGATCCCGCCGATCTTCGCATCGTCGCTGTTGCTGATGCCGCTCACCGTTGCCCAATTCGCCGGGCAGCGCGCCACCGGCGGGGGGCGTTGGAGCGATCTGATGATTTCGGTGACGACCGTGCTTCAGCATGGTTCGCCGCTGTACATGACGCTTTATGCGGTCGGCATCATCTTCTTCAGCTTCTTCTATACGGCGGTTGTCTTCAATCCCGAGGAGACGGCTGACAATCTGAAGAAATATGGCGGCTTCATTCCCGGCATCCGTCCGGGGCAGCGCACGGCCGAATATCTCGATTATGTGCTGACCCGCATCACCGTGATCGGTGCCGGCTATCTGACGTTGATCTGCCTGTTGCCGGAGTTTCTGATCTCCAAGCTGGCGCTGCCCTTCTATCTGGGCGGGACAAGCCTGTTGATCGTGGTCAATGTCACCATCGACACGGTCACGCAGATCCAGGGACATTTGCTGGCGCATCAATATGAAGGCCTGATCAAGAAGGCACGCCTGAGAGGAGGCCGTAGGTGAACATCATTCTTCTTGGCCCGCCGGGTGCGGGCAAGGGGACGCAGGCGAGCAGGCTGGTTGCCGAACATGGCATGGTCCAGCTGTCCACCGGAGACATGCTGCGCGCCGCTGTGGCTGCCGGCACGCCGGTGGGATTGAAGGCCAAGGCGGTGATGGAAGCGGGTGCGCTCGTCTCGGACGAAATCGTGATCGGAATCCTTTCGGAAAGGCTCGATCAGCCCGATGTCGCACGGGGTTTCATCCTCGACGGTTTCCCGCGCACCCAGGCACAGGCCGAAGCACTGGATGTGTTGCTGGCCGATAAGGGCCTCAAGCTCGACCGGGTGATTGAACTCGAAGTCGATGAGGATGCACTTGTCGACAGGATCACCGGCCGGTTTTCCTGCGCGAAGTGTGGCGAAGGATATCACGACCGCTACAAGCAGCCGCGTATTGCCGGCGTGTGCGATGTATGTGGATCGACCGAATTCAAGCGGCGGCCCGATGACAATGAAGAAACCGTGCGTACCCGCATGGCGGAATATCGCGCAAAGACCGCGCCGATCCTTCCCTATTATGAGGCGAAGGGACTGGTGAAGAGAATAGACGGCATGGCCGATATTGCCGACGTCAGCCGGGCGATAGAGGATATTCTGGCGCACAAGTTGTAATGGGCGCCATGGCCGGAGCGGAAACAGCATGATTGAAGGCCGGTTGGCTTTACTGTTGCTTGACAGTGTGCGGATCGGCCTTTAACGACATTCTGTTCCGTTCAGGCAGCGATTCCGGCGGCGCGTTGTGCGCTGGCCGGGTTGTTTCGTTTTCTGATGGATCGAAAACGCTTTGAGATGGGGTGTCTGGCCCAGGAACCCCGTGGAGCAGGAGAAAATTTGTGGCACGTATCGCGGGCGTCAACATCCCGACCAACAAAAGGGTCGAGATTGCCCTTACCTATATTCACGGCATCGGTCGCACCACGGCCAAGGAAATCGTCGAAAAGATGGGCTTTCCGTCTGATCGCCGGGTTCAGGACCTGTCCGACCAGGAAGTTCTTCAGATCCGCGAAATGATCGATCGCGATTATCTGGTGGAAGGTGATCTTCGTCGCGAAGTCGCGATGAACATCAAGCGCCTGATGGACCTGGCCTGCTATCGCGGCCTGCGTCACCGCAAGGGCCTGCCGGTTCGCGGCCAGCGCACCCACACCAATGCCCGCACCCGCAAGGGCAAGGCGAAGCCGATCGCTGGCAAGAAGAAATAATCTTCCTGTTTGCCGTCTGAATAGAGATACGGGGAAACCGAATAATGGCACGCGAACCTCAGCGCATTCGCCGGCGCGAGCGCAAGAACATCACCTCTGGCGTCGCGCATGTGAACGCCACGTTCAACAATACCATGATCACCATCACCGATGCACAGGGCAATGCCATTTCCTGGTCATCCGCCGGTGCGATGGGCTTCAAGGGCAGCCGCAAGTCGACGCCTTATGCCGCGCAGATCGCTGCGGAAGATGCCGGTCGCAAGGCGCAGGAACATGGCGTCCGCATCATCGAGGTCGAAGTGAAGGGCCCTGGTTCGGGCCGTGAATCGGCACTTCGCGCACTGCAGGCGGTTGGCTTTCAGATCACTGCCATTCGCGACGTCACGCCCATTCCGCACAATGGCGTACGCCCTCCCAAGCGGCGGCGTGTCTGATTTCTCGCGTGCGGCCGGCTGCCTTGCCGGCCGTGTCCTTCAACCGCGGCGCGGTTTCGCGCCCCAATCCGTCTAGGGGAACACCGTGGCAGTTAACGCGAAGAATTGGCAGGAATTGAAGAAGCCCGGCAGTCTTGAGTTGAAGGGTGGCGATGGCCGTCGCAAGGCGACCTTCGTCGCCGAGCCGCTGGAACGTGGTTTCGGCCTGACGCTGGGCAATGCGCTTCGCCGCGTGTTGCTGTCGTCGCTGCAGGGCGCCGCTGTCACTTCGATCAAGATCGAAGGCGTGCTTCACGAATTCTCGTCGCTGGCCGGCGTTCGCGAAGATGTGACCGACATCGTCCTCAATGTGAAGCAGATTGCGCTTCGCATGCAGGGCGAAACCGGCAAGCGCCTACAGCTTTCGGCAACGGGGCCGGGCGAAGTGACCGCAGGGCAGATCGCAACCAGCGGCGACATCGAAGTGATGAATCCGGATCTGGTGATCTGCCATCTGGACGATGGTGCGACGCTGAACATGGAACTGGCCGCCAATGTCGGCAAGGGCTATGTGCCGGCATCGGCCAACCGCCCGGTGGATGCCCCGATCGGCCTGATTCCGGTGGACGCGCTTTATTCCCCGGTTCGTCAGGTTGCCTATAAGGTGGAAAACACCCGCGTCGGCCAGGAACTCGACTACGACAAGCTGACGCTGACCATCGAGACCGATGGCACGGTGAAGCCCGAAGATGCGCTGGCTTATGCGGCACGCATCCTTCAGGACCAGCTGCAGCTGTTCGTCAATTTCGAGGATCCGGCCCAGGCTGGCGCTGCGGCTCCGGCCAGCGGCCTTGCGGCACCGCAGGAAGCGGAAAGCGAATCTGGCCAGATCAACCGTTACCTGCTCAAGAAGGTGGACGAGCTTGAACTGTCGGTGCGTTCGGCAAACTGCCTGAAGAACGACAATATCATCTATATTGGCGATCTGGTGCAGAAGACAGAGGCGGAGATGCTCCGCACGCCGAACTTCGGGCGCAAGTCGCTCAATGAAATCAAGGAAGTCCTGGCTTCCATGGGCCTTCGCCTCGGCATGGATATTCCGGGCTGGCCGCCCGAGAATATCGAGGAAATGGCCAAGAAGCTCGAACAGGAATTCTGATCTCCATCCGGGTTCCGGCCTATGCTGGAATGACGAAATTTCGAGGCGGTCCACGTCGCCGCCTGGTCGGGGGTACCTGATACGGCCCCTGAACAAACAGGAGTTGATAAAATGCGTCATCGTGTAGGCGGTCGTAAGCTTCAGCGCACCAGCAGCCATCGCGCTGCGATGTTCCGCAACATGGCGGCGGCGTTGATCAAGCATGAGCAGATCACCACCACCGTCGCCAAGGCCAAGGAACTGCGGCCTTACACCGAAAAGCTCGTCACGCTCGCCAAGAAGGGCGGTCTGGCGAATCGTCGTCTGGCCCAGTCGCGCCTGATGGACGATACGCAGCTGACCAAGCTGTTCGATGTGCTGGCCACTCGCTATGCGGATCGTCCCGGCGGCTATCTGCGTGTCATCAAGGCAGGTATCCGCGCGTCCGACGCGGCACCGATGGCGATCATCGAATTCGTTGATCGTGATGTCGATGCAAAGGGCCAGGACTCCGGCCCGGTGGCTGACGCCGACATGGAAGAAGCCGCCTGATCGGGCTGGTGATCTTCACCGATACGAAAATGGGCCTGGCGTTCTCAAGCGCCGGGCCCATTCGATTTTATGGCAATACCATGCGTCGCGCCAATGTCGGGATGACAGCCGGCGTGTATTCTCGTTGCGCTGGACAGGCGCGGCAGAGCAACCTATCCCGCATCCAGTATCTCTCCAGGGCCATCGAACCATGACCGTGCAGCCACAGGATTCGATCCTGATCATCGACTTTGGGAGCCAAGTGACGCAGCTGATTGCGCGCCGCGTGCGCGAAGCCGGCGTCTATTGTGAAATCGCTCCGTTCAACGCGGCGGAGGACGCCTTCAACAGGCTGGAGCCGCGTGGCGTGATCCTGTCTGGCGGCCCGGCGTCTGTCACGCTGGATGAAAGCCCGCGCGCACCGCAGGCGATCTTCGACGCCGCTATCCCGATTTTGGGCATCTGCTATGGCCAGCAGACCATGGCCGCACAGCTGGGTGGGCGCGTTCTGCCGTCCGATCACCGCGAATTCGGCAGGGCCTTTGTCGAAGTGGTGGAGCCTTGCGCGCTGTTCGACGGCATCTGGCGCAATGGCGAAAAGCATCAGGTGTGGATGAGCCATGGCGACCGGGTGGAGGCATTGCCTGACGGTTTTCGTGTCGTCGCGCGTTCGGAAGGGGCGCCTTTTGCTGCGACGGCTGACGAAAAGCGCCATTATTATGGCGTTCAGTTCCACCCCGAAGTGGTCCACACGCCCGACGGCGCAAGGCTGATCTCCAATTTCGTGCGCCACGTCTGCGGCCTGGCGGGTGACTGGACGATGGCCGGTTTCCGCGCCGCCAAGATTGCCGACATCCGGGCGCAGGTGAGTGATGGCAAGGTGATTTGCGGCCTGTCCGGTGGCGTCGATTCGGCCGTGGCGGCAGTGCTGATCCATGAAGCCATTGGCGACCAGCTGACCTGCGTTTTCGTCGATCATGGCCTGATGCGGGCGGGGGAGGGCGCGCAGGTCGTCAGCCTTTTCCGCGAACATTATGGCATTCCGCTTGTTCATGTCGAGGCGGAGGCGCTGTTCCTGGGCGGGCTGAAGGGCGTCACCGATCCGGAAGCCAAGCGCAAATTCATCGGCAAGACCTTTGTCGAGGTGTTCGAGGAAGAAGCCGGGAAAATCGGTGGTGCCGCCTTTCTTGCCCAGGGCACGCTCTATCCCGATGTGATCGAAAGCGTGAGTTTTACGGGCGGCCCATCCGTCACCATCAAGAGCCACCATAATGTCGGCGGCCTGCCTGAACGCATGAACATGCAACTGGTGGAGCCGCTGCGTGAGCTGTTCAAGGATGAAGTGCGCGAACTCGGCCGTGAGCTGGGCCTTCCGGACGCCTTTGTGGGACGCCACCCCTTCCCGGGGCCTGGGCTTGCCATTCGCATTCCCGGCGAAGTCACGCGGGAACGTTGTGACATATTGCGCAAGGCCGATGCCGTCTATCTGGAGGAAATCCACAAGGCAGGCCTTTATGATGCAATCTGGCAGGCCTTTGCCGTGCTGCTGCCGGTTCGCACCGTTGGCGTGATGGGCGATGGGCGGACCTATGACAGCGTCTGCGCATTGCGTGCGGTGACGTCGGTGGACGGAATGACGGCGGATATCTATCCATTCGATGCCGCCTTCCTCTCGCAAGTCGCGACCCGCATCGTCAATGAAGTGAAGGGTATCAACCGGGTGGTCTATGACTATACGTCAAAGCCGCCCGGTACGATCGAGTGGGAATGATTCAGGCCCATCCAAACGCCGCCGACAACGCGCCAGAATTTCCCCTAACACTCTGATTGAAAATATTTTTTTATCCGCCACCTATCGAGACCTATCGGTGGGTAGCAATCACAAGTACCGTCACGATTGACGGTGCTCGCTCATATTGATCACGGCCGTCTCAGAAAGTACCGTCGCAAGAGTTGAGGATCGTGACGGTACTTTTTTCAACGTAAGACACTGATAACAAAGTGATTTAGGCGTCACGAACCTCCCAAAACCGCATGACGGTACTTTTCGGAGGCTGCGCGAACATGTTGACGGACGCTGCGCTTAAGGCGCTGAAACCAAAAGACAAAGTCTACAAGGTGTCAGACAGGGACGGCATGTATGCCCGTGTCACGCCGACAGGTCTGATCTCATTCAGCCTGGATTACCGGCTGAATGGGCGCCGCGAGACCGTCTATCTCGGCAGGTACGGACGTGACGGCATTTCGCTCGCACGGGCTCGCGAACTCTGCCTGGACGCCAAACGCGCAGTCCGAGAGGGCCGCTCACCCGCAATTGAAAAACAGCGCGAGAAGCGCCGCCTGAAAGAGGCCAAGAGCTTCGGTCAGTTCGGCGAGAAGTGGCTGGACAAGGCTCCGATGGCGGACAGTACCAGAGCGATGCGGCGCTCGATCTTCGATCGAGAGTTGCTGCCCGTCT
>Ga0180223_1000087_pt1 | contig 200981 bp, 166 predicted proteins | sample eDN5th30CKraftOP_FD_151337 | JGI IMG/M metagenome (GOLD analysis project Ga0180223, IMG submission 151337) | Enriched Organic Plus compost microbial communities from Emeryville, California, USA - eDNA 5th pass 30_C Kraft OP (version 2) (version 2) ...
AAAAGCGTATTATGGTCACGACACTATTGGTCATTGTTATCATCCTTGCCGTTGCTTTTGATTACATCAACGGATTTCATGACGCCGCGAATTCGATCGCTACCATTGTGTCAACCAAAGTGTTGTCACCCTTCCAAGCAGTTTTATGGGCCGCTGCTTTTAATTTTGCAGCCTACTTCTATTTCACCGACCACAAAGTGGCTAATACGATTGCCAAAACCGTGCTCGAACAATACATCACACTTGAAGTAATTTTTGCAGGGCTCATGGCCGCTATCGGATGGAATCTCTTCACTTGGTATTATGGTGTTCCTTCCAGCTCTTCCCATACCTTAATAGGTGGATTTGCCGGAGCGGGAATGGCCCATGCATTTATTCTGGGCGATAGTGTCCTCGGAGCCATCAACCTGAAAGCCACTTTGCAGATCATCTCCTTCATTGCGCTGGCTCCGCTGATCGGGATGTTCATTGCCGTAGTTGTGACCTTGTTGATTATCAATATATCGAAGCGTGCTAAACCGTCTGTTGCCGAGTGGTGGTTCCGGAAACTCCAATTGGTCTCCTCGGCGGCACTGAGTTTCGCACACGGCGGAAATGATGCCCAAAAGGTAATGGGGATTATCTTCGTGGCAATGGTGGCGGGAGGATACCTGCAATCCGATGCCCCGATGCCGGAATGGATACCCCTCACTTGCTACTCGGCCATCGCATTGGGAACCATGAGCGGCGGATGGAAAATTGTAAAGACGATGGGTACCAAGATTACCAAGGTCAATGCGTTGGAAGGTGTGGGTGCAGAAACTGCTGCTGCGGTAACATTGGGAATTACCGAACACTTCGGCATTCCGGTGTCTACCACACATACCATAACCGGTTCGATTATCGGGGTGGGCGTGGTGAAACGTGTCTCTGCTGTACGATGGGGCGTAACCATCAGCCTCTTGTGGGCTTGGGTACTGACAATTCCGGTGTCAGCAATTCTCGCAGGCATTACGTATACCATTATCCACTACCTATTTTGATCAGGCAACAAATTCTTTTTGATTTTTTTGGGAAACGATACGATTAATCCGTAGATTTACGTCGTTTTTGCCGAACTGCCTATAAAAGTAGACATGTTAAATGGCGATATATCAAATGGTTGCCATGTGTAATTAGTTTCTTGAAGGTGTTCTAGGTCTTTGTTGACAGGGAATTGTTATATTCCATTACAGATTTAGAGACTTTTGTAACTGATTGTTTAACAGCCGAATGAGTTCTTTATAATTAGTTTTTGGGGCGATTAGTGCAGGGATTTTTTTAGAAAATCACGGAAAAGAAAAAAACTGGAATAGTATTTGCAAATATTGCGTGAATCAAACTATTGGTTATTTTTGCGAAAAATTAGACAATTAAAAATTTTTAACCTTAAAAAAAACAAGAGTATGAATTATTCTACAATCAAAACGGCAGTTGCTTGCTCGCTGGTTGCGGCCTTAGGGTTGACCGAAACAGTGCAGGCACAGGAGCCGACTGTATTTGGCGGAAGACGCCAGTACAGGACATGGTCAATTGGGGTCAACGGTGGTTTTACAACGCCATCTGTGATCATCGGTGGATCGAATGCTTTAAACTACAAAGTAGGTTTTGGTGAATACAAATTGCGCGAGTACTACGGTATTACTGTTCGTAAGCAATTGTCTAGCTGGTTTGGCTTAGAAGCTGCCGGTAACCGCGGTAGAATTTTTGCCTTCAATCAACAACCCAATCCCGCTGGAACAGTTAACCCCTGGAATGGTGCTAGCTTCGAATCCGCTGAGACTTCAGTTCAATATGCTGCAAGCTTGAATGGTGTATTCCAACTAGCTACGATCGATTTCCTGCGTCGTGAAAATGCAGTTAACTTTTACGCTAGCGTAGGTTACGGTGTTATGGCGTTCAACCCTGTACAGTATTCTGACAAAGAAGGAAACACCGTTTCTTTTGACAACAAAGGAAACTGGGGTGAAGAATATCCGGGCGAGCGTAATTTGACCACTGACCGCGACTTCAAACGTGAAACGTACATCCCGGTTGGTGTTGGCGTGAAGTTCAAACTGTCTGACCGTGTAGCATTGAACTTGGGTTATACCATGAACTTTGTTGACGACAAAGCACTGTTTGGTCCGGTAGCAAATCGTTCTGCTAACGACAAATTCTCTTACACCTATGCTGGTTTAGAGTTCTCTTTGGGTTCTTCTTCAAAACCGGATTTGACTTGGCACAACCCTGTATCAACGTTGTATGATGAGTTGAAAGATCCTTCATTGCGCAACGAACTTGAAGCATTAAAACAACGTGTATCTACGTTGGAAGGTCTTGTTGACGAGTTGAGCCGTGACGAAGATGGTGACGGTGTATCTGATAAATTTGACAAATGCCCAGGCACGCCTGCAGGTACTCAGGTTGATGGTGCTGGATGCCCCATTAAATTCCCTGAGCCTAAGGTTCAAGAGTCAGCTACGTATCCAAACATCCAGTTTGAATTTGACAGCTCTGTATTGAAGACCGAGTCTTACTCAATTCTTGACCGGTTGTCTTCAGATCTTCGTGAAAGCGGTGCTTCCGTTACCTTAGACGGCCACGCATCTGCCGAAGGTTCAGAAGCTTATAACTTGAACTTGTCAAGAGACCGTGCAAACTCTGTAAAACAATACTTGGTTAATTCAGGCGTAGACGCTGCTAAAATCAACGTTCAAGCGTTTGGTGAATCTGCTCCGATTGCTTCCAATGCAACCGAAGAAGGTCGTGTACTTAACCGTCGTGTTGAAATCAAAAGATAAGTAATCTCTTAGATTACAATGCAAACGGCTGCCTGTAACAGGCAGCCGTTTTGTGTTTTAAGGCCCCTGCATAAAACTTTTTCCGAGTGTCCTTGTTTAGTATTCAGTGTTAGATTTAAATGTTATAGAATGAGTAATCTAAAATTAAAAGGAACTTGGAACGAGTTAAAAGGAAAAGTTAAACAGCAGTATGCTGAATTGACGGACAACGATTTATTGTACGAAGAAGGGAAAGAAGACGAGCTGATTGGCCGCATTCAGCAGAAAACGGGCAAGGCCCGGGATGAAGTGGTAGAATGGTTGAATAGTTTGTAAATTAACCCCCATTAGAATGAAGAGGAAGCGTTACGGAAGTTGTCCGTAACGCTTTTCTTTTTAACTTCGTCCCATGTCAAAAAAACAACCGTCTATATTAGTCGTTAATGACGATGGCATTACCGCACCCGGCATCAAGGTATTGATTGAAGAAATGCAGCAATTAGGCCATGTCACCGTTGTGGCTCCGGAGGGGCCGCAATCCGGTACCGGACATGCGATTACCATCGGGAAACCGCTACGCATCGATCGCATTTATATTTACCCGGATATCGAAATGTATAAATGTTCAGGCACACCGGTCGATTGCGTGAAGCTTGCTGTAAACAAGGTGTTCAAAGGAAGAAAGCCGGATATCTGTGTATCGGGCATCAACCACGGCCTGAATAGCTCCATCAATGTACTGTATTCCGGCACCATGTCTGCCGCGGTAGAAGGAGCAATTGAAGAAATTCCCTCCATCGGTTTTTCGTATGACGACTTGGAATACGATGCAGATTTCTCGAAGTGCCGGGCGTATGTCAGAAGTATTACAGAGCAGGTATTGGCAAATGGATTGGCAAAAGGAACGCTACTGAATGTAAATTTTCCGAAAACCGATCAGATCAAAGGAATCAAGATCTGCCGACAGGCCGATGCAAAATGGGCAGAGGAATTTGATGAGCGGAAAGACCCGAATAACCGCAGCTATTATTGGCTTACGGGTGTATTTCAATTGCGCGATCGGGGAGAGGACACCGATGTATGGGCCTTGCAAAATGGCTACGTTTCAGTCGTACCCGTTCAATTCGATATGACTGCACATCACGCAATACCCGAACTGAATTCCTGGGAATTCGTAACGCAATAGCGAATGCGGCTAAATTCTTTTCTTTCCGGACTGGGTATCGGGATATTGGTTCCCGCAATTGCTCATATAGTAACGAAATTTACTTCTCTACCTATGCTCCTCGGATTCAAATCGCTGGGTTTATATGTCATCGCAGCGTTAATTAACCTATTGGTTGTCCGTTATCTCTACCGGAAAGGGTTTGAGCAGGGGGCACGTGGCGTGATTTTAATTACCTTTGTGCTGGCGATGTTGTTGATTTTTACCCAAAAGCTGCCGTTGAATTGATATGAACCGTCCACGTTTAAAATTTCATTTTTATCACACAAGGAAATGTAAATTTTAAAATAGGATAAGCTCCATCTGACCGATGGAATAAAATTATTTACAGATGAAACCTGCATGAGCTGCCACTCAAAAAAGGATGCGAATAAATTCGCTCATGCAAGCTTCATTGCCACTTAAAACTTAGCGTAGCGATCTCATTGATGCCGCTAAGAAGACAAATAATCCATCAATAAACAATTTATTCGAATGAAATTAAGTCTCGGCTTTTCTCCCTGTCCAAATGATACGTTCATCTTCGATGCACTGATCCACCATAAAATCGATACCGAGGGGCTGGACTTTGAAGTGCACTATGACGATGTAGAAACGTTAAACCACAAAGCCTTCAACGGCGAATTGGATATCACGAAACTTAGTTATCATGCATATGCTTATGCCATTGAAAAATATGTACTGCTGAATTCGGGAAGTGCGCTCGGCTTTGGTGTCGGGCCTTTGTTGATCTGCAAACGGCATGAATTGGTAGAATGGTTGTCGGGGAATAGTGATCGGGGATCGGCGGTCAGTGACGAGTGGTTGGTGGGAATACCCGGCAACTATACGACCGCAAATTTCCTGCTGGGGTTAGCATTCCCTACATTGACAAATAAACAGGAAATGGTGTTTTCAGCTATCGAGCAGGCACTCCTTGACGAGCGTATCGATCTTGGACTCATTATCCATGAAAACCGCTTTACCTACCAAGAGAAAGGCCTGTATAAAATTAGCGATCTCGGCGATTATTGGGAGCGCACCACGGGGGCACCTATCCCGCTGGGTGGGATCGTGGCGAAGCGGCAACTGCCGGAAGAAATACAACACCGAATTGATCGCGTGATCCGCAGAAGCGTAGAATACGCGTTCGCCCATCCCAAATCCGGCCTTGATTTTATCCGTTCACATGCGCAGGAAATGAGTGAAGAAGTGATGTACAAACACATTGAACTATATGTCAACCGGTTTTCCGTGTCGTTGGGAGACGAAGGCAAAACGGCAATCCGGACACTTTTTAACAAAGCATGGGAATTGGAACTGATCCCCCAAACAACCCATGATTTATTTCTATCTTAGCCGCCTGTTTTGACTGCCCTCTATCAGCTGACGACCCTAGTCTCAAGTCTGATGTCCCAAATCTCAAATCTAATAACTAACTTTGCCAATTATGCCATAATGGCGGTAATGGGCTTTTGGTGCTATTATTGAGCATATGGCATGTCATTTAGAAAAAACAACTGATGTTAACATTTTTAAGTAAAATATTTGGTAGTAAGTCCGAGCGGGACATCAAACATATCTATCCGTTAGTCGAGAAAATCAAAGTGGAGTATGCGAAGCTGGAATCCCTTACCAACGATGAACTCCGTGCAAAAACAATCGATTTTAAACGCCGTATCACTGAATATCTTGCTGACATTGATGCGGAAATCACGTCATTGAAAGGAGAGGCTGAACAAGAGGGAATCGATATGACCCAAAAAACGGCCCTCTATGATAAGGTCGACAAGTTGGGTAAAGATCGGGATCAAAAACTGGAAGAAGTCTTAATGCAAATCCTGCCTGAATCCTTTGCAGTCGTGAAGGAAACAGCACGCCGCTTCACAGAGAACGAAGAACTTGAGGTAACCGCATCAGACTTTGACCGCGAAGTAGCGGCTTCAAAGCCTCATGTACAGATAGTGGGCGATAAGGCTCTTTGGAAACATACATGGATCGCGGCCGGAAACGAGGTGACGTGGAACATGATCCATTACGACGTACAGCTGATCGGGGGGATTGTGTTACACGAAGGTAAAATCGCCGAAATGGCTACCGGGGAAGGAAAGACTTTGGTGGGCACACTCCCCGCTTACCTGAACGCCCTATCCGGACAGGGAGTACATATCGTAACGGTGAATGACTACCTGGCCCGTCGGGACTCCGAGTGGAACGGTCCCCTGTTTGAATTCCATGGCCTGCGGGTCGATTGCATTGATAAACACCAACCCAATTCACCAGCCAGGCGGAATGCGTATGCCGCGGATATCGTGTTCGGTACCAACAACGAATTTGGCTTTGACTACCTGCGTGACAACATGGCGCAATCGCCCGATGCATTGGTACAACGGAAGCTACATTTTGCGATGGTGGACGAAGTGGACTCCGTACTGATTGACGATGCCCGTACTCCCCTGATCATCTCAGGACCGATACCTCGGGGCGACCAGCATGAGTTTTATGAACTTAAACCGCGTATCGAGCGCCTGGTCAATACACAGAAAGCATTCATCAACGGTGTATTGAATGACGCTAAAAGAGCAATTGCCGCAGGAGACACCAGCGTAGAAGGTGGTGGATTGGCCCTGTTACGTGCACACCGCGGGCTACCCAAAAACAAAGCACTCATTAAATTTCTCAGTGAAGGTAGCAACCGTCAAGTTCTCCAAAAGACGGAAAACTACTACCTGCAGGAACAAAGCAAGAACATGCCCAAGGTGGATGCCGAGTTATATTTCGTCATCGACGAGAAAAATAATCAGGTAGAGCTCACCGAAAAAGGCATTGAGCTGATTACCGCTTCGGGAGAAGATCCTAATTTCTTTATTATGCCCGATGTGGGGACGGATGTGGCGGAAATCGAAAAGTCAAGCCTTAGTCCTGAAGAAAAGTTAGCTAAAAAAGAGGAGTTAATGCGTGACTTTTCCGTGAAATCTGAACGTATTCACTCCGTCAATCAATTACTTAAAGCCTATACCCTGTTCGAGCGGGATGACGAATATATCATTGACGAGGGCAAGGTTAAGATCGTCGATGAACAGACGGGCCGTATCATGGAGGGCCGCCGCTATTCAGACGGGTTGCACCAAGCCATCGAGGCCAAGGAAAATGTGAAAGTCGAAGACGCAACCCAAACGTATGCTACGATCACCTTACAGAATTACTTCCGCATGTATCATAAGCTGGCGGGTATGACCGGTACAGCAATTACAGAAGCAGGGGAACTTTGGCAGATTTACAAATTGGATGTGGTCGAAATTCCGACCAATGTACCGATTCAACGTGAGGACCGCCACGATTTGATCTACCGTACGGCCCGTGAAAAATACAACGCTGTCGCTGAGGAAATCCATCGGCTTACCCAAGAGGGGCGGCCGGTGCTTGTGGGTACTACTTCCGTGGAAATCTCCGAGTTGCTGAGCCGCATGCTCAAATTGCGTGGGGTAAAACATAACGTGCTGAATGCAAAGCTGCACCAACGTGAGGCAGATATCGTAGCCGAAGCGGGACAACCGAGCATGGTAACCATTGCGACTAACATGGCAGGCCGTGGTACAGACATCAAGCTAGGCCCCGGAGTTAAGGAAGCTGGAGGTCTGGCGATCATCGGTACGGAACGACACGAATCACGCCGTGTAGACCGGCAGTTGCGTGGACGTGCAGGACGTCAGGGAGACCCAGGATCATCTCAATTCTTTGTATCGCTTGAGGACCCGCTGATGCGTTTATTTGCCTCTGAGCGGATTTCCAACATCATGGTGCGCATGGGTGTACAGGAAGGTGAAGTTATGCAACATAGCATGCTTACCAAATCCATCGAACGGGCACAAAAGAAGGTAGAGGAAAATAACTTCGGCATCCGGAAACGCCTGTTAGAGTATGACGATGTGATGAACTCTCAGCGTACGGTAATCTACGCCAAACGTAAAAACGCGTTGTTTGGTGAACGCTTGGATGTGGATCTCAACAATACCATTTTCGATGTGGTAGAAGAACTGGTTGCTGCCAGCAAAGAAGCCGGCACATACGAGGAGTTCCAACTGGAAGTAATCCGTATTTTCTCAGTTGATCCGGATATTGACGCCGATGAATTTGCACAAAGCAACATTGCAACGCTTACAGACAAGCTCTTTGCACAGGTCATTAGGTACTACCACGAAAAGGCAGAAAAAATTGCCAAGCAGACACTGCCTGTCTTAACGGATGTGTTTGTGACGCGGGGCGGGCAAATCGAAAACATTGTGGTTCCCTTTTCGGATGGCTTACGCGGTATCCAAGTAGCTACAAACCTTAAAAAAGCTGTCGAGTCCGGCGGCAAGGAAGTCTTCAAATCTTTTGAAAAAGGTGTTGTCCTGGCATTGATCGACGAGGCTTGGAAAGAGCACCTCAGAGATATGGATGAGCTGAAACAATCCGTGCAAAATGCGGTATATGAACAAAAAGACCCCATTATCATCTACAAAATGGAGGCGTTCAACCTGTTCAAGGAAATGCTGGTCAACATGAATAAAGATGTGGTTGGATTCTTGTTCAAAGGCGAAATCCCCAACCAGCAACCACAGGATGTGCGTGAAGCACGGCCGCTGCCCCGGCAGGAAGCACGGGTAAAAACATCAAAACCCGAGTTAGTCGCCTCTGGAGGAGGCAGCGCACCGGCTGAAGATACCCGAGAAATACAGCGCACACAGCCGGTCCGCAACGAGCAAAAAGTAGGAAGAAACGATCCTTGTCCCTGTGGAAGCGGAAAAAAATACAAAAATTGCCACGGTGCATAGGAAACGAAAAACGTAAATACCATGAAAATAGGTTTGGCGCTCATCGGTTTATTCATCTGTTTTTCCGGATCTGTGGGCTATGCCCAACAGCGGGGAGCGGTAGAGGTGGTGGCCGATCCGCTCATCAGCCTGATGCAACGGAACCGGATGGGCACAAATATCCTGGCTGGGTCAACTAGCAAGCCACCCGTAGATAAGAAAAATGCGACGCGCTCCACAGCCATGGGGTTTCGGGTTCAGATCTATTCCGGGGCGAACCGCTCGGAGGCTTATGCCGAACAAGCCCGCTTCAAAGCCCTCTACAAGGATATTGACACCTACATAACTTACGAAGAACCCAATTATCGTGTAAAGGTGGGCGATTTCCGAAGCCGGAGTGAAGCCCAGGATCTTATGCAGGGCCTGCGGAAACAGTTTAATAACGTATTTATCTTTACCGAAGAGATATACGTATACCAATAAGAAAAAAGAGAGGTAATGAGGGATAAAATCAGCTCAATTGCGACGCAAATCCATGAAGAGACAGTAGCCAACCGGAGGCACCTTCACCAACATCCCGAGCTGTCATTCGAAGAGTATGAGACGTCTGCATTTGTAAAAGCTGAACTGGATAAGCTGGGAATACCCCATATCTCCATGGCAAATACGGGAGTCGTGGCCTACATAAGCGGCGAACGCCCTTCTGACCGGGTAGTTGCACTACGGGCAGATATGGATGCACTACCCATTACCGAAATACCCGGTCGAGAATACGGTTCGAAACGAGCGGGTGTCATGCACGCCTGCGGTCACGATGTACATACCTCCTCTCTAATGGGTACCGCCCGCATTCTGCAGTCGCTGAAAGCGGATTTCGGAGGGATGGTTAAATTGATTTTCCAACCGGGAGAGGAGCGGCTGCCCGGCGGTGCCAGCTTGATGATTAAAGAGGGGGTGTTGCAGAATCCTGTTCCCCAAGCAATCATTGGCCAGCACGTGATGCCCGCCATTCCGATCGGCAAGGTTGGCTTCCGGGCCGGAAAGTACATGGCATCGACCGACGAATTGTATGTAACCGTAACGGGAAAAGGGGGCCACGGGGCACAGCCACAGCAGAACATAGATCCTGTGGTTATTACCGCTCACATCATTACAGCATTACAGCAGGTTATAAGCCGCATTGCCGATCCCAGAATGCCCACGGTTCTGTCTTTTGGCAAAGTAATAGCCAATGGCGCAACAAACGTAATCCCGAATGAGGTGTACCTGGAAGGTACCTTTCGCACATTTGACGAAAAATGGCGTAAAGAGGCCCACAAACGCATGAAAAAAATGGCAACAGGCATCGCTGAAAGCATGGGTGCTACCTGCGATTTTGACATCCGGGTTGGATACCCTTTTCTGGTGAACGAGGAAAAATTAACCGCCGAAGTCCGGGGCTATGCGGAAGAATTCCTCGGCAAAGAAAATGTAATTGACCTTGACCTTTGGCTTGCGGGAGAGGACTTTGCCTATTACTCGCAGGAAACCAATGCCTGTTTTTATCGCCTGGGTACCGGTAATGAGGCAAAGGGTATCACATCGGCGGTGCACACGCCAACATTTGATATCGATGAAAATGCATTAGCACTCAGCACGGGACTGATGGCCTATATTGCGTTACGGCAATTGGGTAATTAAGGGTATACCGCCATGTCTTCGCATCACATTGTCAAAGAAGACCAGGAACCTGCACTGATCATTGCAGCGACAGATCGTATCCCATCGTCTTTACTAAACCAGTTATTGGAATGGAATCCGATTGTCATTACGGATGGGCGTAACCTGGAACACGTTGTGCAGTTAGGTATTAAAGTAGATGTGTTGGTAACCGATGAACCAGCGGATCTCTCCCAGGATCATGTCTTTGTCTTACCCCTGACTACGTCGTTTTTGGATACTGCTCTTACCTATTTGATAAAACGGGGGTGCCGCGCCGCGAACATTCTATCAACAGATGTGGACCCTAACCTGCTCCTCCGGTATGCAGCGAAAATTCAGGTAGTCCTTTTAAGCAACGGCAGAAGGACTTTCGTCGTCAAATCCGGATTTACAAAGTGGAAACCAAAAGGGGAATCGGTGTTTCTCCACAGCAATCAGGTAATTGAGACCAAGGGGTTACAGCAAACCGGGGAAAATGAATACATTACTGCGCACGATGGCTTTTATTCCATCCATTTTGACCAGTCCCATGGTTTGGTAGGCGAACAGATTTAACGCATGAACGAAACAGAGATTCAAGCAGCCACATCGGCCGATGTACCGACAATCAGCACATTGGCCCATGCAATTTGGTGGCCTACTTACCGCGACTTGTTGCCTCATGGGCAGATTAGTCTGATGCTGGAATTGATGTATTCCGAATCGGCCTTATTGGATCAGCTGAAAAATGGCCAACAGTTTGTGTTTGCCGTGAGAAACGGTACCGCAGTGGGATTCGTCGGCTTTCAAGCTAAACCGGCGGAATCTATTATGCGGATCGAAAAGCTGTACGTTTTACCGGCGGAACAGGGAAAAGGAACCGGTAAGCAGCTGATTAACCATGTGGAAACGCTGGCATCAGCAGTAGGCATCCACTGCCTGGAATTAAATGTTTATCGTCATAATCCTGCAAAGACATTTTATGAACGGCAAGGTTTTAAGGTAGTATCCGAGGTGGATATCCCATACCATGGCTATACGTTGAATGATTACATCATGCAAAAGTGCCAAACAATGACATCCCTCTGATTGTCTCTCATCATGGGGCATCTCTTCAAGAAGTGCAATAGCCCATGAAAGCTGATGAACGAAAAAATTAGTACGATTTATTGCAACGCCTTAACGGTATTACAGAATTGCCAATGTGAATTTATGATCGGCGGCGGGTATGCCGTAGTTCACTATACGGGCGTGCCTCGGGCTACCAAAGATTTGGACATCTTCTGCCGGCCTCAGGAATATCCAAAAATCTTAAAGTGTTTTGCCGATAATGGCTATCGCACCGAATTGACGGATTCGCGATGGCTGGCCAAAGTATTTAAGGACGATTATTTCATCGATATCATTTTTGATACCGTCAATAACATCTGTAAAGTAGACGATACCTGGTATGAACATGCGGAAGAGGGTGAATTCCACGGCATACCCGTTAAATACATCCCCCCTGAAGAGCTGATCTGGTGTAAAATATATGTGCAGAACAGAGAGCGCTACGATGGTGCAGACGTCAACCATTTGCTGCTAAAGGCAGGTCATCGGCTGGATTGGACGCGGCTTTGGAAGCGGCTGGATACTCATTGGCATTTACTACTGGCACAGCTATTGATCTTTCAATTCGTGTATCCAGCCGATTACCGCAGCATTGTGCCCGATTGGCTGTTTTGCGACCTGCTTGACCGCGCCAAAGAACAGTACGAGCTGCCTCCCTCCCTTGAACGGGTATGCCAAGGGCCGCTTATTGACCAAACACAATATGAGGTGGATATTAAAGCATGGAACTATAAGGCATATACGATAAAGACAGTATAAAACGTAGTATGGAAACAGAAACAAAAAAAACAGAAACGAAAAAACGTATACGAATAGCCGCCATCGGCGATCTGCATGTGCGCGACACAGATCGGGGGAAATGGAAAGACTATTTCGCCGCAATTAACCGGGAAGCGGATATCCTAGTGATTGCGGGCGATATTACCGATACGGGGGACGAGGATGAAGCCACTCTGTTTACCGAAGAGTTGCAGGGTAACCACCTTCCCATCGTCGGCGTATTGGGCAATCACGATTATGAAAAAGGACGCCATAAAATCATCAAAGAAATTCTTTCCCAAGCCAATATGCAGGTGCTGGACGGAGAATCAACGGTGATCGAGGGGATTGGATTTGCAGGCATCAAAGGATTCGGTGGCGGGTTTGGCCCACGTATGCTCGCACGGTTCGGCGAAGACATGATGAAGTCGTTTGTGCAGGAAGCGGTTGACGAAGGGCTGAAGTTGGAACGCGCCTTGTCGCGGCTAGGACAGCATCGGGGAAAAGTAACCAAAATAGCCGTCATGCACTATGCGCCGATTCCCGAAACGGTGGAAGGCGAGCCACGAGAGATCTATCCGTTCCTCGGTTCGTCCCGGTTGCTTGAACCGCTTCAGCGCACAACGGTAGCCGCCGTATTCCATGGGCACGCCCATATGGGGCAATACGAGGGGGAAACACCCGATGGTACCAAAGTGTGGAATGTTTCATTACCGGTTCTTGCCCGCCAGGGGAAACCTCATCCATTCCACTTACTCGAAATTGAAGTCGACGAAGTGCCCGATACGTTCGAAAGATTACCCATTAAGTAATCGTGTTTTTTTATTTTTGGGCTACGGATCGTATCTTACACCTTTCTTGAAACACCTCACGAACAAAACGTATGGAAAAACGACATGTCTATAACAGCGGAATCATCGGAAATTGTGCGTATTTGGCCCACATCCAAAAAGATACGAATGTTTCTTGGTTATGTTGGCCTTCGTTTGATAGTTCGTTTGTTTTTGGAAGTCTTCTCGACTCCAAAAAGGGAGGACAGTTTTCCATCCGGCCGGTAGGTGAATTTACGACCAACCAATATTACATCGAAAACACCAATGTACTGCGCACGGAAGTCACGACGGCCGACGGCACCTATCGGATTACCGATTTTGCTCCCCGGTTCCGGCAGTACGAACGGTATTTTAAGCCTTTGATGTTGATCCGTAAGATCGAACCGCTGGACAATAACCCCCGCATCCGCGTGATTTGCGAACCTGTATCTGATTACGGCCAACAATCTTTCCAGAAATTCAGAGGGAGTAATCACGTGGAATTCAGCAACGGGATCGAGCAAATGCGGCTCACAACCAATGTCTCCATTAGCCATTTCTTTGGAGAACAATCTTTTGTGCTGAGTGAACCCAAATATTTAGTACTCACTTACGGGCAACCTCTTGAGGCGCCCCTTGAACATACCGTGGAGCATTTTCTCCGGGAAACAATCGGCTACTGGCGTACCTGGATCAAGCATGCAACCATTGCCCCGTTTTACCAAGCCTCGGTTATCCGGTCGGCTCTTGCGTTAAAAATACACCAATATGAAGATACAGGTGCTATTATTGCCGCAGGAACCACCAGCCTGCCCGAACATCCGGGCAGCGGCCGCAACTGGGATTATCGCTACTGCTGGCTGCGCGACAGCTATTACGTAATTACGGCTCTGAACCACATTGGCCAATTTGAAGAAATGGAATTGTATGCCCATTACATTACCAACATCACGCATGCCGATCGGGGAAGGTTACAACCCCTTTATGGAATAAACAGCCAGTTCGAATTAACGGAGCACATTTTGGACAACCTGGAGGGATACATGGGGAACAAGCCTGTGCGTATCGGCAACCAAGCCTACGAACACATTCAGAACGATGTATATGGACAGGCGATGATTGCATTGCTTCCCCTCTATACCGATTACCGCTTTGTTTTTAAAGAACGTTCGGATGCAGGCCGTTGGGTCGATTACATCCTCCAGAAAATCGAAAAAACCATTGATGAAAAAGATGCGGGCATCTGGGAGTTCCGGAATTTTGCGAACCATCACTGTTATTCCAATCTTTTCCAGTGGGCAGGCAGTTCAGCGGCTTATAAAATTGGGAAAGTCATTGACGACCCGCAATTGATGAGCCGTGCAGAAGCATTGATGAAGCGTGCTGCATATCATATTGAAGCCTGCTACGATAGCAAGCGTAAGGTCTACGCCAATGCGGCCGGCAGCCCTTACCTGGATGCCAGCACCTTGCAACTGATTATGATGCACTACCTCGATCCGGCATCCGAAAAAGCCCGTGCCCATTTGGAGGCATTGGAACGTGAACTGAAAACGCCGCAGGGACTTTTCTATCGCTACCTGCATGCAGATGATTTTGGTAAACCGAAATCCACCTTCCTGATCTGTGCGTTTTGGTATGTAGAGGCATTGGCCTGTGTAGGGCGTATCGATGAAGCCGTTGAAACGTTCGAACGGTTATTGACCTACGCCAATCACCTGATGCTTTTCAGTGAAGACATCGATGAGTCTAACGGAAGTCAATGGGGTAATTTCCCGCAGGCATACAGCCATGTAGGGTTGATGAATGCTGCATACCGCATTTCAATGAAACTGGACCGCCCTATTTTTATTGGGTAGGAGCAGTTGAAATTGCCGCCAGCTTCTTGAGCAATGCCCGTACATCGGATTGTTGTTTCAGGTAAAACCTCGCTGTAGACACTTCTGTTCCCACTTTAATGGTGCATGCTTCCGGTGGTAGCACCTGAAATGTATCCTCATCCGTACGGTCATCGCCAATCGAAAGGATAAAGTCATACCGGTTTTCATGAAGGATGTCTAAGGTTGCACGGCCTTTATTTACTTCGGCACTCCGTATTTCCACCACTTTATCGCCATCCAGAAGTTGCAATCCATAAGCTGCTGAATAATCACGCAGGCTATCGATCAGCTCATGTGCACGCAGCGGGCCCAGGTCCCGCTGTACCTTGCGGTAATGCCAGGCAAGCGAAAAACTTTTTTCTTCGACAAAAGCACCCGGCGTACGGTCAGCGAATGCTTCCATGAGTGAACCTACCTCGTCTTTCCAACTGTTGGAAAGTCCGCTTTTAAGTCTCCATTCGGTACCCGGTTCCTTGGTCCACACCCCGTGTTCGGCAATCAAACTATAGTTCCTGCCCTGAAACCATTTTTCGAGTGTACTATGCTTTCTTCCGCTGATGATCACCAAGTGATTCAGGATATCCCCTTCCAGCGTATCGAGCAGCTGATAGAGCTCCTCATCCGGCGATGCCTTATCGATATCATCCTGAAATCCGACCAATGTGCCATCGTAGTCAAGCAGCAATAGGCGGCTGCTGGCATCTTTATATTGTGTAATAATCTGTTCTTCAATGCTCGCTCCCACCAATCTCGCTTTGGTGGTTGATTGTACGTTTTTGATCTCTTGTAGTCTGCTCATAAATAAGGTTGCCCAGTGTTGCACCGTAAATTTGAATACGATGGCCTGCATGGATTTCATCCGCTTTTTCATTTCGGCCAGCGGCATATTCAGTGCGGTTAACAAGGCGTTTCGGATATCGTGGATATTATTCGGGTTTACGATGACGGCGTCAATCAGTTCTTTGGCAGCGCCTGCCATCTCACTCAAGATCAATACACCGGTTTCATCTTTTCTGCTGGCGACATACTCTTTGCTTACTAAATTCATCCCATCGCGCATGGGGGTCACCAAACATACGTCAGCGACATTGTAAACAGCGGATATTTCGGTTATGGGGTATCCGTGGTAGAAATACGCCACCGGATACCAATCATAAGCCCCATACTGTGCGTTGATGTGCCCCACCAAGCGATCTATTTGATCTTTAAGCTCACGATAGTGAGGCACCGTATCGCGCGAGGGCACCACAATCATATACAACGTCACCTTTTTATGGAAATCTGGGTTCTCGCGAAGGAACAATTCAAAGGCCTCCAACCGCTGGAGAATGCCCTTACTGTAGTCCAGACGGTCGATGGAAAGAACGATTTTCTGTCCGCTGAAATTGGATTTCAACTCGGCAACCCGATTCTTAACCGCCTCAGCCGATGATAAATCCGAAAAACGCTTGCTATCGATCCCCATGGGAAAAGGCTCAACAAAAACCGGCCGGCCATCTACTTCGAGCCGATTGGCGTTATTGTTTGTTCCGATCAGACGGGTGGCCGAACTGATAAAGTGACGGACATCGTCAAAGGTATGAAAGCCAAGCAGGTCGGCTCCCAACATGCCCTCCAATAATTCTTTCCGCCAAGGGATGAGTCGAAATAACTCCTGCGATGGAAACGGAATATGCTGGAAAAAACCGATGGACGCATCCGGCAGTGCCTTTCGAAGCATACCCGGAAGCAAGAGCAATTGATAGTCGTGAATCCAAATCGTATCATCCGGCTCAGCCTCCCGTAAAATCAGCTCCAGAAACTTATGATTAACGCGGACGTATGTTTCCCAATTTTGCAGGTTATAATTGGCATAATTAGGGAAATAATGAAAAATGGGCCACAACACCTCGTTGGAAAACCCTTCGTAAAACCCCTTGATTTCCTCTTCATCTAAGAACAGCGGAACCAACCGCTTCTCTTTTAAGGCTGAGGTAAAATACGCCCGTTGTTGTGGATCGCTGATTGAAATACCCGGCCAACCGATCCAGCTATTGTCTCCCTGTGCATGTATGGAAGCCAGCCCGGTTGCCAGCCCCCCCTCGCTGGGCTGTAGCGCATAGCCTTGTTCATCTTCGGTAATTTTGATGGGTAAACGATTAGATACAATGATAGTCTTACTCACTTCTGCTTTTACTGTTGATATGCACGCTCCCATGCCTGCATAAATACGGATAGTTGAACCTTCCTAATATAATGATAAACAAGTAAACCTCCAAAAGTTTAGGTTATTTTAGCCCTTTTTAATTTAAACAATCCCAATCTCTCCCTGTTATCACAGAAAACGATCACGATTATGGGTACAAGAGATGGCAAATTGCCCAGCCTGTGGCAAAAAGGGGTTGCAGCCCCTGAAACATCGATGAAAACCTCCAATGCAGCGACTGACCAAACCTGGGATGTGCTGATTGTAGGGGGCGGCATTACAGGACTGACTACGGCACTGCTGCTGCAGGAAGCCGGCTTAACTTGTACACTCGTAGAAGCGCACACTCTGGGTTTCGGCACCACCGGGGGTACTACTGCACATATCAACACAATGCTTGATACGCCTTATCATACCATTGAAAGCAATTTCGGCCCGTTAGGTGCAAAGATCGCGGCCCATGCGGCGCGGGCAGCACGGGACCTCATTGCTCAAAATGTTTCCAACTATCAAATCTCCTGTGATTTTGAATACAAAGATGGATTTCTATTCGCCGAAACCGAAAAGGAAGCCGCCGAACTGGAGAAAATATATGCTGCATCTCAACGCGCGGGGGTAGAAGTGGAACCTGCAGCGCACATACCCGTCCCTCTGAAATTCCAGAAAGCCATTTCCTATCTCAAACAGGCACAAATACACCCACTGAACTATGTATATGGGTTGGCAAACTCCTTCATCAACAGCGGAGGCATAATCCTGGAACATACCCGGGTAATGGGCAGCGCGCGCAAGGGCGACGTCCATCAAATTGAGACAACCGGCCGACCCCTCAAGAGTCGGCAGCTCGTCTATGCAACCCACATTCCACCGGGATTGAACATCCTCCACTTGAAATGTGCTCCGTATCGGAGCTATGTGTTGGCACTGCAACTCACCGATGGTAATTATCCGGATAACCCTGCTTACGACATGCAGGAACCCTACCATTATTTCCGTACACACGTGGTCAACGGCGTCCCGTACCTGATTGCCGGTGGAGCTGACCATAAAACCGGGCACGGATCACCACTCAATGCTTTCCAAACGCTTGAAGCTTATGTCCGAACGCACTTTCAGGTATCGTCGATTGATTACCGGTGGTCCGCCCAGTATTTCGAACCCACCGACGGTTTGCCTTACATCGGCAAACTTCCGGGAGCCGATGAAGAAACCTACGTAGCCACAGGATTCAGTGGCAACGGCATCTTATTTGGAAGTTTTTCCGGGTTATTATTGGCCGATCTGATTCTCGGCAGGGAAAATCCCTACAAAGGCCTTTTTTCGCCGTCGCGGATAAAGCCCGTTGCCGGTTTCACGAATTTCATACGGGAAAATGCAGACGTGGCCTATCGGTTTGTATCCGACCGGATCAACACCGAGAAGCTGGATGTGTTGGCGGAGCTGCCCCCCGGAACTGGCGCGGTAGTCAACTATGAACAGGAAAAGATCGCCCTGTACAAGTCGCCCGAGGGAAACATCCGTGCCTTAAGCCCGGTGTGTACACACGCAGGGTGCGTGGTGACATGGAATGATGCGGAAAAAAGCTGGGATTGCCCCTGTCATGGCGGACGATACGATGTTTATGGAAATGTGTTAACCGGTCCACCCCGGGAGAACCTGCGGGCCATTCCACTTATTTCTAACGGCTGATACACAGATTCAGGAAGAAAGCCGCTCAAAAGGAAAGACACCGGAAATATGCTTGTTAAAATAGCGTCCCTTTGACCGTGCCTGCCGGAGTCCTACGTATACCGCTTCGGGGACGTCAAAATACCGATAGACCGCTCCCGTTTGGAAGATGATTTTCAAGACGTGTGTTTCCGCTTTGTAATCCATGTATTTGATGACGCTGGAGGGCATTTCTTTTCGTATATAGGGAATAACGCCGGGAATCCCGTGTTTGTTTCGATGACTGAATTCGAAACAAACGCCAGGCCACGCTGTTATTCCCCATATGGACAGATTGAAAGATAAAGTAGCCCTGATTACCGGCTCAGACTCCGGAATTGGCCGGGCCATCGCGCTTGCATACGGTGCAGAAGGAGCAAAGGTTGGGGTTACCTATCGCTCCGATGAAGAAGGGGGAAAACGCACGGCTGAAGACATCCAAGCTCAGGGCTCGGAAGCCATCTGCCTGCACCTGGATGTAAGCGATGAAACCAGCGTAACGGCTGCATTTGACGAGATTATCCGACAATACGGAAAGATTGATATCCTTGTCAACAACGCCGGAGTCAACGGCAGCGACGTACCGGTCGCGGAAATGAATACCGATACATTTGACAAGTGCCTAAAAACGAATCTATATGGCCCTTTCTTTTGCTGTCGGGAGTATCTTCGCAAACGGGTACACCCTGATTCCGAAGGAATTATCATTTTCATCAGTTCGATTCATGAAGACGTGAATACCGCTGGAAACGCCGATTACAATGCCTCAAAGGCGGCAATAAAGAATTTCAGCCGCAGCCTGTCGCTGGAGTTGGCCGATAAAAACATCCGGGTCAATAATATCGCTCCCGGAATGATATTGACGGAAATGAACCAAGAAGCTATGGAAAATCAAGAGATAAGAAAGGAAAAAGAACAGCACATTCCCATGAAACGGGCGGGGACACCCGAAGATGTGGCGAATGTGGCTGTTTTCCTTGCCTCACCTGAAAGCGCTTACATTACAGGCACTACTTATGCGGTGGATGGGGGATTAATGATCCTACTCGGACAGGGGGCATAGACGATTTCACGTTCTTTTGGTTCTTTTGGGTTTTCCCGAGTCATTCAAAAGGGCTTCGGCCGATCCGGGGGTACCCGCCTCGTTACCCGCTTGGGTAGCTTTTGAACCCACACCGGCATCCATACCTTTTATTGCACCCTTCATAGTGGCTATGGCCGGTTCGGATTCCGTCGTAATGCTTCCCGTATCGGGCGGAGAAAGTTGTTCTTTGTTAACCGGCTCAATACTGGCGTCGATGTTAATATCACTTTCGGCTAATCGGGTAAGTATTCCATCCGTCTTCTTCTCTTCGGCCAACGTTTGTTCCAGCAGGTCTGCAGCCTCCTGAAAACCCAGCGTTTTCGCCAGGGTGCTTAAGCTTCCGTAAGCAGCAATCTCGTAATGCTCCACTTTCTGCGCGGCCACAATCAATGCGGCATCGCGGTGGGCTGAGCCCTCTTCCGTCTCATCGATCACCAGCCACCCCTCATCAAACAACCCTTGCATGCCCACGCAGAAGATGGGTTGTGCCCCCATGCCTTCGAGGTAGAATATTTTTTCCAGTCGGGCTATGTGGTCATTTGTTTCCGCTCGATGGGTACGGAAGGCCAACTTTAATTCGTCCGTACCCGCACGTTCCTCCATGTTATCCAACACGTCGCGCAGGTGCAGTTCACACCAATAGATTTCCTGCAACATGGTCCGGTAGAAGAGCTCCAAACCAGACGGCGTTTCTTTTTCCTGGGTTGTCATGTTCGTATAATTTTGTTACCTGTTTCTTTTTGCTTGCGGTGATGAGTTAACAAAAGCGCAGGTCGTCGGTTTTAAGAATTTCATGATAAAACAGAATGCCATATCGCTTGTTATCCTTGCACAAACAGGTTGAAATTTTAAATGATAACGTGATGCAACATAAAAAAGAATCCAAAGAAGCGGAAAGCAAAAAAAAGAAGGAAGAAAAGGATCGGAAATTAGATGAAGAAATCGAGCAATCATTCCCTGCGAGTGATCCCCCATCGTATTCACAACCACACAACGAGCCCGATGAGAAGGAGGAGGATGAATAAGGGCCGGTCATGAAACGAATAGGCGTCGAAAGAATCGAGCATTCGCTTGAGCTGGAAGAAAAACTGGACCAGCAATTGAAAGGTTGGATGGTTCAGAAAATAGGTCGTGTACTGATTGGGATTATCATTTTGCTGACCGCACTCGGCCTATTTGGAAGTGGATTGTTAAGCAATAAAAAAATCAAAAAAAACGGCACCTCTCTTCAATACGAAAGATTTTTACGCTATGAAAAGGAAATGGACGTCCAGTGGACAATAGCCGGTCAAGAAGAAATCCAAATCCGGATTCCCTTGCAGTATCTCGACCGTTTCAAAGTCGAAAAAGTCGTTCCGGAGGGATACGAAACGGCCACTGCCAACGGATATGTCAGCTACACTTTTAAGTCAGGTAAAACAACGGAGACACCGGTCCACTTTTACCTGAATCCCCAAAAGACAGGAAACGTTACTGGCGAATGGCTGGTCAATAAACAGCGTTTTCAATTGAGACACTTTATTTACCCCTGATATGGAACTTATTCTTCGCGGCGCAGCCCTTTATCTGTTTCTTTTGCTGCTTTTCCGCGTACTCGGAAAACGTAGCCTCGCCGAAACGACAACATTTGATTTCGTCCTATTGTTGATTATTGGAGAAGCAACACAGCAGGCGTTGTTAGGCAACGATTTTTCGACCACCAACGCACTTGTATTGATCACCGTACTGATGGGTATTGACCTCGCTTTTGTAAAACTAAAGGGAAAATACAAGAAGTTGGACAGGTTATTGGAGGGAACCCCACTAATTTTAGTGGATCACGGGAAACCGTTAAAAGGAAGGATGAAAGAAGCCAAAGTCGATACCGAAGACATTCTGGAGGCAGCACGCATCAGCCACGGACTGGAGCAGATGCACCAAATAAAATATGCCGTATTGGAACGAGATGGACAAATTTCAATTATACCTTCCTAACAACGGAATTTCAAGATTTGTTTAAACCTTTCGATCTGCCGCTTTGGCATAAGGCTTTAGCGTCTTTTTCAGTTGCTGCCGGGCCATGTGGATCCGCGTTTTTACTGTTCCGATCGGAATTTGGAATTGCTCCGCAATTTCGTGGTATTTATAACCCTCGTAGACATCGTAAACGGATAATAATATTCTTCAGAAAGCTTCGAAAGCGCATATTCAATATCCTTCATCACAAACTTTCCTTCAGCTTGGTTGCGCAGCGAACTCATGTAAAGATCGGAAGAGGAGAGGGCCTCTGATTTGACAATGAGGGAATTGGTTTTAACCTTTCTCCGGTAATAATTGATAAACGTATTCTTGAGGATCGTGTAAAGCCACGCCTGCAAATTTGTTCCTTCTCTGAATTTGTTGTAATAAGAAAACGCTTTTAGCAGTGTGTCCTGTACCAAATCACTCGCATTTTCCGGATCCCGTGTAAAATACCGTGCGTAACTGGTTAATGCTCCTGTTTCCTGGACTACTTTGTTGCTAAATTCTATCTTATTCATAGCTTCATTTTTAATTAGAAAGTAATTCAACATTTTATCACGCTGTCTAGTATCCTTGGTTTCAATGTGCTGGCAAAAAAGCAGACAAAAAGACGCCAAAATTGTTTGAATTCTTTTAAAATTTATCGGATGCTGGACTTCATGGGATACCCCTAATTGGGCAGATCATCGGAACGCCTTTCCCATACATCAAGAAAATCATCGATTGCATCATGCTGTTCGTCAAACGAATTCAACACTCCCTCATACCAAGCCTTAGCCTGCTCAAATACTTTATTAAGGTCATCCGTCACATACCGGTGCACAATAAAAGCAAACTGCTCAATTTCACCATATTTGTTGACACGCTCCCATTCATAGCGAGGGCTAATGGTTCGAAGTAACGGATTTTGGGCTTCCAAAAGCTCAAGAATAGTGTGCGTCGGAAAATGAAAAATTACCACTCGACCCGCTAAGGAAGCTGCCTTGGGTGCCAGCTCCGTCAACAATGTGAAATCAGGAATTGTAAATCTCACAAGCTTATCCTCCTTTCGCCGCAACCTGTCTTTTTTCTAACCCTCCAGGGACAGGTTTGTTTGGCAGTATCATTTTTTTTAGTGGCTTATTTTTAATTCCGACCAACAATTTTAGGGTTAAACTGTCATCTTGGAGAACACTAACAAGGGCGATTTATATAAAGGAGAGGGCATTCCCATCTCCCAAGCCTGCCAAAAAGGCTTTTGCTATGAAGCGGACATAAGCTTAAATGAATGGATGGCGTTGAGCAGGGACTGATGGATGCCATTGGGCACCAGATTTTTTTGCATTTTGAGTAATTGACAAGTGCCAACTTCGTAAAAGCTCCGAGATAAAAATTCATAATCAGGCAAGGTAATCATGAGCAAGTTAGATGAAGAACGATTGATTTTTAAAGACCGGGCAGAGGCAGGAGCCCAACTGGCTGAACGACTGATTTCCTATGAATCGGCTCACCCCTTGGTCTTCGGCGTAGCACGTGGTGGGGTGGAAGTTGCTTACTACATAGCCCGTAGGCTACACGCCGAATTGTATCCCATTATGGCCAAGAAATTGCCGTATCCTGGAAATCCAGAATACGGGTTCGGGGCGGTAGCCGAAGACGGGACACGTTATGTAGACCCACGCCGTGCGGAAGCACTCAGCCCAGCATCCATTGATGCCATCGTAGCCAGGCAGTTGGCTGAAATCGAAGAGCGTATCCATAAATATCGGCAGAATAAACCCTTACCACCCATGGAAGGCCGAACGGTTATCCTTGTAGACGACGGAATCGCTACCGGAGTTACACTTGTACCCCTATTGGAACTCTGTCGAAAACGCGGGGCATCCAACGTAGTTATTGCGGCTCCCGTTTCAGGAATGCACTTTGACCTTCGGCTGAAAGAAGCAGACGATATTGTGATACTGGTGCAGCCCCGTAATTTCTACGCCGTAGGCCAAGCCTACCGTCGCTTTGGTGATTTCTCAGACAACGAGTTGGTGAAGTTAGTAAGCGATTCGAGACATGATGAACCACAGGACTAAACTATGTTTTCCACGCGATCCGACATTTTTGCCGAAAACCGATCCCAAAATGCTCAGCCGCTTTTAAATAACTTTCATAAACCAATCGATATAAGCATTCACCGCTTTCTGCAAGAAATCTTCGGTTTCTTCGCTTTTCAGGTTTTCCGATTCGTCAAAAAGTTCTTTTACCTGGGCTAGGTAAACTTCTGGTTGTTGCATAGTCGGCATGTTTAAGAAAACAAGGCTTTGCCTTAAGTGATGATTTGCGCCAAAAGCCGACAAATTCCCGGGAGAGTTACTAAATACGGCGGCAGGCTTTCCACTCCAAACACTGCTGCCCATGGGCCTTGATCCGATATCCAGGGCGTTTTTTAAAACACCGGGAACCGAACGGTTGTATTCCGGCGTGATAAATATGACCCCATCCACGGCCTTTACTGCATTTCTGAAAGCAACATAGGATTCAGGCACCCTATTTTCGTCGTCAAAATCGGGGTTGTAAACGGGAAGATCATCCAGCGGAATGATATTGAATTCAAACCCCTTGGGAGCCATTGAAGTGATGACCCTGGCTATTTTCTTTGAAAAAGATTCCTTGCGAAGGCTCCCTGCCAGTATTCCTATGACTTTACGCATGCTTTGTATCGATTAACTAGTAACAAACTATAATTTCTCTAAGAATTCACGTACTTCATGGAGATTATCAAACGAGCGATCCACATTCAACATCTGCCGGATGGATTCATGGGATTGTACACCAAAGCAGGTTAGACCGGCGGAATTAGCCGCTTCGGTGCCCGTTAACGAATCTTCCAGTACCAAGCAGTCTTCACCTGCCAGGCCCAGTTCCTGCACGCAACGCAAGTAGGGTTCTGGATTCGGCTTGGGCCACTGTACATCCGTGCGTGTTACCAATACGGAAAAGAAATGCCTGATCCCATTTCGCTCAAGATGATAGATGGCAACTTCACGCTTACTGGAAGTAACTACGGCCATGGTGATCTCCCGTTGGTGTAAAAAATGGATCAGATCACTAGCACCGGGCATTAACGGCACAGTTTCCTCTTCGTGCTGTTGGGCGATGTGCGTACGTACCTGTTCAAAGAACTCTTCCCGGTTTGCTTCAAAACCGTGTTTACTTCGCAGAAACTCAAAAGCCTGTCCATCGGTTTTTCCAGCCAGCTCATTCAGCCACAATTCACTTCCAAGTGCGAAGCCATACGCTTTGAGAGCCGCCCTCCACGCTTTGTAATAGAACCACTCCGAATCTATAAGCGTCCCATCCATATCAAACAATACGGCCTTCCACTTTTTTATCATATGCTTTTTAAAATACTTGGTAAAGATAGCAAATACAGGCATTCTACAGAACCCTGGATAGATTACCCGCCCGGTGACTACTGCTTATGCTGCTTGCAGATCAATATAAATTTTGCTAAATTTGACGTGCCAAAAAAGCCTTATTTTTAATTACACCTACCTCTTTAACTACACCTGAAAGCATTAGATTTCTATTAAAATTTCCAAAAATGGCATTTCATGGACATTCAATTAAACGAAAAAGCAATGATCATAACCGGCGGCCCCGGAATGGGCAAAACATCCCTTATCGAAAGGCTCGGACAAATCGGATATCCTTGTGTGCAAGAATCCGGGCGGCACATCATTCAGGCGGAACTTAAATCTGGCGGCAACAACCTCCCTTGGGCAGATCGACAGGGGTTTGCAAAGGAAATGTTCAATAGGGCCGTGGCCGATTATGGACAAGCCCTGCATAACAACACGCATACGTTCTTTGACAGAGGACTTCCGGATGTAATCGGATACCTGATGTTGTGCAACCTTCCTATCTCCGATACGCTATGGACTGCTGCAAAAACATACCGATATCATCCACGTGTATTCATTGCACCGCCATGGTCGGAAATCTATACTGTCGATAACGAACGGAAACAATCTTTCGAAGAAGCGAAAGCTACCTATGAAGCCATGGCAAATGTGTATATGCTCCTGGGCTATTCCTTGATCGAAATCCCAAAGGTTTCCCTGGAAGAAAGAGTTCAGTTTATCATCAAAAATACAACCAAAAAGTTACGTTAACGTAAAGGCAGCTGAAAGAAGTATTTGTTGACCAAGAAGCTGTTTCCAACCGTTTATTCAAACAGCGGAAAAAGTTTATGAAATTTGTTCGTTGAAATTACAAGAAGAAGGCCATGGCTGAACACCGACAACGCAGACACCTGGATATCACCGTATACGGCAAGGTACAGGGTGTATACTTCCGGCTAACGACCAAGGCGGTCGCAGACCAATTGGGTATAAAGGGAATCGCTTTCAATAAACCCGACGGCACGGTATACATCGAGGCGGAGGGCGACGATTTTGCACTGGAGTCCTTTCTCGACTGGTGCCGTGAAGGCCCTGAACGGGCCGAAGTGGAAAAAGTAGATCAAGTGGAGGGCGAAATGAAAAACTATCGTAACTTTGAGGTCATCAGGAGATCACGGGGCTGACCCTAACGTTTGAGCATTGTCTGTACTTCGAAAATTTGCCGGGCAAACCGCCATATACGGGCTAAGCACCATTATCGCCAGGCTGATTAATTTCCTGCTTACGCCCCTCTTTGTCCGGCAGTTTCCCACAGCCGTATATGGGATTTTTACCTACTTATACGGCTGGGCAGCCATGATACAGGCCGTCCTTGCCTTCGGCATGGAGACCACCTTTTTCCGCTTTCTGCAAAAGCACGAAGATAAAGGCCGGGTATTGAGCAACAGCTTTTTTGTCGTGCTGATCATCTCCGCCCTGTTCCTGTGTGCCGTCTTTTCCAGTGCCACCGATATTGCAACGTGGTTGAACAATGGGCAGTACGACGGCGACTATGTGATGTATGTCCGTTTCTTTGCCCTTTTTTTGGTTGCCGATGCACTGGCAGTCATCCCGTTCGCCCAGCTACGTGCGGAGGGTCGGGCCATGCGGTTCGCCTGGCTCAAACTGACCAACGTGGTTACGCTCGTTGCCCTCAACCTGTTCTTCATCGTTTGCATTCCCTGGCTTTTGACCCATGTCCCACAGACCATACCGTATATTGAAGGATGGTATCGGCCGGGCTGGCTGGGCTATGTATTTATCGCCAACCTCAGCGCCAGCCTGTTGGTGCTGTTGCTCCTTTTGCCCGAATTGATGAAAATCCGGTTGCGGCCCGACCGTGCCTTGCTTCGCGAGATGTTTGCATACAGCTTTCCCATACTCATTGCCAATATTTCCTTTATCATCAACGAGTACCTCGACAAGCTCATGATCCCGAAGCTGATTCCGGGTGAGCAGGGTATTTCCGACAATGGCATCTATGGGGCAGTGTCCAAGATTGCCGTATTTTTGAGCATTGCCATCCAAGCATTCCGGCTGGGTGCCGAGCCGTTCTTCTTCAGTTACGCAAAAAATGAGAATGCCCGACGCGTCTATGCACTCATCATGGACTATTTCATCATCGCCATGGTGCTGGTGATGGTCGGTATCTCTGTCAACATCGAGTGGCTCAAATATTTCATCGAGGGTAAGGATGCCGAACAACAGGCGCTGTACTGGTCGGGTTTGCATATTGTGCCCATCCTGTTACTCAACTACGTACTGCTGGGCATTTACATGAACCTGTCGGTATGGTACAAACTGACCGACCAAACCCGGTTTGGGCTTTACATATCGGGCATCGGTGCCATCGTCACCCTGGTACTCAACGTGATCCTGATCCCCCGTTACAGTTATGTCGGAGCCGTTTGGGTGACGACGCTTGCCTATGGCATCATGGTGATGCTGTCTTACCTATGGGGGCAGCAACGATATCCCATCCCTTACCGGGTGGGCAAAAACCTCACTTACATTTTGATAGGTGCAGGAGTTTGCTGGCTGATGTTTGACGTATTTGACCGCCATGTGGTCATCGGTAACCTGCTTTTCGTGGTATTTGCGGGAATGACATTCTTTTTGGAGCGTAAGGCGTTATTCGCCCTGCTGAAAAAGTAACCTAGGCAACCTCCGGCTCAAATAGTTCGTTGATTTCGTCGAGCACAGCATGGATATCTGCAATATCGTTGAGCGAAACCAGTTTCATGCGGTATTCCTTAAAGTGGGGAATACCCTTGAAATAGTTGGCATAGTGGCGGCGCATTTCAAAGATACCGGTTTTCTCACCCTTCCACGCCACGGATTTTTCCAGATGCGTACGGCAAACGGCTATCCGTTCGGCAATGGTCGGTCCGGGGAGGTATTCCCCCGTACGGAAGAAGTGCTTGATTTCGCGGAAAATCCAAGGATAGCCGATGGATGCACGGCCAATCATGATGCCATCCACTTCATACTCCATGCGCCATGCGGCGGCCTTTTCTACACTGTCCACATCGCCGTTACCGAAAATCGGTATCCGGATGCGGGGATTGCGCTTCACCTCGCGGATCAGGTGCCAGTCCGCTTGCCCTTTATATAGCTGGGAACGGGTACGGCCATGGATGCTCAATGCCTGGATGCCAACATCCTGTAGCCGATCGGCCACTTCATAGACATTCTTGGTATTGTCATCCCAACCGAGGCGTGTCTTCACCGTAACGGGCAGATGCGTAGCTTCCACCACCGCCTTGGTCATCGCTGTCATCTTATCGATATCCTGTAGCAGACTTGCCCCAGCACCTCGGCAGGCCACATTTTTCACCGGACAGCCATAGTTGATATCAATCAGATCAGGTCCGACCTGTGAGGCAATTACTGTCGCTTCACGCATCGTATCGATGTCACTGCCGAAAATCTGGATACCAATCGGTCGTTCATATTCGAAAATGTCCAGCTTCTGGCGACTCTTAGCGGCAGCCCGGATAAGTCCCTCGGAAGAGATAAACTCCGTATACATCATATCTACCCCGTTTTGTTTGCACACAAAACGAAACGGCGGATCGCTCACATCCTCCATGGGTGCGAGGAGTAGCGGGAATTCGCCCAAGTCGATATGGTTTCCGATTTTAACAGACATATGAGTTACCTGCCGCAAAAATACGGAAAAATTTTTACGCGAAGGTTCTCACACGGCGCGCAGCACTCTTTGCGAAAAAGCGAAACGCGTTTGTACGCTTTGCGCAAAACAAACCCCATTTACAATACGTTTACAAACTCCCGGATTGCCTGCGCAGGATCTCCGGTTTTCATGAAATTTTCGCCAATGAGGAATCCCTGGAAACCGGCTTGGCGTAACTGCCGGATCGTTTCCGGATCACTGATACCGCTTTCCGACACCTTGATGAACCGGTCAGGGATCAAATCCACCAGCTCCAACGAATGATCGAGCGACACCGAAAAATCTTTCAGATTACGGTTATTTACGCCGATGGCATCCACACTGTCCACCATACTGCGTTCCAACTCTTCCCGGTTGTGTACCTCCAGCAGCACGTTCAGCCCCAGCGATTGCGCAAATTCGGATAGCGCTTGCACCTGCTTGGAGTCGAGCACAGCCGCAATCAGTAAAATGATGTCTGCCCCATGTGCCTTTGCTTCCACAAGCTGATATGCATCGATGATAAATTCCTTACGGAGCAGTGGAATATGCAACTCAGCACGCGCAGCCACCAGGTCATTCAGGCTTCCTCCGAAAAATTCCCGGTCTGTAAGCACAGATACGGCAGATGCCCCTGCTGCTTCATAACCGACAACAACCTCAGCTACCGATGAGCGATCGTTAATGATGCCTTTGGAAGGTGAGGCTCGCTTATATTCTGCGATAATGCCATTCCGTTCCGTATGATGGATTGAGTCGTGCAGCGACAGACACGATCGCTCAAACAGCGGCATCGCCTCCAGATTTGCAATCGTCGAAATCACTTTAGCCTGTTCGACTTCTACCTTTTTCTTAACAATGATTTTGTCTAGGATGGTCATTTTTCTTTTCCTTTGAGCATGGGTATTTATGTGATGCGTAAACTATGCGTATCCGCCTGATTCCTGTTATCTGCGTTCCATCGAGCCGTATCCAGCCAATTGGCAATCATTTCTCTTCCATGTTCGGTGAGCACAGATTCAGGATGAAATTGCAACCCTTTCACGTCCAACGTTTTGTGAGACAATGCCATGATAACACCTTGTTCATCCTCGGCGGTAATGGAAAGGGAATCGGGAAACCCCTCGTGTGAAACCGCCCAGGAATGGTACCGCCCCACAGAAAAAGACAAAGGCAATCCGTTGAAAATCGGTTCTTCCGGATCTGTCACACGGATGGGCGTAGCCGTTCCATGCACGGGTCTCGCCAGGTTATAGAGCATACCCCCATATACTTCGGCAATGGCCTGCTGCCCCAAGCAAATGCCGAGGATACTTTTGGAGGCTCCATACGTGCGGATAACATCCAATAACAGCCCCGCTTCCGAAGGAATACCCGGCCCGGGCGACAGGAGAATCTTGTCAAAAGCGGCTACATCCGCCAGTGCAAACTTGTCATTGCGCCATACCGTAGCGTCATGTCCGCACTCATACAGGAGATGTACCAAATTGAACGTAAAGGAATCGTAGTTGTCTATCACCAAAATGCTGGGTGATGTGGTTTGCAAGCTGCTCATGTTTCTATTAAATATCTTGTGCCAATTCCAATGCTTTGCGCAATGCGGCTATTTTGTTGTTTACTTCCTGACGCTCGGTTTCGGGATCGGAATCCGATACAATGCCTGCCCCTGCCTGATAATGCAGCATGTTCTGACGGCTTAGAAACGATCGGATCATGATGGCGTGGTTAAAATCACCATTAAAACCCATATAACCGATGGCTCCGCTGTAAAAACTCCGCTGCTGATTTTCGTACCGGTCAATCAATTGCATGGCCATATGCTTGGGGGCACCGCTGAGCGTACCCGCGGGAAATGTATCGCCCACTACATCGAAAGAATTAACCCCTTCTTTCAATGTTCCGCACACTTTCGATACCAAGTGGATGATGTGCGAGTAATACTGCGCCTCTTTGTACGACTTGACGTGCACTTGTTCACAATGCCGACTTAGATCGTTCCGCGCCAGATCTACCAGCATCACGTGCTCGGCACTTTCCTTGGGATCCGCTTTCAGTGCCTCGGCTATTTTTTCATCCTGCTCCTGATTTCCGCTCCGTTTAAAGGTACCGGCAATCGGGTAGATGGTGGCTTCCTGTCTGCGGATGGTCAATTGGGCCTCGGGCGAGGAACCGAATAACTTGAAATCGCCGTAGTCAAAATAAAAGAGATAGGGAGACGGGTTGATCGACCGCAATGTGCGGTATACGTTGAACTCGTCACCCAGAAACGGACGGGAAAAACTCCGCGAGGGCACAATCTGGAAAACATCCCCCCGGTAAATATGTGTTTTCATCGTTGCGACCAACGATTCAAACCCTTCGTCCGTCATATTGGACGTTTCCTCACCGTTGAGGGAAAAGCTATACTCCGGAAAATTCTTATTCTGGATCAGGTATTGCATTTTCTCCAGCCCCGATGGGCGCTCTTCGTCTTCGAGCTGATGCTCGAAAATGTAAAGCTGATTCCGGAAATGGTCAATGGCAATCACATACCGATAAACGTGGTATTGCAGATAGGGAATATCCCGGTTCGGATCGGGCGGACTCTTCAGCTCAATGTCCTCAAAATGGGCAACCGTATCAAACGTGAAAAAACCGAAAAGCCCATTGGAAATGAACCTGAAATCCGTATCGCCCGCCTCTTGGAATGCATTTCGGAACCCCGACACCTCCTCCCGGAGATTGATCTCCGACGCTGGCTTCCGCTCAGGCTTGCCGTGGGGGTATTGTATTTCGAGAAAATGCCTATCCAGTTTAATGCCCGCTATGGGTTCACAGCAAATGTAGCTCATGTTGTTTTCACGGCTATGATAATCCGAACTCTCCAACAGCAAACTGTTTGGAAATACATCCCTGAGCCGGAGATAAGTGCTTACCGGCGTAGTCGTGTCGGCCAGCAGCTGTTTGTACGTAGTTTTAAATCGATATGCCATATCTTCACTTAATAACAAAAAAAACCCGACGGATTTTTAAAAAACGTCGGGCTAAATATTCCAAAGCCTTGGTTGATTAGGAATATATACTTGTTCCTACTGGCCCGACGTTTTTTTCACCGAGCCACCACCATGCTACCGTGTGGAACTTATTCATCAACATACGAGACAAAAATATAAAAAATATTGTGTAAACAAATTTTTGCGCAAAAAATAATCCCCTTACTTCACCAATTCCAATTTATTCAATTCCGCAGAGATAAAAGCGATTTCTTCAGCCGTCAGGCCCGCATCCGTGGTTCGAGCATTTTGGATGGCTTGCTCAGCATTCCGGGCGCCAACCAATGCAATGGTAATTCCGGGTTGCTGCACGGTCCACAGCAGGGCCAGTTGCCCCAGGGAAATTCCCTTTCCGTCTGCCACCGGCTTAACCGTTTCCAAAAACGCGTTGGTACGCCGCAAGTTTTCTTCGCTGAAGAAATAAAGTCCCGCACGGTGATCGCCCTCGCTAAACACATGGCCGGGTTTTATCTTTCCAGTAAGCAATCCCCGTTCCATGGGGCTATATGCCAGGATAGATTTCTGCTGGTCAATACAATAAGGCACCACCTCCGCTTCAATACCACGTTTCACCATGCTGTAAGGCACCTGGTTGGATACCACATCTACATATTTGGATGCCTCTGCAAGCTGCTCAACGTTGTAATTACACACTCCCGCATAGCGGACTTTCCCCTGTTCGATCAGTCGTGCCACGGCTTCCATGGTTTCCTGGATCGGCGTGGTAACATCCGGCCAATGGATTTGATACAGGTCAATGTAATCGGTTCTCAATCGACGGAGACTGTCTTCGCATTCTTTAACAACACTTTCCTTGCCCGCATATTTATAAATATCGATATTCTTCCCCGCATTGTCCTTACTGTGGGAAGCAAGCGTACCCCGTGCCAGGTCCCACCGCATCCCGTATTTTGTTAGTACATAAACCCTGTCACGTGGAATCCCTTTAATGGCTTCGCCAACAATTTCCTCACTCGTACCCTGCCCATAGACCGGGGCGGTATCAATCGTTGTTACCCCCAGGTCATAAGAAGCCCGGATTGCTTCCACCGCATCTTTCCGCTCTGTGCCACCCCACATCCAACCGCCTACGGCCCATGCGCCAAAGGTAATGACCGATAAATCCAGTTCAGTTCCTGTTAATGTGCTGTATTGCATCGCAATGAATTTCTATAAAAAAGACCCGAGAGGCAGCGCTATTCGCCCGTGTAAAGAATCCGGTATATGGCTCCCGTCACATCATCCGACACATATAACGACCCATCCGGTCCTTGTGCCAACCCGCATGGGCGGTGTTTCGCGTCACCGGGAGCAGCTACGGTGTCTGCACCGGCAAATCCGCTCGCAAACACTTCCCAATCGCCACTAGGCTGGCCATTTTCAAAGGGCACAAAGGCCACCATATAACCCCGTTGATTCGGTGATCGGTTCCACGAGCCATGGAAGGCTACAAAAGCGCCATTTTTGTACCGAGCGGGAAATAATTCCCCGGTATAAAACAGCAAAGCATTGGGTGCCATATGCCCCGGAAAAGCGACTACCGGATCCAGCACATCCACTCCGCCTTCCCGCTTGCCATCGCCACCATATTCCGGATTGACGATCTTTTTCTTTTGATGCTGGTCATAATAGATATAGGGCCAACCCGCATCAGATCCTTCACTCAAACGGTACATCGCTTCCGAAGGCAGATCAACGCCCGTTTCGGAATCATACATTTCAGGGTAAAAGTCATGCAGGTTGTCACGTCCGTGCTGCATCACAAATAACGCGCCCGCTTGCGGGTTCCAATCCAGTCCCACCACATTGCGCAGTCCCGTGGCATAGCGCAATCCGTCGCCATACCCTTGTTTCATGCCGTCTGCTTTGAATCGCCAGATACCCCCGGCCGAATCCAGGATCGGACAGGGCTGCATACCCGGAGACCCATATGTCCGGTCCTTCTCCTGACATACATTGGAGTAAGCACCAATATTCACGTAAATATTTCCAACACCGTCTAAGGCGATCGATTTGGAATTATGCTGTCCGCGGTCAATCAGCCCGGAAACGATGGTGTCCGGTGCCATCGGATTGCGCACCTCCTCGTTCTCATCCAACGCATAGCGGAATACCTCGCTGTTTGAAGACGCATAGAGAAAGCCGTCTTTGATCGCGATACCCGTGCCGCCATAATCCCCAAAACCTGATTGCACATCCGCCCGGCCATCTCCATCGGTATCGGAAAGCACGATGATGCCTTTGCTATCAACCGGTCGCTGCAGTTTAACAAAAATATCCCCTTTTGAACCGACCGCTATGTGCCGTGCCGCGCCAATGCTATCTACCACTTTCAACGCTTCGAAACCTTTGGGCAGGGTCAAACCGGCATTGTCTGCATCAGCGGCAATTTTGCTCCCATCCGGGTTGCAGGAGGCAAGGGCCACCCCCAACGCAACACCCCAGAAACAGCTGCTTTTCAATTGATTTGCCATACAGCAAAAATCGCGCTTTCACCTTTTATTTCCAATGATTTATCAGATAATAGGTAGGATTATTCTCCAAACGTTACAGGATTGTTACGTTAATATCGCATAAATCCCGTTAATTTGGTGCCGCTGATTTTATTCTTTATTCCCCCTTAGTATGAAAACCAGAATATTGCTGCTTTTTATCGTTTGTTCAATGGCCTCACTGGCCCGAGGCCGTGATTTTTATCAACTGAAAATCTATCATTTGACAACCGCTCAGCAGTCGGAACAATTAGATAACTTCCTGCAAAATGCATACCTGCCTGCGCTCCATCGCGCGGGTATCCCAAAAGTAGGCGTATTCAAGCCCATTGCCAACACCGAAGCCGAAACTGAAGAACTCGTTTATGTATTTATCCCGTATACCTCCTACGACCAATTTACAGCGTTGGACGAGGTCTTACAGCAGGATAAAGCCTATCAAACGGCAGGCGAAGCTTATTTACGCGCTCCTTATGACCACCCACCGTACGACCGGATTGAAACCATTTTATTGAATGCCTTTGTTAATAGCCCACACGTCCAATTCCCGGAATTGACTTCCCCGAAATCCGGACGGGTATACGAATTGAGGAGCTACGAAGGGCCAACCGAGGCTTACTACCACAACAAAGTGGAGATGTTTAATAAAGGGGATGAAATCGGGCTGTTCAAGCGGCTGGGATTCAATGCAGTATTTTACGGTGAAGTTGTCGCAGGAAGCCGTATGCCCAACCTCATGTACCTCACCACATTTGAAAACCAACAATCACGCGACGAGCATTGGGCTGCTTTCAGCAAAGATGCGTACTGGAAAGAACTTTCCGCCAGGCCCGAATACCAACATAACGTATCGCGCAACCAACAGATTTTCTTACATCCGACGGACTATTCCGATATTTAACGACTAGCTCCATTCAGGAAACAAATTTAACACTGCAGTACTTTTCCGTTGGCAGATAAATTAGTTTCTTTGATTGATGGAACGGATTGTCTCACACCTCAAGGCGCAGCACTATTACGTCAAGGAAATCCTCGGCTTCCTTTTTATCATCCTCGGGGTCTATTTCCTACGGCAGCATAGCCATGAAGTCGCGGAAGTAAAAACGGCCATCCAGCAGAGTTCCTATTCCTGGCTGGCCGCAGGCCTGTTATTGGTCGCGGTATATATCGGTTGCCAGGCCTTGATGTATACGGCGAGTTTTAAAGCCGTGGGAAACGGCTTAAGCTTTTCGCTGGCATTGGGTCTGTTTTTGAAACGCAACCTCATCAGTGTGTTCCTCCCGGGCGGCGGCGTTACCTCGCTGATCTTTTTTACCAAAGAAATCGAAAAGACAGGTATAAGCAAAACCAAAATCAACTTTGCCTCCTACATTTACGGACTGGTAGGTATCGTATCGCTCATATTGGTCGCAATTCCCGTTATCGTTTACCTGGCACTTACCGATCATCACATGGATGGAGAATGGGAAGCGATTGCCCTGCTGGTCTTGGCCGTTGGCTTGGTTACCTGGCTCAGCCTATCCCTCTATCGTAGACAGTGGGCCTACCGGATACTTGTCCATTACGTGCCCTCACTCGAACACCTGATCGAAGAAATCCATTCCGGGTCATTTTCAAGGCGATGGTTAGGGCAAACATTGGCTTATTCCATGGCTATTGAAGCCATTGGTATCCTACACCTTTACATCGCGATGCAAGCCCTGGGTTTAACGCCTTCGCTGGCGGCTGCCGTAGGGGGATATGTCATCGCAACCCTGTTTTTATGCATATCGCCATTCATGAGAGGGTTGGGAGCTGTAGAGATCTCCATGGTACTCGTACTTCGCCACTATGGCTTCGAGGATGCGCAGGCACTGTCGGTAACGTTTCTTTACCGCTTCTTTGAGTTTTGGCTACCTTTGATCGCCGGCGTACTGAGCTTTGTCTTTCAAAAAGGGAATGTCTTTCTGCGGATTTTTCCGTCGTTACTACTTTTCCTCCTGGGGGTAATCAATATCGCGTCCGTGCTCACCCCGGCAATCGCCCAGCGTATGCGGATACTGCATCAGTTTATCCCCAACGATGCCATCCATTTTTCGACCTACATGGTGCTGTTGATGGGTGTGCTGCTCATCATCTGTTCAGCCTTTTTATTGAAAGGCCTGCGCAATGCGTGGTATATCGCCGTGAGCCTCAGCATCCTGTCTTTCTTTGGTCACATGGCCAAAGCCATTGATTACGAGGAGGCTTCCCTTGCACTGTTTTCGATTGTCACATTGGCATTGACGTATAAACAGTATTACATCAAACGACATAGGGACATCCGTTATTTCAGTATAGGCACCTCTGTATTGCTGATCGTGGCCGTGGTGATTTATGGTACCATTGGCTTCTATTTCCTCAAAATCCATCATTTCCGCAATGATTTTACGCTGGGCGAGTCCATCGTAAACACGTTCGCTTGCCTGGTGTTACTGGATACCGATTACCTGCAGCCTCAAACCGAATTTGCCCGGTATTTCGTCTATTCACTCAATCTGTTTGGCGTGTTTTCGTTATCTCTGCTTTTCTATGCGTTTATCCGTCCGTATATCTGGAAAACCAAACATGGGGAGGTAGAGCGGGAGCGGGCACAGATGTACATCAGCCGCTACGGCAATTCGGCATGCGATCATTTCAAAGCAACAAAGGATAAGCTGTTTTTCTTTGCCGAAGGTATTGAAGGGGTAATCGCCTATCGGGTAGCCAACAATTATGCCGTGGTACTGCATGAACCGGTGTGTGCGACAGATGACGAGCGCATCCAATTGATTCAGGCTTTTTACCAATTTTGCAAAGAAAACAGTTTGCGTACATTCTACTACCGCATCGACGAGGAGCGTCTGCCGTTTTATGAAGGCATCGGGTGGAAGGCGTTGCCTATCGGTCAGGAGGCTGTCGTTGACATTCCCGGGTTCGGGTTGGAAGGGAAAGACCGGAAGTCGCTCCGCAATGCCCTCAACAGCGTGGCCAAGAAGGGTTATGGCATACAAGTTTACCAGCCACCCATTAAAGACGGCCTGCTGCAGAAGCTCCGGCACGTGTCTGATACTTGGCTGGAAGTCATGCAGCGGGAAGAGCTGGTTTTTTCCCAAGGAATGTTTGACGAAGCCGAGCTGAAACAGCAAACCATCATCACCTTGGAAAACGCAGACGAAAAAGTAGTGGCTTTCCTGAACATCATTCCCGATTATGCGCCCGGTGAACTGACATACGACCTCATCCGGAAAACAGACGACGCACCGGGCGGATGCATGGATGCCCTGATTGTGGCATTGATCGATTATGGCCGGTCCGGTAGCCTCACCGCATTGAACATGGGACTTGCACCCTTTTCGGGTATTGAGCGCCCCACAGACCTGCCGCAACGCACCGTCAAATTTGCCTATGAAAGGCTTCAGCTTTTCCGGCATTATAAGGGACTCCGGGAATTCAAAGACAAGTTCAATCCGGAGTGGAAAACCAAATACCTGGTATTTGACCATCACTACGACTTATTGCAGGCACCGTTGACGTTGGCTAAGGTGATGAAGCCCTCCCGATAGATTCAATACGTTCAACCAAATCTTGTTAACAAACAACTTTTCATCCCGTTTTATGGCAGTTTCATCCCACCCGCTCCCTGATTTGTCCCGTCGCAGCTAATTTTGTGGCAAGGCAATCAGGATCAGACTGTAACAATTTACACAACCCGTTTGTCTTATAACTTGGAATAGCTCGACACAATGAACAAGGTGACGCAATTTTTTTGGTGGTGCAGTGGTGTACACCAGGCAACAATAGCCAAATATCCCGCTGAACAGAATAAATACGTGGGGATTGGGGCCACCATTTTCTTCACCGGACTGTTTGCGGCCCTGTCTGGGGGGTATGCCTTGTATTTTGTCTTCAGTGGCACATCCTTCTCCATCGTATATGCACTCCTTTTTGGCCTCCTGTGGGGGTTGGCCATTTTCAATATGGACAGGTATATCGTATCGAGCATCAACAAAAATGCTTCCGGAGGAAAGCAATTCCTGCAAGCCACCCCGCGCATTCTGCTCGCTGTCCTCATTGGCATTGTCATCGCCCGGCCCTTGGAGCTTAAGGTATTCGACAAAGAAATCCGCGAACAGCTGCGGACCACCTACCTGGACCGCCAACGTGCTCATATCGATACACTCAATAAAGCCTTTGAGGGTAAATATGCAATCGAATTAGCCAAGACGGCAGAATTGAAAACCGAGCGGGATTCGCTCGAATCTGCCATTAAATCCGACCGTATCAAGCTGAAAATGGAGACCTTCGGTGAAAAAACAGTGGAAACGTCGGGTATCGTGGGGTATGGGCCGTATGCGAAGCAGCGACAGGCCGAGCTTGATAAGCAGGAACAATACCTGGATACACTCCGATCCCGGATCCAGCAGCAGGAGATTTATCTCCGGCAACGCAAACAGTTCGAAGGGCTGCTGGACAACCAATTGCTTACCGGTGGTTCGCTTGACAGCGTCGTAAACCTCGCCGGCTTTGCCGACCGGAACGCTGCATTGGGTAACTTAAAATATAATCAAGATGGCAGCGTAAACAGTACCAATTATTGGTCCATCACTTTCATCATGCTGCTTTTCATCTTTTTTGAATGCCTTCCTGTTTTCGTGAAGTTGATGAGTGCACGCGATGCTTATGACATCCGTTTGTACGACCAGCAAAAAGTGGATATCCACCACTCAGGCAAAAACCGTGACGCCGAAATAAACGCCATGGACCAAACCCACGACCACCATATACAAACGTTGATACATCGCCGTACACGGGAATTGGACGCAGAAGACTATACGTAAAGACTCCGCCCCATTCGTCCCGGATATCCCTGCTTTCATCCCATCCTGTTGCTTAGCGGTAGCGGATTTCCTAACATAAAACCGGATACGATCAGGTCAGGGTGGATTTCGAAGATATCGACTACCTCGAAGCCACCGGCAATTACGTCAATTTCGCCCTTGGCGACCGCCACGTATTGAGCCGGATGACCATCACCGAATGCGAAGCACTCTTACCCCCGGGTCAGTTCATACGTGTTCATCGCTCCTTTATTGTGTCCATTGATAAGGTGGAAAAAATCGAGCGGCATCAACTTGCCGTGGGCAGTAGCATTTTGCCAATCGGCGCATCCTATCTGGCGGCTATCAAGCAACTTTCTGCCAAACCTTAGCAGAAAAACTGTCCGTTTCCGAACACTTTACTGCCCGATATCGAACAAACGTTCCCCAAAACTGATTACACAAGCTATTTATAATCTTGCAGTTAGATTTTTGGCGCAGACTATGTATGCCTTAGGCCAAAACAGAACAACGAAATGCGCGATCGTATCCGTTATGTAATATTTGGGGGGGTAATGCTTGGCCTAGCCAGTCTATCGGCTTTTGCACAGGATACCCTGACCCTCGAACAATCCATTAAGCTGGCGCTGAAACAGAACCTGGAGGTCCAGCAAAGCCAAATCCGCACGCAAAACCAAGCCATCAATTTGCGGCAGGCAAAAAACAACCTCCTTCCTGATTTGAATGCGCGGCTGGGCCACTCTTTTGAAGTAGGACGGGCCATAGACCCGGAAACCAACCAATACCTCAACAATGTCACCAACCGCTATGGCAACCAAAGCGTAAGCAGCTCCGTGGTATTGTTCGACGGACTACGGATGTTCCATGACATCACCCAGCAGGCCTATGCATACCGTGCAACCCAATTGGACGAACAATATGCCAAGGAGCAGATCGCCCTTAACGTCACCCGCGCCTACATTCAGGCGCTCGCTGCACGGGATGTTGTTGCCCAGGCAGACAGTCTTGCCGCCGTTATGCGGCGTCAAGTGGAACGAAGCACCTTACTTTTCAACCAAGGTGCCTCAAACCCGGGCGATTATTACGACCTGAAAGGACAATATGCAAGCGACCTCAACAACTTGAATGAAGCCAGAAATCAATACAACGAGGCCCTGGTGTCGCTTTTCCAACTGATTAATCTTCCTTTCGATCCGGAAACCAAACTCGCCTCTTTCCAAGAGCTACCCCTGACAACTACCGATACCCTTACCGATGAGCAACTTTATCAGGCCGCGGCTGACCGTCTGGGCATCCTTAAGGCAGCGGAAAATTGGAAAAAACAGGCTAAGTTTGGATTAAAAGCTGCACGCTCGTCTTATTTTCCGTCCCTATCCATGGGGGCCGGACTGTCCAGCAGCTATATCCACGGCAACGGAGCATACGTCGATCAGGTACGGGACCGCATCGGGCAAAACCTCGGATTTACCTTATCCATTCCCATCTTAAACCGGTTCCAGGTCCGCAACAACGTTGCCCGGGCAAAACTTGACTTACTGGACGCTGAGAATAACGCGCAAACACGCCGCAACGAATTGCAGCAAGCTGCCAGCCAGGCATTATTTAACCTGGACGCAGCCAAAGAACGGTATAAAAATCTGATGGACCAGGTAGAAAACTATACGGAATCATTCCGTATCGCGGAAGTGCGCTTTAATGCCGGTGCCATCAATTCCGTGGATTACTTGTTTGCCAAAAACAAATTGGATAACGCAACCGCTAACCTGGTTATCGCTCGTTACCAATGGCACCTGCGCCAGCGGATCGTGGAATATTACCATGGAGAGCTAGTTCTGCCACAAACGGACTAACCCACGTCTGGAAGCACCTTGTAGGTTGAAACGGATACATCCACCTTACATCCGATGGGATACCGCCCGGGGATAGGGTTAATGGCATTCACCTGAAACGAGCCGTCACCTACCGTCAATTCTTCGTAAAACCCTTTGAATCGTGTGGCCAAGACTTCAAACGCTGCATCCGGCTGTATACGCAGCACCAGCCATTCGGGATGAATCGCTACCGCCCTGCTGCTTTTGATACCCAATAATGAGGCTTCCTCCGTATTCAGGATGTTGCTTTTGGCCAGTAGCCTCGCAGTGTACGCATTGGGAGGGCTATTGTATAGCTCCTCCGGTTTGCCCGTTGCTACCAAATTCCCGCTTCTTAATACCATAAGCTCGTCGGCCATGGACAGTACCTCCGCCGGATCGTGGGATACCAGCACCACGGTTAAGCCGGTATCTGCCACAATGTGCCGGATATCTGCCTGTAGGGTTTCCCGGAACGACGCATCCACTTGATTAAAAGGTTCGTCCATCAACAACACCTCGGGTTCGTTGACCAATGCCCGTGCGATGGCCACGCGTTGCTTCTCACCTCCACTCAGATCTGCAATCCGCTGCGTTTTCAAATGTGCAATCCGCAAACGATCCAAGATACGTGCTGTGTGATGGAATTTTGCCTCCAAATCGGTGTTCGGCAATTGAGAAGCCACATTGTCCCACACGTTAGCGTAAGTATTCAGGTCGTCAAAACCCTGGGATACCATGCGCATCGCGTCGTGCCCTGGAATCAGCTTCTCACGGGGATTGGGCACCCGCCAGCCCCGATAACGCACTTCTCCGTCATCGGGCCCCAGCAAGCCGTATATAAGCTTCAACATCGTACTTTTTCCGCTTCCGCTTTCGCCGATAATCGCGGTAATCCGACCTTCGTCAATACCAAAAGACAACCCACGGACCGCTGCGATTACCTCTTTGCCTTGAAAGGAACGGCTTACGTCTCTACCATGTATCAGCGGAAAACCCTCGCGCTGTATATCGTTAGGCACCGAACAAACCATAAAAAAGCTGTCCCGATATGGTATCGGGACAGCACAAAAGTACGAAATATATTGATACGGGGTTAAAACCCAAGCATTACACCGAACGTAAAGTTCTGCAAACCCGCTTGGTTGGGGCTGTTTTCAAAGAGGTCATTGAAGTAATATTTGCCATAAATACCAAATGAACCCACGCCGAACCGGGCAAATGCCCCGTAGCGGAACTGGGTGAAGTTATAATCGTCTTTGAATTTCTGCTTACCCAACTCCTCACTTTTGAAACGTTGTGTTCCCTTCAACAGAAAGCCCCCCTCTGGCCCAAAGGCAAAGCGGAGCCGCCCAAGCCCGCTGTAACTTTTGCTGCGCAATTCAAAGGTAAGGGGCAAACGTAAGTAGGTGGATGTAAGCCGGTTTTTGGAATAATCGATGTCGGAATGTTCCCACGTAAGCGGTGTGGTGTTCTCCAAAAAATCAATGTTTTCCCGCAAGCGTATGTAGGTCCAATCGAAGCCGCCGGATAAGAAAATCCGGAAATTATCGTTGAACCGGTAGCCCGCCTGCAGTACATCAAAACCAAAATTAACTGTCTTTCCGGGGCGATAACGGAAGTCACGGTTGTCATCTGATAGGGTAAAACTACCGTTGTCAATCAGCTTAACCAGCCCGAGGTCAATCCGTGAAAACGTAATTCCATAAATAGGGCGTGATTTCCGTGGGTTGTCTACCGTCACCTCCGTGTGCGATTCCTTTTTGCGCGGCTCATTTTCCGGCGCATACTCATAGGTCTTTTCCGATTTCTCGATGGTAATCACCCCTTCATCCTTACCCGGTATGATGATGCGCACCTTGCGCTTCTCCCCGGTGTTAACATCTTCCATAATTACCGTATCAATGGCGGTTCCCCTGCTTTTCCGGGGGCTGTCGGGCTGCTTTTTCTCCTGTGCGGAAGCCAGTACTAAAACGGTGCAGAACAACACTGTAAGGCTAACGTATTTCATTGTGTCTAATTATTTAAGGTTTGATTTAATGCTATTTAAGTTTCCTCTTCTTGTTTTTAGCCAAGCCGAAATTGAAATCCAGTTTCAGCGATCCTTCCTCATCGTTCGAAAAGGTGACTAATTTTTCGTCGCGCTGATCCACTGTACCAACAACGTAGTTAAGAATGTTGCTGATCCCGAAGGGCTGCTTACGTTGTTCCGTGGATGCCAGCATCATTTCTTCTTCGTCTTCCAGTACCACCAAAGGCTCAATGTCAGGCACGCCGGCTATCTCGGTTTGCCCGTTCTCCAAACTATCCCTTTGCTTGGGAAGCAGGATGGGCGAAGGGCTTGTCCGTTCATTCACAGCCAATTGTTGGGGTTCAACCGCTTCAATAGGTAAAGCTTCCTCCGGTTGCTCTTCGCCTTCTACCACCGACAGTGGCTTGGGTTCCTTCACCTGCCGCCCTTTTTTCGCAAATACCCGTTTTAACCTTTCCAGATCCAATGGCTCGGCTAGGGGCTCCGGTGCTTCCTCAGGGGTGCTTGGTTCCACGGCTGCTTCTTCGGGTTCTGCTTCCGCATCCACATGGGCGTGCAGGTACGTAACAGACACGGGACGGCTTTGCCAATAGAGTACACCGCAGGCAACCAAGAGTACAGCGGCTGCAGCCATCCACCATGTAGGGAACCGGCGTCGCTTCGCTGGCATGGCCACAACGGAACGGGGTTCCGCTTCATCCAGTTGGGTAGCAATCTTGTCCCACAAACCCTTGGGAACCTCCGGCCTAAAGCCCTCAAATTTGTCGCGCAGTTGTTTGTCAAATTCTTTGTTTTCACCTCGATTCATAATTCCCTCCTTCCAATTGTTTTAATTTCTCTTTGAGCCATGTTCTTGCCCTCGACAGTTGTGACTTCGACGCCCCCTCGCTGATCTGCAATGCCTCCGCAATCTCCTTGTGCGAAAACCCCTCCAACGCGTACATGTTAAAAACCATGCGGTAACCATCGGGCAGCGTTTGGATAATCCGAAGCAAATCTTCACACTCCAGGGCATCCATTGAAAATGTTTGCTGGGTGTCTTCGTATACCTCCTCCATTTCAACCGATAATCCGCCCCGCTGGTTTTTACGGTAGGTCTCAATGGCCGTATTGACCATGATCCTTCGTATCCACCCTTCAAACGATCCTGCTCCCCGGTAACTATCTATGTGGCGGAATACCTTGATAAACCCCGTTTGAAGCACGTCCTCCGCTTCAAACGTACTGCTGGCATAGCGTAAGCAAACTCCCAGCATCTTTGAGGCCATGGCATGGTACAGCTTCTCCTGTGCTTGCCGGTTGCCTACCTTGCAACCTTCGTACAAACTCTCTATGGTAACCGTTTGCTCCAACTTGCGTGTGTTTATTACTAAGATGATAAGATAGGTAAAAAGGTTGCACGGTAGGTTGGTTTTATTTTAATCTTCCACTTCAACCCGGCGGCTGCCATCCGGCTGTACCGTTATCTGCACGGAAACTGCATCGGCAGGTAACAAGCCGGCAATCTTCTCCGGCCATTCCACGAAGCAATACCGATGGGAATAAAAATAGTCTTCATAGCCCAGGTCAAACGCCTCCTGTTGGGATTTGATCCGGTAAAAATCAAAATGGTAAACCGGACCCTGGGGGGATGTGTATTCGTTAACGATGGCAAACGTGGGGCTGGAAGTAGCATCCACAACACCCAGGTGGGCACATAGCGCTTTGATGAGTGTTGTTTTTCCTACACCCATCTCTCCATAAAAAAGAAAAATACGCCTTTCGTCTGCGGCGGCAAGTATACGGGCCGCGACATCCGGCAATTCCGATAAACTTGCCAGTCTAATAACCATGCGTGCAAAAATACGCTTTTTGCCTACTTGGTCGTATAAGTTGCAAATGGGATAATCATTTCTTCCAGCGATATGCCACCGTGCTGGAAGGTTTCATTGAAATAATTGACAAAATGATTGTAATTGTTGGGATATACAAAGTAGATGTCTTCCTTAGCAAAAATGAAGCTGGAACTGACGTGCAACTTGGGCAGCAAAGCGTCATGTGGATTCTTTACGTGAAAAACATCCTTTGCAATGTAGTTGAGGTTCTTTCCCTGCTTATAGCGGAGGTTGGTGTTGGTATTGCGGTCGCCAATGACTTTACTGGCACGTTTCACCCGGATGGTCCCATGGTCTGTCGTAATGATCACCCGTACCTGTTTTTGGGCGAGCCATTTCAGCGCGTCCAGCAACGGAGAGTGCTCAAACCAGGAAAGCGTGAGCGAGCGGTAAGCGGCCTCGTCATTGGCCAATTCGCGAATCATCGCCATATCCGTGCGGGCATGCGAAAGCATGTCCACAAAGTTATAAACCAACACATTGAGGTCATTCCCCATCAAATTACTTAAATTGTCAGCCACATCACGACCTTGTTCCAAGGTCAGTATTTTATGATAAGAATGCTTGCATTCTTTGCGGTACAGGCGTTTGATCTGATCGGCAAGAAATTTGTCTTCATGAAGGTTCTTGCCTCCTTCGTCTTCATCGTTCTGCCAAAGATCCGGATGCTGCCGCTCCATTTCCAGGGGCATCAACCCGCTGAATATCGCATTGCGGGCATATTGCGTGGCTGTAGGCAGAATACTGTAATAACTATCCTCTTCTTCCAACCGGAAATGATTGCCGATCACCTCGTTAATCACACGCCATTGATCGTACCGCAGGTTATCAATGAGGAAGAAGAAGGTCGGCCTGTTTTCCTGTAACGTCGGGAAAACTTTTTTGCGGAACAGCTGATGTGACATGATCGGGCCCTTTTCAGGTTCCTTGACCCAACGGAGGTAATTTTTCTCGATAAACTTGAAAAACTGCATATTGGCCTCGGCCTTTTGCAGGGTTAACACTTCATGCATCCCCGCATCCTCCAGTTTTTCAAGAGACAGTTCCCAATAAATCAACTTCTTGTAAACATCCGCCCATTGTTCGAAATCCAGGTTGTCGTTTAAAATCATACCCAGATTACGGAAATCCTGCTGATAGGCCATCGACGTCTTCTCACTGATAAGCCGTTTATTTTCCGTCAGCTTCTTGATGGTCAGCAAAATCTGCTTGGGGTTAACAGGCTTAATCAGGTAATCATCTATTTTGGATCCGATGGCGTCTTCCATCAAATGCTCTTCCTCGTTTTTGGTAACCAGCACCATGGGCACGCCGGGATTGATGTTTTTCAGGGCCGAAAGGGTCTCCAGGCCTGTAAGGCCCGGCATGTTTTCGTCTAAGAACACCAAATCGTAAAATCCCTTCTTGAACGCATCCACCGCATCGTTGCCGTTCGTTACCGTTTTTACTCCGTACCCTTTCTCATTCAACAGCATGATATGTGGCTTCAGCAGATCAATTTCGTCATCCGCCCATAGTATATTCGTCTCTTGCATTCCTGCTCCTCTAACTAAAAATATAAGGGCGAACATAAGGAAAAGTTTGCCGGTATCTACATTTTTAACAAAAATTAACAGGCGGGTACCGTATCTTTGCACCGTATTTTGCAGTAGGATTCTGTCTTGCTGCAACGCGAAGAAACATTGAATAAAAAGAAAATAATCAACGATCCCGTTTATGGATTCATATCCATCCCATCCGGTTTTATATTTGACCTGATTCAGCATCCCTACTTCCAACGCCTTCGTTATATCAAACAGGTTAGCATGACGCATCTGGTCTATCCGGGCGCATTGCATACCCGCTTTCAGCATGCCCTGGGGGCTATGCATCTCATGGGACTGGCCGTAGAGACCCTCCGCAGCAAGGGGACGGCCATTACGGAAGCCGAAGAGGAAGCAGCCCTCGTTGCCATCCTGTTGCACGACATCGGCCATGGCCCGTTTTCACATTCCCTGGAACACACCTTGGTAGAAGGGGTCTCGCATGAGTTACTTTCCGCATTGATGATGAAAGAGCTTAATGAGGTTTTTACGGGGAGGCTCGATCTGGCCATCGAGATTTTCAACAACCGCCACCCAAAAAAATTCCTCCATCAGCTGGTATCCGGACAGCTCGATCTCGACCGCATGGATTACCTCAGCCGCGACAGCTTCTTCACAGGCGTTGCAGAAGGGGTAATCAGTTTTGACCGGATTATCAAAATGATGAATGTGGTTGACAACGAACTGGTTATCGAACATAAAGGGATTTATTCCATTGAAAAATTTCTGATCGCCAGACGGTTGATGTATTGGCAGGTCTACCTGCACAAAACCGTCCTCAGCGCTGAGCAGATGCTGCTTAAAATCCTGCAACGTGCAAAAGAATTATATGGAAACGGCATTTCTCTTTTTGCATCACCATCGTTGGAACATTTTTTGCGCAATAAGATTACCCGAGAGAATTTCACCGAAAATGTGTCACATTTGGTTCACTTTTCACGTCTCGATGACACAGACATCTTGTCGGCCGTGAAAACTTGGGCGTATCATGAAGACCCCATTTTGCAGATGTTGTGTTCACGGCTTATGGCGCGTACCCTATACCATACCGAGCTCCACAGCAGTGAGTTGGATGGTCGGTTTGTCGATGATCTGAAAACCCGGGCGGTAACATACTTTGGTATAGATGCAGCCCAAGTGGATTATTACGTATGGACGCAATTGATTGAGAATAGTGCTTACGAAATAACTAGCAGTAATATTAAGATTTTAATGAAAGACGGGAGCATACAGGATATTGCGGAGGCATCCGATCTGTCTAATTTGGAGACACTATCCAGGAAAGTACGAAAGTCTGCCGTCTCTTTTCCAAAAGAACTGTTGGGTAGTACTCCATCAATAAGCTGATAACCAGTAAAAATTTTAATATATATCGTTTAAACTTATACATTTGCAGATGCAATTTTCCGCACATCAAATAGCAACGCTCGTGAACGGTTCCCTTGAAGGGAATCCCGACGTGATGGTGGAGCAATTGGCCAAAATTGAAGAGGCAACCGCCGGAAGCCTTTCTTTTTTGTCTAATCCTAAGTACGAACAGTACTTATACACGACCCAAGCCTCTATCGTAATCGTCAACAACGATCTGAAGTTGGATAAACCCGTGGCAAGCACCCTGATCCGGGTAAAAAACGCCTATTCCGCATTTTCCATGTTGCTGGAAGTTTACAATAAAATGCGTCTGAATAAAACCGGCATCGAAAATCCGGTCTTTATTCATCCAACAGCCAAAATCGGGAAAAATGTCTACATCGGGGCCTTTACCTACATAGACAAGGATGTGGTCATCCAGGACAATTGCAAGGTATATCCCCATGTATATATTGGAGACAATGTTAAAATAGGTAACGATACAACCTTATTCCCTGGAGTTTCCGTCTATTTTGACTGTGTAATCGGCGAACGCGTAATTATCCATTCCGGCACGGTCATCGGCAGTGACGGGTTCGGGTTTGCACCGCAGGAAGACGGAACCTACAATAAGATCAACCAGATCGGAAATGTGGTCATTGAAAATGACGTAGAAATCGGTGCTAACACCGTCATAGACCGAGCTACTATGGGCTCCACAATTATCCGGCAGGGCGTAAAACTGGATAACCTGATTCAGGTGGCACACAACGTAGAAATTGGCAAAAACACCGTGATTGCCGCCCAATCGGGCATTTCAGGAAGCACGAAAATCGGCGAAAATGCCGTCATCGGCGGGCAGGTCGGCATCGTGGGGCACATTAATATCGCCAGTGGCACCCAGATACAGGCCCAATCCGGTGTTAATCGCACCATTGCCGATGAAGGAAAAAAATGGTCAGGCAGCCCGGCTGCTCCCTACAGCGCACAGATGCGGTCGCAGGTTGTATATTCGCGTCTACCCGAACTCGAACGTCGCTTGGAAGAGCTGGAACAATTACTGTTAACAAAAGAACTATCAAAATAAACGAAGTGCTTTTGCCTTTCTTTGGGCAGATAAGCCAATGGACAGCAATGAACGTAAAACAACGAACAATTAAATCAGAAATCAGTATCTCAGGTGTAGGGCTCCACACGGGTAAACCCGTCACCATTACCCTGAAACCGGCTCCCGAACAACATTGGTATCGGTTCAGGCGCATCGACCTTGACAAACAACCAACCATCCTTGTGGATGCCGATAATGTGTCGGATACTTCACGCGGAACGACCATCTCTCAGAACGGTGCAAGTGTAAGCACCATTGAACACCTGATGGCCGCATTGGTGGGCCTGCAGATCGACAACGTGCTCATTGATATCGACGGTCCCGAAGTACCCATTATGGACGGCAGTTCGGCCCCTTTTGTCAAAGCGATCGAGCAAATTGGGTATGTAGATCAATTGGCAGACCGCGATTATTACGAAATCCCCCATAACATCCACCACACCGAACCCGACCGGAAGGTTGAGATGGTGGCCATGCCGTTGGATGGTTATCGTTTTACCTGTATGATTGACTTTAACTCGCCGGTATTGGGCAGCCAGCATGCCTCCATCAGCAACATCGACGAGTTTCCCAAAGATATCGCCTCATCCCGCACGTTCTGCTTTCTGCACGAATTGGAGATGTTGCTCAAAAACAACCTCATCAAAGGAGGAGATCTCAACAATGCCATCGTCGTGGTCGATAAAGAGGTAAGCAAAGATGAACTGCGTCACCTGGCCAAACTGTTCAACCGGGAAGATATCGATGTGGCCAAGGAAGGGATATTGGACAACATTGAGTTGCGCCACCAAAATGAACCTGCCCGCCACAAATTGCTTGACATGATCGGCGATCTCGCATTGGTGGGGCGCCCCATCAAGGGACACATCATGGCTGCCCGGCCGGGGCATGCCGCAAACGTAGCATTCGCCAAAAAGATCAAAGCGCAGATAAAAAAGGAAAAAGGGCGTAAATACGTAAAAATATACGACCCCAACATGCCGCCGCTGTATGACACCGTACAGATCATGAACATCTTGCCCCACAGGCAGCCGTTCCTGATGGTCGATAAAATCCTGGAATTGACCAAAACACATGTCGTTGGGCTGAAAAACGTGACGATGAACGAGGACTTGTTCATGGGCCATTTCCCCGGAGCTCCCGTCTTCCCGGGCGTGCTGCAAATCGAAGCCATGGCACAAACCGGTGGAATTCTGGTGCTCAGCACCGTACCCGACCCGGAAAACTACCTTACCCTCTTCCTTAAAATCGAAAATGCCCGCTTTAAAGCACAGGTAAATCCCGGAGATACCATCATTTTCCGTTGTGATCTGCTCGAACCCATCCGGCGGGGCATCGCTCAGATGAAGGGCGTGGGTATGGTTGGCGAAAAAATAGTGGTGGAAGCAGAGTTGATGGCTCAGATTGTAAAAGTAAAAGAGAGCCAAGCGTCATGATACAGCCCTTAGCATATATACACCCACAGGCAAAGATTGCCGGCAATGTCGTCATCGAGCCGTTCGTCACCATCCATAAAGATGTAGTGATCGAAGAAGGCACGTGGATCGGTTCCAATGTAACCATCATGGACGGAGCACGCATCGGTAAAAATTGCCGTATATTCCCAGGTGCCGTCATCTCAGGTATCCCACAGGACCTCAAATTTGACGGAGAAGAAACTACGGCAGAAATCGGCGATAACACCACCATCCGGGAGTGTGTCACCGTAAACCGCGGTACCAAGGATAAATGGAAAACGGTAATCGGTAAAAACTGCCTGATTCAAGCGTACAGCCATATTGCGCACGACTGCATTGTGGGGGATAACTGTATTTTCTCCAACAGCAGTACGCTCGCAGGCCACATCACCGTGGGCGATTACGTCGTATTGGCAGGTATGGTAGCTGTACACCAGTTCTGCCACATTGGCTCCCATGCCTTTATTGCCGGCGGCTCATTGGTGCGCAAAGACGTACCGCCCTTTGTCAAAGCCGCCCGGGAACCGTTGTCGTATGTCGGTATCAATTCCGTAGGGCTGCGGAGAAGAGGCTTTTCATCTAATCAGATCAACGAAATCCAGGATATCTACCGGGTACTGTTCGTCAAAAACAATAACCTCACCAAGGCATTGGACATCATTGAGGCCGAATATAAACCCACCGAAATACGGGATGAAATACTGGACTTCGTGCGGAACTCCAACAGGGGGGTTATGAAAGGGTTTGGCCAAAGCAAGGGCATACTCTGAGGTTATGGATATCTCTTTGGAAGACATCGGCAGACGATTTAATCGTGATTGGGTTTTCCGGCATATCAACTATCGGTTTGAAATAGGTCAAAGCTACGCCATATTGGGGCCAAACGGGTCGGGTAAATCCACATTCCTGCAGGTCATCGCTGCCAATCTGGTCCCTTCGGCTGGCCATATCCGCTATACAGCTGCGGATAAGGAAATAGCCCCTGATTCCCTTTACCAGTACCTTTCTCTGGCCGCCCCTTATATGGAGCTTATCGAAGAGTTCACGCTCATCGAACAGATCCGCTTCCATTTTAAACTGAAGAACTACCTGCCCGGTTTCGACGAAGAGACGATTATGGAGCTGTTAAGCCTTCAGCATGCCAAAGACCGGCAGATCCGGTTTTTCTCTTCCGGCATGAAACAACGGGTAAAGCTCGCCCTGGCTTGCTGCTCCGACGTCCCGCTTCTCTTATTGGATGAGCCAACGAGTAACCTGGACCAGCAGGGGGTAGACTGGTACCTTAACCTCGTGACTAAAACACGCACCGACCGCTTGGTGTTGGTTTGCTCAAATCAAGAAAAGGAATACGGATTCTGTGAACAGATCATCAACATCGTAGATTACAAACTCAGGTAAGTTTCCTTTGTAAAAGAAAGCTTGTTTTGTATCTTTGACCCCACATTTATACACTGTACTAGAATTAACATTATGGCCAAAGCTTCAGAAGTAAAAACCGGCAATATCCTGCGCTTCAATGGTGAGTTGGTGTCCGTTGAAGAGTTTATCCACAGGACACCGGGCAACCTTCGGGCATTTTACCAAGCCAAAATGCGTAACGTCAAAACCGGAAAATTGGTAGAATACCGTTTCCGTACCGATGAGGAAGTCGAAATTGCGCGGGTAGAAACCAATGATTATCAATACCTCTACGAAGATGGAGATACCTTCGTCGTCATGGACAACAATACCTTTGAGCAATTCAATATCCCGAAACATTTATTCGGCAGTTCGGCACGTTTTTTGAAAGAAGGTATGCAGGTGCTGGTAGCCATGGAAAGCGATGAGCCCATTATGGCACAGGCGCCTACCACGGTAGAACTGGAGATCACCTATACAGAACCTGCTGTGAAAGGGGATACATCCACCAATGCACTGAAAAGTGCGACGGTAGAAACCGGTGTAGAAATACGAGTACCGCTTTTTGTGAATCAAGGAGATAAAGTGAAAGTTGATACACGTTCCGGCGACTACATTGAACGTGTGAAATAAAGAATTCAAATTTTTAGGTTTAGGTTGATTATTCGGTCTTGGGGCTCTCCGCTTCAAGGCCGATTTTTTTATCGTTACGTGCCCTGACCAGTTCCTTAAAACCTCGGTCAATTAAATTTAATGTACCTTAAAACGCCGGAAAATAGCCGCAAGTACGTATTTTTGAGCCATGCAGTCCCCAGGTAAACAGGAGTTACGAAAGCGCTACCGCGAAAAACGGATCAATCTCTCAACCGAGGACTTCCTCCTGTTAAACCAGCGGTTATTGGAACAGGTTCACCGGCTCGATATGGCCGGATTCTCAACGGTACACCTGTTTCTCCCCATCGAAGGCAACCGCGAGCCCGATACTTATGCCGTGGCGGAATGGCTACGGCATACCTACCCGCATATACGCTTGGTGCTCTCCCGAACCGATCGCATAACCCACGGCATGCATCATTTTATCTGGGCCGAAGACACCCTCCTAAAGGAGAATCATTGGGGGATACCAGAGCCGGAAAATGGGACGGCCGTTTCCGCTCAGGAAATAGACGCCGTGTTTGTTCCGCTGCTCGCCTTTGACATCCGTGGAAATCGTGTAGGCTATGGAAAAGGGTTTTACGATCGCTTTTTGGCCGAGTGCGGCCCCGCAACTACCAAAATTGGCCTGTCATTGTTTGAGGCCGAACCAGCCATTGGCGACACGGATGTATACGATATTCCCCTCGATTGCTGCGTAACACCGCAACAGATCTGGGATTTTAATACAATACCCTGAATTTAATGGTGTTTTCGATTTGCCGGAGCTGCTTGAGCAGCTGCTTGTCGTATTGCGTATCCACATCGGTCACCGCATAGCCGATCGTTCCTTTTGTCATCAGAAATTGTGCAACAATGTTGATTCTGTTTTCGGCAAAAACCTGGTTAATCTGTGCCATCACACCGGGCACATTCCGGTGAATATGAAGCAACCGATGTGCCTTTTCAATCTTCGGCAACAGCAAATTGGGGAAATTACGGCTCATGTACGTATCGCCCTTGTTGATAAAATCAGCCATACGCCGCGGGATAAACTCGTTGTTCCGCTTCTTGCCTTTTTTATCGTCAAAAAGAACAATTCCCTTTTCGTTGCAGATCTCCCGGTTTAATTGGTCTTTGCTATCTCCCAAATAACCGATCGTTTTCAGCTTATCAGCTCTTGCCAACTGATTGTCATCCAATTTTTCGTCCTTCCCCAACAGCAACATTCCCACATCTTTGACATATTTTTCTTCAAACGTCTGTTTTATCCGGATAGAAAACCCATCCCGCTTCAGTATATGCGCCGAAATCTCGGGCACATCGCCCACAATCAGGCAAAGGATGCGGTTTTTGGGATAAGAGATCGCCCGCGGGAGGTCATTCACGTATAAAAATTCATCAAAACTGGGCGTCACGTGGTCGGCTTTCTCAGACACACTTTTCCGCTCAATGTTTTCCGTAAAAGCAAAAAAACGCTCAATAAGTCCCGATTCCTTCAGCTGGAAATCGGAATAACCATCTCCGATACCGTAAATTTTACCCGGCAGCTTCAACTGCTGCAAAAGCTTCACCTTGCCTCCCTCTTCAGATAACGGATTGCTCTCATCGTATCCCGTTATATTGCCCTGCTCGTCAAACGTAAAGGTATTGGCATAGACATTCTCCTGCTTGATATGATAAGGACTCACCACGGGCACGATGAATTCCTTGAACCCGCCGGATACAATCAACGCACTGTCGCTATGCTTCTTGAAGAATTCACGGTTGCGGAGAAACGAAGGGGAGACCTTCTTCTTGAGTATACTAACCAATTTCTTTAGGTGTTCCCGGTTGGCCTCCAGCAGTCTCACTCTCGCTGAGAGGCTTTCACGGAAAGACAACTGACCGTTCATGGATAGATTGGTCAGCCGTGCAATTTCTTCATAAATAAGTTCCCGGGCCGGATGGTTGGCCAATGAAATGCGGGCCAATTCATCCAACGCTTCCACCTGGGTAAAGGTGCTGTCAAAGTCAATAATGTAATAATTGTCCAATTTATTGTACGGTTAAATAGCTACTACATATTTCGCGCAACGTATCGTCGATCGGTTTGAATGTGATACCTGTCGCGTCAAGGATCTTTTTATTGGAAAACTGCATCTGCAGGTTTGCAGCGTGTGCGGTTTCACGCGTCAAAAGCGGTCGTTTACCACTGAACAGGGACAACATCTTGGCGGCACGCCAAGCCAGCCCAAGCATAAAACCCGTTGCTTTAAATTTCGGTGCAGGCCGTCCGAGATACACACTGCACCGTGCCAGCAGCTCCCGGTGACTCATATTCTCGTTGCTCAGCAAAAACCGCTGCCCACTGATGGACAGGTTCTCCATCAACAGCACCATCGCCTTCGCCACATCTTCGACGTCTATCAGGCCAACCGACCCTGCAGTGTAAAAGTTGAGTCCAGCATGCAGCTGTGCAAAAATTGACCCACTGCTTCCGTTGCCATCCGGCTCGGCGGTCGGACCGATGATCAACGCCGGATTCACAATCACGGCGTCCAATCCTTCCGCAATACCCCGCCATACCTCCATCTCGGCCTCGTATTTGGCGACCGCGTAACCCGACTGGCTACGATCATATTCCCACAGATCGTCTTCCGTGGTTTCTCGCCCGTTCTTTCCCCGCCCTACCGCGGCTATCGAACTGACGTGCAACAGGCGCGCATGATGCTCCAGCGCAAGCGTAACCACATGCGCAGTGCCTTCCACATTCACCGCCATCATCCGCTTCCGGTCGGCCGCATGATAGGAAATAAGGGCAGCACAATGATATACCTGTGTTACACCTTTAAAGGCATCAGACAAGGCAAAAAAATCATTGACATCCGCATTCACCCATTCCAGCCCAGATACACCCACCAGTGGCCGCGGAAGAACAGACGTTTCCCGCTTCGTAGCGCGAACCTGATACCCTGCTGCGATCAATTGTTGAATAAGAATGGAGCCCAGAAAACCCGTACCGCCTGTTACTAAAACCACCGTCTTAGAATAGTTGATCTAACGCTTCCAAAAGTAAGGGAATAAATGGATATTACCTATACCGAATTAAAATGTAAAAAACTTCTTTACCTTTGTCGAATAATTTGCCAAACAACATACGACTGCCATGTCCCTTTCTGTTTTCTTTTCTTCTATTTCCCGTAGGAATTTCATGCCGGAGGCCGATTTTTTCCGCTCACAGATCGGTGCTACCCTGCGTGTATACGACGAAATATTCCCCGATTTGGAAGAAGAAAAACCCGATTTGGCTTTATTTGGAGTGCTCGATGACCGGATGGCGATCGGCAACGCAGGCTGTGACGATGCGGCCAACGCCATACGTAAACACCTCTATCCGCTTTACCAGGGAGAATATAAGCTGAAGCTGGCCGACCTCGGCAACATAAAGGCCGGAGAAACCGTTACAGACACCTATGCGGCCGTAAAAACGGTTTGCGAAGAACTTATCCGCTCCGGCATCATTCCCATCATCATCGGCGGCGGACAGGACATTACATACGCCCAATACCTGGCGTATGAAAAACTGGAGCAAAAGGTCGAAGTGGCCGTGGTGGATTCCCGGTTTGACCTCGATCAGGAGAATACCGAAAGCGCTCCGTTGAATTCACAGACCTATCTCAACCACATCATTCTCCACGAACCCGATTACCTATTCAACTTGAACAACTTAGCTTATCAAACCTATTTTGTCAGCAAAGAGTCCATCGCCATGTACGATAAGCTCTATTTCACAGCGGTGCGTCTAGGCATGATAGCCGATCAGGTAGGTCAGGTTGAACCCGTCATCCGCGCAGCAGATATGCTAAGTTTTGATATCAATGCCATCCGGTTTTCGGATGCTCCCGGTAGCGCGCATGCGACTCCAAACGGCTTGTTTGGCGACGAAGCCTGCCAGCTATGCCGGTACGCGGGGATGAGCGATAAACTCACATCCGTCGGATTCTACGAATACAACCCCACATTGGACAACCGGGAGCAGACAGCGATTCTTGTCGCGCAGATGATTTGGTATTTCATCGAAGGCTTCTACAATCGTAAACACGATGCACCGCTGTTACCCAAATCGGCCTATATTACCTATCGTACCACCGTGCATAACGATGCCTATGAATTGGTGTTTATAAAAAGCAAAAAATCAGACCGTTGGTGGATGCAGGTGCCTTATTCGGGATCCCAATCCGTCAATGAGCGGTATCACCTGGTGCCTTGCCGTTACGAAGACTACCAGATAGCCGTGGGGGGCGAAATGCCCGATTTATGGTGGAAAACGCATCAGAAGCTGGTGTAAAGGGTGGTCAGTGGTGGGTTTTCCTTACATTTGTTCATTATGGAACTATACCTCGTTTTGATTGCGGTCGCGATCCTGGTCCTTGCGGTAATTCTATTCGTCAAACGCCCGCAACAGACGTTTCCTGCCTCCGATGCGGAAACCATACGCAGACTAGCCCGTGCTGAGCAACAGGTGGAAGACCTCACGATCGAAAAAGAACGGATGACAGTCCTGCTGCGGGAGGAACAACAGCAACGGCTTGAATCCGAGAAAGCGCTTGAGAGCACCCGAGCCTATTACCAGTCCCAACAAGAAAAACTTCAGGAACAAAAGGCAGAAATCGAAACCATCAAACAGCAATTCAACACCGAATTTCAGGTGATCGCCAACAAAATACTTGAAGAGAAAACACAGAAATTTACAGAAACCAACAGCAAATCGCTCGATCAGATTTTAAATCCGCTCAAAGAGAAAATCAAAACCTTCGAGGAGAAAGTAGAAAAAACATACCAGCACGAAGCCGCCGAGCGCAACTCACTGAAGGGAGTTGTGCAACAGCTTATGGAGCAGAGCCTCCGGATTAAGGACGAGGCCAATAGCCTGACGCGTGCACTACGTGGCGACAGTAAAAAACAAGGCAATTGGGGTGAAGTCATTCTGGAGCGGGTGCTGGAGCGTTCGGGGTTGGTCAAAGATCGTGAATACCGGTTGCAGGCAGCGCTGACAGATGAGGAGGGTAGACGCCTGCAACCCGATGCAATCATCGACCTGCCGGATGAAAAGCACTTGGTGATCGACTCAAAGGTATCCCTCCTAGCCTACGAACGCTGGGTAAACGCCGAAACCGACGAGGAGCGTGAAGGATACGCCAAACAGCATATTCAGTCGGTCGAAAATCACGTAAAAAGCCTCTCAGCAAAGAACTACCATGATCTCTATCAGATCAATTCGCCTGACTTTGTGTTATTGTTCATGCCCATTGAATCGGCATTCAGCATGTCCATTACCTACAAGGCAGAGCTTTTCAGCGATGCTTGGGACCGCAAGGTGGTCATCGTAAGTCCTTCAACCTTGCTGGCCACGCTGCGCACCATCGCCAGCATGTGGAAACAAGAGCGACAAACGCGCAACGTACTGGAAATCGCCAAAGAGGCTGGAACCCTGTACGATAAGTTCGTGGGATTTCTACAGGATTTGGACAAAGTGGGGGAGCAGCTTAACCGCGCGGTACGCGCCCACGAAGAGGCTACCCGTAAACTCAGCACCGGCCCGGGTAACGTCGTAACCAAAGTGGAAAAACTCAAGAAACTGGGTGCTCGCGCGAGTAAGCAAATTGGGGGCGATTTGCTAGATGAGTGAATTCGATCAAAGAATACTTTTGGTCCCATCTTTAGCGACAGGGCCAATGATTCCGGAAAAGAAACAGCCATCTGTGCTACGATATTTTCGGAGCATGCGTTACCTATCCGCTTGACCGGGTAAAATGCTATTTCTAATCGCGCTATAGTTTCCGGAAAACCACGGTGGCATTGTGTCCGCCAAAACCGAATGCATTGCTCATCGCTACGTTGATCTGATGGGGTTGCGCTTCGTTCCTAACGATGTGCATACCCTGCGGAACCGACTCGTCAAGCGATGCGATGTTGATGGTTGGCGGAATTACCTGATCGTTGATTGCCTTTATGGCGATAATTGCTTCAATGGCGCCAGCGGCACCCAATAGATGTCCGGTCATCGACTTGGTGGCACTGATGCGCAGGTTTTCCGTATTACCCAGGGCTGCACTCACCGCCTTCAGCTCGCTGATGTCGCCGATCGGCGTAGAAGTTGCGTGCGGATTGAGGTAATCTACCCCTGCAGGGGATACCCCCGCTTCTTTCAGCGCCAGTTTCATAGCTTTGGAAGCACCGATTCCCTCGGGATGGGGTGCCGTCATGTGATAGGCGTCTGCCGTCATAGCAGCTCCCACCAATTCGGCGTAAATATGGGCACCTCGTTGCTTTGCATGTTCATATTCTTCCAAAATCAGGGCTCCTGCACCTTCACCCATCACAAAACCATCCCGGTCCCGATCATACGGACGGCTTGCGTGCTGGGGGTCCGCATTGCGTGTAGACATCGCCTTCATAGCCGAAAACCCACCGATGGAAGCCGGCGTAATCGGTGCCTCAGAACCTCCGGTTACGAATACTTTCGCCTTACCCATCCTAATGTAATTGAACGCATCCATCAGGGCGGTGTTAGAGGTTGCACAGGCCGAAACAGCGGTGTAATTAATACCCTGCAATCCGAACTTCATCGAGATCATGCCCGAGGCGAGGTTAACGATCAGCCGCGGAACAAAAAATGGACTGAAACGGGGTGTATATCCACCTGTGACGTATTGGGTCACCTCCTCCTCGAAGGTCTCCATACCTCCTTGGCCCACCCCCCAGATCACGCCGATATCAAATGGATCCATTGCCGAAAGATCCAGCCCCGAATCTTCCAGCGCTTGCGAAGCCGAATACAGCGCATATTGGGTAAAGAGATCGCTCCGCTTGATTTCGTTCCGGTTCAAGTAACGTTCCGGCGAAAATCCCTTGACCTCGCAGGCAATCTGCGTACGGAATTGGCTTGCATCAAACCGGGTAATGGTTCCCGCTCCGCTTACGCCGCTGATAAGGTTTTGCCAAAATGTTTTCACATCGTTGCCCAGGGGCGTAACAGCTCCCATGCCGGTGACGACCACTCTTGTCATAGTTTCAAAATTTCCGGCAAAAATAGCAAATTAAACCGGTTAGCTAGCCTACCCGCTCATTCCGGTACATCCAATAAAACAATTGCGGCAGTACGGTGAACGAAAGCAGCATGCAAACCTGCAATCCACCCACAATCATAATGGCCAATGGTTTTTGGATTTCGGATCCCATTCCCGTCGAAAGTGCTGCCGGCAGTAATCCCATGGAGCCCATCAGGGCAATCATAACGATGGGACGGATACGGCTGTACACGCCTTGGCGGATGGCTGCTGCCAGGGACAACTTCCTGCGAAACAGATTTTCTTTCATCACCGCAATAAGGATAATGGCATTGATCGTATTGACACCGAACAGGATGATGAAACCGATTCCCGCGGAGATACCAAACACAGTGCCCGTCGCCCATAACGATAAAAACCCGCCCACAAAGGCAAAGGGGATCGTGCCCAGCGCTACCAACGTGTCTTTGTAATTGCCAAAATTGAAGTACAGCAGAAACAGGATCAACACCAACGCTATGGGCACTACCACAGCCAATTGACGTGAAGCCCGTTCCTTACTTTCAAATTCGCCCGCCCATTCCACTTTGTTCGTTTTTGGAATATTCGTTTCCGCCGCTACACTGCGCTGGGCGTCGGCAATCGTGCTACCCAGGTCACGCCCCTCGATACTGAACCCCACGCCGATGTAGCGGCTGCTTCCTTCACGGTAAATGAACGTCGGCCCCGTATGAAACCCAATCGTGGCGATTTCACGGAGTGGTACCGACTTACCATCCATGGTAGGAATCAAAATGTTGCCGATCTTTTCTTCATCATCGCGATACGCAGCCTGAAAACGCAGACGCACATCGAACAACCGTTCGTTTTCATAAAATTGCGTAGCCGCTTGCCCGCCGATCGCCATTGCCACTACCGCCTGTACATCAGCCGTATTCACCGCATAGCGGGCCATCTTGCTGTCGTGCAGTTGAATACGCAACTCTGGTAGCCCGATGTTTTTATAGACTTTCAGATCCGTAATACCCCGAACCGTTGCCAGGACCTTTTCCACCTGACCGGCATAATCTTCCAGCTGGCCTAGGTCATCACCAAAAATCTTGACAACCAACGCGCTTTTTACCCCGGCTACATATTCTTCCACATTGTCCTGGATGGGTTGGCTGAACCCAAAGTTGATGCCGGGATAGGCTTCCAGTTCCGCACGCATTTCGCTGAGTAACTCATCTTTGCTGATCTTCCGCTTCCAGTCCGATTCGGGAAATAACTGGATGTGGAATTCAATGTTGAAAAAACCGGTGGGATCGGTTCCATCGTTCGGCCTGCCCGTCTGGCTCATCACAAATTCCACCTCCTCAAAGCCCTTTAATTTCTGACGCATCTCATTGGCTAGCCGTACGGATTCGTCCAGGTTGACACTGTTGGGTAAGGTTGCCCGCACATAAATCGCTCCCTCGTTCAGGCTCGGAATAAATTCAGAGCCATAAAATAAAAAACGTACGCCGCAGCCAACCACCAATACCGAAAAGCCAACCAGCGTCAGTCGCCGATGGCGCTGGCTCCACTCAAATAGAAGCGAAGCCCCACGGTGGAATCCGTTGGAGATAAAGTTCTCTTTTTCGCGGATATTCCGCCGCAGCAGGACCTTGCACATGGCAGGTACATAGGTCAGGCTAAGAATGAGTGAACCCAGCAGGGCATACCCCAGGGTAAATGCCAATGGTGAAAACATCTTGCCTTCCACCTGCTGAAAGGAGAAAATAGGAAGCAAGGCGACGATCAGGATCAACTGTGCAAAAAAAACGTAGGTAGCTACGCTGGCTACACTTTTTTTGATGATGCCCAGTTTGATTGAACGATTAAACCGTTCCATACCCAACAAATCAGCCCGCTTGCGCATGCCAACGAACACGCTTTCGACAATTACCAGCGTTCCTTCCAGCAGAAGCCCGAAATCCAATGCACCCATGGAAATGAGGTTGGCAGGCAATCCCTGAATACGCAGCATAACGATGGCAAAGAGAAAGGCCAGGGGGATAACGGAGGCTACGATGACGGTGGTGCGCCAATTGAATAGGAAGATAAAGACAACTACCGATACCAGCACGATGCCTTCGATCAGGTTCCTGCTTACGGTATGGACCGTCGCCCCCACCAACTCGGTACGGTCGATAAATGGAACGATCTTGACATTCACCGGCAGGATGCGCTCATTGAGTTCCGTAATTTTTTCTTTTAGCCGGGCGATGACGTCTCCGGGATTTTCCCCACGGAGCATAATGACGATACCTTCCACCAGATCGTCATCGTCCTGAAGCCCGACTTTGCCGAGCCGTGGCTTGGCCGACACCACCACCTGGGCGACATGCTTCACCAATATGGGAGTACCTCCTTTCACCGTGATGAGGATGTTCTCGATATCCTCCTCTTTGTCAAGCAGGCCGATACCGCGCACCACGTAGGCCTGATCTCCGCGTTGGATGACATCGCCCCCCACATTGATGTTGCTTTTGCTCACGGCTTCATACACATCCAATGGGGACAGGTCGTAGTTGACCAGTTCGGTTGGATTGATCTTGATTTCATATATTTTCTCCTCTCCACCAAAGCTCACCACATCGGCCACGCCCGGTACGGCCACCAACTCACGTTCGATGACCCAGTCCTGTATGGCGGTGACCTCCTTAATGGGCAGATCACTCTTTACCACATACCGGAAGATTTCACCCGTCGCGCCCGAAGGAGGTTCGATATCCGCAGTGGCCCCTTCGGGCAGGTCAACCCCCTGCAAGCGGTTCGATGCATACTGCTGCGCATAGAAGTCGTCCACCCCATCTTCGAAGATTAGCGTCACTACGGACAACCCGAACAACGAAATAGACCGTACCTCCGCTTTGCGGGGGATGGTATTGACTTCTTTGGATATCGGTAGTGTAACGAATTTCTCTACCTCCTCTGCACTTCGCCCGGGCCATTGGGTAATGATACGCGCGCGGGTATTCGTCACATCGGGATATGCCTCAATGGGGGTATGCACGAGGCAATAAATGCCTACCCCCAGCAGCAGCGCGGTGAAGAAAAAGACAATGAATGTATTTTTGAGCGAGAAGGAAACCACCCCCTGAACCAGCTTCTTCATTCCTTATCCTTTTATTTTTTCATAAATGAGCAAATGGTTCTCTGTAACCACGCATTCACCAGCCTTCAACCCTTCGCTTACGAAACACCATTCCTGGTCGCGGGCAAGCAAGGAAAGGCGTCGCAGTTGAAGGTCGCAGTCTCCGCCATATACCACGGCAAAATATTGGTTGTCGTCAAAAATAACGGCGTCTGCAGGCAGGGCAACCGTCGATTTGCCGGTACGGCGGGTCACCACAACATCGGCAGACATCCCCGGTTTCAACTTCAGTCCCTCATTGGCGATCACAATACGAGCTTTGAGCACGCGCTCATTACTGTCAAACACCTGCGGAAGTGCCGAAATGCGCCCATGGAAAACCACTCCGGGATAAGCCAGCGTGCGGATCTCGGCATCCATGCCCTCCTTCACAAATTGCATGTCGGTTGCATATACGTTGGCCATCACCCACACATCGTCGAGTCCGGATACCGTAAACAGGTTGTCTCCATCGTTGATCGGCATACCCGAATTAATGTTTTTCTCCACGATGTAACCGGAAGAGGGGGAGCGGATTTCAAAAGTGCCTTGTGCCGGGTTGGGATGAAAAAGCGATAGGTTCGCCTCGATGTTCCCTAGTTCGGCATCCAGCTTTTCAAGTGTCGATTTCGCTTCTGCGAGGTCCCGATCCGAAGCAATATGGTCCGCATGCAGGCCCTGTGCCGCAGCCAGTTCGCGTTCGGCAAGCCGTCGCTGCGATTCAAGGCTTCGCTTTTCGGCCAACAGGGAATGAAGTGCCGGACTTTTCAGTGTGGCCAATAGTTGTCCCTGCTTCACGAAATCACCCAGGGAAAAAAAGGTTTGCACAGTCACACCCGTTACCCAGCTTACGAATTGCACCACCTTGTCCGGATTGTAGGAAACCTCACCCGTCAATGTAATGTGTTGGGTGATATCCCGTTCCTGCAAGGTATCCAGCGCCAGTTGACTGCGCAAACTTTCGCTCAGGCAGAAGCCTGTAGGCTTTTCTTCAACCAGTTGCTCTCGCGGCTCGCATGCAGCGGCCAGCAATAGCACAAACCAACTATACCGTTTTATCATATACTCTATTTTTTATCAGGGAAGTTGATTCCCCACGTGGTACCGGAGCGCTTCGTATTGCACACGCAATTCTTTTTCGGTATCCAGCAGGGTGTCTTTTGAATGTAAATACGCCTCCAAAAAGTCGAGGTATTCCAATAGGCTGATGTGCCGTTCGGCAAAGTTCCGGTGGTAGCTCGCCAGCAGGGTATCCATGTCGGCTTCATACTGTGTCCCCATGTGTTCCCTGCGTGCGATGATAGCCAGCAGGTCTTTCCATATCCGGATGGCTTCGCTTTCCACTTCATTCTTTTTGTCGTCTGCCAGCAATCTGCTTTGCGCCAAGGCCAATTGAGCGGCCTTGATATTGCCTTGATTACGGTTGAAAAAGGGAAGGTCCACTGCGATACCGAGCCCCACGAAGTCACGCATGATGTTGCCTCCTCGGTCATAGCCCGCGCTAACGGTCACATCGGGCACCCGTTGCGCCTGCTCGTAACGCAATTGCCAATCGGCCTGAACTGTGCCCGATTGCAGGGCTGCAAGTTCGGCATTGTGGATATTTGCCCATTCCTGTAGGGTAGGTGCATCCAGCGCGTTAAGGACATCGATGGGGATGTCCGTGAACCCCCCGCCGGTAAGGATCAACTCCTGTTGTGGTGTCAGCCCCATGAGCGTCTTTAACTGCCGTTGGGCCTCCCCATTCTCCCGCCGGAGATCATCGATGGCTTTCATTAGTGCTACTTCGGAGGCCTGCAATCGCATGTATTCGCTGCGGCTGATGTTGCCCTGTGCGACCTGACGCTGATACCCACCCAGCAATTGCCGCAGCTGTCCCAATACCCCCTGGTAAACAACCATTCCCGCCTGGGTACGGAACAATTCGGCCATTTCGGTGCGGAACTCGGCTTGCAGGCTTCGGAGCAGGTCCTCAAAGGAGTGCTCCGCCACGACCAAGCCGGCCTCCGCCACGGCGATGCGTTTCCGGCGTTTGCCTGCCGTCTGAATGAGTTGTTCGACATCCACCGCCACCTGAGCGTGGTTGCCCCAATCGCCAAAAAGGCGGCCCAGCACTTCGGCATCCCGGTTGGACCAAGGATTGACTTCTCCGATGGACAGCACCGGATTGGGCCATAATTTGGCCTGTATTACCTGCGCTTTGGCCATATCGATATCCAGCTTACCGGCCAACAAGCGCAGATTGCGTTGCAGGAAGACCGCTTCGGCCTCCGTAGGGGTTACCGCTAAGGTGTCCGGAGCGTATTGCCCTTGGGTTCCTGTTGCCACGCAGCAAAATGCCACCACTGCCAGGTAACGAAAACCCATTTTCATGGGTGCCCCTCCTTGTCCGAATCCTTATTCGTCTTATCGCCTTCCGGCTCGGGCTCCTCCTCCTGTCCGCGCTTAAACTCACGTACGCCGCGACCGAGGCCACGCATCAATTCCGGTATCTTCTTTCCCCCGAATAACAACAGGCAGGCCAGCACGATCAGCAGCATCTCCTGTCCGCCGATACCCATAATGCCCAACAAAACCAATTTTCCGTAAACCATCGTTCTTATTTCGTTTGACCGCAAAAGTAACGGCACAACATTAGAACGGGATTAGAGCGGGGTTAAAGTTGCCTAAAGATAAACGTAGCCTGGGTGCCCCGCGCATCTGAGGTCAGGGAAAAAGCAACATCATTTTGTTTACAGATAAGCACGGCTAAGGAGAGGCCGATACCGCTTCCCTTGGTATCGCCCACATTGCTGCCCCGGTAAAAGGGCTGGTGCACAAACTGCAATTCCGTCGGGGGTATGCCCGGTCCCTGGTCCTGAACCGTCAATCGAAGCGCCCCGTCCGATTCGGCAAGCGCGATGGTAACCGGCTTGCCGCATGCATATTTCACGGCATTGTCAATCACATTGTAAACAGCCATCTGCAACTGGTTACGATACCCCTTTACAACGAGGCGATCCGCATCGGCCACAGAAACACCCAGATCCACCAGCGGCTTAACTTCCGGCCACCGTTCGAAAATCCGGTCCATTACATCCCATAACAGCTCGTCTAAGCGATACATTACACTGCCTTGTGGATTCGTGCGAAGACCCGCCAGTATCATCAGGTTATTTAAAATGTGTTCCAACTGTGATACCTCCGCCAGCACCGTTTCACTTACCTTTCTATACTCGGCGGGTGAACGCTCACGCTGCGCAAATACTTCAAGGTTGCCCGTGATGGATGCCAACGGTGTCTTGAACTCGTGCGATACGTAGTTAATGAAGTTTCTTTGGATGACAAAATTCTCCGAAAGCCGCAGCAGCAACCCATTGAAGGTATCAATCAACTCATGCAGCTCATCTTTGGTGCGCGGCAGGGTCAATGCGCGTTCCAGGTTGTGGGCTTGAAGTTGGTTCACCTGATGGATGACGGATGAAATCGGCCGATAGGCGATCCGAGATAATGCATAGCTCAGCAAAAAAATAAGCAGCAGGCCAATGGCGAGTGCAGTGCCCATCGCGAGCAGCAACTGATTGCGTTGTGCCGTAAAAAAGGAATGATCTGCCGCCACCACCACCACAAAGTCACCTTGGTTGTCTGGGTAGTGCAGGCCATAGTAGTAATACCCTTCAGTCTTGAACCGCACCCGCCCTTCTTCCCGGATACGTTGCAGCATCGCGGGCGTGACCGCTTCCCTGAACTGCCCGTTGCCATAGCGCAGCCTGCCGGAATGATCGTATACTTTGACGTCTGTCTGCTGCATCTCCACTTCAAAGTCTGTCCGTATCCGATTGTGTTCGCGGGTAGAAAGCTCATCTTCTTCCAGGTAAAACATAGCGGATAGCAACCCCGTCTTTTGCAGATCACTGAAAATGATCCGTTCGGAAGTGACCACAAACATATAGTAGACCACAAACGCCGCTAAGGCAAATACCACACCGAACGTGAGCGACGAAATCAAGGTAAGCCTGTTGCGGATGGTCATGGCCGGAATTTCATTGGGGTTCTTTCCACAGGTAACCGGTACCTTTCACCGTATGGATGAACTTGACTCCCTGTCTCTCAATTTTATTTCGGAGATAAGAAATGTAAACATCCACCACATTGGTGCTGTTGTCAAAGTTAATGCCCCAAACCGCGTTAAGTAACTGTGTTCTTGGCAGTACGCGACCGCGGTGTTCGACCAAATACAGCAGCAATTTGTATTCTTTGGGCGACAGCTCGATCTCTTCGCCGTGCAGCGTTACCCGGTGTTCATCCGTATTGACAATCAAAGGGCCGCTGTGATACGATTGCCCGCCGCCTTGGCGGGACAGCTGTGCACGGCGCACCAGGGCATTGATGCGCGACAGCAGTTCCTTAAAGTGAAAGGGCTTTACCAGGTAGTCGTCTGCTCCGCTATCCAGCGCCGTAACTTTATCATCGGGACCGTCTAACGCACTGAGTACCAAAATGGGTGTGTGGTTACGCCGGTAACGTATCAGCTTCGTCAGCTGCACCCCATCGATGCCCGGCAACATGATATCCATAAGGATGACGTCCCATTCGTGATCGCCTATCCAGTCCCTTGCCAGCTCGGCGGTATGTGCCAGCGCGACCGTATGCCCCGATTCCTCCAGACCTTTGATGACAAAATCACTGATGCGGCTATCATCTTCAACGAGCAAGATGTTCATGTAGGCCAAAGTTAACGTTAAGGACTGCGAAATCCAATTTTGGAAATGTATATTTGTGTGATGGACCCCTTTTACACCGATAAACAGACCCTTTCCGATCTGCAATTACTGGACGATGGGCCTGACAGTGTATTCGCCTGCTTTAACAAAACCATCACGTACGGAGGGGAGGATGCATTGCGTGAACTGTTCCGTAAGCCGCTTACCGACCTCAACCAGCTTCAACAACGAAGCGCAACAATCCGGTTCCTTATGGATCAGGTGGACGAATTGCGGTTGGACAAAACCACCGTGGATTTTCTGGATTACTACCTGAAAAGCCCCGAGCGGCCGGTGTCGTTTTCCGTTTACCGTGGCATCCGCAATACGGTTAAATTCTTTTTTTCGCCCAACCAGGTTTTTTATGCCAAACGCCGGGGAATTGCGGAGATGGTCGATACCCTGATGTTTATCAAGCAGTTTGGCGAAACCCATCCCGAAGGAAACAACATTCCATTGCTGGCCGATCTGCAGGAATCGTTGCACAAACTGACGCAACACCCGATACTTAAAAAATTGGTAAATGCTCCCCAACGCCGCCTGAAGCGCTATACCTTGGAGCAGATAGACTTCCTTTTGCGCAAGGAATACTACCAGGAAACCCTTACCTTGCTCGATCAGCTGTATTTCCTCGATGCCTACTGCGCCGTGGCCAGCACTTCCAGGGCACGGGGGTTTACGTTCCCCGCTTTTCAAGAAAAGGAAAACCTGAGCCTGGAAGGCGTCTTCCATCCCTTGGTTAGCAATCCGGTGGCCAATGCTGTCATCCTGGATACTGACAAACGGGTAAATTTCATCACCGGCGCCAACATGTCAGGCAAATCCACCTTGATGAAAGCGACCGGTATTGCGGTATACCTCGCCCACATCGGGTTTCCGGTTCCGGCAAGCCGCATGGAAACGTGTATCCTGGATGGATTGATTACCACCATTAACCTGGCCGATAACATCAACGACGGTTACAGCCATTTTTACAGTGAGGTAAAGCGCGTCAAGCTGGTAGCACAGCAGATCAATCAGTCGGATCGCTTGCTGGTTATTTTTGATGAGCTGTTCCGGGGCACCAACATCAAAGATGCGTACGACGGTTCGCTCCGTATCATACAGGCCTTTTCCGGGCTTGACAAAGGTTTCTTCATGGTCTCAACCCACATTGTAGAGGTCGCACAGGCACTTTCCACCAACGGAAAAATTGCATTTAATTACCTGCCCAGCCGTATGGAAAAAGAAAGACCTGTATTTGACTACCAACTGCGCGGGGGCATAACCGACGACCGAATTGGCCTTTGGATATTACAGAATGAGGGCATATTTGAACTTTTAAAATAGCATCAAAGCCCTCATCACTGGTACTGGATATAAATCGGCTTCGGTATAAAGCTATTCACTTCCTCAACCGTCATCATCCGGTGCGGAGCTGGTATCAGGTCGTTTTTGTAAAAGAACTTAAACCCGGTAAATTGTACTGGTTCCCGGAAAATGTATGACTGATAGGTGTTCTTTTTCAATGCCGGAGCACCCCATCCGTCCATATTGATCACCACCTGCACCTCGGGCCGTAATGCTATCCGGCTGTAATCTTTGACCATTCCTTGTGTGAAACGATGGACGACCAACACCTTTGGTGGGAGATCATGCTCACGAACCAATTCCGCCAGGTGCGATGCCGCAAAATTAATGTCCTCGGCTGTAAAATGACCGACCCGCTTTCCCGGCGGCAGGTCGTCTTTCATCGAAAACTCCGGATCAATACCCAAATGTACGTGGGGCATGCGCAGAAATGTATCCAAGCGGGGCAGTTCATCCGCCAACGTGCTGAAGCCCACCTGTATATCCAAAAACACCAGTGCGTCCCTTTTCTTTGCAATGCGCAGCACCGAATCTACCTGGCTGAACGGCATACGCGATCGGTATTTTCCATCCCTTCCCCCACTGCCTTGTGCCGTTACGGCGATGTAATGCAAGGCAGGAATAGCTTCTGTGGACGTATCCACCGCATTCCATGCGGCGACTTCCCCGTCCAGCTTAGCCAGCATATCGTCCGGTGGTAATTCACCTAGAATACCCATTTTAGCCGAATAGAGGTTTCCGTAGAAGGCAATGATCCGCTTATAGGGCAAGATTGCCCCTGTGAGCGGAACAGGCTGTTCCGCTACCGGCCATCGACCGGTGGTGTCGTGTTCAGCCAGATCGCGGACAAGCGCGTGGTATTCCAACGAGTCGACGGTAGTAGATCTTACCTGCTTTGCCACAGTGTCTTCCTTTGTTTCCACGGTATCTTCGTTTATCGCTACGGTATCTTCCGCAGCCGTTGCTCCCGTTGCGAATGAGCGGCCGCTCTCTGTAAACTGACATCCGTGGAGACCCCACAGCAGGCCTATGCTGAAAATAGGCAGTATAACGCGTCGGAATGTTCCCTGCTTCATCGCCGCAAATAAACATAAAAAATAAGAATATCCCATCAATGGCTTGGGTACAAGGTAATCGAATCGATCGTTTTCCCCGATTGATCGACGACGTCAATATGCAGGCGCTGACCGTCGGCTGTCGCTTTCAACATATTGTTATTCGAATTAACCAATATGGGGAATTGATGGTTTCCCGGCTGTGCTTCCCGTTTCATGTTCCTGTGCAGGTGACCGCTCAGCATGACCTGGGCGCCCGCCGCATTCAACAACGGAACAAATTTTCGGGCAATTTCCTCCTCGCCATGCCAACCGCCGAAAGGCGGCATGTGGCAGACAACCACCTTATAAGGGGCCTCCCGGTATTCCGGACGCTGAAGTGCTTCTTTCAGCCACTCGGCCTGCTGGGTGCGGTATTCGTCCATAGTAACTATTCCGCTGTACTCGATATCGCTATCGGGCTTGTCTTCTCCACAGTCGAGCACAACAAAACAGACCGGCCCTCTCCTGAATAGGTAATAAAGATGTCCCGAAGTAGTGGGAAAATAATCGGGAAATGCACTTGCGAAATTTCCCCGCGTTTCGTGGTTTCCCCGCGCATAATACATCGGGATTTCCGAAGCAAATAACGCGGTCGCGGTATCCATGTAATGGGCAAACAACTGCTCTTCGCTCCGCAAATCATTGGCCATGTCTCCATTGAAGAAAACCAGGTCCGTCTCTGGCCAGTCCAATTGGCCCAACAGGTTTTTCATCACGTCGTTACGGCCGTGTATATCATTGACAATTGCAAACGAAAGGCTGGATTGATCCGGCCGGCTGGTTGTAAAGCTCAACGGTGCGCGCTGATATACCTGCGTGGCCACGACCTGCCCGTACTGGACATTGGTACCCACGTGGCTGGTTACTTCTTGTGCATATACCCGGTAGCGGTATTTTACCCCCGGCTGAAGCCCGCGCAACGTCACCTTGTGCAGCTTGGATACATCCTTGAAACCGTGGCTGGAAGCAAAATGCTTGGGCCGTTCTTCCCGGTAAAAGTGGGTACTGTCATCCGGGGCAAGCTCCACCCAACCCACCGCATCCTTATCGGTTGTCCAGACGATCGTCACACCCGTGTCGTGCAATGCCTGCAGATAAGGCCCATGGGTGATGGAAATCTTGGTTTGTGCAATGCACACCGTAACATTCAGGAAGCAGCATAATAGGAAACAGACCGATTTATTCATGTTCTTTAGTGTTTTACATTCCATAGGCATGCAAGATAGCCAAAGTATTTCTTTTCCCACTTAAACCACAAGCAGGGCTGGATTAAATCCGTAATTTTGTATCGTATGAGCAACATCATCCCACCTCCTTTGGTACGCAGATTAGGCAACCTCGCAGGTTTTGATACAGACGCTTTTGAAGCGGTGCATAAGCAGGAGGGAGGCGTCACCTCCATCCGGGTCAATCCAGACAAGCCGCCTTTTCCCCCGTCCTTGTCTATTGATCGGGATCCCGTGCCCTGGTGCAACACGGGTTATTACCTACCCGAGCGTCCCGTGTTTACCCTCGATCCTTTGTTCCATGCGGGCTGCTATTATGTACAGGAAGCATCGTCTATGTTTATTGCCCACGTCATTAGGGAGTTGGCGTTGGAGGGACAACCACTTGTCGCATTAGACCTCTGCGCGGCCCCGGGGGGAAAGAGTACACTGCTGAACACCTATCTGCATCCCGACAGCCTGCTCATTACCAACGAACTCATCAAGAGCCGGGTTATCGTCCTGGCCGACAACCTTGTCCGCTGGGGACATTCCAATACGGTTGTCACCAACAACGACCCTTCGGCATTCTCACGCCTTCCGGGGTACGTCGATCTCATGTTGGTCGATGCACCCTGTTCCGGATCGGGGATGTTCCGCAAAGATCCGGCGGTCCTCAACGAATGGTCGGAAAGCATGGTGCAGCTATGCAGCGAGCGGCAGCGCCGGATTTTGGCTGACAGTCTCCCTGCACTCAAAGAAGGAGGTATTCTGCTGTATTCCACCTGTTCGTATTCCGTTGAGGAAAACGAAGAAATTGCCGACTGGCTGTGTGAAACACAGGGCATGGAACCCGTGGCTATCCCGGTAAATGACGCATGGGGCATTGAGCAGACACAATCGGAGCGGCATGCATGCCCCTGCTTCCGCTTCTATCCGCATCGGTTGCGGGGGGAGGGCTTTTTCCTGGCTGCATTCCGTAAGGTCGTAGGCCAACCCTCGTTCGACCGCCCCAAACCAAAAACAGGGCGCTCTAACCCATCCATTGCACTGGAAAATTGGGTGATTCATCCTGAAAAATTCTTTTTGTTTCCCGTTGGTGACGATATACACATCCTTCCCACCGGAAGGGAAAGCGATCTGCGCGTTCTTCAGCAGATGCTTTATCTACGCAATGCAGGCACACGGGTTGGCCGCATGGCAAAGGGAGCACTTGTGCCCGCGCATGACCTGGCCCTGAGTCTAGCCCGCCATCCCGGTATCCCCACTATACCGCTGGATCGTGCACAGGCGTTGGAATACCTCCGCAAGGGCAACCTTCCGCTCTCGGTCAATCCGGAGGGGCTTACCGGCTGGGTAATTGCTTCGTATGAAGGGGCTTCCTTGGGTTGGATGAAAATGCTTCCAAACCGCATCAACAACTATTACCCGAAAGAATGGCGGATTTTAATGGATAATGGATAATTGTCAATTATCAACTATCAACTAATTAAAGCAGATCATTCGCCAGGTTGGCCAATTCACTCCGTTCACCCTTTTGTAACGTAACATGGGCATACAGGGGATGATTTTTCACATTCTCGATAAGGTAAGACAGCCCATTGCTTTCGGCATCAAGGTAGGGGGTATCGATCTGGTAGATATCGCCTGTAAAGACGATTTTGGTGTGTTCACCCGCACGCGAAATGATGGTCTTGATTTCATGCGGTGTCAGGTTCTGCGCCTCATCCACAATAAAGAAAATCTTGGTCAGCGTACGGCCCCGGATGAAAGCAAGCGGGGCGATGGCAATCTTTTCTGTTGCGATCAGCTCATCGATCTTTTCGAGCATCTTTTCATCGTCCGCATATTGTTCCTTGATAAAGCGGATGTTGTCCCATATAGGAGCCAAAAAAGGATCGGTTTTGGATTTTGCATCTCCCGGCAGGAAACCGATTTCACGGTTGCTCAGCGGGATGACCGGCCGGGTGATGTAGATCTGCCGGTAGTTTTTGCGCTGCTCCAGTGCACTTGCCAGCGCCAGCAAGGTCTTTCCCGTGCCGGCATTGCCCTGGATACTTACCAAGCGGATTGCCGGATCAAGCAACGCATGAAGTGCAAACGCCTGCTCGGGATTTCGCGGCTTGATCCGGAAAACAGGAGCCGTCGATACGGGGGTCAGGATTTGCGAGCTTCTGTGATAAAACGCATATAACGTTTTCCGGTTATGTCGGATGGCATAGAAGTGGTTTGCTCCGATATGGTCCAGCGGTATATTCCCCACAGGTACACTGGTTTTGTTCTTCAGCGTTTCAACGAGTTCATCGGGGAAGTCGTTCCGTACCGTCTTACCGGTATAAAGCGCTTCCACGTTCTTGATCTTTCCGGTTTCATAATCCTCCGCAGGCAGGTTGAGTGCTTTAGCCTTCAAACGGAGGCAGATATCTTTGGATACCAGAACGACTTTCCGGTCCGGATTTTCTTCCATCAGAATGAGGGCCGCATTAATGATCTGGTGATCGTACTTATCGTTGCCGAAAATCTTTTCCGCATCCATGCGCTGCGGTTTTCCCGAAAGGATCACCCGGAATTTACCCTTGGTCTGCCCATTGAGGTGTACCCATTGGTTAATCAGCTTTTTGCGCGAAAGTTCGTCAATCAACCGGATAAAACCGCGTGCCTCAAAATTTCGGGTTTCATTGCCCCCCTTCATGTTGTCGAGCTCCTCCAACACCTGCACAGGAATCGCCACATCGTGCTCCTGAAAGTTGTTCAGCGCGTTGTGGTCATACAAAATGACAGATGTATCCAGAACAAAAATTTTACGGGATGCCGCCATAGGTACCTTGCTTGCTCCAATTGAAGACATAAAATTACTGTTTTTTCATTATTTCTAGGAGCGTAAACTAGAATTTAAGAAGAAAAGGGCAATACAGATCATCCGCATTTTGCGGTGCAGTGTGGATAATTATATCCACGTAAAATGTGTAAAACCTTATGCTTATGTTACGTAAAGATTACTTAACCCAATGTTTCGGGACAAACAAAATGTGGATAACCCAAGCATTCTAGGTGGAAAACATGTTAATAAAATAACTCATTTTTTTCTTGACACATACGTATTTTGTTACTACCTTAGACAATATCAAGTACGAAGTTCTTTGAATCGCCCAAATGAGTATCCACAAACGAAGCAGTGCCAACAGGTAACTATTTCAGGATTACTTTAGCGATGGATTGGTTCCAAAGGTGTCATGCCGATGGAAGTTGCTAAATGCCCTGTAAAAGGGGTAGGCTCAATCAAAAACATACGCAGTGGGGTTGTTACTTTTCACTGTTCTCTACGGAGAAGGTATAAGGTAGCAAATGCATGATGGAATTGCGATGCCTTCCGTGCATACGCAAGGAACAAATGCCGACAAAGATACTTGACTTGATACCTGAATTTTCAGCTACGGCTGTAATTAAGGTTAAAAACGGAAGGTTCAAATCGAAAGAAGAGGCCTTCCGTTTTTTTTATAGCTTCAGATCCGCCCATACGGGATAGTGATCCGATAGCTTAGCCTTGATAATCTGATACCGGGCCACCTCAAAATCTTTGCTGGCCAAAATGTAATCGATCTGAAAATTGGGAAAATCCCCATTGTAGGTTACCCCCCAGCCTCGGCCTTTTTCGCGAAACGCATTTTGCAGACCAGACGATACGTTGCTCACCGCATATGACAAAGGGGTATCGTTGAAATCCCCCGCAATGAGATAGGGAATTTCACACTCCTGACTATGTTTCCGGAGCGCATCGGCTTGGTCACTACGGGCACTAAAGGCCCATTTCAGCCGTGCCCCGATACGCTTGGTGGATGCCGCGTCTTTCTCCAGGGTCTTCGCCGGGCTCTTGATGAATTCGTAATCTTCCTTTTGGAAGCCGATGGAACGCAGGTGGACATTGTATACCCTGAAAATACGCCCTCCTTTATCAATATCTGCGTAAATCACCCGGTTCACACCGTGCTCATGGTTCGGGAGATAGCCCGATGCAACAATCGGATACCGGGAAAAGATCGCCAGGCCATACGCTTCGTAATCATTCTCTGCCGTGGGCAGAAAATAGTAATACGGCATTCCCATCTCCCGTTCAAATGCCTTGGCCATCCGGTTCTTCCCCTTTTGCCGCGTATAGTATTCCTGGATACAGATGACATCGGGAGAGATGCTGTCCATCAACTGCATCGTTTCTTTCCGGATGGTCAGCTCGGTGTCCTCCTGCTCAAAGGTCCTGAAAAAATGAACGTTATAGGTAAGCAACCGGATGTCGCTACTGTCACGTAAAGCGATTTCCGACGCAGAAACCTTTGCATGGAATCCGAAATGCTTAGCCAGCGTACCCCACCCGATAAGGATTGCAAAAGCAGAAATTACGGCAAACTTTACCCGGCGAACCAGCCAGTAAATAATAAACAGGACGTTGATAAGCAGCAGGGGTAGGTAAGCGATGCCAAAAAAAGCAATCGGCCAGAACACCTGGGGGTTAATGACAGGGGCTAGGTAACTTAACAGCAATCCCCCAACTGCAAAAAAATTAGTCCATAAAACAGATCTGCTGAAGAAGTTCAGTCGTTTTAACCGGCGTGATTTCGCTGCCATCAGTATTCATTTTGTCCTTGCTTGCTGGCTTTGAACAAGGCTTCTTTTTCGGCTTTTGTCAGGCTGTCATAACCCGACTGAGAAATTTTATCTAAAATGCGATCGATTACTTCCTGGTTTGGGACCAGCGGTTCTTCATGGGGTGGTGGTACATCGTTGCGTACTACGCGGAGTTTACGCTTCCTACGCTCCCTTCCTCCTAATATACGGCTCCAGTCCCGACCGTTCTGCAGCCGTTTGATATAAACGAAGCCGAATAGTGCTCCGCCGATATGGGCGATATTTCCGCCGGCGTTTAGCCCCCCAACGGCTAAAATAGCCAACGCTATAAACGCCAGTGCCAGGTATTTCAACTTGACATTGCCGAATAACAGCAGCCGGATGGTATAGTCCGGCAACAACGTTGCCGTGGCAAATACCACCGCACTCACGCTGGCCGAAGAACCAATCATGACCGTACGGTAAGCATCTGCGCGGAAGATAGGAATCAGGTTATACGCAAGCAGGTACAACGCACCACCTGCGAGACCGCCTGCAAGATAAACGAATGTAAGCTGCCTCTTTTTTAGGAAATCAAGAAAAATAATGCCCAGCCAAAATAGCCAGAGCATGTTAAAAAGGATATGGAACAGCCCCTGCTGCGTAAACATATACGTGCCGATTGTCCAGGGCCGGTATAACCAATCCGACATGGATGCCGGAAGCTGCAACCAGGAAATCACATAATCCGACAAGGGTATGCCCGTGATACCCAAAGCCGTAACCAGCGACAAAATGCCGAGTCCTAAAAATACCACGATGTTGATGGCAATCAATACGTACAACGGATTCCCGGAACGGAAAGCCTTGTGCCATAAATCGCCAATCCATGACCTCTTCATCGCCATACTTCCTGATAAGAGTCGCTAATATATGAATTTTTTTTCTGAATCATTTTCCCGATCGAATCCTTACCAATAATTCGGCCGGCGGATTTTCCAGAACTTGATCAGCAGAAAACCGACCAGGGCTCCACCGATGTGCGCAAAATGCGCAATCGAACTACCGGTTCGGGAAATGCCCAAAAACAGCTCAATCAAAATCATCACCGGAATAAAATACTTCGCTTTAATGGGTACCGGCAGGAAAATCAGCATCAGGGGCGTATTGGGGAAAAGATAGCCGAAAGCGATCAGCAAGCCGTAAATGGCTCCCGAAGCACCCACCATCGGCGTCGTGTATATCGAGCGGAGCGTCTGCCCTTCCGCTTCCGTCAGGCTTGAATTCACGCTTATGCTCTGCTGAATGACATCGACGTCCGCAATCAGCTGCCTGGCCGAAACGGAGTCGGCAATGCTATATACCTCCAGCGCCTGTACGCCGAACTGCAGTAACAGTGCCCCCAGCCCCGTAATCAAGTAATAGTTCAGGAAGCGTTTCGACCCCAGCACCTGCTCCAAAACCGGGCCGAACATGAACAACGCAAACATGTTGAAAAAGATATGCGTGAACCCTCCATGCATAAACATGTACGTGATAACCTGCCAGATGTGGAAGCCGGGAGAGTCCGGATAGTATACGCCAAACAATCGGTTTGCTCCCGGAAAAATAAGCGCACTGCCGATAAAACAGATGATATTAACAATCAATAGATTCTTGACAACGGGTGGTATTCCTGAAAACGGTGATGCGGTGTTGTTAAACATAATATTCTTTCAAAATTAGCGCTCAAACCGTTCAGACAGTTCTTGCAATGTAAACGTAAGGATCACGGGTTTGCCACTCAATGACACATTAGGCATCTCGCAGGCAAACAGCCGGTCAATCAATTCAGCCATGTCATCTGTGGACAGTGCGGTGCCGGATTTAATAGCTGCGTGCCGGGCGAGGCTTCTGGCCAGTTTCTCCCGCTTTGGCAATTTTAAGGCGGCCTGGTTATTCTTGTAATCTTCCAGCAGTTGCTCCAACACCTGCCGCTCGCTCATGCCCGAGGTCAGGTCGGCCGGAATGCCCTCGACGACAAACGTATGTTTGCCGAACTCCCGGATCTGGAAACCCAGTGCCTGGATATCGGGCAATAAATCACTGATCAGTTGGAAGTCAGCCGCATTCAGTGTAACCGTCTGTGGGAACAGGCTCTGCTGGCTGGCACCCTTCCGGTTTTCCAGCTGCTGGCAAAACTGTTCAAACAGGATACGTTCGTGCGCAGCCTGTTGGTCAATCAAAATAAATCCCGAATGGATCTGCGACACGATGTATCGGTTGTGCAGCTGAAAAGGCTGTTTTTTCCCCAGTTGCGGCTGTTCTGCCGACAACTCTTCTTCATCCCTGTGGAGTCCAAGCTGGGTCGGCGCTTCTTTCTGTGAAATCTGGTACAACGTATCCCAGTTTTGCGGGATCGGCGATGACTGTCTACCGCCACCGGATTTCCCATTCTCAAATGGGTTGAAATCCGGATTAAACGTAATCGAGGGTGGCGTGATCTCCTCCAGCGGTTTCGGACGGATCATTTGGCTGAATCCGGTCTCCTGGTTAAAATCCAGGGTGGGTGTGATGTTATACCGCCCCAACGATCGTTTTACGGCCGATTGGATAATGGCATAGATCGCCCGCTCATCGGCGTATTTAATCTCCGTTTTCGTGGGATGGACGTTGATGTCGATCTTCGCCGGATCAATCTCGATAAACAGTACGTAGAGCGGATAGCTCTCGGGGGGCAGAATATCTTCATACGCCTTCACCACCGCATGGTTAAGGTATGGGTCTTTCACAAAGCGGTTATTCACAAAAAAGAACTGCTCCCCCCGTGTTTTCTTCGCATATTCGGGCTTGCCGATAAACCCCCTGAGGTTGATGATGGTGGTTTCTTCTTCCACCGGTACAAGCCGCTGGTTATAACTGTTACCAAAAATATGGACAATCCGTTGTTTGAGGCTTTCGCCCGGCAGGTGAAACAGTTCGTTATCGTCGCTATGGAACGTAAAGAAAATGCGCGGATGTGCCAACGCCAGCCGTTGGAACTCGTCCACGATGTGACGCATTTCCACGGGATTGCTTTTCAGAAAATTGCGCCTTGCCGGTATGTTGTAAAACAGGTTCTTGACGGCAATGCTGGTTCCTGCGGGAAGGGCTTCCGGCTCCTGCCGCACCACGTTCGAGCCTTCGATCTCTATAAGCGTACCCAATTCATCTTCCACGCGCCGCGTCTTCAGTTCTACATGCGCGATGGCCGCGATGGAGGCCAGGGCTTCTCCCCGGAATCCCATCGAACGGATGGCAAACAGGTCTTCCGCTTTCCGTATTTTTGAGGTGGCATGGCGCTCGAAACAGCGCCTTGCGTCGGTCACACTCATACCGCAGCCGTTGTCGATCACCTGTATGAGCGATTTACCCCCATCTCTCACGATGAGCCGGATTTTGTCGGCTCCCGCATCAATTGCATTCTCGATCAATTCCTTCACCGCCGATGCCGGGCGTTGCACCACTTCTCCCGCGGCAATCTGGTTGGCCACGGCATCCGGCAAGAGTTGGATAACGTCTGACATACGCTGCGAAGTTACGAAAACGTCCCTACTCCGCGCATCTCCAGGGCAAGAAAACGCGCGGTTTCGCTCCGCTCGCAGGCAACGAGGTCTTCCGGCGTACCGCTGAACAGGATTTCTCCGCCGCCGGCGCCGCCCTCCGGACCGAGATCGATCACCCAATCGGCCACCTTAATGACGTCCAGGTTATGCTCAATCACCAATACCGTGTTTCCACGGTCCACCAAACGGTTAAGCACGCCCAGCAGCACATTAACGTCTTCAAAGTGAAGTCCCGTGGTCGGTTCATCCAGGATGTAAAAAGTTTGGCCCGTATCCTTTTTGGAAAGCTCCGTAGCCAGCTTTACCCGCTGGGCCTCGCCCCCGGAGAGGGTTACCGACGATTGCCCCAGCGTAAGATAACCCAGCCCGACATCCTGCAAGGTTTTTATTTTACGGTAAATCGAAGGAATGTTTTCGAAAAAGCTGACCGCCTCGTCAATGCGCATATCCAGCACGTCGGCGATGGATTTCCCCCGATAACGTACTTCCAGCGTCTCACGGTTGTAGCGTTTGCCATTGCAGGTTTCGCACGGCACCTGCACATCGGGCAGGAAATTCATTTCGATGACCTTCATCCCCGCTCCCTGGCAGGTCTCGCAGCGCCCACCCTTCACATTGAAGGAAAAACGCCCCGGCTTATACCCCCGGATCTTGGATTCGGGCAGCTGCACAAACAACGCACGGATATCCGAAAAGACACCCGTATAGGTGGAGGGATTGGACCGCGGGGTACGCCCGATGGGGCTTTGGTCGATTTCGATCACCTTGTCGATGTGCTCCAGGCCTTCTATTTTTTTATAGGGCAGGGGCGCTTTCTTCGCCCGGAAGAAATGTCGGTTCAGAATGGGATACAACGTTTCCGTAATCAGACTGGATTTGCCGCTTCCGGAAACCCCCGTTACGAGCACGAGCTTCCCCAAGGGAAACTCCACGCTCACATTCCGCAGGTTGTTGCCTTTGGCTCCCGATAGCCGCAGGACGTGGCCGTTTCCTTCCCTGCGTTTGTCCGGCACGCGGATTTCCTTCCGGCCGTTTAGGTAGGCCGCAGTAAGCGTGTCGGCTTGTTTGATATCATCCGGCTTGCCCTGCGCCACCACCAGCCCCCCATGCGCTCCCGCCGCGGGTCCCATGTCAATCACGTAATCGGCGTGAAGGATCATGTCTTTGTCGTGTTCCACCACGAGGACCGAGTTGCCGATATCCCGGAGGTTTTTGAGGGCCTTGATAAGCCGCTCATTGTCGCGCTGGTGCAGGCCAATGCTGGGTTCATCCAGGATGTACAGCACGTTGACCAATTGCGATCCTATTTGCGTTGCCAGCCGTATGCGCTGTGCCTCGCCACCGGAAAGGGTTTTAGCTGTACGGTCCAGCGTCAGGTACGTAAGGCCTACATCCAGCAGGAATCCCAGCCGGGCGCGTATCTCTTTCAGGATTTCCGTGGCAATGATGGTTTGCCGTTCGTCCAGCCGTTGCTCCACATCCCGGAACCATCCGGCCAGCGCGGTGATGTCCATCACCGCCAGTTCATGGATGTTCTTGCCGGCGATCTTGAAATGCAGCGATTCCTTTTTGAGCCGGGCACCGTGGCAGGCCGGACAGACTTTCTGCGCACGGTATTCATCCAGGCTCTGCCCGTTTGATCCCAGGCGCTCGTTCTGGTCTTCCAGCATTTTGAAAAGTCCGTCAAAGGAAATCTTATAGTCCTTGGTGTTCCAGCTGCTGTAGGTGACCGGCACAACGACCTCTTCTTCCGCACCGTTGAGGAGAATATTCAACTGTTCATCCGTAAGCTTTTCGATGGGGGTGGTCAATGAAAAGTCATATTTCTTGGCCACAGCCTTAAGCACCTGGAAATTCCACGTATCCCGGTATTCCCCCAGGGGAGCAAGACCCCCCTTCTGAATGCTGAGCTTCGGGTCGGGGATGACGGCATCGCGGTCTATTTCATACACATAACCCAGGCCGTCGCATTGTTCGCAGGCCCCGTAAGGCGAATTGAACGAGAAGGTGTTCGGTTGCGGTTCGTCGTAGGAAATGCCGGATTCCGCATCCATCAGGTAGCGGCTGTAAAAATATTCGTTATTGGCCTTGTCGCTGATTTTGATGATTCCTTTAGCAGCTTTCATCGCCTGCATCACCGAGGCATACAGGCGTTTCCGGTCTTTTTCCGAAACCTGTAGCCGGTCGATGACCATTTCAATATCATGGATCTTATAGCGGTCCACCTGCATTTTGGGTACCAGATCCAACAACTCCCCATCTACCCGCACTTTCACATAGCCCTGTTTACGGATCTGTTCAAACAGTTCCCGGTAATGGCCTTTGCGCCCTTTTACCACTGGCGCCAGCACGTTAATCGCCTGCCCGTCAAACTGCTGGATAATGCGGTCAACCACCTGGTCTTCCGACATCCGTTCCATTTTTTTTCCCGTCACGTAGGAATACGCTTCCCCCGCCCGGGCAAAAAGCAAGCGCATGAAATCGTATACTTCCGTAATCGTACCCACCGTCGAGCGCGGATTCTTGCTGGTGGTCTTCTGCTCAATGGAAATCACGGGACTGAGTCCCGATATCTTGTCAACATCCGGACGCTCCATGCCCCCGAGAAACTGCCGGCTGTACGCGCTGAATGTTTCCATGTACCGGCGCTGTCCTTCGGCGTAGATTGTATCGAACGCCAGGGAAGACTTTCCGCTGCCGCTCAATCCCGTAACGACAACCAGTTCATTCCGGGGAAAACTTACATCAATGTCTCTGAGGTTATGTACGCGTGCGCCGAATACCTGTATTTCCCCACCTTCGTGGGACTCACCCGGATTGGGCGTCATTTGTTTCGTCATGTACCCTTACTAAAAATAATCATGTGGTACGCAAAATTAGATAAATTTGCCCTGATATGCAAGCTCATCGGCCTCTCACCCGCCGCTAAAGATAATGGTTTTCCGGTGAAAATCACCAAAAAATACTAAAAATATTCGACAAAAAAGCCCGGTAAGAGTTTACCGGGCCAACTGATTTTTTTGTTAGGAGTGTCCCAATTATTACCCCACTGTCGTGTCGTCTGTCTCGTGTACCAATGCCTCGTCAACCAGTATACGGCCGCAATGTTCGCAGACAATGATTTTCTTGCGTTGGCGGATTTCCAGTTGCATCTGAGGTGGTATCTTATTGTGGCAGCCAGAGCAGCTGTCGCGGTCAATTGAAACCACCGCCAACCCATTTTTATAGGAAGTACGTAAGCGGCGGTATACCCGCAGCAACCGGTCTTCAATCTCCTTTTCGGCCCCTTCTGCCCGACTTAACAACTCGTCCTCATCTTTTTGGGTCTCGGCCGTGATGGTATCCAGTTCCCCTTTCTTTACTTCCAGGTCCTTCTTGGCCGTTTCAAGCGTAGCCTGCGTATTTTCGTAAATTTCCGTTTTGTTCTTGATTTCAAACTCAAACTCCCGGATTTTCTTCTCGCTCACCTGGATGTCCAGTCCCTGAATTTCGATTTCCTTCGTGATTGCGTCGTACTCCCGGTTGTTCTTTACCTCATTGAGCTGGCTCTCATATTTCTTGATGGCAGCCTGTGCATCTTTGATCATGTTGCGGCGGTTGACGATGGAATCCTCCAATTCATCCAACTCACCCCGGATTTTCTCAATACGGGTTTCCAATCCCGCAATTTCATCCTCCAAATCACCCACTTCCATCGGCAACTCACCTCTTACCTGACGAATTTTATCTATCTGGGTGTGTATGGTTTGCAGTTGCCAGAGTGCTCTCAGTTTTTGTTCTATGGTCTGTTCCATTTAACTGTAGTATTTTATCGGGTTTGTGTCTATTCCCGTCAAACGGACTGCAAAGGTAGGAAATTTTTTTCGAATAATTTCCAACAATAATTGCTGCGTAAATTGTTCGCTTTCAAAATGTCCCACATCCGCAATGACGATTTTTCCCTCGGCGTCAAAAAACTCGTGGTATTTGTAATCTGCCGTTACAAACACGTCGGCACCCGAGCGGATGGCCTGGTCCAGCAGAAAGCCCCCGGCACCTCCACAAACCGCAACCCGTGCTACCGGCTTACTCCGCAGTTCGGTATGCCGGATAACCTGGGCATTCAACCGTTCTTTCAGCAAACCGAGAAATCCTTCCTCGGAAAGGGGCTGCTCCAATTGACCGATCAGGCCACTGCCGACCTGCTGATGGGTGTTTTGTAACGGGTATATGTCATACGCCACTTCTTCATAGGGGTGCGTTTCAAAAAGTGCCAGTAATATAGCGCGTTCCCGGTTGACCGGAAAAATCACTTCCACACGTACTTCTTCCTCCCGGTGCTGCTCCCCGGGATTACCGACATAGGGGTCGGTACCTTCCCCGCCGCGGAATGTGCCATACCCCACGACGTTAAAACTGCATTCATCGTAATTGCCCACATGCCCCGCACCGGCGGTAAATAGGGCTGTCCGCACGGCTTCTACATGGCTCAGCGGCACAAAAACAGCGAGTTTACGCAGCAAATCGCTCTTTGGACTGAGGATTGCCGTCTGGCGGAGGCCCAACCGTTCGGCCAGTTTGCCGTTAACGCCCCCCGTTACATTGTCCAGGTTGGTATGGATGGCATAGAGGGCAATGTCGTGTTTGATTGCCTTCATTACCACACGTTCCACATACGAGTTTCCATTAAACCGCTTAAGCCCCTTGAACACGATGGGATGGTGGGAGATAATGACGTTGCATCCCGAATCAATCGCTTCATCCACCACGGCTTCCGTGCAGTCCAGCGAGATCAACGCCTGATTGATTTCCTGATCAGGCCGGCCCACCAACAACCCGGCATTGTCATACGATTCCTGGTAGGCTAAGGGAGCCAGCGACTCAAGGTGATCGGTCAATTCACGTACTAACATAAGCCATCAATCTTTAGGGGTATTTCTGAATTTTTCATGCTCAACCAGTAAATTCCGGAAGTTGCTGACTTTTACCCAATAAACGATAAAGTAGGTGATGCTCAGCAAAAAGAAGGTGATGAGGATAAAAGGGGGGAGCGGGATATTTGTGAGCAAAAACAGCCAGGCATACCAATTACCCGCCGCCCGTCCGGGATTCTCTTCCTCCGCGATCTTGCGGTCATAGAACTCATTGGTCAGCGAGTCGGCCAACCGGGAAGCTACGACAAAGTTCCAGTAAATATTAAACAGGGGGACAGCTAGCAACCAGGCTTGGTTTGGTGTCATCAACCGGTTTTCAGGAGCAACCAATAGAAGCGTCTTCCGGACCGTATTGGCATAAAACAGCCAAATGAGCAACCGGATCAGAAACACGGCTACGGCCACCTGAATCATCTCGGGCGACAGATGTTCTAAATCAATATTCATTCGCAATTGTTTGCTTTAAAAGCCTCATGGAACCGGCATTTACATCGCCTTTTCTGAAGGCGCCGTCGTGACGGGTTTCACGGAGCTAAATTACGGCGATTCGGGCACAAAACCCAATGTATTCGTGATTTGATTGAACATGGATTACACGGATTCAACAGGTCTACGCGGATTCCGCTACTTTTCCCCACCCACTTTACCGAGCAGTTCGGCCAGTTTATCGGGCATGTCCATCTGCGGATTATGACCTGCCTGCATGGGAATGATTTTCCATCCATATCCTTTTGCCCGGCTGGCGAAAAAAGCAAATGCATCTTTTCCGGGGTCATCTCCCTCGTAGGTCAGGATATACGTAGTCGGTATATTAAACCGCTCTTTATTTTTCAGCACAATAGGCTGCGAAAATGTCTTGGCTGGCTGCGGCACATCGTGTGGGAAATTTTGATCATCCGTGTTCCAGAACGGATGAATCAGACCGTCCGCTGACGGCTTTTCCCGGCCGGTTTGTTGTTGTCCGTGCGCTGTGGCTACACTTTGCCCGTCTTCCGGCACAAAAGCATCCAGATAGACCAGCTGCCTGATCCGTTCCGGAATGCTGTCGGCCACGCCCGTTACCACCATTCCCCCATAGCTGTGTCCCAACAAAATGACATCGTGAAGGTTCTCAAACAGGATGGTGTTGACCACATCGGCGATGTGTGTACGCAGGTCAATATCAGGCGAAGCCAGGTGCACCCGCTCACCCAACCCCGACAGGGTCGGGCGGTATACCGTATTTCCCTGCAAGCGCAATAAGGAATCCGTTTGCTTGAAGGACCAACCACCGCCCCAGGCTCCGTGCACCAATACATAAGTCGCCTGTTGCGCCATCGTGCCGCTTGACAGCAGCATGCTGCCAATCAGCCCTAAATACATGAGTTTACACATATCAATCAATCTGAAAAGAAACCACTACGGTTATTGACCCATACAAACCTACTAAAATTTGAAATAAATCCGGCCCTTCTAACTTCTCAATCCGGCGTTGCCTGTGGAAACCCACCCAATGACTTCTTCCATATACGTATCGATCAAATTTACGTTCAGCGCATCGTTGATGTAACCGATATACATATCCGGCCGGATAAGTACCGATTTGGTTCCGTCCGGTTTTACTTCAAAGGCATCGAATATCGCCTGGTTCTGTGGTGAAAAAGGAAGGTAATACAGGTGCATTGCCCGGGGATAGCGTTGCCGTACCCATTGTCCAATGATGTGCAGCTGGTGATGACTCACCGTACCAAGCAGCAAAAGCATGAACCCCGGTTTTTCACACCATCGGTGCAGATCGGTTTGCTTTTTGGTTTTTTCGTCAAATACGGGCAGAAAAGGAAGACGGTCGCCCGCCTGTATGTGCCGGCCTGTTGCATAGTGGATGGCGAGCGGAGCCTTGCGGTAATGGATGTTTAACTGCGCCAGTTCGTTGAATAGCCGCTTTATCCAACCCGGTCTTTGGCCAACCAACTGCATTCCCCAAGCAAACAAGGAATCACTCAGTGGCTTGAACCAGCCCGGCATCGTCCTTATCCATCCAAATGCATGGTCAGTATCCCGTAACGTTGCCTTCGCCACCGGCATCCGCTCCTGTTGATACGTATGCAATATCCGCGGGTTCATCTTTCCGGCCAGGACACCGGCCAGCTTCCACGCCAGGTTGGCGGCGTCCTGCATGCCGCTGTTCATCCCCTGGCCGCCGATGGGCGAATGAATGTGTGCTGCATCACCGACCAAAAAGCAGCGTTGCCGTGCAAACGATTCTGCAAGCCGTTTATGGAGAAAAAACCGGCTGATCCAAAAGCACCGGTCTACCGAAAGTCCGAAACCCACCGCGTCATCAACCCTAGGCTTGATGTCTGCATATTGGAGGGGAAGTTCCTGCAAATCGCCGGTTGCCGGCAATGGCCCCATAAGCCGGTACCGGCCATCCGGTCCATAGGGGAAGATGCCGAGAAAACCCTTCGCCGACAGGAAAAAGTGGACCCGCCGGTTATCGGTTCCACGGATCTGCACATCCGCCAAAAAATATTGGCCCGGATATTTTTTCCCCTCAAAAGGGATGTTGACACTCGTCCTTACCATGCTGTTTGCCCCATCCGCCCCAACGACCCATTTGCATACCCATTTCTGAGCATCGGTGCCCTGTTTCAGTTCCACGATGGCTTCTTTATCGTCCTGCCGGAGCGAAACTAGCTGGGTTTCCCACCTTACCGGGCAGGCATTTTCCGTCAGCCGGTCAATCAGCAGCTTTTCCGTCTTATCCTGACCCACTAAATAGACAAAGGGAAATGCGGTATCCGGGTGGTCCATCTGTGCGAAATCCAGTCGGCCCAGCAGCTTCCTGCCCCGTTGCAACTGCACGCCGTAGCTGGGGTTGCCCTGGGCAAGCAACGCATCGGCCAACCCCATCTGCCGAAACAATTCCAGCGACCGTGCGTGCACCGCGATGGCCCGGGATGTCCGGTCTGGTCCGGATTTGGCATCGATGATCGTAGGCTGTATACCGAAACGCAGCAGCTGTGCCGCCATCATGAGTCCCGAGGGGCCTGCCCCCACAATGAGCACATCGGTATGTCGGACGGATTCCACGGTCAGAAGAGCAGGAAAATAGCCGGTTTTTTTTGGAAATCGTGGTTCTTCGTTTTCCATTGCCGGATGGGCTGGCTGATGATCTGTTGATCGGCAGCGGTCAGATTACAGGCCACGCATAGGCGGGTCTGCGGTTTGCCGATGCGCAGGATCTCCGCGAGCAGCTGTTGATTGCGGAATGGCGTTTCGATGAAAATCTGGGTCTGCCTTTCCCGTTGTGCCTGCTGTTCCATTGCCTTAATTTTCTTAGCCCGCTCACCTTTATCGATGGGTAGGTATCCGTGAAAAACAAAACTTTGCCCATTAAACCCCGAAGCCATCAGCGCCAGGAGGATGGAACTCGGCCCCACGAGAGGAGCAACGGGAATTCCTCTGCGGTGTGCCTCTGCCACAATGTCGGCACCGGGATCTGCTATACCGGGACAGCCTGCTTCGCTCATGAGGCCTACGTTTTTACCCTTCAGCAAACCACCGAAATAGTCGGCCACAGATCCGCTGTTTCGGGCATGTTTACCATAATCATGTAAAATCAGTTCGCTTTGGGGCCGCTGGATACCTGCCTGCTTCAGAAACTTACGCGCCGTTTTCTCGTTCTCTACGATGTACTCATCGATGGCATTCACAACCTGAATCAAATAGGGTGTATAAGACGCTGCCGCAGCATCGTCGGCAAGCGGCACGGGAATCAGGTACAGCGTTCCGTAAGGCATGGATACAAAGGTAGCAAAAGGAATCCTTAACAAGGACGCGAAGATACATATGAAGGCTCCGCGCAAAAAGTTAGCTGGGTAGCTCTTCTTTAATTCAAACACATTTATTAAATTGGCCCACAAATTCCGTTTACACACATGGCCACGCAAATCACAGACGGGGTAAAAGTTTCGGTTGAAACAGTCTATCAGCCTGAGTATTCCAATCCGGAAAACGAACACTACATGTTTGCGTATCGGATTACCATTGAAAATCTGGGCGACTACAGCGTACAGCTTTTGCGGCGCCATTGGTATATCTTCGACTCCAACGGTACCCACCGGGAAGTGGAAGGAGAGGGGGTTGTAGGCGTACAGCCCATCATCGAACCCGGAGAACAGCACGAATATGTGTCGGGATGCAACCTGAAAAGCGACATGGGTACCATGACAGGTACGTATCAGATGCTGCGCGAATTTGACGGTAGCCTCTTTGAGGTAAAAATCCCCAGGTTTGATCTGATCGCACCCCACCGGCTGAATTAGGTATTTACCCCCGCATCAACCCGTTAATTGCCCAAGGTAGACACTTCTGCTGAACTGTTTCTTCTTGCTGTTATGCATGAATAGGTAGGCATGGAAAGGTTGGCCCTGCAGTTGTGCGGGTATCTTCAACCGGATGTGGCCATCCTTCCGGAAAAACACGTCCGTGTTCCGGCCGGCAATCCCTATTTCGGGGCTGTAAACAACCAAGACCGCTTCATCGGTGCCGCTGGCCATCGGTGTCGACTCACCTGAAAAGTACACTTCCAGCATCCGGTCATCGCACACCACATCTTCCACATGCATGGCCGGCAGCAGTCCCGTGCTAATCAGCACCCGTTCGGCCGCAATGCGCTGGTCCGGATAGTAACCGTCCATGGCCTCCTGCATCAGTGCCTTCAGCGCCTGCCCGAACGCTTTGCTGCGGTTCCCCTGGCCCTTACCCAGCCAACTTTCGGCAATAACCGGCCTTAACGGATGTAAAAATGCCATTGCCAGGCGCATCCGCTGTTGCACGGCAAGCCTTCCATACGATTGTTCCTTCTCCTTCTTTGGTTTGCTTCTATCGTAGAAAAAGTTAATATCCATAATGATCTTATTCAGATTCCCCGTTTTCAATGGGAATATATACCGTTCTGGAAACCTGTTTACGGGCTTTGTCGGCAAAAAACAACCAAAGGTGAAATTTATGCGAACGTGAAGCCAACTCTTCTTCCGTAGCCTGTATCCCTCCATCCAGCCGTAGCGCCTCATAACCCCCAATAAAATACGCATCTGTTTCGTCATAAAGCACCAAAAAGGCCTTATCATCCATCGATCTTCCCATACCGTATGTATGCGGATCCCAGGTAACATGGAGGGTATCTCCCTCCAACCAAGCCTTTTCATCGCCCGCGGGAAATAGCGAACCCTGGCTGAATTGCAATGCAGGATAATTGAGGGCTACATTTTCCCCGTCATTCACGAATGCATGATCGAAGTTAACGCTAAATGCAACGTTTCTGCCGGTTGCCTTGCTCGTATATTGATTAAAACCGATTTCCAACAGGTTAGCAACCGGATCGAAAAACTGATTCAATAGGACGAATTTCGCGCGCTGTAATGCTTGGCGAGGCGATGGTTTTCGCTTTATTTTTCGCGGTAACCCCTTGATGTAGTTTATTTTACGCCAGCTACTCCCGATTACACTTCCGGTTTTACCCCGGAAAGGCCCGTTGATTCCTCCTTCAATTTTTCCCATAGGTTGTCCGTTAGTCAAAGCAAGATAGAAAAATCTTTACCATTTTACAAATAAACAGGTATAAATTACGTATAACTTTCGGAATATCAATTTAAAATAATTATCTACTGGTATATTTATGGTCATTTATTTATCGTGCTCAAGACGACCAAAAGACGATAATAAGACGACCAAAAGACGATAAAATTAACAATTAATTACCTAAATCATACATATTCTTATACTTGTTAATAAGAAAACTTACACGGCATTTATCCGAAACAGATCAAATACCGAACCGATATATTTTCCGTATTTTTGCAGGGATTTATGACGGCTCAAAAAACGGCGATATTGTTCGGTGCCACAGGATTGGTAGGTGGGCATCTGCTGCGGGAGCTGCTGAATAGTTCCTCCTACCGTACGGTCACTGCGGTGGTTAGGCACGACGTTGGTTTCAGTCATCCGAATCTTACTCAACTATTTGCTGATTTACAGTCTGTTAACGACATAAAAACGCAAGTTGTGGCTGACGATGTATTTTGCTGCGTGGGCACGACCCGAAAAAAAACGCCGGATCTAAAAGACTATTACCGCATCGATCACGACTATCCGGTAGCTGCGGCCCGGTTGGCCAAAGCAGTGGGAGCCCGCTCCTTTGTATTGGTATCAGCAGTCGGTGCAAACGCAAAATCCACCAATTTCTATCTTCGGATGAAAGGTGAAACCGAGCGTGATGTGGTTGCGGAAGGTCCGGCTCATACGCACATTTTCCGCCCATCGTTACTTACGGGAAACCGCGCTGAAAAACGATGGGCAGAAACGCTGTCCACCGGCTTTTTTAAATTAATTAATCCGTTATTAATCAGAAAGTTATCAAAATATAGAAGTGTCCCCGCAGCTTGGGTTGCCAAGGCAATGTCCCGGGTAACGGAACGGGAGAACGGGGCAGGTGTCCGTATTTATTATTGGAATGATATCAGAAAATTGGTGTGAATATCTTATCGACAGAACGGCTGGGCCATAATTTCCACGACCGATGGTTGTTTAAAAATCTCCATTTTGGATTGCAGAAAGGGGAGCGGGTGGCGTTAGTGGGTGCCAACGGAGCGGGAAAATCTTCGTTACTGAGCATCCTGGCCGGACAGCTCGAACCCATGGAAGGCATCGTGGTTAAGGAGCGTGGGGGCCGTGTGGGCTTTCTGCCGCAGGACCCCGGTTTTAAACAGTTCCATTCGATCAATGATTTTATTTATAGTCCGGACAGCCCGCAACAGCAATTGATCCGTGCGTATGAGGAGTTACTTGTACAACCGGATGCAGATTCCCGGAAATTAACGTCTTTAACCGATCAGATCAGTTCGTTGGACGCATGGGAATACGAACACAACATCAAAAGTATTCTTACCCGATTGCAAATTACGGACTTTTCACAAGCCATTGATACGCTTTCTGGCGGTCAACGGAAACGCTTGGCGTTGGCTAAATTATTGATCGACGAACCGGATGTGTACATCCTGGATGAACCAACCAATCACTTGGATATTGAAACCATTGAATGGCTGGAAAAACTGTTGACCACGGGACAGAAAACGGTTTTATTGGTTACGCACGATCGCTACTTCCTTGATACGGTATGTACGGAAATCCGTGAACTGGACAAGGGGCGGATAACCGCATACGCGGGTAATTACCGATATTACCTGGAAAAGAAGGCCGAGCGTGAAGAAGCAGAAGAAGTGCTTCTCGAACGCAATCGCAACTTACTACGCAGGGAGCTGGAATGGATGCGGCGGCAACCCCAGGCAAGGGGAACCAAATCGAAAGCCCGGATAGATGCCTTTCATCAATTGGAAGAAAAGACACCTATCCAAAAGTCTGGAAATGGTTTGCAGCTAAGTGTGAAAGTAAGCAGACAGGGAGGTAAGATCCTGGAACTGGAAAACGTCAGCAAACGCTTCGGAAAACACACGCTTATTGATGGATTTTCCTATGTATTCAAAAAGGGTGACCGAATTGGCCTGGCTGGCCGGAACGGAACGGGAAAATCTACTTTTCTCAATCTCATCACCACTTCAGAGCGCCCGGACTCCGGAAACATAATCGTGGGAGAAACGACCATCTTTGGTTACTACAAACAAGGTGGACTTACCGTAGGGGAGGATGAACGGGTTATTGACGTGGTAAAATCTGTAGCGGAACACATCCGCATGGCGAATGGAGATGTATTGACCGCCTCTCAATTACTTACCTTATTCCTATTTCCTCCCGAGAAACAGTTTGGCCTAGTCGGCAAACTAAGCGGGGGCGAACGAAAGCGCCTGCAGTTGATGCGCGTACTCATGCAGAATCCGAATTTTCTCATTCTGGACGAACCCGCCAACGATCTGGACATCGACACCTTAAATATACTGGAATCGTTTCTGCTAACCTTTCCGGGTATTCTATTGCTGGTGTCGCACGACCGCTATTTACTCGACCGTTTGACTGATCAACTTTTTATTTTTGATGGAAAGGGTAAGATTACCCTCTATAATGGTAATTATGCCGACTATAAAACGGAACAGACGGCGCTTGCCGAGGAAAATAAACGAAAAAATGAACCTCAGCGGCCTGTTGTGATATTACCTAAAAAAGAAGCCAAAAGAAAACTCACGTTCCAGGAACGGAAAGAATACGAATCGCTCGATGAAGCAATTCCGGCGCTCGAACAGCAAATTTCCGATCAAACCCAGGCATTAACCAATACCACCGATCATGCACTGCTTACAGATATCGCTGCGGAGATAGCACGGTTAAATCAAGAACTGGATGAAAAAACAGAACGGTGGATGGAATTAGGGGAATATATATAATGTATGTTCCACGTGGAACATCAACTCATAATTTAAATACACGTTCCACGTGGAACAAAAAAATAAAAGATGTTTAATAAATATAACATTATTGTAGTAGGAGGTGGGCATGCGGGTTGCGAAGCTGCGGCTGCGGCTGCCAATTTAGGGTCATCGGTATTGTTGATTACGATGAACATGGCCACCATTGCCCAAATGAGCTGTAATCCGGCTATGGGCGGTGTAGCGAAAGGGCAAATTGTTCGGGAAATCGATGCAATGGGGGGTTACTCGGGGATTATTGCTGATAAAACGACTATTCAGTTTCGTATGTTGAACCGATCCAAGGGTCCGGCGATGTGGAGTCCACGTACACAGAATGACCGCATGCGTTTTGCGGAAGAATGGCGCCTACAGCTTGAATCGTTGCCCAATTTGGATATATGGCAGGATACGGTGAAAGAAATTGTCGTGAAAGACGGAAAAGCCTCGGGAGTGGTCACCTCACTGGGGATTACAATTGAAAGCGATGCGGTTATTTTAACGAACGGCACTTTTCTTAATGGAACCATTCATATCGGAGAGAAACGCTTTGGGGGAGGCCGTACCGGTGAAAAGTCGGCTACCGGACTAACCGAGCAACTGGTAAGTCTCGGTTTTGAGTCGGGACGCATGAAAACAGGCACGCCGCCCCGCGTGGACGGACGCAGCCTGAACTACTCCAAAATGGAAGAACAGTGGGGAGATGAAGAGCGGGGTAAATTCTCATTCACCGATGTCGATCTTCCCACGGAACAACGTTGCTGCTGGATTACCTATACCAATGAAGCTGTTCATGAGGCACTCAAGGAGGGCTTTGAAAAATCACCCATGTTTACCGGAAGGATTAAGGGTCTTGGTCCGCGGTATTGCCCATCCATCGAAGATAAAATCAATCGTTTTGCCGAACGCGACCGTCATCAAATATTCGTGGAACCGGAAGGGTGGAAGACGATTGAAATCTACGTCAACGGGTTTTCCACTTCATTACCCGAAGATGTGCAGCTAAAAGCCATGCGGTTGATACCCGGATTCGAAAATGCACGCATGTTCCGGCCCGGCTACGCAATCGAATACGATTATTTTCCACCTATGCAACTGGACTTGACGCTGGAAACTTTTCGGATAAAACACCTCTTTTTCGCAGGTCAGATCAACGGAACCACCGGATATGAAGAGGCCGCCAGCCAGGGATTTGTTGCAGGCGTAAACGCACACCAGCGGATCAACGACCTCCACGAGCTGATCCTAAAACGATCAGAATCGTATATCGGCGTGTTGATTGACGACCTGGTCACCAAAGGAACTGAAGAACCGTACCGCATGTTTACCTCCCGGGCCGAGCATCGTCTTCTCCTTCGCCAAGATAACGCTGATGCGCGTTTAACTCCCATTGCCCATCAACTCGGCTTGGTATCCGACGAACGTCTGGAACAGGTAAAGCAGAAAGTAGAGGCAGCAGAGCATCTCGTAGCATACATGCGTAGCCAATCAGTCAGTGCTGAGGTCATCAATCCAGTATTGGATCAATTGAAATCAAGTCCTGTTTCTCAAAAGACCCGTCTTTTTCATATCCTTTCACGGCCGCAGGTTACAATATATGACCTTGCCAAAGCCGATGAATCCTTCGCTGATTTGTTGTCGCAATACAGCAAAGAAGAAATTGAACAGGCGGAAATCAAAGTGAAGTACGATAGCTACTTTGAAAAGGAAATTGAAATCGTCAATAAGATGCGTCGAATGGAAGACCAGGAAATTAACCCCGACTTTAACTACTCAAACCTGGTCTCCCTTTCGAAAGAAGCACGTGAGAAATTAATTAAAGTAAAACCACGCACGTTGGGCCAAGCTTCACGGATTTCGGGCGTTTCTCCATCAGACATTTCGGTTTTAATGATACATATGGGCTAACTTATTGTTAATTAATTAGTTACACTAAAAAATAATCGACTTTAATAAATTAATTATAAGACACTTTCTCGAAATTTCCGATGCAAGATATATCGAACATAAAAAATGGCTCAAATCGGCTAAAAATAGTCAAAAACACAAAATGGGCTATTTTGCTGTTTTTTTTGGTGCTTTTTTCTCTTACCTGGCAATGTGCGAGCATACAGCAACCCATGGGTGGACCTAAAGACTCGATTCCTCCAAAAATTCTGAAAGAGACTCCACCCAACCTGACACGGAATTTCAATGCTGAGAAAATAGTCATCGAATTTGATGAGTATGTCAAATTAAACAACGCGCAAAAGGAAGTCAGTGTATCGCCCGATGTTGAACAGCCAATCAATCCGCGGGTGAAAAGGAAAACCATTGAAGTTGCGCTCCCGGATTCACTTGAAGAAAATACCACCTATACCCTAAACTTCGGTAAAGCCATCGGCGACTTCAACGAGGGGAATCCAATACTCAACTACAGTTATGTCTTTTCTACCGGTGATGTCATCGATTCCCTATCCATATCCGGAAAAGTAACAAACGCGCTTACCAAAGTAAACGAAAAAGAAGTAACCGTTCTCCTAATTCCAACCCGGCAGGATTCGATCTTCGGGAAACGCAAGGCCAACATATTTACGCTTACCGATACTTCAGGAAATTTTCAACTGAAAAATTTACGGGAAGATACCTATCGCATTTATGCACTCAAAGAAGAAAACAACGACCGGGTGTACAATGCTCCGGGTGAATACATTGGTTTCCTCAACGATTCGATCGTACTTACTGGCGATACTTCCGGAATACTACTCGAAATATCCAAGGGAATCCCCAAGGACTTCCGGCTATTAGACCGAAAAATAGAATCAAGCGGCAAGATTTCCTTCGCATTCAATAAAACACTGAAAAATCCCGACATTGTCATTGCCCATCCCAAAGAGTTGGACGAAACCAAGCAAATTACTTATAATCCGACCCGGGACTCCGCATCGGTTTGGTTATCAGACCTGACGTTCGACTCCCTGAAGGTACGCATACTGGATGACGGAAACATGCTGGATTCGGTTACCATGAGACGGGGGCGCAACGAGAAATACGACCGGGATTTCATTATCCTGGATAACCTATCCGGCAATAAGGTTACCCGCGTAAAGCATATCCAACTCTCGGCCGGATCTCCGGTACAATCCATTGACCGGAGCAAAATAGTCCTGACCGAAGACTCGATACCGCGTACCAACTATCAACTTGCCAAAGATACAACTGCGCCGGGTAAATACATCCTGCGATACAACTGGCGACCAAAGCGTAATTATCAATTAACCCTCGAAGAAGGAGCATTCCTTGGTTTCTTCGGCGACAAAAATAAGTCGGTCTCCAAATCGTTTACCATGAATGAGACGGAAAACTTCGGCGATATTGTCCTCGATGTTAACCTTCCGGATACCAATCATCAATACCTTGTCCAATTGATCAATGAAAAAATGGATTTCATCCACCGGAGTGTACCCATACGGAAATCCGGAAAGATTCCATTCCGCCAATTTCCGGGCGGAAAATATACGATACGCGTTGTATACGACGAAAATAATAACGGTGAATGGGATTCAGGGGATGTATATCAGAAACGACAGCCCGAACGTGTTTGGTATCTCGGCCGGACGTTTATCATCCGTGCCAACTGGGAACAGGAAGAGATCATTCAAGTGCCCGAATGATCAGGAATTGCCTTTATTGGGAAACCAACTGGAATACATCACATACCGGTCGGGCAATTCGTCCAGCAGCTTACGCTGTTCGTCAGAAAGCGGCTTGATCTTTTTTGCCGGCACCCCGGCGTACAGGTAACCGCTTTCGCAACGGGTGCGTTCAAGTACCACAGCCCCCGCGGCAATAAGGACGTATTCTTCAACAACGGCATGATCCATGACAATTGCGCCCATGCCGACAAGTACGCGGTCATGCAGCGTACAGCCATGAACCAACGCCTGATGCCCGATATTGACATAACTCCCAATTACTGTTGGCGCAGTCTGATAGGTACAATGGATCACTGCACCATCCTGAATATTGGTATAACTTCCGATTCGTATGAAATTAACATCACCGCGGATCACCGCATTGAACCATACCGAACCATGTTCACCTATTTCCACATCGCCAACTATGGTCGCATTTTCTGCCACAAAACAGCTTGCTGCAATTGTCGGATAGATATCGTTTACGGGAAGGATTAATGCCATCTAAAATACAGTATTTACCAGCTCTTCGGAACGTTCAGGGTAATCGGTGGTATAATGTAATCCACGGCTTTCTTTCCGAGCCATTGCCGATTTGATTACCAGGTAAGCCACCTGAATTACATTTCTCAATTCGCATAATTTCACCGATAGCTTGGTATTTTTATAAAAACTTTCCGTTTCATCGTACAATAACCCCAGTCGGCGCATTGCGCGCTCCAGACGGAAGTCAGAGCGTACAATCCCCACATAATCGCTCATCACCTTCTGCGTCTCGCGCAAATTGTGGGTCACCAAAATATCCTCATTGGAAAGAACGGTATCCGAATCGTCCCAATCCGGAATACTGCCGGGCACCGAAATCGAATTCACCTGCGAAATAGAATCCTCGTATATGCGATGCGCAAATACAGTTGCTTCAAGTAACGAGTTAGAAGCCAATCGATTCGCTCCGTGCAATCCGGTCGATGCACATTCTCCGCATGCATACAGATTCCGGATGGATGACCGGCCATACTCGTCCACCATAATTCCGCCACATAGGTAATGTGCGGCCGGAGTTACCGGTATGTAATCCCGTGACATGTCGATACCGATGGAAAGGCATTTCGCGTAAATGTTCGGAAAATGCTTTAAAATATCTTCCTTAGTTCGGTGGGTGATATCCAGAAAGACAAAATCATCGCCGGATTTCTTCATCTCGGAATCGATGGCCCGGGCCACAATATCCCTCGGTGCCAACGAACCGCGGCTATCGTATTCCTCCATAAACGGATCCCCGTTCTTTCTACGCAGCACTCCACCGAAACCCCTCACAGCCTCTGACACCAAAAAAGCAGGGTATTCTCCCGGATTATAAAGCGCGGTGGGATGAAACTGAATGAACTCCATATTGCGCACCTTCCCTTTCGCACGGTAAACCATCGCGATCCCGTCGCCCGTGGCAATCACTGGGTTTGTCGTACTCGCATACACATGACCCGCACCTCCGGAAGCCATCACGGTCACTTTACTCAACACTTTTTCCACACGGTTATTTACCGTATTCAATACATAAACGCCGTAACAGGTAATATCGGTGGTGCTTTTATCCACAAACTTTCCCAGGTGGTGCTGTGTAATCAGGTCGACGGCAAAATAATGCGTCAATACACTGATATTCGGGTTTTCGTGTACCTTCTCAAGCAGTGCGCGTTCAATCTCAAAGCCGGTCACATCTTTGTAGTGCAATACCCGGTGTTCCGAATGCCCGCCTTCGCGTGCCAAATCATATACACCGTCAGTCCGCTTATCAAAATGTGTCCCGTAATCAATGATCTCCTGGATCCGTTTCGGTCCTTCCCTAACAACGTTCTCCACAACTTTCACATCGCATAATCCGTCTCCAGCTATCAGTGTATCAGTAATATGTTTCTCAAACGAATCGGACTTATCCACAACCACCGCTACGCCGCCCTGTGCATACTTCGTATTTGACTCATCTTCGTTGGATTTGGTAATAATCATGACCTTACCGTGATTCGCTGCTTTCAATGCAAAGCTCAATCCGGCGATTCCGGACCCGATAACCAAGAAATCTATTTCATGCATAAACGGAAACAACCTAAAACCTGTGGATAACCTGTAGACTATCCGTTGAATAAAAATGAAAAGTCGGCAACTCGGGGATTTTATCTTTAATTCTGCACATACCTCCGCATGAAATCACCCGATATGCCGCACAATATTAACAAATACGATTCAATAAATAGTATACAAACGGGTATGGAAAAACATTTTTACAAAAATAAAAATCACTGGAAATCAGTAATTATCGATTAAATTTATGTCAATAATATGTTAAAAGAAAAGTAAAACCGAAAAATCAAAATAAAATCATCCCATATTTTTCACAAAACCAACACCCTAACAAACAATAAAATCATTTATATATAAAAGCTATTATTATAGATTGAGCCTGTTGGGATCTTGAAAACCGAATCAAATGTTTAGTACCTTTGTATAATCATGGAAGCACTACTTACTGAACTAAACACAAAGGGCTATATCGATGAACCGATCGATCCTACGTTGGATCTGGTCGAGGAGATAAACAAACTCAAGAAAGAAAAAAATGCCGTGCTGCTGGCGCATTACTACCAGGAGCCGGAGATACAGGATATTGCCGACTACATTGGCGATAGCCTTGGGCTTTCGCAGCAGGCGGCCAAAACGGAGGCGGATGTCATCGTGTTTGCGGGGGTGCATTTCATGGCTGAAACTGCCAAGATTCTGTCTCCTCAAAAGAAAGTACTTCTTCCAGATCTGAAAGCCGGATGTTCGCTATCGGACAGCTGTCCGCCGCATCTGTTTGCGAAATTCAAAGAGAAATATCCGGATCATATTGCCATTACCTATGTGAATTGTACGGCTGAGTTGAAAGCACTTACGGATATCGTGTGTACGTCCAGCAATGCGGTACAGATTGTGGAAAGCTTGCCGAAAGACCAAAAGATTATTTTCGGACCGGATAAGAACCTGGGGGATTACGTTAAAAAGAAGACAGGGCGTGATCTGGTTCTTTGGAACGGTGCATGCATGGTACATGAAATTTTTTCACAGGAGCGTATTACCCAGTTAAGAAATGAGTATCCGGAAGCTAAGTTTATCGCGCATCCCGAATGTGAAAAAGAAATTTTAGACGCAGCTGATTACGTCGGTTCGACATCCGGATTACTGAAATACACGAAGGAGAACGACGCCAACGTGTTTATTGTGGCTACGGAGAGCGGTATTATCCATCAGATGCAGAAAGCAAATCCGCAAAAGATATTCATACCGGCTCCGCCAAATAATGCGTGTGCCTGTAACGACTGTCCGTACATGAAGCTTAATACCCTGGAGAAGTTATATAATTGCATGAAATTTGAACTTCCAGAAGTGGATTTACCGGCGGATATCATTGAGCGGGCCAGACGGCCCATCGAGCGGATGCTGGAGATTTCAGAGCGATTGGGACTTTGATTAAATTGATAGTTAATAGTTGATAATTGATAGTTAGATATTCCTTCATCTTTCTTTTTTAAATACATAAAAATATGTTCGAAAACGCCGGGACGACGAATTTGGAGCAGTTGGGTGAATTCGGTCTGATCGATCACCTAACCAAATCGGTTGAACTGACTCAGGAAACGACAGATAAAGGGATCGGTGACGATGCTGCGGTACTGGATTTTTCAGGGAAGAAGACGTTGATATCTACGGATTTATTGCTGGAAGGTATCCATTTTGATTTGCGGTATGTGCCGCTTAAACATTTGGGTTATAAAGCCGTACAGGTAAACCTCAGTGATATTTATGCCATGAATGGCATGGCTTCGCAGATCACGTTTTCCATCGGTTTATCGAGTAAATTTCCATTGGATGCGGTGGAGGAATTGTACGCTGGTGCCCTATTGGCGTGCCGGAAATATGGCGTGGATCTGGTGGGAGGCGATACGTCTGCTTCCGCGCAGGGACTGGTGATCAGCGTTACCAGCATCGGCTACGCGAAGGAAACTGATGTAACCTACCGAAATGGCGCACAGGAAGGAGATTTAATCTGCGTATCCGGCGATTTGGGTGGCGCATATGTGGGCTTGCAGCTGCTGGAGCGGGAAAAGCGTATTTTCTTGGAAAACCCGAATATCCAGCCCGATCTGGAAGGAAAAGATTACATCGTTGAAAGACAGCTGAAACCGGAAGCCCGCAAAGATATCGTTCAGCTGTTGGCTTCGTTGGATGTCAAACCGACGGCAATGATCGATGTTTCCGATGGATTGGCTTCGGAGGTATTGCACATTTGCCGGGCGTCTGAAAAAGGTTGCCGGTTGTACGAAGAAAAAATCCCGATCGATCCTATGACGTATGATACAGCACGCGAATTCGGATTGGATCCAACTGTATGTGCACTAAGCGGCGGCGAGGATTATGAACTGCTTTTTACCGCCCGCCAATCGGATTATGAAAAGTTAAAAAACCAACCGGATATCAGCATAATCGGGCACATAACGGAAGTATCGGCGGGCAGGGAATTGATATCCAAGTCGGGTAACGTACACCCGATTAAAGCGCAGGGTTGGAACGCTTTTGGATAGGTGTAAGGTGTGATATGAAATTGTGGTACTATGATGATTGGAAAGTCTGTAATCCTGTACTTGCTTGCGGTTCTTCCGCTATCTGCGATCGGACAAACGTATAGTCAACGCTTTGACGAGGCATTGAATCAGCGTGATACCTCCCGGCAGAAGCAGTTGCTCCAAGAATGGAGGGCAAACAAACCGAAAGATGCAGATCTGCCTGTTGCGTATTTCAATTTCTTCAAGCAGCGCTATGAGGCGGAATCGGATCCGATGGTTAAAAATGAGTTTCTTTCAAAAGCTCTTTCCCATATTGATGCAGGTATAGCGGGTTATCCGAACCGATTGGACATGCCCTTGCTCAAGATTGCCCTGTTGGGTGAAGTAGGTAGGTACGAAACGTATACCCAAACCATTCTTGCGGTATTGGACCGGAATGACGTGGTGACTGATGGATGGCTTTGGAAACGTGATGCTTCTTTGGTGGATGCAACGGATTTTCTCCTGCAATACGTGGATAATTTCGTGGTGCAGCTCTATAACCTACAGGATGAGTCGCTGCACCCCTATATGGATCGGATTTCGACGCGGGTACTGCGTTCCTATCCAACGCATATACCCAGCCTGTCCAACCTAGCCATTACCGCATTATACCATAAGGACTACGAAAAAGGGATCGGCTACCTGGAAAAAAGCCTGTCTGTCGATTCGACCAATACCAGTGTACTCAGCAATTTGGCTTATGCCTACGGGCAGATCGGTCAGACAGAAACAGCCATCGCGTATTACCAGGAAGTCATTAAATACGGCGATGCGCAAACGCAGGATTATGCCAAAAAGCAGATCGAAAAGTTAGCAGATAAATAAGCCATCGAAAACAATACTAAATCACACGTGTAGAAGTTATAAATTTAGTACGTATTTTGTGTTCGTTTTGTATTTTTGTTAGGAATTATGGAGGGTAATACGATGAATACGAAACTCACACTGACCATTGAGCGATCGGTTATTGAAAAGGCAAAAAAATATGCGCGCAAAAGAGAACGAAGTCTCTCTGATTTGATAACCAATTATTTGAAAGCATTGACGAATGAAGAAACACCTGTTGAAGATGAATTAGCACCAACTGTTAAATCGTTAAGGGGTTCTTTCAAACTTCCCAAAAATTTCGATTATAAAAAGGAACTTACGGACCGTCTATCAGAGAAATATTTGTGATGGATAAAATTTTAATTGATACAGACGTCATTCTTGATTTCCTTTTCGATAGAGAACCTTTTTCGGCGGATGCTTCAAAAATTCTTAGCCTGTGTGAAAAAGGGAACGTGATAGGCTTTGTAACACCCGTAATGATCAGCAATGTCTATTACTTACTCAGAAAAACGGCTAAACACGAAAAAGTCATCGCACATTTAAAAATGCTGTTGAATATCGTTCATGTCGCAATGATAAGCAGACAAACTATTTTGGATGCGCTAAATTCTGATTTTAAAGATTTTGAGGATGCTTTACAGAATTTTTCAGCCCAAAACGAAGAAGAAATCAAGATAATCGTTACCCGAAATATCAAAGATTATAAATCAAGTAACTTATCTGTAATGACACCGGAAACCTACCTGAAAAGTCGCTGAATTACCTACTTCTTCAAAAATCCCCGTAACACATATTGCAAGATGCCTCCGTGTTGGTAATATTCAATTTCAATGGCCGAATCAAATCTTGCTTTTGATTGGAAAGTTACCGTTTGTCCATTGGATTTTGTAGCGACGACCTCAAGCAGTTTATGTGGTTTCAGACCCTCGGAAATACCATGGATCGTAAACTGTTCCGTACCGTCCAAACCCAGGGACTCTGCGTTTTCTCCTGCCGGAAATTCGAGGGGAATGACACCCATACCTACCAGGTTGCTCCGGTGTATGCGTTCGAAACTTTCCGCGATCACCGCCTTTATTCCCAACAGGTTAGCACCCTTCGCTGCCCAGTCGCGCGAGGAACCGCTTCCGTATTCTTTTCCCGCCAATACAATCAAAGGTATTTGGTTCTCGGCATATTTCATCGCTACATCGTACACCGAAAGCGTTTCACCCGTAGGAAAGTAGGTGGTGTATCCGCCTTCTTTTTCGGTGATCCGGTTCCGGATGCGCACATTAGCAAAGGTACCCCGCATCATCACTTCGTGGTTTCCACGGCGTGATCCGTACGAATTAAAGTCCTTGGGATCCACGCCCTTTGAAATGAGGTATCGGCCTGCGGCAGAATCGGGCTTAAACGACCCGGCCGGCGAAATGTGGTCGGTGGTAACCGAATCGCCTAAGTATAAGAGTACCTTGGCATTGTGTATATCCTGCGCGGGAATCGGTTCGCTGCTTATATTTTTGAAGAAAGGAGCTTCCTGTACATAGGTGGATTGCTCGTTCCATTCAAAATTTTTGCCCTGCGGGGCTGTCAGTTTTTTCCAGTCGTCGCCACCGTCAAAAATAACGTCATATACCTCTTTGAAGTCGGATGTACGCATGCATTGATTGATGGTATCGACGATTTCCTGCTGCGTAGGCCAGATATCACGCAGGTAAACCGGATTGCCATTGGGATCGTAACTCAGGGGATCGTTGAGCAGGTCCACATCCACGCGGCCAACCAATGCATAGGCAACGACGAGCATCGGTGACATGAGGAAATTCATTTTTACCTGGGGATGTACACGGGCTTCGAAATTCCGGTTGCCCGACAGGACAGAGGCAACCACGAGGTCTCCTTTGTCCACCGCTTCCGCGATGTGCGGAGGCAGGGGTCCGCTGTTCCCGATGCAGGAGGTACACCCATACCCCACGGTGTGAAAACGCAGTGCCTCCAGGTCTTCCAGGAGATTGGCGCGCTGCAGGTATTCGGTCACGACTTTGGATCCTGGAGCCAAGCTGGTTTTTACCCAGGATTTGGTACGGATGCCTCGTGCTACGGCTTTCCGTGCCACGAGACCGGCACCCACCATAACTGCCGGATTGGACGTGTTGGTACAACTCGTGATGGCGGCGATGACGATGCTGCCGTCACTCAATACATACTCCTGATTTTTGATCTTGATGCGTACGGAACGGATGTCCTCGTTTTCAACTTTTATGGCCGAGTCAGTATGGCGGCTTTCGTAGGTAAATTCGCTGCCCGACCCACCTTCGTAGAGCCATGCTTGTTCCTGCCGTTGTTTAACGGGGACGTAGTTGCGGCGATATTCTTTTTCAAGGAGGAGCGAGAATTGCGACGCAAAATCCCTTACCAATATTTTATCCTGCGGCCGTTTCGGTCCGGATACTGTGGGTTCCAGTGTGTCCAGGTTCAGTTCCAGCACATCGGAATATTCGATGTGCTCATTGCCCGTGCGCCACAGTAAATTATCCTTGCAATAGGTTTCCACCAGGGATATCTGTTCTTCCGAACGATTGGTGCGCCGCATGTATTCAAGCGTCTGGTTGTCGATGGGGAAATACGTAACAGTGCAGCCAAACTCCGGCGACATATTGGAAATGGTGGCGCGGTCTGTAACGCTGAGGGAGTCCAAGGCGTCGCCAAATACTTCCACAAACTTTCCGACCACGCCGTAGTCGCGCAACAGTTTGGTAATGGTGAGCACCATATCGGTTGCGGTGCAACCCGGAGGAATTTTTCCCGTCAGCTTCAGTCCGATGACCTGCGGGCAGGTGAAATAGATCGGTTGGCCGAGCATGGCTGCCTCGGCTTCGATACCCCCTACTCCCCAAGCAATGACGCCGATTCCGTTGACCATGGGCGTATGGGAATCGGTTCCCACCAACGTATCGGGAAAGGCCCATCCGTCGCGTGCAATGACGCCCTTTGCCAGGTATTCCAGGTTCACTTGGTGGCAGATACCCATACCGGGAGGTACGACCGTGAAATTATCCAGTGCCTGCTGTCCCCATTTGAGCAGTTCATAACGTTCGGCATTGCGTTCGTACTCCAATCCGACGTTGTTCAGGTAGGCATAGTTAGTACCGAAATAATCGACCTGTACGGAGTGATCGATGACCAAATCAACGGGAATAGCCGGATTAATTTTACTTCCATCTCCGCCTTTCCGGATTACCTCTGCCCGGATGGAGGCCATGTCGACAACGGCCGGCACACCGGTGAAATCCTGCATCAGTACGCGGGCCGGTTTGAACGGTATTTCCTTGTCGGTTCCGGCGGGATTCCAATTTACCAATGTATCCAGGTGTTCGTCCGTGATTGCGAAGCCGTCATGGTTGCGCAAGACATTTTCGAGTAGTATGCGGATTGAAAAAGGGAGCTTACCAATTTTCTGGTTTTCTTCTTCCAACTTTTTCAGCGAAGCTATTTGATAGTCCATGATGTTTAGTTAGCGTTATCAATAATTTACTATTCTTACCACAAATTGATCATCCATATGAATCCCAGCCAAAGCAGGTAGACGAAAAGGAACGTGAGCAATAGGAAGACTGCCAATAGGATGATCAGTATATTGGCACCGTTTCCCTGGTGTTTACCTTCATAGTAGTATTCGTTAAGCAGTATAATGTTCTTCTTATTTGCTTTGAAAAAGAAATCAAAGATATTGCCAAGGACCGGGATCGCGCCGATGGTTAAATCAATAATGACATTGATTAACATCAGCATCACCAGTTTTCTACTTGCACCGTGACGCCACATGACCAGTACCAGGTAAAAGGCGATGAAGAATCCGATGAGATCTCCCAGGAATGGAACCAAGTTGATAAGCGGATCCAAACCGAAACGGAACCGCGTGCCCTTTAGACGGAATTTATCGTCCATCAACCAAGCTAAGCGTTCGGTCCAAGCCAGATCCCTTTGTAAGCGACTACCTATTTCCCGATGCGTTTGCATGTCAGCGTGATGTGCTAAAATAGCGAAAAAAAATGACAGTTAACTACCTAACGGCTAAATGTATGCTATTCTATTGTAAATATTTTTGCTTGGTTTACAAATAATTATACATACATTTGAGTTTTATTATTTTTAATTTTTCAATACAATGGCAGAAGGAGTAGTTAAATTCTTCAATGAAACCAAAGGTTTTGGTTTTATCGTCCCCAACTCTGGTGAAAGTGAAATTTTCGTTCACTCATCGGGTCTTATCGACAAAATTCGCGAAAATGACAATGTTTCGTACGATGTTGAACAAGGCAGAAAAGGTTTAAATGCGGTAAATGTTAAGGTAATCTAGGTATTATTTTTCAACTATATTTATTGTATTTCGCCGGCTATCATTGATAGCCGGTTTTTTTGTGGCAGTTGTTAATGCCACTTATGGCCACTGATTATCTGTGAACATTTGTGCATCCGTGGCGATTCTTGTTTATTACGGATGCATGGATACCTATTGATTATCTGTGGACATTTGCGTATCGCTATCACCGATGAGGTTTCCATAGGGTTTCAGGGAATCCACATGGTCGAAAATTACTTTTGCAACACCCAGGAAGGGTACAAATAGAATCATACCGGCTACATTCCAGACCAAACTGCCCAATAGAAGAGCCATAATGGTAAACAATGCATTCAGCTGTATTTTACTACCCGTGATCTTTGGGGTGAGTATGTAACTGTCTATCTGCTGCATGACAATAAAAAAAATAGCCACGATCGTTGGGGTAAGCAGTGAATCACGGGTAATGAGGGTATAAAGTACGACAACGGAACTGCCGGCTACGGAGCCGATATAGGGAATAATGTTGATGAAGGCAACCATCACGCCAAAGAATAGGGCATTTTCAATACCGATGATCATCAGACCAATTGTGTTAACAACAGAGAAGATAAGTGCTACGGAAAATACACCGGCTAAATAAGCACTGGCCACAGCTGCCGTTTTGTCTACAATGTCTTGAGCTTCCGTTACGCGCTCTTTGCCGGCATAATAGGAAACAAGCGAAAGCACAAAATTTTTGATCCGTCGCCGATAGATCAGTAACAGGACAGAATAGGCGGTAATGATCAGTACGTGTACCAAAAAAGAAAGGATGGATCGAAAGACATTGCCGATAAATTTTCCGGACAAGTCTGATATACCCGCTATCTGGCTTTGAAGGTATTCTTTCTGTTTGGCAACGGGCAATTGAAAATGTTCGGAAATAAAGTCGTGCCCCGAATTGAGCATTTCGTTAAGTTTGTTACCGATTACAGGCAGATCTTTCCCCAACGCGATCAATTGAACATATAACAAATAACCGACGGCGAGCAATAGCATGAGGGTCAGAAGCACGCAGATGACTGCCGCCAATGCCCGGGGAACGTGATGCCGCTCTAACCGTTTACAAACCGGAACCAAGAGCATTGCCATCATTCCGCCAATGGCTACCGGGATGAGAAATGGTTTTGCAAAATAAAGTATGGCAAAGACCAATACAATGAAGAGCAGAACTTGATTAAACCGCGCAATGGGGTTACTTTTCGTTGGCATTACCGTAGATCATCTATCGCTCTTGCGAGTTTCCGGTCTTTTTCGGTCACCGTATCACCTGCGTCGTGCGTAGTCAACCAGATTTCTACCTTATTCCAGGTATTGGTCCACGTGGGATGATGATTGTGCTGTTCGGCCAGTAGAGCGACCCGGGTCATAAAAGCAAATGCTTCGGAAAAATCGCGAAAAGTGAACGATTGATAAAGCCTGTTGTTTTCTTCATTCCACATGGGCGTACGGATGGGTTGTTAAAATACTTATCTTTAAAACAAACAAGGGCGGATTTTGTTTGGACGATTGTTTTATCAACAGGCACCGCATTTCAACGAACAATTTGGTTAGCGGAAAACCTCTTCAAGCACCTCGTGCGAATGGATTTCACCTAGATGATCGATATGCAGGCGATAAAAATCAAGTATTTTCCCAAGCAGGATGCGTCGTTCGGACGAAGGGATGTGCATGGATGTCAATTCTTCGAATGAACAGGTAAGCAGGCGGGCAAAGGATGCCGTCTGGGGGTGTTGCAGGACCCAGGCATGTGCAGGCAAAGTATGGCAGAAAATGCCATCTTTTAAGTCAAAAAAAGGTTCGCCCGATTTGGGCAAGGTTGGGCTGAATCCAAGGTAGCGGGAAAGTTTAATCAGAAAAAAAAGGTGGAAATTGGGCGCCGGTTTTTCAACCGTGTCCCACCAGGAAATCGCATTGAAGAGGTAATCAAACAGGGGTTCGTCTGCCGATTGTTGACGCAGACTCTTATAGAGTACTTCATTGAGGAAAAGTGCAACGGTACGTTTGATGATATCATGAGGGATACTTTGCAGGGGTGGCATCTGCCGGGCATCGGAAATGCGCTGCAGCGATGCGTTTTCGCGATGGTAGACCACCATATCCAGTAGGTGCAGGGGTTGCAGCAGGCTTGTCCCGATCTTTGCTTTCGGTTTTCGGGCTCCGTTTACCAAATAGGCCTGCAGGCCAAATTTCTCCGTGAATACCTGGACGACCAGGCTGCTCTCTGAATATTTGGTGGTTTTCAAAACAATGCCGCGTGTTTTATGCTGCATACTAGTCGAAAAAGAAGTGACCCAATTTAGGTAGAAAGATTGATGCTCCGACGATCAAAGCAAAAATAGCGCCGATCAGCACTGCTCCTGCGGCAGCATCCTTCGCTTTTTTGGCGAGGGGATGGGAAGCCGGAGACAGCAGGTCGACCACGGCCTCAAGCGCGGTGTTCAACAGCTCAAGTGCAAATACCAGGGCGATACAGAATGTGATCCAAAGCCAGTCTGATGTGGACAAACGGAACCAACTACCGGCCGCGACGGCAACAATGGCACAAATGAGATGGATTTTGAAATTCCGTTCGGTGCGGGCAGTTTCCAAAATTCCCCTCATCGCATGGATGAATGGGTTCTGACGATGTTTATTCATTGTTTTGCTGTCGCTCCTTGCGTTCATCGAGGATGCTCCGGCGTTCGATTTTCCGGATAAGCCCGTACAGGATGGTTAAAAACCCGATCCCGAACACGATTACCCCCGATACCAACACCCATTTATAGACCGATAATTCCCTTCCCATGAGAAATAGTCCCAACATGCACAATGCTATGCCCAATAAAGCACTCAAAATTCCTCTTTGAAGATATTTATTCATTAGAAAATTATTACTCTTAATGGTCTAATGAAACCCGCATTTCATTGCCTTAGAAGACGCTGACATAGCAGGTTTCCTGCTCTTTAATTAAAGACGTACCTTACAAAGATAGGGCTTTTATCCGTTGATGTAATTACCTAGGGAATGCTTATCTTTATCCTTTTATTTATTTTGGTACCATGCCCCAGATGACTTTACGGGATATTGCCTATGCATTGGGTTTGTCTGTTTCGACGGTATCCAAAGCGCTGCGCGACAGTTACGAGATCAGCAAGGACACCAAGGAAAGGGTGATCGCTTATGCCCGGACTAACCATTACTTGCCGAACCGGATGGCCAAAAGCCTCAAAGAAGGCAAGAGCGGTTCCATTGGTGTGGTGGTCTGCTCCATTGACAACAGCTTTGTGTCCCGGATGCTGGATGGCATTGACGGTGTCTGTGCGCAAGCGGGATATGACATCGTGATCATGCAGAGCAAAGAATCGTTGGTACAGGAAAAATCATGTCTTAAACAGTTGGAGGCGCGGGGGGTGGAAGGCATTCTGATCTCACCTTCTGCGGAGACCATCGGCTTTGAACACCTGTTGGCGCTGAGGGAGACGGGGATGCCCATAGTCTTGTTTGACCGGATCAGTGAACGGTTTGAATCGGATCAGGTTGGCATTGATAATTATCTCGCGGCATTTCAGGCAACAGAACATCTGCTTGCCAACCGGTATCGGCGTATTGCTATGCTCAATATCGGGCTGGATATTCCTTTTGCACGGCTGCGGAGTGCTGGCTATCTAGACGCACTGAAAAAAAGCCACTTGACTTACGGGGAGCAGCTTATACGTCCGTGCTGGCCGGATACGGGCGAAACGCTGAAAGACCGTGTAAGAGCAAGCATCCAATCCCTCTTTGAGCTGGCAGAACCTCCGGACGCGCTTTTTACGGCAACCGACCAGCTTTCCACCCTTAGTCTCAGCGTGCTGCATGAAATGGGACACCGTATTCCCGATGATATCGCGCTGATAGGTTTCAGTAATACCGAATTAGCAGATGTACTCACCCCTCCCCTTTCCACCATCTATCAGCCGGCACTTGAAATCGGTCGGCTGGCCGCTGAGAAATTGATCGGATTGATTTCCGGCAGGGGCCTATCTGAAGAATATGAGACGGTTATTTTACCGGCTCAATTACATATACGGGATTCGAGCAGGCCGGGGGTTAAGGTGCAAGTAAACGGATGAAACGGGAACAGATATCTTTGGCGACTTCCTCTTTTGACTTCAGGCCAAAGACTTCTTTATCTCCGTTTTTGCCGATGATTGTCACCTTATTCGTGTCGCCCGCAAAGCCGGCACCTTCATCGCGCATGGAGTTGAGCACAATGAAATCGAGGTTTTTGCGGTGAAGCTTATCTTGGGCATTTGTTTCTTCATCCTGCGTTTCCAATGCAAAACCAACCAGGATCTGGCCGTTACGTTTTGATTTTCCAAGGGTTGCCAGGATATCCGTGGTTTTGACCAATTCGAGGATCAGGTGTGAATCGGCTTTTTTTATTTTTTGGTCTGCCACAGCTTTGGGTGTATAGTCGGCTACAGCCGCGCTCATGACGGTGATATCAGACAGCGGGAAATGAGATTGGCATGCGGCCAGCATCTCGGCTGCGGAAGTTACCCGCACCACATTTACTCCGGCAGGAGGCACCAAACCTGAAGGCCCACTTACCAGGGTTACTTCGGCTCCCAGCAGCAGCAGTTGAGAAGCGATCGCATATCCCATTTTTCCGCTGGAATGATTACCGATGTACCGTACGGGATCAATGGCTTCATAGGTGGGGCCTGCGGAAACCAATGCTTTTTTGCCGGCCAGGGGCCGGTCCTTTCCGAAGTGATGGTCTAGGGCGGCGAGGATTTCCTCCGGCTCCGCAAGCCGGCCTTCTCCACTCAGGCCGCTCGCCAGGGCACCCTTTCCCGGCGGGATGAGGTAGTTTCCAAGCGATTGAAGTTTGCCGATATTCGATTGGGTGCTGCTATGAGCCCACATATCCAAATCCATAGCCGGAGCAAGGAAGACGGCGCTTTTGGCAGATAGGTAGATGGCGCAAAGGAGATTATCGCAGAGACCGTTCGCAAATTTGGCGAGTGTATTGGCGCTTGCGGGGGCTACCACAATGGCGTCTGCGTCAAGGGCAAGCTGGACGTGGTTGTTCCACTCGCCGGATTTTGCATTGAAATAATCTACCAATACAGGATTACCCGACAGCGTAGCCAGGGTGAGTGGCGTAATAAACTGTGTGGCATCGGGGGTCATCACTACCTGAATATGGGCGCCTGCTTTAACCAACAGACGGGTCAGGTAAGCCGATTTATAGGCGGCGATGCTACCGCATATACCCAATAGGATATGCTTCCCCCTGACGGACACTAGTCTTCATCTTTTTCCCTTGCGGGGTTTCTGAAGTATACTTTATCGTTCAGGAACTCATCGATTGCGACCAAAGTCGGCTTGGGCAAACGCTCGTAATGTTTGGAAATCTCGATCTGTTCACGGTTTTCAAACACTTCTTCCAGGTTATCATTTGTGGTGGCAAACTCGGCCAACTTGCCGTTCAGTTCTTCTTTCATATCTACGGCAATTTGATTGGCACGTTTGCTGATGATGACAATCGATTCGTAAATGTTATCCGTTTTCTTGTCCAAGTCCCTTAAATCGCGGGTTACGGTGCTATTTGGGACGGATTTGCTTATTTGAGTACTCATATCTTTTTCCGATCTGTTAATTCTGAGGTGTGTTGGCAGCTTCATTTTTAGTTTCGGAAGCTGCTGCAAGTTGTGTAGTGTATTTCTTTGCACGTTCGATGCCGATTTCCGCATCCCGTTTCAGTTGATCTGCATCTTTGCGGAACTTGCTTTCGGGATATGCGGAAATGAAGTTGTTATACATATCCAAAACCTCTCCAAAACGCTCTTCCTGTCTTCGGGTTGAGCTTTGGTTGGCATACAGGTATTGGGCTTTTATGCTGAGAAACTCCATTTCCTCGGCGTATTTGGTGTCTGGAAACTCACGGAGTACATTATCAAAGGCGATAACGGCAGCCCGGTAGTCATCTGAAAGGCCCATATCCAAATAGAGTTTGGCATTGTGGAAGGCCTTGGCTTCTAATTTATCCCGCAATTGCTGGATGAGATCCGACGCTTCCTGTGCCCGCTCGCTATTGGGATACAGGTTGATGAACAATTGCAACGCTTCGATAGCCCGATACGTATATTCCTGATCAAGCCCGGTTTTAGGCGATTCGAGGAAATAACAGTAGGCTCCCATGTAACGGCATTCCTCTGCACGCGTGCTATTGGGGTATGTATCCGTAAATTGCTTGAAATGGAACCTTGCCGATGTATAATCGCGCAGGTAATAGTTGGTATAGGCGGTATAGTAATACAAGTCTTCCGCTTCGGCCTGACCCCGGTATTTGTTCATCAGGTCATCAAATAATATGAGTGCTTTGCTGTATTTTTTGTTGTTGTAATATTTGACAGCTTCCTGATATTTTTGAGCAATGTTGTTGCTGGCGCGTAATTTTTCAAACTTGCTTTTACATCCGGCAACCAACGCTACCAACAATACCAAGGCAGCTCCCGCTACTATTTGCCTGTTTATAAACATCCTGCAAAGATAAGTGAATTTAAAATACCTGTCAATTAAATTTTTATGGGTCAAAATAAGTGTAAAACGAGCAAACTGCCAAGGGATTTAACAGAGTTTAACAGGTTACCCTATTTATGAAAAATTAGAAATTTTCCGTATCTTTACACCTTTGAATAATCAAAAGGTTATGGAAATACGGGAAAGAGTAGAACAGGCCTTGGATTCCATCCGGCCTTATCTCGAAACGGACGGGGGGAATGTGCGCATCGATGAAATTACGGCCGACAAGGTGGTAAAATTAAAGCTGTTAGGATCCTGTGCTTCGTGTGCGATGAGCATCATGACCTTCAAGGCGGGTTTGGAACAAGCGATCAAGAAAGCAGTTCCTGAAATCACTGCCGTGGAGGCTGTCAACATCACGGATATGGACGATCCAAACGCAACAATGCCGTCGCCAGTTATTTAACATTATTTAACGCGCGGTGAAACGTGTGAATGGTTAGTTTTGCCGTCAACGATAATGAAATTGATCCGCAACATACTGATTCTCTGTTTTACCATCGGGCTGTCGATGTCCGCTTCGGCCCAGCAACGTAAGCTTGTGCAGTTCAGTGGAGTTATTCACAACGCGGATACCAATGTGATTGTTCCGTATGTAACCGTAATAAACCTGTCCTATAATCATCAGACATTTACCGCGAATCACCAGGGTTATTTTTCTTTTGTGGCTCACGAAGGGGATACGATTCAGTTCAGTTCGGTAGGTTACCGGTCTGCACAGTTAGTCATTCCGAGGGTTCCGGAAGACAAATACACGGCAATGGTTAACATGACGGCGGAGATTAAGGAACTCCCCATGGTTACGCCTTATCCGTGGGCAAGTATCGATGAGTTTAACATGGCGTTCATGTCGCTTGAAATTGCCGACGATGACATCGTGGTTGCCAAGAAGAACCTTTCGCCGGAGTCATTGGCGGCACTGGCTGCAGTAACACCCCGGAGTGCGGAAGAAATCCAGAATTTCAATTCCATGCAAAACCACATCGGGTTATCCAATAAGGCGGTTAACCAACGCATGGCTAACCCGTTACTGAGTCCGTTTGCGTGGGGTAACCTGATCCGCCAGATTACCGAAGGGAATAAAAGTCGGAGCAAAAGTCGGTATTAGGACAGCCGCACGGTCTGTTTGACGCTGAGCCGGGACGAAACCAGCGAAATCAGCGTGGAAATAACAAATACAGTCAGGAAAACCAACAAAAAGTCAGTCACCCGGATATCCACGGGATAGATATCAGTTACCAGGTTCTCGGCATCACCGAAACGGATCCAACCGAAGGTTTGCTGCGAAAGGCAGAACAGCAGTCCCACTACTAATCCGGCGATACAGCCGATCAACGAAATAAGCAGCCCTTCGAAAAAGAAAATGCGACGGATAAGGCTGTTACTGGCACCTAAGCCCATCAATACAGAAATATCCTTCTTCTTGTCAATGACGAGCATGGTGAGGGACCCTACGATATTGAAGATGGCAATGATACCGGTGAACGCGATGATGATAAAGACCGCCCATTTTTCCGTACGGACAATTTTATATAAGGTCGGGTTCTGCTGCTCGCGGTCTTTCACTGAAAAATCCGTGCCCACCAGTTGCGATAATTGCCGTTGTACCGCGGGAATGTCGGATCCCGGCATCAGGTGAATTTCAATGGCAGACACTTGCGTAAACTCACCCAATACTTCCCGTGCAAATGACATCGGCACGATAAGCAGGTCGTCAAATTCCTGCTGGTATTCCAATACGCCGGCGGGTCGGATGGTACGCATGATGAATTCCTCGGCCGGATTGATGCTGGCCTTGACGCCCTTGCGGGGAGAGAACACTTCAATACGACGCGCTTCGTCCCGCAGTGAGATTCCCAGCGTGCCTTGCACACGTGCACCCATGATGGCGTAGTCTTCGTCGCCCTGTTGCAGCACAAACCGCCCGTCTTGTAGTAACGTATCCATAGACTGAGATAACGTACGATCGGATGTGATTCCCTTAAGGGTGGCAATGTATTGAGCATCCCCATAACGCAGTAATACCTGTTCTTGAAGTACCTCACGATAGGTACGAACTCCCGGAAGTTTCTTGATTCGATCGGCGAGCACGGAATCTGCGACAAAACCTTTACCCTCCCCGGGCTCGATGCGAAGCTCAGGGGTAAAGGCACTGTACATCGAAAAAATGAGGTTTTCCAGGCCGTTGTAAAAGGAAAGGATCACAATGAGCGATGCACTGCTTACCAGCACGCCTACCACACTGATGCCGGAAATGATATTGACGGCATTAATGGTCTTTTTGGAGCGGAGGTAGCGTTTGGCAAAGTACAGTGCGACGTTCATGAGTTATCCCCGGATAAATGGATTGGTTTGCTTTTCATATCCGATGGTGGTTTCCGGACCGTGACCGGGATATACCACTGTATCATCGGGCAGGATGTAGAGCTGCTGTTTGATGCTGGCCAGCAACTGCTGATGATTCCCGCCCGGCAGATCGGTGCGGCCGATGCTATTCCGGAAGAGGACATCGCCTCCAATGAGGAATCCATTTTCTGCGTTATAAAAACAAAGGTGTGCCGGTGAGTGGCCCGGAGCAAAGAGAAGTGTCAATTCGTTGTCGCCGAAACGGATGGTACCGGTTTCGGGCAGAAAGGTTTCGCCAATGGGCGAAATGTCATACCGGATTCCCATCTGCGGCGCATAGTTCTGTACCTCCATAAGTAAGGGTAACTCGCCCTCATGGAACAGGGGTAGCAGCCCGTATTGTTCGTAAACGTAGCGGTTGCCAAGTACATGATCCACGTGGCAATGTGTATTCAGCAACAGCTTTGGTTCAAGTCCCCGTGTTTCAATAAACGTTTTTACCGCTTTTTCCTCGGCCTGGCCATACATTCCCGGATCGATGATCGCCGTAATGCCCGCATCGTCGTATAACAGGTAGGTGTTTTCCTGATACGGGTTGCAAACGAATGATTTGATGTGAATCATGTTTGCAAAGGTAGCGGTTTTTAATTTCTTATTTCCACCGCATCGACTGAATAAGCGTATCGATGTCGGCTTTGATGAAGTCCAGTACCGGCTGAATGGAATCGAGTCTGGGCTTTTCATGGAAATAGAGTGCGCCGCGTAGGTAACGATGGGTACTGTCAGTCACGAAGAACTGAACGCTGGATGCGGTGTTTCCTTTGATTTCATATTTTAAACCGTAAACCCCGGCATCCGGCCGGCTGATGCGTTGCTGATCGATTGCAGTAGCCTTGACCGTGTGGTTAAAAGCAAAGGTTCGTGCATCTTCCACCAATTCGTTAAAGTTATTCCTGCTGGTAACGGGCATGTAGCTGAGGTGTATCCGGGCATTGAATTGCGGGAAGCGGATGTCCATCCAACAAGGTTCCGCATCGGGCGATCGGTCGGGTTCCACCGTTGCATAGGTAGGGATGCGGGCTGCAAATGGGCAGTCGGGCGCAAAGGGCTGATAGGTCTTTTCAGGAAATTCAATACGGAAATATCCGCGTGGTTTGGGCGAATATTGGGGCGTACAGGCTCCTAGCGTGAGGACGGCGAAACCCACGATCGATAAACGTGCAATGTGTTTTCTGATCATAAGCCGGTGTTCCAGATCTCCCAATTCCGCTCGGCCTGGAGCTCCAGCATTTCAAGCCCATTTTTAATGGCTGCTCCGCGTACTTTTCCCCGGCGGAGAAACTCCGTTTCTTCGGGATTGTAAACGAGGTCATACAGCAGATGCGTATTTCCGATGTGTTCGTAGGGGATATCGGGACAACCGCTGACCGCGGGGTATGTACCCAGCGGCGTCGTATTGATGATGAGCAGGTGGTTGGCCATTGTGCCGGCATCCAATTGGTCATAGGAGTATTGGCTAGCGGTGGCAGACCGGGATACCACGCTGTATCCGATACCCAATTGGCTGAGCGCATAAGTTACGGCTTTGGCCGCTCCGCCGTTGCCCAGCACCAGCGCCAGGCGATGTTCGGGACGGAGAAGGGGTTTCAGGGATTCCGTAAAACCATATACATCGGTATTGTAACCTGTGAGGAATGTTTCGCCCTTATCCGGCCGTTCGATGCGGATGCAATTGACGGCACCGATAGCCGAAGCTTCCGGAGCTAACTGATCTAGGTAATCCATTACGGCAACTTTGTAAGGGATGGTGACATTAACTCCCATCAGCAAGGGTTCGTCTGCCAGCAAGGTGGGAAATGCGCCGATGTCAGGGATGGGATAAAGCTGGTAATCTATGCCAGCAATCTGCTCCCTTTCCATTTTCGCATCGTAGTACTTTTTAGAGAAAGAATGCGTAAGTGGAAACCCGATCAGACCGAATTTTTGCATCGTTAAATAAAATAATGGAACGTGTCGCCCCGTAATCCCATGCGGGTAGTTTCCAGTGCAATAATCTCGGCAGGGCTGATGTTGCCGAGGTTGACGTTTGACCCTAACAGGTGGATAAAATATACCTGCTGCGATTTGAGCGGGGCTTCCCAGATGATTTTCTCGTTGGATATTTCGTTGAGGATTTCGTCAACCAGGCCCTGGCGGACTTCTCCCGATTCGCGGTACAAGCCGACATTTCCGCTTTCCCGCGATTCAGCGATCAGTCGCCACGAACCGGCTTCCAGTTCCGCTTTCATGAGGGAGATCCACTTATACGGAGCCATGATTTTGGTATTGTCCTTGGATCCCACTTCGGAAATCACCGTGACATATTGCGCTACTTTGGCGATGTATTCGCATTTCTGTTCATGCGGCAAGGCGATGGAGCCATCGGATATTTCGGCATATTCAAGCCGGTACTTTTCGATCACCCGAAGAAAGTCATCGAATTGATTCCGTACGGCAAAGGCCTCGAACAGCGTACCACCGAAATAAGGATGCACGCCTGCTTCACGGTACACAGCGAGCTTCTCTTCCAGCTTCGGTACGATCAACGCGGTGGTCCAGCCCAGTTTTATAAAATCAGTATACTCCGCCCCCACTTCCATGAAATCGGCAGCCTGCCGCACGCTCAGTCCTTTGTCCATGACCATGGTTAGGCCGTTTTCTCTTGGTTTTTCCGTTCGTTGGGGAATATTATTTAAATGAAAGTTCATGTACATATAATGCTACTAACGGGAATGTGGGATGTTTCTGCGGACAAAAGACCGGAAAAATCCTGGAAAAATCCTGAAAAAAGCCATTTTTAACAGGGTTAAGGCATGTATTTCTTAATAACTTCTGCGATAGCCTTGTTATCGCGCAATTGTGGTAAGTATTCAAATAATACAGCGTGTTTCTTCGGATCGGATGCAAGCCCCAATTCCAGGTAATTCAGGGCTTCGTTATACCTTCCCGCAGCAATTAGGTATGCGACCATGCGGTAATACAATTCTGCGCCATCCGGATTGTTCTTGATTGCTTCCGCAATGGTTTCTATCGCGCGGTCCAACTTATTGCGTTCATACAGGATGGACGAATAGTCCAACCAGGCCTCCAGATCGATGGGATTAAGCTCGACCACCTTTTCATACGCCGCTTCCGCTTCGTCCAATTGTTTGAGTTTATAGCGGGCGTCGGCGATGGCAAACCAATAGTCGGGATTGTCCGATTCGATGTCGAGCGCCTTTTTGTAAAAATGCAGGGACTCAAAATACCGCTCTTCATAATCCAGCGTTACTCCGATGCCAAACCAGGCATCGGCTAGGTTTGCGTCGATTTTAACCGCTTTTTTATAATACGATCGTGCCTCGTCCATCTGCTCCAGTTTTTCATAGCATTCGCCGATGGCACAGTAGGTTTCCGCTCCCGGGGGTTCATATTCGAAAGTCTGTTTGTAGACTTCGATCGCGTCGTTGTATTTATCGAGGTTGACCAATGCATTCCCTTTATTGAAGTACGCAGAGGCGAAATTATCTTTGATCAGGATCGCATAATCGTAGGCGTCGATAGCCTCTTCGTAGCGGTTCAGCTTGTGGTAAGCATTTCCAAGATTATACCAGCCAGCGTACGAATACGGATCGTTGTCGATATATTGCTTATAGAAGCCTATGCTTTCCTCCTGCCGATCCAAGACATCGTAGCAAAATGCAAGCTCATAGAGTGCATCCTGATTCTCCATGTTCTGCTCCAGGCTACGTTTTAAGAAATGAATGGCTTTTTCGTAGTCTCCTTTGTTTTGGTGCAAAAGGGCAATCTGCAAATAAATTTCATCCGGATTTTCCGCAAATTCCAACGCCTTGTTCAGGCTGCTGAACGCCTCATCGTAACGCTCTAAATTACCGAGAATACCCCCTTTGATGAGGTAGATATCGCCTTCGGAAGGTTCCAATGTTTCTGCTTTATCCAGCGACTCAAGTGCACGCGCGAACTGGCTGGTCACCGCAAATAATTGAGCCTGTTTAAGGTAAAAAACTGCGGCAAATGGATGTTGACTTACTGCATAATCAACTACTTGTAGGGCTTTGATCGGATCATTTTTATCCATATAGTAGTCAATAATCCCTTCAAAAGCCTGTGTATCAAAAAAGTACTGATCCTTATTGCGAATCATTTCTTCGTAACGTGCTACCGAAAATTTAGGATCTTCGGCAGGCCCATATTCGAAATCGTCTTCCATCTATACTCCTAATTTTTAAGAACTAATACCTAGGCTTTCACCCTCACACACAGTCATGTTTGATGATAACAAAATAGGATTTATGGGGTAATATTGTCAACATAAGTTTTCAACAATTTGACAAATTCGCCCCAAAACCAAAGAAAACCAATTGATTACAATAAACGAATTACACCCATTTCCCACCATTCCTGTGTCAAATATGCTGCAAATATACATAAAACGGGCTAAAAAATGGTATTTTAAAGCTGACGGCTATCGGCTGACGGGCTATCGGCTGCAGGCTGAGCATGCCAAGGCCCTCTTTTCAAATACAACTATTTTTTATCCAATGCGTAAACGTTTGCATGATTGAAATAATGTGCTTAATTTAGCACAGAATCCAATTTAGAGACGAAATAACAAAAGCAATGAGCGTAAATTACGAATCGCGTTATGCGATTGGCCCACATGAAACCAAGGCGTTGGATACAAAGGCGTTGCGGGACAATTTTTTAATTGAAAACGTGTTTGCGGATGATACCATACAATTGGTATATACCCATTACGACCGCTACCTGGCGGGTGGAGCGAAGCCGGTAGGCAAACCTCTTCCGTTGGAAACCATTGACGCGCTGAAAGCATCCTATTTTTTGGAGCGGCGTGAATTGGGTATCATCAACGTGGGCGGTGCGGGGAAGGTTTCTGTGGACGGTGAAGTGTATGAACTGGGTTTTAAAGAGGCTTTGTATGTAGGCCGAGGGCACCGGGATGTGGTGTTTTACAGTGACGATGCTGGAAGGCCGGCCAAGTTTTACCTGAATTCAGCGCCGGCACACCGTGCGTATCCATCCAAGAAAGTGACGAAAGCCGAAGCGGAAACCGTGGAGCTAGGAAGCCTGGAAACAGCCAATCACCGCGTAATCAATAAATTATTGGTCAACAGTGTAGTCGAGACCTGTCAATTACAGATGGGAATGACCGAATTGAAAACCGGCAGTGTATGGAATACCATGCCAGCACACACCCATGACCGCCGCATGGAAGTTTATTTTTATTTTGAGGTTCCTGAAGGTCAATCCGTAAGTCATTTCATGGGCCAACCAGAAGAAACGCGTCACATCTGGATGCAAAACGAACAGGCAGTAATTTCTCCTCCTTGGTCCATTCATGCCGGTGCGGGCACTAGCAATTATACCTTCATCTGGGGAATGGCGGGCGAAAACCTCGACTATGACGATATGGACAAACGTGCCATTACTGAATTGAAATAATACATCTCAAAAACAGGAATAAGACAATGCATAAAACAACTAATCTGGGCTGCTTGCTTTTGGTGTACACCCTGTTGACTGCATGTGGGACTGGCCAACGGAAACAAACCATTGTTATCAGCAATCCAACCAACCAGGATCGGCATGAGCTGGTTGCCATCCCTTATGCGGAATGGACAGGCGCCTTCGGAACAGAGAGTGTCTTTAAAATTGTAGACGCATCAAGAGGCCTAGAAATCCCCTACCAACTAGAAACCAAGGGAACGCCCTCAACGCAGCACATTTTGCTTGAAGTGACGGTCCCGGCCTCGGAACGTATCATGCTGACCGTGGAAAAATCGGCCCCGGCTCCGGTGCGGGCACGTACATACGCACGCTACGTGCCCGAGCGATATGACGACTTTGCCTGGGAAAATGATGTGGTGGCTTTCCGGATGTACGGTAAGGCACTCGAAGGGCGGCCGGATGATGCTCACGGGCTTGATCTTTGGTCAAAAAGAACGACAGACCTGGTGGTTGATAAATGGTATGCCAACGGAGATTACCATACGGATCATGGAGAAGGCATGGATTATTACTCGGTCGGAATGACCTTGGGTGCGGGAGATATCGCTCCATTTGCCGACGATACCATCGTCTTTTCCAAGCACTATCGTCAATATGAAATAGTGGACAATGGCCCATTGCGGAGTACGTTTAAACTCACGTATGAACCGTGGCAGGTGGGAACGAGAACGGTGTCGGTCACCAAGCAGTTTACGCTGGATGCGGGATCGCAACTGAACCGTGTAGATGTCACATACTCGGTAGACGGAGAAGGCGTACTGCCGGTAGCCATTGGCGTCGCACGCAGGGAACAGCCGGGAAATCTTATGCAGGAAGAACAAGCAGGTATCTTTGGGTATTGGGAGCCGGAGATCGGTAATCACGGCATTACCGGAGTCGGGGTTATTCTGGAAAAAGGGGGGTTTTCGGGGTTTGGCGAATTATCCAATCAATACCTGGCTTTCACGGAAGCAACAGAAGGAACGCCGCTGACGTACTACGTAGGAGGAGCGTGGAACAGATCGGGAACCTATACGTCTGCAGAAGCATGGTTTGATTACTTGCATGCATTTAAGGAACGGTTGGCTTCGCCGCTAAACGTGGAAATAAACTAATAATCAGTAATGGCAATCACACACTTATTTGATCTAACGGGTAAAATTGCGCTGGTGACGGGGTGCAAAAGAGGAATCGGAAAGGCGATTGCGGAAGCGTTGGCCGAAGCAGGTGCAGACATCATTGGCGTGTCCGCATCGTTGGAGACTGAGGGAAGTGAGGTTTCGGCATCGGTAGCGCGGTTGGGGCGCAAGTTTTATGCCTATCAAGCCGATTTTGGCAACAGAGAGGCGCTGTATGCATTTATCAAGCAGGTCCGGGCGGAACATCCCCGCATTGATATTTTGTTTAACAATGCCGGAACCATCCTGCGTAAGCCTGCTGCGGAGCACCCCGATGACTACTGGGATGCCGTGGTTGAGATCAATCAAAACGCTCCGTTTATCCTCACGCGCGAAATCGGGAGGGACATGGTGGCACGTGGAAGCGGTAAGATTATTTTCACGGCTTCACTGCTTACTTTTCAGGGGGGCATCAACGTGCCGGGCTATGCCGCCTCCAAAGGTGCGGTGGGGCAGTTAACCAAAGCGTTTGCCAATGAATGGGCATCAAAGGGTGTCAACGTGAACGCCATCGCGCCGGGTTACATCTCTACCGATAATACGGAGGCACTGCGTGCCGATCCCGACCGAAGCCGTTCAATTCTGGAACGCATACCTGCGGGCCGATGGGGTGAATCCGAGGATTTCAAAGGACCGGCCGTGTTTTTGGCTTGTGATGCGTCCAACTACGTGCATGGAACCATTCTGACGGTGGATGGCGGCTGGATGGGAAGGTAGAGGGTGGTCGGTGATGGGTGGACGGTGGTCGGTTATCGATACAGGCCCTTATTTTCGATGAAGGCCATTACGCTGTCTGGCACAAAGTACCGGATGTTTTTGCCGTTTTTCACGGCGTTGCGGATGAAGGTGGATGAAAATTCCATCAACGGAGTGTCGGTAAGCGTAATGGAGGGATGCTGGGTCCACTCCGGTGCGGCGGGGTAATCGGGCCTGGGGTAGACCTGGATATGATAGTCGCGCAGGATGATTTCGTAATTCTTCCATTTTTTGAGCGACTGGAGGTTATCTGACCCCATGATAAGCACGAAGTCGGTTGTTGGATATTTTTCCCGTAGGTGTATGAGGGTATCGATGGTGTAGGAAGGCTGGGGCAGCGAAAATTCAATGGTGCTGCTGCGGATATTTTCGGCACGTTCGATGGCGAGGTTCACCATCTCCAGCCGGTCGTACATATTGATGAGGGAACCTTTTTTCTTCAACGGATTGTGGGGAGATACTACCAGCCACACTTCATCGAGTCCGGTATAATTTGCCATGTAATTGGCGATGATCAGATGCCCGGTATGTATGGGATTGAACGAACCGAAAAACAATCCTATTTTCCGCATGGCATATTCCTTTATTCCGTCGAGAGGAAGGTAAGCATCAATTGTTCGGCTTCGGTGCAGGCTACGTCAAGATTGTCATTCTTGAGAATGACGTCAAAACGGTCTGCATACGCAAGCTCTTTTTCCGCCTTTGCAACCCGTTCACGCAGCTTTTCTTCGCTATCCGTACCGCGCCCGCGCAGGCGCTGTACCAAAACTTCCAACGAAGGCGGCTGTACAAATATAGCGAGGGCCCGGTCGCCGAATTTACGTTTGAGGTGCAGGCCTCCTTCCACGTCGATATCGAAGATGACGTGTTTTCCGAGGGCCCATATCCGTTCCACTTCCGAGCGGAGCGTGCCGTAAAATGTACCCGAATAGACCTCCTCAAATTCAATGAATTCTTTTTTTGCAATCCGGTGCAGAAATTCTTCCTTGGAGATAAAATAGTAATCTCTTCCGTTCACTTCGCCTTCGCGGGGCGTGCGCGTGCTGGCCGAAATCGAAAACGAAATCTTGTCGGGATGTTTGGACAGCAGGTGCCTAACGATGGTGGTTTTGCCCGCACCGGAAGGAGCAGAGAATATGACGAGTTTACCTTCCATGGGATTACAGCACGTTTAGCAGTTGTTCCTTAATCTTTTCGAGTTCTTCTTTCATGCGTATCACGATCTGTTGGATTCCCGCATGGTTAGCTTTAGAGCCCAGTGTATTGATTTCCCGGCCCATTTCCTGGGAAATGAAACCGAGCTTCTTGCCGTTGGCATCTGCTGCGTCAAGCGCTTGCAGGAAATAATTGCAATGGCTACGCAAACGCACCTTCTCTTCGGTGATGTCCAGCTTGTCGATGTAAAAGATCAGTTCCTGTTCAAACCGGTTCATATCGACATTTTCCTTACCAACAGTTTCGTCCATATACTGGCTGATCCGATCGCGGATGAGGGGTATGCGGTCGGTTTCAACCGCTTCGACTTCCGTCAACAGACGGAGAATGTCCTGAGTCCGTGTAGATAGGTCCTGTTTGAGCACGACACCTTCGTCCTTCCGGAACTCGTTAAGCTGGGTTACCGCCTCCTGAAAGGCATTCAGGAGCAGGGCGGCTTCTTCTTCGTCTGCCTCCTCTTCGTTGTGGCTGATGACCTCGGGCATGTTGAGGGCCAGCTCAAACAGATTTCCGCGGTTGGTACCCAACTCGTTGGCCACAGCCTCCAGCTGTCGGAAATAATTTTTAAGCAATTCTGTATTGATGGTAGCTGCGGCCGCCGTCTGATCCACATACTCCACGGTAACGGTGATGTTTACCTTGCCCCGCTCGATAAGCCGGGTGCATTCGCTGCGGAGCGTTAGCTCTTTGTCGGAAAAGGCTTTGGGCAGTCGCAGTGTTAATTCCAGAAACTTGGAGTTCAGGGATTTTATTTCGACGGTATATTTTACCTTATGGTTGTCTCTGGCACCGCAGCCATACCCAGTCATGGATTTAATCATGTGCAAAGGTAACAAATAAAAGCCGAGCGGAGCAACGGTGCGCGTTTGCGTTTTTTGAACAGTATGCTTGAACAACCGCACTGGTGCAGTTGCTCAAGCATACCATGGAGAGTTAACTACGATGAGGTGCGCAGATAGACATTTTTATAGGACGACTTCAGGATGATGTGCGTGCCACCTCCGTTGATTGATCCTTCGATCTGCTCGGAGACACTGCCTATAGCCACGGGAGGCGTTGGCGGTACCGCAGGCATATCCGGAAATATCGTTTCCGCGGCCGGGTCCCCCGTAACCGCCTTTATCGAAGGCTCGGTTTTTTCGGTCATTGATTTGGGCTCGGTTTTTATATCAAATGCCTCCGCCGCATATAGCTTACCGTAGGAAGTGCTCAGAGAGAGCGTAGCTTTGGTCGCCGCAGGAAGGGATACATCGACATGGCCATATACCGATACAATGGAAATGGGGCCGGTGATCGACGGATTAAAAACAGCTTCCACACCGTTGTATACCGACTTGACGTTCATCGGCCCACTGTTATCCTCCAACCTTACTTCGTTATAACTCGTGGACACTTCGATTTCACCCCGAATTCCTTTGATGAGGAGAGAATCTGCCATAAAACTGTTGTCGTTGTGGAAAACAACGCCCATTTGCCGGGGGACACGGATGCGCAGCAGCTCTTCGTCATTCTGGTTTCCCACCGCGAAAACCTCGATGTTTCCGTCTTTTTCAACGACACTTATTCCCAAGCCGGTGTTATCTTTGAGTCCGGTGCTGCTCAATACCTGGAGGCCCTTCGCTCGCTCGTCTTCTTCTTCTACAGTTCCTGCTTTTGAGAAAATAATTTCGTTTCCATCGTAGCCCTCGATCCGTGCACCCTGAAGGTTGACTATTAGTTTGCCGTTGTTTTTGCTGACGCGGTAATCGCGCTGGGCCCATGCGGGGATGCTCAGTAGCGTGAGCAGCGCGAAAGTGAGAATTTGCTTGTTCATATGATTTTATATTTTCTGTTTTACCAGTTGTTGTTACGATTTTGACAGGGATATTACCTACAGTTTATTTTTCTTTAACAATACAGCATACGCCTCATCTCGGACTGCGCGGAAGGTGTAGGGATCTTCGGCCAGCGAAAACAGCGTCCGGTCGATCTCTCCGTCATCCAGTTGACTGACAATCTTAATGATTCCGAGTTGTACCAGTGGATCATCTTGTTCCACCAGTGATTTTTGGAATATATCCACAATGTCGGGTTGATCCAGGTGCTGGCCCAATACATCCAGTGCTGCCAGGCGTACATTTGTATTGCCATCGCGATTCATGGTTTGCGCAAGCAGGGTTAGTGAACGGTGGTTTAGCTGCTGGTTCTGTTCGATTTCGAGGATAGCGGCCAGGCGGGTGCTTGCAGACGAACTGTCGCGAAGCCGGGTGGCGAAGGAAGGTGTTTGTGGCGCTGTCAGCACTGCATTGGTCCGGCTATGCAGGTTTTTGCTGAGCTTGGCTGCCGCCTGTTGGGACGGCGGCGACAAGGGAGGAGCCTCTTCGGTTTCTATCGGGTTGGTGGATGTATTTGCCGGTGCGTGTCCGGTTGGTTGATGCTCGTCGGTAAGCAGCTTGGTAGCAGCCAGTGGCTGATCTGTGGTCGGACGATTGATATTGAACAACCAGTAGGCACTAAGTACGGCAACCAGCAAAGAGGCAGCTGCCAGCCAGGGTATATAAGGCAAGCGTTGAAAAACAGTTTTGTTTTTATTGATCCTGTCCCGGTCGGTCTGGAGCTGTGCATGCAGGCGTTGGAGGACATCCGCGGAAGGGTCGAGATGGTCGAATTCATCGCGGTGTTTGTTTACAAAATCTTTCAAGTCATCTTTCATCTGTAACTAATTTTGTTCCATCGGTCAGATGGAGCTTATCCTGTTTAAAATTTACATTTCCTTGTGTGCTAAAAATGAAATTTTAAACAGGAACGGTTCATAATAACATATTCTTTTCCAGTGACTGTATTACCTTTTTCTTGGCGCGGTGGTACTGTGTACGCACGGTGCTATGGGAAATTCCCAATAAGCTTGCTATCTCTTCGTGCCGCATTTCTTCAAAAACATAGAGACTCAGTATGGTTTTATATCCCGTTGGCAGTTGGTCTATCGCTTGCCGCACCTCTTCGACCTTCCGGTCCGCCAATCGGTCCGCATCTTCGTCGTAGTGCGCTTCGTCTGCGATACCCACCAGATCCGCATCTGAAAATGAGATTCTCTGCTTACGGAGATGGGTGATCGAGCGGTTCAGCGCAATCCGCTTAACCCAGGCACCGAAACTGGAGGCCTGCTGCAGGCGATGTATGTCTTTAAAGGCGTGATAAAACGACTCTTGAAGAATATCCTCCGCTTCTGCCGTATGTGAAACGATACGGCAGATGGAGTTATATATCGTCCGGGCGTATTTATTGTATAATCCGGTGAATCCCCCTTCATGGCCTTTGAGGCAAAGCGCGACAAGTTCCGTTTCGTTCATTGTTGGCGGCACGTATGCAAACTTATGTGTTTTATCTGTTAGTCGTCAAACACCGAAAAATGTTGCATGAGCGATTTTTTGAGGGGATAGGTTTTTGGGGAGCCTAGTCAGTCGGTGACTTGGATTGTATGCGTTGAGATGGGCAAAAGGGCTATTTTGTGCGCTTGATTTTTTTCAGCGCTCTTTCCGGTTTCTGAATTTTTCCTTTGCTACCTCAAAAATAATGGGGAGGATAGAAATGACAATGATGAGCAAAACCACTTTGGAGAAATTATCTCTTACGATGGGGATGTTGCCCAGGAAGTAACCCGCTAAGGTAATACCCACCACCCACAGGACAGCGCCCAAGACGTTATACGTTAGGAAGGTTCCATAATTCATTCGACCTATTCCGCCAACAAAGGGGGCAAGTGTTCTTACGATGGGCACAAAACGAGCGATTACGATCGTTTTGCTGCCGTACTTTTCGTAAAAAGAATGTGTCTTCTCAATCTGCTCTTCTTTTACAACCTGCTTTCCAAAGAGCCTGAATTTAGTGACCCGCATCCCGAAGCGCTTTCCGATAGCGTAGTTCAGCGAATCCCCTGTTACGGCGGCAATCAACAAAATGGCCAACATCAGCCAGACGTTTAACTCATTGGGTTGTGCAGCCAGCATTCCGGCGGCAAAAAGCAGTGAATCTCCCGGTAGGAAAGGCATCACGACGACACCAGTCTCAATAAAAATAATCAGAAATAGAATGAGATATGTCCATGTTTGGTAATCGTTGACAATCTCAACCAAATGCTGGTCGATGTGCAGGATAAAATCTATCAGGGAAGAGATGAGATCCAAACGATTAACCCATGTTGTTTAACATCACCGGCATTACCAGCATAAGAATATCCTCGTTTTCCTCCGAAACGGCGGGAACTAGCAATCCGGCACGATTTGGCGTACTCATTTCAAGGACCACTTCATCGCTATCGAGGTTCGTCAACATCTCTACCAGGAATTTGGCATTGAATCCGATTTCCATGTCGTCGCCTTCGAACTGGCAACTCAACCGTTCGTGTGCTTCGTTGGAAAAGTCAAGGTCTTCTGCCGAAATGTTCAGCTCACTGCCCGATATTTTGAGACGGACCTGGTGGGTTGTCTTATTGGCAAAGATGACCACACGCCGCAGGGAGTTCAGGAACGTGTGCCTGTCTAACGTCAGGCGGTTGGGATTAACCTGCGGGATAACCGCTTCGTAATCGGGATACCGCTCATCAATGAGCCGGCAAATCAAATGAATATTGCCGAATTTAAAGAAAGCGTTGGTGCTGTTGTATTCGACGGAAACGCCGATGTCTTCCGAAGGCAGGGATGACTTCAGCAATGACAGCGCTTTTTTGGGTAAAATCAATGAAGTCGGCTTTTGGGTGCCGATGTCTTTACGGCGGTAGCGTACGAGTTTATGGGCATCCGTGGCTACAAAGGTAGTCGATTGTTCGGCCAACTGCACTAATACACCTGACATGGCAGGCCGCAGTTCATCGTTACTTACGGCAAAGATGGTTTTGTTGATGGCTTCAGCCAACACCGATGCAGGTATGGTAACAGACGATGCATTATCCACAACCGGAATCTTGGGGAAATCATCTGCATTTTCACCACTGAGTTTATATTTACCGTCTCCGGCACTGATTTCCACCGCGAGGGTGGCTGTATCTACGGAGAATGCTACCGGTTGATCGGGCAACGTTTTGAGTGTTTCTATCAATATCTTGGAAGGCATCGCTACGCGGCCCTCTTCCTTTGCTTCGATAGGAAGCGAAGTGACCATGCTGGTCTGTAGATCCGTGGCCGAAATAGTCAGTACGTTATCCTTGATTTCGAACAGGAAATTTTCCAGAATAGGAAGCACTGTGCTGCTGCTTGACGCTCCGCTAACGGCCTGCAATTGCTTTAACAGTATGGATGTAGAAACAATGAATCTCATGGCTGAATAATCTTCCGTGCAATGATAAGGAAAAGATTTGTATTCGGGAAATGAGATTGCGAATTGAATGCAAACAAAATCGGGCTCTTTTTGTTAATTCACGTAGAAAACAACGATTTGACGCTATGGAAACGAATAGTCATCGAACGGACGAGAAGGGTAACCTTCAGGCAGAAGAGAACTATGCGGCTCACCAGGAAAATCCGGCACCTTCGCCCGAGGCAATAAACGAGCCGAATGACCGACCGGCAAGCAATACCATGTGGGTGGCTATTATTATTGCCATTATCATCATGTCCATTTTGTATTTTGTCTTCATTTATTAAAGCGCTTTACTCAATAGAACCGCTTATTCACACAGTTAAACCGATCATCCACTCATTTCCTGTGTTTTAGTGTACGGCATATATTTATCTTAGATAAAAAGACATTTGCCAACGTATTTTAGTATTAAAATAAGTTGCGTTGTAATTTATATTCTGTATTTTTGTTAAACATTTACCATATCTGCTACACCTACCACATGTATGAAACGGGCTCTATTCACCTCAGTATTTTTTTTGTCGTCCATTTTGATTGGTTTTTCTCAGGAACTAATTAGGCAAGTTGTAGCCAGTTCCGGAAACGAGGCGACAGTTGGGTATTCCATATTTCAATATACCATTGGTGAACCGATCGTTGCCACGCTAAGCGTGGGTAATCTATTGCTGACCCAAGGTTTCGAGCAGCCTGAGGTGGCCGGCCCGACAAAGGCCCCGGAGGCTCCCTTTGTTTCGGATTTGATTGTTTACCCCAATCCAGCGTCAGATCAGGTCAATCTGGAGTTTGACCTCAGGCAAGATGGCCGTGTCGTGTTTATGTTAGTTAACAATGCAGGACAGGTGGTCTTTACAAAGGCTACCCAGATGCTTTCGGGAAGGCTCACTTACACGCTATCCCTTAGTAGGTATGCTTCAGGATTATACTACATAGTGATCAAAACCGGCTACCGCACCTACACAGAGAAATTGATCATCCAATAATTTTCAAGCAAACCTGACATGAAAAACCCGATCCTGTCTGTTGCCTATGCCGCAATGATTACGATGATGTTTCCTTTGGAGGCGCTGGCCCAACTTGGGCATCGTACCCTTACTACCGGAGCATCGTTCCTTCTATTGAGTCCCGATGCCCGTACGACGGGAGTAGCGGAGGCCAGCACAGGCCTTTTGCCTGACGCCAATTCGGTGTTTACCAATGCGGCCAAACTGAGTTTTGCTGGAAATAAGGGGCTAAGTTTCTCCTATACACCCTGGATGCGCCAGTTGGTAAAGGATGAACATTTGGGTTACCTGACAGCCTTTCATCAGCTAAGTTGGCGGGAAACATTAGGCATTTCTGTCAAGTATTTGGACATGGGCGAGATCAGTTTCAGGGACGAAGCAGGAAACCTGTCGCAACGGTACAATGCCGGTGAAATTTCCATCGATGCCAGTTATTCCCGTCTGTTCAGTGATCACTTTGCGATGGCGCTTACCGCCCGGTATATCCACAGTAATCTGGGATCGGGCTCCTTTAACGGCCTAGACATGGATCGGGCAAAAGCTTTTGCTGTGGATTTTGGACTCTATTCCGAAAGGAGTTATGTCAATTCCAGGCAATTCAGCAAACGGTTTGCATGGGGGATAAACGTGAGTAACATCGGTACCAAACTAAACTATACTAATGCGAAGGAAAGCTTTTTGCCCATGAACCTGCGATTGGGGGCCGGATACGGGTTGAATAATGATCCGGATAACCGATTGACCTTGTTGCTGGACGTCACCAAGCTTTTGGTGCCATCGAGGCCCCAGTACCTATTGGATGAACGAGGTAATATAACGACCGAGATTGAAAAAGGCAGGGATCCGGACCGCAGTGTCCCTTCCGCTTTGATCACCTCCTTTCTTGATGCGCCGGGAGGTTTTTCCGAGGAATTATCGGAGGTTGCTGTTTCGGGAGGGTTCGAGTTCTGCTATTACCGGCAGTTTTTCATTCGTTCGGGTTATTTTTATGAGCATCCTGAAAAAGGCAATCGGCAGCACTTTGCCGCCGGTGTCGGGTTTCGAGTGAAATCGCTTCAGGTAGACATCGGTTACCTAGCCCCCATGGCGCGACGTTACACCGTACGGAATGAGCTGAAATTTACCGTCAGTTTTCACCCTTGGATTAAGTCGGATAACGAGTAATTCTGTAAGCAAATACCAAAAAGATAAATATATGAAAATACGAACTAACTACCTCTTGTTGATCGCCGTATTGGCGGGGGTCTCTGTTATGCACACGAAGGCGCAGACCCAAGACGACAACGTTTCGGAAACGCGTATCAGACGATTGCTATTCAACGACGGGATGGAGAATACGGCAATCCAATTCAAGGCGGGTGTTGTAAACAGGGCACAAATGCTGTCCGTTAATCCCAAAAGTGGGGCTTTCCCAAAATCGCCGCAAGAATTGCGTGCGCTGATTTTCAAGAGTTATTCCCCTGCCGGACCAGGGACAACAACCCTGAAGACAACGGCCACTCGCCAGGTTTTACAAAGCTCCGGCGCAGAAAAGTTACCCTCGGAATTATCGGCAGAGGAATCGGCTCAAGCCGTTGAGACGAAGCCGGCAGCACACACCCCACCCACACAGGGTGATGTAAATGAAACGAGTAAACCGAATTAACTAACCGGAAAAAAATACGTATATGAAGCGGTATTTTCCCTATTATATGGGTGTTATCCTGATTTTTTTGACGCTTGGTACACAAGCGCAATCAGGATTGACGGGAATCAATTACCAAGCTGTTGCACGAAACTTTGATGGAACGGTGATGGCGGACAAGGACATCGATGTACGCATATCCATTTTAGGCGGCTCGGCCAATGGAGCCGTACAATACCGGGAAGAACACCGGTTAAAGACGAATGCTTTGGGCCTGTTTACCTTGCAAATCGGCAGAGGCTCGGCGTCGCAGGGCACGTTTGCAGAGATACCCTGGCAGGATGCCAACCAATTTGTGAAGGTAGAGCTGGCGGTAGACAACGGAAGCTATGCCGATCTGGGTACGATGCAGCTGATGAGCGTTCCCTTTGCGCTGTATGCCGCCGACGGCGGAAAGGGTGGCCCTGCCGGCCCAAAGGGTGATAAAGGAGATACGGGTGCACAGGGTCCGCAGGGCGAAGCAGGCCCTGCCGGTCCAAAGGGTGATAAAGGAGATACGGGTGCACAGGGTCCGCAGGGCGAAGCAGGCCCTGCCGGTCCAAAAGGCGATAAAGGAGATACGGGTGCACAGGGTCCGCAGGGCGAAGCAGGCCCTGCCGGTCCAAAAGGCGATAAAGGAGATACGGGTGCACAGGGTCCGCAGGGCGAAGCAGGCCCTGCCGGTCCAAAAGGCGATATGGGTGCAACAGGGCCTAAAGGTCCCAAAGGTGATCCAGGAGAAGTGGGTCCTGTAGGACCTATCGGCCCACAAGGTCCTGCGGGAAGCGATGCCACGATAGACGGTGTAACCGCAGGAGGAGATTTAAGCGGTACTTATCCCGACCCAACCGTTGCCCAGCTTCAGGGCGTTCCAGTTAGCAATGCGGCGCCGGTGGCCAATCAGTTTCTGCGGTTTGATGGGACGGAATGGACTCCTGCAGCGATAGCTGGTGGCGGATTCGCACTGCCATTTACTGCGGTTGAGAATAACGCGGCAACGTTGTTTTCCATTGCGAACGACGGAGATGGCGTTTCTCTTGAAGGCATCAACAATACCTCTTCGTCTAATATCGCGGCGATTCGTGGCGTGGTAACGCCCACTGCGCCCGGAGGATTTTCTTCGGCCGTCCGTGGTATCAATAATGGGACCGGGGGCTTGGGTATCGGTGTATGGGGATCGCAGGCTGGTTCCGGATGGGGTGTGTATGGTGTTACACCCAACGGATTAGGTGTGTATGGAAATGCTTCCGGAGCAGGCACAGGGGTGTATGCGAATAGTAATTCGGGCACAGGATTGACAGCAACGAGCAACAGTGGAATCGCGGCAGAAATGGCCATTTTCAACAACGCCAACAACAACACGGTACTCAATGCAAATACGGTGGGAAATGGTACGGTAATCAATGTCACGACAACCGGCAACGGAGCAGGTGTCCGTGCATCGACAGGGTCAGGCTTTGCCATTCATGGCGTTTCCACGGCGCAAACTTCCGCCGGTATCGTTGGCGACAACAATGGCGGTGGCGAGGCGGTTGTAGGTCGTACAACCAGTGATATTGCTGGGGCGGTAGTAGGTCGGAACGACGGAGGAGGGTATGGTGTGCGGGGCTTTGTTGCAACGAATACGGCGGGTACGGCTGTCGGCGTTTTGGGACAGGTTGGCTTGAACAACAGTACCGGTCGTGCAGGCCGGTTTGAGAACTTCAATCAGACGAATACCACGGGCAACACGCTGGAAGTTGAAACCAATGGCAATGGCAACATTCCCGACAACACCCAAGGTAATGCGGCCTCATTCCGGGTAAACAATACCAACAGTGTAGGGGCTGCCGTGCGCGGAGAAGTGAATACAATCTTCGGCAATTTCGGTGCGGCAGCGATCTTCGGTACCTCCTCCGGCACGGGTGGTTTTGCAGGCCTCTTCCATGCCTCCAACCCCAGTGGCAATGGGGCCGCCCTTGTGTCTATCACTGACGGCAATGGCAATGCCATAACTGCCAACGCGGGAAAAAATGGGAATGCTATAGAAGCCAATATTGATGGTAGCGGTAATGCGCTGTATGCCTGGGTACCAAGTTTTGCAACAGGCCGTGCGGGGCGGTTTAATAATTTCAATGAAGATAATGAAAGCGATGTGATTACGGCGACCACGGTGGGTAATGGTATTGCCGGGAATTTCAAGGTGGACCGTACAACGGGTACCAGTGCAGCCGTGCGCGGAGAGGTCAATTCGATCTTTGCCAATTGGGGTACCGCAGGCGTAATGGGCATATCATCCGGTACAGGAGGGTACGGCGGCCTTTTCTACTCGTCCAATGCCGCAGGTAACGGCCCGGCATTGGTTGCTCTTACAGAGGGTAATGGAAATGGTATTACCGCGAATGCCGGAGGGAACGGCAACGGTGTCGAGGCATCGGCAGACGGCAATGGGAACGCTATTTATGGCTGGACTCCCAATTTCGGCACGGGCAGGGCTGCTCGGTTTGCGAATTTTAATGCTGCTAATGGGCAACCCACTGTCCAGATCAACTCGAACGGTACGGGCAATACACTATTGGTCAATCACACGGGGGCATCCGGTAACTTGGCGACATTCCAAAGCGGGAGCGCCAACGTGGCCCGGATCACCAAGACCGGAATAGGCATTTTCAATGGCGGCACACAGACCGGCGGAGCAGACATTGCCGAAGCGTTTGATGTGACCGGCGATTTTGCGGCATACGAAGCTGGGGACGTACTGGTTATCTCGGTGGATGAGGACCGCACGGTGGAAAAATCCAGCGAAGCATATTCCACGCTGGTTGTTGGGGTATATGCCACCAAACCGGGGGTGTTACTCACCGAAGAAACGATTGATGCGGACATTTCGGACAAGGTACCGATGGGTGTAGTCGGAGTTATTCCGACCAAGGTTTGCCTGGAAGGCGGCATCATCAAGCGCGGGGATTTATTGGTTACCTCCTCGCAGCGTGGTGTGGCGATGAAGGCCGATCCCGAAAAGGTGCGGGTTGGCCAAGTAATAGGGAAGGCCCTGCAGGAATATGACAGCAATAGCACAGGCAAAATAAAGGTACTCGTGAATGTGAAATAACGTACCTTTGCCGGTACGATGCGCATTATGGCTTTTGATTATGGTACCAAGCGGGTCGGCATCGCGGTGACCGACCCCTTGCAGCTGATCGCGACCGCTTTGGAAACGGTGCATACCAAGGATGTGCTGGAGTACGTGAAAGCTTATCTTGACCGCGAGGCGGTGAGCGCGTTTGTGGTAGGTGAACCCCGCCAGCTCGACGGCACGGAATCCGGGTCGGCTCCGCATGTGAAGGGATTTATCCGTACACTTCGGCGGACTTTTCCGGCGGTTCTCGTGGAAACGATCGATGAACGTTTTACCTCCAAGATGGCTTCCGTAAGTATCGCTCAAAGTGGAATGGCGAAAAAGAAACGGCAAGATAAATCCCTAATTGACAGTATTTCGGCAACGCTTATCCTCCAGTCTTATCTCGAAAGACGCGACTTTCAGCGATAAACTTCCTACTTTTGCCCGTTAAAAGGCTTCAACAATGCGCAACATTCTTTTTTTTTCGGAAGACACCGATTTCCAACCGAATCAAAAGACGGCCATTCGGCAGTGGATTAAGGAATCTGCCGTGGCGGAGGGTTTTCGGGCGGGTGAAATCAGTCTAATCTTTTGCAGTGATGCTTACATGTTGGAAATCAATAAGCAATACCTTAATCACGACACATACACGGATATTGTAACATTCGACACCAGTGAGGCTGAGGAAATCATCGCGGGTGATATCTTCATCAGCATCGAGCGTGTCCGTGAAAACGCGGAAAAATTCGGAGTATCCGTACGTGATGAGCTGCACCGCGTAATTATCCATGGAATCTTGCACTTATGCGGGTATCGTGATAAGAAGAAAGCAGAAAAGGCGCTGATGACGAAGAAGGAAGATTATTATTTATCCAAACGCACTTGGCTTTCCAACGGTTAGTTTATGATAAGTTGTGGTTTACGTAGCTCGGGCCAAGATGAACGCATGAAAAGAGGGCCGAATTGAATTTCAACCGGCCCTTGTCCATTAAATCGATCGACCTGAATTAAAACCGCTCCAGCTGTGAAAAAAAGAAGTCTCCTTCAATTTCTGCATTGGCATCGGAGTCGGATCCGTGGATGGCATTGGCTTCAATGGATTTCGCGTATTTGTTACGGATCGTTCCGGCGTCAGCCTTGGCAGGATCGGTGGCACCGATTAATTTCCGGAATCCTTCCACGGCATTTTCCTTTTCGAGAATGGCGGCCACGATGGGTCCGGATGTCATGAAATCAACCAATTCGCCGTAAAAGGGACGCTCTTTATGCACGGCATAAAATGCACCTGCAGTCTCCCGGCTCAGGCGGGTGTATTTCATCGCCACAATCTTAAATCCCCCAGCAATGATATCGTTCAAAATAGCGCCGGTGTGGCCATTGCGTACCGCATCGGGCTTGATCATGGTGAATGTCTTATTCGTTGTTGCCATTTAGAAAAAATTTTTGCAAAAGTAGAAAATTGTATCGCAATCGCGAATACTTCTTTGGCAAAGCTTTAGGAATGTCTTTTGCAAACTTGCACATTAATGAATTTTTTATCTTAGTTTGGTTGCGGTGAATAGGAGGCAACCGGTATTTCGGAGGAGTTTTCAACTGTTGTTCGGCCTGGTATTATGGGCTGCACAGGATGGATATGCCCAGTTCGATGTGAATACAATCCCTTCACCGAAGGATGCGGGACAGGAATATTACGTAAGCAATCCTTCCGGAATCCTTTCGCAGACGACGGTGGATTCATTGAACCGGCTGGCACACATAGTAGATAGCCTTACTTCATCGGAGCTGGCCGTGGTGGTAGTGGATGATTTCGCGGGGGACGACGATTTCCAGTTTGCGTTGGATCTGTTTAATGCCTGGAGGATTGGAAAGGCCGGCTCGGACAACGGGTTGCTGTTATTGGTTGCCACGGAAAAGCGTGCTTATCGGTTTATTACGGGGTACGGCATGGAGACGGTGCTTCCCGATGCGCTGCTTAAACGCATCGGCGAAACCTTGCTGGTGCCGAAATTCCGCGCAGGCGATTACGACGGCGGTGTGCTGGCAGCAATGGATGCCGTGCAGACCGTCGTGCTCAACCCCAGTACTGCGGGCGACCTCCGCCGGAACCTTGCCCGTAAAAACTCGTTTTTCTATAGGCATCAGGTCCCGCTGCTTTCTTTCGCCCTCGCTTTTATGCTGTATGGCCTGCTGTGGAGAATTACTTCCCGTGCCTTTAACCGGATTCCAACGCGCAGCGGGCGGAAGCCGGTGAAGACGCCAACGGGACTATACCTGGTATTTGGAGGCGTAGCGCTCTTCCTTTTTGGGTTCTTTTCAATTTTCCTGATCGTGTTCATAGGGATGCCTCCGTGGTGGCTCTACCGTTGGTCGTACCTGCCGCTATACGTAGCTGCTTTCTTCGGGCTGGGTATCACCGCTTTGTATTTCAAGGGGCTATCACTCATTCGGAAGACGTATGTAGACGCGGCCAATCGGTTGGAGGCGATGGCTAATTTCAACAAACGGATGCTCTTGCCGATACTTGCCACCCCGCTTTGCTGGCTCTTGTTATATCTTGCAACCCGTTGGGGGAAGGGCGATCAACTGCGGCTTGTTCCTCCGAAGGGGGGCGGTTGGCAGCGGATTGACCGCGACAAACAGAAAGATGTTTCGCGTTACCTTGACCGGGGGCAACGCAAAGAGGAAAGTGTAGGGGCTCTCGGTTACGAAATATGGACGTGTGAGGGTCCCGGAGGTATCCATCCGGTAGCATTTCCGGGGAAAAACTTCTCGAAATACGGATTATGTCCATCGTGTGGCTACCATACGTTTTCCAACACGTTTCTGAAAGTGGTGAAGCGGCCGACCGTGATTGATGAGGGTGAGGGTGAACGCTTACAGGAGTGCAGTAATTGTAAGCACTCCGTTTCGCACGGCAGGGTAGTCCTCAGTCGGACGAAGCCGATCCGTTCATCGTCCGGTGGTAGCCGATCGAGTTCCAGCAGCAGTAGCCCGGGGAGTAGCGGCTCCGGTAGCTCCAGTAGCGGAGGTTGGGGTGGTGGAAGGAGCGGCGGTGGCGGTGCAGGCGGCCGCTGGTAACGGTCATCTGAAAATGCAACTAATTACGATGTTAACTATATTACGATCATGAAACTGTATAATCGATTCCGGACGACAACACTCCTCGGTACATTCCTGCTTTTTGTGGCTTTGGGAGTCCATGCGCAGCGCGTTTCCCGTGCGGAGACCGAGATCGCCGCGATTATGGATCAGTACCAAGCCGTAGGTGCTGCCGTGGCTGTGGTAAAGGATGAAAAAATCATTTACAGCCATTCATTTGGGATGAAACGTATCGAAACGGGTGAGCGGTTGGAAAATGATGACCTCTTCCGTATCGCCTCCATCTCTAAATCGTTTGTAGCTACCGGTATTCTGCAGCTTGTCGATGCGGGGAAGCTCTCGCTGGATGACGATGTGAGCGACCTTATCGGCTTTCGGATACGCAATCCGAATTTTCCGGATTCGGTGATTACGCTTCGCATGATTCTCTCACATCGGTCCAGCATCAGCGATCGGAACGGCTATTTCACGCTGGATGCGTTCAATCCGGAAAAAAATCCAGATTGGGGGAAGGCGTACTACGACTATGCACCGGGAGCGGGATACCGGTACTGCAACCTGAATTTCAACCTTGCAGGGGCGATTCTTGAAAAGTATTCGGGAGAACGGTTTGACCGGTATATTGCCGACCACATCATCAAACCCCTGGGTTTATACGGGGGCTATAATGTAGACGAATTGGATAGCACCCGGTTTGTGACGCTGTATGAATACGATGGAGACGGGAGGCGATTTGTACCGGCGGATGAAGCCTACCGGTCGCGTGCAGAAGCGCTGAAAACGTATAAACCAGGCTACAGTACCCCTGTTTTCTCACCAACGGGCGGGATGAAAATTTCGGTGAGAGACCTTGCCCGGTATATGGTGATACATATGAACTACGGTCGGGCCAACGGCAAGCGGATCTTTTCAGCGGAAAGCAGCCATGCCATGCAGGCAGTGCTGACACCGGAATCGGGTTACGGGATGGCGCTACGCACCATCGACAACCTGATTCCCGGAAAGTCGATGACAGGCCACGAAGGGGTCGCCTATGGTTTATACAGTGCGATGTATTTCCAGCCCCAGGAACGGTTTGGTATGGTGGTAATTACGAACGGTTGCAACACCGGCTTTACACACGGGGATGTCATCAATGATTTTCTGATGGCGGTGTATGACTGTTTATACCGGAATTTTATTCAGTAATCCTATTTGAATAATCCCCCGAATACAAATACGGTGAGGCTATACAGGACTCCTGTGAGGAAGAGGTTGATCATGGCCTTTTCGGTTTTCTTTTTTATAAACAGATACGTGGTTTCGAACAGTGCATAGGTTGCCAGCAGGATACCTGCGCCGCGACTTTGTGGTTCATTTGCTGAGTGATTTGTATTTCATTCAAAGATAAGGGAAATCTGACTATTCCGGGACGGGGCTAAGGCTTCTTATTCGCCTGTACGACCGACTTTGGTTCCCTGTAAGCAGCGCGTCCCGCCGAAGGCCGGGCCAATGGTATTTCAAAATCAGGAGGAGAGGTATCAAACCACCGTCTTGCGAACGATAACGGGGCGATACAAGTATAACGGTTGAACAGCTATTCAGGGGCCATTTTTGCCATACAAAACGGGAGATGTTCATTCTCTATGACGGTGATCTTCGTTATTTAGTAATTTTAAAACCGGAAACAGCGAGCCTGTTATTTTATAAATCTATTCAAATAATTATGTTAAAAACTTTTGGTATAGCGTTACTATCCTTCTTTTCAGTATTTAGTATAGTTGGGAAGCCGATTATACGGATTGAAGTGTCGGCAGGGTCAGCTACTCATACTAATTTACCGGTAAGCATGCTGGTCGCGGAGCTCGGAACCGTTTCTGTCAAGAAAATCCGTTTAATAGAGGTCGCCGAAGGTAAACGGGTGGAAAAGCCGTTTCAACTGATCGATGATACAGAGCCGCGCATTTATTGGAAGCTAGATGGCAGGGCATACTTATACACTGACGTATAGGTTGGTGGTTTTTGATGGAAGGCTGTCGGCATCTGAAGCGGAATCAATGTGGCAGTCGTTCGCGCATCCGCCGGAGGTAAAGGTGCAGAAAATGTAGCGCTACGCCTATTAAGCCTATTCAAAAAGTTTTAACGAGCAGGGTAATGAGAGTTGCTGTGCCGTGCGTTCTTTGTCAGGATATTTTATAAGGTCGAGCAGCATTTCGGCCGCTTTTTCGCCGATCATGTAGGGTTGTTCCTGAATGGAGCCCAAAGGAGGTTGATTGATGTAATCAAAAAAAGGCAAAGCCCCGAATCCAATCAGATCTACGGAGTGGATTTTATCGGGGAATTGTTGACGGAAACACTTGATGACGTCCAGCATGATGTAATCTTTAAAGCAGAGGATGGCGGTTGGGGAATTGTCCTGTAGAAGCAGTTTCCTGACTGCAGTATGCGTTTCCAATGCACTGAAATTGGTTTCTTTGACCAGTGAGGATTCAAAGGGAATGTTATTACGCAGCAGGCCATCGCGATAACCTAGAAAACGGCCTTTGCTGGTTGACCAGGAGGTAGGACCATTCAGATAAGCGATATGCCGATGACCCCGCGAGACAAGTAGGGATACTGCGTCAATGGTAGCCTGGTAAACGTCGCTTACTACACTGTGACATGGAATCGCCGGTTTTCTGGCAAAATAAACCACAGGTATGCCGGCAAGTTCCAGCTTTTTTATATGCTGGAATTCTTTTGTTTCCTTGGAAACGGAAACAAGCAGGCCGTCAATGGAACTGGATTGCATCACGGACGTCAGTTCGGCTTCACGGGTGAAACTTTCATGGCTTTGACCAACAATCACGTGATACCCCTGGGATGAGACCACTTTTTCAAACCCGTCAAGTGCTATGGTATAAAAATGATCCATCAGACTGGGAACAATGATGCCCAAGGTAAATGATTTGCGTTGTTTAAAATAAATGGCGGCGCGGTTGGGAACGTAATTCAGTTCCTTCGCCAGTTTTTTTACACGGTGTTTCGTACTGGCCGCGATATTCGGATAATCGCTTAATGCTTTTGAAACGGTGGAAACCGACAAATGCAGTTTGGCAGCAATATCTTTAATAGTGACGGGTTTACTCAACATTATGTAAAAATAGCAAATAAGGAGACAAATAATATTTATAACATTAAAAAGCTAACAATTATATGAGAAAGCGTGTTTTTAGTATGCATATATCTTGGCTGACGGCATTGCTGTCAGGCATCCTGATGTTATCGATTCACCAAGCAGATGCACAAAAGGTAAAATGGTCAAAAATAAAAGTATTGGTTTATACCAAGAACGGAAAAGGGTATGTGCACGACAACATTCCTAACTCCATTGTTGCGATCAAAGAACTGGGCAAGCAGTACGGATTTGAAGTAGATGCCAGTGAGGATCCGGCTGTATTTACGGACGATAACCTAAAGCAGTATAACGTGCTGATTTTCTCTAACACAAATAATGTGGTCTTCGATACAGATGCGCAGCGGGTTGTGTTCATGCGTTACATACAAGCAGGAGGTGGTTTCGTTGCCATTCATTCGGCATCGGGCACCGAGCGTGATTGGAAATGGTTTAAACAGCTGTTGGGTGCTAAGTTTTACTGGCATGACAAAAACCAGCCCTTTACGGTGAACATCGTCGATCACAATCACCCCTCAGTAGCACATCTTCAGAAAAGATGGCAGCGAAGCAGGGGTGACGAATTTTATTACCTGAAAGAAATGGCGGTTAACCTGCATGTAATAGCCGTCAATGATGCTACGACGTTAACAGGGGAAAACCCGAATAGACTGGATACGTTTGGAGATGTGTTTCCTTCCGTATGGTGTCATGAATTTGACGGCGGAAGATCTTGGTATACTTCGCTTGGACATAATAAGGAATATTATTTTGATGAGGATTTCAGAAAACACATTCTAGGAGGCATCAAATGGGCGATAGGTAAGGGTAAAAAATTAGATTATAGCAAGGCGTACGCTACATCGCCGCAGGATGAAGTAAGAGAACGTTAAAAATTATAAATATAATAGATTATGAGTAGTGAGAACAAACATTTAGACAGAAGGACATTCATTAAGCAGGCAACAGCTGGCTCCGCTGCCTTATTTGCAGCCACGGCATTTCCTTCGATCGTCCCTTCGTCGGTCTTTGGGAAAAATGCACCCAGTAACCGCATACATGTGGGGCAGATTGGTTTTGGGCGTATCGCTATGACGCACGACTTGCCTGAAGTGATGAAACACGATTATGTACGGGTGATTGGTGTGGCAGATGTCGATGCCAAGCGTTTGGCCCAGGGGAAAGCCTGGATTGAAAAATATTATACCGATAAGGGAGAGAAGTCATCCATGGAGGTAAAAACCTATGGTGATTATAAAGACATGCTGGCGAATACTGATATTGATGCGATTGTGATTAGTACGCCCGACCATTGGCATGCACAACCCGCTATGGAAGCCGCTATTGCCGGTAAACATGTATACTTGCAGAAGCCAACCGCTCTGACGATCAAGGAAGGGCGTATGATGGCCGATGCAGTGAAGAAAACGGGGGTTAAATTCCAATTAGGGAGCCAGCAACGGTCTGTTAGCCCTTGGCCTCAATTCCACCGCACCTGTGAACTGGTTCGCAACGGCCGTATAGGTACCTTAAAGCGGGTGATTATCGGACTACCGGGGGACCCCGCCGGCGGTAACCCGGCCGAAATGCCGATACCGGATAACCTGAATTACGACATGTGGCTGGGCTCCACGCCCATGGTACCTTATACATTAGATAGAGTACATTCACAGACAGATATCGGTTCCCGCCCCGGGTGGCTGCGCTGTGAGCAGTTTGGCGCAGGTATGATTACAGGCTGGGGGTCTCACCACATAGACATTGCCCATTGGGGCATGGGTACCGAGCTGTCCGGCCCGCTTGAAGCAGAAGGACGTGCCACATTTCCCACCACGGGTCTGTGGGACGTGCATGGAGATTTTGAGGTAGAAATGCTTTATCCTGATAACGTGGTTATGCAGATCAGCGGATCCAATCCCAATGGCGTGAGGTTTGAGGGTACTGAAGGCTGGATATTTGTTTCACGGGGTAACGTAGGCGTAACAGCCTCTGATCCAGCTGCTACAGGAGGTGAAGCACATAAGGCATTTAATGCAAGTGACCCCAAGATATTGCAGTCAGAAATCGGTCCAAACGAAATCAAACTTTATAAAAGTCCTGAACAGCATACCAACTGGCTGGAATGTATAAAGGATGGCAAACAAACAATCAGCCATGCCGAGATTGCCCACCGGTCGGGCTCTGCCTGCTTGATCGCCCACACGGCCATGAAGCTGGGAAGGAAATTGTATTGGAATGCAAAAAAGGAAAAGTATAAGAAAGATAAAGAAGCTAATAAACTATTGTCACGCACACAGCGCTTTCCATATGGAACAGAATATGTCAAAGGAGCGTAACAATTATAACATTATTCTAACCATTATTCCAACGATTGAATTGTGTTAAAAACATGGTTTGGGTCGGTTATATGAGCAAAGAAACCTATCCGGAATATCCTAGCATGTCAGCATTCTGTATATTTGAAGGTAACATCGTCGGCAACACAAGATCATAAAGTCTTCCGACGCATAAACTCACCAATTTAATACAAACTAAGTAAGGAGGTTTTCATGGAACACATTTACGGGTTTTCAAACCGGATTATCATTGACGGTGCCAATAGGTATCCTACCTAGCGTACCACCGATTTTAAAGGGAAAATTCGATTGTGAGTAGCTCAATCGTCAGTTGATTTTCGTCTAATTTCTAACCAAAAAATGAACCAATGAGAATGCAGTTTGCTAAATTATTTTTAGCGCTATTGCCGCTTTTGGCAATAGCGCGTCTAGAAGCTAAATTGTCGGGAGCCTATTCGGCTGTTGTTTTTGATAATTCTACCGAAGAGCATACCCATAATTACCTATTAGTTAAAATACCCCCCCCTCCCCCCATTAATGAAAATTTATTAACTACGAGTAGTTGTCTTCAGCGTGTTGTTACCGGCGCTGTTAAGAGTGATGCAGGGTTTGCGCTAGCGGGTGTGACGGTGGTGGTAAAGGGAACGGGTACGGGTACACGAACGGATGCCCAAGGTACCTATAGTCTTCCCCTGCCGGAAGGAGGAAACACACTGGTTTTCTCATCGACAGGATACAGTACGCAGGAAATTCAGGTGGATCAACGTACCGTAATCGATGTAACCTTACAGGCAGATATCCAGGACCTCGATGAAGTGGTGGTCATCGGTTATGGTACCGCAAAAAGAAAGGACTTGACGGGTGCTGTTGCTTCTGTTCAGGCGGAAAAACTTGAAACGCAGGCACCAAGGTCTGTACAGGATTTATTGCGGGCAAATGCTGCGGGTATGATTATCGGGCAGGGTAATACCGCGAAAGGAGATGCTTCGTTGCTCATACGTGGCAAGGGAACGTTGAAAGCTGGGAGTAGTCCACTGCACGTGGTGGATGGTGTTATTTTCGACGGTACGTTGTCAGACATCAATCCAAACGACATCCAGTCCATTGATATTCTAAAGGACGCCAGTGCTTCGGCGGTGTATGGTGCCAAGGCTGCAAACGGCGTGGTATTGATTACGACGAAAAAGGGACAGGTAGGAAAACCGAAAATTTCGTTCAATGGCAATTTGGGATTTGTTGAAAACGCAGGCATGCCCCGTGTAATGACCGGTGAGGAATTTCTAGCCTACCGCTATGATTATGAGATGGGCAGACGTACCGATCAATATCATCAAGATTATCCGGAAATGTTTGTGGATCCTCGAAAGTTAGGTCAAGTAGATCAGTTGACTTGGTACAATTATGACCAAAATGACCCGGTAGCTTCTGTGACGGAAGAACAGCTTATTCGGGCTTGGCTCTCCAGACTGGAGCTTAAGACTCCGGAAATTGATAATTACATGGCCAATCGCCTTACCGATTGGCAAGACCTCGTTTTCCAGCAAGGAATTCAGCAAGACTACTCGGTCAGTGTATCGAATAGAACAGATGATATCAATTATTATTGGTCATTGAATCACGTAGACCGTGAAGGTATCATTGTTGGTAATCGATTCAAAAACCTACGTTCCAGACTGAATTTGGAGTCTAAAATCACTTCTTTTCTTCGTGTAGGTGCCAATGCTAATTTTGCAGCGCGAGACGAAGGTTTCTTGCAGGCGAATTGGGCACAGTCTGCGGTGATTTCACCCTATGGATCAAACAATATTGATGACCCTACCAGCCCATATCGACGGTTACCTACTGGAGACCCCACACCTCAGAATCCGTTTTTTGATAACTTATATCGAGACCGTGTAGATCGGTACAATACACTGAATGCAACGCTTTTTGGCGTTATTTCATTGCCATTCGGCATCGAATTCCAAACCAATTTCACACCATCGTATGTGTGGCGGGAATATTATAATCACGAATCGTCACAGAATCCGGAGTGGACCAATAGTGGTGGTCGTTCTGAGCGTACGTTTGAGAAGACGTATAATTGGCAGATTGATAATGTTTTGCGGTGGAACAAGCGATTCGATATCCATAATTTCGAGGTGACTTTGTTGCAGAATGCCGAAAAGGGTCAATTTTGGAGGACAAAGGCAACAACTTCGAACTATAGTCCGAGTGACATTTTGGGATGGCATCGTCTGCAAGCCGGGGCGGTACCGTTGAATGAGAGTGACGATACTTACCGCACCGGTGATGCGCTGATGGCCCGACTGTTTTATTCGTTACATGACCGGTATATGCTGACAGCCTCCGTGCGCCGCGATGGGTATTCGGCATTCGGTGCGCAAAATCCCCGCGCTACTTTTCCGGCACTAGCTTTCGCATGGAACTTCTCCGATGAGAAATTCATGGCAGGCACATCAAGCTGGCTAGATTATGGTAAACTACGGCTGTCGTGGGGTCGTAATGGTAATCGGGATATTGGACAATATGAGGCACTCTCTGATATGACATCCGGTCTACACCCCTATATCGATCAAAATGGGAATATCTACCTTTACTCCCAACTCTATGTGAACCGTATGGCCAATTTAGGGCTTCGGTGGGAAAATAAATCTTCGTATAACCTCGGCTTAGATTTCTCGTTGTTTAACAATAAGCTAGGGGCAGCGTTGGATTTCTATACCTCTACCACGTTAGATCTGTTAGTAGACCGCGCACTTCCGGAGATTATTGGATTCAACAGTGTCGCTGCTAACCTTGGCGAATTAGAAAATAAAGGCTTTGAGGTAGCACTGAACAGTAGAATTATTGAACGTGAAAACTTCAATTGGAATGCTTCAGCCATCTTCATGCTTAATCGTCGGGAAATCAAACGGCTTTATGGCGACATGATTGATGTGTTGGATGCCAATGGCAACGTGATCGGCCAACGTGAGGCAGACGATATTAAGAATCGGTGGTTTATTGGTCAGGACCCGGATCGAATCTGGTCTTACGAGCGAATAGGTGTATGGCAGGTGGGTGAAGAAGACGCGGCTGAACCTTATGGGCTGCAGCCGGGTGATTTTAAATACAAGGATCAAAATGAGGATGGTGTGATGACGGATGAAGACCGAATCTTCCAGCAGTGGACAACCCCAAGGTTCCGGTGGTCGCTTCGTAATGATTTTCGCTACGGGAGTTTTGATTTTTCATTTTTCATCTACTCCAATTGGGGGCATTACGACACCTACAACCGTGCTGCTAATAATGCGAATTTTGCCGACCGGGCCACGGATTATGCGCAGCCCCGGTGGACTCCAGATAATCCAATAAACGACTATGGCCGTATCGGCTCAAAGAACATCGGATCCAATTATGTGTCGCGATCGTTTATTCGTCTGGATAATGTCTCCCTTTCTTATGCAGTGCCTGCCTCGTTCCTTCGGTCCATTAATATTCAGAATTTACGGATATCAGCCACCGTGCGTAACGTTGCTTTTTGGGCTCCTCATTGGAAATTTGGTGATCCGGAGTCTTATGACAATACCGACTTGGGGGGCATGCCTACTCCGAGGACTTACAACCTGAGTATCAATTTTTCGCTTTAACTTGAAAATACAAGAAGATGAACAGTAGAAAAATATATAAGAAAACACTCTTGGTGTTTGTGACCCTGGCTTTTACCGCTATAAGCTGTAGTGAGGATTGGCTAACGCCCAAGCCCTTATCGTTTTATGAGCCGGGTATCGCATTGTCCAATGCCGAGGGAATGTATTCCGCACTTACCACATTAGAACGGAACATGCGGCATGAATACTTTGGTGACAATGCACCCATCTTAACAGAAATTATTCAGTCAGAAGTCGCCGTTGAAGGGACGACAGACAAGGCAGGCCCGCAAATGGACATGGATGTTGCCCTTCTGCCGGATGCACAATTGAATCATACGGATTTCACGAAGGTAGGCTGGTATTGGTATGAAGGCTATAAAGGAGTTAAATATGCCAACACCATAATCGCGCGCATTGATAATGCCGAATTTAGCAGTGAGGAGGAGCGCAATGCGATTTTGGGGTCTGCCTATTTCCATCGTGCATACCGTTATTTCAAATTAACACATCAATTTGGCGATATACCCTATTTGGACTGGGAAATTGAAACACCGAAGTATGACTTCTATTCATACGACAGGTGGGGGATTTTGGAACGGATGAGAAAGGACCTCGAATTTGCTTACCAGTGGGTGCCCGAGGTAGTAGACCGCGGCAGGACCTCGAAGGCCGCATGTGGTGTCTTACTCATGAAGGTTTGCATGGTGCTTGGCGATTTTGACCGTGCAATCGCGGTTGGCAAAGAGATCGTTGCGAAGCATCCGTTGATGCGGAACCGTTTTACGCCGAACCAAGGGAAACCGAACACCAATTTGATGTTCGACCTGCATAGTGTAGAAGCGAAATTGGATATGTCCAATACGGAGGGGTTGATGTATGTTGTATCTTATCCCGAGGAGGAGGGATCCGATCGTATTCAAACCATGCGGAATGCCGTCCCTTTTTGGAATAGTGGAAATATTAAAACACCGGATGGACAGACGGGCACAAGCATTGCACCTGCGGCCGGAGAAACGGACCCAGAGATGGATTTGAATAAATCCTATGGTAGGGGTATTGGCCGTTTACGGCCGACCTGGTATTTTACCAATGAGATTTGGCGGGCGGATAAGGAGGCGAATGATCTACGTGGTATCCGCAACCGTGACAGTTGGAGGCGCATGGAAGATTTGAGGTATAATGCGCCTGGTTTGAAAACCAGTGGAAGCCCGTGGTATGGTAAAAACTTCGAAAAGCCAGCAAGTATGAGTGTGGAAGACACCATACGGACATGGTTTTCCTGGCCGCATTATAAGCTATTTGTGCCCGATCCGTTACAAACCCAATGGGCGGGTGGTGAGACGCCATGGTATATTTATCGTTCTGCAGAGGTGTATCTTCTGTTAGCTGAGTCGTACTATTGGAAGGATCAATTTGCACTCGCTGCAGAGGCATTGAATGAAGTGCGTACCCGGGCGGGAGCCGAGCCGCTGACGGCGGGTGATGTCAATATCGGCGAAATATTAGACGAGCGTGCCCGGGAGCTCTATTATGAAGAAAACCGTCATATAGAGTTGGTTAGGATTTCTTATATCTATGCGAGAACAGGGAAACCCTGTGAAATTTTTGGCGGCCGCACTTATACCTTGCAAAACCTCAGCGGACCGGGGGGAACCGGCTCTAATGTTAAACAGGAGGGGGTTAATTTTTGGTATGATCGGGTTGTGGCACGGAGTAACTTCTACAACCACGGGGTAAAGCATAAATGGGCCGAGTATAAGGTGAGTGTGCATCATATTTTGTGGCCGGTACCCGCAAATGCGATCAATACAAATATCAAGGGTGTTATTAATCAGAATATCGGATATCCGGGTGCGGAACGTAACGTAGAGCCGCTTCCGGTACCGGAGGAAGGAACGGTTTTGGGACCTCAGGCTGGCAATTAACCGCATATTGAGCAATGCGATACGGGCGGCCGCTCAAAAGATAGCGGCCGCCCGCATTGCATTAACTTCTTGCTATTGTTATTTATGTGTATCTTTGCAGCAGGATGTCCTATAATTTACAGGTAACGATCGATAAGGATTCCGGGTTCTGCTTCGGGGTGGTCTATGCCATTGACATGGCGGAGGAAATTCTTGAGGAGGATGGCTACCTGTATTGCCTCGGCGATATCGTGCACAACGATGAAGAGGTGGCTCGCCTCAAAGCGAAGGGCTTGCGCATCATCGGGCATGAACAGTTACCTGAACTGAAAAACGAAAAAGTATTGATCCGGGCGCATGGAGAAGCACCGGAAACTTACCGCATTGCGCTGGAGAATAACATCACGCTGATCGATGCTTCCTGCCCTGTCGTACTGAAACTTCAGAACCGGGTGAAAACCTCCTTCGACCAACAGGAGAAGGTCTTGATTTATGGCAAGCACGGCCACGCAGAGGTTATCGGCCTACAGGGACAAACCAATGGCAATGCCGTTGTCTTCCAGGACATTTCGGAGCTGGATGGAATGGACCTGCCGGAACAGTTTACATTGTACAGCCAGACTACCAAAAGCGTCGATAAGTTTTATGCCATCAAGGATGAGTTGATGCGCCGGGGATACGATGTGAAGGCCAACGACACCATTTGCAGACAGGTGTCTAACCGGTATGAAGATTTGGGTGATTTTGCCCGCAGCTATAACAAGGTGGTGTTTGTTTCCGGAAAGAAATCGTCCAATGGGCGTGTATTGTATGAGGTTTGCCAGAAACATAATCCCAATAGCTACTTTGTATCCGATCCATCTGAATTGGAGCCTGAATTCTTTGAAGCCGGAGATACCGTGGGCGTATGCGGAGCCACTTCTACCCCGATGTGGCTGATGGAGCAGGTGAAAGCGGTGCTGGAAAGCTATTGATGGTCATCTAAACATCAAATTGGCACCGGATATATAAGGCCGCAGGGATAAATCCGTACCTTTGCCGGCGATGAGTAAACCGAGAAAGGGAATTTTATTGATCAATCTGGGCACCCCGGATAGTCCTTCCGTGGCCGATGTAAGACGGTATTTGATTGAATTTTTGACGGATGGGCGGGTGATAGACATTCCGGCATGGCGCAGGAACCTCTTGGTGCGGGGCATCATCGCACCTTTCCGGGCACCCAAGTCAGCCAAGTTGTATCAAGCCATCTGGGATGAAAAGACAGGTTCTCCGCTTTTATATTACAGCGAGCTTCAACAGCGGTTATTGCAGGAGGCGCTTGGCGAAGAATATCACGTGGAGCTGGCCATGCGATACCAAAATCCTTCCATTGCCGCGGCACTGGCAAAGCTAAAGCCGATGAATCTGGAGCGTATCCGGGTTATTCCGCTGTTTCCCCAATACGCTTCAGCCAGTACGGGGTCTGTGATCGATAAGGTGATGGAACTCATGCGAACCTGGCATACCTTCCCTGCGATCTCGGTTGTCAATGATTTCTACGATAACGAGGCGATGATCGACGTTTTTGTGGAAAATGCACTCAAGCACCGGCCAGAGACATACGATCACGTTTTATTCAGTTATCACGGGTTGCCGGTGAGGCAACTGACGGATGTGGAAGCTTCGGGCACACACGATTGCGAAAAGGCGGGCTGCCGTGAGCGTATTGCCGTGCATAACCGGTATTGTTACCTCGCCCAATGCTACGCCACGACACGCCTGTTGGCCCAAAAGCTCCAATTGCCGTCGGATGGGTACACCGTGTGTTTCCAGTCGCGTCTCGGAAAAACCCCCTGGATCCAGCCCTATACGAGTGACGTACTAAAAGATGTGGCCGCAAAAGGGAAAAAGCGATTGCTTGTTTTCTGCCCTGCTTTCGTGTCGGATTGCCTGGAAACCATCTATGAAGTTGGCACAGAATATGCAACAGAGTTTAAGAGTCTGGGTGGCGAGCACGTGCAATTAGTAGAGAGTCTAAATGCGCATCCACTGTGGATCAAAGGGTTGCAGCAGCTGTCAACAGCGACAATATAAATACTGCCCCGGGGGCGACAAAGTTTCCGGTGAAGGAGCAAATAAGCGACAAAATGTCTGCAACCGAACGAAAGAGGAATTTTATTCATGATTATTTTTAACACCGTTATTTTGCTCTTGATAGATTTTTACATCTACAAGGCATTGCGTTCGACACGGCTAAAATGGGCATCATCCCCGGCTTTTCCGAAAGTATGGTGGGGATATAGTCTGTTATTGGTAAGTAGTGTTTTCATCAGCGTTTACTACAATATTCCGCTGATATTCCGTGCGATTATTCTGGTGGCCTTTTTTCTGACCTTTGTAAGCAAATTCATTTTCCTGTTGGTTCTACTTTCGGATGACATCCGCCGGGGAGGCGTTTGGTTAAAACGGCTGTTTGTTCCCAAAAAAGAGCAACCGGCGCCGATAGCGGCGACTTCGGAACCTTTGCCTGAGCGGCCTGTAAACGGAATCAGCCGATCTGAGTTCTTGACGAAGGCCGGAATTCTTGTTGCATCGTTACCTGTTGCCCCGATGGGGTGGGGAGTCGTTTCGGGTGCCTATGACTACCGTATACGCAGGCAGAAGCTTTACCTGCCCAATCTTCCCCGGGAGTTTCACGGCATGAAAATCGGGCAGTTATCCGATGTCCATTCCGGCAGCTTTTACAATAAAACAGCCGTACAGGGCGGGGTGGAGATGCTGCTGGCGGAAAAGCCTGATGTGGTCTTCTTTACCGGGGATTTGGTAAACAATCTCGCCAACGAGATGCGTGATTACCAGGATGTTTTCGCCAAGGTACGGGCGCCGCTCGGCGTTTATTCCACATTGGGAAACCACGATTACGGTGATTATCACTTTGGTCCCGAATCCTCGCCGGAAAAGGCAAAAAATCTCCGTGACCTGAAGGATACGCACAAAGTGATGGGGTGGGATCTGCTGCTCAACGAAAATCGTAAACTGAAGGTAGACAATGCGGAAATCGGTATCATAGGCGTCGAAAACTGGGGGGCCGGAAAGCGGTTTCCTAAATTTGCGAAGCTGGATGACGCATTGCAAGGTACCGAAGAGATGCCGGTGAAGCTGTTATTGTCGCACGATCCGACCCATTGGCGTGCGCAGGTACTTGACCGACCCGATGTGGATGTGATGTTTGCCGGTCATACACACGGCATGCAATTTGGTGTGCGCATGGGTAATATTAAGTGGAGCCCGGTACAATACATCTACAAGGAGTGGGCCGGACTGTACCGCGAAGGTAATCAGCAACTGTATGTCAATACCGGATTCGGGTTCCTCGGATATCCGGGCAGGGTCGGTATTTTACCGGAAATTACCATTTTCGAACTCATAAAGGGAGAGCGACCCCGGCGGGGCTAATGGCCTGTCCCGATTGATTCATAATCCTGTAAGACAATAGCGCCTATCTTATAGCGTCTTTTCCCGTCATTGTCGGGATATGGAAGTTCATAGACCGGGGTACCGTCCTGGCCCCCCACAGAAACGTATAAATCATATGTCCCCGGCGAACATGCACGGGAGAAAATACCTTTCCGGTCATGATGGGCGGGTGCGATGACGAAGGTCGACGATAACGCCTGTTCTGCTTTTTTATCGGGTGAGGACACTGGAAGGGTTTTCAGGTTAAACGAGGTATCGGTCAGTACGGAAACAATCCCACCTTTTTCATCCTTGAGTGTGAAACAGGGATACCCGCCACCATAGCAGGGGGCTACCCCTGCGTTCGCCCATTTACTCTGGATGATAAACGGTTCCCCTTTTCTGATGACCGATGGCCAGCTGATTTCCGGCACCAGCAGTCGGTACCCGATGCGCCGGTTTATCCGGGCGATTAGCTCCTTGTTCTTTTCGTAGAATATATCCGGCCACCAATGGATGGAAAGGAATGAGGCGTGATACTCCTCCACCGCGCGTAGCAGGAGCTCATCGTCCCACGCTCCCCGGTCGACCGAACCGCCGAAGTGTTCATGTTCCAGTACCACGGGAAGCGTAGGCCAGAATAGTTGGGCCATTTCACTGTGGTACCAATTGTTGGGTTCCGGCTGCACGAGGATGCTGTCATCATGGATAGAAACCCCGCGTGAAAAAGCGTAGTCGGTAATCGGAAACCGTTCGCCCCTGAGATCATGTCCCACGTAGTCGTCAGAAATACAGAGGAGCGTGTTTTTAAAGTGACGTCGATAGAGATCGATCATCCGCTTCTGTGTGTCAAATCCCCATGAATGGCCGTGTTTCGGCGTGGTGAGCACGGTATGCCCTTCTCCCCACATGCCGTAATGACCCACAAATATATACGCGATATGGGGATTGTTGTCGTACCTTTCCGCAAGTATTCGGACAAGCTTCTCCACCTTTTCAAGGAAAATTGGGTCGTCGTAATCCGGCTCAAGATAGCCGTCCACTTCGTAATGCTCAGCGCCCGCGTCGAAGACCCAGCGGGGGGTTCCCGATTCCATCCAGTTCTCGGTAGCCGTGATACAAAGCGCTACCTGTCCACCGTCGTCGATCCACCGTTGGGCGGGCGTATCAAGTATTTCCCAGGCAAAATTATTCTCTTCCGGCTCAATGAAAGCCCAGGGGAGACGGAGGAACACCGTGTTCATTCCCGGGAAATAACGCACAGTGTCGGAAGGGGCCAGCTTGGATCCATAATTTTGGTATAGGTTGGAATAGAAATAGGTTACCCATCCCATCCCGGGATTGACCAATGCCTCGCCATGGTCTATCAGTCGCGCATGATGAATCGCTGTGGGATGGGAGTTACTTATAGGGGCAAACGCAGGTTTACCGGTTGTTCGAGCAGGGTCATTTTCCGGGTGCATACCCCATAGGTTGGCGTGAAGCCCCGTAGCTAACCCTGCTGTCGCAAACCCTGCTGTCTTGAAAAATTTCCTTCGGTTGGTATTCATGTTTTACCTATTGATTGCTGATACACTGCAATAATAACCCTGAATAATCGCCGGTCTCCCGAAAATCACGTTAATAGTTGGATATTTCACCAGCTAACCAGTTCATGTGATTGATGAAAAACTGACGGTCGCACTCCACCTCTTTCTCGTACGACCCCATCGGAATTCCCCCGACACTCACGCGTTCATTCATAATATCCCATCTCTTGAAATTCAACTCCTGTGATTTTGCGATGAGCTGGCTCGTTTCTTCTATGTGCTGAAGAATATCGTCCGTTACAGCGATGCTGTTCCATAACTCTTTTACCTTAGCTTTAAATTGAGGATCCTGCAGGAGGCGGTCGTAGTAGAATGCGTTTGACTGCCAGACGTAATAATCTGCAGGTCGCGGCCTTACCCCGTCGTACCATCCGATTCCGATGGACCACTCAAAATCCCAAACGGGTCCCATGGAGAGTTTTGAATCATTCATGTCCGCTTTGACCAGGTAGACATTTGTATCCATGTTGGCAAGGATATTCTGGAAAATAAACCACCGGACGAAGCTTAATTCATCGATATAACGCCGGTATCCGTTCTGCGGGTCAGCAAATGTTTCCGAAGCGAGTACGGATTCGAACTCGTCCATGTAATTTTTGATATAGTGCCATTGATCGTCGCTTAGATCGTCTTCTGGGTCAGGATTCTTGAACGAATAGCCATAACCCCTTAATGCTGAGACAAAGTGCTTCGGCTCTTGCTCATAGTATCCGTCACGCTCGAAAATAAAACCCTGTTCCGGGATATCGATGCGGTTACTCCCCTGTTCAATTGCTTCGGTGATCTGGTAATTTCCAAGGTATTCTCCATTGAGCACCACTTCCACAAATTGGTCGTCGGGTGTCCATGGAAAATGCATCAATCGGCTCAACTGAAAGGCTATGCTGGTACGGAGCAATGTCTTGTCGCAGTAGTTGGCGAGCAGGACCCAGTCCTTTGCCTCTTCCATCCCCAAAATGGAGGTCTTTGTATCCAATTTCAGCTTATAGGGTTTCTTGGGATAGCTCCATGTAGCGTTTCCCCTTCCCTTTATTCTCAGTGAGTTCTCTGAAATTGTTTCTCCTTCTTTTTTGATAATCAGGCTGGCGTTGACGTACTCATCTTTCGAATCGACCGCTTTTTCATTCTCCGTCTCGATGTACAGGACTGGAAGCCCGGTTTCGATCAGTTCATCGGAGAAGGTGATTTGAAACGTTACCTCGCGGTCGCGTGCCTGGACAGTTACATTGGATGACCCTTTTTTGAATATGTTCCCTGTCCATTCTGTTTTGTAATGGGAGGTTGGCTTTCTTGTATTGTCGGTATAGACTTCGGATACCGACAAACCACTGAAATCTGGTGTCTCTCCGAGTTTGAAAACCGTTTTATCCGGAAGTTTTGCAATTTCGGTATCGGTAAATATTTTAGGTGCTAATTTCTCCTTTTCACAGGAAACAAAAAGGAAAGAAAAAACCGAAAGTGCTATCCACGAGACAAGCCTGTTGAATTGTAAGTTCTTCATCATAATCTTGTCAGATTCGTACATGGTTGCTGATAGACGAGTTGTATGGCTTAATCATACAAAGTTGAAAAGGAAGGGTTTCATTCTCGAAACCCTTCCTTTGTCGGCGATTAGTACGTTGTAATTTCGCCGAAGTACGTCCAGGCACCATTTCCCCAGTTAGATACGACTTCCACTTTGAGGTATCGGCCCGCTTGCTGGTTAGTCGTCTTGTAATCCAGTTCTGTCGAGTAGTCATTCGACATTTCCGCGAGGTCAAGGATTGTCGTCCAGTTTGTATTGTCTTCGCTGACGGAGAAGACCACGTGTTTGGGTTCCATTCCGTGGTCATCCTGTCGGTTCCATATCAGGAATCCCTTGATGGCTGGCCTCACCTTCTTCATGTCGACGATAAACCACTGCGGCATTCCGTTCTTGCTGCCATCGAAAGGTTCACTGTGCCAAGTGGTGCTTTTGTTGCCGTCAAAAATTTTATTTACTCCCCAATCCGCGTTCCATTCCGATTTATAGTCGACCACTTCCCAAGTACTCTTTTCCCAATCATACTCGCCGGTTGGTTTCGTTCCGGCCCAGGTGGATACGTCGGCCACGTACGTATAGGGTGCGTCGGCCCAGTTCGACAGTACGGTTACCTTAAAGTATTTGGCGACGACCTTTTGTGGCAGTTCCAATACCTGCATGGTGCGTGAAGCCGGTAATTCCGGTACATCCAGCACTTCCGTCCAATTGGTTCCATCCATACTGGTTTCGAATTTTACATGCTTCGGAAGCGCATGTTGATCGGGATCCTGCCGGTTGATCCATGAGAATCCTTCGATGAGCTTGTATCCGTTCATGTTGATCGCGAACCACTGGGGCATTCCGGTCAACGCACTGTGCCAATAGGAATTCCGGTTTCCGTCGTACACGCTTTCAACTTCGTACCCTTCCTGCCATACGGATGAAGAGCCATGGGCCGTCCATAAATTCTCGAGCGCTAGCAGCTCTACATCCCCTTTTATGACGAGATAGACCGTTTTAAACGCTTCGTTGACAGGGATTTTATCTCCCGTAGCAGATTGAATGGTAACCGGAAGTAGGTAATCGTGTGCAAAGTCTACTAATGACGGTTGAACGGTTACCGTCGCGACCTCGGATATCCGGTCGCCGTCCGGAATGGCAATCGAGTTTTTGTCAAGAGACCAAGATCCGTCGGGCAGCGGCAAATAACCGGTATTGTTCTCCGTGTTATAACGATCTACCAAAGCGTTGTCTACCGCAAGATTCACGGTGATTTCACCCTGATTGTAATTGGTAGTGCCGCCGTAAGAGACCGACAGCGGATAGGTAAACGGATCGTCGAGGCTGATGGTCTGTTCTATCGGACCGTCTGCTGCTCCCGACAGCGACAGGAACATAAACCTTTCCAGCTCTATTGATTCTGCGTAAGGATCACTACAGGAATTAAGAATGAGAACCCCGCACAGTATGCTGAACGCTAATTTTATAATATGTTTCATTCGAAAATAATTTGTTTTTAACTGCCTCATGGAACCTTTGATGATTAAAATAACCATTAAGCACATAGCGTAATGGTTATTTTAATCATGTCGGGTTCATACACTCATTTCCTTTTGATGTGATTAATTCCAACCCGGATTTTGCCAGTTGGTACCGGTATGGCTCTGCATTTTATTGATTTCTCCCTGCGGGATGGGGTAGAGATAGAGTTTTTCCTTGAAGGATTCGCGCTGGAACCCGATCCGTTCGTAGGTAAAGGAATCATCGCCCGCTCTGGTAATCCGCATTCCCGAGACATAACGCTCTACATCCTCCATAATTTTCCAGCGGCGCACATCAAAATAACGATGGCCCTCGTAAGCAAGTTCAACCCGGCGTTCGTTGCGATAGCGTTTTTCGAATTCATCTTTCGACAACCCGGCAGGCAGGTCGGGCATATTCACCCTCCGGCGGATGGCGTTGACCGCGTCGCGTGCGCTCATGGACATCCCATTTCCGATGTTGACGGCAGCATCCGGGTTGCCGGTTGACTGATATGCAGCTTCCGCGAAGTTAAGATACATTTCTGCAAGACGGAACATGCGGATTTCACCGTCGGCGTCGTTGTCACGCCCCGATTTCCAGTTGTTGTACTTCCTCAGGTAGTAACCGGTATGGGTGGCGCGGCGGTCGGTAGAAGAGATGGCATCTTTCCCACCGACATAGCTTTGAACGGGGTCTGCGGGAGTCGTCTCGACCCGTACGTTAATTTCCATATCTTTCACGTAAACGATGCTTCCTTCGTCCGGACCGACGTCGAACCGCAAGGAGTGGTCAGCAGCCCCCCATTTCCACCAGCTCTCGCTCCTGTAGGGAGTCAAATCCAATTCGAAGTCTATCCATTCGTCCGATTTGTGAAGAACCACGTTTTCCGGGGTTGACTGTCCTCCGGCGGCGCCGGGAGACTGGAAAAAGAACTGCGCATTGGTAATCTCTTTGTTGCTTTTGTATTTGAATTTAAGCAAGATCGAACCCGAAGAAGCGTCGATGTTGGTACCCAGGGTGGTGGTCGGCGCAAAAGGGTCGCCGCCGAGTGTTTCGATGCGAAATGCACCGTCTTCTTCCGTGATGGAGATGTTATTTCCGGAGAGCGTCATTTCGAGCGGATAATGGTCATCCCTTGCAAGTCCGCCCGATGCGCCCAAATCCCGTCTCGCGCCATTGAAATAAATGGTTGCGTAGAAACGGGGATCCCTTCCCTCATAGGGGTTTTCCGGATCATAACCCGATGCGGTGTTAATAATGGGTTGCAGATGCTGGGGATCGGAATAGCCGCTGATCGGAGGCAGCCCGGTAGCCTGCATCTCATAACTATCCACCAGCTCCTGTGTAGGGCTAGCTCCTGCCGAACTTTGCCCAGGGGTAGAGGGCATACCGTGGCTTCCCCAGACATTTACTTTCGGTCCACCGTAAATGGTTTCCTTATCGCGTGCGCGCTGCTCATCGTGCTGCGTAATAAAATAGAGTTCATAGGTGTTTTGAGCAATCGTCTGGTCCGGAACCTCCGTCCAAAGCTGATAACCATTGGCCAACAGATTTGACAGCGCATTGCCGGTAATTTCTGCGGCATTGTTCCATGAATAGGTGCCATCGGCAAACAGCGGACTGGCGGCGTAAAGTATCGCCTCTGAGCGGATGGCCTGCACCACCGCCCGGTTCATAATCCAGTTTTCGCCGACACGCACCGTCCAGGAGAAGCCTAACGATGATTCGGGTGCGCTCATCGCTGCATCGCAATCAGCAAGTATTTGGTTGACAACGGCCGATACCGGCGAACGGCCATCTTGGCTGAAGTCGTGGTCAATCTCGTAAGATTCGGTGATCAATGGAACTGAACCGTAGCGTTTGATCAACTGTAGGTAATAGAGCGCCCGTAGCGTATGAGCCTGTGCTTTCCAGGAAGTAATCTCATCCTCAAGCGACGCCAGGTCTTCGGCCGAAACACCTTCAATCCTTTTCAGAAAGATATTGCAGTTGCGGATGGATTGGTAGATTGCGCTCCAGGGCTGTCCGTCTACGTTGGTGTAATTAGCCGCTGAATACGCATCGGCATACCATAGGGAAGGGAGTGACCCCTGGAAAACCCGTTCTGAACTTTGCGCTTCGTCGGTAAGCGCCGAACGGTTGATATCGGGAAAAATCCGGGTATTGTAGCACGCATTCAGATATCCCCTTACGCCGTTCTTGGTTTTGAATAGTTCGTCGAGCGAGGAGCGCCCATCATACTCAAGTTCCAGCAGGTTGTTGCAGGAAGGAGCAAAACACGCGGCTAACCCAATTATTAAGAAGACAATATATTTTTTCATCTGATTAAATTTTAAAATTTAATACTTAATCCCACGTTGTACAAACGATATACAGGAATCCCTTCGATACCTCCGTCATAATGACCTTCCGGCCCATAAATGTCATGGTCCAGTTTATCCCAGGTGAATAGGTTTTGTCCACTCAGATAGAACCTTATGCCATTGTAAGCCTTGAACGTATATCCTAATTCCAGGTTTTTTAACCGCAGATAGGATTTATCTTCGAGGAAGAAATTACTGGCTTCATGGTTGGAATTCTTCTTGGCAGACAATGCAGGATACGTAATGTTCTCTCCATTGGCATACCGTTCAGGTGTCCAAGCGGTTTTGTGCCATTCGGAATACATGCCTTCGAAGTTATATTCTACCCGGCTATTGGACATGTCGATTGTCCAATAATCGGCGATTCCCTGGAAAAGAAAATTCAGGTCAAAGCTCTTGTACTTGAATCCACCATGGAACGCATAGAAGAAGTTTGGTAAGGCACCTTTTCCGAGGGGTACTTTGTCTTTGTCATTGATTTTACCGTCGGCATTGAGGTCATAGTATTTCAGGTAACCGGGTCTTGGCGTACCGATCTCGTAGACCAACCCACTGTTGTCAATCTCTTCCTGGCTATTGAAATATCCGTTGCCATTATGGTCGTCGATCCGATAACCCCATTGCTGTCCGATCGGATATCCTTCCTGACGGATGCGGTAGGCGAAGTCTTCTGCCCGTTCGCTTTCGTCCCAGAAAATGACTTTATTTTTGTTGTAAGCCAACCATCCGCCGAAAGACAGCGTTAGGTCACGGGTAAGGTCTCTTGTGAAATCGAGCGCTACCTCGTACCCCTTGTTTTCGAAAACACCCACATTGGTGCTTGGATAATTTCCAAGCGCGACTCCCTGATACTCCGGTGTTCTGGACGTAGCGCTGGTGACGCCGTTCTCTGTCCGCTCATTATACATGTCAACCGATAACGTTAGGTTGTTCAACAGGGAGAGGTCGATTCCCAGGTTCTTTTTGGTAATTATTTCCGGATCGAGGAGGGGATTGGCAACCTGGCCTTCGTTTACGTTATGGCCGCCCAGGAATCCCAATCCACCACCGGTTAATGTGACGTTGTCGAGGTAGACGTACCTGCCTACTCCCCGGTCGTTACCTGCTTTACCCCACGAACCGCGGAATTTTAAGTACGTTAAGATGGGGTTCTCTTTTAAAAACGACTCATTGGAGGCCACCCAACCAGCGGATACAGCCGGAAAGGCGGTGAAACGGTTCTGGCGGGAATATTGTTCCGAGCCGGAGTAGCCGAGATCGAATTTAACCAAATACCGGTCGTCAAATCCATAGCCCACACTCACGCCGGAATTTAACCGTTTGTAAGGTAATCCTCCTCCCGCTTTATTGAGGTGCTGATAAAAACTGTAAGCCATAGCGGTTACATCGTGTACATCTTTGAATCTCCGGTGATAATTCAAGACACCTTTATAGTTCAGATTATAATAAAAACTCGTACTGCTTCTGTACTGCAACGGGCTATTGACCTGTGTCCGTATCTTTTCAAATTCCAACTCGGAATAATCTTTGGTACGCACCCATTCTTCATAAGTACGGTTGGCGAATAATCCTTTGACCGCGTTTGTTTGGTAGCCGTAGCTACCGCTCAGGCTTAACCCCGGCGTCACAAAGCTCAGGTCGAGTTTGGGCGCAAACTGTGCATAGATATTGGTGACGGTATACTGGTCATACCCAAGGCGGTTGATGACGGCCCATGAGGTAATCGGTTCCGTTTCCGTAACAACCACTTCACCCCCGGAGATATCACCCGTTTCGGGATCTTGTACCAACGGCGTGGTCGGACCGTAATTATAGGGCGGTAAGGTGAAAAAGCGATACCATATCCGTTTAGCAAACCCATCCCAACTGCCTCCGTAGGTCATTTCCACCGCATGGCCGCCCGGCGTTCTTTCCCGCTTGATGTTTCCACTAAGATTCACCCCGATAGAAAGATATTTGTTTAGGTTCACATCCACGTTTGATCGGATGTTGGCCCATACAAAACTGTTGTTTGGGTTATAATCGGTGGTTGTCGGATCTACCTTCCACATACCATCCTGATGCAATACATTCACGTTGGTATAAAAAACGGCTTTATCCCCGCCACCTGTAAGATTAACATTCACCCTATTCATATGGGTGATGTCTTTGGCGTTCATTGCTCTCCAGTTATTGTCGGGGAAATATTCCCTGTCTTCGCCCGCGGCGAATCCCTCTTCTGCAACTTGGCTGAAATAGGAGTACATTCCGTTACCATCGTTATAACCTGCCTGGTTACGTAGCCGCACGAAATCGGCCGAGCTGATGTGGGGTGGGGTTGTCGTACGTTGTTCAAACGTATGGTTAACTTCAGCCTCTATCTTAAGCGGTTGCTTTACGCCGCGCTTGGTCGTGATGACAATCACACCATTCGCTCCATGAATCCCGTACAATGCCTGGGAGGAGGCATCTTTCAATACGTTGATGGACTCGACCTCGTGGGCAGTGATGTATTCAAAAAGTTCATTGGCATTGTAATCATATGGGAAACCATCGATGACAACCATAGCTGTGCCGCCGTTGGGAGAGGAATAGCCCCTCACCCAAAGTTCGGTGTTTGTCCGTGCCGGCTCCGAGTAGGTTTCACGGGTAAACAATCCCGGTAAACGCCCGGCGAGCGACATGGAGAGGTTTCCAACGGGCGAACGACGTAATTGGTCGCTCGTTACGCTCACCGTCGCATCAGTCACCTCTCTCTTCGGTTGGGTATAATTTCCGAAGTACACTTTCTCGTCCAAGTCGTACGTTTCGGCACGTTTTAGGGTTACATTCAGTGTCCCTTCGGTAACTTCATGTGTTTGCGAAACGTATCCGCGCAATGAGAAGGCCAAGTACGTGCTGCCATCATCGATTTCCAAATCATAATTACCGTCTTTGTCGGTCGCGGCAACATTTTTGCCATTCGCTGAGGCGACGATTACCCCCTGCAGTATCGAGCCATATTCATCTTTGACAGTCCCGCTGACCTGCGCGTGAAGGAACCCCACCCACAAAAACAACGAAACCAATGAAAATATAGCTTTATTTGTTGAATTATTCATAAAAGAATCTCGTTTTTGAATTAACAATCAAATTACCACCCCGGGTTTTGCCAGTTCTCTCCGGTCAGACCGATCATGATATTCACGTCGTCCAACGGTATGGGAAACCACATAAATTTACGCGAGTAGCCGAGCCGCTCACGTGAAACAGGTCCTCTGGCATAAGTGTAAGTCCCGTCTGCGTTGCGGGTAATATGTGCTGCGGTAATCCACCGGTCGGTTTTTTCGAGATCTCCGTCGGGCGTATTCCAACGACGCACATCAAAGTACCGATGTGATTCAAACGCGAGTTCCACCCGGCGTTCATTACGGATACGGAGCAAGAGCTGATCTTTAGAAAGACCCTGCGGCAGTTCAGGCATGTTCACACGCTTACGGATCGCGTTGACCGCCTCGTAAGCGTCATTCAAGTGGCCGGCTTCCGCAGCTGCTTCTGCAAGATTCAGATAAATTTCGCCTAACCTCATCACTTTCGGAGCAGCCATGCCAACGTTCACCACTTCCTGTCCGGTATTCGGGTGCATGAATTTCCGCAGGAAATACCCCGTACGGGTGGCTTTCCGCGTAGTTGGATGCCTGCCTGTTTGGGGCTCTCCTGTCCAGGTAGCAATCACCCTTGTACGATAGCCCCTGCCTGCCGGATAGTTTTCAATGCTTTCGGTGGTTTCATCAAAAGGCCAGTAGGCTTTGCGCAGTGACCCGTTGTAGTAGATGGACGCATAAAAGCGCGGATCGCGGTTTTCATATGGATTCTGCTCGTCGTATAGCGTATTGTTGGGATTAAAGTTGGGCTGGAGGTGCGTCACTTCGTCCACGTAGGGCTTCGCTAAATCAAGGATGGGCTGTCCGTCAATGGTTTCAAAACAATCCACGATTTCCTGCGATGGGCACGAACCTGATTTATATTGGTTTTGGGCGCCTACACCGTCCGTACCGAATCCGTCTTGGCCGGCATTGGTCTGATAGATCGTCTCTTTGTCGGTCGGGCTACTTTCGTAAGCCATACTGTTAGAAAAATACTCGTTGAAAAGCTTTGCCGCGTCGTTTGGCAAAAAAACATCCGGATTGTCACTCCAAGACGGGAAATTAACCTGGTCGTACAATTCATATCCGTTTGCGCTCAAGTTCGCAAGGGCTTGCTTATTGAGTTGATAAGCCTCTTCCCAATAGTCGTTTCCTTCGTTGTACAACGGGCTGGCAGCATAAAGAGACATCCTCGATTTGAGGCCTTCTGCAACCGCTTTGGTAAACCGGAATGCCTCGGCACCGGAAGTGATGCGCCAGGGCAATTCAGGCGTTGACAGCGCTACATCACAATCCTCAATAATAAATTGCACCACATCGTAATAGGAGCTGCGAACCGTTTGCGAAAAATCATCTTCGTAGCCATGTGCTTCCCTTACGATAGGGAGCGCGCATCCGAAAAATTTAAGAAGTACTGAGTAATAATAAGCCCGCAGCAAATGTGCCTCGGCCTTCCATCGAGCACGGTTCGATTCATTCCGTACCGTGGCCCCGTCAATCTGTCCAAGGAACAAAGAGCATTTGCGGATGCCTTCCCACATGCGTACCCAATACTGGCCGTTGTTGCCATCGGCTCGGTCTGCATTGAAATGAGAAGCGGCAGAGACATTTCCGCTATATAATTTTCCGGAGGTAATCCATGGCTCGGCTTCCGCATCCGTATCCCAAGCCTCGTCACTCCAGTCTACCGGCCCACGCATATGGAAGAAATACGATTTCCCTTCCCCGGGTATGTACGCATAACAGGAGTTCATATAGGCGGCGACTTTCTCATCGTCTTTAAAGACATCCTCAAGGGAGATTTTCCCATCGGGCGCCTGGTCTAGTACATCGGAGCATCCTGTGAAAAATATAGATGCAACCAATACCAGTGTTTTTGCGATTTTAAACATATAATCAGTCATAGTAATATCGTTTTACAGTGTTGGTATGATCAGAATTTGATATTGGCACCGAAGCTGAAGATCGAAGTCTGTGGATAGCCTATCGAGTCGTCATTTTCGGGGTCAAGGTGGGTCGGCCTGAATTTGGGTGACCACGTAAACACATTCTGTCCATTCATAAACACTCTCATGTTGGAGACTCCTATTAACCGCAGCGAATTTTCCGGGAGCGTATAGCCCACCTCAAAGTTTTTCAGCCGGAAGAGATCTCGGTCAAAGATGAAGAACGAGTTTGCCCGATGGTTCACGCCCTCCTCAGAGTGCAGTGCCGGATAGGTAATCTCTTCTCCGTTTTTCCAACGCTCCTCGGTCCATGCCTTTTTGTGATAAGGGAAATAGGTCCCGTCAAGCGTTGTTTCGTACGTGCCTTGCGAAGCGAGACCGGAATTGAACTTACCCAGTCCCTGGAAGAAAATATAGGCATCGAATGACTTCCATTCGGCCGATAATGAAAAGCCATAACTGTAGCGGGGAATGTGTCCAACACCGATGGGAGCTTCGTCCTTGTCGTCAATTATATTGTCACCGTTCAAATCTTTATAAACAAAGTCCCCCGGGCCTGGTGTCCCGAATGAGTAGGTAACGCGTTCAGGATCGGCCAGCGATTCGGCGTTCCAGTACCCGCCGTCCTGGTCCCAGTCGATGAGGTATCCCCAATTCTGCCCGATCGGATAACCGGTGCTACGGTATCGGTATGCGTAGGTATCATCACGCGGTACCTCGTCAACGTTGAGGCGCTTATTCCGGTTATACGAAAGTTGTCCCCTGAAATGGAGGAACAGGTCGGGATTCACGCGCTTGTTGTATCCCAGCTCAATCTCATACCCCTGGTTCAGCACTTCGCCCATATTGACTTTCGGTATATTGCCGAGGGGGACACCCTGCCATACGGGAATGCTTCGCCGCTGGAGAAGAATCTGAGAGCGGTTTTCACGGAAGAAATCAACCTGCCCCGTGATGTCCTTGATAATGGAAAAGTCCAGTCCCAAGTTGTATTTATTGGCCACTTCCCACGTGAGCATCCGATTGCCCAGTAATCCTTCGTTGATCCGTTTTCCGGCAGCCAAACTACCCGAGAACCCGCCTCCTCCGATGGTAATATCATCTAAATAGAGGAAACGTAGTCTGTCCATTTGATCGTTGCCTACCTTTCCATAGGAAGTCCGGATCTTCAGGAATGTGATATAAGGGTTGTCCTTCAAGAACGGTTCTTGACTGATCGCCCACCCGATCGATCCTGAGGGGAAGAAGCCAAATCGCTTTTCAGGGGAGAACTGTTCCGACCCGTTATAACCGAAGTTGACTTCAGCAAGGTAACGTGTATCGTAATCATACGTGGCGCGCCCTGCGAAACCGAGTACATTGAAAGGAATAGCGGCCCCTCCATCATCCCAGTAATCCCGGTCGCCACGGAGCATACCGCCTACGTTGTGCTTTCCAAACGACCGGTTATAAAGAAGTTGTCCCTGGATGTTGACATTGTACTTCGCGCCCTGCCCATAACTTAAATAGAAATTGTCTTGTTTCAATTGGAATACAGAGAAGGAAAGTTCATCCGTCTCGGGGTTGATAAATGCTTGGTATTCGGTTTGATTCATATTCCCTCTCACCCAATTGTTTCCCATGGCATCGTATGAAATCATCGCTTTAAGGGCAAGTCCTTTCGTAATTCCCTCCAAATTGAAGTCCAGTCCGAATGAGGAGTTCAGGTTAGATCGGGTCTGCAGGTCATAACCATACCAGTTCATGATCGTGAATGGCGAGCGGTCGGCATAGTGTCCACTGGTCAGGTATGTGGGATCCAGCGGCAGATTGGGAGGAACGCCGAATCCCGGAATGGTTACAGGCCCTGGCGTCATCGGCACAATGGTCTGTGCCTGATACATCATATCGCGCACCAGCCAGTTCCGGTCGCCACCGTACATCACGGCAGAATTTGGCATGTTTACTTTCTCAATGTAGGTGCCTAAGTTGAGAAATGCAGAGAGCCATTTATTCACTTTATAATCCACATTTGATCGGAACGAATAACGATCCAATTTAAATGATGGGTCATATTTCAGGATATCTTCCGAGAGGGTATTCATATTCCCGCCCTGGTGCAGGTAGCCGACATTCAGGAAGTAGGTGATTTTATCGGTCCCGCCTCTCAGGTTGGTATTTAAGTTGGTCTGCGGCGACCATCTTCTCACCAGCATCCGATACCAATCGTTATCGGGATACATCCATTTCCGTAGGGCCGCTTGTTCTTCGTAATCGGGTGCGGATGGATCCAGCCCGGCAAGCGGATTTTCGAACTTGGCGATAATTTCGGGAGTAAAGGGCGCTTCGAACCGGTCGTTTTCCATGGCTATGTTACGCAGCTTCATGTACTCGATCGATCCTGGCATTTCCGGTTCCCGGGTGAGCTTGGAATAGCTTTGCGTAAGATTGGCGGAAAGTTCGGGCTTCCCTACTTTACCTCGTTTTGTTGTGATGATCAATACGCCATTCGCGCCGCGCACGCCGAATATCGCCGTTGCCGAAGCGTCTTTCAGTACCGAAATCGTTTCCACCTCATTGATATCGAGGGTACGAATGTTGTCCCTAGGTACCCCGTCTATCAGAATCAGCGGATTGGTGCCATTGGTCGTTGCGGCGCCCCGAAGGTACATGGTCGCGTCGTCGACGCCCGGTTGGCCGCCCACACGCTGCATGGATGTAAGACCGGCAACACGCCCGGCGAGTGCGTTGGCGAGGTTAGGCGACGATGATATGCGTAATTCGCCTGGGCTGACGGAAGAAATGGCCCCGGTAACCGTCACTTTTTTCTGCACACCGTAGGCAACGACTACAACTTCATCCAGCCCCAGGTTATCCGGTATCAACTGGACATTGATGGGCAACGCGTTACGTACGGGCAGCTCTTGGTCAATGTAGCCAACTAAGCGAAACAACAAGGTGTCTCCAACACGGACTCCCGTCAGCATATAGGTACCGTCCTCTCCCGTGGATACGGCAGCAGATTTGTGTTTAACACTAACGGTTGCACCAGCCAACGGCCCTTGTTCATCGCTCACTTTTCCACTAATATTCACCTGTTGTTGTGCGGCCGATATAGCCGGAAATGAAAAGATGAAAAAGGCAGCAAAAACAGCAAATATCCATGGTTTTGCTTTACGCGGTAAATGTTTAAGCATAATTCATAATTTTTAAAGTTAATTTAGATAATAATATTACTAGTGATGCGTTATAAAATAATGACAGTCGTTCTTTGATAGGATCCCAAATCCATTCTACTAATAGAATTCTTCGATATAGAATTTTAATCTAAAGGTATTGCTTAAAAATATCCCGACTTTTCTCGGGTTGGTCTCATCCGATACGATTTAGATTAGATTTATTAATTGGGTGTGCGCTAATAACGTTTGAAAGACAATTTTTCAATAAACATGCTATCTGTTTTGCAACGTGCAACACGAGCCTACAATTTACCCTATCAAGGGGTTTTCCAACTTTACCTATACAGTGATCTTTAATTTAAATTTATAACAAAACAAACCTAACCATTAGATTGAATGACAGCAACCCGCCCCATGCTGTCCCGTCCCGCGCTGTCCTGCATGCTCTTGGATCATCTCTTGGCTAATGCATGGTGAACACCGGCTTCGGTTTCCTCGGCTATTCCGGCCATGTGAGTATCTTATCTGAAATTACTGTTTGAATTAATCAAGGGTGAGGAAACCCATCGCGGTTAGCCAGACAAACAGCGGGAGATTGCCTCATTCGCCTGTACGATTCCAGTAGATTTTGAGGTTGTGGGTTGAACGCCCCGACGCAATGATATCCGGTTTCCCGTCTCCATTTAAATCTGCAACGGCGAGGTCTTCACACGCCATGTCCCCGATGTCAATTGCCCGTACACTCCAGGCTTCCCACAGTGAGTTGAAGGGAATATAGAGTTTGATACCGATGAGGCCCGCTTGGTTTGGATTCCGCCATCCGGCAACGATCTGGTCCCTTCCCTGTCCGATAAAATCGGCCACCGCCAACCCATGGCCTTCGCGGAGGTCTTCATCCAGCACAATCCGCTCTGCCTGATTGAGTTTGCGGGCACCGGTACGGGGGACATATGCCGCCAGGATATTTCCATGCAGCGGTTCAATGCCCCCTAGTATAGGTACATGCTCCTCGGCTTTTCCCAATCGAAGTTCGCCTAAGCCATGCTCTTTCCCCAATTGTTTCAAGCCATTTTGGGCACGCCACTTGCCGTTGCTGTAAGAAAAAGCTTTTATGCCTTCCTTGCCACCGATGTATACGCTTTCATTTTCGCCCTCTTTATGTATGTCAAGGTTGTGCGTAAGGTGCATGGATTCATCGATGATCCAGTGCTGCCACGGCAGGTGCGGGTCATCGGGCTTTTCATAGGCAATTACTTTTACTCCATTGCCCGCACCGTCTTTATTGCCCCGGCCGTGGAGGGGCAGCACGATCAGGTGATACCGGCCTTCTTCGGCTTTGGCCCAGCGCATCCGGTGCACGGTGGGTTCATGGTGCAGCTTGACGGGAGTCCACAGTTGGGTGGGATCATCCGGGCGGATCAGGTAATGAACGGAGCCAGATTGTGCCGTATCCGACGTCTCACCCGGGTTCCATTGTGCTCCTACAGCCACTTCCACCTTTCCGTCTCCGTCAATGTCACGTGCCGCAATGCATACATTATCGTGCTCGGTGAGGTTTTCCACCATTGTGAATTTTTTCCAGTCGCCATTGCGGTACCAAACGAAGGCCTTCTTATCAGCGAGCAGGATATCAGGCTTGCCGTCGCCGTCCACATCACCGATGGCGATCCCGTAGCCGATGGACACTTGATCGTCTACCAGCTGCTGTTCAAAAGAAGGTTGCGGTTGCACAATCAGGTGGATGAAGGTAAGTAACGCTGGAACCATAGCGGTATCTTTTGGTAGTTAAAGATACAAAATCCGATCAGTAATGCAAGTGCCGATGGTCTTTTGATGGCATCGGCACTTGATTTTCCTAGTTGGTCGTAGGGGAAATGCGGTATAGATGTACATCCGTAAACATTGCGCCGGATTGCCCTTGGAGAACAATGTCGTCGTATACCTGGGTTGGAAAAAAGATTTCGGTCATGGCGGTGAGGCCATCGTCGGCAAACACTTCGATCGAAGCTACATCCACCCAAAGTGAGACCCGGATTTCCGGCTGGTCGCCAATCCGGGGAGCGCTGTCCTTGCTGGCAAACTTCTCGCTAAACGCATGGTTTCCTGCCAGGGTACGGTCAATGAAGAAACGTCGTTCCGTAGCGGCATAACCGAATGTAATCTGTTCGTTTGTGTCATTTTTCAGGGTCACTTCAAAAGTATGATCGGCGGGATACGTAAGATCCAGGCGGTATGTTTCCGGCAGGTTCCCTGCGGTTGCTTTCAGCGACAAGCTTTCGCCGCCATCGACGGAGGGAAGCTTTTGCAGGGAGGAGGTAATGGCGGAAAGTTCCGGTACAGGCTGGGACGCGAGATACCACTTGCCGTTGATTTTTTCGATACCCAGTTCGCGTGGAAGCGTGGTTGCTCCGCGCCATGTTTCCGTCGGTACGACGTTGGCGTATTCCCAATTGTTCATCCAGCCGATAAAGATGCGCCGGTTGCCGGTATTCGACCACGTAACTCCCGCATAATTGTCGCGGCCGAAATCCAGCCAACGGGTGTCCGTGTCAAACGGGCGAAAAGTCGTTCCATCGAAATCGCCTACAAAATATTGGCCGCCCGACCCTCCATTGGGCGCTCCCGGATTCAGGTTGACGATCAGCACCCATATCTTCTTTCCCTGATCGTCGAAACTGATCAGATCGGGACACTCCCAAACACCGCCATGGGCACCGATGCCCTCTCCAAATTCACTCAGCTTCGTCCATTCCTTTAGGTTGGGGGAACCATAAAAAGTAATGCTTTGTTTGGTGGCCAATGTCATCACCCATTTTTCACTTTCCTCGTGCCACATGACTTTCGGGTCGCGGAAATCCCGGATACCCGGGTTGGGCAGCACGGGGTTGCCCTCATATTTTGCCCAGGTTTTTCCCTCATCGGTACTGTACGCGAGGCTTTGGTATTGGGGAAGCCCGGCTTGATTCTGCGCGAGGGTATGGTTATGGTGTGTGAATATGGCTACCAGTGCATTATTGCCAAATCCGGCGGTGTTGTCTTTGTCTACCACGGCACTCCCGGAAAAGATGGTTCCGAGTGAGTCGGGGAAGAGTGCGATGGGCTGTTCCTCCCAATGCAGTAGGTCCTGGCTGGTCGCATGGCCCCAGTGCATCGGCCCCCAGACGGTGCTATCGGGATTATGCTGGAAGAAAAGGTGGTACGTTCCATTGTGATATACCATCCCGTTGGGGTCATTCATCCATCCTGTTTTGGGTGAAAAATGAAAGCCGGGTTTGTAGCGTTCCAAGGATACATTTTCTGATTGCCGGAGGGGGCCGGAACACCCTAGTAGGATTGATGCAGCCAAAAAAAGAGCGATATATGGTTTCATGATTATCTATGTTGTCATTTCCAGATGGACTGTGCGCTGAATACTTCCAGATTTTTCACCTCGATGTTGTTGCCCCAGAAGTGGAAACCTTCCTGATTGTCGGCATGGGGTTTCCGCTCCATGGAATAGGAGAATGCACCGCCATCGATAAACACTTCGATACTTGTCCGGTCGATGTAGATATCGGCCGAAATCTCCATGCTTGTCCGGTCTGCGGGCGAATAAAAGGTACCATTCACCGTATTGAAATTGAGGTCGTAATCGATAATCCGTTGGCCGAAAAGGTTAAATCCGGCACTTGTGGCGTGTGATAACTTGAAGGTAGTTTTTATCCGCAGTCCGTCCGCGCGGTCAAATTCATCCAATAGCTCGTTTGCCTGATCCGAGGTCAGGTTTTCCCATTGGCGGACGGACGAAAACAGCTGTTCGGTTTCTTTCACGGGAACGTTGAACAGTCGCGGACCCTCTTTAGTGGTGCGGAGCGTCAGTTCCGTGGGCAGTAGCATCATGCCATTGAATGGCATGCCCGCATGGCTTATCCGGCCCCAGCCGATCTGCACCCGGCGACCGTCCAGCATATTGGTAAACGTCTGTGCAGCGTATATGGAACCCGCCGTATACGGATATTTACCCGCTTCGGGTGTGAATACCTTGCCATCAAACGAGCCCAGCATATACGTTCCCGATGCGCCGTACATGACCCATTTGGTGTTTCCCGGGTTGCCGTCTATGGGCAGTTCGAAAAGCTCGGGGCACTCCCAGAAACCCGTCACGTGGCTTTCGTATTTCCAGTCCTTGAGATTGGCGGAGGTGTAAATGGAATGCCCGTCGCGTTCGTTGAGGACCATGACCCAATGGTTGCCGGGCTTGTACCAAAAGACCTTTGGATCCCGGGTATCCTTGCTGTTCCAGCTATGTTTGGAGTCGATCACCGGGTTTCCTTTGTATTTGATAAACGTGCGCCCGTTATCCAAACTATAGGCGATACACTGTACCTGCTTCTCCGGACTGTCAGCCGTGTAAGCCGCAATCATGGCGGGAACACCATCCGTATTAAAGCCTGCAGTATTGTCGTAGTCGATAACTGCTGAACCTGAGAACATGGTTCCTAACTCATCGGGGTACAACGCATCGGGCAGCTCTTCCCAGTGGATCAGGTCGTCGCTGATGGCGTGTCCCCAGTGCATGTTCTGCCACTCGCGCTCATAGGGATTGTGTTGGTAGAACAGGTGATACTGGCCATCGTGGTAGATCAGTCCATTGGGGTCGTTTATCCATCCGCGCCGGGTGGTGAAATGGAATTGGGGGCGGTTACGTTCGCTGTACAGGCTGTCCTGGCCGGCTAAGGTATCGGCCTGGTAAATGCGGGCCAATCCGCCGTCATCTCCCCGGTAGGTAATTTTTACTGTCTTGCCTTTCAGGTCAGATACATCCTTGAATACCCAATAGTCGGTCTGGTCGTGTGCAAGCCGGATCACTACGGACAGGTCGGGTTTGCCGTCCACCTGGAAAATCATCTCGGCCCGGTCTACTTCGTGTGATACCGGAAAGTTGAGGTACCGCTTGCTGATGTTGATTTCAATTTCGCCGGCTTTTAAGGAAAAACCTCCTAAGAGCAGTATTAATATGCAGGTTGTCGCCGTTTTTACTATTTGTGGATTCATATTGTCATTTTTTAAGGTCCAACCTTCCTTTTCAATCGTAGTGAGGAAATCAATATGCTAAGATATTGAAATCTACGACTTCTTCCGATTGCCGAGCAAGATGGCAGTACCGGTTCTGCTGCTCCCGGTACCCCATCAAGCCGGCATATGTTTTGCCTCGTCATTTAATCACGGTTACGTCCCGACCAAATGGATACGAGTTCGTGCACCTCCAGCTTCTTCAGCAATGCTTTTCGATCGTTGCCCCGTCCCTTGATGAATGCATCCACTTGGTTATTTTTGACCTTGTCGAAAGGCAGCACATAATATAGCTCACCGTCGTTGACAAACACTTCCAGTATGTTTTTGTCGATAATTGCCTCGATTTTGAAAGTTTCCGAATCCGGGTTCACATAGTTGGTTTTGCCATTGGTCTCCCCGTGCATAGCCAGGAACTCTCCCAGCAGGTGGTCGTAGGATAATTCATAACCGTGTACGGAAATACCGAATGTCGTGGCATCTCCTTTCTCGAATTCGGCGATTACATGCACTGCGTCACTGTGTACGTTCAGCGATACGCTGTTATCAAGACGGATCATCCGGTTTTCAAGCACCTGGCTGTTTTGGTGCAGGCGAGTGATTTCGGAGATGGGAGAAGGGCATAGCCGGAGGCCGTCAAACGATTTTTTCAGCCGCAGTTCCGTCGGGAACAGCATGGGTTGGTTGAAGGGCATGCCGGCATGGATCAGTCCACGTCCCCACCCCTGCTGTATCCTCCGGTTATCGGGCGTATTGTTGAACGTTTGGGAGGCATAAAAATAGCCACCTCCGTAATCGTACTGCCTAAACGTCTGGGTTACAGTAAACCGCTTGCCGTCAAAGTCACCCAGCACGTATCTGCCGGTGGCGTCATACATTACCCACCGGGTTTCGCCGGCTTCACCCTCGACGGGCAGTTCGAAAAGTTCGGGGCATTCAAAGAACCCCTCTACGCCCGATTGGTAGGTCCAGTTCTTCAGATCCGGCGAGGTATAGATCACTTGTTGATTCATAATGGCATCGTCGCCGGTAGACATTTTCTTGGTCATTCCAAAATCCCATACGACCATTACCCAATGCTTTCCGGGCTCGTACCAGAACACCTTGGGATCACGGCCCTGATGCTTCAAGATCGGATTCCCTTCGTACTCCTCAAATGTGATTCCATTGTCGTAACTAAGCTTTAGGCATTCCCCCCGTCCGGTGCTGGTATACACGGCGATGAGGGGGTCGATGCCATTCTTCCGGAAGCCGGCGGTGTTCAGCGGATCGTAGACCGCCGAACCCGAAAAGGCGGCATCTTTCTCTCCAAATGGATAAATCGCTTCGGGTTGTTCTTTCCAATGAATCAGGTCCTGGCTGGTGGCATGCCCCCAATGCATGTTTCCCCACGCCCATCCATACGGATTGTGTTGGTAGAATAGGTGGTATTCGTGGTTGTAGTAAATGAGTCCGTTGGGGTCATTGATCCAGCCGCGGCGGGCGGAGTAATGTGCCTGTGGTCGTTTCTGCTCCGCATATACACTGTCCTCGCCCGGAAAATGGTCGGCGGCGAAAACCATCTGCAGTGCCTTGCTGCGTTGCGCGGAGGAGATGGCGGTATTTTTGTTGCTTGCCTGCGTAAGGTTGCTGAATGCCCCACTCATGGGGATGTTTTCATGGGATACCGCTACGGACAGCGTTTTGCCCTGGTGGCGCGAGACGTCAAAGAACACCCAATAGTCCGGTTTGCTGTCGGTCAGTTTCAACGTGAATTGGTCGAGGAGCTTGTCTCCATCGCTGATCCGCATCCGGGTGAGCGGATTGGATTCGCTCACCGGCAGGTTGAGGTAAACCTGTCCTTTTTGGATATCAATCTGCCGGATAGTGTCTTGTGCAGCGGTTTCCGAAACCGCGGCTATGCATGCTCCTGAAAGGAGGAAACAGAAAATAACTCGTTTAGCTCTCATCTTCAATCTATTTTACGATTTACAAACGCGAATCCCCATAGATGCTTTTCATCTGCCAGGCATCCAATGATTTCAGTTGGGCATTGCCCCCCTTGGCGGCAATTGAAACACCTACGCTGTCATCCCTCCCGGGGTATACGCGTGCAGCCACGCATTGCTTCCCGTTTACGAATACTTCTACCACGCTTTTATCGATAAACACCCGCAGTTTCACCGTTTCACCCGGAGCAATGTTTACGGGTGCGGTTTCCGGTGCGCGGAATTGTACATCCGTCAGTGTCGAGGCGTTGGACGTTTCGATGGAGATCAAGCTTTCCCGTTGCCGCCGGTTGTCCGGCCTGGGGGTCTCGTCTTCGGTGAACAACTTTACGAGGTCAAGGGGCATGGAAGCGGTGCCCGGTCCGGATTGGTAGTCCAGCCCCTTGGAGAATCCTTTCTCTTTAAAGAACGAAATGCGGGTGTATTCTTCCTTATCTGGAGAGCGGAGTACATTCAATTCGATCAGCTGAGCGGTTTGGGGATCGATTTCGGCGATGATCTCCATGGCGTTACCGTTGATTTCCGTTAAGGGTATCTCCTGGTTGACTGGCAAATTCAGGGTGCCCACGTGGCGGGGATCGTAGCGGAGGCTCTCCATGGCCTCCACCGGCTCCTGGAGGAGTTCGTCCTTTCCGGCCAGGGTCAACCGCCGGGGCAGGGTCATGATTTGATTCCAACCTTCGGTGGGCTTGCCGGGACTCATGTTGAATATAACGATTACGCCACCTTTGCCATCGGGTGCGGCCGATGGGGCGTGCACGCCGGATGGGCTTACGGCTCCATGGTTATACTTCCCGCCGGAGGTGACGACGAACCTATCGTTTTTCTTGTCATAGTCGCCCAGGAGGTACTGTCCGCCGCTCATGTGGCTGAAGAAATTCAGAATATATCGGTCTCCGATTGGCCAGAAATAGGGGCATGCACCATCGTCGCCAATCTGCGTGAAGCGGTCGCCCTCCACAAATTCATGCAGGTACTCCCAATTGATCAGGTCTTTGGAGCGAAATAGGAAATCGGCCCTTACCGGCCTGCCCCCCGGTCCCTCGGGCACCCTTCCGGCGGAAAGCGAGTAATAATATTCCCCTTTTTTCCAGATGGACGGGTCGAATACGCTATACGGCAATTGCCGGCCGTCGGTGCTTACCGAGGGGATCACGGCCTCGTCGACAATTTTTTCCCAATTCAGCAACAGCGGATCCTTGGCGATCGCCACCATGTTTCCCACGCCCGTGCCGTGGTACATCGCGATCACGCGGTCGCCGTCGACCAGGGTGGAACCCGAGTAGACCTGTTTTTCGGGGTTCGGATAAATGGCGTAAGGAAGATCCTGCCAATGCACGAGGTCTTTGCTGACCGCATGCCCCCAGTGCTGCCGGGGGTCTTCGGGCGGATAGGCTTGGTAAAAAAGATGCCAATTGCCCTGCCAATAGCAAAGGCCATTGGGATCGTTCAGGTTCCCCTCGGGATTCACATAATGATAAATGGGACGGAAACGATCTGCCGCAAGCTTCGCGCGCGATGCGTTCAGGCGTTGCAGCAGCCGGTTTGTTTTCAGGGCGGCCTCTTGCTCGGGCAACGTATTGGGAAACGAGAACTTCGGTACTTTGGAGGTGTAATCCGGTTTTTCGGTCTGTGCGAAGGAGACCGCTACGTTTGCTCCGATAAGGGCCAGCAGATAGGTTGATCTGAAAAAGCGCTTTGTTGTCATGGGATCCGTTTTTTTCGAGGTCTACTCATATATGTTTTTCATCTGCCAGGCATCCAGCGATTTCAGTTGGGCCTCTTTGCCTTTTGAAAGCAAGGATACGCCCACGGCATCTTTGCGGCTGGGGTATACGCGCGCGGCCAGGCACTGCTTGCCGTTTACGAAAACTTCCACCACACTGCGGTCTATGAATACGCGCAGCTGTAGGGTTTCATCCCCATCCATCGTAAAAAATGCTGTTTCCGGTCCCCGTGGCATCACGTCCGGATGCAGGGAGGCAGAAGTGGTTTCCAGCGATATCAGGCTTTGACGCGCTGGCGGATTGGATGCCGGCGGTGATGAGGGACTTCCCTGACCGTCCGTTCGCAGGGGTGCGATTTGTCCATTCCGGTAGTCCCGGCCCGGTCCCATTCCCCGGTTCTTCATGAAGACAATGCGGGTAAACTCTTCCTTGCCCGCCGAGCGTAAGACATTCAATTCCAATACCGGGGCATCCTGTGGGTCGATTTCCATCAAAAGCTCCATTGCATTTCCCTTGACATTGTTCAGGACGACCTCTTTGTTGGCGGGCAGTGTCATGGGCTGCACGGATACATGCTGATGCCTCAGTGATTCGAGGTCTCCTGCGGGTTCCTGTCCGATTTCGTCTTTACCGATCAGGGTAAGCCTGCGGGGCAGGGACATGATTTGGTTCCATTCGCCCGTCGGCTTGCCCGCGTTTATGTTGAATAGCACGATAACGCCTCCCTTGCCATCCGGTGTGGCCGAGGGTGCGTGTACGCCGGAGGGGGTTGCCGGACCGAAGTTGAATTTCCCCGCACTGGTGACGTCGAATTTATGACGCACGGTGTCATAATCCCCCAATAGGTATTGGCCGCCGCTCATGTGGCTGAAGAAAGGCATGATGTACCGATCGCCTATGGGCCAGAAATAAGGGCATGCGTAGTCATCCCCGATCAGGGTGAAACGATCGTTTTCAACAAATTCGTGCATGTATTCCCAGTTGGCCAGGTCCTTTGACCGGAACAAATACCCCACCGGTACCTGCCGGTTTCCGGGACCTTTGGGTGCCCGTCCGGCAGACAGTGAATAATAGACGTCGCCGTGTTTCCAAATGGAAGGGTCGAAAACGCTGTAGGGAAGCGGGAATCCCGCCTTTCCCCGCAGGGGAATGACGGCATTTCCCGTTACCTTTTCCCAATTCAGCAACAGGGGGTCGCTGGAGACCGCCACCATGTTGCCGGCTTCCGTGCCGTGGTACATGGCGATGGCACGATCATCCTCCACGTACACCGACCCGGAGAATACCGCCCGCTCCGGACTTGGGTAGATGGCGTAGGGTAGGTCTTTCCAGTGGACGAGGTCTGGGCTGATGGCATGACCCCAATGCTGCCGGGGGTCTTCCGGCGGATATGCTTGGTAGAAAAGATGCCAGTTTCCCTGCCAGTAGCTCAATCCGTTGGGATCATTCAGCGTGCTTTCCGGACTTACGAAGTGATAGAACGGCCGATAGGGATCGTTGGCCTGCTTTTTCCGGGATGCCTGAAAGCGTTTCGTCAGTTCGTTGTTTTCGAGCTCAGCTTGCTGTTCGGCCAGGGTTGTGGAAAACCGATAGAACGGTACGGGCGACTTATATGGGGGGCGGTCTGCTTGCGCAAAGCCGGGTTCTACGTGTACCGAGGCGAAGGCCATTGCCGTGAATAGATATGCGAATTTCTTTTTCATTCCGTTTTTTCTTAGTAACCGGGATTTTGTTCATATAACCCATCCACCAAATCAATTTGTGCCTGAGGTATGGGGAGGTATTCATCTCTTCCGGCGGTGAACACGGCGCTGCTCAGGTGGGGCCGTAGGGCTTTCTCTTTTTGGAGATAGCCGTTAAGCACCTCGGCGGCGATGCCCCATCGCACCAGGTCGTGGAAACGGGGGCTCTCCATGGCGAACTCCAGGCGCCTCTCCCAGCGCAGGGCAAGCCGGGCATTATCCTTGGTCCAGGGTAGGTTGCTTCCGTCATACAGTCCCAACTTATAGTTGGAGAACCCTTGGCCGGCTTGCGGGTGACCCGCCGGATAGGTTGTCCAGGCCGTCGATGCCCATGCGCGTTCCCGGATGTGGTTGATGATGGGCCGGGCTTCTTCTTGCCGGTCCAGTTCGATGAGGGCTTCCGCTTTCATCAGCAGGACATCGTTGTATTGGAGGATGTCCCAGTTCTGGGCGCTGCCAAAGAAAGCCCCGCCTTTGCGAATCGCCCCGCTGCTCTGTAACTGTATTTCTTTCATGGGTAAGAAGTAGCCGTATACGGCGGGGGTTCTGGACCACGAGGGCTGAACCACAAAATCCACGTCGTATTTAAAGGGATGGGAGACCACCCCTATCGTGTGATCCAAGCGGGGATCTACCGTGTTGGGGGCTTGGAAATCCCCGGGGGCGCTCATGGGAGCGTCGTTGAAGTGCTCGAATTGGGGGAGGCCGCTTGCCGGATCGGTTTTGAATGCATTGACCAGGTTTTGGCTGGCGTGGTGAAACGAGCAGCATCCGTAGGTCGAGGCCATGTTATAATTGAGTCCATGCTCGAAATCCACCCTTCCCCAGGTTGTTCCATCGTCGAGGGAATATTGGATGGCAAATATCGACTCGCTGTTGTTTTCGTAGCCGTACGTCCATTTCTTCCCGAAGTTGTCAACCAGCGAATACTTGCCGGATTGGATGACCTGATCGGTAAGCGAAACCACGCTTTCCAGTTTTGCCCGGTCGATGCTGACCACGGCATGGGCATCGTTTTGCACGTATGCCTGGTACAGGCGGGTTTTGGCGAGGTAGGAGATGGCAGCCCATTTGTTGGGGCGGCCCACTTGTTGCTGGGCGTCCGGCAGGTGATCCACACCGTACTGGAAATCTTCGGCAATTTTATCCCACAGTTGGTCGCTGGTAAACTGTCGGTTGGAAATGTTTTTGGTCTCTTCCTGGGGAACCGTATGATCGATCCACACCGGATAGTTGAACAGGCGCTTGAGGATAAACATCAAGTGCCCTCGTAAGAAACGCAATTCGGCCTGCCGTACGCTTTTGGCCTGCTGTAGCCCCGTGATGGCGTACTGATCGTCCGTAAACCCATCCAGTTTTAACAAGGCGAGGTTAATACGGGAAATGGCTTGGTAAACCCCTATCCACGTATTGTTTTGGTAGCCGGCTACGGCAGGGGTGACCAAATGGTATTGTTCCAGGTCATTGATTGCCCCTTGGTCTGCGACGCCGCTTCCGCCTTTATAGGCATCGTCTGAGCGGATGCTTCCCCAAACATAATCACTGTTCCAGGTAAAGTTCCAACCCGTATTGGAGACACCGGCGTAGGCGGCGATAATCAAATCTTCCGTTTTCTGGACGCTGTTCAGGTCGGTTTCCAGTACCACCCCTTCAGGTGTAACATCCAGAAAGGATTCCGAACAGGAGAGGGCTGTGCCCCCTATCAGGGCAATCGCAACCGCGAATAATTGATTCCTTCTCATCATTTTATGTATTAAGGATTACCTAATTAAAATTGTATATCAAGTCCAAGGGTATACCGGATGGGACGTGGGTAGATGGCACCCGGTGTTTCGGGGTCCGGACCTGTAAAGATCTTGTCTTTCGATTTGTTGAAGAACAACAGCGCATTGTCTGCAACCCCGTAAATGCGGACGGAGCCGAGTTTTGCAGCCCTGGTCAATCGCTCGGGCAGGGTATAACCCAGTTGGACCTGCTGGATCTTGAAATAGTCGCCCGAGACCAGAAAGTAGTCTGAAGCCCGCAATTCGTTATTGGCATTTACGAGGGAAAGTGCGGGAATGTTGGAACCCCTGTTTTCGGGTGTCCATGCATCGAGCAGCCGCGAGCCTTTATTTACCCCCGAAGCGGTACCCAAGAAGTCCGTGTAGTTTTTGCTGCCATCATTCACCGTGACGTGTCCTACCCCGCGCATGAATACAGCGAGGCTGAAGTTCTTGTAACCCACCTGGACGTTTACCCCATATATGAAGCCCGGAAGTTCAGTGCCCAACCAGTCCTGATCAAGTGCATTGATGGTACCGTCGCTGTTTAAATCGCGGTACCGTATCCTCCCAATCCCTTTGCCGGGTTGGGTAGCGTGTGCATCAACCTCTTCCTGGGATTGGAAAAGCCCATCGGTGACATAGCCAAACAGCGAGGAACGCGAGCGGCCCAGGATATCTTTCTCCACGTTTCCGGGGAAAGAGCGTACCACGGATGACGGCAGGTAAGTGATTTCATCGTGGAAGTGCGAGACATTTCCCGTAATGGAATAAAATAGGTCACCTTGCTGATCTTGATAACCCAGTGATACCTCAAAGCCTTTATTCAGCATGGTTGCCCCATTGACCGTTTTGGCGGCCCCTTCTCCCAGTACGCCGGGAGTTGGTGGCGTTACCAGGATATCGGATGTCTCCCGGTTGAAATAGTCGAACGATCCGGTGAGCCGGTTAGCCAGGAATCCGAAATCAAGCCCCACATTCAGCTCGTTGGTGGTTTCCCAGCGCAGGTTGGGGTTAGCCGATTGCTTGGCCACGTAACCTGAGTGCAGGTTGCCGGTATTGTCGCCGTTGATGTCGTAGGCTGTACCCGTTGCCCGGATGGTCGATTCCACGGTACCGTAATTGGTGACAAATGTCTGGAAACGGGAGTAGTCGCCGATTTCCTGGTTCCCCGTCTTTCCCATGCCCGCCCGGAGCTTCAGGTTTGACACCCAATCCAGCTGATTCTTGATGAACCCCTCGTTGCTGACCACCCATCCCACGGAAACGGCGGGAAACATGCCGAATTTATTGTTTTCTCCAAACCGCGATGAACCGTCGTAACGCAGGGTAGCTGAAAGCAGGTAGCGCTCGTCAAACGAGTAGTCGGCTTTACCGAAGTACGACACAAGCTGGTTGCCCAATGAAAATCCGTCATTGGATGCGATGCCCGTACCGGCCCCGAGTTGGAAGTATTCGTCGCTTTGTACAGCAAAACCCTGTTTGAGCGATTGATAGTATTTGATGGAGTTCTTGATGGCCTCCATCCCGCCCATCACATTCAGGCGTGATTTGTTTTGGATATACAGGTAGTTGATGGTATTGGACCAGGTCCAATTGAATACGTTTCGTTGCGCGATGGATAAGTTGTTGACGGTTCGGTTGATGAAACCGTGGGAATACGTACGTTCGATGTTCCGGTCGTTGTTGTACGTGTAGTCTATACCGAAGTTTGACCGGAAAGTCAGGTTTTCAATCGGCTTGAAGTCGAGGTAGGCATTTCCGAATGTCTGGAGGTCGGAGTTGGTATCGTCCTTATCCAGGTCGGCCAGGAAAACGGGATTCATCCGATCGGAAAATCCGCTTCCGATGGGGCCGGCAAACGAGCCATCTAGCTTGCGTACGGGGAGGATGGGTAGTATCGTCGTGGCCAATTGGATGGGATTGGACCCTACGGGAACCAAACGGCTCTTTCCGGTGGCATCCCACCCCGCCTGGCCGTACTGATCGCCGCCCATTGGGTTTTCTTTTGCCTTGATGATCTGGAAGTTTTCGCCGATTTTGAGTTTGCCATTGAACAGGTTGACCGAGTTATTTGCCCGGCCGCTAAACCGGTCGTAGGCGTTGTTGATTACCGTTCCCGAATTGGAGAAATAGCCGAAGCTAAACAGCGTGGCACTCTTGTCATTGCCTGCGGAGAAGGTAACATTGGTATTGCTGACAATTCCGGTTTTGAACACTTCATCCTGCCAGTCGGTATTTGCGGAGGGGATGTTGGTATCGCCATTGATGTATTGTACGGGAATGACGCGTTGCAATGTCTTCGCGCTACCCTCTCCGGTTTCTTCGAAGCTATACAATGCCGAATGGGCGGAGGTGGGGGTTCCGTCATTGACCGAAGCCCGCCACAGTGCGCGCCCGTAGGTCTCCGTATCGAGCATATCGATGCGCCGGGCGATACTGGCGGCGGTGATGCTTGAATTGACCGATACACTCACCCTATCTTTGCCCTGCTTGGTCGTGACAACGATGACGCCATTGGAGGCGCGCGATCCGTATATGGAAGCGGCCGAAGCATCTTTTAATACCTGCATGGACTCGATGGTATTGGGGTCCATGAACTGAAGGATGTTGGGGTCCGTGGTAGGTATTCCGTCGATGATATACAACGGGCTTGTATTACCCAGTGTATTTTGCCCCCGTATACTTACTGTACGGGCCCGCCCGCTGGACGAACCGTCTGACTGGATATACAGACCCGGCACTTTGCCCTGGATGTTTTGGAGCACGCTACCCGATGGGATGTCTTTTGAATCTTTCATATCAACCACGGCTACCGACCCCGTCAGGTCGGCTTTGCGCTGTACCTGATAACCCGTTATCACCACTTCTTCCAGGGCTAGGTTGATGTCCAGCTGGATTTGGATGGGGGCAATATCCGTTATTTTGTGGGTTTTTGGCTCAGCACCCACCAATGAAAAGCGCAATGTTTGTCCTACGGACGCGCCGATGTGGAATGTACCATTTTGGTCCGTTTTTGCACTTAAGTTGGTTTCCACGACAGTAACTGTCACCAAATCAAGCGGTTCTCCGTTTGCATCGGTCACCTGACCGGTGATCTGCGATTCCTGGGCCTGCATCAGTTTGAAGAAGAGCCCAAAGCAAATCATGAATACTAATTTTTTGCTCATTTTTTTTGTATTAGAAATAAAACCTCACCACAGCAGAAAAGCCATTCCGTGTGCGATTTACCCAATTGATTCATCGGTCATACCCGATATGGGGTATGCTTGGTTAGCCGGCCTGACTAGAACAGGCAGCGTTTCATTTTCTGTTTTTGTTTATTCATAATTCATTGTTAATTGGTTTTCAAATCATTTAGTTGTGCGGTTTTTTCTTATCCTCGCGTTTCCGGAGGGTATTTTCCCATATGAAATGATCCAGGTCTGCCCGGGAATAGTGCGGACAAGCTCCCGTTTTCGTGGTAACGTACGCCCCCAGTGCCGTAGCCAACTCCAACAGGGTTTCATTTCCTTCACCCTGCAGTTTTTGTACTAAGAAAGCGGCCAGGAAGGCGTCGCCGCTTCCCACGGTATCTGTTACGGATACGCGAATGGCGGGGAAGTCCCGACGGGTACCCGGAGTATAGTACGAAGCTCCTTGTGCCCCTTTGGTTACGATGATTTCCCCTAATTCATAGCGCTCCTGTAATCGGCCGACCCTTTCGTCTTCGCTGCCCCTACCTATATCCAACCAATTGGATACCTGTGCCAGTTCATGGCTGTTGAGCTTGGCCGCGTCGGCACGGCGGAACAATCCGTCAATAAGCTCCGGTGTATAATGAGGCGGTCTCAGGTTAACATCAAATAGGCGGTATTTGGCGTGATCGAGTAATTGCTGCAGGGTAGCGTGGCTTTGTGTGCTGCGTGCGGCCAGGCTGCCATATACCAATACATCCGAGGTATGGATCAACGTCGAGAGACGTGGATCATATTGGATGAAATCCCAAGCGACCGGTTCTAAAATTTGATAGGATACCTCGTTGTCTCTCCCGATGGTTGCCATGACGCGGCTTGTTTCGTACTGTTCATCGACCTGTACAAAATCAATCGCTATTCCCATGCCGCTGAGGAAATCCAATAGCGCCCTGCCGTCGGTGTCATCACCTATCCGGCTGACCAGTACACTGGGTATGCCTAATCTGCGTAGGTGGTAAGCGACATTCATGGGAGCCCCGCCCGGTTTCCTGCCCGAGGGCAATACGTCCCACAACACCTCTCCATAACAAACGACCTGTTTACGCCCGGTTTCCATATCCGTTTTTTTTCTATCCATCAATGTATCAGGTTTCCGCCGATCTGCTCCAATGATTTCCCTTTGGTTTCGGGCATCAGACGGATGACAAACAGGAGCTGAAGCACCATACACAATGCAAACACCAAGAACGTGGTTCCACCGCCGGCCCATTCGCTGAGCATGGGAAAGAAGAACGTGATGACCGCGGCCATTACCCAGTGCGTCAGGCTGCCCAGCGTCTGCCCTTTTGCGCGCACCTCGTTGGGAAAGATCTCCGAGATGAATACCCAGATCACCGCTCCCTGCGAGAATGCAAAGAAGGCGATGTAAATCATCAGGTACACTGTCACAGCCAATCCATTGGGGTTTTCGGAATAAAAGGAGTGGGATACGAGTGCCAGCGCGGCAATCAGCCCAACCGAACCGATTAGCATCAATTTGCGTCTGCCCACTTTATCAATCACGTTGATGGCGATTAGGGTGAAGGTAAAATTGACCACTCCGATGCCTACGGTCGAGAGCAGGGAACTTTGCGCTCCTAATCCTGCCATCTCGAAAACGCGCGGTGCATAGTAGATGATGGCATTGATGCCCGAAACCTGGTTGAATACTGCAAAGGTAATCGCTAAGAACACGGGGAAGCGGTATTTTTTATTGAACAGCGAAGCTTGACTGTTGCCGTTTGCCGTGTTTGCGGAGGCTAAGATGGATTCCAGCTCTTCGTGGTAATTCAAGGGGTTGATTTTCTTCAAAACAGCTAAGGCAGATTCGCGGTTTTCGCGATATAGAAGTAGCCAACGGGGGCTTTCCGGTACGTAGTGGATGAGAAGGTAAAACAAAGCGGCAGGTAGTGCCTGTACACCAAGCATCCATCGCCACGAATTTTCGCCCCCCTGTCCGATGAGGTAATTGGAAAGGTAAGAAACGAGGATGCCAAGCACCACATTGAACTGGAAAAGACCCACGAGACGGCCGCGCTTGTCTGCCGGTGATATTTCCGAGATGTAAATAGGTGCGGTTACCGATGAGACCCCTACACCGATGCCTCCCAGAAACCTGAAAAGGATAAACAGGGACCAATCTTGCGCAAGGGCTGTACCAAGGGCCGAGAAGAAATACAGGGCGGCGATCACGAACAACGTACGCTTTCGACCGAACCTGTCGGAAGGATAGGCACCCATCAGGGCGCCGACGACAGTACCCACCAGGGCGATAGCCATCGTAACGCCATGCTGTATTTCACTGAGGTTCCAATGGAGTTGGACGGATTTTTCTGCCCCGGATATGACGGCGGTATCAAAGCCGAAAAGAAAACCACCCAAAGCCACCACGAACGACCATGCAATTACTGTGTTTTTTGTCATAAGGAATGTTACGTTTATAAATTGGTGCAATCAGCAGCAAATGTATGGGGGTTGGGATTTCGCGATGTTCAGGATTGTTGCAAAATCATTCAGTTTTTGTTTTTTTAAACAAACAGCTTATAATCAGCTGATTGCATAATTTTCGAACTAAACGGATTTCAATTTTGTATCGGGACTTTCAATAATTGAACACAGAATCGGCTAGGTTTTGCTGTTTTATCACAGGATGGGTTATATGAAAAGCAATTTTTCTTAACTTACACTTGTAATTATAAACCCGGTGAAAAATGGTATAAAAAACCATTCAGGATCTTTTGACGGTAAAAAACGATGAGAAAATCTTGGATTATCATATGCTTGGTAGCGCTTATGCAAGCTTGTGGTTTGGGAGACCATAAACCGGCGTATCGCATCGCGTTTTCACAGTGTGTGGGATCCGATGCCTGGCGGCAAACCATGTTGGAGGAAATGAAACGAGAACTTTCGTTTTACCCCGACGTGGAGTTTATCTATCGCGACGCGGATAACAGCAGTGAGTTACAAATACGGCAGTTGCACGAGTTGCAGCGTATGCGCCCCGACCTGATTATCGTGTCTCCCAATGAAGCAGAGCCGCTCACACCAGTCGTAGACGATATCTTTCGCAGTGGCACCCCGGTGATCGTGACGGACCGTAAAACAGCGTCCGGTCAATACCACGCATATGTGGGGGCTGACAACTATAAAATTGGTTACATGGCGGGTCAATACCTTGCCGAACAATTGGGTCGACGGGGCACAATCAGTGAGGTGACCGGATTGCCGGGATCTTCGGCGACCATCGAGCGGCAACGGGGATTGCACGATGCGTTAAACGCGTATCCGGGTATCCGGTTGCTGCTACAAGTGAATGGACAGTGGCTGATAGACGTAGCCCGGTCGCAGGTGGCACGGCAGGCAGCACAGTTGTCGACTGCGGATGCCATCTTCGCTTACAACGATCAAATGGCACTGGGAACCTATCAGGCATTACAGGAAGCATTGCCCGGTAATCGAATAAAGATTGTTGGGGTGGATGCGCTGCCCGGGGAAAATAACGGGCTGCATTTTGTGGCCGAAAATGTGTTGGACGCGTCTATGCTGTATCCCACCGGGGGCAAAGAATGCATCCAAACGGCGATGGCTATTCTCAAGGACCAACCCTATCAACGGGAGAATATTTTAGGGACGTTGGTTGTAGACTCTACCAATGTACAGTTGATGCGGCTGCAGACCGATAAGATCATCAGCCAGCAGCGGGACATTGATAAACAACAGCAGTTGTTTGCGGAGCAACAAAAAATATTCAGCAACCAGCGGCGGGTGCTTAACATCCTTGTGGTAAGTTTGGTACTTGTTGTGGTTTTCGCTGGGATTTCATTTTATTCATTGAAAGCCAATTGGGATAAAAACAAGCAGTTGGAACACCAGAACCATGAAATCCTCGAACAGCAACGGCGTATTTTGGAAATGACCCAGGAGGTGGAGCAGGCGGCGGAGGCAAAGATCAATTTCTTCACCAACATTTCCCACGAGTTCAAGACACCGCTTTCACTGATTTTGGTGCCCTTGGAGGAGCTGCTGAAAAACGGTAAACTGCCTGAAGGGACCCATCGCTCGCTTGCGCTCATCAAGCGGAATGCGTTGATCCTACAGCACCTCGTTTCGCAATTGATAGACCTAAGGCGGGTTGGGTACGAAGGGTTGCATATTAAAGCAAAGCGGCAAAGTTTGTTGCTGTTTTGCAGCAATGTGGTTCAATGCTTCCGGCCATTGGCACAACAACGGGCGGTAAACCTCCGGCTGGAAAACGAAGCTTCGGAAACCACGTTGTGGTTTGATGAGGACCTGATGGAGAAACTGTTGTACAACCTGCTGTCAAACGCATTCAAGTTTACACCGGAAGGCGGTGACATTGTACTGCGGTTGACTGAACCGTCGTCTGACCGGGGCTGGGTGGAGATCCAGGTAGTCGACACCGGTGTCGGTATCGCTGAAGCAGACCTGCCGCACCTGTTTGAGCCGTTTTATCAGGGTGAAAACCACGCGCAGGGTTCGGGTATCGGCTTGGCACTGTGCAAGGAGATCGCATCGTTGCACCATGGCCGTATCGCCTTATACAGCGAGCGGGGGTGTGGTACGACCGTGTCGATCAGCCTCCCAGTGGGCAGTGATCACCTTAGCGAGGAAGAGAAATTTGTTTCCGCTTTTCCGGAAACCGGACGGGACTTCCATCGCGTGGGCACCGAATTACCTATGTTGGATCCCAAGGTCGATGTGCGGGCAATGGAACCGGAGCAGGTAGGCGAAATGGAAGGGTACGCCATGAATACACACTCGGTTTTGATTGTAGAAGATCATGCGGAAATGCGTCAATTTTTGGCAGACAAGTTTGCCGAGCGATTTACGGTCTTTACGGCTCCCAATGCGAAAGAAGGCTTTCGCGAGGCTGTTGAGCAGTTACCCGATCTTATCCTTTCGGACGTATTGATGCCGAAGGAGCTGGGCACCGAGCTGGTACGCAAGCTGAAAGCCGATGTAAGGACGGCTGCGATACCGGTGGTATTGCTCACCGCCCGGGGAACGGATGAACAAATACGGACGGGCCTTGAATCCATGGCGGATGCCTACCTGACCAAACCATTCAATATGGATTATCTGCTGGTTGTGGCCCAAAACCTGATTGCCAACCGTAAGATCCTGCAACGACATTTCAGCAGCGAAGTGGCAGAATTACGGCCACCTGGTTACATCGCCACTGCCGACAAGCGGTTTCTTAGTGAACTCTCAGGGGTGGTGGAAGAAAACATCGCCAACAGTGAACTGAATGTGGACTACCTTTGCGAGCGGTTGGCAGTATCCCGTATCCAACTATACCGGAAGGTCAAATCACTGCTGGACTGCAGCATCAACGACTATATTTCGGGGCACCGGCTGAAGCGTGCAAAGCTACTGCTGCAGCAAGACGTACCCATCAATAGTGTGGCTTATCAAACCGGTTTTTCCTCGCCTGCCTATTTTTCCACGGCCTTTAAGAATAAGTACGGGGTGTCACCCTCCGCATTCAAGAAGAACCTGGCAGATGTCGTTTAATTTTTGGCGGTACGGAATAAACTCGTATTTTTAGCGGTCAAAGTAGGTTGACCCATTTTGAATAATGAAAAGAAAACTGCTGTTTGTTTTAGGAAGTCTGTTTGTCTGTATGGGGGCGTATGCGCAGAATTTGTCTGACTTTGAGGCTAAGCAGCTGGTGTACAGGGGCGATACGCTGCCCTATCGCATACTATTCCCCGAAGGCTATGACCCCAATGGTAATTATCCCGTATTGTTTTTTCTCCATGGTGCGGGTGAGCGTGGGAATGATAATGAGAAGCAACTGGTTCATGGGGCAAACCTGTTTTTATCGGATAGTGTACGCAAGGCGTTTCCAGCCATCGTCATCTTTCCGCAATGTCCTGCCGATTCGTACTGGAGCAATGTGGATATTCAATCGGGGGAAGGGGGTAGCCGGGAATTCTATTTCCGCACAGGCGGAAAGCCTTCTACAGCAATGGCATTATTCCTGCGTTTGGTAAAAGATGTGTTAAAAAATGAAGCGGTGGATGAACAGCGGGTCTATATCGGGGGGCTCTCTATGGGAGGAATGGGAACGTATGAAGCGCTGCGGCGCAAACCCAAGGTATTTGCGGGTGCCTTTGCCATCTGTGGGGGAGATCATACATCCAACGTCAAGAAATATGCCCATGTGCCGCTTTGGATATTTCATGGGGAACAGGACGATGTTGTGCCGTCAACGCACTCACATGCCATTGTTGCCGAATTGAAGCGGCTTGGTGGCAACCCGAAATACACGTTTTACCCGACAGCAAATCACAACAGCTGGGATTCCGCGTTTGCTGAACCTGACTTGCTCCCCTGGCTCTTCAGTCAACTAAATAAATAAGGGAGATCGTGTAACACCCTGCTGTGGACCGTGTCTAATTAGCGATAATTACGTGAGATGTCGGTGCAAATGTCCAATACGGAAAATGTAAAGCTGTCGCTGCAATCGATCAGCAGTAACAAGCTGCGTACTTTTTTGACGGCATTGATTATTGCGATCGGAATCACCGCACTGGTAGGAATTCTGACCTCAATCGACGCCATTAAAAGCTCGCTTACCGACTCTTTTTCTGCGATGGGATCCAACTCGTTTAACATCCGCAACCGGGGAATCAATGTACAGATCGGGGGTGGGGGTACACGCCCAAAACAATTTGCCCCCATCACTTACTACCAGGCCAAGAATTTCAAAGACCAGTTTGATTATCCGGCTGTGGTTTCGTTGAGCACGTATGCATCGACAGGAGCCATAGCGAAATACAAGAGCGAAGAGACCAATCCGAACATTAATATTCTCGGTGCGGATGAAAATTACTTGGAGACCGCCGGATATAAATTATCCTTAGGACGCAATTTTTCGCAGCGGGAGGTGGAATATGGAAGCAATGTTGTGATTGTGGGCTCCGAGATTGTTAAGCGGCTGTTTAAGAAGAATGAAGATCCGCTTGACGCATTCATCACGATCGGGAACGCGCGGTATTCGATCATCGGTGTGCTGGAAGACAAGGGTTCGAGCGGAGGCTTCGGCGGAGACAAAACCTGTGTAATTCCGCTATTGAAAGCCCGTGCCGTCATGGCTTTCGGGCAGCCTTCGTATACCATTACAGTGATGGTAGGAAACCCGCAGCATATGGATTCAGCAATCGGGGAAGCTACTGCTTTATTCCGCAATGTACGTGGTGTGCGGGTCGGTCAGGAGACTAATTTTGAAATCACGAAAAGCGACGCGGTGGCACAGATCCTGTTTGACAGTTTGATGTATGTGCGGTGGGGAGCCATTATCATCGCCTTGATTACACTTCTTGGTGCCTCCATTGGCCTGATGAACATCATGCTGGTATCGGTTACGGAGCGCACCCGGGAAATCGGCATACGCAAAGCCATCGGCGCTACACCCCGTGTTATCCGCAGGCAGTTTCTCACCGAAGCGGTGGTCATTTGCCTGATGGGAGGTTTTGCGGGCATCTTTCTTGGAATATTGATCGGTAATCTTTTGGCGGTGTTGATGGGAGCAAGTTTCATCATCCCCTGGCACTGGATTATACTGGGTGTTGCTGTGTGTGTGGGAGTGGGTATGGTATCGGGTTATTACCCCGCCTCAAAAGCCTCCCGGCTTGATCCGGTAGAGGCATTGAGGTATGAGTAGAGTGGGTTTGTAGCATTGCAGTTAACAGTATATTACCTATTGATAACGGGGAATTCCGAAATCCTCAACGTAGTACAACCATAGGGAATGAGTGTTATTTCTTCCTCCGGGGTGTCGATGTCTGGTTGATAGACATTGCTGTGAGGTTGCGGTCCGGCCATTCCATTATACAATTGCCATTGGGGCATCCGTTTTCCAATGGCTTTGATTTCGATGGGTGCATTTTCCAAGTTCCACGGATAATCCGGATCGGTGCCTTTTTTGTGCACCACTTTGAATACATGCTGGAGGTCATTTTGGGAAAAATCCAGGATGCCATAGTTCCAGGGAGATTCGGGATACACTTCAAAATAATGGGATCCAAACGTAGTATCACGATCTGTAAACGCCCTTTTTTCCCAACGCTCGGCTATCTTTAGTGCATATACCAAGGGTCCCCGCTCTACGGCTATGGAGTTTTCGTACCATTTACTGGTGTGTATGCCCATGGGAATCTCCAAGGTGATCGTGTCTCCTGACTTCCATGTGCGGTCAATTATGGCGATACCTCCATCTATGGACGACGGGAACCACGATTGACCATTTATTTTTATCTTGGGGTTGTCGCACCAGGAGGGCATCCGCAGGTGAAAAGGAAAATGTACGGAATCAACATCATCAAGTATGGAGATATGGAACCGTATAGATTCTTCGAACGGATAGCGGGTTTCCTCGGTAATTTTTACGTTTATCCCTTGGTTCACTTTTGCGGTAATCGTACTTGGTGCGTATACCAGTGCCCCCAGTCCGCCGTCATCGGTTGCATACCAGAGATTCTGTGTGAATTTCGGCCAGCCTTGATGCATGTTTGAAGTGCAGCATGGGTATCCGGAAAGCAATCCAAATATAACATCGGTGCCGTGGTGGTTGGTATTGAAATTATAAGCCCGGCGTTGGATCTGTACCTGATTGGCTTGCTGGAAATATTGCCTGGCCATAAAGTCGTCCGTGGCTTGGGTGGGCAGCGCATTGAAAGCAACGCGTTCCAAATGTTCCGCAAACTGAATATCGCCCGTGATTTCCAGCATTTTCTCCAGGGAGAACATCAATTCCACGGCCGAGCAGAACTCGGATCCCTGCGTAGGAACATTGCCATGCAGTCCCTCATCGCCACCGTACATGCCCTGAGGCTGTCCATTGAATTTCCGGATATCTGCAACGCCTCTTTTGACCGCATCCAGAAAGCGTTGATTGGGATTTTGTTGGTAATAGATGACCGGTTCTTTAATGCCTTGCGCAAGGTTGACACAGTGGATGCGGTTGATGCTGGTCAGCACTTCCCGTTCTTCGAATAGGGAGGTGAAGTCTATTCCCTGTTTGTGAAGTAGTTCCGCCAATGCCAACAGAGACTTTTCGCCGGTAATGTTATACAGCCAATACACTGCTTGAAGGTTGTCGCCTGAGCGATACGCTGCCCAGAAGGTCCAATGAGCGAGTGGTTTATCTTGCAGGGTGTTCAACTGGTAATGGAAATAGTTGGTCATCAGTTTGACGACACGTTCATCGTGCGTGGCTGAGTAGTATTGCTGCAAGATTTTCAGCATCACCATCTTTGGCCACCAGTCATGTGCATTGTCGCGTTGCAGACCGCGTTCGGGGCCATAGTCTGTATCCGGGCCAAAATAACCGTCGGGTTTCTGGCTGGCGATGGCCCATTCGATCCACGGTTGGACTTTAGCTTTCAGTGTGTCGTCGTCAAGCAGGTAAGCCAGGGGCAGCAATCCATCTATCCAATAAGGGCCACGTTCCCACTGATCGCCGTCGCCTCCCAGCCATCCGTTGCGTGCACCCATCACCGCCGGGTACAGTTGCTCCAATTGGCCGGTTGCACCATTTTTTTGTCTGATGAGCATCTCTCGTAGCCAACCATCGGGTTTAATGCTTCCCAAGGGCAACTCCATATACGGCTTGCTTTTCAATGGCGCACGGTTATTCAGGTAGTTTTGCGCAAAAGTTTGGTTGCAGGCAATGATGAACGCAATGAATATAAGCGCCCGCAATCTGTTTGTGATAGAATTATTCATAGTTCTATGGTGAGTTTTTGAAGTTGATCCGCTTCGGATCTAAGTATACCGTTGACGAATACCCGGAAGCCTTTTCCTTTTCCATACTTCATTCCGGTGCGATCGTATAACAGGGTTAGCGACTTGCCCCGATAGGGAATATAATCCAGGCAAAAATAATCCCAGGTATCGTTCGGGAGCAAGGGGTCGATGACCAGGGTGTCCGATTCTTCGGCACATAGGCCGATCAGTCCGGAGATCACAAGGTCGCAAAAAGAGGAATGATTGTAATCTTTTCCGCGTTCCACTCCTCCTTTTCCGGCAGACCAGCTTCCTTCGGACCAGTTTTTCAACCGGGTTCTTGCAATCCAGTCTCCGGTATAAGGGTTGAGGTTTTCATCGATCCAGGAGATTGTATTTCCATCCTCATCGATCCGCTGATGCGAACGGGCATAGGTAAGCAGCACTTCCAGGTAATCCCTTTTATTTACGACCTGTTGTTGGTAGCCATGTAGCAGGTTGGCCATCGCTTTGAGGGTGATGCTGGTGGCAAAGGGCCAGCTGGGGCCGTTCCACTGGCATTCGTGGCCGTCGTATGCTACCTTAAAATCCGGGTGACGCTGCTCGGCTGTCGTGGGGCCATAAGGAGCCCAGAATCCCGCTCGGTCCATGAGCTGCGCCCACGCAATCGAGTGGCGGTTTTCGGGGATGGAGAAGTACCAGGGGGTATAGCCGTGTAATTCGCGGACATCGGTTTTCTCAAGCGCAGAACTTCCCCTCGGAATGACCTTGAAAAAAGCGGCTTCTTCGTCCCAGAGTAAGTTAAGCAGCTTACTTTTTAGCTGGAAAGCTTTGGTGGCAAACCGTTCGCTGATGGCCTGCTTTCCCAGCCTGCTTGCGATTTCGGACAACGCTTTCGCATCGCCGTACATATAACTATTAATGGTTGCCCGGTATCCTTCCATATTGTTGCTTTGTATCCCGGAAATGGATACTTCCATCCCATCTCTGTTGTCCGACTGCCAAAATAGGCCGTTGGTGTCCAAATGGCTATTCTCCCACTCCCTGAAGTTGGTTTCCAGCAAGGGTAACATGTGGGCGAGAAACTCCCCATCGGGGTGGACCTTAGTGAATGCATGGATTGCATCAGCGGCCCAAAAGCTATACAGCCTCGGGCTACCGCCACCACTAAACCAGAATTTGGCATAGTCTCGTAGATATTGTGCATTCCTGAGCCAGCGGCCTTCGTAAAAGTGGTGAGCGGCTGGACAACTGATCGAATTGTATTTGCCAGCCCACGGTACTTCCGGCAGAAATTCGGTAATGATATATCCGTCAGGGGTATGTTTAATGTGTTTGCGATACGTCCACCACCGGAAATAGTAGGTTTGTTCCAGTTGTTTATCCGGACATTCAAAAAACGGAATGTTCTCCTGAATGAAAGCCCAGGCTTCGCTATTCGGGATGGCCTGCCGATACAGCTCGTTGTCATGTTGGTTGAATGCATCGATGTAGAACTTGAAATCCATCGGATTCAGCACCTGCGCTTCCGTTGCTGTTGGAGCAAGCAGCGTCACAAAAAGTAAGTGTTTCAATAACTTCATGGTTCCAACGTTGTATCAGTACGTAAATCTTTGGAAGTGGCAAGCACAATGACACGGCCTTGGTCACCCACTGCATTGTAGAAATGATAAACCACGTCGTTCCATTTGATTACCCAGGGTTTATGTGCGAATTGCTTATCATAGGGTTCGGATGGCGCGATTAGGTCTTCGCCTTCCCATGGTGTCCAATGAATCAGATCATAGGAACAAGCAAAACGTTCGAATGCTCCCGGGCGCCAGAAAGCGCCGAAGTAAAACATTACATACAGATCATTGATTTTGGTAATCTGTGCGTCTCCGCAGATGCCTTGATGCATGGTGATTAACGGTTGTTCGCCGTAGCGTTTCCAGTTTTCCAGGTCGTCAGAAACCGCCATGGCAATGCTTTCGAATCCCTCGCCGTTTGCATCTTTTTCCCGTCCTTTTGCATTGTAATACATGAGATACGGATGTCCCGTCACCCCCTCGGTATCTTCGATGATTAAACTTTTATAGATGGTCAGGTTATCGTACCACCGCGCATCGGCATCGGAAGCGGATAAAATCGGAGTTGGGTTGCGCGTCCATTCAAGAGGTTCCGTGATATCCTCCGTGGATGCCAACCCAATGCCCAGCTGACCTGCTTCGTATCCTTGGCTGGAGCCGCCCAGATAGGACAACCAATACCTGCCATTTTGTTGTCTCGGCTGATAGGTTCCTCCCCATTCGATGTCTATGAGCGACACATAACCGGCCTTCTGTGAAGCATCCCATGTGGTGTCTGTAAACGATAGAATACGCCCTTTGGTGTCCCAATGCAGAAGATCGGCGCTTTCTGCCAGCCATGTTTCATAGCCTTTGCCATCGAAAACGATATACGTCATGTACCACGTATTGTCCACCCGAAAGATCGTGGGGCTATCGACCATTTTGGTCGAATCCGGCGGAGCGAGGACGATACCGTATTTGTGGGGGGTCCTGATTGTTTCAAATACGGTATTCATGGTTTCTATGGATACCACCCGCTGGCTCTTGCTTGCACCGTTGTGATCGCATGCCATTGCGCACAACACAGTGACTGACAACAGACAGGAAATCCAATTGCTGGGGAGATGAATTTTCAACATTTTTTATTCTTTATTCAACAAAATCGATGTGACCCGGCGGGGAATCCATACTTGCATGGGTTGTTTGCCGCGGTTTGCCCATGCAAAATAAGGTATCGCCTTAAACGGTTGCACGGACGTGGTGGCTGATGCGCGGTCCGGAGTGGGTATGACAGCTTCCACCTCGCCGGATAGGGTGTATATGCCACCCAGCAAGTGGGGTTCCCATGTTTCCAAGAGCGGCACATCATCCTTGAGGATGACATTGAAAATTCCGCTGGCATTGTCTGCTTCTTCAAGGCAATATACCAGGGGGCCGCGTTGCAGGGCAACTTTACCGCGGTCTTGCGACACGCTGTCTGACGCCAATACGCGTTTTATTTCCATGGGTATCCGGATATCAACCCGATCTCCCTTTTTCCATGTATTGTGTACAATGGCATATCCATTGACCATTTTATACTGGGTCGGCTTGCCATTGATGCGGATTTCGGTATCCGGTGTTTCCGTGTTCGCAAACCGGTATAGGCCGCCGGAAATCGCATCGTTGCGTGCCCATCCCGGAATGCGCAGATGCAATGCAAATTCTCCGGTGTGTTCGGGCTCCAACAGTAGCGAAACAGACCCTTCCCATGGATAATTGGTCTGTTGGGTCAGTTTTACCCGGTTATTTTTCAGGGAGACGGTTGTTTTGCTGCCTGCATAGATATTCAACCAGATATCGTGCTCATCGTGGGCATACAAGTAATTTCCGACCGATGCCAAAAGGCGGGCGATATTGGAGGGACAGCAAGCGGTTCCGAACCATTCCTTGCGGGTATCACCCTCATAACTGGTTAAGGGATTGGGATAAAAAAAGCGGTCACCGGTGAGCGATATGCCTGCAAGCGCTCCATTAAACAGACTCCGTTCCAGCACATCAATGTACATCGCATTGCCGGTCAGTTGATTCATCCGCTGGTTCCAGAACACCATTCCTACAGAAGCACACGTCTCACCATATGCCTCAGCATTGGGCAAATCAAAGCTTTTCGTAAAGCCCTCGTTATGGCGGGAAGAGCCGATGGCTCCGGTGAGGTAAACGTTTTTATGAACCACATCTTCCCATACGCGTTGCATGGCATTCAGGTAGGTGGTATTTTTGGTGTATGATGCTACATCAGCCACGCCGGTGTAGTAGTACATGGCGCGTACGGCATGCCCGGTGATGTGGCTTATTGCTTCGATGGGCTGGTCATCCTGGCAGTACCGGGGTCCCCAGGCAGGATTGTCCCATATTCTGCCCACGCCATATCCGTGACCTCGTTGAGAAATAAACCAATTGGCCAGGTTGAGGTAGTTCTTGTTTCCGGTAGCTTCGTACAGTTTCACCAGGGCCAGCTCCACTTCCTGATGCCCCGTCACCCAGTTGCGCTTGCCCGGGCCAAAGATACTGTCCATGTGATCGGCCATTCGGATACCTACGTTCATCAACTTGTTTTTGCCGGTCGCATAATAGTATGCAATGCCGGCTTCGATGAGATGGCCGGCGCAATAGTCTTCGTGTTTTTCCATATCCGACCAGCGGTTTTCCAGACCGGTCAACGTATAGAAGGTGTTGATATAACCATCGGGTTCCTGCGCGGCAGCAATTTTATCGATCCATTCATCCGCTCTTTTCTCTACCTGTGGACTGGGATAAATTTTGAGAGAGTAGGCAATTGCTTCCAAGGCTTTGTAGACATCGGAATCGTCATAATAGATTCCTTCATGGCCTTTTCCGTCATTTAACAGGCCTGCGGCCCGTTCAAAATTCCGTATTCGTCCGGTCTTGGCTTCTGTATATTCCATGCACACCGGTACGGTTACTTCACTGACTTTGTGGGCGTATGTTTTCCAGAAACCGTCGTCGAGGATAACTTCCGAAAAGTGGATCGGCCGGATAAGGGGCTGGCCAACAGCGCAAGTGATGCCGCAGAACATCAGGGCAATTGAAGGGATAAAAAAAGGCTTCATAGCTAAAGATCAGCATAATTTATGTTGTACAAAAATAACATAGTTGGTGTCTATGGAACAACCATAGACACCAGAGTTTTATTGATAATCCGTATGTTGCACGAGTTTTGGGTTAGAATTGATGGCGATCTGCGGAATTGGAAAAACCGTACGGTAATTTCCGTTTGGTTTATGAGACAGCCAGCTTTTGGTGGTATAGACACCAAAGCGGATCATGTCCCTTCTGCGATGTGCCTCCCAAACAAACTCCCAACCTAACTCATCTAGCATTCTGCCGAATTGAATAGGTGTATTATCTCCGGCGGCTGTTATTTCATAATCTTCAACAAAACCGTATTGATAGCGGCTGTTTTGTAATAGTTCATCACCGGTTACGGTTGCTTTGGAAGGTGTTTCGGTAAATGCTCGCGCCCTGACTTCCGTCACCAGGCTAGCCGCATCGTTGCTTTGGCCAAGGCGCAGCAGGCATTCTGCCTTGATGAGCAAAACCTGTGCATACCGGAAAAATGGAAAATCATTGCTGAGGCTTCCCAGCGTACCAGTTTTCACTTCAAATTTATTCATCCGATAGCCTTCTGCTTCGCCGGTATAAATGCCATCGGGCAAGTCTTTGGTGAATATGAGGGGTTTACCTCCTTGGTCATACGACCCTACTAAGGGAGTTCTGCCGTCCGAAGCATATTGCGGTCCAATCATCCAGAAAGCAGGTAGGCGCTGGTCGCTTTCATCGTAGGTATCAATGAATTGAGAAATTCCTTTGGCCGAACCGGCACCCCAGGGAGTGGTCAGCATGTCGAATTTGTTGCGCAGGGATCCATGCAAGGAAAACATATGTACGCTGAATCCACCGGCTTGGTTTTCATCAAATGGTAGGGCGAAAATGATTTCAGAAGATCCCGTATTTTCCGTCCGGAATGCCGCTTTGAGATCGGATTCCAGCTGATATTTTCCAGACTTAATCACATCGTCGCACTCGTTTAGTGCCTCTTGCCACATGGGCTGACCTGTGTATACTTCCGCATTTAGGTATACGTTCGCGAGCAGCGTTTTTGCAGCCCATTTGTTGAAACGGGCATAATACAACACATTTTTTTCTTCACTGAGTGAGGGAATGGATTCGGTGAGTTCGGTAACGATGAACTGAAAAATCGTGGATCGTTCGGTCTTTTCCGGAAGCTCATCGGATCGGGTTGTGATCAGCGGAACATCGCCGAAGTTGTCAATCAACAGCCAGTAAAAGAATGCACGGATGGTGCGTACTTCCGCCACTAAGGATTCCGAAGATAGGTCGGCGGGTGGTGGAACCGTGCCATTTCGCAATTGGTCAATGACGCGGTTGGTGTTGATCACACCGGCGTACAACGTATTCCACATGTTGTTCATCTGCATACTTTCCGAATTCCAGGTATGCTCATGCATCCTTCTGTATATACCCCCATCGTCCCAGCCGGAAGCGTTGGCGGGCATAACGATCGCATCTGCAGAAGTCTCTTGAACCATGTAAAAGTTTTGATGGGATATTAGGCCCCTCATGTTGGCATAAGCCACCCCTATGGCTTGATACGCATTGGTATAGGTATACGACTCCTCTGTTAATTCGGAATATACGACTTCGTCTAAGTTATTGTTGCAGGAAGCGAAAATCAAACTGAGAAGTACGATGTATTGACCTGTTTTTTTATATATCGTTTTCATCTTTTCGACTATTAGTTTATTTTGGATTAAAACGTGAGGAAAACGCCAAGGGTATAGCTTCGCACGGCAGGATAACGGTTTTTATCGTCGATACCGGGTGCTAATCCTCCGATACTTACTTCCGGATCGATACCTTTATATTGCGTAAACGTATAAAGGTTGGAGATCGAAGCGTAAATGCGCGCATTTTTTAGGTAAGGATTGTTCATTTTCGCGTTATAACCCAAAGTTACGTTGTCGACTTTCCAGTAATTGCCATTTTCGAGGTAATAGCTGACATACTGCAATGACTGGTCGTCTGCCAGCGGCTGCTTTCCGTAGATGTTATCATACGCATTGCTCCTGAGGTTACCGCGTGTAAGCATTACCGGCGCGCTCCAAAACATTTCAGTCATATTCAAAATTTGAAAATCGAAGGCACCGCGCATGGTAATGTTCAAGTCAAAACTTTTATAGGAAAAAGTATTGTTCCAGTTGACGTAGTGCCTCGGCAGCCCATTGCCAATGATCTGTCTGTCATCTGCCTGCTGTTCGGCAATGGGTTTTGGGTTGCCATCTTTCCCCTCGATGATCCAATAGCCATCGTCGTCGATGCCTACACTTTTGAAGCCGTAAAAATTACCAATCGGCTGCCCCACCTGAACGCGATGAGTCGCTTGTTGGATTGGCTCTCCGGTATTGCCCGTGTCAAAATAACCGCTGGCCAAAGCAAAACGATCATTTGACAATGCGGTAACGCGGTTCGCATTGGTTGAGAAATTGGCAGCTGTATTCCATTGAAAATGGGGCGTTTGTACAGGGATAGCATTCAGTTGGACTTCTACTCCCTTGTTTTCCATGGAAGCAGCGTTTGCGGTGATCGAGCTATAGAGGTAGGGTGGTGTAGGCACCGGGAAATTGGCAATGAGATCTCGGGTAGTCCGGATATAATAGTCAATGGAACCTGCTATCCGGTTGTTTAAAAAGCCATAGTCCAACCCGATGTTCAACTCGCGCTTGGTTTCCCAACGAAGATCCGGATTGGGGTTGGTTGAAGGGTTAATCGCCTGAATCCATTGGCCGTTGACAAACACATTGGTATTGAAGTTAATTTTATTGAGCGACATGTACGAGGTATTTGGTTCCGTACCGGTAACTCCGAAGCCACCACGCAGTTTAAGTACAGACAGGGCGCTGAAATCTTGGAAAAATGGTTCTTTTTGGAGATTCCATCCCAACGAAATAGCCGGAAAATTGCCCCATTTGTGATTTGCCCCAAAGCGCGAAGAACCCTCATGCCTAAGACTCGCCATCAATAAATACTTGTCTTGAAAACTGTAATTGATGCGGAAGAAATATCCGGCCAGTTTGTTTTGAGATTGTGTAGAGTTTTCCGGAGCTTCACCTCTCCGGAGCGCAAGCCCGGCCCCAATATTGTTGTATGAGAACTCGTCAGTCGGAAAATCCCAGTTTTGCATCCAGTAATCTTCTGTATTGTATCGGCGCCAGGTATAACCACCAAGCAGGGTGAAGTAATGTTCACCGAGATTTTTATCATAATTGGCCGTTAATTCGAAAAGATCGTCTGTAGAACGGGTAGCACCTCTTGATGCAAATCCATTGCGCCCATTTCTGGCTGTTGAA